>Ga0116227_10000027_pt1 | contig 245162 bp, 249 predicted proteins | sample S1TSphgellanicum_FD_89693 | JGI IMG/M metagenome (GOLD analysis project Ga0116227, IMG submission 89693) | Host-associated microbial communities from peat moss isolated from Minnesota, USA - S1T2_Fb - Sphagnum magellanicum MG | ecosystem: Host-associated > Plants > Peat moss > Unclassified... | reverse complement strand
TACTTATTCAAATAGTTTCGTTTTAATGTAAGGTCATTATTAATGTTCCGCATAACGATTTAGCTTTAATTATATAAAGCTAATTCTGTTACCGAATTACTTAACCTTTACAGCAATGACAAAATGGGTGCATTTCAATCCATAATTTCACCTATCTTTAAGCCCATCAACCACCCTCCCCAACTTTTTAAACAATTTCTTACCAACCCGCTTGACAATTAAACAAATAGGCGTATCTTTGCAGTCCCGAAAAACCGGGGTATTATAAGTATTTTATTAATTTAATTTAAAGCAAGTGAATACGTTAAGTTACAAAACTGTCTCAGCCAACAAAAAAACCGTTAACAAACAATGGGTTGTTGTTGACGCGGAAGGCGAGATTTTGGGGCGCTTGTCTACTAAGATCGCAATGATGATCCGTGGTAAACACAAGCCAGAGTTCACCCCGAACGTAGACTGCGGCGATAACGTTATTGTTATCAATGCAGACAAGGTAAAACTGACCGGAAACAAATTCAGCGACAAAACCTACGTGTCGTACACTGGTTATCCAGGTGGTCAGCGTTTCATTTCTCCTAAGGAGTTAATGGCAAAACATCCAACCCGCGTAATTGAAAAAGCGGTACGTGGTATGTTACCTAAAAATCGTTTGGGCCGTGCATTGTATGGTAATCTGCATGTTTATGCAGGCGCAGAACACCCGCATGCCGCACAAAACCCTAAAACCGTTTAATCCATTAATTACTAAAGGAAAAGAAAATGCCAACAACTAACACTTCAGGCAGAAGAAAAACAGCCGTTGCCCGCATTTACCTGACCGCAGGTACAGGGGCAGTTACCGTTAACGGTAAAGACTACAAAGAGTACTTCCCAACATTGCCATTGCAATACATTGTAACCCAGGCTACCGAAGTATCGGGCACAGCAGGTACTTATGATGTTAAAGCTAACGTAGCCGGCGGTGGCGTAAAAGGACAGGCAGAAGCCGTTCGTTTAGCTATCGCTAAAGCTATTGTTGAACTGGATGCTGAAAAGAAACCAGCGCTGCGTGCTAAAGGTATCATGACCCGCGATGACCGTATGGTTGAGCGTAAGAAACCAGGACGCAAGAAAGCACGTAAGAGATTCCAATTCAGTAAACGTTAATATTTTAAGGAGGACACAACAATGGCAAGAACAACATATCAGGATTTACTGGATGCAGGTGTACACTTTGGCCACCTTACCCGCAAATGGGATCCAAAAATGTCTCAGTACATTTTTATGGAGCGCAACGGTATCCACATTATCGATTTAAATAAAACCTTAGTTAAGGTTGAAGAAGCTGCTGCAGCTATCAAACAAATAGTAAAATCGGGCCGCAAAGTATTATTCGTAGCTACCAAAAAACAAGCTAAGGATATCGTGGCTGATTACGCGAAATCTGTAAACATGCCTTTCGTAACCGAGCGTTGGTTAGGTGGTATGTTAACCAACTTCGCTACTGTACGTAAGTCAATCAAAAAGATGTCTAACATCGATAAATTGACTAAAGACGGTACTTACGGTAACTTATCTAAAAAAGAGCGTTTGATGATTCAGCGCGAGCGTATCAAGTTAGAAGCACTTTTGGGTGGTATCTCTGACCTGAACCGTTTACCAGCTGCATTATTCTTAATCGACGTTAAGAAAGAGCACATCGCTGTTGCCGAGTCGATCAAATTGAATATCCCAACCTTTGCAATGGTTGATACCAATTCAGATCCTTCAAACATCGATTTCCCTATCCCTGCTAACGACGATGCTACCAAATCGATCTCTTTGATCACCGGTATCATTATCCAAGCTATTCAGGAAGGTTTAGATGAGCGCAAACGCGAGAAAGAAGACGAAGCAGAAAAAGAAGCAGTAGTTGCAAAAACTAAAATTGATGCTCCAGAAGCTGCTGCTGCCGAAGGCAAACGCAAACGCGTAACTGCTGATAACGACGCAACCCCGGTTGCTGCCGAATCGGCTGCTGCTCCTGAAGCTACAGAAGAGTAATAAATATAAGTCGTAAGTCTTGAGTCGTAAGCCTTATAGGCTTGGCGAACCATGGACTTACGACTTTTTTAATATAAGGTTAACAGTTGATCGTCAACTTTACAAACCTTAAAACGTTACAACATTAAAACACATATAAAATGTCCACAGTACAAATTTCTGCATCGGATGTAAATAAACTGCGCCAGCAAACTGGTGCGGGCATGATGGATTGCAAAAAAGCTTTAACCGAAACTAACGGTGATTTTGAAGCTGCAGTTGATTTTTTAAGAAAAAAAGGCGCTAAAGTTGCCGCAAGCCGTCAGGATCGCGAAAGCAACGAAGGTGTTGTGATCTCTCGTACCAGTGCCGATGGCAAACGCGGTGTGATCATCGAGCTGAACTGCGAAACCGATTTCGTTGCTAAAAATGCTGATTTCGTTGCATTTGCTAACGCTATTGCTGATACCGCTGTTGAAGCAGCACCTGCTAACTTAGAAGCTTTAAACGCAGCTACTATTAACGGTATTACTGTTGCTGATGCCTGCATTGAGCAAACCGGTAAAATTGGCGAGAAAATCGGCGTATCTAAATACGAAGTGATTGAAGGCGAAAAAGTTGTTGCTTACATCCACGGTAACTACCGTTTAGGTGTATTGGTAGCTTTAACTGCTGCACCAGAAGGTGTTGACGAAGCCGGTAAAGATGTTGCAATGCAAATTGCTGCTATGAACCCTATCGCGGTTGATAAAGACGGTGTTGATGCTTCAGTTATCGAGCGTGAGTTAGAGATTGCTAAAGATGTAATTCGCCAGGAAGGCAAACCTGAAGAAATGGTTGAAAAAATCGCTGCAGGTAAGCTGAACAAATTCTACAAAGACAGCACCCTGTTAAACCAGGAGTTTGTAAAAGATTCTTCTAAAACAGTAGCTCAGTTTTTAGCCACTGTTGAAAAAGGCCTTACAGTAACCGCCTTTAAGCGGGTAGCTTTAGGAGCTTAATTATATTATCCCCCTCGTTTTTAACGAGGGGGATTTTTTTTGCATATAAAAATACAACGTCATTGCGAGGAGTGAAACGACGTGGCAATCCCCGGTAAGTAGAGTCGCTCTGCAAATCGGGGATTGCCACGCTACGCTCGCAATGACGTTGTGATGAAAAACAAGGTAGCGATGCTAACAGCCCTTTACAATACTCAAATCATCACCAACGGAGAAATCCTCTCCGGCAAAACGGTATTAATTGAAAACGGTAAAATAAAAGCGATTACTGATGACGGAGCTATCCCGGCCGATGCACAGCATATCGATTTAAACGGCGCTTACCTTGCCCCTGGATTAATAGACCTGCAAATTTATGGTACTGGCAAACATTTCTTCGGCGGCTTGCCTACAACCGACGCTTTGCGTGGCATGGAAACAGATTTGTTGAACCAGGGTTGCACCGGCTTTATGGCTACCATTGCAACCAATAGCGATGATGTAGTAGAAGCCGGTATAGCAGCAGCCAAAGCCTATCGGCCGATGGCTAAGGGCGCATTTTTAGGGCTGCATTTAGAAGGGCCTTACCTTAACCCTAAACGCAAAGGTGCGCATCCCGATAAGTTCATAAAAAAAGCCACCCTGGCCGAAGTTAAACGATGGGTGGAAATGGTCGGGGGCGAAATCAAAATCATAACCGTTGCACCTGAACTGCAGGACGCCGATGTTTTAGCATATTTGGATGAGCAGGGCATTATACTGTCATCAGGCCATAGCGATGCTACTTACGATGAAGCTAAAGCTTTTATCAATAACCCGATCAAAGCCATTACCCACTTATATAACGCCATGCCGCAAATGCATCATCGCGAGCCGGGAATTATCCCTGCCATATTTGAGGAGCGACCATATACCAGCGTTGTTGCCGATGGCATCCACGTAAATTTCACCATGATTGCTTTAGCCAAGCGCATGCTGGGCGATAAGCTATTTTTAATTACCGATGCGGTTGCCGAAGCCAGCGAAGGTACCTACCAGCACGTTTTTACCGGCGATAGATTTACCATGCCCGACGGAACGCTGTCAGGATCGTGCCTGACGATGCTGAAAGCGGTACAGAATATCGTGCAAAACTGTAACATTTCGCTGCCCGAAGCCGTTAACATGGGCAGTTTATACCCGGCCCAATTGGCCAAACTAAACGGCAAGGGAATGATTGCCGAAGGATATGATGCCGACTTTATCATATTCAACGCCGGCTTTGAAGTGCAGGCCACCGTGTTTAACGGCGGCTATTTAACAATGTCGACATAAAATTTTAACACAAACATTATTTAGCTATTTTTGACAAATTACCTGCCTGATGAAATATAAAAGAATCCTGCTAAAATTAAGCGGCGAATCGCTGATGGGCGAACGCCAGTATGGTATTGACAACAACCAGGTGCTACAATACGCACACGATATTAAAGCCGTTAAAGAGAAAGGGATTGAAATTGCCATTGTAGTTGGTGGTGGTAACATCTTCCGCGGATTGAGCGCCGAAAAATCAGGTATGGAACGCGCCCAGGCCGATTATATGGGTATGCTGGCCACCGTGATTAACTGTATGGCTCTGCAAAATGCCTTAGAAACTATTGGTGTGGCAACCCGCCTGCAATCGGCCATTAAAATGGAGCAAATTTGCGAGCCATATATCCGCCGCCGTGCTATTACTCATTTAGAGCATGGTAAGATTGTGATTTTTGGCGCCGGTACCGGTAACCCATATTTCACTACCGATACTGCAGCATCACTACGTGCCATTGAAATGAAAGCCGATGTAGTATTGAAAGGTACCCGTGTAGATGGTATTTACACAGCAGACCCGGAAAAAGACCCAACCGCTACCCGTTACGATGAGATCACCTTTCAGGAAGTATTTGCCAAAGGCCTTAACGTAATGGACATGACCGCCTTCACACTTTGCCACGAAAATAAACTGCCGATCATCGTATTCGACATGAACAAAGAAGGCAACTTCATGAAAATTGCCGATGGCGAATCGGTAGGGACGTTGGTGAGATAGTTATTGGAAATTAGGTTCTATCTTGATATAAAATACAAAGGGGATGCATCAGCGTCCCCTTTTTTATGCCCGAATTATTGCCACGCTATTATCGCCCATGATATATTACCCGGCGTAAAAAGTCGCGCTTCCCCTCTTGAGAGGGGTCAGGGGTGTGTCCTTTCTGCGAATGCTGCCCAAAGGACACACCCCTATGAAAGTTTCTGCTTATTGCCGCGTCAGTGCGTCCCCTCTCAAGAGGGGAAACTTCTGTATTACATCCCTGCCTTACTGTAAGATTCAATTACCGTTTTTACACCCCTTCTCAAAAACAAAATTTACCCTTATTTTCGGGGCTTACATGTCCAGCAGAAAACCAACCCGTAAAATCAATCCGCTGCAATTAATAGCGGTTATCTTTTTTACCGTATCCGGCGGGCCTTACGGCCTGGAGCCTTTATTAGGCTACGCTACCGATCATGGTGCTTTGTTGCTTTTGTTGGTCACTCCTATCTTCTGGGATCTTCCCGCAATTTTTACCGTGCTGGAATTAAACAGCATGATGCCTGTTACCGGCGGCTATTACCAATGGGTGAAGCATGCCTTAGGTGCGCGCTTTGCTTTTTACGAGGGCTGGTGGACCTGGCTCTACTCCTTTGCCGATCTGGCTATTTACCCGGTGATGTTTGTAGAATATGCCGGTTTCTTTTTCCCCGAAATTGCACCCTATAAAATTTATATCTGCCTTGTTATCGTCTGGGCTTCAGCCGCGCTGAACATTTTAGGAGCTGTACCGGTCGGCCGCGTCGCATTAATTTTAAGCGTTGTGGTGTTGGTACCGTTTTTGGTAATGTTTGCGGTGTTTGCATATCATCATACCGGTGGCTATGCCTTGCCTGCGCCATCGGTTAAAGGCGTTCCCTACCCTTCTTTAGGACTGGCTATTTATACCATAATGTGGAATTGCTTTGGCTGGGATAATGTAACTACCTATGCCGAAGAAGTGGAGAAACCCGAGCGCAGTTATATCATATCGGTATTCGGGGCTTTTATAGTAATGATGCTGATTTACATCGGCGTAATTGTAACGGCACAACTTTCGGGTATCGACTACAAAAAATTTGCGGCGGAAGGGATGCCTGCGCTGGGCGTATTAATTAACGGGCGTTGGTTAGGATCATTAATCGCCATTGGTGGTATGGCCAGCACCATCGGCTTGTATGCAGCTAACCTGTTAGCCGTATCGCGCCTGCCCCAGGTAATGGCCGACGACGGTTTGATGCCCGCACGTTTGCACAGTCTGCATCCGCGATTCGGCACGCCTTACGCATCCATTATTGTATGCTCCATCATGATCAGCCTGATGTGTTTTTGGGATTTCGGCGACCTGGTCATTATCGATGTTACCGTTTACGGCGCTGGCTTGTTTCTCGAATATCTTACCCTAATCAAACTCCGTCAGCGCGAACCTGATCGCCATCGGCCATACCGAATTCCACTAAGCACCAGAGGGTTGATTATCGCCCTGATCCTTCCTATTACCGTTTATATAGTGGCCCTAAGCGGTGTACTGTCTTCAAAGGATAACGCCATAATACCGGCTGCATTCGCCATTGGTGCGTTAATAAGTGCGGAGTTGGTATGGCAGATCATTAAACAGGCAAAACGGCCGGGAAGGGCTTAGTAGCAACCCTTGTCAATTATTACTTATCAACCGCCAGGCCTTTAACCTCAAACATAATTAACTGTTTGGGCGAAATGCGGTCATGTTTGCTTCCCCCGCCAGCGTAATGCTGTTCGTCGTCGGCAATAATTTGCTTTTGTGCAATGCCTTCCATTACAATGTAATGATTTTTTAACGTCAGTGGTACATTTATACCCTCCCTGCTAAAGTGAGCGGTAATGATTTTACCGTGTCCGGCATCTACATCAAACCAACCGCCTTTAACTTTAGTTACCAGGGTTACACGCCCGGCAACCGTTACGCTAATGCGGATGCGTTTACCCATAAAAGTTTCCAGCTTGTCGGCCTGTATTAAGCCTATTCGGCTGGGCTTGCGGCCATAAACCGTGCCGTGGGCCAGGTGTTGTGCCGATAAAGAAGTTACTGTAAGCAACAGTAAGAACGAAAGCATAATTCGCATTTTCATACCATTTTATTATACAGATTATTACAATTTATACGTTCAAAGGTTTGCGCGGCGCACTCTATTGTTAAATTGTGTTAAAATGTCAGTCAGGGTGGTTATCTTTGCCGGCAAAGCCGTTATTTTAACGTTTTATATTTTTACTATTAAAAATGAGATTATTTATAAAAGGTTCACGTGTTGTTACGCTGTTGGTTGCTGTGGTTGCACTGGTGTTTACCGGATGCTCCAAATCTACTGATGAAACCCTTTCGCTAATTCCTGCTCTGTACATTAGCCCGGTTGTAAGTGGTGTTACTACTACAGCGGCACAAAGCACAGGTTACGTTATTAACTTTACCACCGGCACCATATCTGCTTACGGTACCTGCTGGAGCAGTACCAACAAAACCCCCACCATTGCCGACAATAAAACCACGCAAACAGCATCAAATGTGCTGCATTTTTACAGCGACTTAATTGGACTAAGTGCAAATACTACTTATTATATGCGTACTTATGCCACTATACCAGGCGGTACTTATTATAGCGATGTAGTGCAATTTAAAACCCCTACAAACACATTTAACATCAGTGGCGTAGTTAGCACTTACGCAGGTACCGGCACACCGGGCAGTGCTGATGGACCGATTGCAACTGCTACTTTAAGCAACCCGGCAGCCATTGCATTTGATGCAACTACAGGAAACTTATACGTAGCTGACTCCTTTAACAACCTGATCCGTAAAATAAGCAGCACCGGTACGGTATCTGTTTTTGCGGGCAGCACTTCGGCAGGCTTTACCGACGGTACCGGCACAGCAGCACTGTTCTACAGTCCGCAATATCTTACTGTTGATGCTGTGGGTAATATCTATGTATCGGATGTGGGTAACAACGCCATACGCAAAATAACACCGGCTGGTGTTGTAACTACTTTGGCCGGCACCGGTAAAGTGGGTTACGCCGATGGCACGGGCACAGCCGTAAGATTTTACAACCCGGCAGGCCTGGCGGTTGATGCCTTAGGCAACGTTTACGTGGCCGACCGTGGTAACAACACCATCCGTAAAGTTACTGCGGCTGGTGTAGTATCAACTTACTTAACCTATGCAACAAATGCTGCAGGCTTTGGCGATGGATCTAACGCGCCACGCTTTGCAGATCCTATAGGCCTGGCTATCGACAGCAAAAACAATTTGTACGTGGCAGACAGAGGTAATAACGCCATCAGGATCATATCGGCTGACGGTGTCGTGAATACGGTAGTAGGTAGTCCGCTTACCGCCCGCGCTCCGTTGCTAAACTACCCCGCAGGTATTTGTATCGATAAAACCGGCAACATCTTCATCACCGACCAATCGGGCCGGGTAATGGAAATTACCGCTTCGGGCAATACCTTATACACACTTGCAGGTAGTATCAATACAACTGGTTTTGCCAATGGTACAGGCACCGCGGCAACATTTAACAGCCCGCGTGGTATCACTGCCGATGCTGCCGGAAACGTGTATGTAGCCGACTCAGAAAATAACGTAATACGCAAAGTGGTAGTAACCACCGTTCCGTAACCGGATCATACTCCATAACAAAAACGGCCTGACTGTTATCAGTCAGGCCGTTTTTGTTTTTTATAGGAGCGTGGACGCGCCAAAAGATATTTCGATCAAGCGTGGACGCTTGACCGGGTCAAACCTTATCCGAACAATAACGAAAAAACCTCCTCAATACTGCCGACAACTTTAACCGCTATCTGGTAACGGCTCAAATCAATTCGCTTTTTATCTGAACCACCTGTAGGGAGGTTATATTTGGAAATAAAGATCTGCTCAAAACCTAATTTCTCGGCTTCGGCAATGCGTTGCTCTACCCGGTTAACGGCGCGAATTTCGCCCGAAAGACCTAACTCACCCGCGAAGCAGGTTTTAAAAGGAATGGGAATATCCTCGTGCGATGAGATGATAGCCGCAGCCAATCCAAGGTCAATTGCCGGGTCTTCTACACGGATGCCGCCGGTGATGTTCAGGAATACGTCTTTAGCGCCTAATTTAAAGCCGCAGCGCTTTTCTAACACAGCCAGCAACATATTCATGCGCCGGGTATCAAAGCCCGTAGCAGACCGCTGAGGGGCACCATAGGCCGATGTACTGACCAAGGCCTGGGTCTCAATCATCATCGGGCGTAAGCCCTCTAAAGTAGCCGATATGGTGATCCCGCTTAGCGGTTCATCACGTTGTGATAATAAAATTTCGGATGGGTTAGATACCTCGCGCAGGCCGGCACCTAACATCTCGTAGATTCCCAATTCGGATGCTGAACCGAACCTGTTTTTTACAGCACGTAAAATGCGGTAAACGTGGTGGCGGTCGCCTTCAAATTGCAGCACGGTATCTACCATGTGCTCCAAAATCTTAGGACCGGCAATCATACCGTCCTTAGTAATATGACCGATCAGGAATACTGGGGTACCGCTTTCCTTGGCAAAACGCAACAATTCAGCCGTACACTCCCGCACTTGCGATACGCTGCCGGGCGTAGATTCGATATGCGACGAATGTAGTGTTTGGATAGAATCGATCACCACCATTTCGGGCTGTAATTGCTCTATTTGCTTAAATATGTTTTGTGTCGATGTTTCGGTAAGGATGTAACAGTCGGAGCCCCCCCGGCCCCCTGAAGGGGGAGCCGACAAAGCTTCTACTCCCCCTTTAGGGGGCTGGGGGGCTTCGGTTAACCGCTCTGCCCGCATCTTTATTTGCTTATCACTCTCCTCGCCCGATACATAAAGTACTTTCAGCCCCGGCATGTTGAGCGCAAGTTGCAGCATCAGGGTTGATTTACCGATGCCTGGTTCACCGCCAATCAGCACCAGTGAGCCTGCTACGATACCGCCACCCAAAACCCGGTTAAATTCTTTATCAGGGGTAAGGATGCGGTGCTCCTCGTCAAACACGATCTGGTTAATTGGCACCGCTTTATTGGCCCGTTGTAAACTGGTGGATTGTGGTTTCCAATCGGGTACGGATGAATTGGCTTTTTCTGTAATTTCCTCTACAAAAGTGTTCCACTGACCACATGAGGGGCATTTACCCAACCATTTAGGCGCTTCGAAGCCACAACTTTGGCAGAAATAGGAAATTTTTGATTTGGCCATATTATTGAATGTGCAGATATGCGTATGTGCAAATATGCAGGTATTTTTGTAAAATTGCTAATAATATTAGGATTTCCAAAGCCTTACTTTTTTTCTTGATAAAAAAAGTAACAAAGAAATCAAGACAGCAAAATGCTCCCTTTGCCGCATCCCCACAGCTGTGGGGACCCTGCAAATCAGTCAGAACCACAGGGCGGTACCTTCGAGCCCCGCTTCGCACCCACAGGCCACAGCTTCAGCTCGAAACTAATGCCCTACCCCCCCTCACCGGCCACCATGTTCTGCCTGATTTCGCCCGGAAGCGGTTTGCTGTCAGTAGAGAAGCATAACTGACCAAACATTTCATGCTGAACTTGTTTCAGCACCTCACCGGCAAAACCAATTGCAGGTTAACCTGCGTGATGGGGTCCCGAAACAAGTTCGGGATGACCTGAATGGATGGAGACAGATAGTAATCTGTCTCTACGGTAGATTTGGTGCATTGCCTGTTCAACATAAACCCGATAGAAGTGTAAAGCGAAGCGTGGGGGAATGCGGGCAGGGGCTTGTAACGGATAGCGGGGCTACCGGCTGCCACGGGCAATACCGTTCATTTTCCAAATCAAAACCAATACAGCGTTGTTAACATACTAACGCTAATTATTTTACCTTAACTTTGTACCGGAATATTTTATTGAATGAAGCAAAAATTTTATGATACTGCTGTGAAGCAGGAGAAAGTTGTATTGGTGGGTATTATTACCCCCGGCCAATCGGACGAGCAGACTAAGGAATATCTGGAAGAACTGGAATTTTTAGTGATGACCGCCGGTGGCCTTACTGTTAAAAACTTTACCCAACGGATGCAAAAGCCCGACCGGGCTACCTTTGTGCATTCGGGTAAGCTGGAAGAGATCCGCGATTATGTAAAATCGGAAGAGATCGATATCGTGGTGTTCGATGACGAACTATCGCCGTCGCAATTGCGGAATATTGAGAACGAGTTGCAGGTAAAGATCCTTGATCGTAGTAACCTGATCCTGGATATTTTTGCCAACCGGGCACAAACGGCCCAGGCTAAAACCCAGGTAGAGTTGGCCCAGCTGCAATACCTGCTGCCCCGCCTAACCCGCCTTTGGACACACTTAGAGCGCCAGAAGGGTGGTATTGGTATGCGCGGCCCCGGTGAATCGCAAATTGAAACGGACAGGCGTTTGATTTTGAACAAGATCTCGCTGTTAAAAGAACGCCTAAAACTAATAGACCGCCAAAACGAAACTCAGCGTAAAAACCGGGTGGCCTTGGTGCGCGTGGCTTTGGTTGGCTATACCAACGTAGGGAAATCTACGATTATGAACATGATTTCCAAATCGGATGTGTTTGCCGAGAATAAGCTGTTTGCTACGCTGGATACTACGGTTAGGAAGGTAGTGATCGAAAACCTGCCGTTCCTGCTGTCGGATACGGTTGGGTTTATCCGCAAATTGCCTCACCATTTGGTGGAGTGTTTTAAATCGACCTTAGATGAGGTGCGCGAGGCTGATATTTTGATTCACGTGGTGGATGTATCGCACCCTAATTTCGAGGATCAGATCCGCACGGTGAACGAAACTTTGAAAGATTTGGGCGCAATTGATAAGCCGATGATTACGGTGTTTAACAAGATAGATGCCTACGTACCGGTACAAACCCACGCCGAAGACCCGGCCGAGCCTTTAACTTTAGAAGAGTTTAAACAAAGCTGGATGGGTAAAAATAATAGTCCGGCGATATTTATATCGGCACTGAAGAAGGAAAATATCGACGAGTTTCGCCAGTTATTGTACGATAAGGTAATTGCCATCCATACGGAACGGTATCCGTATGATCAGTTGCTTTTTTAACATATAAAAGCCGTTGTTAGTGCCAGCGCTAACAACGGCTTTTATTCAATTTTTGTCATGCTGAACTTGTTTCAGCACCCCATCACGCAGAGTGGCTTGCATTGTATATACTAATCAAATGAGGTCCCGAAACAAGTTCGGGATGACCTTGATTTGATTATAATCCGCCTTATTTCTTCTTCCCTATCTCCGCCATCACCAATCGCAAAAACTCATTAAACTGGGTAGGATGCTCTATCATAGGGTAATGCCCGCTATCGTGCACGTAGTAAATTTTAAAAGGTATTTTTTGCGCCGTCATAAAGGTGGTATCAACCGGTTGGCGGTCACTGTTAATAAGGTAAAGTCTCTGGTTCGATTCTTTTAGCCTGTCAATCTCATTAAAATCGCTGCCGTCGTTCATGCTGGCAATGGCAATAACCGAATCGGCTTTGTTTACATCGCCCAGAATACGTTTTTTAATTTCGGGCGTAGTGGTTTTGCTGAATAGCGACTGGTTAAAATAGTCGGTAGCCACGGCGCGGAAATGCAGTTTCATTTGGGTCATGGCGGCGGTAAATTCCTTTTTATCTTTTTCGGTTACCGGCCGGCCCGGCCCCTGGAAGTTGTCCACGCCCACTAAACCTATCACCGCATCTTTATTATCAACTGCCGATTGCAACACAATATCGCCCGACATAGAGTGACCGATCAGCACCACCTTTTCCAATTTCAAGGCAGCTATTACCGAATCAACATCGCTTGCAAAAGTTTTGGTATCCCATTTATCGCGGTTCTTGCCCGATTCGCCGAAGCCCGGTAAGTCTATAGCCACCACGCGGTATTGTTTGGCAAAGAATGCCCGCTGATCGGCCCAATAGCTTTTATTAATTGCCCAGCCGTGTACAAAAAGCAATGTAGTATCGCTTTTCCCGGTATCGCTGTAAGCAATCGCCACTCCGTTGTTATGGATAGCAATTTTATTAGGATCTTCGGCCGATAGGGTAGTCTTTTTTTGATTGCAGGATGCGATGGCGCCAGCAATAATGAGGGTGACGGCGAGGTAAAGTATTGGTTTCATGAGTGATGATTTTGATACGTAAAGATAACTATGATGGCTATGGAAATGTTTATGGCAAGGTGTAGAATAAGCCACCGCCGTTCTTTTTCTTGAAAAAAAGAACCAAGACTTAGCGTAGCGATCTCATGAAATAATTCAAGACCGCAAAATGCTTCCTTTGCCGCACAGGCCCTTGCCCTGCAAATCAGTCAGAACCACAGGGCGGTACCTTCGAGCCCTGCTTCGCACCCACAGGCCCGCGCTTCAGCTCGAAGCTAATGCCCTACCCACCACACAGGCCACCATGTTCTGCCTGATTTCGCCCGGAAGCGGTTTGCTGTCGAGGAGCAAAAATAAAACGTGATATGCCCTTTTTTAATCTACTCCACCTTCTTTAACAACCCTCCCCGCCATTTGCCGCGGTATAGGAATTGTTTATTATCCAGCCAGTACAGCCAAAACAGGGTAACAAAAACACCAATTGCCGAGCCGGCGGTAACATCCTCAAAAAAATGCTGACTTAAATACATGCGCGAGTAGCCAATGCAGCAGGCCAGCAAGAGCATCAATAGATCGAGCGCGTTTTTGCGGAACAGGTAGGCCAGCGTAATGCAGGCCGAAAAAGCGGTCACCGTATGCCCGGATGGGAAACTATGCGTGCTCAGCATGTGAATGCCATCTACATAATGAATTTTAGCGCGTTGGGCCTCAAAGTAGGCATAGGGCCGCGGCATATCAAAAATAAACTTGAAGATCTGCGCTACAATGGCTGTAACACCATAGCTGGTCAGTAACAAAAAACTTCGGCGATAGCTGAATAAACCGATGATCAGCGCCAGCGCAATCAATGCCAAACCATCACCTAACATGGTGAAGAAAGGGAATACTACGTCGCCCCAACTGGTGTTAAGGCCGTTGATGAAAAAATAGATCTGCTCGCGGGTGTAAAGGCCTTTAATAATCAAGCATCCCGCCAGGATAACCAGATACGGGATCAGGAACAGACTTACCTTCCTGTAAAAATGACTGAGATGTTTTTTGCTGAATTCGGTATCCATTTAAAATTTTAAGATCAGTACAAACGTACCTGATACAATGAGTAACGCGCCGATTGAATCTTTAACAGTTAGCTTTTCGCCCAGAAAGATGGTGGCTAAAATAATGGCCAGCGGTACGCTCAGTTTATCCAGCGGAGCAACCTGGTCTACCTTCCCCAACTGCAAAGCTTTGAAGTAAAAGATCCACGACAGGCCGGTTGCCACGCCCGAAAGGATGAGGAACGTCCAGTTGGTTTTAGTCAGCCCGCTGATATTAAAGTTACCACGGAACAGCACAATGCCCCAGGCTAATATCAATATCACCACCGTACGGATGGCGGTAGCCAAATTAGTGTCGACACCTTTAATGCCAACCTTGGCAAAAATGGCCGTCAAAGCGGCAAACACCGCCGAAAGTAAAGCGTAGATCCACCACATGGTATTAACTCGGATTTATTTGCAACTAATTTTGTCATTGCGAGGTACGAAGCAATCGCGGATAAGCAGAGCCGCTCTTCAAGTTCGCGATTGCTTCGTACCTCGCAATGACAAATTCCCCAAAAAGAGTGTCAGTCTGAGCATAGTCGAAGCGTGGTGGGCAGGCCTCTCCGCACCAGTCTTCGACTACGCTCAGACTGACAGGCCTTTTCCTTTAATCCAACTTTCAAAGTTCGCGATTGCTTCGTACCTCGCAATGACAAATTATATCCTTCAGCCTACTTAAACATATCCTTTACCGAAAGTTTTACCTTGTAAGGCACATCTTTTTCGGATGATACATTTTCGTAGATATTTTCCACCTTAACGCTTGCACCGGGCAGTAAGGTTTTACCGGCACCGGCGCTGCTTTGTGCAACAATATCGCCTACGGCATCAATATAATTAACCGATACCAGGAAGCTTTGCACGGTATCTTTAGTATCATTCTTTATATCGGTAGTTACATAATAAGTGCCTTTAAATTTGTTAAAAGTATCCTGCGCGCTAACAATGTGCAGGCCTTCGGTAGCCTTATCATAAATCAACTCGGTTTTATGGGCTTTTTCGCCACAGGCATATAACAGCGCCGCAATTGGCAGGCAAAGGAATAATAGCTTTTTCATAGGGTAAATATAGTGTTTTGGAGGTAAAAGCTTAAAGGCGAAAGGTAAAAGGACATTCTGTATTAAATTAGGAGAAGAGCTAAAAGGCGGAAAGACTAAAGCAAAAAGCTTTAGTCTTAGAAACTGCTTTTAGCCTTGGTCTTTATGCTTTCAGCTTATTACCCGTGTATCGTTTCGCTCTTACCGTAGTTGGCAACTACTTTGGCTTCGTAAGCTAAAAACTCGGTCCAGCGTTTTTCAACGTCAATTTCTACTGCATATTTTTTGGCCAGGCGGATAAACATAGAGTAGTGCGTCGCCTCGCTGATCATCAATTCGTGGTAGAATTTAGAGAGTTGTTCATCATTGATATTTTCGGATAATACCTTAAAACGTTCACAGCTACGGGCCTCAATCATGGCCGAGAACAGCAGACGATCTATCAGCTGCGCTTCGCGACCGCCGCCTATGATGATGAACTTGCGAAGCTCGTTCACGTAATTATCCTTGCGTTCTTTGCCTAGTAAAAACCCACGCTCAATAATGATTTCGTGTACACGTTTAAAGTGATCCATCTCTTCCTGTACCAGCATGGCCATTTCCTTTACCAGATCGCTCAGGTTGGGATTTTGTACAATTAGCGTGATGGCGTTGCTGGCGGCTTTTTGCTCGCAGAAGGCATGGTCGGTCAGCAGTTCTTCAATATTACTTTCCACCACGTTTTTCACCCATAGCGGGTCGGTAGGGAGTTGCAGTTTAAGGATAGTTTTTTCGCTCACGCTGCAAATTTAAGAAATTGTGATTTTGAATTTGGCTTCAGGTATCAAACATTTATGCGTTAATTCAGTTATGTTAGCATTCAACACATTAAAACCTATCGATATGAAGATGATCAGGATATTTGTGGCAGTAATTTTAACAGCGTTTGGCTTAAACGATGCCATGGCGCAATTGCCACCACCACCGCCGCACCCACGGATTCATTTAAAAGCTCCGCCAGCGCCACCACGCCGTAAGGCTCCACCGCGCCCACGTAAATTACATATTAAGTTACCTCATATAAAATTACCGCCGCACCCACCTGCGCCACCGAGACCGTTTTAGTCAGTGGCATAACCAATTTGTCATTGCGAGGTACGAAGCAATCGCGAACATGAAAAGCGGCTCTGCCTCTTCGCGATTGCTTCGTACCTCGCAATGACAAAATCTTTTAAAACAATAAAGCCGGGCATGCCCGGCTTTATTGTTTCTGTACTCCTGCAAACTCGCGCTGGCTATACCGCCAATTCCTTTTTATACTTATTGCGATAATCTATCGGCGAAAGCCCGGTTATTTTTTTGAAGATGCTGCGGAAGGCTTTGGTATCCGAATAGCCAACATCGTACATTACCTCGTTAATATTCTTCCGGCTGCTTTCAAAGCTTTTTTTGGCAGCCTCTATTTTTACGCGTTGAATATATTCGCTCACCGTGTTTTTGGTGGCGTTTTTAAAGCGGCGCTCTAAACTACGGCGACCGAGGGCCAGCATATCGGCCAGTTGCTCTACAGTAATCTTACCGGCAAAATTGCTTTCAATAAATTCCTGCGCTTTTTTCACGGACTCGTCGTCGTGCGTTTTCTGTCCCTGGAAGATGATAAACGGCGACTGGCTTATACGGTCGATATCGATCATGAACGATTTAGAGATCAGAATGGCAATATCGCGGCCGGCATATTTTTCTACCAGGTAAACAATCAGGTTCAGGTACGAGTAGGCGCCCCCACTGGTGTAAATGCCGTCTTCTTCGGTCATAATCTTATCGTCAACCAAATTTACTTCGGGGTACATTGCCCTAAACTCGTTAGCCAGCGACCAGTGCGTAGCCGCCTGTTTACCGTTCAATAATCCTGTCGATGCTAAAAAGAAAGCGCCTACGCACAGGCAAGCCACTTCCGATCCATTCTTATATTGATCTACCACCCATGGGCCAAATGCTTTGTTCATTTCAATGGCTTCACTCACATCTCCATGCATGGCCGGGATAATGATCAGGTCGGTCTTTTTTACATCATCAATCAACGCATCGGGTTCGATAGTGAACATCCCATTACGCTGTACCGTGCTTTTTTGCAGGCCAACCAATTGAATATCGAATAACGGCGGCTTACCCATCATGGTTAAAAACTGGTTAACCTGCGACAGGATCTGGTGTGTTCCATCGATATTGGGCATGCTACTATGGCCCAGCGGAATGAGGATTGAAACGTGCTTCATAAGTAAACGCAATGTAAAAAACAATTGTCGCATTTACCTCCTCACAATGCCGTATTTACACCCTTTTTTTACCCGTGCTTTGCCCTAAGTTTGTATTGTTCAATTAATTAAAGCGATGCAAACGTACACATTGAAGCAGGCGGTGAAAGTTTTTTGCGTGGAAGCTGAGTCTTTCCCGAAAGGGATAAAGGCTGCTTTCGAAAAACTAAACTCGGTTACCGATATGAATCAACGTAACGTATTCGGCATCTCCAAACCTTATAATGGGTCTATCAGGTACCGTGCCGCGGCATCCGAAAATTTTGAGGGCGAGGGTACGCAACTGGGATATCCAACCTTCACTATAGAAGCGGGAAACTATCTTGGCGAAACTTTAGATAACTGGCAGCAGAACGAAATGCTGATAATGAGTATCTTCAACCGGCTGATAGCTGATAAGCAGCTGGATGGATCGGCACATTGCATAGAATGGTATAAAAGCGATACCGAATTACTTTGCCTGGTGTTGATGAAACCAAAAGCCGATGCTGGCGATGCAACAATACTAACCATCTAACAATACAGCAATAACTTATAATCAATCAAAAACTAAACAATATAAACTATGAGTACAATTAACGCCTACATTAACTTTAACGGCCGTTGCCGCGAAGCCATGAATTTTTACAAAGAGTGTTTTGGCGGGGAACTGACCCTGTTTGAAATAGAAGGTTCGCCAATGGAGCAATATCACCAGGAGCCTAAGGATCAGATCTACCACTCATCGCTGGTAAGCGGTCCGATTATTTTAATGGGTACAGACATGACCGGTCCGCTGGGTTACACCAAAGGCAATAATATATCCATGGCTATTGGTTGCAGCAGTGCAGAGGATGCGCAAAAGTTTTTCGCACACCTGTCGCACGGGGCTGAGATCCGCATGCCGTTGCAAAAAACTTTCTGGGCCGAGTTGTTTGGCGATTTGGTAGATCAATTTGGCATTACCTGGATGGTAAACTATGGCGACACTGAATAAACTAACACCCCTCCCAAACCCTCCCCAAAGGGAAGGTAAACTATATTATTACAAAACGACATGAAACCGAAATCAATTAAAATAACTTATTGGGTACTACTGGCTTTGCTGAGTCTGTTTATGGCTGCTGATGGTTTTGGTGGTATCACCATGCAAAAGGCCGGCGTTGATGCGCTCAATCATTTAGGCTATCCGCCCTACATTATGCCGTTATTTGGCACCTTAAAAATATTAGGCATTATAGCCTTGTGGCAAACCAAATTTACCGGGATTAAAGAGTGGGTTTTTGCCGGGATGGCTTTCACCTTTATAGGTGCGGCACATGCTCATTGTTCGGTAAACGATCCACTGCTGGAGTCGGTTATGCCAGTGATATTCCTGGTATACCTATCCATAGTTTACCTGTTTTGGACCAAGTACGAAAAAGTGAAAAATGTTGCTTAAAACACTCAAAAAATCATGAAAAAGATCAATATTATTTACTGGATATCCACAGCCCTATTGCTGATATTAATGGTTATGGGTGGCGTGCAGGATGCCATTAAAAATCCCGAGGCCGTAAAAATGGTGCACGATGGTTTGCACTACCCTATTTACTTTATCCAATTCATCGGCGTAGCTAAAATTTTAGGCGCTATCGCTATTCTCATCCCCGGCCTACCTAAATTAAAAGAGTGGGCTTACGCCGGCTTTACTTTCGATTTAATTGGTGCGGCCTGGTCGGCCCAGCAAATAGGGACGCCTTTGCCACAGGTTATGATATTCGGCATTTTCCTGGCTATACTGGCGGTATCCTACATTTATCACCGTAAACGCCTTGAAGCAAAAGGTCAGTTAAAAACAACTTAACACCAACCATCATGATTATTTTATATATCATATTAACCATCATAGCTGCCCTGATTGTGGTAGTATGTATCGCCGCCGGTTCGGCGCCTGATCAGTTTGAAGTTTATGCCGAGACGGTCATCAATAAACCGGTTTCCGAAGTCTTCGATTACGTAAGATACCTGGCCAACCAGGATAAATTCAATAACTGGGTAATGACCGATCCCAACGTTAAACGCAGCTACACCGGTACCGATGGCCAGATTGGCGGTACCGTTTATTGGGATAGCGAAATGGGCCAGGTAGGTAAAGGTGCGCAGGAAATTACTGCAATTACCGATAACCGACGCATAAACTGGGCGCTCCGTTTTGAAAAGCCTTTTAAAAACGAAGCCGCATCGTACCTGGAAACTACCGCCACCACGCCGGAATCTACACAGGTTAAATGGGCTTTTACCGGGCAGTTAACTTTTATGATGAAGGTGATGCACATTTTAATGAGTCTGAAAAAGATGCTGACTAACGATTTAAGCACCAGCCTGCAAAATCTGAAAGCCGTACTTGAAAAATAAGCGATTATGACCGATGCGCAAAAGGTAAGCGAGTTAATGGATGCCCTGAATCATCCGCTAAAGGCAGAAATTGATGCCGTGCGAATGATACTGAAAAACACCAATAATAAGATAGCTGAGCGGGTGAAATGGAACTCTCCCAGCTATTATTACAGGTTTGATTTGGCGGCATTTCATCTTCGCAACCAACAATTTGTGCATTTGATAGTTGTATTCCCTAAGGATACTACCATAAACGACAGCACCGGCCTGCTGGAAGCTAACCACAAAGACCGGCGCGAAGCTAAATTTTACAGTCTGCAGGATATTGAAAACAAGCAACCTGCGCTCGAAAAAATAATAAATGCCTGGGTAAGCCTGGTTGACGATACGCCCCCCGGCCAACCGTATATTTTTAACAGCTGAAAAAATGATTGAAGTATTTAAAACAGATGTGCAACAACCCGGTACAGCTAACCTGCTGATCGCTAAATTGATGCTGCTGTTCCCCGGCAGCAGGGTAAACTTTGATCTGGAAGATTGCGACCGCGTTTTACGTGTAGAAGGTGAAAATATCTGCCGCCAAAAAACCACGCAGTTACTTAAATCATCGGGCTACCGCTGCCAGGAATTAGCTTAACCTTAACCAATTATACCAATGCAAGATTTTAACGACGTTTTAAAAAACACTACCGACAGGCAAGTCTTCAGCACACGCGAAATTAGCGCCCCGGTCGCTCGGGTTTACGAGGCCTTTAACAAGCCCGAACAATTAGCCGTATGGTGGGGACCAAACGGTTTTACCAACACCTTTCATATTTTCGATCATCAACCCGACGGCCGCTGGAGCTATACCATGCACGGCCCTGATGGTGTAGGCAACTATCCTAACGAAGCTACTTTTCTGGAAATCATCCCACAAAAACGCATTGTATGGGACAGACAAAGCCAGCCATTTTTCTACACGTTCATTGAACTTGAAGATTTGGGCGATAAAACCCGCATCAACTGGATTATGGCCTTCGAAGATGAACGGGTACATAATTCCATGATTAAATTCGTTCCTGAAAAAAATGAGGAGAATTTGGATAGGTTGGAAGCGTTTTTGAAAAAACATTAAAACCTTGCTAACATATTTTACCACAAAGGCCACAAAGATTTGCGTGACGCTGAGACACAAAGAACACAGAGCTTTTGTTACGTAATAAAAGCTGTGTGTCCTTTGTGAAAATACTTTGTGAACTTTGTGGTTAAATTAGCTTTCTGTTATTTTGCGCTATGCAAATCCGTCCCGCTATTTTACAAGATGTTGATGCCATTATGCAGATGGTTGCCGAGGTTGTACCTGTGATGCAGGCTTCAGGCAATTTTCAATGGGATCACCGGTATCCTAACCCCGAAGTTTTCAGTCACGATATTGAGCTCAATCAACTTTGGGTAGCCGATGTGGATGGCGAAATAGCAGGCGTGGCCGCCATCACTACCGATCAGTATCCCGAATATGAGCAGGCCGGTTTAGATGTTTCGCAAACGGCTATCGTGGTGCACAGGCTGGCTGTTAGTCCGCGCCATCATGGTAAAGGGATAGCCGTAGCTTTGATGCAGCAGGCCGAGGCGGTAGCAGTTAATCGTAGTATTAACATCCTGAGGGTTGATACCAACGCACAAAATAAAGCAGCCCAAACGCTGTTCCCTAAAGTGGGTTACACTTTTGCGGGCGAAATTACGCTTGAGTTTAGGCCGGGACTGGCGTTTTTGTGTTACCAAAAAATATTATCCTGACCATTGTATTTTTATTAACTTTAGGTTATAAAAAATAATTGCGTTGAGGCATTTCCTAACCTTTATCTTTCTGTTGATGCTATATCCGGCTTATGCTCAGCAGGATATAGATTTGCTTTTAAACAATACCCTGCTGCCCGGTAAAAACATCCTTAAAGTTAAACGCGATTTTTACGACCCTTATTTATGGGTGCTGGCAAAAAACAACGAGGTTTATCGCATTAACAGCCTGGACCTTACGGTAGATGATTATACCGGTCAGTTTAACAGATACAGCACCCTTCCCTTTATTGATATTGCCGGGGTGAGCAAAGATGTGGTATACGTTGCCACCAATTCGGTTAATTTAATTGAATGCAAGTTTAATACATTTAAAACCATCAGCACTGCCGATGGAATAGTGGGTGTTATCAACTCTATCGGCATAGATTATACCGGAACTTACATACCCTATGCCATCCCGCGCGATCAGGCAACATCCAAACAAACCTATACCGTTATTATTGGCACCAACAATGGCATGTGCCATTACGATTACCAGGGCGGCGTGATGATGCCCGGTTCATCTAACGTGCCGGCCAGGGTTTTCGAAACTAATTACCGGTCAGAGATGTTCAGCTACCTTGAATCGGGATCAGATCCCGATCCGGTGATCCTTTATCCCGCACTGGCGCTTTATCAATCTATTTTAGGTGGCTACCTCTGGTACGGCAAAGATGGCCCTTTTGGCAATAATCTTAACACCGCTTACTATACCGAAGGTGTTGTAAGAGATAATTTGCGCGGGTATGACCCTATCATCTCCGTAAATTTTTATTGGGGAACAGAAAAAGGCCTGTTTCAAAATAACCGTGTATCATCCAGAGGTTCAGGGCAGCCCTATCATCATTATTTAAATGATATAAAGGTTAATAAAATAGCTTCGATATACGGCTTGCGGGCCTTTGGTTCGTCGGCGTATAGTGGTTTAATCAAGGAAAATCTTTTAATAGGGACAGATCAGGGGGTGTATTTCAGCAATTCGGGGTATTGGCAACCGGGGGCGGTAACTTTCCCTGTTTACGATTTTCTCCATTTTGATGGGCTTGGCAATAAGGTGATCAATGATATTGAAACAAACGCAACATCGTACGCGCCAACCACCTGCGAAGATGGCATATGGGTAGCCGCTACCGATGGCCTCTATCTTTTAAAGCCCGACTATTCGCGCATCAACAACTCGCTGGTAGTTATTAATGCCATACAGTTTGATGGCGCAAATTCCGGCAAGACCGAGATCCAGGCCTGCGGCAGTGCGTCGGCATCTGTACAGACAGCGGCCTATTCGGGTAAGAGTTTACAGTGGTATAAAGACCGGTTGCAAATGCCCGGCGAAACCAATACAACGCTTAAAATTACCCAGGCCGGCGATTACCATGCCATTTTGTACGATCCCTGCTCTCCGCTGGTCCATTTTGCTACTAATCATCTTAAAGTAACATCAGTAACTGGCCCGGCTTTTACCTTTAACTATCCCGATCAGTTGTACTATTGTTTTGGCTCGTCTGCTGTGCTGCAAACAGATAATAACCCAGCTTATCAATACCGCTGGTATGCCGATGGCGTATTAAATGGAAACACTACAAGCAGGTTAAGCACAACCCAAGCCGGCAAATATAAACTCGAAGTCGCTACCTGTCCCGATGGTTGGGTAACATCCAAAGAAGTGCAGATAAACTTTATCAAGGTGCCGGTACCGGTTGTCAGCGCCGATAAACAAACCTATTGCTTAGGCGACCATGCCAAACTATCGGCAACAGTGCCGATAGATGCTACCGGCGTAAATAACTGGCAAGCGTATACTTACCGCTGGTTTAAAAACGGGGTATCGATAGCCGGGACATCATCTACCTTTGACGCTACCGAAACAGGCAAATACAAGGTAGAAGTAACATCCTGCGCAGGCAATTCATCAACCTCAGTAGATTTTGATGTGAATTTCATCTCTATTGCGCCGCTGGTTGTCACAACAGATAAACCCGGATATTGCCTGGGCGATGTGGCCACCCTATCAACCGGTTTAACCGGCAATGGCACATACACACTTAGCTGGCTGCGTAATGGCGTAGCAATGCCCGCCAATCAAAATAAAAGTACCATAACAGTCAATACTGCGGGTACTTATACGGCCAGTTTAAGCAGTAGCGCGGTACCATGCAGCCAAACATCGCTGCCGGTTGTTATTGCCTTTAACCCGCCTCCAACAATCAGTATTGAACAGATAGTTAAGACCACCTTGTGCAGCGGACAAGCCGTCGACCTAAAAGCTACCTATAATGGGGGTACAATTAAATGGTCGACCGGTGATAACGGCGATCAGATCAGCGTTAAAAAATCAGGAAGGTACACTGCTACTGTAACGGCTGCGGGCGGGTGCCCGGTAAGTAAGGATATTGATGTGAGTTTATTTGATAGCCCTACGTTAAGCATGCCCGATGCTACTTTATGCCAGTTCACTAACGAGAAAATTACGCTGACGGCCCCTGCGGGATTTGTAAAATATGTATGGAACGGGCAGGCAGGCAGCACCGATTTTACTACAAACACCCTGGGGCCGGTTACTTTAACCGTGACCGATAAAAATGGCTGCACCGCATCACAAATCATAAATATCATCAGCAAGTGCAAGGATATCCATATCCCAAACACCTTTACCCCCAATGGCGATGGAACTAACGATAAGTGGCTGATAGCAGGCCTGGAGGGGGATCCATCCGTAAACGTAAAAATTTACACCCGCGCAGGCACCACCATATTTGAAAGCCAGGGTTACGCCTTACCCTGGGATGGTACCTATAAAGGCGCCAAAGTTGCCGCCGGGGTATACTTTTATGTGATTGCTACCAAAGGAACAAAACAGGTGCTAAGCGGCTCGGTAACGGTAATCCGCTAAATTTAGCCGGCAGCTGTATAAAACGCATGTCATTTAAGCTCGTTTTAGTATCATTGTGCAATATTTTTGCCATGGATATAAAAGTAATTGCCTTTGATGCTGATGACACCCTCTGGGTAAACGAGCCTTATTTCCGCCGCACCGAAGAAGCTTTTTGTGAGTTGATGAGCGGCTACCTTTCGCTGCACGATCTGGAGCGCGAACTGCTTAAAATAGAGATCGGCAACCTGCCCCTGTATGGTTATGGCGTAAAGGGCTTTGTACTGTCGATGATAGAGACTGCTTTGAAGGTATCTGACAAAACCATTGGAATAGAAGTAATTGAAAAGATCTTAGATTTAGGTAAAGCCGTACTTGATGAACCGATTGAACTATTAGATGGCGTTGAGGAAGTATTGACTGCGCTGAAAGGCAAGTACCGCCTGGTGGTAGCCACCAAAGGCGATCTGCTGGACCAGGAACGTAAGCTTCGTAAATCGGGCCTGAGCCATTACTTTCACCATATCGAGATCATGTCTGAAAAGGACGATGCCAACTACCTGAAACTGCTGCGCCATTTGGATATCCAACCGCAGGAGTTGCTGATGATTGGTAACTCGCTAAAATCGGATATTTTACCGGTGCTCAAAATCGGTGGTCATGCTGTACACGTACCCTATCACATCACTTGGGCGCACGAGCAGATTGATAACACCATCGAACACGAAAATTTCAGAAGCGCCGAAAGTATTAAAGAGGTGCTGGGGATGCTGTAATAGGATAAATACTATTTCACAAAGATTACTCCTCCTGCCAAAAACAGGCAGCAGATCAGGCTAACAATCAGCATTAACGGCCAGATAAATTTGAGCCAGGTTTTAAGACTAACGTTCACCAGCGCCAGCGAAGGCAGGATCAATCCTACCGGCGTAATAAAGCTCATCACCCCCATTCCGTATAAATAAGCATTTACAATTTCGCGGCCCGGCACACCGATCACTGCCGCCAGCGAACCGAAGATGGGCATCGTCAGCACCGCCATGCCCGATGATGAACTGATGAACAGGGTAAATACCAGGTAAACAAAAAACAGGATCACGATAAACAGCACCGGCGGCATATGCCCAACCAGGCTAACCGAGTAAAACAAAATACTATCGCTGATATGCCCGTTTTCCAACGTCAAACCTACACCCCGCGCCACGCCGATAATGAATGCTACCGAAAGCAGCGACCGCGCCCCTTCTATAAACTGATCTATAAAAGCGCTTTCGTTTGTCCGTGTAATTACCGCCACCAAAACGGCGGATACCAGGAATAGTGCCGACATTTCGGGCAGCCACCACTCGTAGGCAATTACGCCGGTTATCATTACCACAAAGGTGATCAGGAAAAGCCAGAGCAGTCCGCTATCGCGCCTGCTTAATTTAACCGATGATCCAGAAGGAATCTCTGCAAAAGGCGAAGCAACAACACCATCAAAACGATAAACCAGCGATGCAGTCGGGTCGCGCTGTACTTTTTTAGCGTAACGGACGATGTAGAAAATATACACCGCACCTAAAACCGCAAACACGGCAATACGTTCGAATAAGCCGTCGGTCCAGTTTACCCCTGCGGCGTTTGATGCGATGATAGTGGCAAACGGGTTGGAGAAAGACGAGATATTTCCCAAATTGGCCCCGCCAAAAATTACTGCCGCAGGTACCAGCAAATCATAACCCGCTGCCAAAAACAGGGGAACCATAACCGGATAAAACACCATGCATTCTTCGGCCATGCCGAAAGATGAACCGCCTGCAGCGAACAGGAAAGTCATCACGATAATCAACCAGGCTTCACGCCCCTTCATCCTAATAGAAAGGTTACGAATGCCCCGCTCCATCGCTCCCGTTTGCTGGAAAACATTCATAAAGCCGCCGATGAAAAGCACAAAGAGAATGATATCAATAGTATCGTAAATACCCTTAATTGGCGCTTCGATAATGCTGATAAAACCCTGTTTGTTTTTTGGTAACTGATGATAAGTCCCCGGCACAGCAACAGGCTTACGGATATCGTTATTTTTAAATTTAGCAAATGGGATGCGAATGCCCAGGCTATCCAACGTGTGTTGATTACCCGGTAACGTTTTGGAACCATTGCTTCCGGTGATGCTAAAACTACCATCTGCATAACTCAGTTTATTATATTCGCCGGCCGGGACCAGCCAGGTAGCCGCCGCCGCTATCAGGATAACGACGACTAATATAGATATAGGCGAAGGGAGTTTTTTGAGTTTGGCCATACGAAGGTTGAACTTACGAATTTAACCACAAAGCACACAGAGGTTTTCACAAAGAACACAAAGTCTTGCGTTTTTCCTTAGTCCAGGCTTTGTGCTCTCTGTGTTTCTCCCTTTGTGTGCTTTGTGGTTAAATCGACACTATATTCAACATCATTACTTACCTTTGCGCAAAATTTTACGGAAATGAAACGTGTTGTAATTACAGGCATGGGCGTTATTGCCCCTAACGGAAATAATATTAATGATTTTTGGACTAACGTGATTAACGGACGCAGCGCCGCCCGTGAGATTACCCGCTTTAATGCCGAGCATTTTAAAACACGTTTCGCTTCGCAGATCTCGGACTATAACCCAACTGCCGATCTTGACCGTAACGATATTAAACGCGGCGACCTGTACTCGCAATACGCGCTGATTGCTGCCAAGCAGGCCATTGCCGATTCTGGTTTCGATCTGAGCAAGATGTCGCCTTTTGATGTAGGGGTGATCTTCGGCTCGGCTCAGGGCGGTATGGAAACCTTCGAGCATCAATTGAAAGAATATGATTTTTCGGAGCAGCATCCGCATTTCAATCCTTTCTTTATCCCTAAAACGTTAATCAATATGGCGTCGGGATTAATCTCCATCAAATACGGCTTTATGGGCGTCAACTTTACAACAGTTACCGCCTGCGCCAGCGCCAATACCGCTATTATGGATGCCATGAACTATATCCGTTGGGGTAAAGCTAAAATTATCATTACCGGTGGGTCTGATGCCCCGGTTAGCGAAGCATCTATTGGTGGCTACAATGCGTTGAAAGCCCTGTCGACCCGTAACGATGCACCAACCAAAGCTTCGCGCCCCTTTGATGTGGACCGCGATGGTTTTGTAATGGGCGAAGGCGCCGGTGTATTGGTGCTGGAAGAATACGAACATGCCAAAGCCCGCGGCGCACATATCTACGCCGAAGTTGCCGGTGCCGCTATGACATCTGATGCTTATCATATCACGGCTACCCACCCTGAGGGCTTGGGCGCCATCCAGGCTATGAAGTCGGCGCTTGATGATGCGGGTTTAAATAAAGAAGATATCGGGTTCCTGAATGCCCACGCTACCTCTACCCCGGTAGGCGACCAAAGCGAGGCGAAAGGTATCTACGCTGTGTATGGCGACACCAAAAAGTTATTTGTGAGTGCCAGCAAATCTATCACCGGTCACCTGTTGGGTGCGGCGGGTGCTATCGAGGCTATTATTGCAGTTAAATCAATTACCGACGGCGTAATCCCACCGACAATCAATACTACTACTATAGATCCTAACATCCCGGCAGGCTTACAAATTGTAACCGGCGATGCAGTTGAGCAGGATGTTAAAGCAGCTATGAGCAATACTTTTGGCTTCGGCGGGCACAACGGAGTTGTGGTGATGAAGAAAATATAAAAGGGGATTTCACAGATTTTTATTTAAAGGATTTCACCGATTGGTTTGAGATTTCACCGATTTTAGAAATGACAGGTCAACGGTGGAAATATTCGTGTAAAGAGTAGACTTATCTTTATATAGTCGACAACTCAAAGAGGGACAAAAAGGAGACAACGTAAAACCGGACTAATATGTTCGGTTTTTTGTTATAGTTTTAAGGAATATTTTCCCTGACCATGTCCTCAAATTTTCCTCATCCTAATTACAGCCAAATTACCGGCATTGACAGGCGGAGCAACCTGTCGCAAGCCGATTTGATGGCCGATTATGTTAACAAGCGCCTGCCGGTTATTATAACCGACGCGGCCAGTCATTGGCCTGCCAAAGGCAAACTAACACCCGCCTGGTTCAAAGAGCACTATCCTGATATTACCAAAACCATAGATGGGGTTACCTATCGTATGGATGAGTTTATCGACCGGATGCTGGCCGCCGGTCCGGACAACCCTGCGCCTTATCCGTATAATTTCGATATCGAAAAAACCTTTCCGGCTTTAATGTCGGTGTTTAAGCCCGATTTGGTTTATGGTGGTTTAGACCGGATTAACCACAGCCTGATGCCACGTAAATTTTTGCAGGGCACTACCGTATACGAGATCTTTTTCGGCGGCAATGGCTCGGCTTTCCCTTACCTGCATTACGATGCCCTGTTTATGAACACGCAGATTACGCAGGTTTACGGATCGAAGGTATTTTACATGTACACGCCAGATCAAACTCAATACATGTATCCTTACCCCGATAATCCTAAAATATCGCAGGTAAATTTCCTTGATCCCGATTACGACAAATTCCCGCTGTTTAAAAACGTGCGGCCAATAGAGATTACCCTGCAACAGGGCGAGACCTTATTCTTCCCATCGGGCTGGTGGCATACTACCCGCATTACCGAACCCTGTATCACCTTCGGTCGCGCACAGCTGAACAGTCAAAACTGGGATGCCTTTATTAAAGACCGCTACGTGAACTGGAAAAAGAAGATCTCGTACGCAGCGTCAGGGATATTGGTTTACGGTAAGATTGTGGGAGCAGTGCTGGATGGGATAGAATAATCTTGACCGCTGATTTGAATGATTTTTTTGATTTCGGAACTGCCCGCTCAACCTAAACCCGATAGGAACGGAAAGCCCGTAAACGAAGCGGAGCGGAGTGCGGACTTGAAGTGGATAGCGGGGCTATCGGCTGCTATTAGCACTAACGTTCATTTTCAAATTTTAGAATTTTACCACAAAGAACACAGAGATTTGCACGGGGCGATAACACAAAGCTAATCATAAGCTTAAAATGCTCCGTGATCTTTGTGGGTTTATAAAAAGCCGTTCTGTGAACTTTGTGGTTAATAATCTAACAGCATTATCATTTTTCAGTCCAATAGTCAGCTAATCCCCCATCTTTCGGACTTTCCGTCTTGCTGTCTTTCGGACTTTCAACCCAAAACCGTAACTTCGCCTGCCATTATGACTTTAAGATTGCAATGGCGCAATTGTTGATTTGTTGTCAACGTTATATACAGAGAGAAATACTATGTTAAATTTTATAAGTAAGCTTTTCGGAAACAAGTCGGACAGGGACGTTAAGGCCATTATGCCTTTAGTTGAAAAAGTAAAGGAAGCATATGCCAAGCTTGACGGGATTAGCAATGATGAGTTGCGCGCCCTTACCGCCGGGTTTAAAGATACCATTAAAAATGGCTTAGCTGAAATTGATGCGGACATTACCGCTATTAAAGAGCGCCTGGATACCGAACTGGATATGCCGGTTGACGAGAAAGTTGCCCTGTACACCGATCTGGATAAACTGGAGAAAGACCGTAACAAAGAACTGGAAGTTATCCTGATGAACATCCTTCCGCAGGGTTTTGCTGTGGTTAAAGAAACGGCCCGCCGTTTAAAAGAAAATAAAATTTTAGAAGTTACCGCGACTGATTTTGACCGCGAGTTGGCTGCTAAAAAAACTAACGTGGTTATTAAAGGCGATAAAGCCTATCACGCCAATACCTGGTTAGCCGCCGGTGTAGAAGTTACCTGGGACATGGTACACTACGATGTGCAATTGATTGGTGGTGCCGTATTGCACCAGGGTAAAATTTCGGAGATGGCTACCGGTGAGGGTAAAACCCTGGTGGCTACCTTACCTGCTTATCTTAACGCACTGGCCGGCCAAGGTGTACACATTGTAACCGTGAATGATTACCTGGCCCGACGTGACTCGGAGTGGATGGGACCGTTGTACGAGTTCCACGGGTTATCGGTTGATTGTATCGATAAGCACGAGCCTAATGGCGATGAGCGCCGTAAAGCCTATGCTGCCGATATTACCTTCGGTACCAATAACGAGTTTGGTTTTGATTACCTGCGTGACAATATGACACGCAGCCCTGAAGAACTGGTTCAGCGTAAACCACACTATGCCATGGTGGATGAGGTGGATTCGGTATTGATTGATGATGCCCGTACCCCGCTGATTATTTCAGGCCCTATCCCGCGTGGCGATGAGCACGAGTTTTATGACTTAAAACCACGCATCGAGCGTTTGGTTAACGCACAGAAAAACTATATCAACAGCATCCTTAACGATGCCAAAAAACAAATAAACGAAGGTAATACCGATACCGAAACAGGTGGTTTATCGTTATTACGCGCCCACCGTGGTTTGCCTAAGAGCAAAGCCCTGATTAAATTCCTGAGTGAGGGTGGCAACCGTACCGTTCTGCAAAAATCAGAGAATCATTACATGCAGGATCAGGGTAAGGAAATGCCTAAGGTAGATGCCGACCTGTTCTTTGTAATCGATGAGAAAAACAACCAGGTTGAACTGACCGAAAAAGGGATCGAACTGATCACCTCATCGGGCGAGGATGCACATTTCTTTGTGATGCCTGATGTGGGTACCGAGATTGCCGAGATTGAAAAATCGACCCTGTCATCAGAAGAAAAAATTGCCCGTAAGGATGAACTGATGCGCGATTTCTCGATTAAATCTGAGCGGATCCACTCGGTTAACCAGTTACTGAAAGCTTACACTTTGTTTGAAAAGGATACCGAGTACATTCTTGATGAAGGCAAAGTAAAAATTGTAGATGAGCAAACCGGCCGTGTGTTGGATGGCCGCCGTTACAGCGATGGTTTACACCAGGCTATAGAGGCTAAAGAGAACGTTAAGGTAGAAGATGCAACCCAAACCTTTGCTACCATTACACTGCAAAACTATTTCCGTATGTACCACAAGCTTTGCGGTATGACGGGTACTGCCGTTACCGAAGCAGGTGAGTTTTGGGAAATTTACAAGCTGGATGTGGTGGAGATCCCTACCAACAGTAACATTGTACGTGATGACCGTGAAGATTTGGTTTACCGTACCGTTCGCGAAAAATACAATGCCGTTGCCGATGAGATTGTTAAACTGACTGCAGCCGGTCGCCCGGTATTGGTGGGTACTACATCGGTAGATATTTCTGAGTTACTGAGCCGTATGCTTAAACTGCGCGGTATTAAGCATAACGTACTGAACGCCAAAATGCACCAGAAAGAGGCCGATATTGTGGCCGAAGCCGGTAAGGCAGGCACCGTTACCATTGCAACCAACATGGCAGGCCGTGGTACGGATATTAAATTAGGCCCAGGCGTTAAGGATGCCGGCGGTTTAGCCATTGTAGGTACCGAACGCCACGAAAGCCGCCGTGTAGACAGGCAGTTACGCGGTCGTGCAGGTCGCCAGGGCGATCCGGGTTCTTCGCAATTCTTTGTATCGTTAGAGGATAACCTGATGCGTTTATTCGGGTCAGAGCGTATTGCCAGCCTGATGGTGCGTATGGGTATTGAAGAGGGCGAAGTGATTCAGCACTCGATGATCTCCAAATCTATCGAGCGTGCGCAGAAGAAAGTAGAAGAGAACAACTTCGGTATCCGTAAGCGTTTGCTGGAGTATGACGACGTAATGAACTCGCAGCGTACCGTTATTTACGCTAAACGTAAAAACGCCCTGTTTGGCGATCGATTAGATGTGGATATCAGCAACACCATTTTTGATGTGGTTGAAGATATTGCTGCCGAATACAAAGAACAAAACAACTACGAAGGTTTCCACCTGGAAATTATCCGTGTGTTCTCGGTTGATGTGAACAGCAACCAGGCGGAGTTTGCCGCCACCAAGCTAAACGTTTTGGTTGACGAAACTTTTGCTGCCGTTAGCGATTATTACAAACGCAAACAGGATGCCATTGCCAACCAGGCTTTCCCTGTACTGAAAGATGTGTTTGAAAACCGCGGTATGCAGGTTGAAGATATCATCGTTCCCTTTACCAATGGTATTGTGGATATGCATGTGACCGTTCCGTTGAAAAAAGCGGTAGAGACGCATGGTACCGAGGTGTTTAAATCGTTCGAAAAGAACGTTACCCTGCACCTGATTGACGATGCCTGGAAAGAGCATTTGCGCGAGATGGACGAGTTGAAGCAATCGGTACAGAACGCCGTTTACGAGCAGAAAGACCCGTTATTGGTTTATAAGTTCGAAGCGTTTGAGTTGTTCCGCCAGATGTTGGCTACCGTGAATAAAGAGCTGGTAAGTTTCTTATTCCGCGGCTTTATCCCGGGACAGCAAGCGCCTGAAGAATTGCAGGAAGCCAAACCACAACCGCGTACCGATATGCGCCAGATGCGCACCTCGAAACCGGAAATGATTAGTGAAAGCGGTATGCCGATGGATGATTTTGATACCCGTGAGCCGGTTAAGCAATCGCCCGTGAAAGCCGATCCAAAAATTGGCCGTAACGATCCTTGTCCATGCGGTAGCGGTAAAAAATATAAAAACTGCCACGGGGCGTAATACCCCTGCCGGCCTCCCCTAAGGGGAGGAGATAGAATAAGACCCAGCGTCATTGCGAGGTACGAAGCAATCTCTACACCCAAAGATTGACCCTTAAAAGGTCTCTGTGCGGCAAAGAGATTGCTTCGTTCCTCGCAATGACGTATTTATGATAAACTCATTTTAGACAATGAAAACAGCAACCCATTATTCAGCATTACGCCAAATAATAGGTTGCTGTTTTTTTATTTTAGGGATGCACGCTGCCAATGCCCAAACCCGCGGCAGGGTTGAAGTAGTTAAAGACCCGCGCATTGATACCCTTGCCGCACGCCGGTTAGAAGCTGCCCGCGGAATATCGGGCGGTGCGTCATCAGCCGGGGTTTATACTACTATGCAGGGTTACCGGGTGCAATTCTTTTTCGGGCAAAGCAGGGCGGCAGCTTATGCTGCTCAGTCTAAATTGCAAGCCCGCTATCCCGAATTACGAACTTATATCACCTATAGCGAACCCAACTTTAAGGTGCGCGCGGGAGATTTCAGAACCAGGCTCGAAGCAGCTAAATTAGTCCAGGAGATCAGGCCGATATTCCCTACCCTATTTATCCTATCCGAAAAAATTAATCCGTCTGCCCAATGATCAAGGAAAAAATACAGCAACTATCTAAACAGATTTTTGACGAGGTTGTGGCCAATCGCCGCCATCTGCATAGTCACCCCGAACTGAGTTTTGAGGAAGTGGCTACCGCTGCTTACGTATCTGCCCGCTTAGATGAGTTGAATATCCCTTACACCCACATGGCCGGTAATGGCTTGGTTGGGATTATTAAAGGCGAAAAGGCCGGTAATAAAGTAGTAGCCCTGCGTGGCGATATGGACGCGCTGCCTATTACCGAAGCTAATGATGTTCCTTATAAATCGCAAAACGTGGGTGTAATGCATGCCTGCGGTCACGATGTGCATACGTCATCTTTATTGGGTACAGCTAAAATTTTATCCGAACTAAAATCTGAATTTGGCGGAACGGTTAAACTGATCTTCCAACCGGCTGAGGAAAAACTGCCGGGCGGCGCCAGTTTAATGATTAAAGAAGGCGTGTTGGAAAATCCAAAACCACAGGCGGTAATCGGCCAGCACGTAATGCCGCTGATTGATGCCGGTAAAGTAGGTTTCCGCGCAGGTAAATACATGGCATCGACAGATGAGCTGTACGTTACCGTAAAAGGTAAAGGTGGACACGGCGCACAGCCGCAGCAAAATGTGGACCCGGTGATTATCACCGCCCATATGCTTACCGCCCTACAACAGGTAGTAAGCCGCTTCGCCGACCCTAAAAGTCCGTCGGTATTATCATTTGGAAAAGTGATTGCTAACGGCGCTACCAACGTAATCCCTAACGAGGTTTATCTTGAAGGCACTTTCCGCACCATGGATGAAACCTGGCGCAAAGAGGCGCACATCAAAATGAAAAAAATGGCCGAAGGTATCTGCGAGAGCATGGGCGGCAGCTGCGATTTTGAGATCCGCCATGGTTACCCATTCCTAATTAACGAGCCGGTATTAACCGCCGCCACACGCCAGTCGGCCGAAGAATATTTAGGTAAAGAAAATGTAGTTGACCTGGATATCTGGATGGCTGCCGAAGATTTTGCCTACTACTCGCAGGTAGCCGATAGCTGCTTTTACCGTTTAGGCACCCGTAACGAAGCACGCGGCATCACCTCATCGGTTCACACCCCTACTTTTGATGTGGAAGAATCTGCGCTGGAATTGAGTACGGGTTTGATGGCTTATATTGCGGTGAAGGAGTTGGAGGGATAAAGGGAACTTTGCCATTGCGAGGAACGAAGCAATCGCGAACATTCTACTGGGGTGTCATGCTGAGCATCGTCGAAGCATGGTGGGCGGGCCTCTCCGCACCAGTCTTCGACGATGCTCAGACTGACAGGCCTTTTTCCATCAAGCCTGCTTTTAAAATTCGGCCCATGCTATAACCCGATGACAAAATGTGTATAAAACAAGAAACCCGGCATAAGCCGGGTTTCTTGTTTTATAGCAAGGCATTTGCCCATCCCACGCCCTACTCCATTAGCCTTCTAATCAACTCCGCGCTTTGGGCCTTGCCTTCATCCAGTCGATGGGCAAAAAAGGCTTGTACCTCGTTAAAATGCTTTTTATAGCCTTCCATATCACCGTAGCCTATTAAAGCCGACCAATCTCTTACTGCTGAGTGAAATTCCAGATCATCGCCGCGGATGGTTTTATCGTACAAAGCTGTTTCTATCGATTCTTCCAGCAGTTCGTCGTTCTTAAACAAGTATTCTGCAATGCCTAAACGCAGGCGGAAAGGCGGTGTTTGGCAGATCAGGTTATCGTAAGGGTTTACGCCTAAGTGGTACCAGGCATCAACCATGCTTAAAATACTCAAATGCGAATTGGGTTTTTGGTGATGTTCTGTATCCGACAGCGAAAACTCCCGCATCACTTTATCATTAAGCATTATCGGTTTCCGGCTTTCGTGAAAAACAAAATCGCGGGCTTTATATAAGCGCTCTCTAAATTCCTTAGCCTCTTCTTTAATCATCAGCTTAAACAACTCCGATTCAGATACGGCATACTGACGCACCTGCTGTTTGGCGTATGGGTTTAAAATAGCCAGTCCGGCGTAAACGTGTGCCTTATAGCTGAAAATGCGCAGGGTGGTCAGGATCTTTACGTTATCAATCCCGCCGATGTACGATGCATTTTCCCACGGGAAAAAGCCCGCAGTTTTCCAGGCTGTGCCCATGCTCTCGAAACCTACATGGGTTACGGCCTGGGTATCAGCCACAATTTTATCGTGTTCGTGGTAATCGGCCATTTCTACAATATCGCAGCCGACTATGGTAAACAAATCTAACATGCGCTGATAAGCATCCCTATCGCAACGGTGAGGGATCAGTACCAACTTTTGCCCTTTAGGCTCAAAACCCGGACCGTGCATGGCATGGAAAGTGATGATCTGCGCATCGGCAGGCAGATATTTTTCAAACACCGCAATCTCCGGGTGTTTTACAGAAGTTTGCCCGGCAACAATAGCGCCCGGCTTGGTGGCTATGGCGCATTCGGCCACTACCTTTTCCATGCTCTCAGCCTCTACCGAATAGATGATCAGATCGCTGATGCGGGACACATCGGCACCGTTATCTTTAAGGGTAATGCCCAGGGGCGTAAGCTCCGCCTCCAGCTTCTCGCGATTGGATGGAAGATCGCAGCCGGATACCAGATACCCCGCTTTGGCAAATGCTTTAGCGTACAATTTGCCCATATCTCCCAGTCCAATAAATCCAATATTCATGCTGCTAATATAAGTACGCCTGCTTAATATCTGTTACTAAACCTTATATTCGCCGTTATAAACACACCGAAAACATAAACTGTTATCAATTTCTCTTGTTAAATTAATAACATTACAGCTATGACGAAGATCAGATCATTTATAAAAACGGCATTAACTGCACTGATTATTTTAAGCGCCAATCACTACACTTTTGCGCAGGACAGCACCAAAGCTACCGTTGCTAAACCCGTAGTAAAACCGGCTGCCAAAATTAACCCGGCACAACCGGGCGCGGCAACTACTACTGCTCCTGTAAAACATTATAAGCCTAAAACATACCAGGCTAAACCGGGCACAAGCCAACCATCGGTAACAACCGCAGCCGCCCCGCCGGCCGTACAGCCAACAAGCCCCGCTGCAGCGCCAACAGAAACGCCTGAAAGCACCGATAAAACTTTACGCGGGCAGTATCAATATGTGCTAAGCAAAACTTACCGTTACCAGCAGCCCATGATTGCTGCCTTATGGAAAAACGTAACCGACTCGTTAAACGTGGCCAAAAATGCTAAGAAAGATGCGGAAGCTAAATTGGCGGGCCAAACTCAGTCCATCACCGCGCTGCAAAACGATGTTAAAACCAAAGAGCAAGTGGCTGCCGATGCGACTACTAACCGCGATGAGATTGCGCTGTTGGGCATCCCGATGTCTAAAACGGCTTATAACCTGGTAATGTGGGGTTTGGTAGTAGTAATGGGCGTTGTATTGGCTATTGTGTTTATGAGAACATCTGGCGCAACCCGCGAGGCTAAATATCGCTCAAACCTGTACGATGAGCTTAACGACGAGTTTACTGCCTTTAAAGCCAAAGCAAAGGATAAAGAAATGAAACTGGCCCGCGAACTACAAACCGAGCGCAACAAGGTTGATGAGCTAATGGGAAGAGGGTAATTAGGTTTCGGAATCCGGATGTACTTTGATCCGTTTGTGTGGTGAGGAATTATTCTTCCAACCGTCATTACGAGGTTTTAGAGTCTGCCGGACTTTGAAAAGGGAGTGCCAGGAAGGGGCTGTCAGTCAGAGCGTAGTCGAAGACTGGTGCGGAGAGGCCTGCCCACCACGCTTCGACGATGCTCAGCGTGACACCCGACCCAAATTACTTCCCGTTAAACTTAGTCATCGTCAACTCCGTACCAATGGTAGCAAAGCTTTTAATAATCTCGATAGATTTATCGATTAATCCCGGAATTTCGGGCTGCTCGTCATCATCAAAACCACTTAATACATAATCAACCTGGCGGCCTTTTGGGAAATTATCACCGACACCAAAACGAAGGCGGGCGTATTGATCTGTACCTAAATTTAGTTCGATATTTTTTAATCCGTTATGGCCGGCGGCGCTGCCTTTGGGTTTCAGGCGCAGGGTGCCTAAGGGCAGCGCTATCTCATCTACAATCACCAACACATTTTCCACCGGGATCTTCAATTCCTTCATCCAATGGTTTACGGCTTTACCGCTCAGGTTCATGTAGGTGGTAGGTTTAATCAGGTGCAGCATGCGGCCTTTGTATTTCAGCTCGGTATAGTAAGCCAGGCGCATGTTGTAAAAATGCAGGCTTTCTTCCTTAGCCAACTGATCGAGCACCATAAAGCCGGCATTGTGCCGCGTATCGGCATACTCACTGCCGATGTTTCCTAAACCAACTATCAGATATTTCACGGGGCGAAAATAAGAAATTAGCGCTTAGCTTTTAACCGAGATTAATTCTCGCTATCCTCATCCTTTTTACCTAACGCTGCCAATTGCGGCTTGCCAATCACTTTGTAATTACCGTCGCCTTTTAGTATGGATGCTACTTTGGCTTTATCCTGCATGGTTTTTACGGCTTCGGCCAGTTCCTTATCGTATTTAAAGTTTACTTCATAGCGGCCTTTATCAAAATAATAGCGCGATGCAATCTCATTCTCCAACACCTGGCGAATTTCTTCTTTATGCTGTTGCAGATCGTTCTTTTTGCTGGCCATCATTTTATTTTTCAGGGCGTTGTACTCTGACTCAACTTCGGCAAATTGCTTGTCTTTAGTCGCTTCAGTTTTCAGACTGGCCAATACTTTTTCTGATGTAGTGCTGTATGTATAATTTTTATCACCCAGATATTTTACAAAATCTGCGTAATCCGCATCAGTGAATGTATACCCCTTAACCGGACTAAGCTGCGGATGGCTGTTACGGTATTTGTTGGCATAATCAAATACAAATAGCTTGCCTACTAAGGTTTGAGTAATTTCGGCAAACTTATCCTGTTTAATAAACAGATCGGGATATACGCCGCTGCCATCATAAACCGAACGACCATCGCGGGTTTTATACTCGTGCATCATCGAGTCGGCAATTTTTGATAAGCTGCCGTCATCTTTACGGTGAGCATAATCTACCTCCTGCACACAACGGCCTGATGGGATAAAGTATTTGGCAATGGTAATTTTCACCATGCTGTTATAAGGCAGGTTAAAGGTTTGCTGCACCAGGCCCTTACCATAGCTGCGCTGACCGATGATCACTGCTCTATCCAAATCCTGCAAAGCGCCGGCTACAATTTCTGATGCCGAAGCCGAATGCCCGTTTACCAACACGGTTAAAGGCAGGTTGCCTTCCAACGGATCGGTCTGGGTACGATAGCTGTAATTTTTTTCTTTGATCTTTCCTTTTTGAGATACCACTTCCACATCGCGCTGAACAAATAGGTTCACTATTTTAACCGCTTCCTGTAAGATCCCGCCACCATTTGAACGCAGGTCCAAGATGATTCCGCTCGGGTTATTCTTCTTTAAAGCCACCAAGGCGGTAGTTACTTCATCGGCCGAGTTTTCTAAGAATTTATCAAGTTTAATGTAACCCATGTTACCGTCAACGATGCCGTAATAGCTTACGTTGGGTTGTTTGATCTCTTCGCGCACCAAATTCTTTTCAGTCGGGGCTGCGTCGCCGCGTTTGATCAGGATTTTAATGGAAGCGCCTTTAGCTCCTTTTAAAAACTGGCTTACCTGATCGTTATTTTTGCCTTTAAGGTCAACATCATTAATTTTCAGGAATTCATCGCCGGGGCGGATATCAGCTTTTTGGGCCGGGAAGCCTTCAAACACATCCGACACCAGGATCTTACCATCGCGCACAAAAACGCCTGCGCCTATGCCGCCGTATTGGGTACTAACGTAACGTAATTTGTAATCTTCAATTTCCGATTCCGGAACGAACTCGGTATACGGATCAAGGTTATCAAGCATGGCATCTGCGCCGGTCTTGATCATTTTGCCGGGATTGATATCGTCGACATAGTTCAGGTTCACCTCTTTGTACAAGGATGCGAAAACATCAAGGTTCTTGGAGATCTGGAACAGATCATCATTAAAACTCCAAACCGACAGCGCTAAAACTACTACCCCTGCCGAAATCCCCGCTGTTTTTAAGCTGCTTTTTTTGCTAAATATGCTTCTCATATCCTTTGTACATTATCCGTGAAGATAAAGTTACAAAAAAGCAATTAGTTTTATAGTTATCACCTAAAACTTACAAACGGGAGAAAAACCGTTTTACAAAACGGCACCCATTGGGGAGTTTTGCTATTTAGAATAGCTGTACTACAGCCTGTTGTTATCAATATTTACCAAAGCTTTCTTTAAGGTAAATACTACATAATCGCGGTTGCGGTTAACCAATGCTTCCAGGTTACCGATCAGGGCTTCTTCCTGTCCTTCGGTGTACTGTAACTGCGCGTCGGTTAAGTGATTGTATTTGCGCTGTAATTTGATCTTTACGCGCGGCCAGTCTTTGTTACTGATGCTGATTTCTGCCATGCAGCAAAAATATATATTAGTTGGCAGTTTACAGTTGGCAGTCTGCAAAAAAAATCGGCATACACTTTGTAATCTCATCTCCGGCTGCCGGCTGAAATTAAACCAAGAGGTGGTAAGCACAGTCAGACAGCCAGTTTTTATAACCAAATACATCAAATTATGAAAAAGTACTTATTAAGTATAGCATTACTGACGGCAGTGGCCGTTAGCGCTAAAGCCCAAACTACCTTTGGGGTAAAAGGTGGTGTCAATTTTTCGAAGATCAATGCCGATAACCTGAGCGAATCGACTACTACGGGTTACCAGGCCGGTGTTTTTGCCCGTTTAGGCAGCGAGGTTTATTTACAGCCAGAGGTTTATTTAGGCAGTCGCGGTGGTAAATTCCGCACGGCTGACAACAGTTTTAGTGGCGATGTGAAGTTCACTACGCTTAACGTGCCGCTGTTAGTAGGCGGCCGTGTAGTAGGTACCGATAAACTGAACCTGCGTTTAATGGCCGGACCGGTATTCTCTTACAACATCGATAAAAGTCAAAGCTTCGCGGCTAATTTTAATGGCGCTTACGCGGATTTTGGTAACTACAAAAAAAGCACTTTAGGTTACCAGGCCGGCGCCGGTGTTGATATTGGCGCGATAACTGCTGATTTCCGTTACGAAGGTAATCTGACCAAAATTAACGACAATTATGGCCAGCGCCCAAGCCTGTGGGCTTTAAGCGTAGGTTTCAAGATATTCTAAATTGTTATAATGACTTGAATGTCAACACACAATGTATTACGTTATATGCAGCGTTCTCTGTACAGCAAATAGATTGCTTCGTACCTCGCAATGACGTTATTAATTAGAACATAAACAAAAAACCCGGCTTTTGGCCGGGTTTTTTGTTTGATATTATTTTCTGGCTTCAGTCTGTGACTGAAAGCCTGCGGATGAATTAAATCTGCGACTTACACCCCTAATAACAATCTTGCAGGGTCCTCTAATAGCTGTTTAACGCGTACCAGGAAGCTTACCGATTCGCGGCCATCGATGATGCGGTGATCGTACGATAAGGCTAAATACATCATCGGACGGATTACTACCTGTCCGTTTACGGCAACAGGACGCTCAATGATGTTGTGCATACCTAATATAGCCGATTGCGGCGAGTTGATGATCGGTGTAGACATCATGGAACCAAACACACCACCGTTGGTGATGGTGAAGGTACCGCCGGTCATTTCGTCTATAGTCAGCTTGTTTTCGCGGGCTTTACCGGCTAAAACTACAATGGCTTTCTCAATTTCGGCAAGGCTCATGGCGTCAGCGTTACGGATAACCGGAACCACCAAACCTTTAGGAGCTGATACCGCGATAGAGATATCGGCAAAGTTGCTGTAAACCACTTCTTCGCCTTCAATACGTGCTCCAACCGCAGGCCATTCTTTCAAGGCCTCAGTAACCGCCTTGGTGAAGAACGACATAAAGCCTAAGCCAACACCATGTTTCTCTTTAAATTTATCTTTGTACTTGCCACGTAGTTCCATTATCGGCTGCATATCTACCTCGTTAAAGGTGGTAAGCATGGCGGTTTCGTTTTTTACGGCTACCAAACGGCGGGCTACGGTTTTACGCAGGTTCGACATTTTTTCGCGCTTCTCGCCACGTGCATCTGCTTTAACAGGTGTGGCAGGAGTTGCAGGCGGTACCGGTATTTTAGCAGCAGCAGGGCTTGGCGCTGTTTGCGGATTTTCGTTCACTTTATCAGCGCTGATGGCATCACCTTTAGTAATACGGCCACCAACACCTGTTCCGCTTACGCTTTCAGGAGCGATGCCTTTTTCGGCCAGTATTTTACCGGCAGCAGGCGATGGTGTACCGGCTGCATAACCCGATGCTGAAGCAGCAGGAGTTGCGGCAGGTGCAGCGCTTGCAACCGGTGCAGGAGCACTTGCGGCTGCTGGTGCAGCACCACCGGCAGTGATAGAACAAACCACAGCGCCGATAGCTAACACATCGCCTTCTTTAGCAATGGTTTTTAAGGTACCGGCTTGCTCGGCAGTTAATTCAAAAGTTGCTTTATCTGACTCCAGTTCGGCAATAGCTTCGTCCATCGCTACAGCGTCGCCGTCTTTTTTAATCCAGCGCGATAGCGTAACCTCTGTGATAGATTCGCCAACGGCCGGGACTTTAATATCTAAAGTTTTGCCTTCAGTTACAGCTGGCGCAGCGGCCGGAGCCGGAGCCGGAGCAGCTACAGCAGCAGGAGTACTTTCAGCAGCTACCGGTTGTGCAGCCGGAGCCGGGGCAGCGGCGGCAGGAGCAGTAGCGCCTTCGTCAATTTTTGCTACAGCGGTACCAATGGCAATGGTTTCGCCTTCGGCAACTAAAGTAGTTAGGGTACCTGCTTTTTCGGCAGTTAATTCAAAAGTAGCTTTGTCTGATTCCAGTTCGGCTATTACTTCGTCCATGGCAACCACATCGCCGGTTTTCTTTTTCCAGCTTGATAGGGTTACTTCGGTAATAGATTCGCCAACGGCAGGAACTTTGATCTCTAAACTCATAGTAGTGAATGGTTTATTAAGTGAGTGGTGAGTAGTGAATGGTGAGTGGCGAATAGCAAATGCTTATCGGCATTACTAATTTAACTACTCTCTATTCACCACTCTCCAAATTAATCTGCTACCACCTTATCCATTTTAGCGGCGGTGGCGTTTATTTTTGCTTTCGCTTTTTCATCAACCGGTGTTTCAAAAGCTTTGCTAATGATGTATACCTGTTGCGATGTATGTTGTTTAGCGTAACCGGTTGCGGTGCTGGCGCTTTCCTTACGAGATATTACATCTAATTGTAATTCGCTTTTACGGAATTTGCGCAACATATACGGCCAGGCGCCCATGTTCTCCGGCTCTTCCTGCACCCAGAAAAAGTCGGTAGCGTTGGTGTACTTGGCTTTGATTTTTTGCATCTGGATAACCGGGGTTGGGTACAATTGCTCAACACGAACAATAGCCACATCCTTACGTTTATCGGTTTGCTGTTTATCTAACAACTCGTAATATAATTTACCCGATACAAACAGCACGCGTTTTACCTTTTTGGTATCTACGTAGCTATCGTCGATAATTTCCTGGAATTTGCCCTCGGTAAAATCTTTCAAAGGCGATACGCAGGCCGGATGACGCAGTAAACTTTTTGGCGAAAAGATCACCAATGGTTTACGGAAATCGCGCTTTAATTGGCGGCGCATAATGTGGAAGAAGTTAGCCGGCGTAGTGCAATTAGCCACCTGGATGTTGTTATCCGCGCAAAGCTCCATAAAACGCTCAATCCGTGCCGATGAGTGCTCCGGGCCCTGGCCTTCAAAACCGTGTGGTAATAACAATACCAAACCGTTACCACGCTGCCATTTAGTTTCTGAACTGGCGATGTATTGATCTACGATGATCTGTGCACCGTTCAGGAAGTCACCAAACTGTGCTTCCCAAATGGTTAATGCGTTGGGGTTAGCTAAAGCGTAACCGTATTCAAAACCCAATACACCGTACTCAGATAATAAAGAGTTATAAATGGTGAATTGTGCCTTGGTATCTAATTGTTTCAGTGGTGTATATTCTTCTTCCGAATCAACCAGAGTTAATACCGCGTGGCGATGCGAGAAGGTACCGCGTTTAACGTCCTCACCGCTTAACCTAACCGGATGGCCGTCTTTTAACAGCGTACCGTAGGCCATTAACTCGCCCATAGCCCAGTCAAATACCTTGGTTTGATCAACCATTTTACGGCGATCGTCAAACAGTTTTTCGATCTTTTTAAAGAACTGTTTATCCGCAGGTAGTTCGGTTAATTTGGCGCCGACTTCTAATAATTCTTTTTCAGCAACGGCGGTATCCTGCGTAGCTAAAGCTTCCTTATCGGTAGCCAGGTGTAAGCCCTGCCATGCTCCAAGGAACATCGGCTTGCTTTCCAGGAACCTGTCCTCAGCCTTACTTTCATCAAGATCAGCCTGTAAGATGGCGCGGAAATCCGCTTCTATCTTTTTAGCTTCAGCATCATCAATAACGCCTTCGCCAATTAGTTTTTGTTTGTAGATTTCTAATGGATTAGCATGCTCTTCAATAGCCTTGTATAACAACGGCTGGGTGAACTTAGGCTCATCCGCCTCGTTATGGCCGTAGCGGCGATAACATAGAATGTCGATAAAAACATCGCCGTTAAATGCCTGGCGATATTCCATTGCTAAATTGATTACGTAAGCCAAAGCTTCCGAATCATCACCGTTAACGTGGAAAACCGGCGCTAAAACCGTTTTGGCCACATCGGTACAATAAGTACTGCTACGTGCATCTTTATAGTTAGTGGTGAAACCGATTTGGTTGTTAATGACCAGGTGAATGGTACCGCCGGTGCGATAACCTTCCAGTTTCTCCATCTGTAAAACCTCGTACACAATACCCTGACCGGCTACCGAAGCATCGCCGTGGATCAGGATCGGGGCTATTTTATTATAGTCGCCGTTGTATTTAAAGTCGATTTTTGAGCGGGTTAAACCTTCAACAACCGGGTCAACCGTTTCCAGGTGCGATGGGTTGGGGCAAAGGCTCAGGTGTACTTTTTTACCGCCGGCCAGTTGCACATCGGTAGAGTAACCTAAGTGATATTTCACATCACCACCGTGCGATGAATCTTCATCGTAATTTTTACCCTGAAACTCAGCGAAGATCTCCTTGTAGGTTTTCTCCATAATATTGGCCAGCACGTTCAAACGTCCGCGGTGGGCCATACCTATGGTAAATTCCTCGATACCTAATTCAGCGCCTTTTACAATAACTGAGTTAAGGGCCGGAATCAGAGCCTCGCCACCTTCTAACGAGAAACGTTTTTGGCCTAAAAATTTAGTGCCCAAAAAGTTTTCGAAGCTAACCGCCTGGTTTAACTTGCTGAAGATCTGTTTCTTCTCGTCGGCAGTAAAGCTTGGGGTATTGCGCTTACTTTCCATGCGCTCCTCCATCCATTTTAGTTTGATGGGGTTGCGCAGGTATTTATATTCGGCACCAATGTGCTGGCAATAGGTTTGCTCTAATAAATCGCGAATGGCGCTCAGTTTAGCCGGGCCAATGCCCAGTTCAACACCGGCGTTAAATACGGTATCAAGGTCGGCATCGCTCAGGCCAAATACTTCCAGTTCTTTTCCCGGGAAATACTTGCGGCGCTCGCGCACAGGGTTGGTTTTTGTGAACAGGTGACCACGCTGGCGGTAGCCATTGATCATGTTCAGCACGTTGATTTCTTTCAGTACGTGCTCAGGAGTTGAACCAGTAGCGCCGGTTGCAGCAGCAGCCTCGCCAGTTTGGCCAAATTCAAAACCTTCAAAAAATTTTTGCCACCCAAAATCGACTGATTCAGGGTCTTGTTGGTAAGCGTCGTACAGGCCGCTAATGTAGTCGGCGTTGGCGCTGTTAATATAATTTAGACGATCCATGTAAAATTGATCTGTAAGACGGTACAAAGCTAAAACAATAAACCCGAACACTAAAAATAATTATCGGATAAATAACACCAATAACGGTTGAAACCCACTGTTTTTCAAGTGTAATTTATCGAAAAATACCGATTGGTTTTTTATTTCAGTACACTATGTGTTCATAAACGATTTTTAGAACGAAATTGTTGCAGTAGGAAGAAATAATATTCGTGAGGGTTTTTCAGGGATTATTACTCGTCATTAATTGTCAGTCTACAAAATGATTTCAGAAAGTTTCACCACTCGATATTTAACTTCAAAAGACTTGGCGTAATCTTCAATAGTATCTTCAAACCCTGCATTTTTGCGCCGTTTATTAACAGCGCCTGCATTTTTAATGGGCCAAATTATCCATTCGTTTTTACCGGATGCTTTTAGGGTGCGCATGGTACATTGAGACCCATAAATCTGCTCTTTATTTTTGTTCATTAAATAACGGTCCAGCATCATGCCGTACAAGCTGAACTTTAGTTCGCCGGTATTTGCGGCTTTTTAATTAGCGGTAAATATTTATCAATTTTTGCGCTATGCTGTATAATTAACCAGGTAGCTTCGTTGGATTCTTTACCTACAAGCGACTTACCAGGATAGCCGTATTTTTTTAATACCCGCTCAATAAAAACAATGTTGGCTGAATCAATAACATTCTGAAGCTTCCATAAATACTCATTGGCCTCCTTTACGGTTTTACCTAACGATTTGGCTACCGAATCGGCCGTGGCAGAGTTCATTAATAAACTCAGTCCAGAGCGATATTTTTGATCTATGATCATCAGACTGTCTAACTGCCTTTTTAACCGAAGATTTTTAGATTGCTGTGCCATACCTGCCTGCCAGCACAAGCCCAAAAAGCATATCAAAAAAAATTTCATAGTATATATCTTACTAACGGGCTTTATTATTAAATAAAGGGTTTATTATCCTGCTTATATGTATTTGAAAGACTCCTAACCTATACCGTGCTGCGTTCTATTATTTAATGCCAATCGTGTCCGCAATGCCGACATTGCTTAGCGTAGGGTGTTCGGGCTAACTTTTGACATACCGGACATAAATTGAAAAATACCTGATCAGGATTATCGTTTAAAATACGCTCGGCGCAGTTAAGTACAAATTGAATATAGCCGTCACTCAAATAATTTAATATTAGGGGATCGTCTGATAGCCAACCAGTTTTTAAGTATATCCGGGTTAATGCAGGCCGATCTCCATCTTCTAATTTTAATGTAGAGATATGGTGTCGCTGCGCTTTCTTCTCGGTAAGCGTCATTAATTCGCCATAATAATTAATAACGTAGTCAGCCCTTTCTATTGTAATATCAGCCATAATTCCATCATTACGCTTACAACACTTCAAACCTATACCCTGCATCGCTCCAATACTCTAAAGCCAATGGCAAAGTATACTCTAACCGCGGAAAGGCTTTTAAACTATCGTGGAAGACAACGATAGAACCGTTCTCGGTATGTTTCTTTACGTTTTTAAGGCAGTTTTCCGGGGTTAAGTTTAAATCAAAGTCGCCGCTGAGCACATCCCACATAATTATTTCTAAATTTGGATTCAGAGCCTGTAGTTTTGCAGCCTGCGATTTTTTGATGCGGCCGTAAGGCGGGCGAAACAGGTTGCTATGCAGTTGTTCATCGCATTTTAAATAGTTGGCCACGTAGGTTTCATCGTCGGTTTTCCAGCCTTTAAGGTGGTTATAGGTGTGGTTCCCTACGCGGTGACCGGCATCAACAACGGCCTGATAAACGTCGGGGTGCTTGCTGATATTGTCGCCAATGCAAAAAAAAGTAGCTTTGGCATTGTACTGTTTTAAAATATTTAATACAAACGGTGTAACAATGGGTATGGGTCCGTCGTCAAAAGTGAGATAAATGCAGGGGCTATCCCTTTTTTTATGCCAGGTAAGCGCAGGATATAGCTTTTTAAGCAGCCAGGGAGTTTTAACCATGTACATAGTACAAATTAAGGTAAAAATGTTTCAGCTGCGCTACACAAAAATTTAATGATGGATTAATGCGGTTTAATGTTAGAACAACCAGCATTATAAAATATAAATATGAGACAATTGATAAGTATACTTAAAAAAGCCGCCCTAAGTACCTGCGCTGTACTACTGCTGGCTTTTACAGCCAATGCCCAACAGGTAATCAGCCTGCAAAAGGCGGTTGATTTGGCGCTGCAAAACAACCTGAGCATTAAACAATCGGCCAACATCGAATCGTTAGATGCAGCCACTTACCAGCAATCAAAAAACAACCAGCTGCCCAGCCTTAACGGAAGTGTTTCTGCATCGGATAATTTTGGCCGTGCGCTGGATGTTACCACTTATCAATATACCAGTAACAAAAGCGTAATTGCGGTTAACCCTACGGTTAGTGCGCAAATCATGCTGTTTCAGGGCGGGCAGTTGCGCAATCAGATCATTCAAAACAAGCTTCAGTTAGAGACTGATAAATCGGCCACAGCCAAAGCTAAAAACGATTTGATCTTAAATGTGGTGGTGCAATACCTGTCGATATTAACCAATATGGATTTGGTTACCGCCGCCAAACAACAAATAGATATTGCCAACCTGACGTTAGACCGTACCGAAAAAACGGTAAAAGCCGGTAACCAAACCATGGCCGATCTATCACAGGCTAAAGCTACGCTATCAACCGCGCAGTTGAATTTAACCACTGCTCAAAACCAGTTAGATTTAGCCATCTTGGTTTTAAAACAATACATGGAAATGCCGGCCAGCACTGAGATTACGGTAGAGAAACCGGATATCAGCAAGATTACCGACATCCGCACCAGCTACAGTGCCGATGAAGTGCTTAACACCGCTTTGGGCGTTAACCCCGATGTTAAACTGGCTTTAGCACAACAAGCCGTAACCGAGCAGGGCATTAAAATTGCTAAAGGCGGCTTCTACCCTACTTTAAGTATGTTTGGTAGTTTATCATCTAACTATAGTAACTCTAATAATCAAAAGCTAATTGGTTCTACTTCAGCTACTGTTCCGGTTGGTACGGTGAATATCGGCGGTGTCGATCAAACTGTTTACTCAACCGTAAATCAAGGCATGTACGGGCCATATTCGTTTGGCAGTAAACTGAGCGATAACTTTACCCAAGCTATTGGTTTGAGTTTGCAAATCCCTATTTTTAACCGTTTTAACGCGCATACTAACGTTAAAAAAGCGCAGATTAATTACGAGAATGCCCGCGTCAGCACCGAAATTGCCAAGCGTAACTTAACCAAAACCATTATGCAGGCTTTGCTTGATTTACGTGCCGCCGAAAAACAATATCAAAGTAACCAGCAAACCTACCAGGCTAACAAAGAAGCTTTCAGGGTTATTAAATTGCGCTATGAGCAGGGCTTAGAAAACTCACTGAACTTTAACACATCGCAAACCAACTTGAATAAGTCGGAATTTGACATGATCCAGGCGCGGTACAACATGATTTTCCGCAGCAAGGTTATTGATTATTATATTGGCAACCCTATCGTATTATAAACACACTCAAAATAAAACATTCAAAATCATCCCATGGGAAAGACTACTAAATACATACTTTTCGGAATCGGCGGACTAATCGTTCTGCTTATTATCGGTAAGATGACGGGTATCATCGGTCAGGCTAAAAAAACGCAGGTAGCTACCGAAAAGGTTGAAGCGCGTAATATTAACGAAACGGTATCGGCCAGCGGTAAAATTAAACCTGAAGTTGAGGTAAAGATTAGCTCGGAAGTATCGGGCGAAATTGTTGAACTACCTATTAAAGAAGGCGATGTGGTGAAGAAGGGCCAGTTATTGGTGCGCATCCGTCCGGATATCTTAAAATCGGGTTATGAGCGCGCTTTAGCATCATATCAAACCCAAAAAGCCAGTGTAGGTAGTACCACACAAAGCCTGGCGCAGGTTAAAGCTACTTTAGATAACCAGGAATCGGCCTATAACCGTAGCAAAGCCCTGTTCGATCAAAAAGTTATTACTGCTGCCGAGTTTGATAACGCTAAAGCTGCTTATGTAGGCGCTAAAGCTAACTACGAGGCTGCTAAGCAAAACGTTACCGGCGCAACTTATGGTCTGGCTCAATCTGCCGCATCTGTGAAAGAAGCGTCGGATAACTTGGCTAAAACCAGCATTTTTGCCCCGGTTGATGGTGTGGTATCGAAACTATCAGTTGAAAAAGGTGAGCGTGTTTTAGGTACTGCCCAATTTGCCGGTACCGAGATCATGACCATATCCGACCTGAGCAAGATGGACGTGAACGTAGACGTAAACGAAAACGATATTAACCGCGTAGTTTTAGGCGATTCGGCTAAGATTGAGGTGGATGCCTTCCTTGGTAAAAAATTCAATGGCGTGGTAATGGAAATCGGTAGCTCGGCCAACGTGGTAGGTACCAACGCCGACCAGGTGACTAACTTTACGGTTAAGGTGCGTATCGACTCTGCATCGTACGCAGGGTTGCTGAATAAATCAGCTAAAAACCCATCACCTTTCCGCCCGGGATTAACGGCTACTGTTGATATCCAAACCAATAAAACGAACTCGCTTTCGGTACCTATACAATCGGTTACCACCCGCGAAGAGAAAAAGGCAACAGGCACCGCTAAACCAAGCGACGAGCAAAAAACAAAAACCAGCGCAGGCGATATAAAAACCTACGTATTTATTTACGAAGCACCGGGCAAAGTAAAACAGGTAGCCGTAACCACCGGCATACAGGATGATAGCTATATACAAGTGCTAAGCGGCCTTAAAGCCGGCGACGAAGTAGTTTCGGCCCCGTTTGAAGCCATCTCTAAAACCCTGAAAGATAAAATGGAAGTAGAGAAGGTTGATAAAGCCAAGCTGTTTAGCAGTGATGTGAAGAAATAAGCCGAAAGCAAAAGCTTAAGCCAAAAGGAAAAGGTGCCGTAATTTTGTTTACGGCACCTTTTTTTATGATAACTATAACAGGCTCATGTTTTTTTGCTTTGCCATTTTGTTAACCATAATACTTTTCAAGAATGACAACCAGCAAATAATTAAGATATTAAGTTTCTATTACGCCAAATGCACTTTCCGGCGCATTTATAGTGGCATTATAAAAGGCGTTAGGAGTGTGATTTGTAAATTGCTTAAAATCTTTTACCAGATGCTGGTAGTCGCTATAACCCAAATCAATTGCCACCGCAAACCAGTTTTTGGTTGGATTTGCATTCTTTATCTTCATGGCGTTTTCAAACCTTGCAATGCGTGCATACAGTTTTGGGCCAACCCCTTCCCGCTCCATAAACTGACGGTAAAACTGCCGCTGACTAAGGCAGGCCTGATCGGCCAGCCAATCTAAAGATTTAATACCCGGGTTGTTAAGTAAATACCTACCTACCCTGTCAATAGGTAAAATCTGTTTTTTTGACCGGGCAATCATATCTTGCAAAAAAAGCTCCACAACGGGTATCATATCAATATAATCAGCTATGTTTTGCAGCCGCTCGTTAACCATTTTTATTTCGGTGCTAAAAACATCTTCGGCATCAACAAATTTATTTGCGAGTTCGTGCGATGGTACACCAGTTAGCCTAAATAAAGCGCCTGGCTGAAACACTACCTGAAATACCATAAAATTGCGCCCTACGTGCCTGTTGGTTACTATTGAGTGCTGGCCTATCAAGGCTGATTGTTTAGTTTTAACAGGTATGCCGTCAAAGCCGTTTGCTATTGTAATCGGCTCGCGCGGCCAAAACGAAAGGCAGTTTTCTGCACGGGGCCAGTAAACTTTTACAGGAAGGTTAACCATATCAGCAGGAAACTCGCACCCAACAATTTGAAACAGGCGCACGTATTCGCGCAAAGCAATACTGGGGAGCCTATAATCAAAAATGCCTTCCATCACAAAACTATACTGCCAAAGGGGGGCCTACTATTTCCATACCATGCGCTTCAAATATTTTTGCTGCAACAGCGGGCGCAGGCACGCCTTTTATTTTTCCTAAAGTTCTGAAAAAATCTTCCATTTTACCGGCAGGGGTAAAAAAGTAAATTAGTTTGCCCTTATCGCTTAACTGGGCAAAGGTATGCGGTACTTTCCTCGGTAAAAAAATGGTGTCGCCTGCATTTAAATTATGCTTTTCATCACCCAATTGAAATACAAAATTGCCTTCCTGCACAAAAAACATCTCGTCCTGGGCATGATGAATGTGTAATGGCGGACCACCTTTAGCTTCGCTTGTGTATTCAAATACCGCAAGGGTGCCGTTGGTGTCTTTTCCCGATATTTTAATATCGTTTAAGGCACCGATGTTTGTTTTTTCGCTAAACCGGCCTTTCCCTTTTTTAACAACAAAACCTTTTGGCTTTGCTGCCTGATAAATTAAGTTTTTGCCTGTACCGGCTAAAGTGGCTGCCACTAAACCTGTAGTTAAAAATCTTCGTCTATGCATCGTCTTTTTTGTTTAAAAGTCTGCATTTACAATACCGGCATAGTGGTAAAAAACGGACATGTTTTTTTATTTATGGGTTGATAGCCTTTACATACTTAGTGTTTTTTGCTTTTATTATTCGTGCATAATATTTATTAATTCTGTTGTTCGCTTTTAGCTCCCCCTTTAGGGCGCTGATGGGGTTTATGGACAAACACACAATAGCCGTTATAGGTGGTGGCAGTTGGGCTACCGCGAATATTAAAATGCTTGCTGATAACGCAACGCCGAAAGATATTTTTTGGTGGATGCGCAGCGAACAGGCGGTTGACCATTTAATAAAATTCAGGCATAACCCGCATTATTTAAGTTCGGTTGAGATTGCTGTGCCGCCACAGCACATCAGTACTGATTTAAAAAAGACCATCAGCCAGGCCGAATTTATTTTGCTGAACGTCCCCGCAGCGTTCCTGAAGGATGCGTTGGATGGTATAACTCCCGAAGATCTGCAGGGCAAAAAGATTGTATCAGCTATAAAGGGTATTGTTCCCGATGAGAACCTGATCATCGGCGAGTTTATGAACCAGCGTTACGGTATCCCTTTTAGCAACCTGTTGGTTATTAGCGGCCCATGCCATGCTGAAGAGGTGGCACTGGAAAAGTTATCTTACTTAACCATCGCTTCGCCCGATACTGAACTGGCAGCTACCTTTGCCGGGATGATCAATACCCGTTACATCAAAACCATCGTATCTGATGATATTTATGGCACCGAATATGGCGCGGTACTTAAAAACGTGTACGCCGTGGCCAGTGGTATTTGCCATGGACTGGGCTATGGCGATAATTTCCAGGCGGTGCTGATCTCTAACGCCATCCGCGAGATGGAGCGTTTTGTGGAAGCTGTACACCCTATTGAGCGCGATATTAAAGAATCGGCCTACTTGGGCGATTTAATGGTGACCGCCTACTCGCAGTTTAGCCGTAACCGTACTTTTGGTAATATGGTGGGTAAGGGCTACACGGTAAAATCGGCCCAGTTAGAAATGAACATGGTGGCCGAGGGTTATTATGCCGTAAATTGTCTCCAACAGATCAATAAACAGTACAATGTGTATATGCCTATTTGCAACGCCGTATACGCTATTTTATACCAAAAACGCGCTCCGCACATCGAAATGAAGCATTTGGCCGAAAATTTGAGTTAGATTGTGTAATTACATCTAACAAAAATAGTCAGTCATGAAAAATATGTTCAAAGTCGCCATGTTTGCGGCCAGCCTTTTCGCCGCCGGACCGTTACATGCGCAAAAAAGAGATACTACAGCCGCTCAAAAAGTAGGTAAAGCAGCAAAAGATGTTGGCCATGCTACCGCCACAGGTGCTAAAGCCGTAGGGCATGCTACAGCTACCGCTGCAAAAGCTACCGCCAAAAAAACATCTGAAGTTGCTGCTAAAGGCACCGCTGCCGTAGTAGATAAAAAATACGATGGAATGGTATCGCCGGGTGGCGAAACGGTTTACATTAACGATAAAGCGCAATACTACTACGTTAACAAAAAAGGTCACCGCGTTTATTTGAAAAAATCGCAGTTAGTGGCTAAGCCATAACCATTTAAATAACGGAGGTCACTCAAAATTTCTAATCGAAAGGCTTTGTGACCTCCGTGTTTTTTCTCTTTGTGTTCTTTGTGGTTATAATTCACCATAAAGGACAATGATAAGATCTTGCATTCGACATGAAAACCTTTTTCCTCATATTCATCCATTTTTTTAGCGCTATATTGCTGTTTGCAGGCTCCTGCTCGCACAAGGGCAATGTTAAAGTGCGCGGCGAATGGCATACTAAAGACAATGGTACCAAACTAAAGATTACCGCTGATAAGTTTACCGAAGATACCGGGGCCGATGTACCTGTAACCGAAGATTACTTTATGAAAGGCGATACCATCTTTACATCGTACCAGGGCAGCCAGCCATATACTAAATTTGTGGTTCAAAAGGTTGATGAACACACATTGAATCTGTTGTATCCCGATTCGGTAAGTATAGCCTTTGTAAAGTAACCGTTTACTACTTTACCGGCGGCTGGTATTCAAATGGTAACTGATCCCCTACCCGGCGTTCGGCCATGTAACCGCGCAGGTAAAATGTCCGGTAATCCGTGTAACTGCCTCGGGCATCTATCAGGGCTTCCGGAGCAATCAGGCTCAGCACCGATCCTTTTTTGCCAGGCTCAATCATCAATTTGCCCTTTAAACTTTTTGACAGTGTATTTAATTTCGGCTGCTTTGCGCCGATATAGTCAATGTATAACACCCTGAATTTCATAGATGTCAGCGCACTATCGGTGCGGGTTAGCAATTCGTCAACGTCCATTGAATTTTCGTCTACCATTAAAGTACCCTTATTGTTAGCGTAGTTGGGGCTCGTTTCACGATACACATTATAAACTGCAAAGCCTTGCTGTTGGGTAGCATGACGATAAACCGAGCGCAGGAAATGCATCATAGAACCGTTGTAAGCATCCAACCGGTTTTGTGCCCATTGCTTTTTCATTTTTGGGGTGCCGGGTAGTTCTTCAAAGCTGGTTTCGCCATCGTACAGGGCAATATCTGCGTTAGTGTTATAACTAAAATCTTTTAAAAGGTATTTTACCCGGTAGCCCAGGCGTTTATTTTCTATCAGCAAAAACTCATCGGCATCGGCGGTTAAAATGCCGGTCTTTCTGCTAAAACTAAAGTTTACTGCATCTGGGTTTAGCCATTGGCAGTGTTTGGCGTTGTCTGTTTGCCCTAAAAAAGCCAGTTTAAACATTGCCAAATTTTCGGCACGGCGGTCAGGGCCAATCACTACTTCGCGCAAAATCGTCGTTTTGTTCTTTAGTACCACGTCCAGCTTAACCGAACTATTCTGAATCACCACATTATGCGCATAAGGATCGAAACCAACCATACTCACCGATAACTGGAAAGTACCCGGCGGCATCCCGTTAAAAGCAAATTCGCCCTTATTATCGCTTACAGTAATAAGAGTGGTACCACTAATAAATACCGTAGCCGCTTTCTGCGGTATGCCAACAGAATCTATCACCTTGCCCGAAAGGGTAATTACGTGCTGCGCAGATGCTCTACCTCCAATAGCCAGTAAGAAAAGTATAAATAAACGGTAAGCGTATAGTTTCATTTAGGTTGATACATAGGGTGCATTTGTCAAAACTTATTTTTTCACCGGCGGCTCATATTCAAACGGGAGCTGATCGCCCACCCGTTGATCACCCATAAAGCCCTGCAAGTAAAAGGTGTGATAATCAGAATAACTACCGCGACTGTCAATCACCGCCTGCGGAGTCAGCAGTTTCAATACTGATCCAAACTCGCCCTTACCGATTTTCCGGGTAAGCTGATCTGTTTTCTTGCTGTAAAAATCCGTCGACCGCGTTCCAAAATAGTCTACGTATAGCGCGTTAAAATTCAAGCCAATTAAGCCCCCTTCAAGCGGTGTGGTTAGTTTATTAACGTTTATCGGGTCTATATCAATTTCAATTGGGGCATTGCCCAGGCGTTTAGCAACAGCCGGATCGAGGTTGTAAATATTGTATACCAAAAATCCTTGCTTTTTAGTTTGGTGTTGATAAACCGAGCGTAAAAAATGCATCATCGATCCGTTATAAGTCTTCAGGCGGTTTTTTGCCCAAACCTTTTTTTGATGCTCGGTACCGGGCATTTCTTCAAAGCTGGTTTCACCATCGTACAAAACACTTTGCAAAATGGTATTGCACCTAAAATCCTTCAGCAGATATTTAATCCGGTAGCCCAGGTTGCCGCTCTCCAGCAGTAAAAAGTCATCGGCATTAACCGTTAAAATGCTGGTGGTTTTATTATAATGAAAGTGTAGTACATCGGGGTTCATTATTTTACACTCCACCGCATTCTCACTCTCGCCAATAAAAGCCTTTCTAAATAAGTACATATAACTGGGCGGCTTGACTGCGCCAATTACCACCTCGCGCAAAGTTTCGGTTTTAGCTTTTATTGGTACAGTTATCCTGGCCATATTGCGCTGAACAACCAGGCTTTGGCTATAAGGCGTAAACCCAATCATACTTACCGAGAGCTGATAAGTCCCCGGCAATATCGATTCAAACCTAAACTCTCCTTTCGCATCCGTAGCAGTAATATATTTAGTTCCGCTTAGAAACACGGTAGCTGCCTTTTGCGGTACGCCGGCACTATCGGTAACCAAGCCCGAAATAGTAAACCGTTGCTGCGCCGATGTTTTGGCGCCGATTAGTAGCAATAAAAATAAAAGTAGTTTGCCTGAGTATGATTTCATTTAGGTTGAAGAAATTGGGCTCAGGCTAATATAAGAGTTTTTCGATAGCTAATTAAAAAACAAAGGCCCTGATGCTTTCACATACAGGGCCTTGTTAAACTAAAAAACTAAAAAAACTGTCTTTATTATTAGTGAGTAGTTGAATAAGTTGATGGGTGAGTCGTCCTAAAACTACTTAACTTAATCAACCTAATCTAACTCAATAAACTTAAAACCGTCTACGACGCTCTCCGCTTGCTTTAGGCTTGCCAGAGAAGTCACGGAAACCGCCGCCGCCATTGCCGCCTTCGCGACGCTCGCCACCACCGGCTGGTCTTTCACGGCGTTCGCCACCGTTACCACCTCTGTAACCGCCACCGCCGTTACCGCCGTAGCTGTTGCCACCGCCATAGCTTTTGCGTTCACCACGTGGCGCACCACCTTCACGGCGTTCGCTGCTACCTTCGCCAGATACCTCGATGCGTACATCGCGGCCCTGGAAATCGGCGCCTTTAAAGCCTGCGTTAACTTTTTCAACGTCTTCGTTTGGCACCTCGAAGAAAGAGAATACACCCTTAACATCGATTTTACCAACCGTACGGCCGCTAATTTTAGCCGTGTTGCAAATGTAACCTAACAGGTCGCCGCGGCTAAAGCCATCAACCGAACCAAGGTTAATAAACAAACGGGTAAACTCGCCGCCGCCATTGCTGCGGAAACCACGCTCACCGTCTGCACGGCTGCCTCTGTCACCACGCTCGCCACGTTCGCCGTCACGGCTAAAACGATCATCGGCAGGCGCATTCAAATCAGGCGCGTTCTTATAATATTCTAAGAAACTGTTAAACTCTAACGAAGCAAAACGTTTCACGATATCTTCTTTAGACATATCGGCAAACTCGTTCATAATACGCGGCAGGTATTGCTCAATTTGCTGCTCGTTCACTTCTACATTATGTACTTTGTGAATCAGGGCAAACAATTGTTTTTCGCAAACATCAAAACCGGTAGGGATCTCAGCCTTAACAAACTTTTTACCAATAACACGCTCAATCTGGCGGATTTTACCTAACTCTTTAGAGTTGATAATAGCGATAGATACACCCGATTTACCGGCACGTGCAGTACGGCCACTACGGTGAGTGTAGTTCTCAATCTCATCAGGCAAGCTGTAGTTAATAACGTGTGTAACGTCATTAACATCAATACCACGCGCAGCAACGTCAGTTGCAATCAATAATTGCAGGCTGCGGTCGCGGTAGCGTTTCATTACCTTATCGCGTTGTTGTTGCGAAAGGTCACCGTGTAAGCTATCGGCGTTATAGCCGTCTTTCATCAATGCTTCAGCAATTTCCTGCGTTTCAATTTTAGTACGGCAAAAAACGATACCGAAAATGCCGGTATTGAAATCAACAATCCGTTTAAAGGCAGCGTATTTATCGCGGGCACGCACTACATAGTACTCGTGCTCGATATTTACGTTACCGGTGTTTTTTTCGCCCATAGTCAACTCAAACGGGTTGTCCATGTACTTTTTAGCTATGCGGCGCACCTCGCTTGGCATAGTGGCCGAAAACAGCCAGGTTTTTTTCTCGTCCGGTGTGGTAGACAAAATACTGTCAATATCTTCCTGAAAGCCCATATTGAGCATTTCATCAGCTTCATCCAATACTACATACTGCACCGCCGAAAAATCAATAGCCTTACGGTTAATGATATCTAACATACGGCCGGGTGTAGCCACAACTATTTGTACGCCACGTTTGATGGTGCGTAACTGATCAGAAATACTTGCGCCGCCATACACTGCTACAACGTGTACGTTGTGCATGTTTTTAGCATAATTTTTCAGATCGTTGGTGATTTGCAAACAAAGTTCGCGTGTAGGGCACAGCACAAGTGCCTGTGGATGATTTTCTTCGAAATCAATCAATTCTAACAGTGGCAAGCCAAAGGCAGCAGTTTTACCGGTCCCGGTTTGGGCTAATCCGACAAAATCGTTGCTGCCTGTTAACAATACCGGAATTGACTGTTCCTGGATTGGCGTAGGGTTTTCGAACCCTAACTCAGAGATGGCATTAACAATATCATGACGGATTCCCAGATTACTAAATGGGTTCATGAATTAAAATAACGGATCTGGCAACATCGCCAAATCGGGGGCAAAGGTAAGGTTAAAAAATGGCATTTCAAATACAGATGTTAGGAATTGTTAACATAATGCCGTAATGACAATTTCATGACGCTATTTAATTAATTAACAGACCGTTGTACAATAATTACCATGGCAATACCTGCGGTCCGGGCTTTCCGCTCATACTGCACAGGCCTTAGCCGCATGGCCGGTATCCGCTTCAATCCCTATTGCGAGTTGTCTGAACCGGATTGCTCATTGATATAAATTCTCTTTGCTTATCATATTTTATGGACTTATATTTGATAAAAAGACGGCTATGGAAGCGGAAGTAATGAGACACGATTTACAAGATAAAATAGCGCATGCGGATCAACGCCAGTTAAAGGAGATTTACGGGTTGGTTACAAACTATTTAAACGGCCACGATGATGAAAGAGAATGGCAATCACTATCCGAACCGATGAAAGCGAAATTAGCTGAAAGCATTAAACAAGCTGATGCTGGTTTAGGCCGGGAAATGGGAGAAGTACTGAATGACATGCGCAAAAAATTTGGTTTAAATGGGTAAGCCCGTTATACTAACGCCAATAGCCGAGAATGATTTAGAACAAATTTTTATTTACCTTATAGCCGATTGGGGATTTGAAGTAGCTAACGATTTTTCTGAACGATTAGAAAACGTAAAACATTTATTGAGTGAAAACCCTGGGATATTTCCTTACTATATCCGAGATCGTCAGATACAAAAATGTGTGGTTACTAAACATAACGTCTTGTATTTTCAGGAAGCGCCTACATCTATCAGGGTGCTCACCATTTTTGATACACGCCAGGATCCAAACAAATTAAAAGAAATTCTTTAATTGCCGATACTGTAACAACATTAATAAACATACGTCCCCATCTATTTCTTCAGGATTTCTTTATTTTCACCCCATGCATCATCCCGAAGAAAATCCCTGGACAATCACATCCGAAAAAGAAATTTACAGCAACCCCTGGATCGGCCTCACCGAGTACCAGGTCATCAATCCTTCGGGCAATCCAGGTATTTATGGTAAGGTGCATTTTAAAAACCTGGCCATAGGTATTGTGGCTTTAGATGAGGAAATGAACACCTACCTGGTGGGGCAATACCGATTCCCACTCAACCATTACAGCTGGGAGATCCCCGAAGGCGGCGGCATCATCGGCGTTGAGCCACTCGAATCGGCCAAACGCGAACTTTTGGAAGAAACCGGCCTAAAAGGCGATAATTGGACCGAGATTCAACGCCTGCACTTATCGAATTCGGTAACCGATGAACTAAGCATTTTATACATGGCCCGCGGCCTGCAGCAATTTGAAGCCGAACCCGAAGAAACAGAACAATTAGTGGTAAAAAAAATTCCGTTTAAGCAAGCCTACCAAATGGTTTGCAATGGCGAAATAACTGACGCCATGTCGGTAGCAGCCATATTGAAAGTGCAATTGCTTATCAGCGAAAATAAAATATAAAGCTATCTGCTAAGTCACTAATTCCCCAACATATGCTTTAAACGTCTTTTATAAAATCGCGTAGAAATCGCTTTTTGTCGCTTTTTTGTTACCATTGGTATACTTCATTTTTTTGAGGGTGTTTATCTGCCGTTCTTGGCTGTCGAAATAAATGATAATCCCTTAATAATTTAAATTAATGAAAATGGTAAAGACAGCTAAACTAAGCCTGGCGACAGCCGTGTTGGCAGGCTTAGGTACAATGGCGCAGGCGCAAAAAGCGCCAAACGTGCAGGAAACAAGCGTGCGCGCGCCGCAAAACGTAAAAATAGATGGTAAACTGGGCGAGTGGAATGAAACCTTCCAGGCTTATAATAAAACCACGCTCATTAACTACTCCATCACTAACGACGATACTTTTCTATACCTCACCATTAAAGCCGGCGACCAAAGTACCGGCAATAAAATTACCGCTGGTGGTTTGAACTTTGTAATTAACACCGCCGGAAAGAAAAAGGAACAGGATGCTTTTAAACTGGTATACCCGCTGATTAGCCGCGATGCCATGAGCGGCATGTTCCCCCAACGCGGGCAAGGCGGACAGAGTGGCCCACCGCAGGGCGGTTTCGGCGGCGGCCAACCCGGAGGCGGCGGTTTCGGCGGCCCGCCGGTAATGGATTCGGCTACACTGGCTACCATGCATGCTAAAACATTAGCCGCGGCTAAGGAAATAAAGCTATTTGGTTTTAAAGAGATCAGCGACAGCGTAATCTCCGTTTACAACGAATATAACATCAAGGCCGCCTTAGGGTACGATGCTAAAAACACCCTGACTTACGAGTTAGCCATTCCGCTAAAATCCCTTGGCCTTTCGGCCGATGATCCCAAAGAGTTTGCCTATAATATTAAACTTAACGGCCTGCAAATGCGCGGCGGACCTGATCAGGAACGTGGTGGACAAGGTGGCGGCCAGCAAGGTGGCTTTGGTGGCGGTCACGGCGGTGGAGGTGGCTTCGGCGGCGGAGGTGGAAATGGCGGCGGTGGTGGTGGTGGTTTCGGTGGCCCGCCCCCGGGTATGCAAAACATGATGACCCCTACCGATTTTTGGGGCAAGTACACCTTGGCAAAAAAATAAATATTGATGCCATTTAAACCCGGCAGCCTAAGTATTGCCGGGTTTAATACTTTTTATTAAATTCTAAAATCAATCTACCGGCGGTTTCCCATCCAGCAAAAACACAAACAACTCCTTAGGGCCATGGGCACCTAATACCAGCGTTTTTTCAATATCAGCCGTGCGGCTTGGACCGGTGATATTGCTGATCATACTCGGCAGGTTGTTGTTGTATTTTTCTTTCAGTATTTTAAAAGCATCTTTTAAATCGGGCACCAGTTGCGAAGTATAAGCCACTACCAAATGCGCAGGCGGATAAATACTTAACCGCCGACCGGCAGCATTGCCATTTGACAGCATAATAGAGCCGTTACGGGCAATTAAAGCTTCGCACAGGGTTATACCGGCATCGGCCTGATCAAAGTCTTTATCGGTCTCGAAAAACGGGAATTCGTAGGTGTTTAATAACGATTGCAGCTGTGGTTCCCAGCAATAGATTTTGCGCCAGCTGCGCTCTTCGGCAATGGTGAGCAGTTGCTCAATCAGGTGGATCTCATCTTCGCAGAATACAAAGTTACCGGCAACGGCCATCAGCTCTTCGGCAAAAGTTATTTCCAGCATTTCATCACTGGCGGGGTAAAGCGGCAGGTTTTCCAGATTAGGGTACGGATTATCCCGCTTCTCTAACAAGGCGCTGCGTACTTTCTTCAATAACTTTTCTTTCGCTGTGGTGATGTCTTTCATAACTCGCTTTTCGTTAACCACAGAGGGCACGGAGGTTTTCACAGAGAACACAGAGCCGTTAATCGCTCCGTGTTCTCTGTGGCTTTTTCTCTGTGTTCTCTGTGGTTAAAAAACATAGTACAAAAAAGCCACCATGTGCAAACATAGTGGCTTTATATTTATAATTAATAAAATTATTCGGCTGGTGGGGTATCTTTCTTCTCTTCGGCAGTTTCAGGGTTGCCTAAGGTGATACCTTCTGGCACTAAACCGCCGCCAAGTGGTTCAAGCGCATCAGGGCCGTTCACAAACTTGTCGTAAGCGGTACGGTGCTCAAACGGGCGTTTACCCAAAAGCTCTTCCAGGTCTGATTGAAACAGCACCTCTTTCTCTAACAGCTTTTTAGCTACAGCTTCCAAGCCATCGCGGTGTTTATTAATCAGATCTTTAGTTTTTTGATAAACCTCTTCAACCAGGTTACGCACTTCATCGTCAATTAACTCGGCAGTGGTATCAGAGTATGGCTTGCTGAATTGGTTCTCGCCATGCGGATCGTAGAACGATACATTACCAACTTTCTCGTTCATACCGTAAATTTTAACCATGCCATAAGCCACGCGGGTAATCCGCTCTAAATCGCTCAGTGCACCGGTGGTGATCTTGCCGAACACGATATCCTCAGCAGCACGACCACCCATCGATAAAATCATATCATCAATCAGCTCTTCTTTAGCAACCAGGAAACGCTCGTTCGGCAGGTATTGCGCATAACCCAAAGCAGCCACCCCACGCGGAACGATAGATACTTTCACCAACGGATCGGTATGCTCCAGGAACCAGCCTGCAATAGCGTGACCAGCTTCGTGATAAGCAACTACGCGTTTTTCTTCTGGCGAGATCAGGGTATTCTTTTTCTCTAAACCACCAATCACACGGTCAATTGCATCCTGAAAATCGATCATATCAACCGACTCTTTATTTTTACGGGCAGCAATCAGGGCAGCCTCGTTGCAAACGTTGGCAATTTCGGCACCGGCAAAACCTGGCGTTTGTGCTGATAGTTTCTTAGCGTCCACATCTTCCGATACCTTCACCGGTTTTAAGTGTACTTTAAAAATCTGCTCGCGACCGTTCAAATCCGGTTTATCAATAGATACCTGGCGATCAAAACGTCCCGGGCGTAATAAAGCCGAATCCAATACATCCGGGCGGTTAGTAGCAGCTAAGATAATGATACCCGAATCGGTACCGAAACCATCCATCTCTACAAGTAACTGGTTCAGCGTATTTTCGCGCTCATCGTTACCGCCAACCATATTGTTTTTACCACGGGCACGCCCAATGGCGTCAATCTCATCAATAAAGATAATACAAGGCGCTTTATCCTTAGCCTGGCGGAACAAATCACGCACACGTGATGCACCCACCCCCACAAACATCTCCACAAAGTCAGATCCTGACAACGAGAAGAAAGGCACGTGAGCCTCGCCTGCCACAGCTTTAGCCAGCAATGTTTTACCGGTACCCGGCGAACCTACTAACAACGCCCCCTTAGGAATTTTACCACCTAAGTTGGTATATTTTTTAGGATTTTTAAGGAAATCTACAATCTCCATTACCTCTTGCTTGGCTTCTTCTAAACCGGCAACATCATTAAAAGTAACTGTCACCTGTGATTCTTTATCGAACAGGGTAGCTTTTGATTTACCGATGTTGAAAATCTGACCACCGGGGCCACCACCTGCACCGCCACCCATGCGGCGCATAATAAATAACCATACCGCTGCAAAAAGCAACACCATAATTACCCCCTGGAAAAACCAGTTTGATAATAGGCTGTTCGGGTTTTCAAACTTAATATCAACTTTCGATCCATCAGGCACAGTGCTTTGAGCAGCTTTAACATCCTTTTTCAACTCATCAAATGATGAGTAAGTGAAAGTGTACTGCGGTGTGCTGGCGGTCCCCATAACGCTGCGCTGATCGCGCACATCTGCGTATTGAGGTTTCTTTTTTAAACTGTCTTTTTTAATATAAACGTCAACCATTACCAAATCGCCGCTTTTGTAAGCCAGCAATCTGTCTACATCGCCGCGTTTAAGCATGCTGCTTTCAAAGCTTTGGTAGTTGGTTTCTTTAGTACTGCCGGTATTTAACAGGTTTGCTACCACAAAAAAGGCAACAATAATTACGGCATAAAACCACATAAAGTTAAACTTAGGCGGTTTAGAAGGTAATTTCTTATTCGTTATTTTACGTACTGGCTTTGGTTTTTCCAATTGATTATCTTTCATTTTTTGTTGTTAGGCTTAAACGCACAATCACTATTCTAAATTATATTCGGGACACAAAACCGTAATGGTTTAAGCGCTTTTGTAACTTTTAATTTCCGCATCCCCCCACAAATCTTCCATTCCGTAAAACTCGCGTTTATCCGTTCTGAAAACGTGTATCACCACATCAACGTAATCCAGCAAAATCCATTCGGCATATTCAAGGCCTTCCTTGCGCCATGGCTCCTGTTGGGTAGCATCAAAAATCTCTTTTTCTACGCTATCGGCAATGGCTTTTACCTGTGTACTCGAGTCCGCATTACAGATTACAAAGTAATCGGATACCGAACTGTAGATCTGTTTAAGATCTAATCTTACTATATCGTTGCCTTTTTTTTCCTGGATGCCGTGGATAGCTAATTCCGAAAGATAGGCCGACTCTTTTAATGCTTTATTTTTTACCATTAAAAAGGTTTAATTTTGACTCAAATTGATTTATGCTAATATACATTGCAAAATAACATATTTTCAGGATTATTTGTTGGACAAAATTTAGTGGTACTAAAAGAAGTAGGCTCCACAAATAACTACCTTAAAGATTTATTGTCAAATTCCAAGCCAGTTGCTGATGGAACCGTCATTATGGCAGAAAGCCAGTATGCCGGCCGTGGCCAGCAGCAAAACCGCTGGCATAGCGAAGACGGAAAGAACCTGACATTCAGCCTGCTGTTAAAACCAACTTTTTTACCCATTGGCCAGCAATTTGATCTCACCCGGGCCATCAGCTTGGGCGTAGTGTCCGCATTAGGACAGGCTACGTCCGAAAACGTACAGGTAAAATGGCCTAACGATATTTATTACGGCGATAAAAAGCTGGGCGGTATTTTAATTGAAAACATGGTGCAGGGCAGCCAGATCCGCAATTCCATCGTGGGTATCGGGTTGAATATTAACCAGGTTGATTTCCCGCCCGAGGTGCCTAACCCAACCTCTGTAAAACAGATATTACACAGGGATTATGATTTAAAAGTTTTATTATCACAAATTTGCGCCAATATAGAAGCCTGGTATCTGAAGCTGAAAGCAGGCCGATATAAGGAGATTCGCGGAGCTTACCTGGAAAAATTATACTGGTTAAACCAGGAGCGCGATTTTGCATCAGATAATGAAAGTTTTAAAGCAACCATTATTGGTGTAAGGAATGAGGGCCTTTTGGTACTAAGTACCAAAAACGGCGAAAAAGAGTTTAATTTGAAGCAAATACAGTTTTTAAACAAATAACATAAATGAAAAAGCTACTTGTAGTATTAGTGATGATGTTGGCAGGCCGCGGTGCCTTCGCACAAATTGAAGGACACGTAACCTGGGCGTACGCCGCAAAAAAAGTTAGCGCTACCGAAGCGGTGGTTTTTTTAAAAGCTACCATTGATGATAACTGGCACATCTACTCGCAAACTGTGAAAGATGGCGGGCCTATCAAAACTTCGTTCAAATTTACCCCATCAAAAGATTACGCCCTGGTTGGTGCGGTAACCGAACCAAAACCGATTACCAAATACGAGGATAGCTTTAAAATGAACGTGAGCTATTTTGAAAACTCGGTATTGTTTCAGCAAAAAGTAAAACTGAAAGGTAAAAAGGCAACTGTTAAAGGCAGCCTTGAGTTTATGACCTGCGACGACCACAAATGCCTGCCACCGGAAACTGTTGAATTTGCGGTTAACGTAGCTTTATAATTGTAATCCCCTTGAAAAAGCTATTGGTATTTTTTGTACTGATGATAACGGCCCGGCTGGTTTCGGCGCAGGTAGAGAGCCATATTAAATGGGCTTACGCTGCAAAAAAAGAAACCGCTGCCGAAGCCACCGTGCTTTTAAAGGCCGATCTGGATTTTGGCTGGCATATTTATGCCGTTAATGTCAGTAACAGTCCTATTAAAACAACCATTAAGTTTAACCCATCGGCTACCTATCAAACCATAGGTAAAATTATTGAGCCTAAGCCCCTGAGTAATTACAGCCCCGGCGCTAAAATGAATTTAACCTATTTTGAAAAATCAGTCCTGTTTCAGCAAAGGGTTAAACTGACTGGTAAGAAGGCCGATGTTAAAGGCACTTTAGATTACACGGTTTGCAGCGACCACAAATGCCTGCCGCCAGAGAGCATTCAATTTACTGTACCCGTAGCTATATAGTTATATATTAATGAAATATTTGATTCACCGCGGCCTTAAACCGCTTGTTTTATTGTTGGTAATGCTGGCCTTTGTTGGCAGCGGAGTTGCCTTCGCGCAAAAAGCTGATAGCGTGAGCACGGATGATGTGCAGTTCACCACCATACCCACCAAGGCTGACAGCATAAAAGCTTTTCAGAAAAAGCAGGACAGCATAAAAAAAGCTGAAGCTGCCAAAGCAACGTCGCCCGTTAAAAAGACCGATACGCCTAAAACCCTTTGGCAGATCTTTATTGCGGGCTTTTTGGGTGGTTTCGCGGCCTTCCTGATGCCTTGCGTATACCCGATGCTGCCTTTAACAGTTAGCTTTTTCACAAAAAAAGGAGGTACGCGCAGCATGGCCATTTTGCAATCGGCCCTTTATGGCTTATCTATTATTGTGATCTATGTAGCCTTAGGTTTTATAATTACCCTGGCTTTCGGGCCATCGGCGTTAAACGGACTGGCTACTAATGGCATTTTTAATTTCCTATTTTTCTTGTTGCTGGTCGTATTCGGGATCTCATTTTTGGGTGCTTTCGAAATTCAATTACCAAGCTCGTTCGCTAATAAGCTGGATGCAAATTCAGATCGTGGCGGACTGATCGGTATCTTCTTTATGGCTGCCACCCTGGTAGTGGTGTCATTCTCCTGCACCGGTCCTATCATCGGTTCGGTACTGGTAGAAGCTGCCACTAAGGGCGAACGTTTGGCCCCTGCAGTTGTTATGTTAGGATTCTCGTTAGCCTTGGCCCTGCCGTTTACCATTTTTGCTATGTTCCCTTCGGCGCTGAAAAGTTTGCCAAAATCGGGCGGCTGGTTAAACAGCATTAAGGTTGTTTTAGGCTTTATCGAGATCGCATTCGCACTGAAATTTTTATCAAACGTAGATCTGGCTTACCACTGGAATTTATTCGACCGCGAGGTATTCTTATCGCTATGGATCGCCATTGGTATCCTGATGGCTTTGTATCTGATCGGTAAGATCAAATTCTCTCACGATAGCGATTTGCCACACATGTCCGTTCCGCGCACGTTTATCGCCATCATTGTATTTGCCTTTGTGGTATATATGATCCCCGGCTTATGGGGCGCTCCGCTGAAATCCATCAGCGCTTTTTTACCGCCGTTGAGTACACAGGATTTTGATTTGTCATCGGGCGTGGGTTCAGCTCCGGCTGCCGCACCTGCTAACGCATCAACCATCAAAACCAAAAAATACGAGGAAATTTTTAAACGCTTGCCAAAAGTAAAAGGTGTAGACGATTGGTACGATTACGACCAGGCTATCGAAGTTGCCAAACAACTAAACAGACCTGTACTGATTGATTTTACTGGCTGGAACTGCGTTAATTGCCGCCAGATGGAATCTAACGTGCTTCCATCGCCCGAGGTATTGAAACGCCTGCAAAATGATTTTGTAGTGGTTCAGTTAGTTATCGATGATAAAACCGACCTGCCTGCTGTCGAGCAGTTTACCTCAACCGTTGACGGGAAGAAGGTTACCCAGCTTGGCGCCAAATGGTTGGACCTGGAAATTGGTAAATACGGATCGAACGCGCAGCCTTTTTATGTAATGATTAATCAAAAAGGCGAAACGCTTGTACCACCACAAGGCGCTAATTTTAACATAGAAGAATTTGTAAAATACCTGGATAGCGGTATCGACGCTTATAAAAAGCAGCAATAAGGTTATCACTCAAATAAATAAAGGGCGATGCTGATATAAAAGCACCGCCCTTTGTCGTTTAAGGTAAAACTATTTTGGTGGTGCCGATGAATATGCAAAATCACCCAATAGTGAATTTTTATCTGCGGGGAGCGAAAAATAAGTGTAAATTCGCGGTCTCAAACTGTATTATTTACACTAAGCATAGTTTTGTTAAGGTAAACAGGCGGCAGAAGCCGCATTTTTTGTGATAAACCCAATGAGTGAGATTAAGAAAATAGGCGTATTTACATCAGGTGGTGATGCCCCCGGTATGAATGCGGCCATCAGGGCGGTAGTTCGCAGCGCCCTATACTATAATTTAGAAGTTGCAGGTATTCGCCGTGGTTACGAAGGAATGATCAGTGGTGATATCTTTGATATGGATCGTAAATCGGTCGCCAATATTATTCAGCGTGGTGGTACTATTTTAAAAACCGCCCGCAGCGATCAATTCCGCACCCCCGAAGGCCGCAAAACAGCTTACAATAATTTAAAAGCTCATGGTATTGATGCCTTAGTTGCCATTGGCGGCGATGGTACTTTTACCGGCGCTTCTGTATTCGGCAACGAATATGATATGCCTATTTTAGGCTTACCCGGCACAATCGATAATGATTTGGCAGGTACCGACTTTACCATCGGTTACGATACTGCCATTAATACCGTAATTGCCGCTGTAGATAAGATCAGGGACACGGCAGAATCTCACGACCGCCTGTTTATTGTTGAGGTAATGGGCCGCGATTGCGGACTGATTGCCCTGCGTACAGGTATTGCAGCCGGGGCCGAAGCGATATTAATCCCCGAAACAAAAACCGACCTAAATGCGCTTTACGAGCGTTTAGAGCACGGCCGTAAAGATAAATCATCGAAAATTGTAATGGTGGCCGAAAACGGCGAAGCCGGCGATGCTTTTGAAATTGGCCGCCTGGTTAAAGAGCGTTACCCGCAATATGATACCCGGATCTCTATTCTGGGCCACATCCAACGTGGTGGCAGCCCAAGCTGTATGGACAGGGTGCTGGCCAGCCGTGTAGGCGTTGCTGCGGTTGAAGGTTTAATTGCCGGTCGCCGCAACCAGATGGTGGGTGTTGTGAGTAACGAAATTGAGTACACCCGTTTTGATCACGCCATAAAACACAACGTACCGCTTAACGAGAACTTTTTAAAGCTTGTTGAGATATTGGCGATTTAAGTTTTAGAAATAACGGGCAAAGGATTATTTTGACCCCATGAAAAAACTAAACCTTATTCTCGTTAGTATTTTATTTACTGTAGTTTCCTGTAAAAAAGACAATCCGGTAAATCCAAATCCAGTTATTATAGATCCCGTAATTCCACCTGTAGTGGTTACCGGCCCTAAAGTAACAGTATCAACTTTTGCTGGCATTAACGGAACCGGTTTTGCAGATGGAAAAGGCTCTGCTGCCATTTTTAACAATTTAGTAGGTATCGCTTTCGACCCTTCGGGCAACCTCTTTGTAACAGATTGGCGCAATAGCCGTATTCGTAAAATTACTCCAGCCGGCGATGTTTCTACCTTTGCAGGCAATGGAGTGGCCACGTCGATAAACGGCCCATTGGCTACCGCGCAATTTGCATCTCCGTTCGGCATAGCTACCGATAATTCAGGAAATATTTATGTTATTGATCTTGCAGGATATGCGATTCGTAAAATTAGCGTTGCCGGAGTGGTTTCAACTATTGCAGGTAATGGTTTAGGCTATAGAGATGGCGCGGCAAACATCGCATTATTTGATGAGCCACAAGGTTTTAGCTGTGGATGCGTCAGGAAATATATTTGTTGCCGATGCAGAAAATCATCGTATCCGTAAAATAGCAACAGATGGAACCGTATCAACCTTTGCAGGCAGTGGCTCAATGGGCATAGCCGATGGAACGGGTACTGCAGCGCAATTTGCACAGCCGTGCAGCCTGGCTTTTGACGCAGCGGGCAATTTGTACGTTGCAGATTTAAAAGGAAATAATATCCGAAAAATAACTGCTGCTGGCGTAGTAACCACTGTTGCAGGTACGGGCATAGCTGGATTTGCCGATGGAGATACATCAACCACCTTATTTAATACGCCGTGCGGGGTAATTGTAGATAAAACAGGCAACCTGTATGTAGCAGATACCGGAAACAGGCGGATACGAAAAATCAGCACAGCTGGTAAAGTCACTACGTTAGCCGGCACCGGCGAGTCGGCATATTTAGACGGCGATGCAAGCATTGCCAAACTTGTAAGCCCCAACTCTTTGGCTCTTGATGCTAACGGAAACCTTTATGTAACCGATGGCGTAGGCTTAATCCGCAAAATTACAATTACCAATTAATTTCGATCAAAGCAACTTCGCAGCTACTTCTTCCCAGGTATTTACCCTTTCGTATTCAGTTAAGCCTACGTTATGCGGCGAGGTAAAAAGCAACTGACGGCCAATTTTAGGGTTAAAGTTGCGGGCGCGGTCGTCTATCATAATATCCACGTCCACAATTTTATGTCCGCACAGTACGATGTTAGTCCAGGAGATGAAGGGGAAATGCTCTTTTAGCCATTGCAACTTATCTTCTAACGATAGCGGGAATTCCATAGCGGCGGAGACGATGTAGACATCATATTGCAGGCAAAGCTTTTCTACAACTTCTATAGCACCTGGTATCACTTTTAAATCGCGGAAAAATCCTTTTTCGTTCAGATATACACGCAGGCTTGGCAGCAGTTCGGCAGGTAACAATTCGCCAAATTCTTTACCGTGCATTTGTTCAAGCGTGTAATTAAAACCGTGGTCGCGTTGGTACAAGGCTATAAATTTATCAATGGGGTCGGCCAAAACCTCGTCCATATCAATGGCAATACGTAGTTTATTCATTGCGGGCAAAGGTCGGGAAAAATGCTCACCTCTCCTAAATCCTCTCCAAAGGAGAGGACTTTTCTGCTGTTTACTAACTTTGCTATGACATTTGCGCATCTGCATATTTCCTCATTTGCACATTGATTAATAATCATTTGCACCGTAATAATATTATAATTACCTTTGCAGCCCCGCAGAATACTCCGGGGGCAATGTTGAATACATAAAAAGAAAAAATGGCAACTAAAATCAGACTGCAAAGACACGGTAAAAAAGGTAAACCTTTTTATTACATCGTGGTAGCGGATTCCCGCGCTCCAAGAGATGGACGTTTTATTGAGCGTTTAGGTTCTTACAACCCAAACACCAATCCAGCAACTATCGACCTTAACTTTGACAAAACGCTTGAATGGGTAAACAATGGTGCACAACCAACCGATACCTGCCGCGCAATGTTATCTTACAAAGGTATTTTATACAAAAAACACTTACAAGGTGGCTTGAAAAAAGGCGCTTTAACCGCAGAGCAAGTTGAAGAAAAATTTGCAGCATGGTTAGAAGGCAAAGACAGCAAAATCACCGGTAAAAAAGATTCATTAACATCTGCTAAAGACGAAGCTAAAAAAGCTGCTTTAGCTGCTGAAGCTAAAAAGAACGCTGATAAAGCTGCTGCTATTGCTGCTAAAAACACTCCACCAGCCGAAGAAGAAGCTCCGGTTGCTGAAGGCGAAGAAGCACCAGCTGCTGACGAAGCTACTGAAAGCGCTGAGTAATTATCAGACAAAAAGTTTAAAAATAGCTCCGGTTTTCGGGGCTATTTTTGTTTTGACCAAATTGATGATTTAACCACAAAGGACACAAAGAAAAAAACCACAGAGAACACAAAGCTTTTAATACTTAATATAAACTCTGTGCCCTTTGTGAATAATCAACCATGCAAATCTTCGTGTCCTTTGTGGTTAAATCTTAAAATAAAGATCGTATGAAATTTTCCGGACATTTTAAGGTGGCCACTATTGGCAAAACCAAGGGCCTGAAGGGCGAGATGCAATTATATGTTGAACTTGCCGGCCTGGAGGAAATTAAGTTTAACGCGCTGTTTATAGATATTGCCGGCAAACTGGTGCCTTACTTTGTATCAGCGTTTAAGCCATCGCTAAAAAACACGGCCTACGTTTATTTAGAGGATGTTGACACCATTGAAAAAGCGAGTGCGCTTTTAAAAAAGGATGTGTACCTGCCCAATAACCTAAAACCGGATGTTAAGGAAGAAGATTTTACCCTGTTCGATCTGGAAGGTTTCCTTGCAGTAGATATTGATGAAGGTGAACTGGGAATCATTACCGAGGTACACGAATATCCACAGCAAATCATCGCCGCCTGCGATTACGACGGTACCGAAATCCTTTTCCCACTGAACGAGCAAACCATTAAGGGTATCGATATCGTAAAAAACATTGTCACGGTTGATTTGCCGGTGGGTTTATTGGATATCTACCTGGAAGGATAGCCTCCTAACCCCCTAAAGGGGGAATAAAACCAATCAAACTTCTTGTCATTTCGATCGATGGCGAGGAATCTTATACAAAACACTAAGCAGTAATGCCTGCCGTACAAGACTTCTCCTGTGAGTCGAAATGACATTTTTTTTGAGAAAAATATTTTGTCAAATATATTTGACATTGGTAAAGCTTGTTTTACATTTGGTAAATCAAACTTTACAATCATGAAAACGAAATTACTTTTCCCACATCGTTGGCGCACGCTCGGCTATGTTTTGTTTATTATCGGAATAATATTTTTTATTTATAGCCAACAAGCTGATAAAGAAATTTTTGTGTGGCACAATTTCCGGAGCACGGGCGGCTCAATTTATAACAGCATTGATGAAGGATTTGACAACGAAATTCAATTAGCGCTGGTTACCGTTGGTTTATTGCTGATTGCCTTTGCTAAAGAGAAAATTGAAGATGAGCAGATTGTACAGCTTCGTCTGGAATCTTTACAGTGGGCGGTTTATGCAAACTATGCCGTTTTTATGGTCATCATCTTTGCTGCGTACGGGCTGGCTTTCTTTTCGTATGCCATGTTTAATGTACTAACGCTGCTATTGGTTTTCATCATCCGTTTCAGATATACCATTTACAAATTAAACAAGGCCGGGAAGGAGATTGACTTAGCATGAAAACGAGATTCCTTTTTCCTTATTACTTTAAATTTGTGGGGCTGGCATTAATTATCGTCATTCACTTTCCTATCATCCATTTATTGCAACTGATGCATGTACAGTTTGATGAAAGCGATACCAGCTTATTTAACTACCACCATGTATTTTTTGTGCTTACGTATGTAATGATTGTTATCGGCCTGCTGATGATCGCTTTCTCTAAAGAAAAGATAGAAGACGAACATATCTCGCAGCTCAGGCTCGATTCATTGCAATGGGCGCTATATCTTAATTACGCCATACTGGTAATCAGTTTGATATTTACCAACGGTATAGATACAAAGGATATTATGAAACTGAATTTGTGGGTGCCGCTGGTGTTTTTTATCATCCGCTTCAGATGGGTATTGTATCGTTTAAACCGCTCATTAAACTAAATTTGCCCCGTCATGACGAACAACATCCGCGTTGAGCGCGCCATAAAAAACATTACTCAGGCCGATTTGGCCGAGCAGGTAGGTGTATCGCGGCAAACTATTAATACCATCGAGAGTAATCGCTACGTACCTTCAACCGTGCTGGCGCTAAAAATTGCCCGCGTATTTGGCAAACCTGTTGAAGAAGTATTTAAGCTTGAAGAAACAGATTAGACGATTTTTTGTATTTTTAATAATTATATCGTTAATAAAAGCGTTCAATTAAAAGGCATAAGATATGATTACTCCACAATATACTTACGATAACTCGGGAAACAAGATTGGCGTTTTTTTAGCCATTGATGACTGGAATGAACTTGAACAAATACCGGGTGTGCATGAAATTGCGACACAAGATAATTTAGTGCCTGACTGGCAAATTGAGCTTGGGAAAAAGGAGTTGGAGAATATCGCTAACGGCACCGCTGAATTAATGGATTGGGCTGAAGCAAAAAAACAGTTCAAACTATAGCGAAATGCCTTACTCAATTACTATTACAAAAAATGCCCGCAGGGATATTCAGGATGCGATAGATTGGGAAAATAAGAGATCTGTAAATTTAGCCGACCGCCTTTTAACTTATATCGACGAAAAACTAATCACGATCAGCCGATCTCCACATATTTTTGCTGTCAGATATGAAAACGTAAGATGTGCTGGTACTAAAGTTTTTCCTTATTTGATACATTATATTGAAGACGATATTAATCAACAAATAATCATCCTTAGAATATTGCATACGTCCCGTCGGCCTATTTGGTAAACCATGGAAACAACAACCTCCTTCGCCCCAATGCTCCGTATCCGTAACGGGGTAACTGATATCGATTTTTATAAAAACGCCTTTGGCGCGGTAGAACATTTCAGGGTAAATAATGATGATGGCACCGTGCACGTAGCCGAATTTGATATTGACGGTGCCGTATTCCACCTGCACGAGATCTATCCGCATGCGGCATTTAATCCCGAAGAGCATCGCGGTGTGGTAACCGTTGGTTTGTTTACCGATGATGTACACGGCCTGTTTGATAAAGCCATAGCTGCCGGCGCAACAATAGTACATCCGGTCACCGATTACGAATACGGCTACCGCCAGGGCTCGTTAACGGACCCTTTCGGCCACGAGTGGTTACTGCAATGCCGGATACCTGTTTCACCGGATTGGAAAGGTTGATTCCAGCTTGCTCTAAAAGAGGTCATGCCGAACTTGTTTCGGCACCTCATCATAAAGGCAAACGATGCAAATAGATATGCAAGTGGGGTGCTGAAACAAGTTCAGCATGACTTATTGGGTTAAAACTTCAAACCGACTACTTCTTCCCGCAAACTGCTTTCAGCACTTCGTTGCCGTTAATGGCTTTTAGGCCTTCCTCGTATCCTATCATATAAATTTCTTCGGCGGCATCGGTGTCAAAAATGCCGTAACCGCCCAGACTGTGAGGTTCTATAAGCACATCGCACAGGCTTTTATGGACGTTGAGGTTAGCGTTAATGGCAATCATGGCAGCACGATCAATCATGTGGCCGAATGATTTGATCTCCGTTATTACCGGCAAATGGTTACAGCACGATCCGATGATCAAATCGCAATTACCCACCAGCGGCTCAACCGGGAAATTATTCAGGATGCCGCCATCTACATACATGTGCCCGTTAATTACAATCGGTTGGAAAATGCCCGGTAAACAGCATGATGCCAGGATAGCCATATCCAATTCGCCATCGGTAAGGTAAACCAGTTTGCCCTCGCCTAAATCAACAGTGGCAATGGTAACCCGGGTACTTAGTCCCGAAAAGGAATTATGCGGGATATACTTTTCGATTAAAAACCGGGCCTTCATAATAGATACCAAGCCCGTGCTGGCAAAAGCCGGTCGCAGCAGGCGGAAGAGTTTGGAATCTTTTATGATTTGTAAAATATCCTCGGGCTGATAACCGGCCGCAAAAAATGCCGCGCCGATAGCCCCGGCGCTGGTGCCCGATATATGCGAGAATTTAATGCCATGCTTCACCAGCGCGCTCATTACCCCCAAATGCGCTACCGCCCTGATGCCCCCGCCCGAAAGCGCCAGGCCTATACTTTTTGGTTTATCCAGATCGGTATTCAGATCCATTGATTATATCGGTTTATTTTATTTTAAACGCCTAAGCCGCCGTTAAGGTATAAAATTGGCGATGAAATGCATGCTGAACCGCCACAAAAAACTAATCTCTAATCTCTGCTCACTAATCTCTAAATTTGCACCATGCGTTTTGATATCATATCCGTTTTACCGGGATTGCTGGAAAGCCCCTTTGCCCACTCTATTTTACTGCGCGCGCAAAAAAAGGGCATTGCCGAAATTCACGTACATAACCTGCGCGATTACTCTACCCACAAACAAAAAAGTGTGGATGATTACCCCTACGGTGGCGGCAGCGGCATGGTGATGACGATTGAGCCTTTTGCGGCCTGCATCGACAAGTTAAAATCAGAACGCGATTACGATGAGGTGATCTTCCTCTCGCCCGATGGCGAAACGCTGAACCAGGGGATTGCCAATCAGCTGTCCATCAAGCAAAATATCATCCTGCTGTGCGGGCATTATAAAGGGATAGATCAGCGCATCCGCGATCTGTTTGTTACCCGCGAAATATCCATCGGCGATTATGTACTATCGGGCGGCGAGCTGCCTGCGGCGGTTTTGGTTGATGCGGTAGTGAGGTTGATCCCCGGTGTACTTTCAGATGAAACATCGGCCCTGTCTGATTCTTTCCAGGATGATATGCTTGATGCCCCGGTATACACCCGCCCAGCCGACTGGAACGGTCATAAGGTCCCAGAAATTTTATTAAGTGGCAATGCGGCGCTGATAGATAAATGGCGCTTTGAACAAGCCTTGGAACGCACCCAAAAACGCCGTCCCGATTTGTTGAAGTAATTTAAAACCTGCTTGGCGGTTTCACAAAATGCTCTTTGGTATAATTCAAATACTGATCAGGGATAGTGGTGACATGATGCGGGGTACCATAATAACTGATTTCCAATTCGGTTTCACCGCCTTTTAAAGTCAGTTTAAACAGCATATCGTAATCGCCCTCGGCTAAAGCGCTGAAGGGCATCCCTCCCCCGAAAGCCCTGATAACAGGCAGCACTGTGTTTGCATCGCCCACAATTAATACCGTATGCCCCAAGTAAAACTGCTTAACTTTAGTGGCAAAGGTTTTTAAATCTTCGGGATTATATAGTTCCGGTACCAGCGTAAATCTATCGGCAGTAGGTTTGGCGGTAGCGCGGGTCCGTTTAAAATCGGTAGTATAAATACCTGCTACTTTTTCTTTCCGTAAGCTTTTCAGTAAAGCCTGGGCGCGGCGCAAACCTGTGGCGGTTAGTTCAGGATCGGCGGCGGGCTCAGCTTCCTTCTCGGCATGGCGTACAATGTAAATGGTTGTTTTTTGTGCGAGGGCCGTATAATTACCCAAAACCAAAAAAATCAACGTGAGTTTAAAAATTGTAACTATAAGGTTATGCTTTTTCATTACAGCCGGTTAATTTCATTAAATGTAAACATAATGCCTTATAATTGAATTATAAGCATATATGAAAATCTACAGCAAGGAGTTTCTGAAGAAAATATGGAAGGTGCTTTTAGCATCATTTACCGGTTTTAATAACGACAACGGTTTAAAGCTGAGCGCATCCCTGGCCTACTACACTGTTTTTTCGTTGGCGCCGCTACTCATCCTCATCACATCGATAGTGAGTTTAGTTTTTGGTAAAGACGCAATGGACAATAAAATCTACCCACAGATAGTAGAATATGTAGGCAGCAAAGCCGCTATCCAAATTCAGGATATGATTAAAAGCCTACAGCTATCGGGCAAAACCGGCGTTGCTGTGGTATCAGGCGTTATAACCCTAATTATTGGTGCTACCAGTATGTTTTTAGAGATTCAAGATTCGCTCAACACTATTTGGCGTGTAAAAGCAAAGCCTAAACGCGGCTGGGTTAAAATGCTTCAAAATCGTTTCTTGTCGTTCTCACTGATTATTTCCCTGGGATTTTTGCTATTGGTTTCGCTGGTATTAAACATTGCGGTGTTAGCGATCAGTCACCAGCTTGAGAAATTTTTGCCGGGATTAACTGTCTGGATTTTTAATGCCATTAACGTAGCGCTGGCATTTTTGGTGATTGCCACACTATTTGCCATTATCTTTAAATTTTTGCCCGATGTGGACATTAAGTGGAGCGATGTACGCTCGGGGGCTGTGTTTACAGCTATACTGTTCATGGTGGGAAAATACCTAATCGGCCTATACATCGAATTCACCGCCCAGGGATCCACCTACGGGGCTGCAGGATCGATCATTGTGATACTGGTGTGGATTTACTACACCGCAGCCATACTTTACATTGGGGCCGAGTTTACGCAGGTATACGCCGAAGCCAGCGGCAGCGTGATCCAACCCGCCGAATATGCCGTGCATGTAGAACAAAAAGAAATTGAACACGTAGTTAAAAAATTACCCGCGCAGAATCCGGAATTGAAGGGGGAGCTGAAGAAGGAGGAATAGCTTTAGTTGGCAGGACGCTAAAGTTTGCTTATTATTTCATCTTTACTGATTTGCAAATGGTCTGCAACATCGCTAATAATTGCGTTAAAAGTACCTAACCGTAGCGGATCATGATTAGGGATAGTGATGTGGTGAGTTCCTTGAGTTGTTATGTGCGATAATCTGATATGACTTCCTTTTTGTCGAATTACTTCATATCCGTATTTCATTAATACCTTTATAAGGTCTTGCCCCGATACATTTCTTAGAGATTTTGGTGACATCGGATTATACAGAAATTACTTCCTCTTTAACTTGATGCAACCTTATAACTTTAGGAACTGAACCCTCTTCAAAATGGCATTGCACAGCCTCACGAATATTGCTCTTTAATTCGTCCATATCATCTCCTTCGGTGAAAATAGATTCACCGATAGCACGGGCGGTAAACCCTCCCTCTAATGCTTCTTCAACCAAAAAGAAAACTTCGTTCATATATCAAATATACTTATTCTAAACAACAAACTAAATCAAATACCTTATCTCAACTTTTCACCAGCTCAAAATACTTTCCGTTAAACTTATAGCTGATAAATCTGCGGGTAACTTGCATTTTATCATCTACGTTAGGCAAGGTTATGGTTTGTGTTAGGGGATTAAACTTAGGTCTTGGACGCTCTTTCCAATTAACCACTTTGCCGTTTTCCTTCCAGTCAATTACCGATGCAGGATCAAATTCATAAGATAATCTGTCCTGCAACCCTTCCCATGTTTTGATGATTTTTACATCGCTGTTCAATTTCCCGTTTTCTATAGCAAACACCCTAATCCCCTGATTGGTGGTAATGCTATAATCATCCAGTACGCTACTTATATAAACCGCCAGATAATAGGTTTTTTGGTTAGCTTTAAAAGTATACAGATTTAAATATAAAAAAGCCGGCGCTTCCGCCTTTAGGGCGGTATCTAAAACAGCGCTCCACTTCGCGCCATTTTTATATTGAAATACATCGTTAAAAACCGAAAGTTTTGAGCCGCCCTGCCAGGTATTCCAACTGTAGATCCGAAATAACCCGTCATCGGATGTGAAGATATCCAACCGCTGTTTTTTTAAAGAGGAAAAAGGCATGGTTATAGTACCGGGTTGCGATGCTGCCTGCTTTAATTTACCGATGAAAGATTCATTAGCCTTCACCAGCGAATCATACGGATAGCCGTTATCTTCACCAAGCCGCCAATGCCACGTATCAATTTGTTTAAACGATTTTAGCAGCTCGGCTTCAACGGCTTTTGGATTTTGCGCAAAGGATGTTAATGAGACAAATAAGAGGGAAAACAATAACGTGATACGGTTCATTTTTGGTTAAATAGTTACCATAAAAATAGGGATAAATCTTTCGATCTATCCCTATCCAAAAAGTATTTATAATTAAAGCTTAATCTCTAATTAACCAATCTCTGCCAACTGCCCTATCAGGTTTTTCGCAACCAGATATTCTGCAATTTGCACGGCGTTGGTGGCGGCGCCTTTGCGCAGGTTGTCTGATACTACCCAGCAGTTAAGCGTGTTTGGCTGGCTCTCGTCGCGGCGGATACGGCCTACAAAAACCTCGTCTTTATCGTGTGCGTCTAACGGCATCGGGTATTGCAGGTTGGCAATATCATCGGTTACGATAACGCCCGGCGCTTTGCTTAACAAATCGCGTACTTCTGCCAAATCAAAATCGTTTACAAACTCAACGTTTAACGATTCGGAGTGGCCACCCATTACCGGGATGCGCACGGTGGTAGCGGTAACTTTAATGCTGTCATCGCCCATAATCTTCTGCGTTTCTTTGATCATCTTCATCTCTTCTTTAGTGTAACCGTTATCGGTAAATACATCTATCTGAGGCAATACGTTCAAATCAATTTTATATGGGTAGGCCATAGGGCCTTCAATTCCGTTACGCTCGTTCATCAACTGCTCAACCGCTTTAACGCCGGTACCGGTTACCGATTGGTAGGTTGATACCACTACGCGCTTAATCTGGTATTTATCGTGCAGGGGCTTCAGGGCCACTACCATTTGTATGGTGCTGCAATTTGGGTTAGCTATGATCTTGTCATCGGCGGTCAAAACATCGGCATTAACTTCGGGCACTACCAGTTTTTTGGTAGGGTCCATACGCCAGGCCGATGAGTTATCGATAACGGTAGTACCAACCTCGGCAAAAAGCGGCGCCTGCTCTAATGATGTGCTGCCCCCGGCCGAGAAGATGGCCACATCGGGCTTCTGTTTTATCGCATCAGCTACAGAAACTATCTTGTATTGCTTACCCTTATAAGTGATTTCTTTACCAACACTTTTTTCGGATGCAACAGGAATCAATTCTGTTACCGGGAAGTTGCGTTCTGCCAGAACCTGCAACATTTTAGTGCCTACCAAACCGGTAGCACCTACTACTGCGACTTTCATTGTAATTATTTATATAAAACAGATAAAATTATTTAACCCCAAAGATGCAATTTTTTGCGGAAATAAAGTATAGTGATTTGGTAGAGTGTGCGGAGATCTTGTAGATTTTCAGCTCACTTTAGCCCTGATATGCTGCTCGGCCTTTTCAACAAGTTCTTCAACCGGGGCGCTGCCGGGTTCCATGGGCTGCAAAACCTCGAAGGTGATCTTACCAAAAGCCCCCAAAGGATAAACGCCGTGCTGAGTGAATTTCCACGAATTGTTAATGGCGATTGGTACGATTAACGCCTCGGGACATTTTTTTAACAAAGTAATAATGCCTGCACTTTGAAAATCTTTCACCTGCCCGTCAGCCGAACGGGTGCCCTCGGGAAAAATAATAGCCGACCACCGATTCTCCTTCATCCGCTTACCCAATCCGGCTATTTCTATTAAAGATTGCCGTGGGTTATTCCGGTCGATATTAGCGCCACCGGCCACTTTCAGGTACGATGATATCGTGGGGATCCCTTTGGTTAACTCTATTTTAGATACAAATTTAGGATTGTATTTACGCAGGAACCAGGATAAAGGCGAGATATCAAAAAAACTTTGATGGTTGGATATAAAAATAATGGGGCGCCCTTCAGGCAGATTTTGTTGGTTGATAAACACTACCCTGTTAAACAACAAATAACTGCAGGCAATTAAACAGGCGTGAATAACATCAGCTACCTTTTTATGGCCGGTGTTACCGGCAACTTTATAAAAAAACCAAAGTACAGGTTGAAAAACAACAAGGACAATAAGCGCGGCTATCAATACAAAAGGCGATAAAATATAACCTGCAAGTTTTTTCATTACTGGGGGCAAAGTTAATCCTTTTTGCCGATGATATCAGTTAAAAGCTGGCCTGTTGATTTAAATACCGGCCCATGTAACTATCGTACTACCCTGCCCTTCCAGGTGTATTTGCTGGTGTTACCCATAAGGCCAACGTATACAAAATAACCGATATGAATAAACGATAGCAAAGGCATGAAACAAAGCAGCCAGGCCCGTCTGAAAAAAATATGGATGGGTACTTGTACAGCCGTTTCAAACAAAAGCTTTAAAATAAATAACACTAAAAATATCTTGAAAAACGGAGCGATAAAAAGTCCTGCTATAAAGTTGCCCAATAAAGATACGTTCAGCAGCCATATGCTTATCGATGCAGCAGTTACCCTTTTATCGATATACTTGGTTGATTTGGACGCCCAACGACGGCGTTGTTGCATAAACTCGCCGATGGTATGTTTAGCATGGGTGAAAACCATTGCATCATAATCTTTAAGGAAACCTATTTTACCCGGGTACTGCCGGGATATTTTTTGCAACAGCAGTTCATCGTCGCCAGATGCTACATCGTCTATCCCCTTAAAACCGCCTACCTGGTAAAAGGTATCTTTACGGTAAGCCAGGTTAGCCCCATTACAGTGCGATGCGCTGCCATTACCGATAAATCCGGCCCCCATCCCTATCAAAAATCCAAACTCAAGTGTTTGTAATAATTCAAAAAAGCTGCGCTCTTCAAAATAAGTAACCGGCGCGGCAATCATCAGCGGGTTTTCGGCCTCGTAATAATTTACCATGGTTGACAACCAGGATTTCCCCATCCGGCAATCGGCATCGGTAGCTACCATCAGTTCCCCGGTCGATTCATCTATCGCCCGCGATATCGCTTTTTTCTTATAAGAGTTTAAGGCGGTGCTCTCGTTCAGCACTATCAATTTAACACCCCGATCTGCATACTGGCGGATAATTTCAGAAGTACGATCGGTAGAGTGATCGTCCACAAAAATTATTTCGGTAAGGTGTTTGGGATAGTCCTGCGCTATAATATCTTCAAGCGTAAGGTGTATCAGTTTTTCCTCGTTACGGGCGGCAACCATAACGGTAACTTTGGTACTAAATTCAACGATTTTAGTTTTAACCGTTTTAATACGCGCCCAGCCAATTATAAGGTAGCTTAATAGAAATAAATATACCGCAATAAAAAGCGCGGAAAATACACTAAGAGTTGTTATCAAAGAATTTGAGTTTTAAAACAAAGATAGAACCTAATACAGCCGGAACAATAAGGTTGATAAACCAGATAGAGGTTACCGAAGATACGATGGCTATTTTTTGATTGGTTACATAAGCAAACAAGGTACCTGCGGTAACGCTGCGCACGCCAATATCCAGCAAATCGAGCGAAGGCAGGGCCGACTGGATCACAAACATCACGTAGATCATCATTAAAATATGATAGAGCGAAATTTCCGGCACCAAAAAATGGATGATAAAATAATACTGACTTGAAAAGACGGCGAAGCGCGCAACGCAAAAGCCCATAATGCGTACCAGTTCGCTAAACTTGTAGCGGGCCATAATATCAAAAAAACGATGATACTTGCGCAGAAATTTGATGCTGTTTAGCAATGATACCATCCAGCGCATGTTGAAATAAAACAACAGCATCATACCAATGATGGCAAGGTTGATGATCAGGATGCCTAAGTTAAAAACAATATTTAGCTTCAAGAAAGAAAAGCAAAACAGCACAACCGCTATTGCCCCCAGCACATTGGTGACCACGTTTTGCCCGAACGAACCAACCGCCATAGCAAACACGCCATGAATGCGTTTGCGCGGCGGTAAAAACATCACCCGGCCACCGTATTCGCCCAGGCGATTTGGCGTAAGCAGGGCCCAGCTTAGCCCGCAAAAAACAGCCTGGGTCGATTCCCAATAGGTCATTGGCTGTAGCTTCTTAGTCAGATATTTCCATTTGGCAGCTTCAAGCCCCCAGTTAAAAAACATGAACAATACCAGCAAGCCCATGGTAATGATGGCCCGCGTACGATCCATCTTCAATAAAATATCTTCGAACAATTTAAGATCGTGTTTACTGACAAGTTTCTCGTAAACGAAGTAAGCCAAAAGCACCAGCAGCAATGCCTTTATAGCGTATGACAGGTATTTTTTTGCGGTAGGATTCAACGTGGGCAAGTTACATAAAAGACCGGGAAGTCCGAAAGAATGGCAACCGGTATGTCCTCAACAGTAATTATGGCTGATTGTTTTTATTGATCATAATGATCTTCCGGACTTTCCGTCTTGCGGACTAACCACACTAAGCTAAAATGTCCCGGATATCCTCGGCGGTCAGCGTTTTGATAAAACTTTCTTCGGTTGTGATGAGTGCCCGGGCAACACTTAGTTTACGCTGTTGCAGGGCCAGGATCTTTTCTTCTACCGAATCTTTAGTGATGAATTTATAGATGAACACGTTTTTGGTTTGGCCTATGCGGTGGGTACGGTCTATAGCCTGTTGCTCAACAGCCGGGTTCCACCATGGGTCGAGGATGAAAACATAATCAGCCTCGGTTAGGTTTAAGCCAACGCCCCCTGCTTTGATAGAGATGAGGAATACTTTGGTTTTCGCATCTTCCTGGAAACGCTTTACAATTTCGCCGCGGTTTTGGGTGCTGCCATCCAGGTAGGTGTAAGCAATCTTTTGTTCATCCATATAGTTGCGGTAAATTTGCAACTGCTTCACAAACTGCGAGAAAATGAGCACCTTGTGGCCGCCATCAAGCACGTTGCCCAAAGTATGCACCACATCCTCAAACTTGCCCGAATCGCCTTCGTATTCCTCATCAATCATAGATGGGTGATTGGCTATCTGGCGCAGTTTAATTAAGCCTTGCAGCACCTGCATTTGCGCCTGGGCAAAGGTGCCGTCTTCCAGGCTTTTCAGCAGTTCGTTGCGGTATTCTGATTTTACCTTTTCGTACACGGCCGATTGCTCCTCGCTCATTTTAGAGTAGAACAGGTGTTCGGTTTTTGGCGGCAATTCAGTCGCTACTTGTTCCTTGGTACGGCGCAGCACAAAGGGTTTGATCAGCGCCTGCAGCTTACGCGCTTTTTCTTCGTCCTTCTTTTTTTCGATAGGCGTTACAAACTCATTCATAAAAAACTGCTGACTGCCGAGCAATCCGGGGTTAATGAACGACATCTGTGTCCACAAGTCGTTCACCGAATTTTCTACCGGTGTACCGCTCAAAATCAGTTTAAACCGCGATTTTAACTGCTTAACCGCCTGGTACGATTTAGATGACGGATTTTTGATGTTCTGACTTTCATCAAGGATCACATAATCGAAGAAGAAAGATTTAAACATCTCGATATCTATCCGGCTGATGCCGTAGGTGGTCACCACTACATCGTAATTGGCAAACACTTCCGGACTTTTATAGCGAAACGCCCCGGTATGCACCATCATTTTTAGTTGTGGTGTAAATTTGCGGGCCTCGTTAATCCAGTTATAAATTAGCGAGGTAGGCATGATCAGTAACGATGTACTGTTACCGCCTGCGGTTTCTGTTTCTTCTTTATTTTTTTGCAGCAGGGCCAGCGTTTGGATGGTTTTACCCAAACCCATATCATCGGCCAGGCAACCGCCAAAATGGTATTCTTTTAAAAAATGGAACCAGTTATACCCCGCCTGCTGATATGGCCTTAAACTACCCAAAAAGTTCACGGGCATAGGTACGTTGCTTACCTCTTCAAAATCGTTCAGCTTTTGCAGTTTACGATCCATGGCTATGCTGGCCAGTTCACCTTCGGCTAATTCAGAGAGCAGACCGAGGTGATGTTTCCGAAGTTTCAGTTCGGAGCCGTTTTCGGCAAAGTGCAGCAAGTTGCCATATTGCGAGAACCATTTTTCAGGGATCACGGCAATCTCGCCCGATGGTAAGATAAATTCCTTCTTCCGGTTCAGGATATGGTTACGCAACTCAATAAACGGGATGCGGTACGGGCCAAAGTGCACTACGGCGTAAATATCAAACCAATCGTTACGTTCGGTTACTTCAAGGTCTATTTTGCTGCTGCCAAACAGGTAACGTTTTTGGCCGTCGGGTTGGTCAATTTCGTAACCTTCGGCCAATAGCTGATCATGATTTTGGTTCAGCCATTCAAAAACCGAGAAGGTTTGATCGGTATCCGCATCGGCAGATTTGATTTCGAGGTTATGAAACAACGACGAAGTGGTCGTCAGTCCCATGGCTTCCAGTTCGGCCAGTTTATTTTTCTCCCAGGTTACCGATCTTTTGATCCGGTGGAAGATATAGCTATCCCCATCTTTATCCATCCGTACCGATACATGCCTGCCATCCCCGTAAGGGAATACATAGCCGGCATATCTGAAACACAACTGCAATTGCGATGTGCCGCCGGGGACATAAATTGGCTTCAGTATTGGTACCGCTTCATACTTTTCGGTATTGATAGTGAAGCCTTCGGCGTAAACCGGGTATTTTTCTATCAGCGGCGCCACAAAACGCTCGAAGTACGATTGCTCGGACGAGCGGGGTATGGCGATATAACGTTTATTAAGGAAAGGGACTAACTTTTTACCTTCTATGTCTTTATCAAAATAATAAAGCGTATCGTCCATCATCATCCAGGCGGGCTGGTTGCAGATGATCTCGGCACCCTTAAACATAAATTCAATCCGCATTCCCTGGTATTTAATGGTTGGGAAATACCGGATCTCTTCTTCATCCCTACGGAAATGGAACAGGACCGAAGCCGGTTCAGATGCGATCTGCAGTTTTTTACCTGCGGGATACCCTTCCTTGCTCATCTGGTAAATTTCTTTACCGGGCAACAGGTTCAGGGCTTCCACCATCCGCTTCTCCATTTTAGGGCGAATGGTATCAAAAAGCTGATCGTTAAAAATCTTTCCGAAAAACTCGAAAGGCCGTACCGGCTTTTTGTAATAACGTTTAATGATGTTTCCCTGCTCTAACTCATCTAAAATTTTAATGAGCTTAATATCAGTATCATCAATACAAGCGGCAAACTCTTTTGCGGTATTGCTGAATAAACGCTGGTGGGTAAGAGAAAATTCTCCGTTAGGATTTAACTGAACCACATGAGGCTCAATCACATACGACAGATACTCATGCCGAGCAATGGCATAAATAATTTGGCAAGGTTTGCTGCTGTCTACGCGTAACATGTGCTTCAGGTAAAAAATTTATTGAAGCTACATCAACAAAAAATTCAAACGTAAACAGAATTTATTTTAATAAAAAGCTTTGCGCGTTAAAAATTTGTTAACAATGCGTGGAAATTTTAACAAAATCAACATAAGCAACTTTTATTCAAAGCTATGCCGCTCAAAATCATAGTCGGATTGCGCGGTGATGATCTTTTTACGCCGGGCAATATCAGCATCCAGGGTATGATCATACGTGGCATCGATGAGCGAGATTTGCCTGTCTTTATCCTTTTCGGCCTGGTGAATATCAGCTTCCATATACTTCCCCGTAGCCACATCATAAGGCCCTTTGGGCGACATGAGTTTGACGAACACCGGTAAACACTCAAACAAAATAAACAGGTAGCCGATGAAGGAGATGGCGAGATAAGTGTCCAAATCGCGCGTGCCGTTATCGTTATAAGATAGCTGCCCCAAAGCCCAGTTACGATCTGCAAAGCCGGCAACAGCTGTTAAACTATCCAGTTGTTTAGGGGTGAATAGCTTCAAATCGTTCAGCCCTTCAAACTGTTTGCGGGCGGCCAGGTATTGATCCATCTTGTCCTGATCGTCGGTAACGGTTTTTAACCGGTTCTGCTTTTCAATCAATACCGCTTCTTTTTGTTTAGCGTAAGTACCATAACCGGTTATCCCTGATGTTTGATTGGTTTTATCGCCAAAAACCTCCTGGTTTAATTGAAAACGCGAGCGGTTGATATCTTTCTCTAACGAATCCTTCTCCTTTTTCAGGTCGAGGTTTTTAGTCAGCTCCATCGAGTATTTTTGCTCGTAGGTGCGTTTCAGGGTATCTATCTTACGATTCTGCCCCTTCAGGTAGGATGTACGCAGTTTTTGACGGATCTCTTTATCAAAGATCTTCAGCTCCAGCGGGCGCGAGATGACCACACCGATCATGATTGCTAATAAAATCCGCGGCGAAGCCTGTAAAATTTGTTGATTGGTGCTGCCTTCTTTATTAATGCTGGATACAATGTACCTATCCATATTAAAAATGGCCGTGCCCCAAAGCAAACCAAAAAGGATAGCAAAGCCAACGGCAAATGCGCTGCCGCTGAACACGAAATACATGGCATAACCGCCCGAAAGCGAGGCGAACAAGGCGGTAAAAAATATGGTAGCGCCTATCCCCACATACTTATTATGTTCGATAGGGTATTTCTTCAGCGTATCTATATGGGCTCCCGAACAGAACCAGAAAAAGCGGGTAACTTTTTTCATTATTATCAATTAGTTACTATGAAACGCTTGGCGATGAGGATTGTTACAGTTTGAAGGATAATTTACTTAGTTACACCTTCCCGCGTTAGAGATTGCAGCGGATACCGGCCTGTGCCTAAGGCCTTGTGCAGTATGAGCGTAAAGCCCGGCCGGAGGCAACGCCCACTAAAATATCCATCAATGCTGCACTGAATTTTACATACAACCAATATAACAAAACTATACCTTTGATTTATCATACTACATAATACCATGCAAGAAATATCAGTACAAGAATTAAAAGAGAAATTAGATAACGGCGACGACTTTCAATTGATTGATGTCCGCGAGGATTTTGAATACGAAATGTCGAACCTGAACGGAGTGCATATTCCGCTGGGCGGCATCCTGATCGAGACCGACAAGATTGAACAAGACAAACCCGTAGTAGTAATGTGCCGCAGCGGTAAACGCAGCGCGGTAGCTATTATGCAGTTAGAAGCACAAGGCTTCACCAATTTATATAACCTGCAGGGCGGCATCACCGCCTGGGCACAGGAAATTGACCCAACCATGCAAGTTTATTAAGCTATGGCCTTAAAATTGTTTTTAAATGTGCTGTACACTATAGGCATATTTGTGTGTATCGCTGTAGTTTGGTGGGCTTTCCCACTGCAAAAGTACCTGTTTGTAATGGGCGCCGTTTTTATTGCCGGCCTGTTTGTGATCTTAAAAATAAAACTGCTGAAGGATATCCGTCAGCGTAAACCTTAAAACCCCTAACGCAATGTTTTTAGCAGTATTAGGAGTAATTGTGCTTGTTGTAGGCATAGTACTCCGTCGTTCACCCGAGCCGGCCGGTCGTTTTGGCGGTACCGTTTTTGGAGTTGGGTTAGCGATAACGGCCGTGGGCCTGCTGCTATCGATATTTAAAACCATTGATCCGGGTAAGGTTGGCGTACAGGTATTGTTTGGCAAGGTGCAAAACCAGGTATTGGAGAGCGGCCTGCATGTGATTAATCCGCTGGTAGAGGTTACCACTTTCGATATCCAAACGCAAAACTACACCATGAGTGGCACCCATAACGAGGGCGATGTTCAGGGTGATGATGCCATACGCGTATTATCGTCGGATGGGTTAGAAGTAACTATCGATCTGTCGGTATTATACAATGTAAAACCTTACCAGGCACCTTTCATCCTGCAAAATATTGGGATGGATTTTAAAGATAAGATCGTTCGACCGGTTACCCGTACCGCACTGCGCGATAACGCTGTGGCTTACCAGGCGGTTGATCTGTATTCGACCAAGCGGCAGGAGTTTCAGGATAAAATCAACAGCACCATCAGCAAAAACTTTGCCCGCAACGGGTTGGAGGTGCAGCAGATCTTAGTACGTAATATTAGTCTGCCGGCATCGGTAAAAGCCAGTATCGAATCAAAGATCAATGCCGAGCAGGAAGCGCAGAAAATGCAGTTTGTACTACAGAAAGAGCGCCAGGAAGCTGATCGCTTGCGGGTACGTGCACAAGGTATTGCCGATTATCAAAAGATTTTATCTACCGGTTTATCCGACAAACAATTGCAATACGAATCTATCCAGGCTCAAAAAGAGATTGCCTTATCGCCTAATACCAAAATCATTATTATGGGTGGGAAGGCTAACCCGATTATGGTGAGTGATAAGTAAATTTCTCCATTTTGTCATTACGAGGTACGAAGCAATCGCGGATAAGCAGAGCCGCTCTGTATAGTTCGCGATTGCTTCGTACCTCGCAATGACAAACGGGCTTTTCAATCCTTCACCCCCAACCCAGCATCCCCACTTAACACCCATTTACCATCCTTAAATTCCGGCTCGGCGTAAGGATTATTACGTGTCAGGAAAGGTCCGTCCAAATCTGCCCAATGGCATTGGGGCGCAAGGGCGGCGGCAGCTAAGGTAGCGCAGCTGGTTTCGCTCATACAGCCGATCAGTATCATCAGGTCAAGTTGCCTGGCGCGATGAATCATCTGTTGCGCCTCGTACATCCCTGCCGATTTCATCAGTTTTACGTTAATGCCGTGATACACACCAGCGGCCTTATCTACATCGGCCAAACGTTGCACAGCTTCATCGCCGATAATGGGAATCGGACTGCGTTCGGTTAGCCAGGCGTTCGATGCTGTATCCGTTTTAGGGAAGGGTTGCTCAATCAGTTGTACGCCTTGCTCCTGCAGCCAATGCGTCATGTCCAAGCTTTGTTGTCGGTCGGTCCAGCCCTGGTTAGCATCCACATACAGGGGCACATTGGTAACCGAACGGATAGTATCTATCAGCATTTTATCCGTATCGCGGCCCAGTTTCACCTTTATCACTTTGGCTTCGGCGGCTTCGGCTACTTTCTTTAGGATGACCTCTTGCGTATCGATGCCGATAGTTACGCTGGTTATCGGCATCAGGACTGGGTTACTGCCCAATAGCTGCCAGCAGGGTTTATTTTGCAGTTTACCGTCCAGATCGTGCAGGGCAATATCTATCGCAGCTTTAATAGCAGGCTGACCTGGGCCTATGTTATCCAGGTAGTTGATGATCTGCGCATAATCGAACGGATATTGAAATTGAGCAACATCTATCCTGTTCAAAAAATCAGCAGCGCTTTGGTGGCTTTCGCCCATGTAAGGCACCATCGATGCTTCGCCGTGGCCGGTAAAACCTTCGTGCGATAGTTCAACCAGCATCAGCGGTGTAGACGTACGTGAGAAACCCGATATGGTAAAAGGGTGGCGCAACTCTAATTCGTAGGGGCGATAAGTCAGTTTCATGTTAAAATTCAAAGCTAAAAATTTTCGGATAATCGATTGCTTATCTTTGCGGCTTATGCCGGTACAAATTTACAATCCCTTCGAGGCTTTTAACTTCAGCAACCGCCTGTGTTTTTTAACAGGCCAGCCCGTTAACCCCCACGAAGAACGCATCCAGGTTTTCCCACAATGGTTAATGACGCGCTATAGTTTAGAAGAAAAACCTTTTAAACTGTTAGATGAAAGCATCACCACCTATAAAGACCTGAAGATTCCCTGCTCAACAGAACTGAACAACCGCTTTTTTGTTCAGCTGGAAAATGAAATAGCCGCCGCTTTTGACAAAGGTTACGATGCTGTAAAGGCGTTAGATCCTCTGCATCTGTTTCAGTGGGCGGGTAAATTATTGTACGGAATGATCTTTAACGAGTTGCAGGCAGGCATTAAAATGCAGCATGCCGCCGGCGAGGAGTTTAATATCTCGCAGTCTATCATTCATAAATTCAGCAACCTGCACCTGATGCTGCAAAGCATTAACAAGCCGGTATTTTTTGATGAGTTTAAACCTTTCAGCCTGTTTTTATTTAGAGTTGATAACGCTGAAGATGATTTTGTATATCGTGACGAGATCAATACACTGACATTTTCTATCCGCGTACGCGATATGGGATTGATCATTTGCTTGCAGGATAATATGGCTAACCAGCGCTACCATCAAACGCTGACCGATATGATTGGCGAAACTCCGTTGCACCCAATCCAGTTCGAGGAGTTTTGTGCGCGTGTATTTTACTCGGCCTACCTTTTTAGCCGCCTGCCCGAATACAACCTGCTACCCGTTGGCGAAGAACTATACATTGAAGCCATGCCCTTACAGGGAATGGACAGCCGCCCGCTGTTTGAACACTGGCAAAATAAAACCTACGGCCAGGTGTTAGAAAACTTCTGGAAAAAATGGGGTTTCCTGTTATTAGAGATCATCAAAAACCCTGAACAACCAATGAGTTTTTTAATTAATATTAATGGTGAGTTGATACCGGCTGGAGAGATTGGGTTAGAAAAATAAATCTAAATATCGTTTGCCGCATCTACCGGATTTTGATTTGCGTACTTTGTAGAGACAAATAATTATCTGTCTTTCCATCTTTTGAAGACAGATAATTATCTGTCTCTACGTTTTGAAGGTTTTCTCCCCAATAAACCTTTTCTTTGTTTTTGCTATTATTACACTATGAAATACTACGGGCTTATTGGTTATCCGCTTACGCATTCGTTTTCGAAGAAATACTTTACCGAGAAATTTGAAAAGGAAAAGATACCTGAGCATGTTTACGATTTATACGAACTGAGCAACCTGAGCGATTTCCCCGAACTGCTGCGCGCAAACCCTAAACTTTGCGGACTGAACGTTACCGTTCCGCATAAAATTGGCGTGGTGCGTTATATGGATTGGGTAAGCCCCGAGGCTAAGGAAGTTGGCGCCGTAAACTGTATACGTATTTCAGCCGAGAGCCCGGTGGCGGCAGCCTTTTCAGGCGAGGTAGGTATTCAGGATCATGATTTTAAACTGGAAGGTTTTAATACCGATGTTTATGGCTTTGAACATTCGTTGAAACCACTGCTAAAAAAACATCACACCAAAGCCCTGTTATTAGGCAACGGCGGCGCGGCCCGTGCGGTGAAATGCGTGCTGGATAAATTAGGCATCGAATATATACTGGTGACCCGCAAAGCCGGTCGCGACCATGTATTATTTAAAGATCTGACCAAAAAAATGATGCAGGAGCATACGCTCATCATCAATACTACGCCGGTAGGCACATCACCGCATGTTGATGAATGCCCGCCCATCCCGTACGAGCATATCACTGCCGACCATTTGCTATACGATTTGATCTATAACCCCGAACAAACACTGTTCCTTACCAAAGGGTTAGAACAGGGCGCGGCCATTAAAAACGGTTACGAAATGCTGCTGCTTCAGGCAGAAAAATCGTGGGAGATCTGGAAATCAAACGAGGTTGCGCAATGAGAAGTTTATTGTTGATATTGGTAATCGCTTTGTTTTCGGCCTGTGGCGGCAGCGGAGATTATTCGCCCAAACCGCGGGGGTATTTCCGTATTCCCTTACCTAAAAAAGCTTATCAGGATTATGCCGGCGGTTGCCCGTTTATGTTTAAATATCCAACGTATGCCGAAATTCAGCCCGATTTAAAAGCTGGGGCCAAACCTTGCTGGTTCAACGTGCAGTTTCCGCAGTTTAAGGGCACTATACATTTAACTTACGAGGCTATTACCGATAAAAAAAAGTTCGATATGCTTACGGAAGATGCCTACAAATTGGCCGCCAAGCACACGGTAAAAGCTACATCGATAGATCAGGGCGCTATCAGTAACCCGCTTTACAACATCTACGGCATTTATTACACTATAGATGGTAACGTTGCCTCATCGGCTCAGTTCTTTTTGACTGACAGCACCAAAAACTTTATCCGCGGCTCGCTGTATTTCAATGTTGAACCCCGTATAGATTCCATACAGCCTGTAATGGACTTTGTAAAGAAAGATGTAGATGTAATGATAAAAAGCTTCAGGTGGAAAATGTGAGCAGTGCGAAAGGCGAAATGCCAATTGCGAAAGTATAAAATAGCATAAATACGGAAAATGAATTGCGAATAAGTGCGCTAACTAATTTCGCAATTGACATTCCGAACTTCGAAATTCTTAAAAAATGATCAAATCATTCACCAATAGCCTTATCGGCGAGAACACTTATATCGTTTATGATAATACCGGCGAGTGTGCCATTATCGACCCGGGGATGTACACCGCTTTCGATCAGAATGCCATTGTCAGCTTCATTAACAATAACGATTTAAAACCTACCCTGCTGTTGAATACGCATTGCCATTACGATCATGTTTTCGGCAATAAGTTCATTTTTGATAACTACGGTCTGAAGCCGCAGTTTCATAAAGGTGAGCTGGAAGTATTAGCGGCCGCTCCCGCCTGGACGGCCGAGATGGGTCTGCATTACGATATCTCTCCCCTACCCGATGTTTACCTGCCCGAAACGGGAACGGTTAGCTTCGGTCAAACTACTTTAGAATTGATTTTTGCACCGGGCCACTCCCCTGCACACCTTTGTTTCTACGAAAAGAAGAAGAAGTTTTTAGTCGGCGGCGATGTGCTGTTCCGCAATAGCATCGGTCGCACCGATTTACCCGGTGGCGATCATGAAACCTTGATCACCAACATCCGCGAAAAGCTGTTTACCCTGCCCGATGATGTCACCGTTTGGCCCGGCCACGGCCCACAAACCACCATCGGCTACGAGAAAAGGACGAATCCGTTTTTAGCCCCCTAACCCCCTGAAGGGGGAACAAATGTGCAGATGTGGTAATATGCAGATGCGCAAATGAAAAATAGACGACGAAATAAATCCGAAATCAACTCCCCCTTTAGGGGGTCGGGGGGTTTCATATCTTTGCAAAGTAAATGAACACCTCCCTCTATATAGCTAAACGATATTTATTCTCGCATAAAAAAATGCATGCAATTAATATCATCTCGGGCATATCTATGCTGGGGGTTTTTGTGGGGAGCGCGGCTTTGTTTATTATTCTTTCGGCCTTTAACGGACTGGAAGATGTGGTACTTTCACTCTACAGCAACTTTACGCCCGAAATAAGAATCGAGCCCAAAGAAGGCAAAACCTTTAATCCTAACACGCCCTATTTTAAATCGCTGCATGCCGATGTTAAGGTAGCATCGTACACCGAAGTATTGCAGGAACGGGTGCTGATCCGCTTTGGCGAGAAACCTTTTATCGGCACAATTGAAGGCGTAAGCGACGAGTTTTTACGGAACAAGCAACTGGATAGCTCGATTGAGTTTGGATCGTTCACGCTACGCTCCCGGGGCGAAAATACCGCGGTGATAGGCGCCACCATCCAAAACAACCTGGAGATAAATCTTAAAGACGAGTTTAACAACCGGGTTGAGGTTTGGACTCCAAAACGTAAGACAAGCGTATCCATTAACCCAATGGATGAGTTTAACCGGCAGTCCATCACCGTGGCGGGGATCTTTTCTGTTCAGCAGGATTTTGACGACCGCATTGTTACGCCTATCGGCTTCGCCCGCGATTTACTGAACGAGCCGGTAAACGTATCGGCCATCAATCTTAACTTTAAAAAAGGCACCGATTTATCAAAAGCCGAGCAGGAAATTGCTGAAAAAGCCGGCGGTAACTATATCGTTAAAAACAGGTTTGTACAAAACGCATCCTTATACAAAACGCTGAATGTGGAGCGCTGGTCTATCTATATGATCCTTACCCTGGTAATCATCATTGCCATATTTAACCTGATAGGCTCGCTAACCATGCTGGTGATGGATAAGCAAAAAGATATTGCCATTTTAACCAGCCTGGGTGCCGGCAAAAAACTGATCAGGGATATTTTCTTTTTCGAAGGGATCATGATCTCGATGATCGGCTGCATTTCGGGACTAATTGTCGGCGGGATATTTTGCGCAGTGCAAAAACAATATGGCTTTATAAAAATGGGCAGTAAAATAACCGTAATGGATGCTTACCCCGTGGCTATAAAATATATTGATTTTATAATTGTATTTTTAACCGTGGGCGTTATAGCGGTGGTAGCATCGGCCATTAGCGCGCGGTTAAGTGTAAAGCGCCTTGGCGAAATTAATAACGAATTATAAAGCAGATAAAAATGAAAAGTAAATACATTGTCTTCATATTTCTGATCTCGGTATCAGCTTTCGGTTGCAGTCACGATAAAAAGAAAGCAAGCAGCGGGCCGGTTATTTATAAAGGATTATATAGCTTTGGCCCCGAAGTAAAATCGTTTAAAAATTGCGAAACCGGTCAGGAGTTTTGGGCGGTAGATAGTTCGGCTAAATTAGAGTTGGGCTACTCGCAGTTTAATTTTGAAAAACCTTACGAGCCCGTTTATGTTGAGATAGAGGGCACTAAAATAAAATCGGGCCCCGACGGCGCGGCATCTGAGTTTGACAGCACCATAGTGGTAAAAAAACTGGTAAAAATTACAAAAGAGATACCGGCCGGGATGTGTGAGTAAAGCGGAAGCCGTTTAAGCAGAAAGCGAAAAGACTAAAGCAAAAAGCGCAGAGCGGACAAATAGGGAAAAGCTTTAACTTTATATTTTTGCCTTTTAGCTCAAAATAGATATACTTCAACCAATAACCATGGTGCAGGTCAAAGCTTTACGCTTTCGGCTTTCGCCTTTAAGCCTAAGAAAAATGGAATCAAAACGTCAGCAAAAATTCGCCGGAGTAATACAGCAAGACCTGGCCACTATATTTCAACGCGAGGGGAATGGCTACTTACCAAACACCATGGTTACCATTACCAAAGTGCGCGTAACGCCTGATTTGGCGCTGGCGCGGATCTTCCTGAGTTTCTTCAACAGCGGCAATAATCAACAGTCCCTGGCTACTATCAAATCTCACGCTAACGAGATCCGTTACAAATTGGGCGCCCGTATTAAAGATCAGGTACGGGTAGTCCCCCAACTGGAGTTTTTTGTAGATGATACCAGCGACTACGTAGAACGTATGGATGCCATTTTTGATAAAATCAGTAAAGAAGACCGGCAACAAGAGACCGAAGAATAGGCTTTCGGCAGGCATGGATAAACACGCAGCATTAGCCCAATACATACAGCAATATCCGGAAAGCATAGGTAAAGTGGTTGATTTTGATCCCGCTAAGGATAAACTATACCCTTTTGATTTTACCGCCAGCAATACCGAATTAAGTCAGGATGATTTGGTAGATACCGCAAAATTCAGCGCCTGGGTAAACGCCAAACTTGGTGATAGCGGGTGTCGATACGGCATTGGCGGATACATGGAACATCGCACCATTTACAACCGCAGTGCGCATTTTAATGGTGAGGAAGAGCCCCGCCGCCTGCATTTGGGCGTCGACATTTGGGGACCAGTGGGTACGCCGGTATATGCGCCATTTGATGGTACCATTCACAGCTTTCAGGATAACGACAATTTTGGAGATTACGGACCGACCATCATCCTTCAGCACAACCTTAATGGCTTAACGTTATACAGTCTTTACGGCCATCTGAACCGTGAAAGCTTAGTTGGACTACAAGAGGGCATGTCTACAGAAAAAGGATGTCAGATCGCCTTATTCGGCGCGGCAGAGGTTAATGGAAGCTGGCCGCCACACTTGCATTTTCAGTTGATGTTTGATATGGAAGGCTGTAAAGGCGATTATCCGGGCGTAGGCCGATACTCACAAAAAGAGGAACTGATAAAGAACATCCCCGATCCGGCGTTGGTGTTGGCTCACTCCTTCGGCCACTTATCATAAGGGAAGGCTTTAAAAACTTTGCGCTATATTTGCCCTTACAAATGGGTGTTATGAAACATTTAGATATTAAAGTACAGGGTAAAGTGCAAGGCGTAGGCTACCGCGCAGCTGCCAAAGCAGTGGCTAACCAGTTAGGCGTTAACGGCACCGTAAAAAACGAGAAAGACGGCAGCGTAACCATTGAAGCCGAGGCCGACGAAACCCTGTTAGACCTTTTCCTTGATTTTTGCCGCGATGGTGCCGAAACAGCCCACGTAACATCCATTGAAAGCCATGAGGGCGAATTAAAAAACTATCGTAATTTTGAGATATTAAGGCGGGGATTGTAACGTTCACCCCTCCCAAACCCTCCCCGAGGGGGAGGGCTTTAGATAAATATTTCAAATTAAATAAATCATCAATTGTCTACAGCTAAAAAATTTGCCGGGCAAACCTTAATATATGGACTAAGTACCATCATCTCCCGGATGATCGGCTTCGTTTTAACTCCTTTTTATGCCAGAGTATTACCGGTTGGCGGTAACGGTGTATTTACCGCAGTTTACGGATATGCTTCTATCGTTAACGCAGTACTTGCATTTGGTATGGAAACTACCTTTTTCCGCTACCTGCAAAAACGCGATGACAACAAACAGGTGGTTTACAATAATGCCTTCGGTGCTGTCATAGCCCTGGCTATTATCTTCCTGTTGTTCTCTCTTTTGTTTTTAAACGACATCGTCCGTTTTATGACGGCGGGGGTTGCTAAAGACATTTCTGATTATACTTTTTATGTAAAATGCCTGCTGGTGATATTGGTAACCGATGCGTTTTGCGTTATCCCGTTTGCCAAGATCAGAGCAGATGGGCGCCCGGTAAAATATGGCACCATTAAATGCCTTAATATCTTTATCGTTCTGTTTTTCAATATCCTGTTCCTGTTTATCATCCCGATAGTTATTGAGCATCATTGGGCAGGTACAAATTGGATCCAGACATGGTACCGGCCTAAATGGGTAGGTTATGCTTTTTTGGCAAACGCCATCGCCAGCGTTTTAACTGTTTTTTTACTGGCCCCTGAAATTTTAAAGCTCAAATTAAAATTTGATGGTAGCATGTTTAAAGAAATGCTGAGCTATAGCTGGCCGGTACTCATCGCCAATATTTCATTCATCATTAACGAATCTATTGATAAAGCGATGCTCAAACATATCCTCCCGTCTGACATTAGCGATCAGCAGGTAGGTATCTATGGTATGTGCGCTAAAATAGCCTTGTTTTTAAGCATCTTCGTGCAAGCCTTCCGCCTTGGGGCCGAACCATTCTTTTTCAGTCACTCAAAAAATAAAAACGCGGGTGATGCTTACGCTCGCATCATGACTTACTTTGTCATCATGGTATCTGTGATCTGCGTTGCGCTGGTGGCAAATATTAATATCCTTGCCACATTTATTGTAGGGAGACAAATACACGAAGTTCATAAACATTTTGAACCCAATATTTACTGGACAGGCCTGGGTGTAGTGCCCCCTTTGTTATTTGGCTATTTAAGTTTAGGTATTTATATGAACTTATCCGTCTGGTATAAACTTTCCGATCAAACCAAATACGGCTTATATATCTCAGGCATTGGGGCTGTTTTAACTGTTGTTTTAAACTGGATGTTCATTCCTAAATACAGTTATATGGCATCTGCTTACGTATCCCTTGCAGCATACGCTACCATGATGATCCTCTCCTACCTGTGGGGGCAAAAAAATTATCCTATCCCGTATAATCTTAAAAAGAACCTCGCTTATATTGTTACATCAATAATCCTCGTTATTTTGTCGTTCTATGTATTCAATCGTAATATATTTGTAGGTAACGCGTTGCTGATATTGTTTGCCGCCGGTGCTTTAATGCTGGAGGGCAAGGAATTGAAAGCGATATTTTTGAAGAAGTAATTAAAGATTCAAGAGGATAGCATCAGGAATCAAGACAGAAGGATTGGTTAATAGGATGATTCGGGAGTAAAGAATCAGGAACAAAGAGTGTTGAATAAGGTTATACAATTATAAATGCTAAAGCGCTTAGGTATTATCGGTTTGATGTTGGCTCCGGCTTTTGTATATGCACAAAGGGCGGGGAAGCCTGCTGCTGCGTCGGCTCCGGGTAAACCGATGTCATCTACCGACAGCGTGATGGTGAAAAGCATCTTCTACTCGGCCCTGCACGAGAAGGTGGTCGAGAATTTCCCTTTGGCTGGCGATCTGTTTAACAAAGTCCTGCAAACCGACCCGAATAACGATGCCGCCATGTACGAATTGGCCGGTCTGAAAAAAATGCAGAAGAATGAAGCTGAAGCACAATCCCTGTTAGAACGCGCTACAACAATCAACAAAAACAACGAATGGTATTGGGTAGCTCTTGCCGATAGCTACGAGAAAAGCAACGACATAGCCAAACTGGAAACCGTTTTTACCCAGTTGATTCGCGTTAACCCCGATAAACCCGATTATTATTTTGATATGGCTAACGCTTACTTCATCGAAAAAAAATACGATGAGGCGCTGGCCATTTATAAAAAAATCGAAGGCATGACGGGCCTTACCGACGACATCATCGCCCAAAGGCAAAAGATCTATTTAAAGCAGGGCAAAATTGATTTGGCCGCCGGCGAAATTGAACAGATGATTGCTGCCAACCCGGGGCAACTCCGTTACTATCTGTTGCTGGGCGAAATTTATAACTCCAACAAACTACAGGATAAAGCCCTGAAAGTATTAGAGAAAGCCGAGACTATCGATCCGCGTAATGGCATGGTGCAATTGGCTTTGGCCGATATTTACCGCGATAAAAAGAATGCTGAGCTAAGCTATCAGCACCTGGAAAAAGCATTTGCCATTCCCGATCTGGATATCGATCAAAAGGTGAGGATTATTATGGGTTATATTCCCAAATTTCCTGAGCCTAACGCTAAAGCGAGCGCGCTGGAACTGAGCCGCTTGTTAACCATTTCGCATCCTTCATCGGCCAAAGCCTATTCTATTTATGGCGATATGCTGATGCAGAATGATAAATTGAAAGATGCGAAGCTTGCCTTCCAGAAAGCCATACAGATTGATGATCAGATCTACGCCGTGCAGGAACAATTGGTACGTTTAGATTTGGGCGATAACGATATTGATGCCGCTATTAAAGATGGTCAAAATGCATTAAGCCTCTTCCCCAATCAGGCCTGGATGAACTATTTGGTGGGCGTGGCCTATCTGCAAAAAAAGAATTATACCAAGGCGCTCAGCTACGTTAAAAATGCAACTTCATTAGAACTTCAGGATAAGGAGCTACTTTCGCAGAGCTATTCGGCCCTTGGCGATTGTTATCACGGACAAAGTGATAACGCCAAATCGGACGAAGCGTACGATCGATCTTTGACATACAATCCCGATAACGCTTATACGTTAAATAACTATGCCTATTACCTGTCGGTAAGGGGCGAGCGATTAGATAAGGCAGCAGCCATGTCTAAACATTCGACAGAGTTGCAGCCCAATACGGCATCGTTCGAGGATACTTACGCCTGGATTCTGTTCAGGCAAAAAAAATATGCCGATGCCCGCGTTTGGATAGAAAAAGCTATAGCACACGATAATACCAAAAGCGCAACCCAGGTGGAACACTTTGGCGATATTATGTTTTACTTGGGCGATACGGCTGCCGCGGTAGAGAACTGGAAAAAAGCGAAACAGAACGGCGCGCAATCGCCCACGTTAGAGCGTAAAATTAACGAGAGGAAGTACATTGAATAAGATACTGATATTGCTTTGCTGCGTTATGGCTTTGGCCGGTTGCAAAGCAAAAAAACAAATCATAGCCAATCGCGAGCCGGTTGCACAATCTGCACAAACAACGGTGAAGGCTGCGCCATCAGTTAATGCCAAATTAGTGGCTATACGCGAGCGTCAGTTAAGCTTCAATACCTTTAACGGTAAAGCTAAAGCACGTTTGGCTATTGATAAAGATGATAATGATGTTACCCTGAATATCCGGATAGACCGCGATAAAAAGATTTGGGTATCAATCACCGCGCAGGTAATTATCAGTGTGGAAGTAGCTCGCGCATTAATAACCCCCGACAGCATTATAGTAGTGAACAAATTGCAGGGCGTTTATATGAAAAAACCCTTCAGCTACGTTTACCAGTATGCCGGTAAGCAGGTAAGCTTTAAAAGTTTGCAGGCTTTGTTAATTGGTAATGCCATGCCCGAGCTGCTGAACGATAAAGCAGAACTGAATCCCGACGGCGCAAATACCATAATTGCAGGCCTTTTGCAGGATTTAAATTATAAACTAACAATTGGTGCCGATTATAAAGTTAGTCAGACTAACTTAGCCAACAATTTAGCCGGGCTTACTTTGCAGGTTAGCAACAGCCAGTTTATCCAAGCCGATGGGCGGGTGATGCCTTCGCAAATAGACATTACCTCACAGTCGGCAGATAAGAAAGCAAACATTAACCTGCATTATACAACGGCCGAATTTGATAAGGTATTAGAATATCCGTTTAGCATACCCGACAGGTACACACCTGTTAACTGATAGTATTGATTGATGAAATTTTTTAAGATAGGGCTTTTTGCATTTTGTTTTTTGTTGGCAGCTACGGCTTTCGGGCAAAGCAGCGCCGAGTTGAAACGCAAGCGCGATAAACTGAACGAGGAACTGGAAAAACTAAACCACGACCTGGAAGAAACCCAAAAGAACAAAAACGCTAACCTTAAACAGCTGAACCTGATTAAAGCCCAGATCAGCCTACGAACCGATAAGATAAAAACCATCAGTTCGGAAATTGGCTTGCTGGATAATCAAATCCAGCAGAGCAATAACACCGTACATACTTTGCAGGGGCAGTTAAACCAGCTGAAGAAAGAATATGCGGCCATGATTTTATTTGCTTATCATAACCGCAGCTCGTACAACCAGCTGATGTTTGTGTTCTCGTCCGATAACTTTAACCAGGGGTATAAGCGGATGAAGTATCTGCAGCAGTTTGGATCATACCGCGAGCGGCAGGCCGAGTCGATATCGGGCACGCAGAAAGAACTGCACGTTAAGATTAACGAACTGGATAAGACCAAGAAAGATAAGAACGACCTGCTGAAAGATCAGGAAAAAGAGAAGAATAACTTAGGCAAGGCCAAAAATGATGAGGTTCAGGTGATTTCCGAATTATCTAAACAACAGGGGCAGCTTAAACAACAACAGAAGGATAAGCAGCAGAAAATTAGCCAGGCTAACCGTCAGATAGAAGCGGCCATCAGGCGCGAATTTGAAGAGGAAAAACGCCGTGCCTTAGAAGAAGCCCGTAAGCGCGAAGCTGCGGAAGCCGCCAAAGCTAAAGCCGAAGGCCGGGCAGTAGAACCATCGACAGTGAAAAAAATCACCAAGAACTCTACCTATAGCGAAATCCTGAATGCTACTCCGGAAGCGGCACGATTATCGAGCGACTTTTTAGGCAACAAAGGCAGCTTGCCTTGGCCGGTTGCCAACGGTGGTGTGCTGAGAGGCTTTGGCCCGTATACCGAAGATGGGATCCGTAACGATAACAACGGGATTGATATTAAAACCGGTACCGGTGCCAGCGTAAGAGCGGTATTTAATGGCGAGGTGAGTATGGTACGGAATTTGGGCGGTAGTTTTATAGTGATGGTGAAGCATGGCGAGTATTTCAGCGTGTACCGTAACCTGCGGTCGGTGAGTGTATCTGAAGGGCAGAAAATCACTACCAAACAGATCTTAGGTACTGTTGAAACAGACAGCGCTACAGGATTAGCCATTACCAATTTTGGTATATGGAAAGGAATGACCCCGGTAAACCCGGCAGCATGGTTATCAAATTAAAATAGACTGTGCTGGTTATAAATTGTTTATATTTGTAAATTAAATTGAATGGATATGTTAGGTGCGATAGTGTTATTCCTGAACATGGGCTCGTCGGAGTTGATCTTGATTATGTTTGTTGCCCTGCTATTGTTCGGTGGAGAAAAACTGCCGGGATTAGCGCGTGGTTTAGGTAAGGGCATCCGCGATTTTAAAGATGCATCTGAAGGCGTTAAACGCGAGATTACTAACCAGATCAACAATTTTGAAGAGAAAAAGGAAGCTAAAGCTGAAGTTAAACCCGCCGAATTACCGGCACACGAGGAAACTAAAGAAGCTGAAAGCAGCCCTTTGCTTGATACAACCCCTATACCGGGCACTACGCCAATTAACAGCCACAACGTGGTTTTAAGCAACGAAGGTGTACCAATGCATTACGATGCTAACGGCAACTGGGTTGAGGCTGTAGAGCATGTAGAAGAAACCCCTGCATCGGGTATAAATTTGTCAAAACACGAGTAATAAAGAATTTTAATCATAACAATAAACAACAAAAATCATGGGTGGATTAGGCGCACCAGAAATTATTTTAATCGTAGCAGTAATTTTATTAATGTTTGGCGGTAAAAAAATTCCTGAATTAATGAAAGGTCTTGGTCGTGGCGTTAAAGAATTTAAAGACGCATCTAACGGCGAAGGCACTACTACAACTTCAACTACAACTGAAGAAAAAACTAACGTTCACCCGTAATCTTCGGGCCTGCGTTATTGTATAGTCAGCACAAATTGCTGTAAGGTATTTAAACTTACAGGTTAATGATCTATGTATTATTAGCCTGTAAGTTTTTTTTGTTTCTGAACCGCTGATTTGAATGATTTTTTTGATTTCGCTGATTGTTGTCAAATTTGTTATTGCCGCGCTATACTCGCGATGACAAATGGAGGAGCCATAATCATCTTAATCAAAAAAATCATTCAAATCAGCGGTTCAGATAATCGCGATAGGGATGGGAATGGTTTAGCCCCGATGCGCGACGGGTTTGGTGCGACGGGCAATTGGGGCCGGAGCGAAGCGGAGCCATGGACAGCCCGGGCCGAAGGCATCGCCATAATAATAGATGTTGAACAGTCCCCTACTTCTTCTGACTAATATTTTTCAAAATCATAAACAAAGGCTGCTTATCCGCATCTCCCTTGCCGAAGGATGCGAAGCCGGCGCCCAGTAATAGATCGGGCTTGCCGTCGCCATCTATATCTCCGGCATCCATGGTCATGCCTCTGGTAAACGGCGTGCCATCAGGTAAGGTGTAAGCCTGAAAATTAAAATCGCCTTTGTTTTCAAGATAAACGAATGCTTCCCAGGGCGTTTTACCGCCGGGGTATTCGCTAATGGCGGCGATGTCCAGATCACCGTCGCCGTCAAAATCTTTAGCTATCGCTTTATTGCAACCACGGATCGGGTAAAAGTATTTCTGACTGAAGTTGTTTTTACCGTCATTTAAATAAATATATACCCCGTGGTAAGGCTTTAGTATTTGGCTGTAATCGGCATTATCGCCGCAGGCATAAATAATATCTTTAAAACCGTCGCCATTAAAATCAACCAGGTCGAAAGAGATTGAGCCGTATGATGGTGGAAAGCTCAGCACCCGCTTTTCTGCAAAATTGCCTTTGCCATCGTTAGTGTATAAAAATATGGCTTCATCGCCCTGCCCAAACAGCGCCCATACATTTGAACTTTTGTTTACGCTGTTCGGTTCAATAATAGTTTTCAGGCAGCCGGGTTTGTTCCTCAGTATATGCTCGGTAAATTTCGGAGCTGTTTTATCAAACCAACTTAATTTCCCGGTAAACTTGCCAAACTGCGCTACCAGGTAATCGGGCTTGCCATCCATATTAAAATCGGCCACATCGGCTGATAGTGGGCGCGCAAGGCCATCGATAATTGGCTTACCGGTTTGGGTATAAGCGCCTTTTTCATCAATGTTGATCTCGGCAATATTACCCTCCTTTAAATCATTCGCAGCCAAATTGTAACCAATGGTGGTGGCAATGATGCTGTTTTTTTGATACAACAGGTTAACAACCGGCCCGGCACTAAGTGCCGATGTGCTTAAGGTTTGGCCCTTATCGTTTAACACGATCAGCTTGTTCGTCAAACCGTCGCTTACTATTAAGCGGTGGGGTTTTACGCTGGTATCAATTTTAACCATTGATGTTAGGGCCTGGGGCGAAACCAATTCGGCCGGGGCGGATTCTATTTTAAAGAATGGCAGTTCGTGTATCGGTTCTGCCCTATCGATAGTCGGCATGGCGGCTGGAGCTTTAGCTACATAGTAAGTCACAATCTGTTTCCACTGCAATGAGGTTAAAGCCGGTTTGGCCGGGATAGGCGTAGACATGATATCCGGCGAATTCATTAGAGCGGGAGTAGCAGCCGATCTGAGCCCCAAGTATAAACCCATAACCGGCAATACGCCCCGCTCCCATGCCGCTTTGCTTAACAAAGATGGATCGGGCAGTTGATGGCAGGCTTTGCAATAAGTTGCGGCCAGCGCTTGCCCCTGGCTTACCTCATCTAAACTGAATTTATTCTCTTTTATTAGCGGTGTAGTTGCCTGTTTATTTGAGCTATCCCACTGCACCAGGGTGCCAAGCATTAAAACAAGCGATGTGATAACTAAAGCTTTTTTGGGGATACGCATAAAAGGGGCTCAATTGATTTTGATGCTAAAGATATTAAAATATCGGCCACGGCATCAACCCTGCTATTGTACTTATTTGCTTTGCCAACCGATAAGTTTTTTTATTTTAGCGCCTATGTCAAAAAACTATACTTCTTTAGTCGAGATTAACGCCGCCCTGCAACAAGGCGATGTTACTGTTGAAGCATTAGTAAATGGCTATTTAGCCCAAATTGAACAATTTAGTCACCTGAATGCCTTTAACGAGGTGTTTGGCGACGAGGCTATAGCCCGCGCCAAAGCGGTTGATGCTAAATTACAGGCAGGTACCGCCGGCAAACTGGCCGGGATGGTAATTGCTATTAAAGATAATATCTGCTACAAAGGTCACCAGGTTTCGGCCTCATCAAAAATACTGGAGGGATTTACCTCGATATTTTCATCAACCATTGTAGAGCGTTTACTGGCTGAAGACGCGGTGATCATCGGCCGTACTAATTGCGATGAATTTGCCATGGGGGGAGCTAACGAAAACTCGTACTACGGCCCGGTAAAAAACTTTGCCGATAATACGCGGGTGTCGGGCGGCTCATCAGGCGGTTCGGCAGTGGCTGTACAGGCCGGTATGTGCCACGCAGCTATCGGGACGGATACCGGTGGATCTGTACGCCAACCAGCTGCTTTTTGCGGCGCTATCGGCTTAAAACCTACTTATGGGCGCATTTCGCGGCATGGCATTATTGCTTACGCTTCATCTTTTGATCAAGTTGGCCCGATCACCCATTCGGTTAGCGATGCTGCTTTGTTGTTAGATGTAATGGCCGGACCGGATGATTACGATAGTACAACGATCCAATCCCCATACATCCCGCAAGGAGATGTTATCCCCGCCAAGGGAACAAAAAAAATAGCTTACCTGCAGGAAGCATTAGACAGCCCCGGTACCGATGCCGAGGTAAAACAAATGCTTACTGACAACATAGCCAAACTAAAAGCCGAAGGCCACGCGGTTGAACCGGTATCTTTCCAGTACCTGGATTACCTGGTGCCAACCTATTATATCCTGGCCACTGCAGAAGCATCGAGCAACCTGGCCCGGTACGATGGTGTGCATTATGGTTACCGCAGCCCTAACGCTACCGATTTGCAAAGCACCTACAAACTATCGCGCAGCGAGGGTTTTGGTAAGGAAGTAAAACGCCGCATTATGTTGGGCACCTTTGTTTTAAGCGCCGGTTATTATGATGCTTATTACGCAAAAGCGCAGAAAGTGCGTCGTTTAATTCAGGATAAAACCAACGAGATTTTACAGCAATACGATTTTATAATGGTGCCAACTGCGCCCGAACCTGCCTTTGCCATTGGCATGGAAGAGAAAGACCCGGTGGTAAGCTATCTGCACGATATTTTTACCGTACAGGCATCTTTAGCAGGTGTTCCGGCTATTTCGTTACCGGCGGGCAATAACAGTAAAGGATTGCCGTTAGGGTTACAACTGTTAACCAAACAGTTTGCCGAGAAAGAATTACTGGAATTTTCTGATTATTTTTTGAAGTTAACCACTAATTAAATAACTTAGGAGCTTATTATCCAGCATATTATATTATTGCGCTAACAAATCAACTAATAATGAAGAGACTATTTACGTTTGTAATCTGCCTTACATTATCACAAATCACCCTCGCAGCTAATAATTTTAAGAGTGTTTTAAGCAAAGATTCGGATGTGGTGGCTACCGCTGCCAAACGCGATACGCTGTTTAAAGCGGTACTGAACCCTGCTTTCAGCGCTTACCAAAACATGTTTAAGTTAAGGCTGGATTCTATTCAAAAAGAGATCCCTTTAGATTATAACGAATATGTACAAAGCTATATTGACCGCTACACCAACCGCAAAGGCGATTTTGGCCGCGTGCTGGGTTTAGCTAAATACTACTTCCCTATTTACGAGAAAGCCTTCCGTGAAGCGGGCATCCCCGAAGAAATTAAGTTCCTGTCGATAGTGGAATCTGAACTAAATCCGAATGCGGTATCGCGCGTGGGCGCAACCGGTCCGTGGCAGTTTATGTATGCTACCGGCAAGGGCTACGGTTTAAATATTGACGATAACATAGACGAGCGCCGCGATCCCATCCAGGCCAGCTACGCCGCTGCTGCTTATATTAAAAATGCTTACCAGGAATTTGGCGACTGGCTATTGGCCATTGCCAGTTATAATTGCGGAACCAGCAGTGTAGAACGCGCCATTGATAAAGCCGGCGGCGCGACCGATTTTTGGTCGATCCGTAATTACCTGCCTGCCGAAACCCGCGGATACGTACCTGCTTACATAGCAGCATCGTACGTAATGAACTACTTTAAAAAACACGATATAGTTGAGCAAGCGCCAAGCTTCGGTATTAAAACCGATACCGTGATGGTGAACAAAACCATATCGCTAAGCGGCCTGGCCAGTATATTGGGCGTTGATGCTAAAGATATGGCCATACTTAACCCAGCTTACAAACGCGGCGTTATTAATGGTACTCCCGTGATTCCGCGTCGCCTGATTGTACCGCAAGTACGGGCCGATAAATACAGTGTGTTATACGAAGCCCTAAACGGTGATGGCCCTATGCGGATGATTCCGGTTGCCCCTGCTGCTTATTTGGCGGTTAACACGGCCGATCATCGCTCAGCCGAGCGCCCGGCTTTCCATACTGTTAAACGCAACGAAACCTTAGACGATATTGCCGACCGCTACGGCGTGGAAGTTCAGGACCTGAAAGCCTGGAACAACTTGCACAGCAGCAAGGTACTGGCAGGTAAAAAACTGAAACTAAGCGAAAATTTAGTAGCGAAAGAATCATCGCGCGAAAGTAAAGCTGCCGGGAAATACCTGACCTACAAAGTAAAACGCGGCGATACCCTGAGCGGCCTTGCCGAGAAATTTGAAGCCAGCGTAGACAGCATTAAAGAAATAAACGGCCTGAAGAAAAACGCCCTACAACCGGGTATGAAGTTGAAGATATTGAAGGTTTAGGTAAGAGGCGAAAGGTTTGAAAATATGAAAGCCCGGTTGCGTAAGTAGTCGGGCTTTGTTGTGCTTTGTCGATATACTTGCCGTTAGATTTTTCATTGTCGCACTTAGCCGATTGTCAGGTTGAAATGTCAGTCCAATGGAATATAATAGTGGAATATCAATGACGCATTTCACACGCCGTTCTTTTCCTTGATGAAAAGAACCAAAAATCAAGACAGCAAAATGCTTCCTTTGCCGCACGGGCCCTTGCCCTGCAAATCAGCCAGAACCACAGGGCGGTACCTTCGAGCCCGGCTTCGCTCCCACGGGCCTTCGCTTCAGCTCGAAGCTAATGCCCTCTCCTCCACACAGGCCATCATGTTCTGCCTGATTTCGCCCGGAAGCCGTTTGCTGTCGGTGGGAGAGCATAATTAAAAATCACAACTCCACCACCACCGGATGATCGCTAATCGTCAAGGTCAGTTTATCTGCATTCTGAATGTCCAACACGGCGGTTACGCCTAAGGTTGGGTCGTATACTTTTAGGGTTGGGATCCTTTTGCCGAGGGTTACGGTTACTTTTTCTTCGCCGGTGGCTTTTTCGCCCCAAATTACTAACTGGAATTTGCCGTTGCTGTTTTGCAGCAGCAGATCGTGCACGGTTTCGGGTTGGTTGGTTAGGGAATAGGCTAAGCTGGCATGGGTTTTTAAAGTGCCTTTATCAGCCAGAATGGTGGTGAGGTTATGCAGATAAATAGCAGCCGTGCGTGGTGTGTAATCGGCCTTATAAAAACCGAAGGATTGGTTGCCCGCCTCGTCAGATCTATCGCGCAGCAAATAAACCGAAGTATAGCTCCACTTGCGTTTAAACTGCGCCAGGTACAGGTTCAGGTACAGGCGGGCTTGCTTTTCTTCTGTAAAATCTCCCTGTATAGTTACGCCGGTTTCGGTGGTTACTTTAGGCAGATTAACTAACTGATCGTCAGTATAACCTTTGTATTTATAGCGCCAGGTGGTGCCGTAGTTGCCGTAAAGTCCATCAACCTTGCAATGCGGACCAGGGTCGGCGGCGTTCCAGGTTTGGTTATCGTAGAGTCCTTTATGCGATGGATGCGAGAAGTAGTTGTGACAGGTAGCAAAATCAGCATACCTGGTACCGTCAGGCATGGCTATGCCGGTGCCTTTGGGTATCTGTAAAAACTGTAGTCCCACGTTATCGGTCTGCGCGCCGTTTTCGCTCAGGCTCCATACCGGGTATTTTTTCAGGTCACCGTCAGCTTTTACGGCTTTGTACATGTCCGCTTGCAGCTTGGCTACGGCTTTCCAGGTGCCGCTTTTGCCGCCCTTCTCGCCGTTATAAGTAACGCCCCAGTTGTTCGGTTCGTTGGGCCCTTCAAAAGCCAGCAGAGCGCCTGCTTTAGCCAGTACTTTGCCGCCAGTCAACAAGCGCGGGATATCTGTCCCACCGCTCATCAGACCATAACTAAATTTCACGCCGGTTTCGCGGTGCAGGGTTAAGTAATCCTCATCCTTAGCGTTGCCTTCATAACCAGATCTAACCCATCGGATGCCGGTATATTTTATGGCTTCGATAGTTTTATCCAATCGTTCGCCGCGGGCAGATATGGCTGTGTTTACACCGATGCTATTTAAAAAATCGACTGTGCTTACTGCCGCTACCGGGGCAGGCAATAGAGGCTTTTTATCGGTATTTAAAAACATCCCGGCCAAACCGGCAATGGCTAATAAACTAAATTTAACAATGCCTTGCGGAACGGTAATTAATTGCATGGAGTTTAATTGTAATACGTTGGCTTAATAAAGGTTGAGCCGAAAATATGGAAAATCGTTTACAAAAAAACACCTGCAATGTCACTATCTCATTATAATCAGTCCGTTGTCTTTTTGTGCGCCTACCTTAGTTATTTTGTAAATCAGTTTCAGATAAAAATACTGGCCGATGGTATTTGTCAGGTTATTAGTGATTACCCCCGTATTACTCACCGAACGCGAGATGCCCGAGTTTTGGTTCAGCAAATCGAACGCATTTAAGGATAGCGTCAGGTTTTTATTCTCTAAAAAGTAATGCTCTACCCCGGCGTTCCACAGGTAAAAGGTGGTGTTGGCGCTGGCCGGTTGCCCACGGTAAGCATTTTGTAAAACATCGCTAAAGATGCGCCATGTTTTTGTGGGCAGTACACTCGCCGTTGCAGTATTGTAAAATGTGATGAAGCTTCTATCCGCTGCACTTTGGAACGAATTTTTGGCGTTGTTGTACGACCCGTAAAAGCGCAGTCCAAACTGATAGCTATCCCTATCCAGATTGGCGCCGGTCCCCAATGATGGCCGCATACTGGTAACTGCATTACGATTGCCGTTAATTACGTTAATAGTATGCTGACCGTTTAAATAGGTATTGATGCTATATTTCAACCCCTTAATTTTGGTGGGGTGACTGAAGTTTACACCCAGGTTGATGTTATAATTGCCATCCACATTGATAGGTCGCGATGTGGTGATCCCGTTAGCTACCGTACTCTCGGTTGAAAAACCGTTCCACACCGTGTTATAGCTGCCATAAAAATTGATGTAGCTATTGGTCTTCATATCAAAGTAATTGTAGTTGGTATTAAAATATACCGAACGCGATTGTTTCAAATCGGCATTACCCTGGCGGATGTAGAGCGGATTGGTATTATTAAACACCGTTTGCAAGTTAAGAGCCGAGGGCAGAGATACATCAGTACCTACATTAAAATTTAACGACGGGCCATTCTTCTTACGTAAATTAACCGAAGCGTTCGGCACAAAAGCCCAGGTATCCCGATGCACGTTACTCAAGATCCCGTTACTGAACGAACTACCATCCAAAGCTAAATTGGCAACGGCCATGTTTAAATTAAGGGTGTAGTTTTCTGCGCTTTTATTAAGCCCGGCGGTAGAAGTATATCGGTGATTGCGATTGTTGGATGTGCCCGAATACAGCGGATCAAAAATTTCGTAACCGCCGGTTACCGCGTTATAATCTACCGTGTACTGATCGGTATTCTGCTTTCTGAAATCTAAAGTTTGACTTAAGGTGAAATTGATCTTTTTTGCCTTACTCAGTTGGCGCACAAACGATGCTGTGGTAGTAATGAAACTGGCGCTATTATCCTGCGATGCCTGCTGATTAATATCCGTCCCGGGCAACGAGCTTACAAAGTACCGGGTGGTTGCCTTGTTAATATAATCGGCGTTGTTGGCCGAGTAGTTTCCGTTGGTATATAAATTTAATGATCCCTTGCCTTTTTGAAACAGGTGATTCAATGACAATTGACCGCCTATGTTAGGACTATGTGTGGTTTGATCGAGCAGTTGAGCTACGCTGTTTACACTATCGGCATTTTGCTTAGCCGTGCCCGATGTCAGCGCGTTATAATTCTTCTTGAAGCCCAGACCCATATTCGGTTTAAACTTGAAAGTGTTTAGCGTATCGGGTTTATACTCCAGATTAATAGAGAAACGATAGCTGTTCACCGTATTATTTCCGCGGGTAAACTGGTTGGTGTATAAGTTATTCGGGATATCCTGCAAATCCGACGTTTGGTTAAGTGTATTATCTGAAATTACGGTTACAAAACTGGTATTAAATTTCAGCTGCCCTTTTTTGCCGTACTCATCGGTATAATTTACCCCGGCGGTATGGTTGGTAATCAGTCCTCCATCTACCCCCGAAAATGCACCGTTGATGTTAGCCCGGCCATTAGCGCTGATATTGATGCTGCTCGATCCATCGGCGCTGGCAAAGGAATTGAATGCGTTACCACCGGCAAAGTTGTTAATATCCTCGTAAGCAAACCCCGACTCGTTCACATTATTACTGAGCGACAGGATAGAGAACTGCTTTTTGTTATCGAAGCGATTCATGTTAAACTGCCCCATGTAGCGTTTGTTATTACCACCAGCTACAGACATATTGCCGAACCAGCCTTTCTTTTTATCGGCCTTCAGGGTAACGTTCATCACCTTATCCCGCTGACCGTCATCAATCCCGGTATTCTTGGTCTTTTCGGTCTTATCGTCTATGATCTGCACTTTATCAATCGCATCGGCAGGCAGGTTTTTAGTTACCGCTTTAGGATCGTTACCGAAAAACTCTTTGCCATCTACCAATACCTTGGTTACCTCTTTACCGTGAGCGGTGATCTTGCCATCCTTATCTACGTCAACACCGGGCAGTTTTTTAAACAGCTCTTCCACGTTATCGTTCTTCTGCGTTTTGTACGATCCTGCGTTCAATTCAACCGTATCCTTTTTTATTTTGATGGGGATCTTTTCTCCGGCAACGTTAATTTCTTTCAGGTTCCGCACATCGGCTTCCATACTTAGTATGCCTAAATCAGTACCCGGTTTATCGTCGGAAATATTAAAATGTATGGTTTTGGTTTTTAAGCCTAATTGGGCTATCAGGATACGGTAGCTGCCATTGCTTAAGCCGGAGATTTCGATCAAGCCATTTTTATCGGTGATAGTACTTTTTACTACCGATGAATCGGGACCGTTTAAAATAATGGCCGCGGTAGCAAATTCAACAGGTTGTTTTTGGGCATCAACCACCTTGCCTTTAATTAATCTTTTTTGCGCTTGCGCGGATGTGTTAAAGGCGAAAGATAAAGCGAAGAGGAAAAACAGCGACAGGTAAATGTTTTTGATCATATATTTTTTTTGACAGCGTGAAAAGGCTTAGCCAATAGCTTTGGGGCTATTAATTTGCCGTGGATCCGGATACCCTGAGGCTACCGGATTAACCAAACTGTCTATATGATGCTATGCAACCGGGAACGTTGCACGGGAGGGTTGGGAATTTTTAATTTTCCCGAAATGAGGGCAACCACAACCTTTTTTAAATATGCTGCACGAGTTTAAGGCCACACTACAGGCCACCATCAGTAATAAAATTTTAATCTTTTGCATTTGCCGAAGCGTATAACGTTACTAAGATACTAAAAACACCCATACCCGCACCAACGGCATCGGCAAAAAAGTCGTCCCAATTGCCATCGCGCCAGGTAAAAACGTATAGTTGCAGTATTTCTATTAAACCGCCAAAGAATAACGTAATAGCAAACACTTTTAGTGCCATGCCAAAACTAAAACGGCGGGCGCCAAATTGCCTGATATAACCCGATGCGGCAAAAACCGCAAAAACAAAAAATAAGCCACAATGCACCAGCTTATCAAAGCCGGGGAAAAACATCGACGATTCGCTTATTTTCGGACCGAAGGAGATGTTGCAGATAATTAAAATAAACAAGGCCCACCAAACGGCGGGCCTTTGATATTTAAAAAATAATTTCATTTGGATTGTTATGCGCCAACAATTTCAGCGTAAGCATCAGCCGATAATAAACCATCAAATGCAGAAGCATCGCTCAGGCTGATTTTTACCATCCAGCCATCGCCATAAGGGTCGCTGTTCACTAATTCAGGCTGGCTATCCAACAGGCTGTTTACCTCTAAAACAGTACCGGTAACAGGCATAAACAGGTCCGACACGGTTTTAACCGCTTCAACGGTACCAAAAACTTCTTCGGCAGCCACTTCCTTGCCAACAGAAGAAATATCAACATAAACAATATCGCCTAATTCGCGCTGTGCAAACTCGGTGATGCCAACATAAGCGTCTGTACCATCAAGGCGTACCCACTCGTGGTCTTTAGTGTATTTTAATTCGGCTGGAAAAGTCATAGTGTTTGTTTTTTTCGTCTCAAAAATAATAAAAGTTGTGAATTAATAACTGAATAATTAATCAGCATCGTCATTGCGAGGAACGAAGCAATCTTTACATTCTAATGCAGTCGCTCGGCTCCAGCCGAGTGACCTGTATTATCCGGCCTCCGGCCGCAGTCATGCTACCTTCACACTACGGCCGGAGGCCGGGAAATAGCGCTCACTCGGCTGGAGCCGAGCGAGTGCAAAGATTTTTAATTTAAAAATGACGCGATTTTTATGCAAGGGTCAATTCCACCTTCTGATGTTGAAAAGGAATCTCCACATTTTCAAATCCCGCAGCTTTTAACCGTTCGGCAAATCGTTGTTGGATCTCATATTCGCCGTGAACCAGAAATACTTTTGCCACCTGGCCTGCATCCTGACCAGATAAAAACCTGAGCAGATCCTCGTAATCGCCATGCGCGCTCATCGACCGGATGGACTGTACATCGGCAACCACATCGTACATCTCGCCGAAAATATAAACCTGTTTATCGCCATTAAGCAAATGCCCGCCAAGCGAGTTCGGCTCGCAGTAACCCACCATTAAAATGGTATTTTTAGCATTGCCAATGTTGTTTTTAATATGATGCTTTACCCGCCCCGCTTCGGCCATGCCTGATGAGGAGATGATCACACAAGGTTGGGTAGCCTCGTTCAGGGCGATAGATTCCTCTGTCGATTCCACAAACCGCAATCCCTTAAAAGCAAAGGGATCATCATCCGTTTTCATCACCTCGTTCACATCCCGGTTAAAAACCTCTGGGTGGTCTTTTAAAACCTGCGTGGCTTTGGTTGATAGCGGGCTATCTACATAAACCGGCACATCGGGCAAAATGCCCCGCAGTTCAAGCGCGTTCAGGGCGTATAAAATCTCCTGGGTGCGGCCCACACTAAAGGCCGGGATAATCACTTTTCCCTTGCGGTCGATACAGGTTTCCTGGATGATTTTGTGCAGGGCATCTTCAATGGGGCCGATATCCGCATGCAGCGAATCGCCATAGGTTGATTCCATCAAAATATAATCGCTCTGGCGAAAGTTTTGCGGACTCTTCAAAATCATATCGCCGTAACGGCCAACATCGCCGCTGAAGGTGATATGCGTTTCTTTGCCATCTTCGGTTACGGTTAAATGCGTAACCGCACTCCCTACCACGTGGCCGGCATCGCTGAAGTAAAGTTTAAGATCGGGTGTAATGGCAAATTCCTGGTGATAATCTACCTCCTTAAATTGTTCAAGGGCGGCTGTCGCATCGGCTTCGGTATACAAGATCTCAACCGGCGGAAGGCCTTTCTTTTTGCGATGCTTGTTGGTATAAGCACTATCCTGCTCCTGAATCTTGGCCGAATCCATCAGCAGGATGCGGGCCAGATCTAAAGTAGCCGGGGTGCAGTAAATGTGGCCGCTAAAACCTTCGGCCACCAGGCGGGGAATCAGTCCGCAATGATCGATATGCGCATGCGATAGCACCATGTGGGTCACCTTTTTAGGGTTGAAACCGAAGTGCTCGTTCATGTCGCCGGTATGCTCGCCCAGGCCCTGAAACATGCCGCAGTCTAATAAAATATTAGTGCCGTTTTTTAATTGTAATAAGTGTTTGCTGCCGGTAACATTACGGGCTGCACCATGGAAGGTAATGTTCATAAGTGGTTTAAAAGCGCAGGGTAGGTATTTTGTTTGAAATTGCAAAATAAATTTGCTAAACTAACATATTAGTTTTATGTTTATTTATTATTGCGCAAAACCTCATGCAAGATGGGGCCTAAAAAAAAGATAGTATGGAAATTAAAGAATTAACCCGTGCCGAAGAGCAGATTATGCAGGTGCTTTGGCAATTGAAAAAGGGGTTTGTAAAAGATGTAATTGATATTTTGCCGGAGCCAAAGCCTGCCTATAATACCGTGTCTACAATTATCCGCATCCTGGAAACTAAAGGATTTGTGGATCATAGCGCTTTCGGTAAAAGCCACCAATATCACCCCATCATCAGCCGCGAGCAATACCAGCATTTTGCTACCGATAAATTGCTGAACGGCTATTTTGATAACTCGGTTAAACGGATGTTCTCGTTCTTCGTTCAAAAAGAGAAAATAGACCTGAAGGAAGCCGATGAGATTATGAAACTGATAGAAAAACTTAAAGACAAGTAATTGTTATGACCTGGTGGCATTATTTATTACTGGCTAATGTGTACCTGACACTATTTTTTGTGTTTTACGCACTCTTTTTGCGTAAGGAAACATTTTTTAACCTGAACCGGGTTTACCTGGTGAGCTCGGCTATATTGTCGTTTCTGATTCCGTTGATCGAATCGGACTGGATCAAGAATCTGTTTATCACACACAAGGTACAGGAAACCATCCACCAGGTTGGGCCGGTAGTAATGGCGCGTATTGGCAGCCCTGCCATCCCCGTGCAACAGGTTACCCTTGGCGAAGTATTGGGCGGTATTTATGTTGCCGGCATCCTGGTACTAAGCTTCCGTTTTATTTATCAATTAGCTGTAATTAACTGGGCCATCAGCCAGCCAAAATCTGATACTTCATTTTCCTTCTTCAACCAGATCAGGATTGAAGAGCGGGATACCGATAACACCGTAATTACCGCGCACGAAGAGGTACACGCCCGCCAATGGCATTCGGCCGATGTAATGTTACTGGAAGCTATTATGATTGTCAACTGGTTTAACCCGATTGTTTATCTCTATCGCAATGCGGTAAAATACATCCACGAGTTTATCGCCGATAGGGATGCCATTAAAGCAGGTACCGATAAATCGGAGTACGCCATGCTATTGCTAAGCCAGACATTTGTTACTCCGCCATATCATTTGGTTAACCCGTTTTTCACCAGCAGCCTGTTAAAACAACGCATCCAGATGATGCATAAAAACCGCTCGCACTGGATGATGCTGGTTAAGTATGGTTTATCTGCCCCTTTGTTTGCTTTGATGTTAATCTTAACCTCGGCTACTGTCGATCATAGTAAAACGATTACCGTTATTAGCAATACGTTTAACAGCATGCTAAAAGCCCCGGCTGCAGATGGGTTTTCAAATCTGTCTAAAACCGATCAGGAAGATTTAAATACCGTAATTAAAGAACATATGGCCGCCGGTAAATCGGGCGTAATGGTCGACCCGGTTTTGCCTGAAGAAACTAACGCGCCTGAAACTACGCTTCAGCGTAACGCCGAGTTTCCGGGCGGCCAACAATCGTTTATCGATTATCTTTCGTTCAATATGCACTATCCGGCCCTGGCCCGTCAAAAAAATATCCAGGGTAAAGTGTATTGCACTTTCGTGGTTGAAAAAGATGGCAGCATTACCGATATAAAAGTATTGCGCGGTATAGGCGCCGGCGCCGACGAGGAAGCCATACGCGTATTACAAAGCATGCCTAAATGGAATCCAAGCCTGCAAAATGGCGCACCGATCAGGCAGCAATATACCGTGCCGATCAATTTTACTCTGCTTGAGAAAGCAGACGATCAGCCTAAAGAAAGTTTTTCGTTCACTAAAAAAATGCAGGCTGCCCCTAAAGATAGCGCCACCAAGCTGAGCAATATTGCTGCTATGCGCGATACCACCAGTTTAGAGGGTCGTTACATTAGCGCTACAAAAACGTTGAGCAGTAACGAGGAATATAGTTTTAACAATCCTAAGGCCATTAGTCCTAAAAAGTTAGATGTGATAAAAGACAAAGCCATTAAAAGCCTTTACAGCGAAAAACTAACCAGCGGCGTTGTGCTGATGGTAACCAAACACAAACCATTTTTCGCCGCCAGCGAGTTAAATTACTGATAACTAAACCATACCACTTACCACCTTTGCTTTAGTGATAAATTATTAATAGGTTTAATTAATAATTTATCACTTTTTTATGAACCTTAAACTCATTCTCCAGTTATCCCTGTTTGGGTTAATCATGGCTTTCGCCACCGTATCGTTAATCCCCGAAAAGGTTGAATTTGTTTTTTGGCTGGCGATATTTGTATTTGTGGCCTTAGTAATAGCCAAAGCCGCCCCTGGTAAGTATTTTCTGCACGGATTTTTGGTGAGCGTTTTCAACAGCATCTGGATCACCGCGGTGCATATCATCTTCGTAAATTCCTACAACATCCACCATCCCGATATGGCCAAAATGAGCGAAAACGCGGGCTACTTCACTACTCATCCCCGTATAATGATGTTGTGTATGGCAATCCCGTTTGGGGTTATGTTTGGCTTGTTTCAGGGATTGTTTGCCTTTGTGGCGTCGAAGTTGGTGAAGGGCAAGGTGGGGTAATTTTGTATAAGTCATGCTGAACTTGTTTCAGCACCCCATCAAGCAGGTCTACTCTGCATATTTACTTTGCAAGTGGGGTCCCGAAACAAGTTCGGGATGACCTGAGTTTTCGGTCCACTACTCTTCCCCAATATATTTCTGATCAATTTGTTTATTCGCCTTCGCTCCCAATTTTTTCACCTTTTCGGCAGTGATAGTAAGGTTACCGCGGCCGTCGGTTAGTTTGTTGAGGGCCTTATCGTAAGCATCCTGGCTTTGTTTGATGTTTTTGCCAATGCTCTCCATATCACCCACAAAGCCGACGAACTTATCATACATCTCGCCGCTTAGCCGGGCAATTTCCAGCACGTTACGGTTTTGGCGTTCCTGTTTCCAGATACTGGATATGGTGCGCAGGGTGGCCAACAGTGTAGACGGACTAACAATAACCACCCGCCTGTCCCAGGCATCGCTGAATAACTCGGCATCTAACTGAACGGCAAAGCTGAATGACGATTCTATCGGAACAAACAACAATACAAAATCGGGCGAGTTAATCTGGTACAGGTCATGATAGTTTTTGGCTGATAGCCCTATCACGTGGCTGCGGATAGATTCCACATGAGCTTTTGAATACAGCTTGCGCTCATCTTCAGTCTCGGCATTTACCAGCCGTTCGTAAGCCACCAGCGATACTTTTGAATCAATCACCAAATGCTTTTCATCGGGAAGGTCTATGATCACATCGGGCTGAAAACGGGTACCGTCGGGCATTTGCAGGCTTACCTGCATCCGGTATTCCTGGTCGCGCACCAGGCCAGATCGTTCCAGCACCCGCTCTAACACCACCTCGCCCCAATTACCTTGCTTTTTATTATCGCCTTTCAGGGCCTTGGTTAGATTTTGCGCTTCATCGCTGATTTGTTTATTCAACTCCATCAGTTGGGTAATTACGCCTTTCAGCGTGTTGCGTTCGGCGGCTTCCATGTTGTACACCTTATCCACCTTCTCTTCAAAAACCTTCAGGTTCTCTTTCAGCGGGTTTAGGATATGATCCATATTGGCCTTGTTCACATCCACAAACTCGCGGCTTTTTTCTTTCAGGAGTTTTTCGGCAACGTTTTCAAACTCCAGTTTAAACTTTTGCTGAATCTCCTGCATATACAGTTCCTGCTCGGCCAGGCGCTCGCGCTGTGCTTTAAAAGCTTCTTCGGCTTTGGTGATACGGCCGCGTTCGGTTTGCAGTTCCAGATTTACATCCTTTAACATCCCTTCGTAACGCAGGCGTTCGTCGTGCAGATTTCTATCCGCTTTATCACGCTCATAAACGAGGCCTGTGGCACGTTCTTCGACCCGGGCAAGGTTGATGCGTAAGGTATCTGACTCATCCTTTAAACGCAGCATTTCATCTGCCGAAAGGTTGTCCGCCCCTTTCGGCTTTTTTATAAACAGGATAACTGCGATCAGTAAGATCACTACTGCAGCGCTTAATATAATAACATCCATTTTTACAGGGTGGGAAGGTGAAAAAGATAAAGGTAAAAGGTTTTTGTTGGAAAATGCGAAAAATATTAGTAAAGATAAAAGCAAAACGCGGGTTTGCATTTACAAAACCTTTATTTACATTTAGCTAACCAATCATAAATCTAAACCCAAATGATTCATCACCTTAACCAGGCGCGACGAACCTCTTTACTATTAATCCTATTGTTTATAGTATCGGCTAAAGCGTTCGCTAATCTTAGCGTTATTAATTTTGCTAAGGCGGGATATCCTAAAACATTGCAGGCCCAGGTTGATTATTTGGTGGCCAATCAAAATCTGTATGTACACTGGGTGCCGGAGTGGAAAGAAACTATTCCTAAAGATGAGGTGATTGCCAAGCTAACTGCATTATACACCGAGCTGGAAAAGCTCCCCGCAAATAATCTTGAAACCACTTTGTTGATGGGCGATGTGGCGCACTTTCTATACAATTTAGATGCAAAGGGCTTTTACCAAAAGGCGGTCGACCAGTACGAAGCGGCACAAAAAATTAACCCGAACGATTACCGGGTATACTGGTTTTTAGGCAACCATTACGCCCTATCTGCCGTGACGGCCAAATCGATCACCACCTATAGCGCGGCTCTGAGTCATTTACCAACATCTAACACCTCAGCCTATTTTTGGGCCGACTATTCCAACGCTTGCATGATGGCTGATATGCCTGCTACGGCGGTGTACGCGGCCCATCAATCGAGCGTGGTATCCGGTGCGAGGACTTATGCGGAAGAGACCGCATCCCGTTTCAAAAAAACATCTTTACATGCGCCACCTGCTGATACGGCGCTGGCACAAAACCAAATGTGGTACCTGAAAAAGCAAAAGGATATTAAATGGAAGTTTACTAACTATGCACTGGGCTTCAAATTAATTATCGACAGCACCTGGAATTTGCGCCCGACACCCCTGAAAGATGGTGGCGCCTTTGCCTTGATGGTAGCCCCGCGCATTAAATCGGCATCGGGCGCTGAGATTGGTTTTTCTATTATGGTATATGCTAAAGTTGCTCCTCCAAACCAGGATATGGAGCAGTTTATGGATGATTTTGCACTTAAATATCCCAACAAAAAACCCATCACGTTTGATGTAAGCGGTATAAAAAACTGCATTGCTTACGAGATAACCGACCCAAAGATTTACCCGCAATGGGGCGGCGCCCGCATGTACGCCGTAGCGCTGGAGCGCGACCGTAGCGAATATCCCGGCATGGCCCTGGAAGAACCTGTTGAGCGCCCAGCCGGTAACGGGCAGGTACAATATTATCGCAGTAACCGCACCTTCAGTCGCTTTAATGGCAAAATGCGCTACATGATTATGTTAGATAGCTGCGAAGCCATCAGTAAAGAATCGTTAGCGGCTTTTAAGGAGTTTTTGGAAAAGGGGTTGGTGATTGAGTAGGAGTTAGTATGAAGTCGTGCTTCCCCTCTTGAGAGGGGTCAGGGGTGTGTCCTTTATTCGACTTGCTTACCGAAGGACACACCCCTATGAAAGTTTCTGCTAATTGCCATATCAGTGCGTCCCCTCTCAAGAGGGGAAACGTCAGTTCGCAAACTGCAAACTCCTAACTGCAAACTGCCCTACTGCGTTCTCTCTACCCGCATCCCGATATCGCTGACCTCGCGCAGGGGGTTATCGCGCATGTTTTGCTCTATTACAAAATTATAGGTGCCCTTGGCGGGGAAACGGAAGCCTTTTTTAAACGGGATTTGGAAGGCATATAAATTACCGGTGCCGCTGCCCAGCCATTTGCCGGTAACATCGGCCAGGTGCAATTCGTAGCGCATAACGCCCACCTTTTTATCTGGACCAATGGTACGTAACAGCACAAATATGTTCGAATATTTATAATCGCCGGTTACGCGGACGTTAAAGTACAAGTTGTAGGGCACGGTATTATCCGCAATGTTTACATGAAACTTTACATCATTAATATAGCCCCAGTTGTGATTAGCAATCGGCGTGTTTTCATCCATCAGCGAATTAGGATCGCTGCAGCCGCTGGCCAGCGACAGTAAAAATAAAAACACTACCGACGATATAAAATTACGCGCCTGCTTCATTACTATTACCGTTGGGGTTATTGCCGCGGTTTTTATTTCGGTTAGGGCGATGCCTGCGTTTGTTGTTGCCTGTCCTTTCGGGTGCGTTCGGGTCGCGTGGTTCGGTTGGCTCACCACCTTCGGCCCTCGGTTGCTGGTTAGGATTAGGCTGACGCGGCTGTCCACCGGGTTGTCCACCATCACGCGGCGGCCTGTTTTGCTGCGGCGGACGGTCTACTTTTGGCTGATTTTGATTGCCTTGTCCCTGCGGACGGTTTTGCCTTTGCTGACCGCCATTATCCTGTCCTCCCTGCTGTGGGCGGTTTTGCTGCGGTTGCTGCGGGCGATCGCCACGCTCACGCTGCGGCTGCTGGCCTTTAGCTTGTTGGTTAAGGTTGTTACCACCACCACGGTTTTGATTACCTTGTCCACCTTCGCGGTTAGGTTTTTTGTTACGGTTGTTACGGTTCCGGTTCCGGTCATCTAAGCGGGTTAAGCTATCCTGACCAACTACGTTTTCGTAATCAGGCGCTTTAGCTACCGGTGCGGTAATTTCTACCGGTTCGCCTAAATCGGCTGGGATCACGCCTTCGCGGTTCATTTTCAAAACCTCTTTAGCCCGTGCTGCCTGGATAGGTACCCAATCCGTTTCGCCGGGGAAACTGTACCACATCAGTTTTTTAAAGATATCAGTCTTTTGCAAACGTGCATCGCCGCGTTCAGTCTTCAGTACGTTTACGTTATCCGGGATGTGCTTCAGCGCATCCATATAAGTATCCAGCTCGTAGTTTAGGCAGCATTTTAATTTGCCACATTGCCCTGCAAGCTTTAAGGTATTTAACGATAGATTTTGATAGCGTGCTGCTGATGTAGAAACCGTTTTAAAATCGGTTAACCAGGTGCTGCAGCACAACTCGCGCCCGCATGATCCTATCCCGCCCAAACGACTTGCTTCCTGGCGCATCCCAATCTGGCGCATCTCGATACGGATGCGGAAAGACTCGGCCATTTTCTTGATCAGCTCACGAAAATCAACGCGGCCTTCGGCAGTATAATAAAAAGTAGCTTTGGTTTTATCGCCCTGATAGTCTACATCGCTCAGCTTCATGCTCAGCTTCAATTCAAGTGCTAAGGTGCGAGCCTTGTGCATGGTTTCCCATTCCAAATCTTTGGCCAGCTTCCATTTGTTTACATCGGCTTCGGTAGCCTTGCGGTAAATCTTTTTAGCAACATCGCCCTCGTTAACCCGGCGCTTAGTCATTTGCATGCGCACCAGTTCGCCGGTTAGCGAAATATGGCCAATATCGTAGCCGCCGGTAGCCGTTTCAACCGCCACCAGTTCGCCCGCTTCCAGGTAAATATTATCCGGATTAAGGTAAAAATCCTTACGCGAACCCTTGAATTTTACTTCAACGATTTGAAAAGGCTTATAATTTGCCGGCATGTCCATATGCGACAGCCAGTCGTAAACATCCAGTTTGCTGCAACCGTTAGTAAGGCATGCGCCGTTACTTTTGCAGCCAGCAGGGGCGCAACCGCCACCCGTTGAACAACTTCCACATCCCATGTTTAAATTGGTATATATTGAGCCCCTTGCGGGAACGTTTTAAAATAAAGAATTTTAACAAGCTGTAAAGATACATCTAAAAACAATATCTTGGGGTTAGCATTTCGCTCCACATGATAATGCGCTTTTTCCAGCTCGGCGCTAATGGCTTCGGCCTGGGCCATGTTCATTACGCCTATCATTTTTTGTGCGGTATCTAACTCGGCCGCGGGTAAATGCACCAAATTACCGGCACCGGCCAGCAACAGGCAACACTCGCGTACAAAGCTTACACCGTACCGTAAAAAGTTTTTTTGATTTTCGCGACCCAGCTTACTCAGCTGATCGGTAAAGGGAATCATATCACTGCCCTTATTGCCGAAACACATGCGCAGCCATTTCACAAACAGTTGATGATAACTGCTGCTATCCTGATTAATCATGCTCAAGGCCTCGGTCATGTTGCCGTTGCTCAGGTAGGCAATTTCTTCGGCAGCGTGTTGGGTTTGGCCGTTATCGATTAAATAATTTCTGATATCATTATACTCCAGCGCCGGGATTTTAATTAGTTGCGTCCGCGAGAGGATGGTATTCAATATCTGATCCTGATTTTGGGCCACCAGTAAAAACAGCGTGTTAGGCTGCGGCTCTTCAATAATCTTCAGCAGGGCGTTACCTTCTTTATCCAGATACTCGGGTAACCATAAAATCAAAACCTTGTAAGTTGATTCAAACGGTTTCAGACTCAGTTTTTTAATGATCTGGTGACACTCCGCAATGTTGATATTAGCTTGCTTGTTATCAGCTTCCAAATATCCGCGCCAGGTATCCAGGCTTAAATATGGATTGGCCAACAAAGCTTCGCGCCATTGTTCGATGAAGGTTAACGCGGTATCATCTTTATGCTTGGCAAAGAAGGGGTACGAAAAATGCAGATCGGGGTGGGCCAGTTTCATGTACTTGCGGCACGATGAGCATACCCCGCACGAGTCATCAGCCTGCTTATCCTCGCACGATACATACTGTGCATAAGCAACCGCCAGCGGCAGGTTTCCCGAACCTTCCGGACCTAAAAATAATTGCGCGTGGCTCACCCGGTTCTCGTTAACCGATGCGATGAGCCTTTGCTTTACAGCCGCCTGTCCAACTATTTGTTTAAACTGCATTGGTGCAAGATAGTAATTGTGGTTTAGATTTGAGATGTTGAAATTTAGATCTGAGACGTGAGATATGAGATTTGAGATAAGAACACGTTGCGTAGATACTATCTATGACAGAATAATTACCTTACCGTGAGATTTGAGACGTAAGGCATGAGATTTGAGACAGGAAAGGTATATTTGAATTTTAAATAATCAATGGCAGTCGTGCTTTCTCATATCTCACATCTCATATCTCACATCTAATGAGACTAATGGCCTTCGATTATGGTACCAAACGCATCGGCATAGCGGTGACGGACCCCCTGCAAATTATTGCCACAGGACTGGATACCATCCATCCTAAGGATATCATCGACTATCTGAAAAAATACCTGCAAACTGAGCAGGTAGAGCGCTTTATAGTTGGCGAACCCAAACAGATGGATAATACCCCTTCCCAATCAGCCCAACATGTTAAAGGCTTTGTGACTTTATTAACCAAGACCTTCCCGGAGACCCCGATCTCCATGCTGGATGAACGCTTCACCTCAAAAATGGCATCGGCAGCGATATTGGCCAGCGGAAGGAATAAGAAGGACCGACAGGATAAGGGGTTGGTGGATACGGTTTCGGCGACGATATTGTTGCAGTTGTGGATGCAGACCGTCTGAACCGCTGATTTTAATGACTTTTTGATTAGGATGATTGTGGCTTTGCAAGCTTCCTTTTAAATTGATAATTCATTAATTATCCTTTTGCAACTTTACGTTCGTTAGTTATACGTTTTACTTGCAGGCTTTTTGCACCAAAGTTTATAAGTAAACCTGTTTCGAGTTGATAAGCTTCTAAATAATTTAGGGCCTGGGTAGTATGCACATCTTCTAATTGCGTTAGCGCTTTTAACTCCACCATAATTTTGTCTCCTACCAAAAAATCAACACGTCGCGTTCCAACTTCATAATTGTCGTAATAAATTATCATCTCCGCTTCACGATTAAAGTCCAACCCAGCTTTAGACATTTCTATAGCCAAACAACGTTGATATATCACCTCCTGAAAGCCATTTCCAATTTTAGAATGCACCCGCATTGCGCAACCAATGATTTGACCGGTGATATCTGAGTTTTTGTAATTTGGATTAACAAAATCTGCCATTGTGATTGGGTTTAGGTAAAGATGTGTATTTTGCCACAATCAGCGAAATCAAAAAAATCATTCTAATCAGCGGTTCAGACAATGGAAATCCTACCCTCAGACCTTCAATTTTACCTCGATACCCACCTTGATGCCGAACCTTCGGAGTTGCAAAAGATCAATCGTGATACTTATGTAAAGGTGTTACGACCGCATATGCTGTCGGGGCATTACCAGGGTAGGTTGCTGAGTATGCTGAGTAAAATGATGGCCCCGCAGCGGATTTTGGAGATTGGTACTTTTACCGGCTACGCTACCATTTGCCTGGCCGAGGGGCTGACCGAAAATGGCTTTATCGACACTATTGAAGTGAACGCCGAACTGGAAGAAACACTGCGCCAACACTTTAAACTAACAAGTGTGGAAAACAAAATAAGGCTGCATATTGGCCTCGCAGCGCAAATTATCGCTGATTTTGACGACCCGCCGTTTGATTTGGTGTTCATAGATGCGGATAAAAAGAATAATTTGCTTTACTTTGCAGCAATACTTGAAAAAGTAAGACCGGGAGGTTTAATTATAATTGATAATGTTTTGTGGAAAGGGAAGGTATATGGCGATGCCCAGGATACCGACACTAAACTGATCCGCGAACTCAATGACACAGTAGCTGCCGATACAAGGGTTGAGAAATTGATCCTCCCCGTAAGGGACGGCATACTGCTCATCAGAAAAAAGTAAATTATGAAGAAAACAGTACTACTTACCATTTTAGTGGTTGCTACTTTGGCCGTTTCGGCCCAGACGAAGAACGTTTCGCAGAGCTACATTGAAAAGTTTAAGGACAACGCAATTGAAATTATGCACCAAAGCGGCATACCTGCCAGCATAATTTTGGGCATTGCCATGCACGAGAGCGGCAGCGGCAGCAGTGCGGTAGCCAAAAACCTGAACAACCAGTTTGGGATGAAAGGCGGAACAACGTCAATTTATTACAAAAACAAAAAGAAGGTAAAAAGCTCGTATAAGGCTTACGATTCGGTTTTAGACTCGTTTGAGGATTTTGCCCGCATCATGACCGAAAAGAAAAAGTTTGCACACCTGAGCGAACAATTCAGTTCGGTTGATTATGTGGGTTGGGTAAAAGGCATACAAAAAGCCGGTTACGCCAGCAGCAAAAAATGGGGTAAACAGGTTTTGGCTTTGATAGACAAATACGACCTGGACGCCTACGATAAAAATGTGGACAGCACCGAAACTGCTGCTCTACCGATAAAAAATCAACAATAAAAACCTTATGTTTGGCTCTGTATGACGGCCAATACCACCAAAATATATCAAGCGCCATGTATTGCTACATTGGCGCTTTGCTTTTTTTTAAGCGCCTGCGCATCGCACAGGCAAATTGTTTCCAGCGTATCAAACAGTGATGCCCGGCGTAATAATGAGACATTGCAAAAACAACGCAGTGCCGCTATCTCCAACTACCCTACTTATACCGCCCAGCAATATATCGATCGGTTTAAGGCCATTGCCATACAGGAAATGAACGCTTATGGCATCCCGGCCAGTATTACCCTTGCACAGGGTTTGTTTGAATCGGGCAATGGTAACGGCGATCTGGCCCGCATTGCTAATAACCATTTCGGTATTAAATGTACCAGCGACTGGAAAGGCAAAAGCTATTATAAAGACGACGATCAGGTGAACGACTGTTTCCGGGTGTACGATAAACCAGAAACCTCCTTCCGAGATCACTCCGATTTTTTGAAACGCAAGCGCTACGCCAAGTTATTTGAACTGGATAAGAACGATTACGTAGGATGGGCCAATGGCTTAAAAGAAGCCGGTTATGCCACCAATCCCAAATATCCGCAGTTGCTAATCGGTGTTATCCAAAAGTATAGCCTCGATCAGTATGATCGACCTGAGGGCGAAATCCAAAAAATCAAACGCGAGGATAGGGTGCTTACACAGATCAATCAAAACATCGGCAAAGCCATTAAAGATTCGTTAGTGAATGCCACCCCTACCGATAAAACCTATGTAATAAAACAAGGTGATACCTTATATAACATCGCTAAACGGTTTGGTTTAACTGTAGATGATTTGAAAACGCTGAATAATATGGCCGATAATACGATAAAGATTGGTCAGAAATTGGTGATTGCGAAATAGCTTCACCTCTTCCTGAGGCTACTGTGTATCATCAAACTTCTTTGCCCTGGAAGGGCTACCTGTTTGTAGATATCAGTGAAAAAATGGCAATGTCCCGGATGGGACTACCCTTAGTCCAAATGCATTTCGGATGGGTAGCCTCTCTGAGGCATTTACGGTCTCGTTTATTTTTCTACAAACAGGTAGTCCAGCTGGGACATAGAATGAAATAAAATATGTGGGTACACAGTAACTATCAAATGATATGAGCAAAACCTACAGCTCCCGGATCTTTAAATTTCTAAACTGAATCTCATCGCCATGATCTTGTAGCAGCAGGCGGGTTTTAGTTTTCAGGCCAATGCCCGGTACATTTTTGTATTTGCTTTTTGCGATGGCTTGTAGCAATTCGGGGCTTCCCAAATCATAACTCAGGATTTTGGCACCGTTTAGCCAGTGCTCAATGTGGTTGCCCTTTACAATAATGCGCGATTGATTGAACTGACCGGCCGGTTTAAGTTTCTTAGCATCGTTAGGGGCAAACAATGCGTAAAGCGCTCCGGTTGAGCGGGTGGGGCCATTTTGTAAAACGTCGGAGTGGCGTTCGTCATCAACTAACTGATGTTCAAAACCTACCGGGCTTGTACCGTCATCGCCCATATACATTTGGGTTCCGGGTTTATTTTGGCGCTCCTGAAAAAGATAGTAAACGCCACTATTGCCGCCCTGCTGTATATTCCACTCAAACTGAAAATCAAAATCGGTGAAAGTTTCAACCGTCATTAGATCGCCGCCGCCGGTTTTAGGCCGACCGGTACCTTAGGATTTTTCAGGCAGCCATTTTCTATCCGCCAGCCTTTAGCCGGGTCTACGTTATCGTAATAGCTTTTCCACCCTTTAAAAGATTTACCATCAAACAGAAGTTTAAACCCGGCTTTCTTTTCCGCCGGCGATAAGGTATTAAGGGCAGTATCGGCAACTTGTGCATTTGCGCAGATTGCAAAAAAAACCAAAAGGTTAAGGCAGATAATTTTTACTTTTAGTGACATGATGGTGTTTGGTTTAATATTGGTTATTGAACAATCAAATATATCGTGCCATAATCCGTTTATGTCATAGCTTTGTGTTAATATTTGTTAAACAGTAGCGCAAACCAGTGGTTATCCTATAGTTTTGTATCTCTATAATGAAGTTTTGGCTCCTGATATTTTTTGCCGGCATTGCCGCTAATGCTTTTGCACAAGAAAAAGCATTGGAAGGTATTGTGTTTGATAAAAGCAGCAACGAGCGCATAGCCAGGGTAAACATTGTTAACCAGCGCACCAAACAATCTATCTATAATAACCTGAAGGCCGAGTTTAAGCTGAACGCCCTTCCCGGCGATGTACTGATCGTCAGTAAGCAGGATTATTATAGCGATACGCTCAAGGTCCCCGCCGGCAATATCCTGTTAGTTTATCTGAAACCGAGCGCCACTTTATTAAAGCAAGTAAATATCCGCGATACTATGAAATCGCCGTTGCAAAGGTACCTGGCTACCAAGTCTGAATACAGCAAGGCTTACGGATCAAACGCTTACCGCGATGTTTTAACGCTTACACCAGGACTGGGTGCTGGCATCAGTATCGATGCCCTTTGGAACTCGTTCAGTCGCGAGGGGCGTAATGCCGCGCGCTTACAGGAAGTAATAGAGCGCGACTATCGCGAAAGCGAAATTGATTATCGCTTTAACAAAACCCTGGTTGCTAACATTACCGGTTTAAAAGAGCCTGAGTTAACCGATTTTATGCACAAATACCGCCCCAGCTATTATTCGGTACAATCAGAAAGTCAATACGAGTTTGTGGCTTCTATTCGCCTTAGCCTGAAACGATACCTGCGTAATCAAGGGGCATTTGGTTTGCAGGCGTTAGATGGCGTGCCTACCCCTTCCACACTGAGCGAAAAATCCAAACCTTAATTCTCTCCCGATATTTTCCTGAATATTTAACTCCGCAACGGTTAATTGCAAGTTTTTCGCGTGCGCGGATCCGCCGTTGCGCAACCGTAACTAAACCCAAACAGATTAAAAATATCTATTTAGTTAATTTTTTTAACCTTTAATCTTCTGTCACACAATTAATACAACCCACAGGCGTTAAAGTATCGTTCGACCTGATTAATTGATTAAACCCATTTTTAAAAAGAATTTAAAATGAAGAAACTCATTTTCATGGCCCTGCTATTGCCTCTTGCGTTTAAGGCATCAGCACAAAAGTTTTACAACGGCGATGGCCCTATGCATCCACAATCGGTAAGTATTACCACCGGATCTCAAGGCGTAGGCGCTGAGTATCGTTACGGATTAAGCGAACGGTTAAACCTTCGCGGCGGGATGAACCTGCTGCCGGTCAGCGCCAATAACATTTTCACCGTAAGCGATTTTCACTCCACATCGAGCGGGAAAGCCCAATTTACCAATTTCCATTTCCTGGCCGATTTTACTCCATTTCAAAGCCTGTCGTTTTTAAGAGTTGTGGGCGGTGCGGCTTATTTTATGCAAGCTAATGGCCACATCACCGTAAACCCTACCGATACCTACAAATACGGCGACATTGTTTTAAACAAAGACCAGGTGGGTAATTTAAATATGGATATGAATTGGAAAGGCGTTGCACCGTACCTTGGTTTAGGTTTGATCCATGCGTTCCCGCAGCGCAGGTTTAACATCAACCTCGATTTGGGTACTTACTATCTGTCCCAACCCACCGCGCAAATTGCCGGGACGGGTATTTTGGCCGGGAATTCCACACAATCGGCGCAGCTGCAAAAAAATATTCAAAACTATCGCTGGTACCCGCAGGTACAGCTCAATTTTAACTTTAAGTTATAATCTCCCTCTAAAATATTAAACAAAATGAGCAAGCTATTGAATTTAAAAACAATGCTATTAGGCATGCTATTGCTAAGCGCAGTTGCCTGTAAAAGCCCTACTAATGATGTAAAAGTAGTGGTTGATATGAATATCATGAAATACTCGGCCCTGATGCGCATCAGTGATACTAAAGGTGCAACACCGCAAAACGTCAGTTTGAGTATTAGCGGCACATCGGCTAACGATATTTATGAAATATCAGGCAAAAAGGTATTTACCGTTAAAGATGGTGTGATCACGCTCGGCCTTAACCCATCAGTTACGCCTACCAATGCCGATGTTAATTACAGTGTGGTGATCAGCGCGCCCGGCTATAAAACGCTTACCCAACCTATGTCGTTTAAAAATGGAGTTAACCAACAGATAATAGCAGTAACCCTGCAAAAAAGCACAGACGACTCGGCGCCAATTGTGGCTACGCCTGTCCCGGTTACACCAGCACCGGTTAGCACGCCAACTTCGCCGGGTGCACCTGCAGTAACTATGGTTACGCTTGATTTTACCGGGCATTGCGCTAACCGTACCAATTTGCAAATCCGCCCGAGCCTGTATGTATTTTACCGGGCAAAAGGCGCTACCGCCTACCAGTATTTAGGCTATATGACCGACGGGCATATGGAAACCACCGCCCTGACTGTAGGCAATAGTTACGATTTCCAGATTACCTATGCCGGCGAAAATTATAACGTGAGCGGCGTAGTAGATAAAACATCCTATCAGGAAACTTTTAGCATGGGCAACTCTATCTGCAACACCTTTTAATATTAAAAAAACATAGCCACAAAGGGCCGTGGTGGATGAAATTGGAGATGCAGTGCTTAATCGTAGAATAATTCACGCTGTGTTTTTTGTGGATTTCCCGGCCTTTTGTGGCTTTTTTTTCCCGCCCTATTTAACTGAGGCATCTTACTTTAATTGGTAAGCAATAGATTTTCGTTAACAAATCGGCAAAACACCCCGCCATTTTTTTTAAAAAAGATAAAAAAAGACAGCCAAATAACGGTCTGTCTTTTTTTATGCCCCATTTTTTTCAATTGGTATAGCGATTGCAAAATGTTTTTCAGCGGTAAGCGCGATTCTTACCACCCCACTAAAATGAAAACGCCATTAACTATTGAAATGAAAAAATTTACTTATCTGTTAATAATCATATTCTTTGTAAGCAAAGCATCGGCTCAAACTTTCCATACCGGCGTGGCTGAGCAACAGCACAATCAATCGATAAGCATCAGCACCGGGACACAAGGTGCAGGCCTTGAATACCGGTACGGCTTCAGCGAAAGCTTTAGCCTGCGCGCCGGTGGTAACGCTTTACCTGTTAACACTAATGGCAACTTTAAACTAAACGGATTTCATTCACAATCAAACCTGAACGCCAAATTTGCTAACGTACACCTTCTGGCAGATTTTACTCCGTTTCAAAGCCTTTCGTTTTTGCGTTTAGTGGCCGGTGCCGGTTACTTTACCCAAGCCAAAGGAGATATCAGCTTAACCCCTACCGATGCTTATAAATACGGCGATATTGTTTTAAGCCCTGAGCAAGTAGGCACCATGAAACTTAACATGAACTGGCAAGGTTACGCCCCTTATGTTGGCTTAGGTTTAATCCACGCTTTCCCACAAGGAAGATTTAATATCAACTTAGATTTAGGTACCTACTATCTGCAACAACCGAAAGCCCAAATTTTAGCTACCGGCATTTTAGAAGGCAACACCACACAGTCCGCACAGTTTCAAAAAAACCTGGCCGATTACCGCTGGTATCCTCAGTTGCAACTCAACTTCAACTTCAAATTATAATAACTCGCAATTTTAATAATACTCTTTACATTATATCGTCATGAACAAGCTTTACACTTATAAAATAACCGCACTTATTGCACTTTTAATTGTTTTTGTTGGCTGCAAAAACCCGGGACAAGATATTAAAGTGGTGGTTAATATGGATTTGATGAAATACTCGGCCCTGGTGCATATCAGTGATGAAACCGGCGCCACTCCTTCAAACATCAGCCTGACGATGGGCGGTGCTTCAGGTAACGATATTTATGAAATATCCGGCAAAAAATCTTTCCCGGTAAAGGATGGCATCATAACCCTTGGTCTTGGTCCATCGGTTAACCCAACCAGCGCTCAGGATGTTAATTTTACGGTAACGGTTACCGCCCCTGGTTATAACACCCTAACCCAGCCGGTAACTTTTAAAAATGGCGAGATGCAGCAAGTGGTGATGGTGATGCTACAAAAAACACCGACGGCAGCAACAACAACTCCATCATCTGATGCCTCATCGGCACCAGCTACAACTACACCTGCTACCGGTACAGTAACTCCAGTTACATCTGCTCCTGCTACTACAACTACACCAACAACTTCAACGCCGGCTACAACCACGCCTGTTACTACCACCACACCGGCAACTGGCGCTACTACAACACCGGTAACTTCTACGCCAAGCACAACTATACCTGTTACCACTACACCGGTAACAACAAAACCGGTAACTACCACCCCAGCGACAACCACAACTACACCAACAACTTCAACTCCGGCTACTACTACCCCTGCAACATCAACACCGGTAACTACCACCCCGGTAACAACTGCACCGGTAGTGGCGGCAATACCAGTAAATATCTCGCTTGATTTTACCGGCTATTGCACCAACCGCCCTAACCTGCAAATACGCCCAAGCCTGTATGTATTTTATCGTTTAAAAGATAGCGGCACGGCTTACTCTTACCTTGGTTTTATGAAAGACGGTCACCTGGATACTAAATTATTATTCAACAAGGTTTATGATTTCCAGATCACTTATGGTGGCGTAAACTACACGGTAACCGGTAGGATTGAGCAAACATCTTATCAATCGACTTTTGATATGGGTACCGCCGTTTGCGCAACCTTCTAAAAAAAATTATTTATATACAAAAGGGGCATGCCAATACAGGCATGCCCCTTTTGCTTTAATGCTCCTGTCAATTATCAGAATGGCAATTTGGCTATTATCTCGTCAGTTGTACCTACCTCGCCCATGCGCGGGAAAACGGCTTTAATGCTATGATCGTGTGATGCGATGGTATTATCCGTCATCGCATCAGCAGCGAAGCTAAGGTTATAACCGAACTCCATAGCCTGGCGGGCAGTACCTTCTACACCTACGCTGGTAGCTACGCCTCCTAAAACTATCCCGGTTACTTTACGCTCCTGCAACTGCTCGCGCAAGCTGGTTTCAAAAAACGCGCCCCAGGTATGTTTGGTGATCATAATATCGCCGGGCGCGGTTTTAATCTCGTGCGTGATCTCTAAAAAATCATCTTTATAAGCGCCAACCGGTTGGTCGGCATCTTTACGGGTGCGGGTCCAGGCTGCGCCCACTGGGTTAACATTAACAATAACAACAGGCAAATGCGCCTGGTGGAAAGCCGCTACCAGTTTAGCGGCGTTATCAAGCACCCCGGCTACAGGGTGTGCTTTGGGTGTGGCAATAATGCCTTTTTGCAGGTCAATTAATACCAGTGCGGTGTTTTTATCAATTGCGGTAATCATATAGGGTGTTGTGTTATTAATTATTAACCAATTAGTTAAAATATTGTTGTTCTGTAATTACTTTGTTATGCATGGGCAGCCTCAACCGGTGGCTGCTCTAATAGTATTTGTTCTTTCTTTTTAATTCTGCGTTGTTTTAGCAGGCGCAATTGTAAACCGCCAATGGCCAACGCAACGGCTCCCTCAAATAGCAAGGTGTTTTGTACACCTATCCATGATGATAATCCACCGATGAGCAAGCCCCCCAGCGGCTGCATCCCGAAAAAAGCCATGGCGTAAAAACTGATCACCCGGCCGCGCATTTCGGGCGCAACAGTAGTCTGGATCAATGTGTTACTGATAGTGATCTGCGACATCATCCCGAAACCGCCCATCACCGAGAAAAATAGCGCCAGCGGATAATAAGTCTCGTGCGAAAACAAGGCCAGTCCGGCTCCAAAAATCAACGTATTAATGGCCAGGATCTTCTTCAGATCGTGCCCCGGTTTTAATGAGGCCAGGAAGATGGCCCCCGAAAATGCACCCAGCCCTATCACGCTATCGATAACCCCAAAGGTTGATGCCGTGCCTTTAAAAATATCTTTTGCGTAAACCGGGATCAATGTACCGTAAGGCAACACAAACAGACTGATAGCGCCCAGCATAATTAATATGTAAGAGATCTCTGGTGTGCTTTTTAAATAAGTAAAGCCTTCCTTCAATTCGCCGAATATATTTTTGGTGTGTGGCTTGGCCAGATATTTAGGCAATCTCATCATCAGTAACGACCCTATGACCGCTATAAAGCTTAGCGCATTAAGTCCGAAACAAACATCATCTCCCCATTTTTCAATGATTAGCCCCGCTATACCCGGACCAATTAATCTGGACAAATTCACCATCGATGAATTCAGCGCCAGGGCATTGGGCAAATCAGCTTTATCATCCACCATCTCATATACTAACGATTGCCGGGCCGGTACATCAAAAGCGTTAATCAGCCCCAGCATCACGCTCAGCGCTATAATCTCCCACACGTTATAATGTTTGGTAAAAATAAGCACGGTCAATAATACTGCCTGCACCATCGATGCAATCTGCGTAAGCAACAGCAACTTATACCGGTCGTACCTATCGGCGGCAACGCCACCCAAAAACGAAAACAAAAACGATGGGAACATACTGGCAAACAGCGTCATCCCCAACATAAATTTAGAATGTGTTAACTCGTACACCACCCAGCTCACGGCGGTCTTCTGCATCCAGGTACCAATCAGCGAAACCGACTGCCCGAAAAAGTATAACCTGTAGTTGTAGCTTTTAAAAGCTTTAAATGTGCTAATGTTCATCTTCTCACCTATTTCCTTCTTTATATTTTGTCATTTCGACCAACGGGAGAAATCTTATATAGGCGATAAGCTCTTTGGCTTTGTATGTCGTATAAGATTTCTCTCGTCGCCCCGTCTCACCATCCCTTGCCGCTTGTTCGAAATGACAAGGTGATTAGCGGGTTGTTATTCCCAATCCACCAACTTCTGCAAAGCCGCTAACGCTTTTTGCAAATGCTCCTGCTCGGCCTCTGTTAAAACCTCTGTAAGCGCTTTGTTTAACCACTCGTCCCGTTCGTTGCGCATCTGGTATAAAAAACTTTTCCCTTCCGGGGATAAGGAAATAATCACTTTACGCTTGTCCGTTTCAGATGCGGTGCGGGTGATGTACCCTAACTCCGATAGATTATTCAGTACCTGCGACATGGATTGTGTAGTGATATGCTCCATGGCTGCCAATTCGCTGGGGAGCAATTCCTTGTGCAGATCCAATGCCGCGATGGTCGAACGTTCGGTTAACGATAGTTTCTCGCCGGTTGCCGATTGCTTTCGCAGCTTTTTGGTTAGCCGGGTAATGGTACTCCGCAGTTCGGATGCTAATTGCCGGGTAGGTTGATCGCTCATGATTAATTTGATTAAGTAAACTTGTTAGTTTACCTTACAAATATAATAACTGAAATGTTTAGAGAAAGTCATTTAATTTTTTGTGATGCTGTAGCGCCGGGTGGATTAAAAACGTAATCCTATAAAAACCAAAATCATGAGAAACAACCTTTTACTTTTCGTTGCGCTTATTTTATCAGCGTCATTTACAGCTTGCCGCAAAGGTTACAAACAACCGGAACCGGAGAACAAATCAATAATAGGGAACTGGCAATTTGTTAAAGCGGTTGGCGGCATCACAGGGAAAGTGGTAGTAAACGCCACCTACAAATTGACCTATACTTTTAACGCCGACAGTGTTTTTAAACAATCAAAAAATGATACTTTAGAAAATAGCGGTCGCTTTTACATCCGCACCGATAAAAGCATTTTTAGCGGGAACACGGAGCCAAGCATCAGTTTCAGCGCACCAACCACCGGTGTAGGTTTCCTTTATACCATTAAAAGCGATACGCTGGTAATCACTGAAAATCATGTTGAGCCATTTGCCTTTACTTATGTGAGGTTGAAGTAAGGCAGCAATAAGTTCCCTGCCGTTTGCACCGGCGGGGGCTTATTAAAATGTCGGTTTTTAAAAAATCATGGTTAACTTCGGGACAATGAAATTATCCGAACTAACCAACTACCTGGAAAGCCTGGCCCCGCTTAGCTATCAGGAAGATTATGATAACTCCGGTCTCATCGTCGGCAGGCCCGATATGGAGATCCGCCAGGCACTGGTATCGTTAGATTGTACCGAAGCCGTGGTTGACGAAGCCATTGCCCGCCAATGCCAGGTGATTGTATCGCATCATCCCATTGTATTTAAAGGCTTAAAAAAGTTCAATGGTAAAACCTATGTAGAGCGCGTGGTAGAGAAAGCCATCCGCAATAACATCGCTATCTATGCCATCCACACCAATTTAGATCATATTAAAGCTGGTGTTAACGCCCGCATTTGCGAAACGCTGGGTTTAAAAAACTGCCACGTGCTATCGCCCAAACATGGCTTGTTAAAAAAACTGGTTACCTACGTACCGCATGCCCAGGCTGCCGAGGTGCGCGATGCCCTGTTTAAAGCAGGCGCCGGCCACATTGGCAACTACAGCGATTGCAGTTTCAACACCAACGGTGAAGGCACTTTTAAAGGCGGTGCAGATACTAACCCTTACGTTGGACAACCCGGTCAGCGGCATATCGAGCCGGAAACACGGTTAGAAACCGTATACCCATCGCACCTGGAAAGTAAGATTTTGATGGCGCTGTTTTTATCTCACCCGTACGAGGAAGTGGCTTACGACTTATACCCCATCACCAACCAGCACCAGGAAGTTGGCGCAGGTATGATAGGCGAAGCGGAACATCCTATAGATGAAAAATCTTTCCTGCAGCATGTAAAATGGAAGATGAATACCACAGTTATCCGTCATACCGCGTTTACCGGTAAGCAGGTTAAAAAGGTAGCTGTTTGCGGTGGTGCCGGTGGTTTTTTACTGAAGCAGGCCATAGCCGCCGGTGCGGATATTTTTATCACGGCCGATTATAAATATCACGAGTTTTTTGATGCTGAAGGAAAGCTGCTGATAGCCGATGTGGGACATTTTGAAAGTGAGCAATTTACGCAGCATTTATTGTGTGAAATTATTCAGAAAAAATTTGTTAACTTTGCGGTCCGTTTAACAGAAATTAATACAAACCCCGTCAAATACTATATTTAATGGAACAAACCGTAGAACAGAAGCTGGAAGCTTTATACGAGCTACAAACAATCCACTCAGAAATTGATAAGATCCGTCAGATCCGCGGTGAACTACCTATGGAAGTTGCCGATTTAGAAGATGACGTGGCCGGATTGGAAACCCGTATCCAAAAAATCAAATACGAACTGGATGACCTGGAGGATGAGATTGTAGCACGCAAAAACACGATTAAAGACGCACAGGCTAACACCAAAAAATACGAAACTCAGCTTAACGAGGTTAAAAACAACCGCGAATACGAGGCTATCTCTAAAGAGATCGAGATCCAGGGTTTAGATATCCAGGTAAGTGAGAAAAAAATCCGTGAGTTTGGCTTTGAAATCACTACCAAAAACCAGGTATACGAAAAAGCTTTAGCCGATTTGGAAGAACGCAAAGGCGATCTTGATGCTAAAAAAGCAGAATTAGGTACCATTACTGCCGAAACCCAAAAAGAAGAGGAAGAGTTATTAGCCAAAGCAGAAGTTGCTCAGCAAAATATCGAGGAGCGTTTAATGTTTGCTTACAACCGTTTGCGTAAAAACGCTAAAAACGGTTTGGCTGTAGTAACCATCCGTCGCGATTCTTGCTCGGGTTGTTTCAACCAAATCCCACCTCAGCGTCAGTCTGATATCCGTCAACGCAAAAAGATCATCGTTTGCGAGCATTGCGGCCGTATCTTGGTTGATGAGTTAATGGCCATGACTGTTGAAGAACAGGAAGCCCATGCAGCAGCTAACGCACAGTAATTTGATTTTAAAAATCTTATAAATAGAAAAGGCACTCAGTTTGGGCGCCTTTTCTATTTATATCTATCGTTATCGCGTCTTTAAAACAATATCCACACATCAATTTATCGCCAAACCCGACTCGCCGATAAAGAACATTGTAAATCGATTTAAAAAGGATTTTATCCTGCCGATAAAGCTTTGATCTGACTGGATTGCAGGCGGTGGGCTATCTTGTTCCTGGTTGTTAAATGGCAGCGTTTCTTCTTCCAGGGCTTTTAAAACAAACTGCTTCACTAATGGATCCCGATTGATGATCTCATCCATTTCGGCCAGCTCTTTTAAAGTTGGTTCACCATTCAGTCGCTTTTCCCAAAGCGCCTCAAACCGCTCTTGCGAACCAGTAAGTCTTACTATAAACTTGTTATTATCGGGCATGACATTTACTTATGTATTGTTTCTGTCAAATCAAATGCCATACTTTTATTTAATTGATTATCAATTTTTTGCAATAAAATAATATTAATAAATCGGTCGGTTTTGCAACGGTAAAGTGTTCGGAGTTGACACACTTTATTATCTGCAAATCGTGTAAGCCCCTGTTTATTTTCCAGAGGAAAAATGTCCATGTGCCGACTCCGTCTGTCCATTTACAGGCGTTGGTATAAGCTGCAACTTTGTATCGTTAAACAAATAAAAAAATAACGATTATGAAAACCCAGTTCACAGTACCTACCCGCAATGAAGTATCGCCAGCTAACCAAACTCTTTTTGATAATCTGGAAAAGGCCTTAGGCTTTGTACCCAATTTATACGCTACCATCGCTTATTCGGATAATGGATTAGCACGTTTTCTGGCTTATCAAAATGCCAAAACATCTTTATCAAACAAAGAAAAAGAAGCCGTTAATTTAATTGTAAGCCAGGTAAATGGTTGCGTGTATTGTCAAAGCGCGCATACTGTTTTAGGTAAAATGAATGGCTTTACCGATGAGCAATTGCTGGCCATCCGCAAGGGAGGCAGCGCCGATACCAAACTGAATGCGTTGGTTAAATTAGCTGCTGATATCACTGCAAATAAAGGAAGAGCCAACGGCGATAACGTTGATGACTTTTACGCACAAGGCTACACCAATCAAAATCTGGTTGATTTGATCTTACAGATCAGCGATAAAACAGCAATGAACTACCTGCATAACTTAACAGCTGTTCCGGTAGATTTTCCATTGGCCGAAGCAATTTAATTTTGAATATTAGCAACGGGCAATATTGCCCGTTGCTATATCACCCGATACCCAATGTCAGACCAACAAAAACGATATCCGTTGCCTCCTTTTAATATGGAAACGGCATTACAAAAAGTGCAGGCTGCCGAAGATGCCTGGAATACCCGCGACCCTGAAAAAGTATGCCTGGCCTATACCATAGACACCGAATGGCGTAACCGCACCGATTTTATTAACGGCCGCGAAGAAGTAAAGCAGTTTTTAACCCGGAAATGGGAAACAGAGCTGGATTACAAGTTAAAAAAAGAACTTTGGGGCTTCCGCGAAAACCGGATGGCCGTTAGGTTTGAATACGAATGGCACGATGCCGCCGGCCAATGGTACCGCAGTTACGGCAACGAGTTATGGGAGTTTGATGAAAACGGCTACATGCAAAAGCGCTTTGCCAGTATTAACGATATGCCGATTGCCGAAACCGACAGAAAACTATATTAGTTTTAACAACAATGCTAAATCAACAGACACTCACACTTGTAAATCCGCAAAATGGCAACCTTGCTTTTAAGCTTTTTGAGTTTCAGGATAATAGCCGTTTCGATCATCTGCAACGCAACAATTACTATTCGTTAATTTGGATAACAGAGGGCGCGGGTGTAGTTAAAGCCGATTTTTCGGAGTATAGCTTTGGCAAAGGAAACTTATTTGCATTCGCGCCCTGCCAACCTTTTATGTTTAGTGTAACTGAGTCTATAAAAGGCATTGCGCTGAATTTTCATCCCGATTTTTTCTGCATCCACAAGCATCAGCAGGAGGTGGCTTGCAACGGCGTTTTGTTTAATAACATTTACAATCAGCCCTTTTTATTGGTTGATGATGCATCCGCCATCACCTTAAATATGATTATAGGCCAAATCAAGGCTGAAATGCAAAACGCCGCCCTGGCGCAATATGAACTGCTGATATCGTACCTTAAAATTTTCCTGATAACGGCATCGCGGCTAAAAATGAATCAGCAAGATCAACCTGCTGAAGCCGGCAAAGAAGAACCATTTATTTTACAGAAATTAAAAGATTATATAGAGCGCGATTTTAAAAAGGCACATAGCGCAGCCGATTACGCCGACCTGCTGAATATTACGCCAAAGGCCTTAGGAAAAATCACTAAAACGTATTTCAATAAAACGCTAACCAATCTTATTGCCGAAAGGATAATTATTGAGGCTAAAAGGGAGTTGTATTTAACTAATAAATCGGTGAAAGAAATAGCTTACGAATTGGGCTATAACGACGAAAATTACTTTAGCCGCTTTTTTAAAACCAATGCTGATGTTTCCCCACAAATGTATCGGGACACGGTTGGTTTTAATCGTGCACAATCTTAAAACATCGCCGGCAGGCTAAAAATTGCCCGCATTTTATTTTTAAGGATAATATCGACGCAACGGCTGGATACATCGAAAATCAACTTGCCATTGGTGCAGGTAACCGTCCACATGTTGCTGATATCAAAACCGGCATCGCGTTCTTTACATTGTGTTTCTAACTCCTGTAATTGATCTACTACAGTGTTATAACGGGGCATAACTTCGGTTAAGTTATTGCCGGCCATTATCAGCGGGAATAAATGATCTTTGCTTAGGTGTCTCATGGTGAATAGCAGTTTAAATACATACAACCACAGGTTGTAAACATATCAATAATAATTTCTTATTCCAAATTATTATCAAAATAATTAATCAGTTACAACCGATAACCATTTGAGCAACAGACTTATTAATTGGGGAACAATATCCTCACAAATAAATACCGCAGGGCTTATTCAAGTTTAAACTAAAGCTTATCTGGCTTGGTTGAAGCTTACTTACGTAAAAGTTGCAAGATTGATGCCATGCACGGAAGAATTACCCTAAGCAGCTAACATAGCCGCCATACTTAATCCCTCCCTGGGGAGGGGAGTGTGGGCCAACGAGCGGTGGCAAGGAGGGGTTAAAAGTGGTTAACCCCTCCTTGCCACTAAACAATCTATCGCACCCCTCCCCAGGGAGGGATTGGCATAAGTCGTCAAACAAATCCGAACAATCAAAACAAACTCGTTTGCTTGCCGCCTTTGGGTATAAACAGCGAATGATCCAACTCCGGCATTTCCCTGTCCTGCATAAAGCGGTTTACCGCCATGCGGAACATCTGATGAACGGATTTAGCAATAGGTCCGTCGCCGCTCATGCGGCGACCGAAGTTACTGTCGTTCAGGCTGCCTTCGTGGGTAGATCGGATCATGTTCAGGATCTTTTCGGCCCTATCTGGAAAGGCCTTGTGTACCCAATCGCTGAAGATCTCGGCTATGCTGCCATTCAAGCGCACCATGGTGAAACCTGCACCGCGTGCCCCTCTATCGGCCGCGGCTTTGATAATTACCGGAACCTCGTTACTGTTTAAACCGGGAATGATTGGGGCAGCCATCACCCTAACGGGTACGCCCCGCTCGGCCAGCTTTTGGATCACTGTAAGCCGACCGCTGGCGGTTACGGTACGAGGCTCAAGCTTCTGGCGGATCTGTTCGTTTAGTGATGTAATAGAAACGTTGACGTTGATGAGGTTTAGCCGGGCCAGTTCGGCCACCAGGTCGATGTCCCTTAAAATCAGGTTGTTTTTGGTGATGATGCTAACCGGATGGCGGTATTGTAAAAACAGCTCTAACAGGCGTTTGGTAATTTCCAGTTTCCGCTCTATTGGCTGATAACAATCCGTATTCCCCGACATTAGGATGGTAACCGGGCGGTAATTCTTCTTATTAAAATATTCCTCTAATAACTGGGGAGCGTTACGTTTTACGATGATCTTCCGCTCAAAATCCAGCCCGGCGCTAAAGCCATAATACTCGTGACTGTTACGGGCATAACAATAAATGCAGCCATGCTCGCAACCCTGGTAAGGGTTAATGGAGTGCATGTGGCTCAGATCCGGACTGTTGCTTTCGCTGACTATCTTTTTGGCATTTTCCTCGTACAGTTGTGTGCCGGTATTTTCCATAAAAGGCTCGTCAAGGCCTTCGGGATGGTCTTGCACGTATTTACTTTTCAGAAACTTGTTATGGGTATTTACCTGCGCGCCCCGTCCTTTAAAAAAATCGGGATTCTCCTCATGTGCCATAGCACAAATTTGCTAATTATATTAGCAAATTACAACACTATCAGTTTATTTTTTATCGCGTATAGCACTAAGCCAACCCGGCTCTTAATTTGCAGTTTTTCAAACAGGGCATCGCGGTAGCCATCAACCGTACGGGCGCTGATGCACATCTCATCGGCAATTTCTTTGTAGGTCATTTCGGTAGCGGCTAACTTTAAAAACTCCAGTTCGCGGCTGTTTAGCTTAATCAGCTCGGGTTGCTGGTTAAAGCTGTTAATAATGTGGCGGGTAACAAACTCGGGGTAGTAAACTTCATCTGCCGATACGCGGGCCAGCGCCTGCTCAAACTCGTGCGGTTCAGCATCTTTCAATAGATAGCCTTTTACACCCATCTTCACCATTTGCAAAACCTTTTCGGCATCGCCAAACATAGATAGGATGATGACATAGATATCCGGATGATTAGCATGCAGCCATTTGGCGGTTTCCATACCATCCATCCCCGGCATATTAATATCCAGTAAAATAATGCGCGGGCGTACTTTAGGGGTAAGCTTGCTCATCAGTTCTTCGCCGTTGCCGGCTTCAAACAAAACCTGGTAGCCGTTAAAGCCGCTGATTAACGACGCTATACCGCTGCGAAAAAGGCGGTGATCATCAACCAGCGCTATTTGGATGGGTGCCATCGATATTTAAGTTTTTAATGGGGTTAAGATTTATAGTTACTATACAGCCTTCGCCCGGCGCGCTTTGCAGCGATGCCGTTGCGCCGATTAAGGCCGCGCGGGTCTCGATATTTTTCAAACCAGATCCGTTTTTACCGCCGGCAACCTCGGCCGAAAAGCCAACGCCGTCATCGGCAATGGTCAAATTAAATAATTCTTCTTCGTATTTCAAACTCACGGTTAAATGCCGGGCATGTGCGTATTTCAACGCATTATTTAACGACTCCTGAAAAATGCGGAACAATACCAGTTCGCGCTGTTCGCCCAGGCTGTATTGTTCTCCGGCTACCTCCTGCTCTATCTTCATCAGGCCGCTTTTGTTTACCCGCTCCACTTCTATCTGCATAGCGCGGACCAAGCCGTACTGACTGATCTGCTGAAAGCTGAGACTTTTAGACAGGTCACGCAAATCGGTTATCACCTGCGCCAGTAAATCGCGGCTCTCATCAATTTTTCTTTGTTGCTGCTCGGCCAGTTGTGGCGTGGTGCCTAAGTTCAATTTAATAAAAGAGAGCACCTGGCCAATATTATCATGCAGTTCCTGACTGATGTATTTCAGGGTTGCATCCTGTACTTCTATCTGCGTAGTTAAAATTTCCTGGCTGTAGGCCGATTTTAGCTGCTCTTGCTCGGTAATATGTGCCGTTCTCTTTTTTTGATAAAAGAACATAAAGCTGATGATGAAAAATCCCAGCAAAAGGAACATGCTGGTCCCCGCTACAATCAGTAAGATATTTTCTTCGTCGCCCGAAAACATAAAAACGAAATGGAAAGACAAGGATACAAAATTATTATAGCTACACTGGTAATTACGTGGAATAACAGGCGATAAACTGCTAAATCTTTTTCAACCATGTGTGTGTACGATGCAAAAAATAAAAACTCGGCCAAAAAGAAGAACAACAGGCCGGTATGCACCCAAAAGTCAGGATCGGCCCAAATGGCGCGCTGATCCATATCCTGCATTTTGATAAAGAAAAAGCGGCATACCATGGTAATCAGCAAAGCGTACTGCAGCAGTATAGCAATTGATGAAAGGTTTAGTACCCCCTGTATAAAAAAGATATCTATAAGCGTAAAAACGGCTATCGCTACCGCCAGCAAGCTAAACCATGTGCGTTGCTTAATATTTTTTAAGGTAGATATGGTAAAAAAGCTATAAAATATAAACTCAAACAGTGCTTCGAAATTAACTATCCACGCGTTTGATTTCCAGGTTTTACCGGGCACAGGTAAGGCAAACATTTTGTTGATGTTACCCAGTTCGTACAAAACTATAATGAGCAAATAGGGCAAAAAAAGTTTGTAGCGCAAAGAGTTAAACCTGCGATAGTTAACAAGGCAAATAATAAACGTGGTAAACTCTATCCAAAAATAGAAACTGGTAAGCATAGGCTAAACATAAAACTACCGGTTACTGATAGGTTTCAATAACCGGTAGCTGTTAGTGTGAGGTATAGGTGGTAAATATTTAGTCTATTGCGCAGCCGCAGTCATGGTCAGGCGGGCAAATCACACCGTGATTTAAACCCTGGCCGTCGCCACCAACCGGGTCGGCTTCGCCTTTGCCATCGGCGCCGGCTATTAGGTGCTCATCTTCTTTAAGTAAATCAACATCTCTTTTTCCGCCTTTTTGGGCTTTGGTTGGTACTAAAATAACAGTCTGCTGATTGTGGTAGTGTTTTGGAATTTCATTATCTGCCCCTAACACACCGGTTTTATGTACCGCAAAATAAACGCGTAACCCAAACTCGTCGTTATTCTCGGCCGTGCAGCCATGGTCGGCAAATAGCTCATCAATGGCTTTTTTGGTAAACCATACGCTTTTTGCATCAGTAGCCGGGTTAAGGTCTACAATTTTGCCGTTCTCATCCTTCTTTTTAATTACATCGTAATAGTTATGCACCAGTTTTTTTAACTGACTTTTTTTTACACCGCTTTTGGCACGTTTGGCTGCCGCTAAATCAGACATCGTTTTTAATAATTAAGTTGAATAATGGCTTAAATTTAGCATTATGTTTTAATTTTTGTTCAACCGTTTTTTAACTGGAACAAATAGGGTGAAAACACCTTTTTTTAAGGTGATTTAACTCGCTCTCAGCTGTTTAAAATGGGCGACCTTTGCTCCTGACCGATTTTATCACCTTAACACAAAATTTGTAATTTACTGTTAATTAAACTATGCGCGCCCTGCTACAACGACTTTTGAAACAGCCTATCATCAGGCTGAGCGATAAGTACTCGTCTCGTCCCGACCAAAAACGGGTGAACAAGGCGTTGAACAAACTTTATACAGAGATACTGGAACCCGATACCAAAAACGGGTTTGTGTTAAACTTTGATGCCGGAGCCGAAAAATTCATCATCTTTTCTGACCAGCATAAGGGCGGGCGCGATGGTTCAGACGATTTTGCCGGATCTGAAAAAAACTATCTCGCTGCGCTCGATCATTACAACAAGCAAAAATTCCACTACGTTAACTTAGGTGATAGCGAAGAGCTTTGGGAAAACACCTTTGCCACCGTTAAGAAAAAAAACAAGGCTACTTTCGAAAAGGAGAAGTTGTTTTTGGCACGTAAAGCTTTCACCAAAATATTCGGCAATCACGATCTGTATTGGGATAACGACCCACTGGCCCCCCTGGGTCTTAAACAGATCTACGGGCAAAACATTAAGGTTTACGAAGGGATTATCCTGCAAACCCAAATCGGCGGCAAGCCGTTAAAAATATATCTTACTCACGGCCACCAAGGCGATTTGCAAAGCGATGGTAACTGGCTCAGCAAATGGTTTGTATCAAGTGTTTGGGGGCCTATACAGGGCTATCTTCGCATCAACCCCAATACCCCGGCTAATAACGATCAGTTAAAAACCGACCACAACCGTATTATGTACGAGTGGAGCGAGCAGAAAGAAAATCTGCTGCTGATTACCGGGCACACGCATCAACCGGTTTTTAAATCGCTTACGCAGATGGAGCGTTTATATACCGAATTGGACCGCGCCAAAGCCGATAACGATGTGCTGGCTATTGAAAACCTGCAACACCAGATTGCCAAACGCCATTTTAAGGGCGATAACGTGATCACTTTTAAAGATACCAACTACAAACCCTGCTATTTTAACACCGGCTGCTGCTGTTTTGATGATGGCGATATCACCGGGATTGAGATTGAAGACGGCATGATTCGCCTGATTAAATGGAAATACCAACCCCACAAAGTATCGGTACGCGAAGTATTGGACGAGTGCAAACTGGAGGAATTATTGGCCGGACCAAACGATAAATTTGAAAAGAAAGCCCCTGCCCAAATGCTGGCTAAAGCACAATAGTTAGTTTAAAATCCAAACGCCCTGCATTTTAAAACAAGTAACCCCGTTAGTAGTTAAAACGGCGCTGACCTGCAAACCGGCATCAACAGTTTTATAGTTGAGCTTTAATTCAGCTTCGTCAACCATGCGTGGATCAACGGGGGCGATGAACTTTAAGTTTGAGGCTATTTTTAGGGCGTAGGGCGCGTTTAAAATATCGCACAATACTTCTTTAACCATTTGCAGCATACAGGCCCCCGGCACTACTGGCTGTTCCGGAAAATGCCCCGCAAAAATGCCGTGGCCCGCATTAAATTCAATAGCGGCACTAATACTATTATCCTGATGATCTATCGAAGCGACGGTATAAAAATTATCTTTCAGCACAGCATACAGTTAACAGGCCGAAACCAGCATTAATGAATGGTATTTGTTTTGGTAGCGGTTATAGATCAGTACCTTTTTTGGCGGCGCTACCACAGTTTCATCCTCCAACAAAACACCGGGTACTTTCTCACGATGAATAATATTTGCGGCGAGCCATAATGCAAATGATGATGAGGTAGGATATTCGCCACTCAGATGTTTGTAATTAGCGCAGGGAGTATTTTTAAATAAGCCTGATTTTAACTGATTATACGGTGCATCATTAGCAATATCCCCGTTTTTACCGGTTATCACCAAATCAATATCGGCTACGGATAAATCTTGCTTTGCTAAAAACGCTTCAAGATACGGACTTACATCTGCATGAATATCGGGATTGTAAAAGGTAGCCAGGCTGCTTAGTTCGGCTAAGTTGTTTTCTTCGGGTTTATTACTCAGCACAAAAAATGCGGCACCTTCGCCACCTATCGATCCTTTTTGATGATCTTTAAATAAACTTAGATTTGATACCTCGCCACGGCGGTAAAGTCCCAGGCGGGTAAGCACTTTAAAACTGGTGTCGATCATTTCGTCGATTCCGCCAACCAGTACGTTATTGGCTTCGCCTTCGTTTAACAGCATCAGGGCATCAAGCACAGCACTTTCAAACGAGAGACCTTTATGCACGAACGTGTTATTGTAGTTATGGCATTTCAGCATCAGCGCAATCTGCGCAGCTACGGTGTTATGGGTGGATTGAATAAAGGCCGTTGGCGGCAACATTTCCTCGTGCATTTCGATAATGCGGGTAAGGAAGGTCACTGTATCTTCCATAATGCCGAAAGCTGTGCCGGTGATAATAGCATCGGGCTGTTCGATGTTGGCTTGCTTTAGCGTATCCATTGCGGCGGCAACCCCCATCTTAATTACATGGCTCATCCGCCTGATCAGCTTCGGGTCAATGTAGGTTTTATAATCCGGCTCGATAGCTTTCAGGCGCGTGCCCTGGTACTCGATGATATCGGACAGAAAAGCTTGATCGCCAAAAGTATTTTGGGCAGATATAGCAGATGTGGAACGAATATAAGCCTTCATCATATCTTAGAAAATATTAATGAGGTACAGTTACCACCAAACCCAAACGAGTTTGACATGACGTGATCAATATGCTGCCCCTCTTTATATTGCGTCTCGGGGGCGAAAGGCAATTCTTCCATCTGGGTTTCAAAACGCAGGTTGGGGTAGATCAGATCGTTCTTCACCGCCAATGCAGAAAACACGGCCTCAATCCCCCCGCTGGCCCCAAGCGTATGCCCGGTGAAAGATTTAGTAGAACTCATTGGCGGATACTGCGGCCCGAACAGGCGTTTAATAGCCGTCCCTTCGGCGCTATCGTTATTTGGCGTACCGGTGCCATGTAAGTTGATATAGCTGATATCGCTGGTTTGCAAGCCTGCCTTTTTTAAAGCGCCCTGCATGGCCAGGTATGACCCGACACCATCAGGCGATGAAGCAGTTTGGTGATAGGCATCGTTAGCGTTGCAATAACCGCTTAGCAGGCAGTAAGGCTCTTTATTTAAAGTCCCGGCTACGGCATCTGACACCAATACCACGTAACCTGCGCCCTCGCCTAAATTAAGTCCTTCGCGGTTTTGATCGAAAGGTTTGCAAAACTCCTTATCTAAAATCATCAGGGTGTTAAAACCATTCAGGGTAAACTTAGTCAGTGAATCAACCCCACCGGCAACAACCACATCCGCAAGACCATTTCTAATCAGCCGCGCACCATAAAATATAGCATTGGCCGATGAGGAACAGGCAGTACTTAGCGTGGTCATCAAATCGGTTAAACCCAATTCCTTCGCCACAGCTTCGGTAATGCTCCCGCATTCGTGATCCCAAACATTGCGGAGCTTACCTTTATTATTATCGTCTAAAAACTCGATGAAAAAATCCTCGCTACGGTCCATACCGCCAACCGAATTGGCTGATACAAAACCCGTACGCAGTTTCGATAGATCGGGAATAGCGGAATCAGTCAAGGCCTCACGCGCAGCAATCACGCTCAACAAAGTAGTGCGACTGGCATCCAGCGGCATCGCGGCTTTTTCGGCTAATTCATGGTTCGTCATTTTAACCTCAGCCACCGGCAATACGCCTTTGTGTACCGAATCAAAATGCGTGATCGGCCCCATACCCGCCCGCTCGTTTTTAAACGCGGCAAGGTGATCGGCAACATTGTTGCCAATGGCTGATATTACTCCTAATCCTGCTATGTAAACCGGTGCGTTACTCAAAATATCCTTATGTCTCAAAACCCAGGTCATTGCGAGGAGCTTCTATCAGCGACGAAGCAATGACGTGCTTATTTAAATTAAACTTTCTACTGCAAACTCTACAGCGTTTTCCTTTTTAACTTTTTCTATCAAATATAACTTAGCCTCGTAATCCTGCCCCAACACATCAATCCAGCCGCAAATGCAGGCTTGCAGGATGTTATGATCTAACAGGTAATCAACCTGCTGTTTAATAAAACCTGCATCAAATTTTGGCAGTACAAAAAAAGCATTTTCTCCTTTAAAATGATGACGAATGCAAATTTCTCCCGCAACAATATTTGGCAGCGTGTAAACAAACAACGATGGGCTTGGCACATCCTTAATACTATCCTGGTACCGCAGATCCATATCCAGGCTTGAATTGGCGTTGGCCAATACCGTACCTATCTGCTCGGCATGGTAATAAGTTTTATCAAAATCTTTCAGCAATAGTTCAGCCGCCAGCCAACCCAACTTGCTTAAATTATCCATTTTATGAAATTTGGGATAACTGAAATGAAAGTGCTGATAAACGGCCAGGAGCAACTGATCTATCCCCAAATTATCGCCCGCAAAACCCTGCTCCCCATTTAGTTGAACCTGGTTATTGCTGATAATGCAGCTGGCGGTGATATATTTTTGTGCTGCCATACTATTTGCTAAATACAATTGCCGCGTTACAGCCCCCAAAACCCGATGCCGTTTTCAAAGCATGTTTAATCTTCTTTTGGGTTAGCAATGTTGTTACGTTAACCGGCGTACTTACCCCGTTTTCGGTGTAGCCTAAGCTTGGTACAATATAGCCTTCCTTTATGGATCTAATCGCAATGATAGACTCTATCAATCCGGCCGCACCCAGCGTATGTCCGTAATAAGCTTTTAAACTATTCAACGGTACGTTTTGCAATCCCGCCAAGGTTATGGCTTTAGCTTCCATTTCATCGTTGTAATTGGTGGCCGTGCCATGGGCCGAAATATAGCCCACATCGTTAGCGGTAATGCCTGAGTTTAGCAAAGCCGTTTTAATGGCAAAACCCAGTTCCTCTCCCGTGCGCGATGGACCGGAAATATGGTTAGCATCGTTACTGACCGCGCCGCCGCTTACCTTAACATTATCGGGATTTTGTTTATGGATGGATAGGATTACCGTGCCTGCCCCCTCGCCTAAGTTTAGGCCGTTGCGGTCTTTATCAAATGGTTTGCATACCTCGCTGCTCAGTGCCTGGAAAGATTTAAAACCCGAGCACACAAACTTCGAAATCACATCGGCACCTGTAACTATCGCGTTTTCATATTGGCCCGATTGCAGTAAACGCATCCCCGTAAGGATAGCCATTACACCAGAAATACAGGCGTTGGATATTACGATAGGTTGATTTGTTAATCCAAAATGATCGGCCACCAATTGTGCTGAAGTATGTAAAGCAACGCGCTGGTTTAATTCAGGTGTATGTTCCTCTGTTTCCAGCAGACTGATATTGCCTTTTGTGGAAGAAACGATTAATACTGTTTTGTCATTAATATAATCTACTGCTAAAGAATCTTTCGCTTTTGATATAGATGAAATTAATAGATTTTCAAATTTTTTATAGTTTTTATCTATGGATATATTCCCGTCGTTTTCAAACAACGATGCAATGATATTTTCAGATGAGATCCCCAGTTTATGATGCGCTTTAACTCCGGAAATCCCCTGCTTTAATGCTTCAAAATTTTCGGTCGTGGTGCTCCCGATCGGTGACAGGATATTGTCGCCAACGATGTAAACATCAGGAATACTACCGGGATTTTGAACAATCATTTCTGGGCTGCTACTCGTCTGCGTTTAAAAATACTTTCATTTCGCAACGAGCGCAAAGTTCGCCGTTGCACCACACCTGCCCCACAATAACACTCACATTAAACACCTGGTTTTCAATTTTTATTTCGGTCAGCAATTCATCGCCAACCTTAGGTAAAAACAGCACTTCACAATCTTTAACCGCGCCAATGTAACCACCGGCGACGGGTTTATTCTCCTGCTTTGCGATGTAGCCAACACGGGCTGCGGCGGTTTGTGCAATGTTTTCCATCAGGCCGCCTTCGCTAAACTCGCCGTTAAATACCATGCAGTTATCGGTAGCTATGGTAAAGCTACTGCGACTGGCTGTTTCATCCTGAAAAAGCAACTGCCCGACCATTACAAACGGCGGTGCCTGCGGGATAAGTTCAAGTATATTTTGCGGGGCTAATTGCATATTAAACAGGAATTAGGAGTACAAGCCACCATTAACCGACAGCACCTGTCCGGTAATGTACCCTGCTTCCGGAGCAGCTAAAAAGCCTGCTGCAAAGGCCACCTCTTCGGGCGTACCGAAACGTTTGGTGGGGATTAAACCGCGCAGTTCTTTTTCGTCCAGTCCTTCGGTCATATCGGTTTTAATAAAGCCAGGAGCTAAAGCATTCACGGTGATACCTTGACGGCCAACTTCCTGCGCCAGCGCTTTGGTAGCGCCAATAACACCCGATTTGGCGGCCGAGTAATTAGCTTGCCCGGCCAGTCCTTTTAATCCTGAAAGGGAAACTACATTAATAATACGGCCGTATTTGCGTTGCAACATGGTGTTTAGCACCAGGCGGGTCACGTAAAAAAAGCTGTCGAGGTTGGTTTTAATTACTTTGTCCCATTGTTCTTCGGCCATCCAGGCCATCAGGCTGTCATCGCGGATGCCGGCGTTGTTCACAAGAACATCGATATGTTGCTCATCGTTAGCGATGATCCAGTTGCCTAAAACTTCGTTAATATCGTCTTTATCAGCTACATCAAAGGGAAGCAATTCGCCGTTGCCGTTAATTTCGCGGATCAGTTCTAAGGTTTTTTCGGCTTCGGTTAAATTGCTTTTGTAATTAATAAGCACGTAATAACCCATGGCCGCCATTTTTAAACAAATAGCACGGCCAATGCCTCTCGATCCACCGGTAATTAATGCGCACTTCATGATCTCACCCCCTCTAAATCTCCCCCGAAAGGGGAGACTTCCTTGTTGAAACTATATTTTGTGATCTCCTTCATTTTCAATACCATTAAAAAGGGAGTACCATTTCGCTGTCTTCTAAATATTCTTTTACTTTCCGGGCTTCTTTGTAGCGGGCGGCATCCTCTACAAATTTCGGGAAGATCTCGCGTACCGTTGCGTAAACCTGGTGCGATGCTGATGACAGCTTATCCTGGCAACCCAAATAATCTATCGCCTGCAAAATGGTGATCAGTTGAATGCTCAACACTTCGAACGAGTTATCGATCACTTTTTTGGCAATCAGCGCGGCATTGGTGCCCATGCTCACAATATCCTGATTATCGTTATTATTCGGGATGCTGTGCACATACATCGGGAAAGATAGCGTCTGATTTTCAGCAACGGTTGATACGGCTGTAAACTGCATACCCTGCATCCCGAAGTTGAAGCCTAACACACCCAAATTAACAAACGGAGGGAATTTTTGGTTCAGCTTGCTGTTCAGCAGGTAGTTTAACTGCCGTTCGGATAGCATGGATAGTTTCGTGATTGCTATCTTTAGTTTATCCATCTCCAGCGATACATAATCGCCATGGAAATTACCACCGTGGAAAATGTTTTGATTCTCGTGATCAATCACCGGGTTATCGTTAACCGAATTTAACTCGTTCACCACTACTTCCTGCGCGTAGTTAATGGTATCGTAAATTGGCCCTAAAACCTGGGTAACGCAGCGTAGGGAATAATACTCCTGCACTTTATCTTCAAACACCTCCTGATCCAGGTTATCCGGGTTATATAAATGCTCAGAGCGGTCGCGGATCATCTTACTATCCTTCAACACATCGCGCATCATGGCGGCAATTTTGTTCTGACCTTTGTGATGTTTCACCACGTTTAACTCGAACGAGTAATGGTCATCAAACGCCTGCACCACCTCGTTAATCATGGCCGATAACATCACCATCCAGCTTAGCAGTTTGCGTGCGCGGATGATGTTCACCATCCCTATCCCCGTCATGGCAGAAGTACCGTTGATAATGGCTAACCCCTCGCGAATGTGGATGCTCAACGGTTTAATGTTGAACTTATTCAGGATGTCCATTGTCGCATGGATTCCACCCTCAAACATTACTTCGCCTTCGCCAATCAGCACCAGGCCTAAGTGGGCCAACTGTACTAAATCGCCGCTGGCGCCAACGCCCCCATGCTCAAAAACGCAGGGGTTAATGTTGTGATTAATCAGTTGTTTCAGCAGTTCAATCACATCGGTATGCACACCCGAATGGGCCTGCATGAAGCTGTTTAAACGGGCAATCATCAAGGCCTTCACCAATTGCGGGGCCATCAGGTTACCACTGCCCGATGAGTGACTACGGATCAGATTATACTGCAATTGCAGTAAATTTTCTTCGCTTACTTTATATTGAGCCATAGGCCCAAAACCGGTATTGATACCGTAAATCAGTTTGTTTGACGAGAATTGTTGAAGGAATTGGAAATTGGTATCTACCTTATTAAGCGCAGCAGCATCAATAGCTACTTCCTGTTGGTTAAATATAATTCCGGCAAAGTCTTCAAGAGAAAGGGCACTTTGTCCAATTTGTATCATGGGCAAAAATTAGTTTTTATATGAGATGATATTGGGGGTTAAAAGTATAAAATTTAAACCAATTAGCCATAGCTATATGCAGGCATTGCTTGCGTGGGGCCTATGATTATTTGTAAACGTCTGAAGCTTTTCTAATAGCTTTAGGCCAAGCATCAACACCTATGTATCGTTACTTGTTTGGAGGATTGTTAATTATACTTTTTGCCGCGGCTTGCGGGCAAAAGAAGAAAAGCAGCACAATTATTAATACGAAAGATTCCGTAGTGAAGTCAACATCTGAAATAAAGAATTATACCGATACCACTGCGGTACTTTTTAAGGATACATCGTACCGTGTGAATTTAAGGTTTATAAACCCCGATCAGCAAGACTCAATCGCTAATACAGTTTTGATGGTTTCGCATAAGGGTACCATGCTGTTAAAAGATTCTTTATACTGCCCTTTTGCGATATTTGATTTGAAGGACATGAATGGAGATAATGTTAAAGACTTACTGATAGTGAATAATAGCAGCGCACGATCAAACGAGGGCTTTTACCTTTACTTAACAGATACCATTAATAAAAAATTGATCCGGGTTGCCGGATTTGAAAAAATATTGAACCCAAGTTTTGACACAGAAAATAACATTATTCACTCAAGTGCGCTATGGGGTGGCAGCGAAACTTGCGGGTTTTATAGAATCAACAAACAAAATAAATTGATAGATCTGGGCTTTGGGTTCGATCATTTGGTAGATGAGGATAAATTGTATGATAGAGCGATAAAACGCATCATCAAAAAATGGGGACGGAAATAATTGTTACAAGGGGTTTATATTTCACAGTTATGCTTCTCAGCTGACAGCGAACGGCTTCCGGGTGAAATCGGGCAGAACATGGTGGCCTGTGCGGTGGAGAGGGCATTAGCTTCGGGCTGAAGCGGGGCTTGTGGGTGCGAAGCAGAGCTCGAAGGTACCGCCCTGTGGTTCTGCCTGATTTGCAGGGCAAAGGCCGTGTGCGGCAAAGGAAGCATTTTGCTGGCTTGAATTTTGGTTCTTTTTTTCAAGAAAAAGAACGGCGTGTGGAATTCATCGATAACAATATATCTTCAAAACAGCTGTATTTTAAACCCCTCAAAGCTGCTAAGCATTAGCGGGTATCCTCCTATCCACAAACTTCACAGCCTTTCTCCCCCCTTCCGGGAACTGCATTTTCACCATTTCCTCGGGCGTTAAATATTTAATATGCGGACTAACCCTTAACCGGGCCTGTAAATACGCGCGAATGCGGTGATCGCACTCCTCACTGTTATCTGATGGGACTAAATAGAGCTGCACTTGGTCCAAACCAATCTCGTTTGAGTAGATTTCGATCACAAAATCCAGAATCTCTTCGCGTTCGTTCAGCAGATCGAATAGAGCGGGCGGGTATAAGGTTGTGCCCTTAAATTTGATCATCTGCTTTTTACGACCGATCAACGGCGACAGGCGCAAACTTGTGCGGTCGCAGGTGCAGGGCTCATCCATATAAGTACAGATATCGCCGGTTTTGTAACGCAGCAAAGGCATACCTTCTACCCCTAAAGTGGTAATGGTAACCTCGCCGGGGGTATGGGGCGGGACAGGCTGATCGTTCTCATCCAGCAGTTCCACAATCACCAGTTCGGGTTGGTGATGGCCGCCTTTACCAGCGGTACATTCGGTAAAAGCCGTTTGCATTTCGGTTGAGGCGTAGGTACTGAAGAGTTGAATGTTCCAATCGTCAGTGATCTTCTTACCCAGCATGTTCAGGGACAGATCGGTATTGCGGATATTTTCGCCGATGCAGATGGCCTTTTTTACCGATGTGCTGTTCATATCAATACCGTTGGCTTTGGCAAAACCAATCAGCTTTAAAATGAACGATGGTACGGCAACGATGGCAGTCGGCTTTAACCGCTGGATGGTTTCCCATTGCAGCGACGGCACACCCGGGCCCAGCCTGATGATGCCCGCGCCAATTTTACGGATGCCCGAATAATAGGCTATCCCGGCCATAAACTGCCTGTCCAGCGTTAGCATTAGCTGGTAAATATCGCTTGCAGAACCATCGGCAATAGTGAACGAATTATACTCGTTATCTGCCAGTCGCAACAGGTCGTTTTCCGTCAGCGGGATGGTTACCGGGCTGCCTAAGGTACCCGATGTTGACGTGTACTCGATGATCTTACTTTGCGGCACGCATAAAAAATCGTTATTGCGTTGTTGCAGATCGTCTTTTTCGGTAGTGGGCAGACGGGTTAAATCGTTCAGGGTTTTAATGGTATTTATATCGATACCCTGTTTAGCAAAAAGCTCCCGGTAGTAAGGGGAGTTTTTTGCCAGGTACTGCAATAATTCCTGTAGTTTCTGCTCCTGCAGCTGTACGATGCTTGGGGGTAGTGCCATTTGTGTTTCTAATAACAACAGCCGAAGCAATTGTTTTACTGAATTCCCAAATCTAATAAAAAGGATGAAAAATTGTGTTCACGGCGTGTTCACGAAAAAACGGGGTCTTATTCACAAGTGACTGATAATCAAACCCGACTTGTTCACGGGCAAAAAACAGCCGGATTAATTGGTTGATAATCAGCGGTGACATGTTCACGTCAGTACCCGTAAAAAAGCGTGTTCGCGCGTGAACATGAACAGTTTTTTAAACTTGATTTAACAAACAATATTTATCTTGTGCACTATAAAGCAACCCATATAAGCATCATGACGCCTGAAACCGCCATCCACGATAAGCTAACCGAAATCATCAACAAAGGCGAAAGCCTTAACTTAGAATACCGCGACTGCGTAGTAGCCGGCACCCACGTTAACGATGGCGAATACTTCGAAGCCCTTAACCATATATTAGAGCAGTTTTATTATTATGAAAGACCGGCCGACCAGGAGTTTTACAACCTTATTGCCGAAGCCGCCGAAATGCTGGAGGTACCTGATACGGAGTATGAGTTTTTAAAGGATCATATAAAGGGGTAAGCCACAACGTCATTGCGAGGTACGAAGCAATCTATTTGCTTTACAGAGACACTTGCAAATTTACCTTTGGGTGTAGAGATTGCTTCGTACCTCGCAATGACGTGGCTATTATACCCCTAATTCTCCAACAAATACTTTTTAAACTCCCCGAAATCAGCTTGTAGGGCGGTAGCTTGTTTAGGCTTTTCCTGTAAGTTTTTTACCTGTTCAGGGATATTTACCGCTTTGCCAATTTGCTCCGGGAAAACATCCGGGAATTTGCAAGGATGGGCTGTTGAAAGGAATACGCCGGTTGTATCGTCATCCTGTTTCTGCAGGTAATCAGTCAATGCCAGCCAGGCAATGGCCGTATGCGGGCAGGCTACATATTTATATGCACCGAAGATTTTTGCGATAGCTTTTACCGTGTCCTCGTCGTTAAAACTATAGGCTGTGATTGATTTCTTTAGCTCAGCTGTGTCATTCTTAAACAGATCGGCAATACGCACCCAATTGCTTGGGCTACTCACATCCATGGCATTACTCAGGGTAGCTACCGTAGGTTTTGGCTGATATACGCCTGTCTTTAAAAACTCCGGAACGGTATCGTTAGCATTAGTCGCCGCAATAAACTGATGCACCGGTAAACCCATTTTCCAGGCCAGTAAGCCGGCGCCTATGTTACCGAAATTGCCACTTGGCACAGCAAACACCACCTTGCTTTTACCCTGACGCAGCAGTTGGGCATAAGCGTTAAAATAATAGAATGTCTGCGGGATTAACCGGGCGATGTTGATAGAGTTGGCAGATGTCAGTCTGAATTTTTCGTTCAGTGCCGCATCGGTAAAAGCTTGTTTCACCAGTGTCTGGCAATCATCAAAAGTACCGTCAACTTCTAATGCGCGGATGTTTTGGCCGTTGGTGGTGAGTTGCAATTCCTGTATCTCGCTCACTTTTCCTTTTGGATAAAGGATAGTTACCCTGGTATTTGGCACGCCTAAAAAACCCAGCGCGACGGCACCACCGGTATCACCCGATGTGGCAACCAAAACATCCAATTGCTTCTCGCCATCCTCTAAAAAATAAGCCATTATCCGGCTCATAAACCTTGCGCCAAAATCCTTAAACGCCAACGATGGTCCGTGGAATAACTCCAGCACGTAAACGTTGGCTTCCAGTTCAACAACCGGGGCATCGAAATTAATGGCATCGTCAATTAAAGCTTTCAGATCATCATCCGGAATGGCGCCGGCCAACATGTTTTTAGCTACGGTAAAAGCTATTTCGGGCAGGGTATATTTATCCAGATTAGCGATAAAATCTTCCGGCAGCTGCGGGATCTCAACCGGCATGTAAAGCCCTTTATCCTGCGGCATGCTGTTGAATACGGCTTCTTTAAAGGATACGTTAAGGTTGGTGTTATTGGTACTGTATAGGTTCATGTTACTTCGTGTCATTACGCTGCGCTGTCATTTGCTTCGCGTCATTGGGTCATTATTTTAGTTTTTGTCATTGCGAGGTACGAAGCAATCGCGGATAAGCGGAGCGGCTTCTATAGTTCGCGGTTGCTTCGTACCTCGCAATGACAATATGGTTTTTCATCTGCACATTACAGAATCCTCGGCCCTGCATCGTTAATCGTCGATACGTAGGCATTAGAGTTAATCTTTAACCCGGTTAAAAACTGTTGCAGTTTTTGGGTGATGTTGTGTGCGGTCTGCTCATCGCGGCTAAAGGCAAATACCGATGGACCTGAGCCAGAGATGCCAAAGCTAACTGCGCCGTTTTCCATCGCCATTTCGCGCATCTGGTAAAAACCGGGGATTAACATACTGCGCACGGGTTCAACCAGCACATCCTTCATGCTGCGGCCAATCAGGTCAATATCGTTCATAAACAAACCGCTTACCAGTCCGGCTACGTTCCCCCATTGGGTTACAGCATCTTTCATGTTAATCTTATTGCGGATAATTTGCCGGGCCTCGCGTGTAGGTACATCCACATCTGGGAATACAATAGCGCACCACAAATCTTTAGGATGCGGTAACCGAACCACATCAAGCGGCTCATAACTGCGGATCAGCACAAAGCCCCCCATTAGCGCCGGTGCCACATTATCAGCGTGACCATGACCGCAGGCCATTTCCTCACCTTTCATAGCAAAAGGTAATAGTTCGGCTACATCACGCTGATCATCCAGCAAAGTTTTGGCAGCAAACAATCCCGCCACCGTACTGGCCGAACTTGAGCCTAAACCGCTGCCTATCGGCATTTTTTTATGGAGTTCGATATCCAAACCCAAATCTGTACGTCCGATGCTTTCAAGGTAATGGCGTACGCTTACACTCACCGTATTCTTAACCGGATCCATTGGCAACCTACCATCATCACCGGTAATTTTACTAATGGTGATACCGGGTTTATCAGTTACGCGCATCACCACCTCATCGCCGGGAGCGTTTACCGCAAAGCCCAGCACATCAAACCCGCAAACCACATTGGCAACGGTAGCAGGCGCAAAGACTGAAACCGAAGTGCCGAAGCCCACCCCGCCCCCTGAAGGGGGAGCTACTTGTGTTGGGGTTCTTAATTCTTGTATGTTATTTTCCATAATATCTTAAATTTTGTTTATCCATCCCGTCATTGCGAGGCACGAAGCAATCTCTACACCCGAAGGTTACCTTCTCAGGTTCTATGCTTACGTAGAGATTGCTTTGTCGCTGATAGAAGCTCCTCGCAATGACGGGTTGGCGATTACTATCATTTGCATATTTGCACATTCCCGCATCTGCACATCCGCTCAATTCGCTCCCACATTTATTAAATCTGCAAATACACCGGCGGCGGTAACTTCGGCGCCTGCGCCGGGGCCTTTTACTACCATCGGGCGGTCTTTGTAACGGTCGGTGTTGAAGGCAATGATGTTATCACTGCCGCTCATGGTGTAGAAGGGGTGCTCGGCATCTATCATTTGCAGGCTGATGCTGGCTTTGCCATTCTCAAGCTTGCCTATGTAGCGCAGCACCTTACCATCGCTTTCAGCCTGGTTTTTCAGGTTATCGAAGAATGCGTTTTCTGATTTTAAGGTGGCATAAAAATCGTCAACAGTGGCCGCATCTAAACTGGCTTGCGGCAGTATGTTATCTATCTGTACATCTTCAGCTTCCATTTTAAAGCCGGCATCACGGGCCAGGATTAAGATCTTACGCATAAAATCGGTACCGCGCAGGTCATCGCGCGGGTCGGGTTCGGTATAGCCTTTTTCCTGCGCCAGTTTAACCACGTCATGAAAATTAGCATCGCCCTTAAAATTATTGAAGATGAAGGAAATGGTTCCCGATAAAATGGCTTCGATCCTTTGCAGGCGATCGCCGCTGCCCATTAAATCTTTCAGCGTACGGATGATGGGCAAACCGGCTCCTACATTGGTCTCGTAAAAGAAATCCACCCCATGTGCCCTTGCAGCATCGTGAAAGGCTTTGTACTGGCTATATTTGCCCGAATTACCTATCTTATTACAAGTCACTACCGAAATGTTCGATTTAAAGATTTCCTCGTAAAACTCAATTGGTTTAGGGCTGGCGGTGTTGTCGATAAACACGCAGTTAGGCAGATTCAGGCTTTTCATTTTGGCTACAAATCCGGCCAGATCAGCGACCTCATTTGATGAATTAAGGCTATCTTCCCAGCTATCCAGATCCACACCATCAGTATCAAAAAGCATTTTACGAGTATTGCTGATGCCCGCTACTTTCACCTGGATACCGTTGTTTTCTTCCAGATAAGCTTTATGCTGATTTAACTGGTTGAACAAAGTTTTACCAATATTACCGGTACCCAAACAAAAAGCATGCAGGGTTTTATTTAGCTGACTAAAAAAAGCATCGTGCACCGCATTCAACGCTTTAGACAGATCGCCGGCGCTGATGATCACCGAGATATTATATTCGGATGAACCCTGCGCTATAGCCCGCACATTCACCCCGTTACGGCCCAGCGCATGGAACAACTTGCCCGACATGCCCGGCGTTTGCTTCATGTTCTCGCCAACTATAGCCAGCACCGATAGACTGTCTTCAATCACCGGGTATTCCAGTTTCTTGGCCAATAATTCCAGTTCAAACTCCTGCTCTATTAATTGCTTGGCTTTTTCTGCATCTTCAGGCGCTACCGCGAAGGTGATGCTATGTTCGGATGATGACTGGGTAATTAAGATTACATTGATTTGCTCCCTCGCCAGTAACGAGAATAATCTTCCGCTGAAACCGGCTTTACCTACCATACCGCTGCCTACCAGGTTGATGATACTGATTTTATTCACCGACGAAATCCCTTTGATAGCCAGGTTAGATGCACCGCAATCATGACGGATCACCGTACCCTCAAATTCGGTATCGAAAGTGTTTTTGATTACGATAGGGATCTTCTTCAGAAAAGCCGGGATCATGGTTGGCGGGTAAATTACTTTGGCACCGAAGTAGGATAACTCCATAGCCTCGGTATAGCTTAATTCCGGCAGCGAGAATGCTTTTTTCACCATCCTTGGGTCGGCCGTCATCATCCCGTTAACGTCGGTCCAGATTTCTATTGAAGATGCACCAAGCACCGAACCGAATATGGCGGCCGTGTAATCGCTCCCTCCGCGACCTAAAGTGGTTACATGCCCGGCATCGTTACTGGCAATAAAGCCGGTTACAAATAAAATCTTATCGCTGTTGGCACGATACAGGTCCTGGATCAGCAGGCCCGATAGTTCCATGTTTACCTTAGCTTGTCCGTGCGCGTTATCGGTTTTAATTACTTCGGTCGCATCAATAAACAGGCAATCTTTAAAATACTGCAGGCCAATCCTGCTGATTAGTAAAGTTGAACAGCGTTCGCCGTAGCTCAAAATCAGGTCGAGCGTTTTGGGGGTTAGTTCGCGCAGGGTTAAAACGCCTTGCAGCAAATCTTCTAACTGGTTAAAGTACAGCTTCAGTCGGGTGAAGACCGGGTTTTGCTGCTGCACATCCAGCAGTTCTTTTACAATGGCAAAATGGCGGGTTTCCAGTTCGGCCAAATGGGCGGTGAAATCCAGGCCGTTAGCGGCGTTATTGGCCATCAGGGCCAGCAGGTTGGTTACGCCGCTCATGGCTGATAATACGACCACCGGTGCGCCTTGACTAAGGTCTTCCTTTTTCAGGATGTCGATAACCGTGCTGATGCTTTGGCCGCTGCCTACCGATGTTCCGCCGAATTTTAAAACTTTCATTATTAGCGTTGTTCAAATTGTGTATAAGCAAAAACGCCTTCCCTCTTTGCAGGAGGGAAGGCGTTTTGCGGTTTTTTATGTTGTTTACACCGTACGACTATCTTCCCTCAAGGTATCCCCCTGTGGTAATAATAATCGAAATAATGGTGCTGTTAGTAATCATATTCTTGAATGACGACAAATTAAGTAGATTTTATTTTAGAAAGCAAAATATATTTGATAATAATTTTATGGGGATGATTTGAATTGTAGAGACGCATAATTGCGTCTCTCACTACGAAGGTCAAAAGACACAAATATGTGTCTCTACATTCATAATTCTCGTCATGTAATCTCAAATGCGTAATTTTACCGCCCTATGCAGGGACTCATCATCAAATCAACCGGAAGCTGGTACCAGGTACAAATACCTGATGGCCGCCGGTTTGAAGCACGTATTAAGGGTAAGTTCCGCATTAAAGGACTCAGCACCACCAACCCCCTTGCCGTTGGCGATCAGGTTGATTTTGAGTTTGAACCCGGCAGCGAAAACGCAGTGATTAACCACCTGTACCCCCGCCGCAACTATATCATCCGTAAATCCATCAACCTGTCTAAACAGGCTCAGATCATTGCCGCCAATCTCGATCAGGCTTTCCTGGTGGTAACCCTGGCTTCGCCGCGTACCTCCTTAGGCTTTATCGACCGGTTTTTGGTTACGGCCGAAGCTTACAGCATCCCCGCCTGTTTGATATTTAATAAGCTGGATTTGTTCAGTGATGAAGGTTTGGAAATATTGGCCGAATACCAAAGCATCTATCAGAAAATAGGCTACCCTTGTTACGAGGTTTCGGCTTTAGAAGGCACCAATATCCCGCTGATTCAGCAGTTGATCACCCAAAAAACAACGCTATTTTCGGGGCACTCCGGTGTAGGCAAATCCAGCTTAATCAACGCCCTGCTGCCCGACCTGGCTATCCGCACCGGCGAAGTATCTGATTGGAGCGATAAAGGCATGCACACCACCACCTTTGCCGAGATGCACGAATTACCCGGCGGTGGTTTTATCGTCGATACTCCCGGCATTCGCGAGTTAGGGGTAATAGACATTGAGCAGGCCGAACTGAGCCATTTCTTCCCCGAAATGCGCGACCGCCTTAACCAATGCCGCTTTAACAACTGCCGCCACATCAACGAGCCCGGCTGTGCCGTACTGCGCGCCGTAGAAGACGGAGCTATTGAACTATCCCGTTATGAAAGCTATTTGAGCATTTATCATGGCAATGATACGCGGGCGTAGGGGATAGAATCAAAAGTATGTAGTATCAGGTATCAAGACCTAATTGTCGTTTCGACCATCGGGAGAAATCTTATACTCGCAGACTCAAACACTGTATAAGATTTCTCTCTACGTTCGAAATGACATATTTTTATACCTTTCTACATCTAAAATTATGCGCGCAATCCTGCAACGAGTTTCTGAGGCATCCTGCAAAGTTGATGGCAATATTACCGGGCAAATTGGTATAGGGTTTTTGGTGCTGTTAGGTATTGAGGATGCAGATGCTGCCGAAGACCTGCAATGGCTGGCGCAAAAAATTGTTAACATGCGCGTGTTTGGCGATGAGAACGGCCTGATGAATAAAGCCCTGGCCGATGTTGAGGGTGATATCCTTTTGATTTCCCAATTTACCCTGTTCGCACAAACTAAAAAAGGAAACCGCCCATCGTTTATCCGCGCAGCCCGGCCCGAAAAAGCTATCCCGCTTTACGAGCAAATGATTAAAACGCTGACTGAGCTGACCGGCAAACCCATAGCCACTGGCATTTTCGGCGCGGATATGAAAATTAGCCTTGTTAATGATGGGCCAGTTACTATTGTGATGGACACAAAGGACAGGGATAATCACTAATTTAAATAAGCACAAATTTTGCGAATAAGGCGAATTTCACGAATTATTGAAAAAAGCTTTGTGAAAATTCGCCCCTATTCGTGAAATTCGTGCTCATTCAATCCTTATCTCACCATGCCCGAAATCTTATTTAAAGAAGAATCCTACAAGATAATAGGTGCTTGCTTTGAAGTACATAAGATATTGGGCCATGGTTTTAAAGAAGTGGTTTATAAAGATGCGCTCGAATTAGAATTTAATCGGCTGGGCATTCCGTTTCAACGCGAGAAGGCTTTTTCAATCACCTATAAAGATCAAATTCTTAGACACTATTTCGTGGCTGATTTTATAGTCTATAATAGTATTATACTCGAAATAAAAAATGGCAGCTATATTGGTGATCCCTATATCAAACAAACGCTGAATTATTTAAAAGCATCAGAACTGCGTTTAGGTATTGTTATTAACTTCGGTACCCCTTCTGTTGAATATCAGCGCGTCGTATTCTGAAAATCTCTCATCAAATTCACATATACTTCAACAATATCTTTTAAACTAAATCGTTAGTTATTTATTGATTTGATATTCGTTTATCTTGCGCGTTGGAGAAAATTCGTGAAATTCGCCCTCTTTCGAAATAATTCGTGACTATAAATAAAATATCATATGACCATCGAACAAGCACAGCAAACTGTAGACAACTGGATTAAAACAACCGGTATCCGTTACTTTAACGAATTAACCAACACCGCCATCCTGATGGAAGAGGTTGGCGAGGTGGCCCGCATTATGGCCCGGCAATATGGCGAGCAATCGTTCAAAAAATCGGATACGGAAATTAACCTGGCTGATGAAATGGCCGATGTACTTTTTGTACTGATATGCCTGGCCAACCAAACCGGTATTAACCTTACCAAGGCGCTGGAGAAAAACCTGGATAAGAAAACCATCCGCGATACCGAGCGGCATCGTAATAACGAAAAATTAAAACCCTAAACGATTATGAAAAAGCTCATCCTGATCCCTGCGTTACTGTTAGCGTTGACAAGCTGCAAACATGATGTCGATTCGCAAAAAATGAAAATTTCGGAAATACGGCTCGAGAAGCCAAGTCCGGATAATGTTGTTTATGAGAAAGGTAACGCAGATGCTGCGATCAGGATAGATGAGCCGGTTGGTAATTCAGATATAAAGGCAGTGACGGAAGATTCGCGGCCGCGCACAGGCACGGTAAAAGACACCGCTAAAAAGATCATTAAAGAGGGTGATATTAGCTTCGAAACATCAAACATTAAGCAAACCCGTACCGCAATAGTTGCCGCATTGAAAAAGACCAGCGGGTATTTAGCCGAAGAAACTGAAACCAATGATGGTGAAGGCAGTCGGAAGGAATATGTTTTAAAAACTAAAATTCCTGCTAAGTATTTCGATCAATTTTTAAGCGATGTATCGGCCACTGCCGTAAAAATCGACAGCAAAAACATCAGCATGCGCGATGTTACTACCCAATACATCGACATGGCCACCCGCCTTCAAAACAAAAAACTGCTGGAAGCACGCTACCTGTCCCTTTTAAAGCAAGCCAATAAAATGGGCGATATTTTGCAGGTAGAAAACAAGTTGACTGAAATTCGCAGCGATATAGAATCAGAACAGGGACAGTTAAACTATCTAAGCAAACAAGTGGCTTATAGTTCGCTTGATATTACCTTCTACACCAAACACGTTGACCCAGTTGATAAGCCTTATGGTATTGGTGATAAATTGATAAGCGCTATTGTTAAAGGCTGGGACTTGTTGCAGGATCTCTGCTTCGGCATTGTAGGCCTGTGGCCGGTGATTACGGTAGCCGTAATTTTAATCTGGATGTTCAGTAAGTGGCGCAGAAAGAAAAAAGCGTTGGCGTCGTAATTTGGTTGAACGTTTAATCTGTTACGTTATACGTTAGGAAATAGAAACGGGCTAATGCAACCTTGCATTAGCCCGTTTTGCAAACGTACTACGTATAACGTCAAACGAATAACTTATTTATAAGCTTCCAGTTTAACGCAAAGCTCAAAGCGCTCTTTGTTCTCTACCAGCTTAAACATCGGGTCGGGCGAATCGTTAAACTCAATTTCGCGGATGTTTTTGAAACCAACTTTGGTAAACTCGTCAATGGTCGATTCTTTGTCCCACAGCCAAAGGTGGCCTAAGTAGCCAAATGTTTGTTTTGATTTAGCCAGCCAGGTAGACGGGCGGGTATCCATCCCCATAATAGTTCGACCGATAAACCGTACCGAAGCTTGCGGATCGCCGTTGGCTTTGTCGGTAATATAATCATCAACCAGCACTTTTAAATCGGGCATAATCATACGGAACACACCGCCCGGTTTCAGCATTTTATAGGTATTAGCTACGGCCAGTCTAAAATCCTCTAAGGACATATGCTCCAACACGTGCGAGCAATAAGCGCCATCGACTGAGTTATCAGCTATGCCGGGTAAGCCCTTGGTGATATCTCCGTATTCTACATTTTTGTCGAATACCTGGCCCAATTTATTTTTCAATAAACGGCCAATTACCGGCGTATTTTGTATGCGAAGCGTGGGCGACACATCAAAGTTTTTCCACTCTTCAGGGGCGCATTGTCCGCACCCGTAGTGCACGTATAGTTTTTTATCTTCCATTTATAACAGGACAAACTTGTTATTAATAATGAGCAAGCGTGATATATTTATAACGGGGTATACATCCCAAATATATCAAAAAAGGCCTGATCTATGCAATTTGACTAAGTTTTTGATACAACATGTTGTTTTACGCGGGATGGCACAAATTGTTTCGGCCGCTCGATAAAATTGTGTTAACTTTAATTAATGAGTACCTTATCATTTCGCCACTTAGTTTGGGTTTGTTTATTTATCCTGCCGTTTGCGGCTCAATCACAAACAACCTACCGCTTTAAAGCACTGAACGCACAGACCGGGAAGCCCTGGCCTAATCTTCGATACGAAATTATTAAAAACGAATATCTGCATCCGCGGATACTGAGCAAAAAGTCCGATTCGGCTGGTGTGTATACATTTAGTTTGGATAGCTACGACTCTACCGGGGTTTATAAGTTGGAAATCAGTAGTCAGGAAAATGAAGTAAGCCCGGCTAAGTATGATATTACAGGGGTACACAAACGCCTGCCTGTATTATATGTATCTCCGGGCCGCAAAGCGGATAGCAATCCATGCGGAGAGCGAATGTACAGCTACCGGCAAAAATCAATATTGGCGATAGCTGAGATGCCCGAAAATATCCAGGCGAAGTTAAAAAGCTTGCTGCTAAACCGGGTGGGCGATACATTTTATAAACGACTGATGCTTAATCTCGGTCAGGAATTTGACATTGATGTTTATAATAAATTATACCACACCACGCTGGTACCGGGGTATTACATACCACCAGCTTATTCTTTATGCATGTCGGTTTTAGATACCGCGACTTGTCAGGAGATTTATAGTTTCAGGATTAATATGAATCGGGATGGCAGCTTAATCGATAGCCTGGATATTCCGGATATTAAACGCGATCCGGCGAAAGCCGGCATTATTAATAAAATCCGGGCCACCGAAATAGCTAAAACCAAAGGCATTACAAACGGCAATATTAAAGGCTATTTTGATGCCAAACGAGGCTCGGTTATATGGCAATTTCATCAAACCGATATAGTTGGCCCAACCGAGAATAACGCTGTTTTTACCACCCTAAATATCGATGCGCACAGTGGCAAAACCTTCGGCAAAAAAAAGCGGAAGGGCTATGTGATGTACTAACGATATTTCTACCTCAAATTACTTTATAGGCGGCGCCGTTGTAGCCGGCACGGGGTTAGCCTGCGGTGGTGGCGTTGTAGTAATTGGCGGCGCTGTCGGCACGCGTTTAATACGGGTGTTCAGTTCATCTATCGGCATGGTAATCATCCGGCCAATTGGTTGCTTACCGCGATAGGTGATCACCCTTAGCTGTTTGGCATCCTTAGGCGCAATTAGCGGCGTGGTATACTTCGGATAAAACCGATCGGGGAACGAATTATCAAAACTGTAATAAATATCTAAACCGGTTAGCTCGGTGGTTAGTTCAATCCGTAGTTCGTTGTTTGGTGCGATGGACGGAACAAAACTTGGGTCGTAAACACTTGGCGCGTATTTGGTTTCGGCCTCATCAAAACGGGGGAATTGCTTCTCTACCCGGCTAAAAAATTCGGGCCAGTTTTTCTTTGTTTTTTCGCCCCATACGGCTTCGGCCACCGCTAAGGCGCGCGGCCAAATCATATACTGTACCTGGCGCATATTGTAAACCTGCTCAGTCCATAAGTTGCCCTGGCCGCCTTTAATCAGTTTGGCATCAATGCCATCAGGCAATGGTTCAAATTGGTAGGTTTTACTTAAACGCAGGCTGGCATAAACATGCGGCTCCATCACACGGTCCGATTGCATGTAATCCAAATAAACGTATTCCGTCGGGCTCATTACCACCTCGTGACCAAGTTTGGCTGCCTCGATTCCATTTTTAACGCTGCGCCAGCTCATTACCGCCGCATTGGTGCCTACGCCACCTTCCACAATCTCATCCCAACCTAAAAACCGTTTACCTTTGCTCTCTACTATCTTGGCTAAGCGCTTTTCAAAATAGCCCTGCATCTCATTCATGTCTTTTATATTTTCCTTCGCCATAAAAGCTTTAATCGAATCGCTTTTAGCCCAGAAGTTTTTGGCGCATTCATCGCCCCCCATATGGATGTATGGGAAAGGAAATAATGGGGCAATCTCGCTTACCACCTTATCTAAAAAAGCGTAAGTTTTTTCGCTCGCAGGGTTCAGGGTGTTATCAATCAGGGCTGTCATACCGCCGTCGCCCCAGTTCATGATCTTCTCGCCCGAGCGCACTTTATATTGATCAGCTCCCGGCGTGGCTGATAATTCAGGATACGAAGCTATGACCGATAAGCTATGTCCCGGCACGTCAATCTCGGGCATAATATCAACGTAACGTGCTTTGGCGTAAACCACCAGTTCGCGAATATCATCCTGTGTAAAAAACCCGCCGTAAGTGCGTGGCTCATCAGGCGTCGGCGCAATAAAGGTACCGAAGTCGCCCACTTTTTTTACGTTCCAGGCACCCACTTCGGTTAGGCGGGGCAGACTTTTTATTTCAATCCGCCAGCCTTCATCATCGGTTAAGTGCAGGTGCAGCAGGTTAAATTTGTAACGCACCATATCATCAACAAAGCGCTTAACCTCGGCCTTGGTGAAAAAGTGACGGCTTACATCAAACATCAGTCCGCGCCATGCAAAGCGGGGATAATCGGTTATCTGCACACAAGGCATGGTCCATTTTACATCGGTCACCTTATCTACGCTCTCAATTTGCTTAGGCAGCAATTGCAGCATGGTTTGCACGCCATAAAAAAGGCCCTGCGGCTTATTGGCTTTAATAGTTACGCCCGTGCCGGTGACCGATAAGGTATACCCTTCATCGCCAATAGCAGGATTTTCTTTAGCATTCACCACCAATTTGATAGTTGCCGGGATAGCTGTTTGATGGCTAACAATAGCATAAATGCCCGAGTTGCTTAACCTGCTCAGCAAATGGTCGGTCACCGGTTTAGTGTCGGCGCCGGTTACAGATATGGTGATGGATTTTTTCAGGGTAAAACTACCGTCGTTCCGGGTTAATTTTACCGGGCGGGGAATAATACCGATCTCCGTTTGTGCAAAAACAGAAACGCTTAGTACCAAAGCAGAAAATAACAGGGCGATTTTTTTCATATCAAAAATGACTAATCAGATTCCGAACATAGCAAGAAATCTTTATAAAAACTACGTGTCGCGACACATAAAAGCTGACTACATTAAATGGTTGCTGGCCAACTGGCTCAGATCAAATACGGGTTTTACAATGTAACGCACCTGCACCAGGCCGCTACTGTAGCTTTCGGTACCGGCGTGCTGCAACTGAACGCGCTTATCCATTGTGTTAAAAAGCGACTTGCCGCTGCCCAACAATATCGGGTGTATGGATAGCAAAAACTCATCTATCAGGTGATGTTCTAAAAACTCCGAGATCAGTTCGGCGCCGCCAAACAGCCAGATCTGCCCGCCATCCTGCTCTTTAATCTCTTTCACCCGTTCAATAAAATTTTCCTTCCGGATAATGTTTATCGCCGGATTTAAATCAGCATCCAGCGTATCCGAAAAAACATATTTCTTGTGCGGGAAAGCATTGATGTCGCCATTGTTATTAATCAGGTCGTATGATTTACGGCCCATAAATATCAGCTCAATCTGCTCAAAAAGCTCCGTCATCCCGTAGTCCTGATCGGCAAAACACCAATCGTACTCGCCGTTAGGCCCTTCAATATAACCATCCAGACTAACCGCAAGGTTCAGTACTACTTTTCTCATTTATTCGGGTTTATTGTTTTGTTGTTCTTTCCAAAGTTTCGAAAACGATTTATCGGCTACCTTCGGCATCTCACGCCGTTCGCCCCATGTTTTTTTGAAGAACATATTTAAGAAACGATTTTTCCATCCCCCGCTCCAAAAATCCATGCGGCTGCGTTTCAGCATGCGCTTTTTCCAGGCTCCCCAACCCCAGCGCTCTTTAAACGGGGTCAGGTTTTCGGCCACAGCATCGCGGCGGTTCAATAGCAGCATCTTGTGGATCTCTATTTTCACTGGGCAAACTTCACTGCATTTGCCGCACAAGCTTGATGCGTAGCTCAGGTGCTTAAACTCCTCCATCCCACGCATGTGGGGTGTAATAATTGAGCCTATAGGCCCGCTGTAGGTAGTATTATAGGTATGCCCGCCAACGTTTTGGTAAATTGGGCAGGCATTAAGGCAGGCCCCGCAACGGATGCAGTATAAACCCTCGCGCTGTTCCTTTTTAGCCAGCAAATCGGTACGACCATTGTCCAGCAGTATCACATACATTTCTTCAGGACCATCTGTTTCGCCGGGTTGGCGGGGGCCGCTGAGTATGGAATTGTAAACCGTTAAATTTTGCCCCGTGCCATGGGTTGATAGCATGGGCCAAAACAAATCCAGGTCAGCTATGGATGGGATCAGTTTTTCTATCCCGGCTATGGCGATGTGTATTTTAGGGAAAGTGGTGCAAAGCCGTGCGTTCCCCTCGTTCTCAGTGAGGCAAATGCTGCCGGTATCGGCCAGTAAAAAATTGGCGCCGGTAATACCTACATCCGCTTGCAGATATTTTTCGCGCAGTAGCTCGCGGGCTTTTAGCGTCAATTGCTCCGGTGTAGCATCAGGCGGTGTGCCAAATTTTTCGTGGAACAGCTTGGCAATATCCTCCTTGCTCAGGTGCATGGCCGGGGTTACAATATGGTAAGGTTTTTGGCCTAACAACTGCACAATGTATTCGCCCAGGTCGCTTTCTAAACTTTCTATGCCATTTTCGGCTAAAAATTCATTCACATGAATTTCCTCCGTCGCCATTGATTTACCCTTGATGACGGTTTTGGCGTTAGCGCGTTTAAGTATATTCAGGATTTCTTTTTGTGCTTCGGCAGCATCATTAGCCCAAATTACTTTACCACCGCGACGAGTAAAATTGGCTTCAAACTCTGGCAAAAACTTATCCAGGTTTTCCATCACCCGCCATTTTATTACGTGGCCTTTGCGTTTGGCATTTTCTAAATTGGCAATGCGCGACAGCCCGCGTTTAACCGAAACATCGTACTTGCCAATGTTATTATTAATAATGCCCCGGTGCCTTTGGTCGAAGGCCTTTTCTTCGGCATCTGCTAAAAATTCGGCGGCGGTAGTTCCCATAACACGAAATTAGATAATTAAAAGCGGTAAGCTAACGGATTTTTGTCAACACCTGCCGGCAGGTTATGTTTGAAATTAAAGCAGAGCAGATTTGCGTGAGCTATTTTCCCCCAGCCGGTTCCAGTTTCGGCACATCGTTTATTTTTAAAAACACGCCTTCAATCGAAGCGTTCATACCAAAGCCGCATTTCATTAAATCATCAAGCAGATCAATCACCACAAATCCGTTATAACTCCTGAGCCTGAACCTGCAATCGCCGTCGGGTATTTTGGTGGTGATGGTATTGTTTACAACCGGAGCCTTAAAGGTTTCTACATCCGCCAAATTATAAGCCGGCCCTTCTGTAACGCAGTTAATGCCAAGCAGGGCGCTACCGCCGGTCTGTTTGATATCCACGCCGCCTGTAGCGCCGTCTTTTCCATACTGATACCTAAAGCTACCTGTCATTGGTGCCGGATTCAAAATGGACTCACTTACCGTTATCGCTGTGTCTTTAACACTCAATGCGCAAGTAAGTTCCTTACGGGATGTTGGCGAAAACCAGGTACCGTTAAATTTGGCGACATCCAGCTTAGCTTCGTAAATACCGGTAATATTACCGTTCTTTTCAAATTCCAATATCCGGGCGACGTTATCTGCCGATACGGTACCGATCACCGTTATGGGTACACGTTTAGCCGTTTTTAAATAAGTGACTTCCCCTTTAACCACCTTGTCTTTCATCACAAACCATAAAAACACCGGGATTTTACCATTAAGCTTGCCCTGAAATTTATAAACTGTTTGGGGAATAGGTTTTCTTGTGGCAAATACAGAAGTGAGGATAGTGAAAGTAAGAGCGAGTATCGCAAAGGCAATTTTCATTGGTAGATTTTATAGTTAGTTGATACGCAATAATAAGCACTTCGCTCAAATCTCAGTACACAATCTCACCTCTAAAACCCGCATTTATCTTAGAACGTTTCTAAATAGACAATAATCTGACAATCGGGCTTGCAGCTTTCTATCTTTCGGTATATAATAAATAATTTTGCGCCAAATTAATCTGAGATATTCATGAGCGAATTTAAACAAACCTTTAACTCGTCGCTGGGCAAAAAGCTGATCATGGCTTTAACAGGCTTGTTTTTGTGTACTTTTTTAATTGTGCACCTGGCCGGTAACCTGCAGTTGTTTCAAAACGATGAGGGATATGCGTTTAACGTGTACGCTAATTTTTTAACGCATTTCCCGCCAATTGAGGTGGTAGCGTATGTTTTGTACGCCTGTATTGTTATCCACGCGTTGTATGCGCTAATCATTACGGTTAAAAATCAAAAAGCCCGTCCGGTGAAATATGCTGCGACCAATCAGTCGCCGGCAACCTGGTCGTCGAAAAACATGGGGCTGCTGGGATCTATCCTATTGGTATTCATTGTTATCCACATGGGCGATTTCTGGTACAAATACAAGTTCACCCAAAAGGTTGGCTTTGTAGAGTATCACACCTTTGTAATGACCGGTAACCGCGATTCGGTACACTTTGTACCTTCCGATCCTCACTTCGAACATTCCTTCACAACCGAAAAGGATGTAGAGATTGTGAAAGTGAAAGATTTGCACGCCAAAGTAACTGAAAGCTTTAAGCAATGGTGGTATGTGGTAATTTATGTAATTGCAATGGGCGCACTGTCGTTCCACTTGCTGCATGGTTTCCAGAGTGCGTTCCGCAGTTTAGGCTGGACACACCGCAAGTACACGCCTATAGTAGAGCAGATTGGAATCTGGTTTTTCGCGGTAATTATTCCGCTGGGGTTTGCCGCTATGCCGGTTGTTTATTTTTTCATGAATAGGTAGTTAGTTGATTAAGTTTATTCGGTTGGATTAAGTTGAATAAGTTGTTTCAGGAGTTTAGAACTACTCACCAAATCAACCCAATCAACTACTCACTATAACACAAATAGAAAAGAAATGAGTTTAGATGGTAAAGTGCCTCAGGGCCCGTTAGCTGAAAAATGGAGCAAGTATAAATTTGACCTGAAACTGGTTAACCCGGCCAACAAACGTAAGTACGATATCATTGTGGTTGGTACCGGTTTGGCAGGTGCGTCGGCAGCAGCATCGCTGGCCGAATTGGGTTACAATGTTAAGGCTTTCTGTTTCCAGGATAGTCCCCGCCGTGCGCACTCAATTGCTGCGCAGGGTGGTATTAACGCCGCTAAAAACTATCAGAACGATGGTGATAGCGTGTTCCGTTTATTTTATGATACCATTAAAGGTGGTGACTACCGTGCCCGCGAAGGCAATGTATACCGCCTGGCCGAGGTTTCGGTAAATATTATTGACCAGTGCGTTGCACAAGGCGTACCCTTCGCTCGTGAATACGGGGGCTTGCTGGATAACCGTTCGTTCGGTGGTTCGCAGGTATCGCGTACTTTTTACGCACGTGGCCAAACAGGACAGCAATTATTGTTAGGTGCTTACTCTGCCTTAAACCGTCAGATTAACGCCGGCAAAGTAAAAATGTACACCCGCCACGAAATGCTGGACGTGGTAGTAGTTGACGGCCATGCCAAAGGTATTGTTACCCGTAACATGATCAACGGAAATATCGATACCCATGCCGGTCATGCAGTATTGCTGTGTACAGGTGGTTATGGTAATGTGTTTTACCTGTCAACCAATGCAATCGGATCGAACGTAACTGCAGCATGGCGCGCTCACAAACGCGGTGCATATTTTGCTAACCCTTGCTATACTCAAATTCACCCAACCTGTATCCCGGTAACCGGCGATCACCAGAGTAAGCTGACGCTGATGTCGGAGTCATTACGTAACGATGGCCGTGTTTGGGCGCCAAAAACAGTTGAGATAGCACAGAAATTACAGAAAAAAGAAATCACTGCCGATCAGGTTAAAGAAGAAGACAGAGATTACTTCTTGGAACGTAAATACCCGGCTTTCGGTAACCTTGTTCCGCGCGATGTGGCTTCACGTAACGCTAAGGAAATGGCCGATGAAGGTAAAGGCGTTGGTGCATCGGGCTTAGCTGTATATCTTGATTTTGCTGATGCGATTAAACGCCTGGGCGAAGATACGGTACGTGCTAAATACGGTAATCTGTTTGATATGTATATCCAGATTACCGACGAGAACCCGTACAAACAACCAATGCGCATTTACCCGGCGGTACACTATACCATGGGCGGCCTTTGGGTTGATTACAACCTGCAAACATCTGTTCCGGGTTTATACGCCTTGGGCGAGTGTAACTTTAGCGATCACGGTGCTAACCGTTTAGGTGCATCTGCATTAATGCAGGGTCTGTCTGACGGTTACTTTGTAATCCCTTACACCCTTGGAGATTATTTAGCTAAAGTTGGCCCTAAAAAGGTTGACGAGAGCCACCCTGCTTTTGCTCAAACCAAACAGGATGTGATCGACCACGTAAATAAACTGATCTCGTTAAAAGGAACAAAAACCACTAATGAATATCACCGCGATTTAGGCCACATTATGTGGGAATATTGCGGTATGGCCCGTACCGAAGAAGGTTTGAAAAAAGCCAAAGTGATGATTCAGGAGCTGAAAGCTGATTTCTGGAAAAACGCAATCATCGTTGGTAAAAACGAAGAAGTAAACGCATCGTTAGAGCGTGGCGGACGCGTGGCCGACTTTATTGAACTTGGCGAACTGATGGTTGACGATGCACTGATGCGTCGCGAATCATGCGGTGGCCACTTCAGGTTAGAATCGCAAACAGATGATGGTGAAGCTTTACGCGATGACGAAAACTTTGCCTTCGTAGCTGCCTGGGAATTCCAGGGCGAAAATCAGCCGGAGAAATTAAATAAAGAAGAATTAGTATTCGAAGCGGTGCATTTATCGCAAAGGAACTATGCATAGTGAGTAGTTGCTTAGATTGATTAAGTGAGTAGTTCAAAACTTAATCAACCTAAGCAACTCAATCAACTTATTCAACAAAACTCAAAACTCAACAACATGAGTGGAAATATGAAACTGACGCTGAAAGTATGGCGTCAAAAAGATGCGCAAAGCGAGGGTAAAATGGTAACCTACCCGGCAACAGGGATATCGCCGGATATGTCGTTCCTGGAGATGCTTGACGTGGTGAACGAGAGTTTGATCCACCAGGGTATCGAGCCCATCCATTTCGATCACGATTGCCGCGAAGGGATCTGCGGGATGTGCTCGTTATACATTAACGGCCAGCCACACGGACCAAAACGCGCTATCACCACCTGCCAGTTGCATATGCGCAGCTTTAAGGATGGCGATACCATCACCATCGAACCATGGCGCGCTGCGGCCTTCCCGGTAGTGAAGGATTTAGCGGTAGACCGTTCAGCGTTCGACCGTATTCAGCAAGCGGGTGGCTACATCTCAGTAAACACAGGCGCTGCCCAGGATGCCAACAATATCCTGATCCCTAAGGTAATTGCCGACGAGGCTTTTAACTCTGCTACGTGTATCGGTTGCGGTGCGTGCGTTGCGGCTTGTAAAAACGCTTCAGCTATGCTGTTCGTATCGGCTAAAATCACTCAGTTAGGTCTGTTACCACAAGGCCAGCCAGAGCGTTACCGCCGCGCACAGAGCATGGTTGCCCAAATGGATGAAGAAGGTTTCGGTAGCTGTACCAACACTGGCGCCTGCGAAGCAGAATGCCCTAAAGAGATCAGCTTAACCAACATCTCCCGCATGAACAGCGACTACCTGAGCGCTAAATTGTTCAGAGAAGAAGAGATTCATCATTCAGGAGAATAAGAAACAATAATTGTAGAGACACGATACATCGTGTCTCCTTTGATGTGCCAATATAATGAGACACGAAGTATCGTGTCTCTACAGAATATATTAACAGAACAGGCCCGGCATTTGTTGGGCCTGTTCTGTTAATATATTCTGCTTAATGATAAATGATCTGCGTGGGCATATTAATAGTTTTGGTAACCGTAAAATTGAACGATAGCGGTACACGCATAACCGCCTTAACATTTTTGCCGTTTAGCTGCCCGGCCAACCATTGCTCTGGTAATATCTTAGCTAAACGTAAAGCCTCCTCATCACAGCCATAGCCGACAGGATTTTCAATTGTATAGTTACCGGCGTGACCCTGCTCATCGATTACAAATTTAACAACCACGGTGGCCACCAATTGCTTGTTTAACGCGGCCAGAGGTGGCTGGTGACCATAAATTGTAGTGCGCGACATCAATGCTTCGCCACCCAGGTAAAACGGCGCACGATCGAGCTTTGCAATTACAGAATCTTTACCATTAATTACCAGATAACGATGATTGCCATCTAAAGCGGTAGGCTTATGGTAGGTCAGTTCATCTTTAGTGAAATCATACTTATTTACTATGTTAGATTTCCCATCGTAATAAACCCATTCGCCAACTCGCTTACCCTGGCTATACTTTCCTTGAGCCAGGATACCGCCGCCATAGTCGTATTCCGTCCAGACACTGTCTTTTAAGTTGTTTTTATAAAAGCCGGTAGTAAATAGTTTATCCGCACGGTTAAGTGTGAGTGTATATTTCCCTTGTTTAACTTTCGGATTAGCTTTTAATACCTCGAAGGCCTGTTCGTATTTATTGGCACTATCTACGGTGATCTTCTTGGTTACCTGCGCAAAGCAATTGCCGGTAATAAATAAAATAAAGGCTAAGGTTATGGTTTTCATGTTTGATAGCAAGATACAAAAGCCAAAGTAAAAAAATTAGCCGTAACTGAAAAAGCCGCTACCTTTTTTCAAGATAGCGGCTTTAATATTTTGAACCCCTGCAGGGGCCGGATATTTAAACTCTTTTTGATTTGATACGAGCAGCTTTACCGGTTAAAGCACGCAGGTAGTACAATTTGCTACGACGAACTTTACCAACGCTGTTAACGTCAATTTTATCGATGTTTGGAGAGTTGATTGGGAAAATACGCTCAACACCTACACCGTTTGATACTTTACGTACAGTGAAAGTTTCGCTGATACCAGCACTGTTACGTTGGATAACTACACCTTGGTAAACCTGGATACGTTCCTTGTTACCTTCCCTGATTTTGTAGTGTACGCTAACGGTATCACCAGCTTTAAATGCAGGAGCCTTTTTTATTTCTACTGATTGTTCTTCAACAAATTTTACTAAATCCATGATTTTTAGCTATTAAAAGCGATTTTTAGCCCGTAAAAATCGGATTGCAATATTAGACATTTTTTCTGAAAATAAAAAACGCTTTTTAAAAATTTCTTTATTTATGTAAATGGTTGATTAAGTGAATAGTTGATTAAGTTGAAAGCTGGCTCGGATATCACTCTGATCAACCTCATTTCTGACACCTAATCAACACAACCAACCACTTAACCAATAACACAAATATTTATATTTGCACATTGGATAAAGTAAAAGTATTAGAACAATATATGCCGCCCGAAGCGGCCCCCCTTATTGGCCGCTGGATAGATCATTTTAAATGCGAGTTTAAGATCTCCCGCAATCGCGGCACTAAGTTTGGCGATTACCGCGCTCCCTTTGGTGGTAAGGGTCATCGTATCTCTGTTAATTACGATTTAAATGCCTATGCCTTCCTGGTGACTACCGTGCACGAGTTTGCTCACCTGTACACATGGAACCAGCATCAGCACAAAGTAAAACCGCACGGCAGCGAGTGGAAGGATAATTTTAAAAAGATGATGCAGCCTTTTTTCGAGAAGGATGTTTTTCCCGACGATATCAGATCGGCCATCACCAAATATTTAAATAATCCGGCCGCTTCCAGTTGCTCTGACTTAAACCTGTACCGCTCACTTCGCCAATACGATGCGCCTAAAGAATCGATGGTGACGGTAGAGAAACTCCCCATTAAAGCATTGTTTAAAATGAAGGATGGCCGGGTTTTTCGTAAAGAAGAGAAACTGCGTAAACGCTATAAGTGCGTGGAAGTTGCTACCAAACGGGTTTATTTATTTAGCCCTGTGGCCGAGGTGGAAGGCCCGCTGACTTCCTAAAGAGGGAGCGGAATGTGCAAATGAGAAATGTGCGGATATGCAGGTGTTTCCGGAAATATGTAATCTTCGTCAAAATATCCCGCTCTCCCTTTAGGGGTTGGGGGGCTTGTAGTTTTATATTACTTTTGCAGCAATGAGCAAAAAAGGAGTTTTATTAGTGAATTTAGGTACGCCCGACAGCGCGGCTACGCCCGATGTGCGCAAGTACCTGAACGAGTTTTTAATGGATGGCCGGGTGATAGACATTAACGTCATCTCCCGGGCTTTGCTGGTGCGGGGCATTATCGTTCCGTTCAGGGCGCCTAAGTCGGCTAAGTTGTACCGGGAAATCTGGTCGGAGCAGGATGGCTCGCCTCTGCTCTACTACAGCATTAAACAACAGCAGTTACTACAGGAACGCCTTGGTGATGAATACATGGTTGAGTTGGCTATGCGCTACCAAAGCCCTTCGATAGAATCAGCGTTAGAGCGCCTGAAGGCTGCTTTGGTAAGCGAGATTAAAGTGATTCCCTTGTTCCCGCAATATGCATCGGCCAGCACAGGCTCTGTGATGGAGAAGGTGATGGGTTTGGTTGCCCAGTGGCAAACCATTCCTAATATCTCGTTTGTTAATTCGTTTCACGATGATCCTTTAATGATCGATACTTTCGTGGATAATGCTCAAAAGCATAACCCGGCCAATTTCGATCATATCCTGTTTAGCTTCCACGGCTTGCCGCAGCGTCAGTTAATCAAGTGTGACCATACCGGCAATTACTGCCTGAAAAAAGATGGCTGCTGCGATACGCTGAACGACACTAATAAATTTTGCTACTCGGCGCAATCGCACCATACGGCTAAATTAATTGCCGCCAAAATGGGACTAAGTAAAGATCAGTACACCGTTTGTTTCCAATCGCGCTTGGGTAACGATCCGTGGGTGCAGCCTTATACCAGCGTAGTAATTGAAGAGCTGGCCAAACAAGGTAAAAAACGCTTACTGGTATTTTGCCCCGCCTTTGTGGCCGATTGCCTGGAAACCGTTTACGAAGTATCCGTTGAATATCATGATGAATTCCGCGAGAAGGGCGGCGAGCATGTACAGTTGGTAGAAAGCTTGAACGATCATCCGCTATTCATCGAAGCGTTAGAGCGGATGGTGAAAGGGAATTAAAATACATCTAAGTCATCCGTCTTTGTAAATTCTAAACAGAAAACAGTTTCTGTTTAGAATTTACAAAGACGCTTTAATATATCCCAGCACAGATGCTGTAGCTCCGGTATTTTCTTCCACGTATTTTTGTGCTTTTTCGGCGGCACTGGCCCGTTGCTTTGGGTCATCCATAAGCGCGCCGACTGCTTGTTTAAGTTCGCTAACATTACTAATAGTAAAGCCTGCTTTTAACGAGATCAAATCGCGCGCTTCTTTAAACTTCTGGTATTTAGGGCCGAAAATTACAGGCAATCCAAAAGCCGCGGCCTCCAGTGTATTATGAATGCCCGCGCCAAAACCACCCCCAATGTACGCCACATCGGCATATTGATACAGGGACGACAGCGTACCCATATTATCTACAACTAACACGCGGTAGCTACCCACATCCCGGTAATTGATCATCTGCGTAAACCTGATATATTGCTGGCTGGATAACAGCCGGAGCAAGCGCTCTATTTTAGCTTCGCCAATCTCGTGCGGGGCGATAATAAATTTCCAGTCGGGGTATTTGTTAATCAGGCTTAACAATAATTCTTCATCCTGCGGCCAGGTACTGCCGGCAATAAAAAGTTGATGCCCATCCTTAAATTCAGTTATACCGGGTAATTTTTTGCGACTCTGCGCATTTGCCCAAACACGGTCAAAACGGGTATCACCACTCACAGTTACATTATTTACGGCTAAGGTTTGCAGTAAGCGCTGCGAGGCTTGGTCCTGCACAAAAAAATGATTAACCATGGTTAGCATTTTGCGATGCAGGCCGCCATACCATTTAAAAAAGGCCTGCGTCGGCCGAAAAATCCCCGATATGATATATAACGGAATTTGGCGCTGATGCAGTTGATTGAAATAATGGTACCAGTATTCGTATTTGGTAAAAACGGCAATATCGGGCTGCAAAATATCAACAAAACGCCGGGCGTTGTAAGCCGTATCTAAAGGCAAATAATAAACAGCCTGGGCAAGTGGTGTATTTTTGCGCACCTGGAAACCAGATGGCGAAAAGAAGGTGATAACTATTGGCTTTTCGGGATATTGTTGTTTTAAGGCTTCTAAAACAGGACGCCCCTGTTCAAACTCGCCTAAAGATGCAAAATGAAACCAGATGCAGCCTGGGGCCGGCTTAATTTTTTGGCTTTTACGCCCTTTAACCCATAAAGAGGCCTTTTTATTAAAAGCCGAGGCCAAATAAATTAATGCAAAGTAAATCCTTACAACTATGTTATACGTAAACAACATTTAATCGCGAAATTACTATCTTCGCCGTATATAGTCACACTAAAAAAAATTATCGCATGAAAATAGCTGTTGTAGGAACAGGATACGTAGGCTTGGTAACGGGTACCTGCCTTGCTGAAACCGGTAACCATGTTACCTGTGTTGACATCAACATAAAGAAAGTAGAAGCCATGAAAAATGGTGTACTGCCAATTTATGAGCCAGGTTTGGAGTTACTGTTTAACCGTAACATCAAACAAGACCGCCTTTCTTTTACATCTAACTTAGCCGAGGCTATTGAAGATGCAAAAATCATTTTCCTGGCCTTGCCAACCCCTCCGGGTGCCGATGGCGCTGCAGATTTGAGCTACGTGTTAGGCGCTGGTGCCGATATTGCCAAACTGCTGAAAGAATACAAAGTTATTGTAACCAAATCAACCGTACCAGTTGGTACTGCCGATAAATTAACCGCCGTATTAAAAGCACACACCGATGTAGAGTTTGCAGTGGTATCTAACCCCGAATTTTTACGCGAAGGTGTAGCGGTAGATGACTTTATGAAACCCGATCGCGTGGTAGTTGGTACCACCGACGAGCGCGCACGTAAATTAATGGGCGAGCTTTACGGCCCATACGTACGCCAGGGTAACCCGATCATCTTTATGGATGAGCGCTCATCTGAATTGACTAAATATGCAGCCAACTCTTTCCTGGCTACCAAAATATCTTTCATGAACGAGATTGCCAATCTGTGCGAACTGGTAGGCGCTGATGTGGATATGGTAAGGAAAGGTATCGGATCTGACGACCGGATTGGTAAACGCTTCCTGTTCTCGGGTATCGGTTACGGCGGTAGCTGTTTCCCTAAAGATGTACAGGCCCTGGCCAAAGCATCCGAAGAAAATAAATACGATTTTAAAATCCTTAACGCGGTAATGGATGTAAACACTATCCAAAAAAGCGTACTGGTTGAGAAAGTTAAAAACTACTTTAAAGGCGACCTGGCCGGCAAAAAATTTGCTTTATGGGGCTTAGCCTTTAAACCGGAGACTGATGATATCCGCGAAGCGCCGGCATTGTACATTATCGACGATCTGATTAAAGCAGGCGCTACGGTAGCCGCGTTTGACCCTGAAGGTATGAAAAACGTGAAAGACCTGTTGGGAGATAAAATCAGCTATGGTGACAATCAATACGATGTATTGAAGGATGCTGATGCGTTACTAATTGTAACCGAATGGTCGGTGTTCCGCACGCCAGATCTTGATCAGGTAGAGAAGTTATTGAAAAACAAAGTAATTTTTGACGGCCGTAACCTGTACGATCTGCAAAAAATGATAGACTGCGGTTTCTACTACAACAGCATTGGTCGTAAAGTAGTTAGCTAATCCGGGAGAGAATCAAGAGTCGAGAACCAACAATCAAGAACGAAATTACCATGTCACGTAAACGTATATTAATAACCGGGGCTGCCGGCTTTTTAGGCTCGCACCTGTGCGATAGGTTTATTAAGGAAGATTACCATGTAATTGCCATGGATAACCTGATTACCGGCGATCTGCGCAATATAGAACACCTGTTTAAACTGGAGAACTTTGAGTTCTACAATCACGATGTTTCCAAATTTGTGCACGTACCCGGCGATCTGCATTATATCCTGCACTTTGCATCACCGGCCAGCCCGATAGATTATTTAAAGATCCCTATCCAAACGCTGAAAGTAGGATCGTTAGGTACGCACAACCTGCTTGGTTTGGCTAAAGCTAAAAAAGCCCGGATGCTGATTGCTTCTACATCTGAAATTTATGGTGACCCAACCGTTAACCCTCAGCCCGAAGAATATTGGGGCAACGTTAACACCGTTGGCCCGCGTGGTGTGTATGACGAGGCTAAACGCTTCCAGGAGTCTATTACCATGGCCTACCATACTTTCCACGGTGTGGAGACGCGTATTATACGCATCTTTAACACCTACGGCCCGCGTATGCGCCTAAATGATGGTCGTGTACTGCCTGCATTCATCGGTCAGGCCCTGCGTGGCGAACCGCTTACTATGTTTGGCGACGGATCACAAACCCGCTCTTTCTGTTATGTTGATGATTTGATTGAAGGTATCTATCGCTTACTGCATAGCGATTACGCGCAGCCAATGAATATCGGTAATCCCGATGAGATCACCATTCGCGAGTTTGGCGAGGAAATTATCAAACTAACCGGTACCGATCAGCAAATGATCAGCCTCCCTCTACCTCAGGATGATCCTAAACAACGCCGTCCGGATATTACCAAGGCAAGAGCAATATTGGGCTGGGAGCCGAAAGTTGGTCGTGCTGAAGGTTTGAAAATTACTTATGAGTACTTTAAATCGCTTCCGCAGGATTTAATTGAAAAGGTAGAACATAAAGACTTTACTAACTACACCAAATAAAAATGGCTAAAATATTAGTGACCGGCGGCTTAGGTTTTATAGGCTCGCACACGGTTGTTGAATTAGTAAACGCCGGGTACGAACCGGTAATTGTTGATGATCTGTCTAACTCGCAGGCTGCTATATTAGATCAGCTGGCCAAGATCATCGGGTATAAAGCTCCTTTTTACAAGCTGGATTTAACTGTTGATGCAGATATCCAAAGCCTGGTTTTAGCCGAGCCGGAAATTGAAGGCATCATTCACTTTGCTGCGTTTAAAGCCGTTGGCGAGTCGGTTCAGTTACCGATGAAATATTATCGCAACAATTTCTTCTCGCTGGTAAATTTACTGGAGGCATATTATGCTAAGCCAATAAACTTTGTATTCTCATCAAGCTGTACCGTTTACGGCCAGCCTGATGTTTTGCCGGTTACAGAGGATGCGCCGGTTAAACCTGCACAATCGCCATACGGCAATACCAAGCAGGTAGCCGAGGAGATTTTGAAAGACATGATAGCATCGGGCGGCAGCAAGTACAAGGTAATAGCACTGCGTTATTTTAACCCGGTTGGCGCACACGATAGCGCTCTGATTGGCGAATTACCTATTGGCGTACCGCAAAGCCTGGTGCCTTTTGTAACACAATCGGCCATTGGTAAACGCGGACCGATTACCGTGCATGGTAATGATTATGACACGCCGGATGGTAGCTGCCTGCGCGATTATATCCACGTGGTTGATTTGGCTAAAGCACACGTATCTGCCCTGAAACTGATGGAGCAGGATAGCTTTACCGGTTACGATATGTTTAACCTGGGCACAGGCAAAGGAACTTCGGTGTTAGAGGTGATCAACGCCTTCGAGCAATCGACAGGGGTAAAGTTAAACTATTCGATAGGCCCGCGCCGTGCAGGCGATGTGGAGAAAGTTTGGGGCGATGTAACCAAATCATCGCAACAACTGGGCTGGACCGCCGAACTGGGTATTGATTCGATGATGTCATCGGCTTGGGAATGGGAAAAATATATCGCGCAAAATCCGCTGATATAATTTAAGTGAGATACGGAGGATAGCTGAATGTTTGGGCTTTTTAAACGGAAAGAGAAGATAAAGAAAGAGATCACTTTTGATTACAGTGATTTGATGGTAGACATGCATTCGCATGTTTTGCCGGGAATTGACGATGGTGCACAAACCGTAGAAGACTCCATTTATTTGATCAGAAAGATGATGGCGCTGGGGATAAAAAAAATTGTCGCCACACCGCATATCATGATCGATTATTATAAAAACACGCCCGAAACCATTAACGCAGCCCTTGATCTTTTAAAAGCCGAACTAAAAAAAGAAGACATCGACATCCCTATTGAAGCCGCTGCCGAACATATGTTTGACGAAGGTTTTGAAGATAAGGTAGATAATAACCAGTTGATGGTAATGCCCGAGGGATACGTGTTATTTGAGTTTTCGTTTATCAACAAACCCAATAATGCAATCCCGGTTATCCAGAAGCTGAAAGATAAAGGTTATAAACCCATTTTAGCCCACCCCGAGCGCTACCCCTATTTAACAATAGAAGAATTGCAAAACCTGCGCAGCTGGGGATGTAATATGCAGTTAAATACCATATCGCTGGCAGGCTATTACGGAGCGCCTACCAAAAAAATCGCTGAAGAACTTGTAGATAAACAGATGGTTGATTTTATATCGAGCGATATGCACCATTCACGGCACGCGGCTGCATTTAAACAGGCGTTGTTAATGCCCTATTTAGAAAAGTTAATGGCCGAAGATTACCCGTTGAAAAATAAGCTTCTGTTTTAGTAAGCAGTCCGAAAGACCGGAAGACAGAAAAGTCCGAAAGATTAGAAAATTAGACCAGCAAACGGTTACTTCTAAACTTTCGGACTTTTGTATTTAAGCTATATGGCTTTCGCTCTGGTTACCCTTCTATCTTTCCCGACTTCCGGTCTTTCCGACTTCCGGACTTACTCATACCTCAGCGCCTCTACCGGGTCAAGCTTTGATGCTTTTTTTGCCGGGTAATAACCCGATGCCAAACCAATGCCGCTACAAAGGGCAATAGCGCTGAACAACCACACCCACGGCACAATAAACGAGCCTGCAATGTTAACGGCTATAAGATTACCCACTGCCATCCCTAATATAATGCCTCCCGCACAGCCCATTAAACAGATCACTACGGCCTCAATTAAAAACTGGCGGCGGATAATGGCTGGTGTTGCACCAATGGCTTTACGTACACCTATTTCGCGCGTACGCTCAGTAACTGATACCAGCATAATATTCATTAACCCGATAGCAGCACCCAATAAAGTAATGATCCCGATACCAAAACCGGCTGCTGATATGCCATTTAACTGAGTGGATAATTGTTGTTGAATAGAATCGCTGCGCGAAATCTCGAAGGTATCGCCCTGGTAAACCTTCAGCCCCCTGATGTTACGGAATAACGAGGTAGATTCGCCTATAGCCGCTAATTGCTCACCGGGGCTGCCTACCATTACCGATATGGTATAATTGGGATTAGGGTTGGTGTTGATCTGTTTAGCCCTGAAAAGCGGGATAATACACTGTCTGTCGCCCCCAAAGCCGGCGCTTGATCCTTTGGTTTCGCAAAGGCCTATCACCCTGAATTTGTTAGCGCCCAACAAAATGATTTTATTTATCGGGTCTTCGTTTTTAAATAATTTGATTTTGATCTCGTCACCTATAATCACCACGCTTGAACCATGCTCCAATTCGGATGCGGAAAAATTTCGGCCGGCGGCCAATTTAAAACCGCCCGTAACCAGGTAGTTTTCATCGGCACCTAAAATAGATATGTTGGGATTGGTTTTTTGCTCGCCGTATTTAACGGTAGCCAAAAAAGAGGCATAAGTATTTACAGAAACCGTAGCAGGCAGTTTAAAGCGCTTTTTAAACTGCACTGCCTGATCGTATGTTATAGGCGCATATACCTTAGCCCTGCCACCGCCACCAAAACGAATCCCGGTGCCCCGGTTACGAATGGTGAACGAATTGGCCCCCATGCTCGAGAATATATCGTTGGTTTTTTGCTTAATGCCCTCAATGGCGGTTAATATCCCCACCAACGCGGTAACACCAATTGCTATAATTAAAGCGGTTAACGAGGTACGCAGGCGGTTACCGCCAATAGATTGAAGCGCAATGGATACGTTTTCCCTGAAACTTGTTTTAACCGCCATATAATAATAAAGGTACTTAAACTTGGGGATTAGACCGCACATGGCCTTGCTTTGTTACAGATTAGCTTTATCTTTATTTTGTTAAATATCGCAGCTGCAACTTTTTAGTGCATCAGCCGTATAAATCATCAAATGCAACCTAAATTTTAAAATATGAAAAGGCTCCTGTTAATTGTTTCCCTCTCGTTTTTTACCCTGTTTACATTTGCGCAAGCAGATAACAAAGTCGCCCGTAGAATTCAGTTAGACGAGCGTACGATAGTGAAAGATTCGGCAGGTATTGTACTTCCCATCGCCGAATGGAGGAAATTAATAGGGACAGGCAAGTACCGTTTAAGCCCTATCGATATCACTAAGGAGAAGGTAGAATTTCAACTGATTTCGGTTACAGCGAGTCAAAAAGCAACAAGCGTTGCACCAGCAGCAAATCAACCGGTCCTTTCGCCTCCACCAATGCGCAGGTTAACCGTAAATGAAAACAGCATAGTAAAAGATTCAACCGGCGTAAGGTTGCCGTTTGCCGTAGTAGAAAAATTAGTGGGTAGTAATGATTACTGGCTAAAACCAGTAGACCCTAACCAGGAAAACACCGAATTTGTATTGGTAGCCTACACCGAGCAGCAAAAAGCCAGCCGCTACATCAACTCGCCAAGGCCTACCGATAGCAAATTTTTCACTACGGGCGCGGCCATTAAATCGTTCAAGATTAAAGATATTAATGGCAAAAAAATAGAGGCGAAAGACTGGATAGGCAAAACCGTGGTGCTAAACTTCTGGTTCATCGGTTGCCCGCCCTGCCGCGCCGAGATTCCCGATTTGAATAAGCTGGCCCTGAAATACAAAGACAACCCCAACGTAATATTTATTGCCATAGCACTGGACCAATACTGGGAGGTAGGCGATTACGTTAAACAAAACCCGCTGGCTTACCACCTTGTTGGCGATGGCCAAAGTATAGCCGACATGTTTAATGTTCACCTGTACCCTACCAACGTTGTGGTCAATAAGCAAGGTAAAGTAGCCCTGCATTATTCAGCCGGTTACCCGCAAGGCCCTTACTGGATCGATAAAACCATCCAAGAAAGCGAAGCAGCTAAAACAGAGATGTAAAACAATTATGATCACGCTCAAAGTATCTTCGGTATTTATTTTATTAGCTACAGCCTTTTCGGTTAATGCACAACAAGCCAGGAAAGCCGACATTTATGCTAAAGACTGCAAGTGCAGTGATTTTGAATTGAATGACCGGGGAGAGTTTGTACCGGAAGATATTATGTTATCAAAGAATGAAATAGAAATCAGGCTGTTTCAATCATCACATACTTATACTTGGCTTACCATACTCAGATACCATAACCTGCAATGGACAGCGGCCTATTATCAAAAACCGTTGTATAGTTATGTTGATATTGTGAAAGATTATACCGATGGTGTGTATCGCAGTCAGTACCGGGGCCGACAGGCGGATTATCCGCGGATAGATTCTATCTTCAAAGAACTTAATACGCTTAATGCCTTTTGGGCGACTGAGATTACGCCCAGGCAAAGTTTCAATTACTTTGAATACAAAGTGCATAACCAAACCGGTTCCTATTATTTCGATTACCCTGCCGAGTATTTGCGGGAGCATCCCGGAGACGAAAAATATATCCGCTATCAATCTGTATTAACCTTATTTAACAAGGTTGTAAACAATGGTAAATAACAGTAGCGGCCCCGAAAAATCCGGAGCCGCTACTGTTATTTGTTCAAGAAAACTTATTTCTTCAAACCAATCTCTCTTAACCGTTCGTCCAGGTATTCGCCGGCGGTCATATCGCTGAATTGTTTTGGATGTTCGGCATCAATGCACGATTCCAGGCTGGTTAAATCCATATCCGAGCGTGGGTGCAGGAAGAACGGCACCGAAAAGCGGGAATTTTTCATCAACTCGCGCGGCGGGTTAACCACACGGTGTGTGGTTGATTTTAATTTGCCATTAGTTAAACGTTGCAGCATATCGCCCACGTTTACAACCACGTCCTCGCCATGGGCACTCACCGGGAACCAGGTATTTTCGCGGGTTAGCAACTCCAGTCCATCAGCGCTGGCGCCAATTAACAGAGTGATCAGGTTAATATCTTCGTGAGCACCGGCACGTACTGCGTCGGCAGGTAATGAGTCTGGATCTTCAATACCGAAATAGTGCAGGGTACGTAAAATAGAGTTGCCGTTATTTACATGCTGATCGAAATAATGCTCATCTAAACCTAAATAAACGGCAATGGCCTGCAGTAAAGATTTACCGGCCGATTCCAACTTGCGGTAAACCTCTAAAGTTACCTCGTTAAACTCGGGTAGCTCTTCCACCATTACGTTGTCCGGATATTGATCTTTAACCGGGTCGCCGTCGGTAACGGTTTGGCCTATCTGCCAAAACTCTTTCAGGTCGGGTACTTTAAATCCTTTGGCAGTTTCTTTCCCTTTGCTGGTATAACCACGCTGACCGGCCAGCTCAGGAATCTCATATTTCTCTTTAATAGCATCCGGAAGGGCGAAAAGTTTTTTTACCTGTGCGTAAAGATTATCTATCAACTCTTTACTTAAACCATGATTAGTAATGGTTACAAAACCGGTGGTATTAAAAGCGGAACCAATCGCGTCAGAAAAAGCTTTTCTCTGCTCGGCGGTGCCGTTTGTGTAAGTGTTCAAATTTAAACGGGGAATGTTTACTGTACTCATACCTTAAATTTAAAAAGCAAATTTATCTATTTAATATATTAGTAGCGCAAGGGTGTGGAAAACTATTAACATTCGATTTGACTGACGACGCTAACCACAAGTTGCGTATTTACTATCTTAGAATTATGAAACACCTTATCATCGGCATCTGTTTGATCATTGGTTTATTAATGTCGGCCTGTCGTGATCGATCCGGTAGTTGGAAACCCGAACCCAAGCCACAGGCCCCAGTAAAATATGAGCCGGATACAAATGCCATTCAGGATATTTCATTGATTCCTTTGATAGCTAACCCGGAAAAGTACGATGGTAAAAAAATAAGGGTTATTGGTTATTTGCATATTGAGTTTGAAGGGAACACCCTTTCGATCAACAAAAAAGATTATATACAGGACATTTTTAAGAACGCCATATGGGCCGATTTCGTTTCAAGAGACGAAATGGCGAAGAACAAAAAATTCAGTGATCATTATGTACTAATGGAAGGCGTATTCAGTAGCAAAATGAAAGGGCACATGGGTATGAATTCCGGATCAATTAAACAAATAAGCCGTCTCGAACTTTGGGGAACTGCCCGGGATTGATTTGTTTTTCTGCCGCTCTGCCATACCAAAGCCATAAATCCTTTCCTGACAAAACATCAACAACCTCATCAATACATTTGTGTTCATTTACTATATATGAGCACAAAAAAAATCCGCCTCAGCGTTTTAGATCAATCGCCAATCCGTAAAGGGGCTACCGCTATACTAGCCGTTCAGGAAACTATCGAACTGGCTAAACTCACCGAAAAATTAGGTTATACCCGCTATTGGGTGGCCGAACATCATAACACCGGGATCCTGGCCGGCTCGTCGCCCGATGTGTTGCTGGCGCATTTGGCCGCGCATACCAAAACTATCCGCTTAGGATCAGGCGGGGTAATGCTACCTAACCACAGCGCCTTAAAAGTAGCCGAAAGCTTCCGTATGCTGGAAGCCTTGGCACCGGGTCGGATTGATTTGGGCATGGGTCGCGCGCCAGGCACCGACCGGATCACCGCATCTATGCTAAACCCATCGAACCAGTTTCGCGAGCAGGACTTTGTAGAGCAACTGGCCGATTTGCAAAACTATTTTCATGACACTGCCGATGCAGGTACCATTCACCGCAGCATCCGTGCTATCCCGCAGGTTGATACTGTACCGGCCATGTGGCTGTTGAGCAGCAGCGGCCAAAGCGGATTATTTGCCGCGCATTTTGGTATGGGCTTTTCGTTCGCGCATTTTATTAACCCGGTAGGTGGCCCTCAAGCCGTAAAGCTATACCGCGACCGTTTCCAGCCTTCGGATGACCTGAACGAGCCCGAAGTTAATATGGCCATTTTTGTTTTCTGTTCGGATGATCCCGAAAAAGTAGCCCAGCATAAAGCCATTATGGATGCCCGTTTCTTACAGTTTGAAAAGGGAGTAATCACTCCCCTATCTTACGATGACGTAAAAGATGTTGTTTACACAGATGCCGAGCAGGACCGCATCCGCTACAACCGCCAGCGGGTAGTAGCCGGTAGCCCAGCCATGGTAAAAGAGCGCTTTACAACCTTAGCCGAAAGCTACGATTTGGATGAAATTATGGCCGTGACCATTTGCGAGCATTTTGAAGACAGGGTACGGAGTTATGAGTTGCTGGCAGAAATGTTTGAGTTGGAAAACGTCTGAACCGCTGATTTAAATTGATTTTTTTGATTTCGTTGATTGTGGATAGTAAGCGATAATCATCTTAATCAAAAGAATCCTTAAAATCAGCGGTCAAGATACAATAAGCAAGAAACACCCTTTCCTTCCGCCGGTATAATACTTACCTCATCTTTCCTATATTAGCAATCTCAAACTTTTTAAAAAACTAATATATGTTGAAATCAATATCCCTGTCGGCGGTTTTAGGATTATTCCTATTGCAGGCCAACGCACAGACATTAAGTATGACGCCCGATGTGGAGGCAGCCCATACCAAAGGCACCCGTCAGGCAGATGGCAAACCCGGTCCTAATTTTTGGCAGAACCATGGCAAGTATAATATCTCTATCAGCGTAGCTCCACCCGATAAGGTGATCCGCGGTACCGAGCAAATTGTTTACTCGAACAATAGCCCCGATGAGTTAAAAAGCCTGAACATGAAATTGATCATGAACATGCACCGCGGTGGCCGCACGCCGAACCCGGAAGCAGGAATCCAAGTTGATAAGATCTTGGTAGATGGCAAACAAGCCAGCTGGGATAACGCCGCCGCCAGCAAAACCAATTTTATGTTTGATTTGCCTAAGGCCTTAAAATCTAAAGGATCGGTTAAACTGGATATTACCTGGCATTTCCAACTTTCGGATGGTCGCCAGGGCGGTCGCGAAGGGTTAATTGATACTACTACCTATTTCCTCGCTTATTTTTATCCAAGGGTATCTGTTTATGATGATTATCGTGGCTGGGACACGCAAGAACATACCGGCGGCTTAGAGTTTTATAACGACTTTAACGATTATACACTAAACGTTACTGTACCCAAAAACTACGTAGTATGGGCTACCGGCGACTTGCAAAACCCAACCAAAGTTTTACAGCCCGAAGCTGCCAAACGTCTGGCTACCTCATTAACCAGCGACTCGACCATACACATTGCAACCGCACAGGATGTTGCCGATAAAAAAGTAACCGCGCAAAAAGCCGCCAACACCTGGACATTCACATCAAAAAACATCAGCGATGTAACCGTTGGTTTAAGCAACACTTACGTTTGGGATGGCGCCAGTGTTTTGGTTGACGATGCCAATAACCGCCGTGCAAGTACGCAAGCTGCGTTCCCTGATAAATCGGCAGATTTCCATCATTCGGTACAATTTAGCCGCAATGCTTTGGGTTGGTTCTCGCATAACTACCCGGGTGTGCCTTATCCTTTCTCAAAAACTACCGCCTTCCAGGGCACTGCCGATATGGAGTACCCGATGATGGTGAACGACAGCCCTGAAGAGGATCTGGCCTTTGCGCAATTGGTACAGGATCACGAACAGGCGCATACGTTTTTCCCTTTCTATATGGGTATTAACGAAAGCCGTTATCCGTTTATGGATGAAGGCTGGGCTACTACCCTGGAATACCTGATTGGCATAGCCGAACAAGGTCAAGCCAAGGCAGATGCGTTTTACAAAAAATTCAGGATTGTGGGCTGGGCTACACGTTTCGATCATACCAAAGAAGTACCGGTAATTACCCCGGCTACCGAAGTAAGAGCAGGACAGGGCAATAACTTCTATAATAAACCATCGTTAAGCTATCTCGCTATTAAAGACCTGTTAGGCGAAGATCTTTTCAAAAAAGCGCTGCATACCTATATGGATAACTGGAACGGCAAGCACCCTAACCCATGGGATTATTTCAACTCGATGAAAACAGGATCAGGCAAAAACCTGGACTGGTTCTTCTATAACTGGTTCTACACCCCATATTACGTCGATTTAAACTTAGCTGCCGCTGAAAAAAGCGCTGACGGTTATACCCTGTCTATCAAAAATATAGGCGGTTTCGCTCATCCGTTTGATGTGGTTGTAACTTATGCCGATGGCACTACCGAAAGCACACACCAAACCCCGGCAGTATGGGAGCAAAATCAAAAAGAAATTTCCGTAAAAGTAAAAGCTGCTAAAGCTGCAAAAAGCATCACACTTGATGGTGGCGTATTTATGGATGCCGATATGAAAAACAATACCTGGACGGCAGCGCAATAAAACCCCTCCTATTGTTGTCCGTAGTCTCCGACTACGGACATACTATGCCTGAAGTCTCCGACTTCAGAAAAAGTTAAGCGCTATACAATATCTGGCACTTGTTACAAAAGTAACAGTGCCTTTTTGTTTTACCCAAATCGGCTTTATGCATAGGGATGTGGTTACGCGGGCATTCTTCCTGCTCGTAGGCTTGCAGGTGCTCATCAAGCTTGCTTACTTTGCGCCATTTATAAAAGTCATCGCAAAAAAATACAGCTTCTTTTATTAACTGTGTTAGCTTACGCGGTGGGATATTACCCACTTTATTTTCAGGATGCACCTTTACCCTAAACAATACCTCGTTTTTCACGATGTTTCCTGATCCTGCAAAAATATTCTGATCAAGCAACGCATCGCAGATTAGGATGTCGGGTTTGGCCAGTAATTTTTCTTTAGCCTTCTTCACGCTGAACTTAGGGTTCATCAGGTCGGCTGTCCAGTCGTACACGTTGTTTAACGGTTCTTCAATCAACTTTACGTTGCTGATGTAGAAGTTCACCTCGCTGTCATCCTTAAAGCCCATATGCAGCGACGCATTGCGCTTGCCATGCTCGTTTATTTTATAGCTGCCAAACAAACCCATGTGCACGCGAATGGCAAAATCGTGAAAGCAAATCAACAGGTGTTTACCCCAGGTTTTAATATCAGTGATGGTTTGATTTTTTAGGATGTATGGATCAAACCCCTTGGCGTAGCCTTTCGCTTCAAGGATTTTCTCACCTTTAAAAGGAAGCAGTTTTTCTTGCAGGATTTTGATTGACGGACCTTCGGGCATAATGGATATATACCTGCGGGTTGGAGGGATTGTTTTACTTACAGGTCATAATCCAGATTAATAGTTAGAATGAAAGCGGCAAAAACCCTTTCCACCCTCAATTGGTTATAACTATTCAAAGCCTTTGGTTTTGATCAGCTATTGCAATGCTTAAACATCAAAACAAGCGTAAATTATGGGACTGGCAGAATATGTTAAAAAGCGCGACTTCAAAAAAACCAGCGAGCCTAAAAGCGGGAAGAGCGATAATAAAACGCTCTCGTTTGTGGTGCAGCGTCATCATGCATCGCACCTGCATTATGATTTTCGGCTGGAGCTGGATGGTGTTTTAAAAAGCTGGGCGGTGCCGAAAGGTCCGTCGCTTAACCCGAATGATAAACGCCTGGCTATGATGGTGGAAGACCATCCTTACGATTATAAAAATTTTGAAGGCATTATCCCCAACGGAAACTATGGTGCCGGGGTAGTGATGATTTGGGATGAAGGCACTTACGAATCGCTGGCTGAAGACCGGGCCGATGATGTAAAAAATCTGCGGGCGGGATTAAAATCGGGCAACCTGAAATTTAGGCTGAAAGGCAACGTATTACATGGCGAGTTTGCGCTGGTAAAACTGCACAATGCCGAGGGTAATTCGTGGCTATTGATTAAACATAAAGATCAATATGCTTTAGATGAATTTAACAGCGAGGATCTGGTGCCGGATAAGATTAAAGCGTTGCTAAATAATAAAGACGGCAAAGCCAAAGCTGTCCCCCGCCACAAGAAATTAGAGGTTGATATAAGTGATGTTGAAGAAGCTGCGCAAAGTGAAACGGTTGATACAGCCGAAGTAGATGATCAACCCAAAACATCGGGCCGCCACTTCCAGCCGATGATGGCCAAACTGGAAAGTAAGGTGTTTGACCATGAGGACTGGATCTATGAGAAAAAACTCGACGGTTACCGGGCCATCGGTCATACAGATAAAAAAGCTAAGCTGATATCGCGTAACGGAATAGATTTTAGTCACCAATATGCTAAAGTTTTAGATAGCTTGAAGGCGATAAAAAAAGATGCCATACTGGATGGCGAACTTGTGATTGAAGACAAGGACGGCAAAAGCCGTTTCCAGGATATTCAGCATTACGAGGGCGACACCAAAAATCTGACCTTGAAATATTACGTGTTTGATCTGCTAAGTTTAGACGGACACGATCTGCGGGATATGGAACTGTTTAAGCGCAAAGAACTGCTAAAATCATTATCGGCAGCATTCCCTAAAAACGGAACAGTTATCTATCACGATCATATCAAAGAAAAAGGTACCGATCTATTAAAACAAGCAGCCAAAGAAGGCTGGGAAGGCATTATAGGCAAGGATATTAATAGCTATTACAACAGCGGTAAACGGACCGACAGGTGGCTGAAATTTAAAATCACCAACTCGCAGGAAGCTTTGATTTGCGGGTTTACCGCGCCAACCGGCTCACGCAAGCATTTTGGAGCTTTGATTTTGGGAATGAACAAAGGCGACCATATAGTCTACATCGGTAATTGCGGCACCGGGTTTGATGAGGCGGCTTTAAAAGAGTTATTCGGGAATATGGAGCCGCTGATCACCGACAAGAAACCGTTTGACGAAAAGCCCCACAATCGCACTAAAATTACCTGGTTAAAACCCAAACTGGTATGCGAGGTAACTTATTCGGAATGGACAGAAGACGGACACCTGCGCCATCCGGTTTATAAAGGATTAAGAGCAGATAAAAACGCTGATAAAGTGACTATGGAAACACCGGATAAACAACTGGCCGATGAGGAAAGCCTCACCATTGGAAAAAAGAAATTGAAGTTTACGCATCTGAACAAAGTATTCTGGCCGGATGAGGGGATTACCAAAGGCGAGTTGATTCACTACTACCGCGATATGGCTAAATATATCATACCGTATCTTAAAGATAAACCCATCTCCATGCGCCGGCAGCCAAATGGCATTACCGATGAAGGTTTCTTTCAAAAAGATGTGGATGCCAGCAAATTGCCCGACTGGATCAAGACCCACGAAGTACATTCGGAAAGCAACGATAAGGATATTAATTACATCATCGGCACCGACGAAGCTACGCTGCTATATATGGTCAATTGGGGCTGTATAGAGATCAATCCCTGGCTGAGTAATTACGATACGCCGGAAAATCCGGAATTTATTGTGATAGACCTTGACCCGCACGATGTTCCATTCACCGAGGCTGTCGAGGCTGCGTTGAAGGTAAAAGAGATCTTCGACAGGATGGAGACCGAGGTATTTATTAAAACATCGGGATCGAAAGGTTTGCATATCTATTGTTATGTGGGAGGTAAATACGATTACGATTTTGCCAAAACCTTTGCCGAATATGTGGCCCATATGGTGTACGATGAATTACCCGATACCACCAGCATAGAACGCAGTCCGGCTAAACGGCCTAAAAAGACATATGTTGATTTCCTGCAAAATCGTCGTGGACAGACGATCGCCTGCCCTTACTCGGTAAGGCCCAAACCGGGGGCTACGGTATCCACCCCGCTGCACTGGCATGAGGTGAACGGCAAATTGAAACTATCCGATTTCACCATGTTTAACGTAGATAAACGGCTGAAAGAAATTGAAGACCCCTGGAAGAACTTAACTAAGAAAAAAGCAGATTTGAAAAAGGCGCTGGAACGGCTAAAGAGTAGTTAAACTTTCCGCGTAACCGCGTAGTTAATTTCTATGTACTCCCGTTCCTTGCGTACTTTTTTATAAAGCCGGTAGGTAAAGTAAGAGAAATATAGGCCAATTACATTTACGCCCAGCGCCAGCATACTGCTGCCCGATCCCCATTGAAGTTGCCATTGCGACAGGTATTTCCACTCGAAGCCTACGCCATAATCATAAGCCATCGGTTCGTGCCAGTAATGGCCATTTAATTGAAACATTAAGCCCGACACATACATAAACGAGCAGCCAAAAGCGGTGACGCTAAAAACCTGCAAGGCCTGGTTTACAAAAGTCAGTTCCAACCCATGTTCGTAGTTTCGGCTTAGCAAGAGCCGCCCTGCGTACATTGAAAAACAATAAAGCGTGAGCGCCACAAGGCACAGAAAACCGATATTACCGTTATAATTGTAATTAGCCCAAATCTGGTCAAATACTTGTTTCAGGCCTATCGCCCCTCCTATCACCTGGTACCAGCCCAATATCATAAGCTGGCCATTGCTGGTTTTAGAGATGGGTCGGCGCACGTGTTTTTTCAGACTTATTTCTTAGCCCCCTTCACGTTATCCAAACCCAACTGATTCAGGCTCATCATTTCTTTCATGGTGCGCTGCATGCTGTCGGTAGATCCATCAAGGAAGATCACGTTACCTTGCGAGTTTTCAGAGAAGTGTTTAATGGCTTCGGTCCACATGGTGAACAATATTACCGATGTATCCATATTGGCTTCCTGCATTTCTTTGGCGGCTACGGTCATACCCTTGGCCACTTCCTCGCGGAACAAGGCAATACCCTGGCCACGTAATTGTGCAGCCTGGCGTTCGGCTTCGGCGGCAATTTTAATGGCGTTACCTTCGGCTTCGGCGCCTTTGGTTTTGGTGATCAGTAAAGCCTGGCCTTCGTTCTCGGCAGCGGCTTTCAGGTTATTTGATGCTACCACCTGGCTCATCGATTTCATAATCACATCGTCAAACGTAATATCGTTCAACTGTAAATCCTGCAGGTGATAGCCCCAGGTTTCCAAGATCTGATCTAACTGATCCTTCACATGCTCCACAATGTCCCGGCGAAGGATCAATACGTCAGCCTGCTTTTTAGTAGCTACAAAGGCACGGATAGATCCCTCAACCGTACGGATCAGCGCCTGCATCAGGTTACGGTCATCCACAAACTTAAAGGCTACGTTTTTAATGGTCTCTTCCTGCTGATCTAATACCGAATACAGCAGCATGGCTTTAAAATAAACATTGGCCTGATCTACTGTCACCGCTTGAAACTCCAGTTCGACCGAACGGTTTTGGATGGAGATGCGGGCGTAAAGCTGTTCTATAAAAGGGATTTTAAAATTCAAGCCGGGCATCATTACACGGCGGTATTTTCCAAATACGGTTACTACCCCTACCGTCCCCTGCTTAATGGTTACAAACGAGGTGAACAGCGTTATAATTACGATAAAGAGGAGTACGTAAAACAAAACAAGAAAAGGTTCCATATGGTTAACTGGTTTATTTTAGATAAAGATAGGGTTATTAATTGGAGTGCAATTTGCACAATTAAAATAGTAAAACAACAAAAACTACGCATATGAACTTAAAACGCACCTTCGGAGCCATATTAACCATTTTAGGTATTATCGGATTGATCTATACAGGGATAGGTATCGTACAGCATTCAGGACAAGTTACCACACTGGTAGTGGTTGGCATCATCGGACTGATATTTTTTTATACGGGTATAAGCTTAATCAGAAATACAGCAGATACGGCGAAGTAAGCAGGTAGCTTTTACTGTGGATGGTTTTTATACGTAAAGCTTTTGAGGAGGCGTTTAAATATTCGCTGAGCTTTGCTTTTATCTTTCGGCTGATAAACCAACTTGCAAACAAACCATTTATGTTCTTTAATATCTGATATAAATGATATCGTTCCTGATATGGTTTGATGCAGGTAAAAGCGAACGCCATTTTCAATGACTATCTTAGATTGAATGGAGAATGTTCTTGTATAATCTGAACTGCGGAACAATGCATCTGTTTGTCGCTTTTGTTCTTCCAAGGTATAATCAGCAATATTAACGGTGTCCTCCCGAAGCACAGCTATAACTCCGTCAATATCAAAAAGATTTAAAACTCCTCTAACGCTTTTTGGATCATTTAGTTGTGATGGCCTTACTTTCAATAAGGCTTCTTCTTTAGTTATCCGGCGTGCTTGCTTTGGAAGTTTAACTATAGCAAAATCATTTATAACGGTATCCTGTGCCCGGCAGCAAAAGGCGACTGTAAGGGTTATCAATAAAAGGCAAATTCGTTGTATCATTTTATAATACCTAATTCTCACCCGCAGCTAAAATTACTTTCTGAGGTAACGGGGTTATGGTACCATCATCGGCAATATTTAGTCCGGCTTGTGGCAAGTCGATTTCCGTAAGGTATTTGATACGTGCAATAACCCGGTTGGCGGTGTCGCGCATCAGGCCATCGGTATGTGATTGGGTATAGGCCAATAACTTTCCATCTAAAAATTCGCCCTTTTTATTGATGTTGATTTTTAACAGGGACGATAGTCCGCAAACGCCTTCTACGTTCACGCCTTTATAGGTATAAAAATTACCTAAGCTGTACGCGATGATCCGGTTCTTGTACAATTCCATTGCCCGGTTTACGTGGGGACCGTTACCAAAAACCATATCAGCACCCGCATCAATAGCAATATGGGCAAACTCGTAAACGTTACCGCGCTTTTCGCCTTTATAGCTTTCCATTTGCATGGTAACGTGTTCAAACTCGGCACCCTCACCCCCGCCGTGGAAGGAGACGATGACCACATCACAACGGCTTTTCAGCTCCTGTATAACTTTACGGGTATTTTGCGTATCAAGCAAAGGCAAAGCATTAGCATTCGGCGAAAACGCGCAGAAGCCGTACTTCACCCCTTTCACCGTAAACTCCGACGTGGGGTGCGCTAACTGCCCGCCATGATTAATCCCAATCGAATCGAGTACCTGCATAGTGCTTTCTCTGCCCTTCTCGCCAAAATCGCCAATGTGATTGTTAGCCAGACTCAGCACATCAAAACCTGCATTTTTAAAAACGTTGCTGTAGGCTACGGGCATCCTAAACAAATAACCCTTACTGATAAAATGGAGTTTATATTCAGCAGGATCACCATCATCAAGTAAAGAGCCTTCCAGATTACCCATCGTTACATCTGCGTTTTGCAATTCGTCAATAGCGGCATCAAAACTATGGATAGCACTATCCGGCGGCAGGGTACTTTCATTGGGGTAAGATGTGCCTAACATCATATCGCCAACGGCGGCTATTGTAAAAATGGTATCGGGTCGGGCAGGTGGCGGAGTGATTTTTTCCTGCTTATAGGGTGTGCGTTGTAGCGCTGATCTATCGTTCGATTTAAACACACAGGCGCTTAAAGCCTGTATCAGTAGTATCCCCGCAACGCACAATCGACTTTTCATTGCAAAAAAAATCCTTCAGTTGGTGGTACCGAAGGATTAGTATTATTAGGTTTAAAATTATTGCTTGTCCTTATCATCATCCGATGCACTGACATCCGCTGCCGTACTTTTAAAAGCAGACAACATGCGGCCACCGCGATAAAAATAACGGCTGTAGTAAGCATCATCAATATTGCTAACGGCAACACCTTTACTTGCAGCATGTGCAAAACGGCCATTTCCTAAATAAACACCAACATGAGAAATGCTGCGGCTGTGGATCTTGAAAAATACCAGGTCGCCTTCTTTTAAATCGGTTTTAGAAACCGGGGTTACCATGCTAAAGATATCGCGCGAGTTACGCTTGATATCCATATTGAAAACTTTATCGTAAACTTCTTTGGCAAAGCCAGAGCAGTCAATTCCTTGTTTTGATGAGCGTGCGAAACGGTAAGGGGTACCGATCCAATCGTACACAACCTGAAAAAGTTTAACGTTCGAGGTAGCATTGATAGCCACACCCATAATTTGCGATAAATATCCTTTGGCTAAACTCTCCTGACTTTCGTCCTGGTCAGCAGTTGTGGTTGGAACAGTTTTTGTTTGCGCTTGTGCAGCTAAAACGCTGAAAAATAACGCAATAACAAGAGAAAATTTCTTCATTAATCCTTAGTTTGTTCGGGTTAACTATTCAAAGTGTTCATAAAATCAAACACTTATTCATTTGTTGCACACAAAACTATACAAATTTTTGAAATTACCAAATAGGAAGAAAAAGTTTTCTTATAGTTAAAAACAAATACGTTTTGCGCAATTGTTAGTAAAGTTTGTTAATAACTACTTTAGCCTTGTCATTTCGACCAGCGGGAGAAATCTTATACGATGAGCTAAGTGGCTACAAAGTACATCGTATAAGATTTCTCTCTATCGTTCGAAATGACAAGTTGAGTAAAAATTTAATAGGTCCCCTTAATTCTAAAGGCTTTTGTAGAGAAACGTTTTAAGCTGGCATCAAAGCCTGTCATAAACGACTGTTTGAAATCCATAGCACTGAAAAGGATGGTAATATTGTGGGCATCCATCGCTTCGATAGTATAAGTGCCGTTCATGCAGCTATATGCGTAGAGTGTGCCGCCATCGTAAATATTAATGCCTACCAATGGTGTAGTGGTAGGTACACAATTTTGCTTTACACCAACTTTATCGGTAGTCATTGGCATATTTAGGCCCACGTTATATTTAAAAAAGATACCGTCCTTATCTTTTGATTGCAGGGTGATTTGCTGGGATGCCGGGTAAATATACACAAGGGTCTTTTCCAGATCGAAGCTTTTAGCCGTGATGCTTTTATCATCGTATTTAGCGGTGTTGTTGGTATTATCAGCTATAGTAATGGTACCTTCTGTAATTACCTCGGTTGTTGTAGTAGGCGTTGTGGTGGTAGTTGGCGTAGTTGTAGTTGTTGTGGCTGGGCTGGTGGTGTCACCTTTTTTACATGCAGCAAAAAGGACTACAAAAAGTAAGATCAGGGTAAAGTGTTGCTTGTTCATAGCGTTGTTAATTGTTTTCTCCAAAAGTACCGTGGGAATGAAAACGGGTAAATACCCACCTTCACGGGTTTACGGCTACCTTAAAATCACATAGGCTTAGGATTTTTACACCGGGCGCAAAAATTAAGTACAACCCGATGTTAATTGCACGTTAAAAGATTATTGCGAAAACAAATATACCCGCAACGGCATTTATAAGTCAAATTAGCGCTTTGCCAAACATTATTCCGAACAGGCCCTTTATTACGGGTTTCGACCGAAAATATAGCCCATCTCACAAAAAATAATTCTTTATAACAATGCTATTGCAGTTTCGATATATTGCAGGATATAATTAGATTTGCGCTTTAACTCCAGAATTGATCGATTAACAAATGGGTTCAATAGCGATTACAAAAGATACTTACCTGATGTGGTATGAGCAGATGTTGCTGATGCGCAGGTTTGAAGAAAAAACAGGACAATTATACGGACAGCAAAAAATCAGGGGCTTTTGCCACCTGTACATTGGCCAGGAAGCTTTATTAGCCGGCGCCATGTCTGTATTGAAAAAAGGTGACAGTATGATCACCGCTTACCGCGATCACGCACATGCTATAGCCATGGGTACAGCCCCTAAAGCTGTAATGGCCGAAATGTATGGTAAAGCCACCGGTTGCTCTAAAGGTAAAGGCGGATCGATGCACATGTTTGATAAAGAGAACCACTTTTACGGTGGTCACGGTATTGTAGGCGGACAGGTACCACTGGGTGCCGGTATTGCTTTTGCCGAGAAATTTAAAGGTACCGATTTCCTGAGCGTATCATACATGGGTGACGGAGCAGTACGCCAGGGCGCGCTGACTGAAACCTTCAACATGGCTGCTTTATGGAAATTGCCTGCTATATTTATTTGCGAAAATAACGGCTACGCCATGGGTACCTCTGTTGAGCGTACCACCGCACAAACCGATATTTATAAATTAGGTTTACCTTACGGTATCCCTTCTTCGGCAGTTGATGGTATGGACCCGGTTGCGGTACACAACGCTATGGACGAAGCAGCACAACGTGCACGTGCAGGCGAAGGACCAACCTTCCTGGAGATGCGTACTTACCGTTACAAAGGCCACTCGATGTCCGATCCGCAAAAGTATCGTACTAAAGAGGAGCTGGAAAGCTACAAAGCAAAAGATCCGATTGAATCGGTAAAACAAACTATCCTTAAAGAAGCTTATGCTGATGAGGCCTGGTTTGACGAGATGGATGCCAAGATTAAAGCTATTGTTGACGAATCGGTACAATTTGCCGAAGAATCGCCATGGCCTGAAGCTTCTGAACTGTACACCGATGTTTATGTACAGCAGGATTATCCTTACATCCGCGACTAACCATTTAGTATATTATATAACCGAAATTCATCAAAACTGAGATATGGCTGATGTAGTTAAAATGCCTAAGATGAGCGACACCATGACTGAAGGTGTAATTGCTAAATGGCATAAAAAAGTAGGCGATAAGGTAAAATCGGGCGATGTGATTGCCGAGATTGAGACTGACAAAGCCACCATGGATTTTGAATCGTACCAGGACGGCACTTTGTTGTACATTGGTATTGAAGAAGGCGCCGCAGCCCCGGTTGATACCGTTATTGCTGTTTTAGGCAAAGAGGGCGAAGATTACAAAGCCGCTTTAGAAGGCGCTGGTAGTCCGGCTGCTGCCCCTGCCGAAGAAAAGAAGGAAGCTGCACCGGCTGCTGATAAATCACCTGCTGCAACGCCTGCAAAAGCCAAAGTTGATACTTCAAGCATCCCGGCAACGGTTATCCGCATGCCTTTACTAAGCGATACCATGACTGAAGGTACCATTGAAAAATGGAACTTTAAAGTGGGCGATAAAGTAAAAGCAGATGATAGCTTAGCTGATGTTGCTACCGATAAAGCTACAATGGAAGTGGTTGGCTACGAAGCCGGCACCTTGTTATACATAGGCGTTAAAGAAGGCGAAGCTGCACAGGTTAACTCTATTATTGCCATTGTAGGTAAAGAAGGTACCGATGTTACTCCTTTACTACAAGATGGACTTGGCGCACCAGCCGCTGCTGCTGAAGAAAAAGCTGCTGAACCTGCTGCACAAGCATCGGCTGCACCTGCTGCTACCGCAGCTCCATCATCTGCTGATGACAGCCGCGTAAAAGCATCTCCGTTAGCGCGTAAAATTGCTAAAGAGAAAGGCATTAACCTTAATGATGTAAAAGGCAGCGCAGATGGCGGCCGCATCATTAAAAAAGATATCGAAGGCTTTACTCCTTCAACCCAGCAAGTACAGGAAACTAAAGCGGCAGAAGCTGCACCGGCTAAAGCCGACAAAGCTCCTATTGCTTTACCTACCTACACCGGCGAAGAGAAATTTACCGAGCGCCCTGTTACGCAAATGCGTAAAGCCATCAGCCGTCGCTTGTCTGAAAGCTTGTTTACCGCTCCGCATTTTTACGTAACCATGTCTATCGATATGGATTCGGCTATCGCGGCACGTGGTAAAATGAACGAGTACGCTCCGGTTAAAATTTCGTTTAACGATTTGGTGGTTAAAGCCTGCGCGGTAGCTTTAAAATCGCACCCGGCTATTAACTCTTCTTTCTTAGGCGATAAAATCCGCACTAACGAGCATGTACACATTGGCGTAGCCGTAGCGGTAGACGAAGGTTTGCTGGTACCGGTAATTAAATATGCCGATGGTAAATCGTTAAGCCATATCAGCTTAGAGGTTAAAGACTTTGCCGGTAAAGCAAAATCTAAAAAATTACAACCTGCCGAAATGGAAGGCTCCACCTTCACCATATCAAACTTAGGTATGTTTGGTGTTGACGAGTTTACTGCTATTATTAACACCCCAAATGCCTGTATCCTTGCGGTTAGCGGTATTCAGCAGATCCCGGTTGTTAAAAACGGTGCTGTAGTGCCCGGTAACGTAATGAAAGTTACACTAAGCGCAGATCACCGTGTGGTTGATGGCGCGTTAGCAGCAGCCTTCTTACAAACCTTAAAATCGTTATTAGAAGAACCGGTTAGACTGTTAGTTTAATTCGATAGTCCGAAAGACGGGAAGACCGAAAGTCCGAAAGACAGAAGGTGTTTCGTGAAAATATAAAGAGCCTTGATGAAAATCAGGGCTCTTTTGTTTTGAGGGGGGACATCTGATTACTATTTGCCTATCTCCCGGCAAATCTCTTGATAATCTTCTACAGCGTCTTTAAACGCTTGCTTCAGTTCCTCTATTGTAGATCCTTCAAAGCTTATCAAATCCGTAATCCCTGATATTTTGCTATAATATACATTGCTGTCAGAACAGTAATGAACTGACGCCCGATAGTTTTGATATTGTAAATCTTCCATGTCCGGTTGGATTATATTACATGCGCTTCTTCCTGCTTGGCTATAAACAGATCGTACTCCATTTGCAGGCCTAACCAATAGTGAGAGCTAATACCTAATATCTTTTCCAGCTTCACCGCCAAGCGGGCAGATATATTTCTTTTACCCGAAAAAATCTCACTTAAATGTTGCGGAAGAATTTCAAGCGCTTTCGCGATATCTTTTTTAAGCAACGCCCTTTCTTCTATTTCTTCCTGTAAAAATTCACCGGGATGAAATGCTTCTATCTCGATTTCATTACCGTTATGATCTAATACCTGATTATTCATAAGCGTATAAGGCCCTCCTGGGCCATAAGTTAAGAATAGTGATTGTTGATCTCTTCAATAACGATGATCTCAACCCTTACACTACCCGCAGAGTTTTCAATACGAAATATCATTCGGTAAGATATATTCAACCTGATTGAATACTTACCTTCATATTTCTTTCCTTTCAGTTTTTCAAAGTGTAAACTTTTTATCGCTCTCAAATCAGCCGTGCCATTCGCAGATCTAATTTGAGCCAATCTTCTTTTAAAAACTTTTATCACTTCGTCAGGATACGGAGACTTTCCGGATACCTTGTCTTGATTGACCACTTCGCCCAGAAAGTGGTCTTCAATAATTACTTGCATTATTAGCTGTAGTTAAGGTGTGATTGATTTTTTTCCATTGTCAGAGTTTATAAAGTAAGTAGTAGATCAAAACAAATGTAACCTTTTTTTGGTAATTACCAAAAAAAGTGAATTTTAATTTACTCCACAAAAAAAGCTCCCCCGTTTCCAGAGAAGCTTTCCATATCCTACCCCCCTTTAGGGGCTGGGGGCAATTATTTCTTTTTAAAGAATTTAAAATCTTTACCGATGAATTTAGCATTTGCGCCTAATTCTTCTTCGATACGTAGTAACTGGTTGTATTTAGCAATCCTGTCTGAACGTGATGCTGAACCGGTTTTAATTTGACCGCAGTTTAAGGCTACAGCTAAATCGGCAATAGTAGCATCTTCAGTCTCTCCACTACGGTGACTCATTACTGAGGTGTAACCGTTGGTTTGAGCTAATGATACCGCGTTGATCGTCTCAGTTAACGAACCAATTTGGTTTACTTTAACCAGGATAGAGTTAGCTGTGTCCTCGTCAATACCGCGTTGTAAGCGTTTAACGTTGGTTACAAACAAATCATCACCCACTAATTGTACGGTTTTACCAATACGGTCGGTTAACAGTTTCCAGCCTTCCCAATCGTCTTCAGCCATACCATCTTCGATAGAGATTACCGGGTATTTTTCGGTTAACGAAGCCAGGTACTCAGCTTGTTCTGCACTGGTGCGGATAGCGCCGTTAGGGCCTTCAAATTTAGTGTAGTCGTATTTGCCGTCTTTGTAAAATTCAGATGCAGCACAGTCAAACGCTAAGCAAATATCTTCGCCTGGTTTGTAACCCGCTTTTTCAATGGCTTGTAAAATGGTTTCAACACCATCTTCGGTACCGCCAAAAGTTGGAGCGAAACCACCTTCGTCACCTACCGCGGTAGATAAACCACGATCGTGCAGAATTTTTTTCAGGTTGTGGAATACCTCGGTACCCCAACGCAACGCTTCAGAGAATGAAGGCGCACCAACCGGCATAATCATAAACTCCTGGAAAGCGATAGGCGCATCAGAGTGCGAACCACCGTTTACGATGTTCATCATTGGGATAGGTAAAGTGTTAGCGTTTACACCACCAACGTAGCGGTATAAAGGCTGACGGCTCTCTTGTGCAGCGGCTTTAGCAACTGCTAACGATACACCAAGGATGGCGTTAGCACCTAAAGTACCTTTATTTTCAGAACCATCCAGGTCAATCATGATCTTATCGATAGCGTTTTGCTCGAAAACATCATAGCCTTTCAGTGCTGGGGCAATTACATCATTAACGTTGGCAACGGCTTTTAAAACGCCTTTACCCATATATTTTGTTTTATCGTTATCACGCAGTTCAACCGCCTCGTGCACACCTGTAGATGCGCCTGAAGGTACAGCAGCACGGCCAAGCGCGCCATTTTCGGTTAAAACTTCTACTTCAACAGTTGGATTACCCCGCGAATCCAGTATCTGGCGGGCGTGAACATCAATTATTAAGCTCATAATTATTCTCGGTTTTTAATAGTGTATTAAGTACAATAAGAAACGTCGGCTAATATACATTGTTATTAAGGAAATAGCAATCAGTATTTCAGAATTAACATGAACTTAACGTGAACGTGATTACACAGATTGGTTTTAGATTTCACCGATTGGGAGATTGATAATTGTAGAGACGCATAATTGCGTCTCACGTTGCCCGTACCGTTGCGTATAAATGAAAAGAGACACGAAGTATCGTGTCTCTACGGAAAAAATTCTCTTATAAAATCCATTTACACATCTGCATATCCACGCATTTGCACATCCGGGGCTTACTCCCACTTAAAAGTCTTAATAGCTACCGCATAAATCACCACGCCCCAAACTAATAATATCAGCAACTGATGCGTAACATCGCCCAGGCCTGCCCCTTCAAAAGCTACTTTACGCATGGCATTATTCAGGTGGGTTAAAGGCAGCGCTTCGCTTATAGGCCTTAACCAACTTGGGAAAGCCGAAGTGCCAAAAAACGTACCTGATAATAAAAACTGCGGCAGGGTAATAATATTTGATAGCGGTGGCACAGTGCTTTCGTTCTTGGCTATCCCGGAAACGGTAAACCCGAAGCCCATAAATATAATTAAGCCGATTAACGATAGTACCAGCATATTCAACACGGTGACCACACCGTGGATCAACGTGAATCCAAACAAGTAATGACCCACCAAGATAATGATGGTAGCACCCAATAGCGCAAACACGATCCGCGCCAGCATCTCACCCAATACAATACTATAACGTTTAACAGGCGTGGCGAAGAAGCGTTTTATAACTAAAGTTTGGCGCAAGCTCAGGAACACAAACGCAGTACCGAACACACCTGAACTTAGCAGCGAGAAGCCCAGTTGTCCCGGCAAAATAAAGTCGATATACTTGTAAGGCCTGCCGCTTACGGTAGTTTCTTTCAGGTCGATGATTTTTGGGATAGGGATGTTAGTAAAGCTTTGCATTTTGCCCAGCACAACCGACTGGATCCTGTAAAAAATATTATTCAACGCCGATTGTAGAATTGGTCCCTTGCCCGATGCTTTACTGTATTGCACATCCAATTTAAAAGGTGTCATGGCGGCGTGTGGCTTAATATCTATGGCTGCGTCTAAATCGCCCTTGGCTAACTCTTTGGCAATATCTGCATCGCTTTTGCCCTTTATCAGGTTCATCATTGAGTTCTTTTTCAGCGCCTGGTAAACCTCGTTGGTGGTATCGCAGGTTTTAGCTACGCCCACATCAACACTTACACCCCCGCCGCCAATATTGGCAAACACCACAATAAATATCAGCGGGAACGCAAGGGTAAACACCACAGCCGACGGGCTGCGTAATATAGAACGCAAACTTGCTTTAGAGATAGCCAGCGTAGCGCGGAGGTTACTATAAGGTTTATTAGTAGTCATAAGTCTTAAGTTTAAAGTCTTTAGTCAAAAATTAAATTGGTGTCTGTATTGCTGAGTACTTAGAACTTTATACTCAGAACTTAAGACTTATCCCTCTCGCCATTCCTTACCGGTTTTGGCAATAAATACGTCCTCCAGGTTGGCGGCCTTTACTTCTTTTTTACGTTCGAAACCGGATGCAATCAGTTCATCAATAAAATGATCGGGGGTATCAATACCGATGATGTGGCCGCCGTCTACAAAGGCAACGCGGTCGCAAAGTTCCTCAGCTTCGTCCATGTAGTGTGTAGTAATGACAACCGTGGTTCCCGCAGCTCGAATCTCGCGAATCAGTTCCCAAAGGTTACGGCGGGCTTGCGGATCAAGACCCGTTGTTGGCTCATCTAAAAATATAATCCGGGGGTTATTGATCAGCGTGGTGGCAATAGAAAAACGTTGCTTCTGCCCTCCCGAGAGGTCTTTATATTTGGCTTTAGCTTTATCTGTAAGGGCTACCTTCTCCAGCATCTCCATGGGGGTAACTGATACTCCGTATAAGCCGCTAAATAGTTCTATCAGTTCGGCCAGGTTAAGGTTGGGGTAGTAACCCGCTGCCTGCAGTTGAACGCCGATCCGCTGCTTAATGCTGTCGGTATCCCGCTCAATATCAAAACCATCTACCGTGATACTACCCGATGTTTTTTCGCGTAGCGTTTCAATCACTTCCAGCGTGGTGGTTTTGCCTGCCCCATTTGGACCAAGCAGCCCGAAGATCTCGCCTTCGTAAACCTCAAAGCTGATGCCTTTTACAGCTTCAAAATCGCCGTACTTTTTCACCAGGTTATTTACCGTAATTATAGGTTGTTGTGCCATGATGTAAATATGCTTCAGAGAAATGAAATTCTTATTAACTTTTCGGCGAATGGCAGATTTTTTACGGTGAGTGGTGTGGGGAGTCAGAAAGTCGGTAAGACCGAAAGTCCGAAAGATGTTATTGTCGAGTCAAACGGATGTAAACATCAGCCGGGCAAACAATCATGCGGCGGTAATTGTCGTATCTTTAACTAACAAATTCAATATCTATACAATGGCTTATAACGATTTGACACCCGAAGAAGAACGGGTAATACTATACAAAGGAACCGAGCGCCCTTTTACCGGCGAATTACTGAACAATAAAGCACAAGGCGTATACGTATGCAAACGCTGCGATGCTCCGCTTTACAATTCGAAAGATAAATTTGAGTCGTTTTGCGGCTGGCCAAGCTTCGATGACGAAATCCCCGGCGCTGTACGCCGCGAGGTTGACGCCGACGGCCGACGCGTGGAAATACTTTGCGCTAATTGTGGTGCCCATTTAGGTCACGTTTTTGAAGGGGAATACCTGACACCTAAAAACACCCGTCACTGCGTTAATTCAGTATCGATGAAGTTTGTGCCGCTGGCCTAAGCACACCCGGTATGCATTTTTATTATTGTAGAAACAGATAATTATCTGTCTCTATTACGTTAGAATGGGGTTGTGCGATCAGGCGCGTTTCAATTCTTCAAACACCTCCCTGCAACCGGCATCCACAATCGAATAGCATTCATCAAAAAGATTTGTTAGGTAGGGATCTGGCACTTCGGCATCGCCTAAAAGCAGGCGCACTTTTTTAGCATCATCCTTATTGCGGGCCATAGCTAAGATATTAGCGAGGTTGCTGCGGTCCATCACTAAGACATGGTCGAAGGTATCAAAGTCGCTTACGCGGAATAAACGACACACCTGATGGCTGATATCAATACCATGCTTGGCAGCTACACGTACCGAACCACGATGCGGCCCTTCACCCAGGTGCCAGTCGCCCGTACCGGCCGAATCGATCTCCCAATCCAGGCCCTCCCCATCTACCAAATGCTGGATAATCCCCTCCGCCAACGGCGAACGGCAAATATTACCCAGGCAAACCATTAGGATTTTCATTTTAGTTAGAGAAGTTAAAAGGGTTAAAAACGGAATTTGGCAAGGCGATGTAAAGGGGTAAAACGGTGGCTTGTTTCAGTTAAAAGGTTAAAGTAGTTAAAGCGGTAATCGAACTTAGCCCAAATTACTTTTTTAACTACTTTAACCCTTTTAACAAAAGCCTATTTCCCAAATATCTCGTTCAAAACACCGGCTAACCTTACACCGCCTTTTAGCAGTTGCTGGTTCAGTGTACCGATGTTATTGAAGTTGTATTTATAATTCAGGGTATCGCCTTGTTTGGTATCGGCGTAAATTTTCTCGGCTAATTGGTTACTTTCATACAACCAGGTGCTGATCGGCGCTTTCTGCCATTCTGCAATTTGTGCCGAAGTTGGGTGATTGATCCAGGCAGTATATTCGGTATAGCTTAGCTCCTGGAAATTGATTAGTTCAGTATCCCAAATGCTGTGCATGTTGGTTGGTTTGGCAAACCAGTTTACCTTAAAATCGTTACCGCCTTTATCATCTTTATGGGCAGTATGCATAGGCTGGTGTACATCTTCCACCACGTGGATCAGCACACGCAGGTATAGTAATTTATTTTCTTTAGTGGTTGTCGGTTTCTTTAACTCACCAATCAGGAAATTTAGTTTGGTATAAGCATCAGTCTCGGTGTCCTTAGCCAAATACTCTATCATTTCCTGCTGGGTATAAGCCTTGTCAAAATCAACAAAGTGCCAGTTGTATAGGTATGAGTAAGTAGGGTCTGATTTAATAAAATCGGCCCAGGTACTGGCCATGGCGATAGATTCATTACCAAGGATAGCTTTTACCGCAGCTTTTGCTTTTGGATTTAAGTAAGCCGATGCAATTTCGCCGCTGATGCGGTGACCGTTAGTCCCCCAGGCAAAAGTGATAGATGGTAAGGCCAGCATGCAGGCAGCCAGGCTAATTTTTCTGAATATTTTCATAATAATTTTTAAAGCGGTTTTGGAACGCAAACAGTTTTTTTAGTGCGATGCAAATTTATGGGAATTACATTGGATGTGCCTGATAATTCGATCAGCGTATCGGCTTTTTTACTCACCTTGAAAAATTCCTCGTAAGGCCCGGCGCGGAAGCAATCGGTACTGGATTTATAAGAATAATCGGCTTTGCAGAAGAGGCCTTTCAGCATCAGGGTATCATGCCGGTGGTAATAAGTCCCGCGCACATATTCGGCCCAGCGGCCATTTTTTATGCAGGTATCGGCACCTGTATTTACCCGGCTGATGTTACTGATTTGCAGGTAAAACGAATCACAATCGAACTTGATCTGATACCGGGAAGCTGTAACCAATTTCTGCTGCATGGCGCTGCTATCCTGCTGCCATACTCCCTGGATATATTCTTCGCCCTTACCCTGAAGGTTGGGATTGAAGGAGCAGGAGCTGAAGCTTAAAGCTAAAAGCAGAAAGCAGAAAGCGAGTCCGAAAGTCCGGAAGACCGAAAGTCCGGAAGATGGAAAACGCACGTCATTGCGAGGTACGAAGCAATCTCTACGTATGCCGATGAACTTATAAAGTCTGTTGATCATATTTTCTCTGTATAGCATAGAGATTGCTTCTGTAAAGTCTCGCTTCACCTCTTGAGAGGGGTCAGGGGTGTGTCCTTATACGACATGCATTGTCAAAGGACACACCCCTATCATTGTATCTGCCAAATGTCCGGCTACTGCGTCCCCTCTCAAGAGGGGAAACGTTTGCTTGTGGGTGATTATTTCAAACCACCAATCATATCCTCAGGCTTCACCCATGCATCAAACTGATCGTTGGTAAGCAGGCCCAACTGTAATGATGCTTCGCGCAGTGATAAGTTTTCTTTTAGCGCAGTCTTAGCAATTTTAGCAGCATTTTCATAACCGATGTGCGGGTTAAGGGCTGTTACCAGCATCAGGGAATTTTCCAGGTGCTTTTTAATGCCTTCGTAATTTGGCTCGATACCTACAGCACAATGATCGTTAAACGATACACAGGCATCGCCAATCAAACGGGCCGATTGCAGGAAGTTGGCAGCCATCAGCGGTTTAAACACGTTCAACTCGTAGTGACCGTTTGATCCGCCGATGGAGATGGCCACATCGTTACCCATCACCTGTGCAGCAACCATGGTTACAGCCTCGTTTTGGGTAGGGTTAACTTTACCCGGCATAATAGAAGAACCCGGTTCGTTATCCGGGATATGGATTTCGCCAATACCCGAACGTGGACCCGAGGCCAGCATGCGGATATCGTTAGCAATTTTCATTAACGATACCGCAATTTGTTTCAGCGCGCCGTGTGTTTCTACAATAGCATCGTGAGCGGCCAATGCTTCAAATTTATTTTCGGCAGTGATGAACGGCAGGTTGGTGAATTTGGCAATATATTCAGCTACCAAAACATCATAACCGGCCGGAGTATTAATACCGGTACCAACGGCAGTGCCGCCTAAAGCTAATTCAGATAAGTGAGCCAGCGTATTGTTCAATGCCCGCAGGCCATGATCTAACTGCGATACGTAACCCGAAAACTCCTGACCTAAAGTCAGCGGAGTAGCATCCATTAAATGTGTACGACCGATTTTTACCACGCTTTTAAAAGCTTCAGATTTAGCTTTCAGTGTATCGCGCAGTTTGGTAATACCGGGGATAGTCACATCAACCACCATTTTGTAGGCAGCAATGTGCATGGCCGTAGGATAAGTATCGTTTGATGATTGCGATTTGTTCACGTCATCATTCGGGTGGATAAAGGTTTTGCCTTCGCCCAGTTTATTGCCTTGTAAAACGTGCGAGCGGTTAGCAACCACCTCGTTCACGTTCATGTTGCTTTGTGTGCCCGAACCTGTTTGCCAGATTACCAGCGGAAACTCACTCGCTAAAGCGCCGGTTAAAATTTCATCGCAAACGGCAGCAATCAGGTCGCGCTTTTCGGCTGATAATACACCCAGATCGGTATTGGTATAGGCGGCTGCTTTTTTAAGATAAGCAAAGGCGTCTATAATTTCTACCGGCATACTTGCTTCCGGACCAATTTTAAAGTTGTTACGGCTGCGTTGTGTTTGCGCGCCCCAATATTTATCGGCAGGTACCTGTACCTCGCCCATGGTATCGTGTTCAATTCTGAAGCTCATGGTATTGTATTTTTTTCAGGGGCAAAGGTAGTTTTTTGAGGTGAAAGGAAAAAGGCGAAAGGTAAAGGAGTGAAGCGGAGAAATTGCGTGAGCGAAGAGAAATCTGAAAGATATAAGACTTACAAAATTCGGAGATTTAAGTTGATACAGAAGATCGTTATTTGGCGCATTCCCACCCCATCGGGGTGAAAGCTTTGTAGAAGATATTGGGATATTGATAGCGTGCCGTAGGTACTCCACAAGCTGGGTTCAACACCTGGCGGCGTTGTTCGGATTCTTCTAATTTTTCTACAAAGCTTTAACCTCTAAGAGGTTTGACAGCGGATTGCTTCGTAATAAAAAGTCTCAAATCAGATATTTAACTATACCCGACTTGAGACTCAAAACTTATAACTTAAGACTTACTACTGCACTTTAATGGACGTTACCAAATCATTTGCGTTTGGCGTCAGGTTAGGGAAGTGCGGTGTATCTGCGTTAATGGTCCACGATTGACCAAGGTAGTTATCGTCCTGGTACATCAATACAGTCCAGCCCGGTGGCACTTTGGCCGATGATGCCCAATCGTTTACAAAGCCCATTGCTTGTAATTGCGGTATGGTGTAATTCCCCTTGGGGATAGTGCCGCTGGCTGTACCGCCATACAGCGTGTTTTGATAGAATATCACACCTTGATATAACTGCATAAAGGTAACCAGGCTACAAGCCTCGTAAGTTTGGATATAACCGGTTGGGCAGGCTACAGCATAGTTGCGGTAAGTGAGGTTGCGCGATGCATCGCGGTTACCCCAGCCGGTATCCACATTGGTTTGAATCCAGCTTAAATACTGGGTTTGTTTACCATCGTTAATCAGCTGCATCATGTAATCGGCAAAAATGGCTTTCATGGTACCCTGCTCGTTAAAATCACCTTCGGCTGGTAAAATGCCCTGTGCGTTACAAAGGTTGTTTTTAACATAATCGGCATAGCGGGTCGCGTCAGACAGGTAAGCGCTGTTGCCCGATTGTTTATACAACGCATAAGCCGCACCAATGGCCGTGCCCGCATTATAAGTATAAGCCTGACCACCCGGAGGGTTGCTGCCTATTTTATTATCATAAACCTGGCCGGTGGTGGTATTAGTTAAGTTAGCTTTTGCCCAGGTGTATATAGACTGTGCCTTGGTCAAATAAGCGGTATTCCCGGTGATATTATATAAACGCATGGCCGCAATTACCGTTGGGAAGTTGATGCAGGAGTTTTTACCTGAATGGTTAAAATCCCAGTACATACCCCCATTTGCTGCATCGTACGATCCGGCCCAAACCCTATCGAATCCGGCCTGGGCTTTTGACAGATAGGTGGCGTTGCCGGTTAACTGGTTGGCGCGGGCCAGGGCCATTACCCACCACATCATATCATCGTAGATAAACCAAACGGTGGTGTTGTTCCAGTTATAACCATCGTACTGGTTAAAGCCGCCGGTATACATATCGGTAATGCGCGTCATTTGGGCGGTGGTTGGGTTGCGATAATACACATCCATAGCCATATCCCAAAATATGGCCTGCGTCCAAATGGCGGCTAAGCCGGTTTTTTGTGTAGTAGCGTAATACAATTTGGCGGTAGGATTGTAGCAGGCGGTGTTGAAGGCGTTGTAGGCTGTGGTAGCGTTGGCCGGAGTCCAGGTGTTGGCTACGTTCACTTGCAGGCGCGGTGTGGCATTTGCGGTTACGGCAGCATCGGTGCCCGGCGTGGGGATGATCTCCTTTTTGCTGCAACTCATCAGCGCGCAGCAGGCGCCCAAAATAGCAAGACTTGCTTTTTTCATAATTGTAGGGATTTGTGGTTTGTATAATCGGTTATTAATTGCAAAACAGCATACACACAAAAGCGGGGCTCCGCCGCCACAAGCCAACAACATACACCGGCAGGCCCCAACCCCCAAAGGCGGACCTGCGCAAAGCTTATCCTAACAGCACGTTTGTTTTTTAAATAATTGGTTTAACTATTGGTTATACGAAAAGGCAATTCAAAAAGATATCAAAAGCTTACAACCGAATGGATTGCATCCAGATATTCTAAAAATTTCAGAAACTATCAGACAGTGCATGATGGTTTTGCTATCTTAAAACAACAGTTTTGAGATAACCAATTTCCCCAATATGCGCCTTGTTAAAAAAATTAGCTTACCGCTGATATTAATTATCCTTTTGTTGAATATATCCGCGAAAGCGCAGCAAAAATCTGCGACAGCGAAAAAGTACGATATCGCTGCTTTCTTATACCCGGCTTATGTTAACGATGATCCGCGCCTGCGCCCTTTTTGGCCTAAAGGAATTGGCGAGTGGGAAACCGTAACCAGCGTGCAGGACCGCTTCCCCGGCTTTTACTGGAACCGCCGGCCAACCTGGGGGACCATTAACGAAGCCGATCCGGCCGTTATGTCGATGGAGATTAACGAGGCTACCAAGCACGGGGTTAACGTTTTTATTTTCGATTGGTATTGGTACGATGGCCGCCCGTTTATGGAGACCACGCTGAACAACGGCTTTCTGAAAGCGGATAACAAAGACAAAATGAAGTTTTACCTGATGTGGGCTAATCACGATGTGGTGAACACCTGGGATGTGCGCCTGAATAAGTATGATGAGAACAACGTGATTTGGCAGGGCAAGGTAAGCCGCGATGAGTTTGAGAAGATCTGTAAACGCAACATCGAGAAGTACTTTAAACAGCCCAATTATTATAAGATAGACGGCAAGCCGGTGTTTATGATCTACGATATCCCTCAACTGATTTCTGGCCTTGGTGGCGTAGAGCAGGCCGCATCGGCATTGAAATGGTTTAAAGAGGAAACCATCAGGGCCGGTTTCCCGGGATTAGATTTGCAGCTGACCATGTGGGGGATTAACCTGAACTATAGCGGCTTCGATGGCGGCAAAACCGAGAAACCGCAAAACGCCTTCGTAAAAAAATTAGGTTTCACCAGCGCTACGCATTACCAGTTTGCGCATTTCACCAACGTGAACGATGATTATATGCACATTATGGAAAGTGTGCAAAAAGAGTGGGCGCATATTGATACCGCCTTCGATTTGAAATATTACCCGCATGTAAGTGTGGGATGGGATAACAGCCCGCGTACCGGTCGCAGCGCGGTAGTGAAGAATAACACCCCCGAAAACTTTGCCAAAGCCTTGCGCATGGCCAAAGCCTACGCCGATGCTCACCCTAAGCAAGTCCCCCTAATTACCATTAACAGCTGGAACGAGTGGACCGAAACCAGTTACCTGCAGCCCGATAATGTTTACGGCTACGGTTATTTGAAAGCGATTAAGGATGTATTTGTGGATGGGAAGTAGACGTTATCGGGATTGTGCTTACGAATTTTACCACAAAGTACACAGAGATTTGCATTTTTAATAGCCACAAAGGACACAAAGCTTTTAGGACGTTATAAGAGCTTTGTGTCCTTTGTGTTTTTCTCGCCCCATGCAAGCCTCTGTGTGCTTTGTGGTTAAAAAATATTTTATGCTGGCGCTCGTCTGTGACGAGTGCTTAATATGGTTTCGCTTCTGCGACGCTGCTGCGTGCGATACAATCGCAAATCCGTAGTAAGCACTCGTTACAAACGAGCGCAAGTGACTACTTTACCCCCTGCGCCAAAATGAAATCGGCCATGGTGTTCACATCTACCAAAATTTTACGCCCCGCTTTCGGGTCCTGAATGGTGATGCCGTATTCTTTTTTCAAAAGTACAATTAATTCTAACGAATCGATAGAATCCAAACCTAAACCATCGCCGAAGAGGGGCTCATCGTCCTTGATATCTTCGGGGGTTAATTCGGTTAAATTTAAAAACTGTATAATCTGGACTTTTAGCTTTTGCTTCAGTTCTTCTTTTTCCATGCTGTAATTATATTAAATTCTTTCGTTTTAAACCAATTACGGTTATGCCTTGCAGCAATAAGGTAATGGCAATGAGGGGAATAATGTTTTGAATAACATCGCTAAACTTACCACCCTCTAAAAACAGGTTGTAGTAAGCTTCGATACACCAGTGCAGTGGCGAAAAATTGACCAGCGATTTCATTGGGCCGGATACTACGTAACTGGGTACCATCAACCCGCCAATAGCTGCCAGTATCACAATAGATACCGCACCGAAGCCGTTGGCCTGCTCCTGCGTTTTGGCAAATACACCGATACAGATGGCATAGCTTACCGCGCACCAACCGGTTAATAAGGTTACCATGGCTAAGCCGAGAATATCAGATGGGATGTTAAGCGCCGGCAAACCCATAAACGGAAACAACCATACGCCGATAGAAAATATCACCAACGCCTGGAACATGGTTACGCCCAGGTAAACGATTTGCTTGGATAACAAACCCACGAGGTAATTGGTAGGCATGGTTTTCAGGCGGATAAAACTGCCGCTCACTTTTTCGCGCACTACGCTGCCGCCCAAACTCATCACAATAAAAAACATAGCGAAGATTGTCCAGGCCGGTACGTTATGCTGGGTGGCGTTGGGGATCAACCTGTCGCCGCTACGAGATGTGGGGACCTGGTTAATTACCGTTTTGCTGCTTAGCATTTCTTTTTCTAAAGCGGCAGGCAGTGGTTTATCGTTAATGGAGAAATAAAGATCGCGCAGGGTTTCGCGGCTTTCTACCAGTTGTAAGGCACTGCGCAAAGCGCCATCTACCGATAAACGCAATTGCTCCTGCAAAACAGGATTATAGTACATGTTGATGGGATTAGTCGCGCCTGCTTTGGCTTTGATAGAATCACCATCTAAACCAAAACTTTTTAAAGCCTTACTGGCCGATGCCTTGGCGCGCTCGCTCACTTTGACCGAAAAGTCCTTTGGGATCAAAATCGCCAGCTCAGCTTCTTTAGCATGCAATTTGGTATTGATAATTGCCGAGTCGGTACCCTTCGCCAGTTCGGTTACTTTGAACATACCGATCTTATCGATAGATTCGATCAACTGCGGGCTCAGTTTGCCGGTATCCTGGTTGGCTACCAACAGGGCCAGCTTATTTTTATTCATCAACTGGAAGGTGCTGTTTTGGATACTGGTTACCACCACAACCAGCACTACAGGCATTACAAAAGCCAGCAAAATGCCCACTTTATCGCGCAGCAAAACGCGGATATCTTTGATGAGGGTGGCTTGAAGTTTAAACACCATCTCTAAAATGTTTACCGGTTAAACTTAAAAACAGCGCCTCTAAATCGGTATGATGGTGTTGCTTTAACAATCCGTTTAAGCTGCCCTGGGCCATAATTTTGCCGGCATCCATCAGGGCTACCTCATTGCAAAGGTCTTCGGCTTCGGTTAGTTGATGCGAGGTGTAGATGAGGGTTGTTCCGCTCTTGTTTAATTCAATCAGGTAGTTGATAATGGCATGCCGTGTTTGCACATCTACCCCAACGGTAGGTTCATCTAAAAACAAAATACCGGGGTTATGGATCACGCCGATAGCCAGATTGACCCGCCGTTTCATTCCGCCTGAGAATTGCTGCACCTGCTTATCGCGCACATCTTCCAGCCCCATTACGGTTAGCAGCTCATCAATTTTTTGTTTGATCTTTTGTTTGCTCAGGCCATACCAGGCACCAAAAAACTCCAGGTTTTCGCGCGGACTTAGTTCCTGGTAAAAAGAAAAGTCCTGCGGTACAAAGCCGAATAGGCGGTTTACACGATATTTATGTTTGCCAACGGTGACACCGTCTAAAGCTACGGTACCTTCATCAGATTGAAGCAGGCCCGTCATGATATTCATCAGCGTGGTTTTGCCGGCGCCGTTGGGGCCAAACAAACCAAAACGATCGCCTTTGGCTATCTGTAAATTAAGGCCGGTAAAAGATGCGGTTTGATTACCCGGATAACGGAAGTTGAGGTTAGCTATATTTACAGCCGGATGGGTCATGTTCGCCATTTAATGTTCTTCAGGGCCTTAAAGGCCTTTTCTTCTAATTCGGCTATTTCCAGTAAATAGTTGCCCATGGTATCAAAATCTTGCTGACTGCCCAACCTGCCTTTGTAAATGCCCGCCGCGTGGATAGCCGCGTTGCGCCACATATCGCCCGATTGGGTAAACATTTTTGATGCGGCTAACAGATCATCCTGCGGTAGGTAGGCATGGGCCTCCTGTAAAAATGCCGCGTAAATATAGCGAAATCCGCCGCCGCCTGTACCAATTTCTTCCTGCATGCGCACCAGTTGGGCCAGGTATAGTTTGGCTTTATCTAATCCTAATTTATCGCGCCAGCCTTTTATTCTTTTCCCGGTAAACCGGATGCCTTTTACCCCCGCAAACGGACCTGGGATGCTGAGCATATTAAATACATTGCGTTTAATGCCGCTTTTTATTGCTTCGCGGATGCGGTCGTCGGCTATTTCGCCGGTGTATTGGGTGTAGTAAATCTGTCCTTTAGGGGCCAGCGCGCCTTTGGCAAAACGTACCCGCTCTAACTCGTAACTGGTTAATGTGGTCGGCGTTTCCATAATCGGGTCGCTGATCAAATAGTTGTCACCTTCTTTGCCATAAACAATCAGGTTGTGGGCATTAAAATGGAAACGGTATTCTTTAGGGAAATAAGTGAGATAATAAACCCCCACCTGGCAACCCACCGGCTGACCGGCTTCCAAACGTTCCATTAAAAACTTTTCGGCCTGCTCGCGCGAGCTGAATTTTTTCCTGATCACCGGGATGCCTAACGAACGGCAGGTGCGCTTAAAAATCCAACCCGGCATAGTGCGGAACGCAATGGCCGGGCCGTTATTGATACTGATAAAAGGGATATAAGCGTAAAATAAACCCGCGCCAATGCCAAATGCCAGCGGTTCGGTTATTTTGCCGCCGCTGCTTTGCCTTAATAAATTACTGGTAACCCCCGACTCGCAATGCGCCGACTGCCGGTGTTCAAAATCAATTTTCATGTACGGTGAGGGATTTCAGATCGGCTACGGAGGTGTTAAAAGCTTCGGCGTATTTCTGCAATTTCTGTTCGGATAGTTTATTAAAATGCTCGGGCTTCAGGTGGCGTTTAATTTGCCATTGCCAAAACCCGGTATAATCGGCAACCAGTTTTAAATCCATTAAACGGTATTCCATAAAAAACAAAATGGGGCTGGCTTTACCATCCAAAACCTGTTGCCGGGCGTTAGCTACCCGCTCTTTAATATCATCCCAGGCGGTATCCAGCGCGCTGATCTTTACATCCCAACCGCTGCTTAACTGGGTAACGTAATTGCCGGCTTCGTCGGTTGCATAGCAAACTTCTTTGGTGAGTTTGCCAAGCGCGCTTAAATCCTGCGGTACGTTTTCTTGTTTCATTGTTCACCTAATCTATTATAAATTTTGTCATTGCGAGGTACGAAGCAATCGCGAACTTGAAAAGCGGCTCTGCTTCTCCGCGATTGCTTCGTACCTCGCAATGACAAATCGGATATATTTTACCCTCTTTCCGCGCAGCGAAGAGAGGGTCGACCAGCGAAGCGTAGTCGGGGTGAGTTACACCACCGTCAGCATCGCATACATATAACTAAAGCGCGAGCTTTCAGGCACTAAAAGCAACAATCGCTCGTCTTTTTTCAATTTGTCGGTATGGAACATTTCGTTGATCATTAAATAGATTGATGCTGCACCTACGTTACCAACGGTGTACAGGTTGATGAACCATTTTTCGTCGGGGATGCCGCCGCCATATTCCTGGATCATATCATAGATCTTACTGCGGAAAAAGTTGCTGGAAATATGCGGCAAAAAGTGATCGATATCGGCAGCGGTCAATCCTTTTTTCTCGAAGATCTCCTTGATCTTTTTCCCGCCCAGCGGAACAATGTTATCGCTCAGTAAGGAAATATCCTGCTTAATGCTAAAGATGGATTTGGTCATAATCTCCTCCGGCGTGAAATCCATAAAGCCGGTCAGTGTGCCGTCAGCTTCTTTTTCAGAACCCATATACATACAGGCATCCATCTCGTTCGCATAAGATACGCCTTCTATCCAGTCGATGCGCAGGCTCAGGCCTTCGGGATTGGGTTGATCTGATAATAAAAATGCCGAAGCACCGTCGGATAACATCCAGCGTAAAAATTCTTTCGAGAAAGCGATGTATGGATTTTCATTTAGTTCTACCAGTTTATGGGCTTCCTCTTCAAATACATCAGCCACCAACAGACCCGAAAAACGCTCGGAGCCCGTTGCTACCGCGGTTTGTACTTCGCCGGCTTTAATGGCCAGGTAAGCAAACTTTAAAGCGTGCATACCTGCGCAGCAAACACCTGCGGGAGATACTACCTCAATGCCGCCTGCTTCAGGCAACCAGCCATGCGTCATTACCCCGTGGCTCGGCATCATCTGGTCGGGCGATGAAGTGCCGCAGGCCAATAGTTCTATTTCTTTCAGGCGTTCAGGGTTGTTGTCAAATAATTCGCGTACGGCTAAGGCCGTCATCTGGGCGTTGGTATGGGTTGATTTGCCGCCCTTGGCCAAAGCATAGTAGCGATTGGTTATGCCATTGTTACGCAGAACGATTTTTTTTGATTTGGATGGTTTACCATTGATGTAGCCCAGGTACTCTTCCATTTCGTCGTTTGAAACGGGGTTGTTTGGGAAAAATGCAGCGGTGCTGGTAATATAAACCTGATTAGACATAGGTACGTTTTAGTTCAATAATAAGTAGTGCTGTTTTTTAGCGCGGATACCTTTTTGGGTGAACGGACGCAGAAAAATCGCATCTAAAGTAAGCAGTATTGGCGCGCCTAAAAACAGCGCTATAAATAAGTAATACTTAAAAGCTGAAATCCAGGGCATTTTGTTTTGCCTTTTTGAAATAAATTTTGCCCACACCTTAAAAATCACCCCGGCTTTACCTTCAATCACCATCAGCGGGTACTTTATTTTTACAGCGCCGGCATCAACCAATTCCTGTTGCAGGCCGTTATAATCGCCCTGCGCCAGGTGTCGCGCTAAAATTTCGCCGTAGGCGCCGGTGCCTTTAATATTCTCGTCGGACACGCCCGGTTTAGGGAACACATTTAAATAACGCTCTTTCTTGCCGCTTAGCATCCAGTAAAAAATAGTGACGAAGCTTACAAAGTTGGGATTAGTATCAACCAAAGCCACGTTGCCCACAAATTTGGCGCCCGCATCGGCCAGCAATAGTTTAATTTTATCGAAGGCATTCAGCCACATATTACGCCCGGCAGATATCGTCACCACCGGCGTATCCTTCGCTACCGCCCTGAATTTTGGGTGCTGAATAATAGAATTAGACGGTATACTCGGCGACAGGAACCAGGGCTGATAACCGAGGATGATCAGATCATAGCTATCATGCTTCAATTCAAAATTGTGCAAATCCTGTGGCACGCCTAACTGGCAATCGGGCATCACTTTAAAAAAGCGACTGCCGGTCCACGGAAAATCGTAATCCTCTACCGGTTTAACCGAGATCAAATCCACATCTACCCCATCCTTTATCAAAGGCGCGGTAAAGTTCTCCATAATATCGGTCATCTGCCCCGATTGCGTGTAGTAAATGGCTAATACTTTTTTAGGCATGTTAGGGCTGATTATTATTGCGCGTGTAAGCGTTTGAAATTTGTGTCATATCGGATTTTATCACTTCCCAGTGTTTTCCTCTTAAACAAATCGGATCATATTGATTGTCCGCTTTTTCAAAGTTTGTAAAATTGCTGACGATCAAATCGGTATCATGACCATAAGGATAGCGTTCTTCGTGCAAAGCAATCATTTGAGCTAACGAGTATTTATCCAGTAATTCATGTAAATCCCAAAAGTCTTTCTTCCGGCCAACTCTTTGAATTACTTCTATTTTCATAGCCACTATATCATCTATAGCTGCCATTCTAATATCATCAACCCTAACGATGTCCCTGATAAACTCATCCGTGTAAAAAAGATCCACTTTAACCAGATTTTCCCTATCAGTGCCAACGGCGTACGATTTACCCATTGCTACCAGGGCGATACCACTATCATCCACGCAAGGGAAGGTATCGTTTAAAAAGCTATCTATATTTTCAAAATCTATACTGCCATAAAGCGCGTCCGTAAATAAATCGATGTCATCAGACATTCGGTGACCGAGCTGTAAACTCAGAGCCGTGCCTCCCACCAACCTAAACTCTGAAAAAACATCAGATTGAGTTAATGTTTCAAGGGTTGATTTTAGTATCGGAAGAACGGTATCGAAATGTAACATCAAATCACAATATTAAAACATAGCTTTAACCTCGTCCAGATTATAAAAGCGTTCTATCTCTGCTTTCTCCTCTTCGTTTCCACGTTGACTGACACGCTCAATAACTGCATCCTTATGCGCTATCCAATCTATCTTTTCAAATCTCGTATCCCAAAAAACAACTGGTCTTATGATATCTAAATTAGGCTTTACTTTGCTATGCTGTTTCCACTTCTCCTGCTTAATGTCGTAATACACTTGCAGCATCATTAAAAAGCCTTCTTTTAATCCTAAAGCTTTTTCAATTTTAAGGGCCAGCGGAATATTCATTTTCCGTTTTGCTTTAGTGATATCCCCTAACACCTGAGGATACTCATTCAGCTCCAGCGCAAAACGGCTTTTGGCAATCTTCCGGTCTTTTAATTCGTGTTCCAGAAAAATGCCCGGGTGTAAGCCCTTTAATAAATCTAAGTCGGCAATCATATTCAAATATAAACAAAATTGTTTATATGGTTTTGTTTATTACAGATCAGTCGGTTTTAATATCTTCGATTCTTTACTATAATCTTTCACAGCGCGCTGCACTACCGGCGATAGCTGATCGAAATGCTTAATTACATAAGCTTTATCAGCTTCCATGTCTTTTTTATACCCTACAATTTTGGGAGCTTTTTCCTGGATGGATAAGCGCAGGAAATGCAACTCGGCATTATCCGGGTCGGCGGCTATGCCTGCTTCCAGTTTTGCTTTGCCTTCTTTAAAGGTTTTTAAACGCTCTTTAGCTTTGGGTAATCCGGCTTTGCGAATGATGAGGGCACCGGCGTAACCTTGTTCGCTATCCTTAGTTAGTTTGGCCAGTTCGGTTTCAATATCATCTTTACTGCCCGATTGCATGGCAGCGTAATAAGCAGTTCTGTCTATTTTTTGTGCACCGGCAATACCTGATAAAACTGTGATCAGCATAACAGACAGGGCTATTGCCCGGCAAAACACTTTCATTTTCATAAGCTATCAAACATAATAAAAATTTCACACCTCTTGACAACACTAACACCTCCGCTTTCAATGAGATCAGGTTGCGGTGTTAAAACAATAATCCCCTATAATTGATTTACTACTTTGTAATTATTTGTTGTAACGAATAACATTAAAATACAGCGCGATTGAATAAATTTTGTTTATTTTGAGGTTATTTAATTACGTAAACTTGTTGATAAGACGGGTTTGAGTTAATAAAGTTTAAAAACAACTGAGTGGATAAACAGCTACCTTTTTCTGATTTATGGGCGGTAATACTGGGCGGATCGAGCGGGTTTGGCCTGGCTGCGGTTGAAAAACTGGCCGCCAATGGTATGAACATAGCCGTACTTTTCCGCGAACCATCGGCTACGGCCAAAAAAGCCATTCAGACTTTTACCCAACTTGCCGAAGAAAAAGGAGTGACCATCTTGCCTTTCAATTTAAATGTGCTGGATGCGGCATCGCGTCAATCATTTTTCGATCAGTTTAATACGCCCGATAAGCAAGGTAAGGTAAAACTGTTACTACACTCGGTGGCCCGGGGTAACTTGAAGCCGTTAGTACCGGTTAAAGATGGAGATAACGAACAATCGCTTTTAACTGTCGAGGATATAGCCATGACCACCTATGCTATGAGCAATAGTTTGCTGGACTGGTCGCGCGATTTGCTGAAAGCCGGTTTGTTCCATGCAGATGGTCGCGTTATCGGTCTAACCAGCGAGGGGGCCAACAAACACTGGGATGCTTATGCCGCTGTAGGGATTGCCAAAGCATCGCTGCAAAGCCTTACTACCTATATGGCGGTTGAGTTTGCGCCGTACGGCATTAAAACCAATTTGATACAAGCTGGGATAACAGATACTGCGGCCTTGAGGCATATCCCCGGCAGCGATAAACTGGTGGAAATTGCCCAAACCCGGAACCCCTTAAAACGGATGACCGTGCCGCAGGATGTTGCCAACGTAATCTATTTACTATGTACCGACGAAGCCGGCTGGATAAACGGCAGCCTGATTCACGTGGATGGTGGCGAACATTGCAGATAATTTAAAACATTATGCCCGTCTAAGTGTCCACACTTGGACGAAAAATAAATGTAAGCGTCCACGCTTACCTTAACGACAAATGTAAGCGTGGACGCTTACCGAATATTACACCCAAGCGTGACGCTTGGGTGGGCAGGCAAAAATTACCGAATGAAGAATCATATATTAAACCATCTGCCCTACAAATCGTCTTTCCGTTTTGTGGATAACATATCCCGGTTAACAGAGGATGAAGTGATAGGTGATTTTACTTTGAAAGAAGACGCTTTTTTTTACGAGGATCATTTTGCCGGTAACCCAATTACACCGGGTGTCATCATCACCGAAATTATGGCGCAGATTGGCCTGGTGGTGATGGGGATATTTTTGATATTGAAAGATACAGAGTTAAACTTTGGTAACGACCAGGATTTGTTCCCCTTACTAACATCAACCAATGTTGATTTTTTTAAGATGGTGCTGCCGGGACAAAAAGTGACGGTGATATCTAAAAAACAATACTTCCGTTTTGGGAAGCTGAAATGTTATGTGGAGATGCACGACAGCGCCGGCGACATGGTGGCTAAAGGCATGTTTAGCGGGATTATTAAAGAAGTTGCAGGACTGAAAAAATGAGCAGGCGCGTAGTTGTAACCGGTATAGGAGTGGTATCGCCAAACGGCGTAGGGGTGCCTGCGTTCCTGAATGCCATACAAAACGGCATCTCCGGCGTAAAATTTATGCCCCTGTACCAGGAGCTGAACTTTAGCTGCCAGGTTGCGGGTAAGCCCGACTTTGTTTGGGATGATCTGAAAAAATATATTTCGGAAGTTACTTTCCATGGTTTAAAAGGCACCAACATTGGCTACGGTATTACCGCCGCGCTTGATGCCTGGGCCGATGCCGGTTTTGAATACGATACCGACGAACCGCGCTGGGATACCGGCTGCATTTTCGGGAATAGCGTAGCCGATACCGAGGCGATGAAGAATGTTATTATCCGGGTGGATAATAAGGAAGCCCGCAAATTAGGATCGCGGGTGGTAGAGCAGGCCATGAACAGCGGGGTAACCAGTTACATTGCTGGTCGGCTGGGTTTAGGTGGGATGATTACCACCAACTCATCGGCCTGTGCAACAGGTACGCAGGCCATTTTAATGGGTTACGATTATATTAAACATGGATCGGCCAAACGGATGTTAGTCGGCAGCAGCGAGTATGTAGACCCTTACGTTTACGGCGCTTTTGATAGCATGCGGGTACTTTCGCGCAAGTTTAACGATGCGCCTGAAAAGGCATCGCGCCCGATGAGCGCAACTGCGGGGGGCTTTGTTCCTGGTTCTGGAGCGGCGGCTTTAATTTTAGAGGACCTGGATTATGCTTTAGAGCGCGGCGCGAATATCTACGCCGAAATACTGGGCGGATCGAGCAACTCGGGTGGGCAGCGCGGTGGGGGATCGATGACGGCGCCAAACCCTGCGGGAGTAATAAAAAGCATTACCGATGCGGTAATTTCATCTCAGATTCATCCCGATGAGATAGATTTGGTGAGCGGGCACTTAACGGCCACCATGGCCGATAAGCAAGAAATCCAAAACTGGAGCACAGCGCTGAAACGGAGCGGAAAAGATTTCCCGCTGGTAAACTCGCTGAAATCAATGATAGGGCATTGTTTAAGCGCCGCCGGTTCGATAGAATCGGTAGCGGCAATTTTGCAAATAAAACATAACTTTGCCCACCCAAATATCAACCTCGATGATCCGAACCCCGGGATTGCCGAATTGATTGATTTGGAACGCGTACCGCTTACGCTGGTTAAAAAAGATATTAATATATTAGCGAAGGCTAATTTTGGATTTGGAGATGTTAACACCTGCTTAATATTTTCAAAATATAAATAACAAATGAACAGAACAGAAATATTAGACGAGTTAAAGAAAATACTGGCTCCTTATACCCTTGATAAAGAACAACTGGCGGGGATAAACGAAAACACCGACCTGATCAAGGATTTGAAAATTAACTCGGCTAACCTGGTTGATATTATTATCGACGCTGAAGAGAAGTATAACGTAGAGATTGATTACGATGATGCCGAAAAGATGATTAACGTAGGCAGTTGCATAGATGTAATTTCGGCCCGTTTAAATGCGTAAATGGGCGGCATCGGTAACGATATCGTCGCGCTTAAAACCATCAACATCCGCCGGACGGTCAGTCCCCGCTTCTACAACAAAATATTAGCCGCCCCCGAACTGCAACTGTATCACCATACACTTGCAGCTATCCCCTTTCATTACTTTGTATGGCTGGCCTGGTCAGTTAAAGAAGCCGCCTATAAATGCCTGCAAAGGAATCAGCCCGATCTGGTTTTTTCGCCGGTGAGGATTGTGGTTAATACAATCACGCCACCAACTCTTTTCGTACAACCACCTATAACATTTCTTGAAGGTTCCGGCTTTGATGATGCCCTCTGCTTCGTTATCGAAGCCTCTTTTGAGCACAGAAAGCTCTACGCCCGTTCTATTATCTATGCCGATGAATTGATCCATACCGTAGTTGCAGTCAAACCTGATTTCGCAAATGTAAAATGGGGAATCAAACAAATAACCTCGACTGAACCGGCTGTGCAATCTTTCTCCGTACGCCAATTATTGCTGGATAGACTGATGCCCTTATTCCCGGCCAAGGATTTAAAAATCGACAAAGATCCGGTAGGAATACCTTTTGTTTTGCTTAAAGATAAAAACTTACCCGTCTCACTTTCGCATCACGAAGACTGGGTGGCGTATGCTTTTTAAGTTATAATAAGCTTGCAGTCGCTCGGCTCCAGCCGAGTGACGGTTATTTCCCGGCATAAATAATACTACAAACTTTGGCCAGAGGCCGGTTGATAGTCCTCACTCGGCTGGGGCCAAGCGAGTGCATGGAAGCTTTGAATTATCCGATATGCACACGGCTCTGCTTGCGGGAGCCACAAATTATGTGGCTCTACAGCGACGTTTGATTAGCTTTGTGTCCTCTGTGTCCTTCATCTTCGTGCAAGTCTTTGTGCGCTTTGTGGTAAAATTTTCCGCCAACAAAAAAACATAGCGTTACTTGCTCCTATTCACATAACGATAATTAAACCTCCCCGATGGCGCCACATCACCATTGATTAAAAAATCGGTAATATCACCGTCCGCCTGCATGTTATCGCTCCACTTAAATTCAAAATCCAGCGGACCTTTTTTAAACAGCGAACGTGGCAGGCGCAATTCTAACTGATTACCATTGATGTGATAATCAGCATCGGCGGCTTTAGTCCATTTCCAGCCTTTGGTTGACTTTTCTACGGTAGCTTTTTTATCCGGGTTTACCCGGTTCACCACCAAATCGTAACCCTCCCAGCCGGTTTTATAATTGTTATCGATATTGATAAACAAGCGCATCCAGGCGGGATCTGTTGCGGGGGAGAGCTTATCCTGAGTGGTCAGCGAAAAATAAACGTAATCTTTATCCGCCGCTACTTTAGCCGAAATGATATCGTTTCGACCTGTTTTATTTATGTAATGTTCACCCTTCCAGCCATCATGATCGCGGTGCATGGTGCTGCCTTTGTGGGCTGTAAATTCAGGTACCGCGGCCGACCAATCGATAAAACTATTGCCGACAGTCGGCTTAGCGTAACCGTTGGCCGTAACCGGTTCTTCCATTCCCTTAAATTTGCGGATGTTGGCCACCATCTGGTAATAATAATTATCGCCGTGGCCGCCTTTCATGGGTTCAATATCGCGGCTAAATTCCTGGTTAAACTCATCGGGGAAGGCGTTGACCTGCTTTTGCCACTCTTTAGCTCTGCCGGCAATCCATTCGTTCCACCCGGTGATGAAAATAAAATCGGGATTAATTTTTAGTGCCTGGTCCCACTGTTCCTGAAAGTTATAGCCATAATTAACTGCTCCCGGTTCAGTATGCGAGCCTTTGGTGTCGGTATAGTTCCTGCCAAAAGCTCCCGGCGTATTCATTGCGCTCAGGCCCGATACTTTTGTCCAGTTTTGGGCTACGCCTACCGTTACCTCTTCAAAGCCGCCATCCGGTTTTGGCCCGAAACCATGCTGCGGATAAATTTCCAGCCATCCCCAGTGATTTTTCTGCTGTGGCCCTTTATCGTAAACCGGTTGCCCCGGGCGGAAGGTAAAAAAGTTCCTGATCTCTTTATTTAAACCCGTACTATCCTTACCGTTCAACATGCCGGGGTAGGCCATAATCAGCGGCTTGCCATCCCAGTTAAACCACAAATCTTTATACCGGTCGGGTTTGTACAAATCGTTATACAACTGTGCAATTTCCGCTTTCGCGGATGCAATTGGTCCGAAAGGTAATATAAACGCTATGGCCGGTGCCTTAATACCATCCTTGCGTGCATCCTCAAAAGCTTTAAACAAAGCTTCGTAAGCGTCGGGGAAGGTGGTGCCGTTGGTAGAGTCAAGTATAATTACATCCACTCCCGCATCGGCCAGCATAATGGCGTTGCGGCGTTGCACCCAGGCATCGTTATCACTGTAATATCCCCACAGCGGTTCTCCCCAAAAAAAGGTGTTACCTTCTGCCGCGCGCCAAACGGGGTTTTCAAAATCGTTAAGCGCTTCCGGGTTTTTAGCTAATACTTTGGTTGCATCTAAAGGCACCTGTCCGGCAAAATTGCTGTGCCATACCCAGTAAAATAATCCCACAAACTTATTCTTTTTAGGTGCGCCAACAGTTTTAAAGTCAGGCAGCTTTCGGCCTAAAGCATCGGTTGCGGGGTAATTAGGCACCGGGGTTTGTGCGTTAGCGAAGGATGTTGTCAGCAGGAGTAGTGTAAGGATGCGTTTCATGGTTATAAATCTATTGCCTGTCCAAGCGTCCACGCTTGGACAAAAGCCAATGTAAGCGTCCACGCTTACATTATTAAAAAAGAACGGGAGCGTGGACGCTCCAAAATATGTTTCAGTCAAGTGTAGACACTTGACCGGGCAGCCCCAAAAGAAGTCTCCCCTTTGGGGAGATTTAGAGGGGTGGAACTTGTCTAAACAAGTCTTAAAATTATATAATTCCTACTAATTGTGTCGATTTTCAATTAACATCTTTATTATTGTATTTGTAAGTGCAGCAGTTTGCCCTGTTACCATGCTGTCAAATCTACCCTCAATGAAAAATTATAAAGTTTATTTAAGTGTGTTAGCTATCGGTGCAATAGCGTCGGGTTTAATTGCCTGGCAAAGCAAGCCGCAAAAGGCCATAGTCGCTTCTGCTAAAAAGCCAAACATCATTGTCATCCTTGCCGATGATATGGGTTTCTCTGACCTGGGTTGCTATGGCGGCGAAGTAAACACGCCGAATATCAATTACCTTGCTAATAACGGCATCCGCTACACTAACTTTTATAATACATCGCGCTGCTGCCCTACCCGCGCATCTTTGCTGACTGGTTTGTATAACCACCAGGCCGGCATCGGTAAAATGACCGACGCCGAAGATGAACCCGGCTATCAGGGACATTTGGGCGAAAACACCGTAACCATTGCCGAAGTATTGAAAACAGCTGGTTACAACACGGCTATGTCGGGCAAGTGGCATGTATCAAACACTAACGATCGCCCTACACCGAAAGAGCAACTGGCCTGGTTAGATCATCATATCGAATTTCCTGAGTTTTCGCCGATTGCACAATATCCAACCAATCGCGGGTTTGATAAATACTTTGGTACGATATGGGGCGTTGTTGATTTCTTCGATCCGTTTAGTTTGGTAAGCGGCACCAAGCCAATTACTACAGTCCCTAAAAATTATTACCATACCGATGCTATTAATGATACCGCTGTGGCTTACATTAAAGGCTATGCTAAATCAGATAAGCCTTTCTTTTTATACGTGGCCGAAAATGCCCCGCACTGGCCGCTGCATGCCAAGCCCGAAGATATTGCCAAATATAAAGACACTTACAAAGGCGGCTGGGATGCCATCCGCGAAGCGCGTTATCAAAAAATGATTAAGCTGGGGCTGATCGATCCGGCAACTACTAAACTATCTAAACGCTGGCACGATGATTTAAAATGGGAAAACAATCCCGATAAGGATTACGATGCTGAAGCCATGGCCGTGCACGCTGCCATGATTGATTGTATGGACCAGGGGATCGGTCGGATCATTTCCGCATTGAAACAAACCGGCCAGCTGGATAATACGCTGATTGTAGTACTATCTGACAACGGAGCCAGCGCCGAAAATGCACCGGGCTATGGTCCGGGTTTTGATAGGCCTAATGAAACGCGCGATGGTCGCCAGATCAGCTACTCACTGAAAAAAGACAACCATCCTGGACCGGAAACAGTTTACTCATCCATCGGTCAGCGGTGGGCCAATGTGGCCAATACTCCGTACCAGTTTTGGAAGGCAGAATCGTACGAGGGTGGGGTGCATACGCCGATGATCGCTTTCTGGCCTAAAGGCATCACTGCAAAAAAGGGCAGCTTTAATAACCGCGTTGGCCACGTTATGGATTTTATGAGCACGTTTGTTGAAATAGCCGGGGCCAAATATCCACAGACTTATAAAGGCCATACCATCCCCGCCACTACGGGTTTAAGCATGGTTGAAAGCTTTAGCGGTAAACAAGGCGGCGGCCATAACGAGTTGTTTAACGAACACTTTGGCGCACGCTATGCACGCCAGGGCGATTGGAAGATCACATCTATGGGCGATACTACCTGGCATTTGTTTAACCTGGCGGAAGATCGTACAGAAATCAACGATCTGCGCAGCCAAAATCCCAGTAAAGTGAAAGAACTGGCAGCATTATGGCGTACCTGGGCCAACACTCATAACGTGTTCCCTAAACCGGGACGCAAAGCGGCAAAAAACGTAGAAAATTAATGGTGATGAGAAAAGTGTTTAGGATGAGTTGGGTTAGATTAAGTTTTGTTTTAACAGGCTTTATTTTGGCTTTCGCCGGATGCGGAAATCCGAAGAAAACAAATACTACAGCGGGAGATTCGACGGCGACTACCACAACCCCGACGACGGCTTCAAAAACTGATACCGCCGCCTATGCCGGGATGGTACATATCAGTGCGGGTACCTTCCAGATGGGTACCGATGATCCCGATTTTAAGGATAGCAAGCCCGTACACGCGGTAACGCTGAAAGATTACTGGATTGATAAACACGAGGTAACCAATGCCGAATATGAAAAATTTGTAGATGCCACCGGCTATAAAACCGTTGCCGAGCAAAAGCTAAATCCGGCTGATTATCCTGGAGTAGATCCGGCTGCTTTGGTACCGGGCTCAGGCGTGTTTACCGCGCCCCCGCAGCCGGTGACTTTAGATAACCCGCTGCAATGGTGGAAATATGTAGCCGGCGCCAACTGGAAACATCCCTACGGACCCAAAAGCGACTTGAAAGGAAAAGAGAATTACCCGGTAGTGCACATCAGTTATGATGATGCTTTAACCTACGCCAAATGGGCTGGCAAACGCCTGCCTACCGAAGCCGAATGGGAATTTGCAGCCCGCGGCAATAAACCCAATACCACTTACTATTGGGGGACTGAACTGCACCCTAATGGCAAAATGATGTCGAACAATTACCAGGGGCATTTTCCGGATAAAGATACCGGCGAAGACGGCTACAAAGGCCTGGCCCCGGTGATGTCGTTCCCGCCCGATGCCAATGGTTTGTACGATATGGAAGGCAACGTATGGGAATGGTGCAACGATTTTTATCGCCCCGATTATTATGCCCATAGTCCGGTCAATAACCCGCAAGGCCCATCTGATAGCTTTGATCCAGACGACCCAAACACCATAGCTCGCGTACAGCGCGGCGGCTCATTCATTTGCAGCGAGCAATACTGCATCCGCTACAAAGCCGGCAGCCGCGGCAAAGGCGAAGTAAAAAGCGCTTCGGATAATTTGGGGTTCAGGTGTGTGAAGGATTAAACTCACCCCGACTACGCTTCGCTGGTCGACCCTCTCTTCGCTGCGCGGAAAGAGGGAGCATTTTCGATAAACAAAGTTATTCACCCCGCAATCCCCTCTTTCCGCCGCAGGCGAAGAGAGGGTGCCCCAGCGTAGCATCGGGCGGGTGAGTCTATAGCGAGTCCCTATAAATTACCTTAAACGGAATGGCGGTATGATCCTTGGTATTGCTCAGTACCATTTCGGCGGCTTTTTCGCCCATCAGTTTAAAATCGGTTGAGATGGTGGTGATGCCGTTAAGGATGATCTTTTTAATAGGGGTTTCATTGTAGGAAATCACGCCAATATCCTGTCCCACTTTTAATTTGCTACTAATGATCTGCTCTACCAATTCAACCAGGTCGTCTTCTTTTAAATTGATGTAGACCGTACCGGGGGTTAATATTTCGCTTTCCAGATCGTGGATTACCTCGTACTCGAAAGCGTACTGACTGCAAAAATTGGTAAACCCGCTGACGATTTCCTTAGAGTAATAACTATGCTCGGGGAAGATGATTTTGATAGTGTGGTACTTGCTCAGCTTATCCAGCAACTGACTTAGTGCATCGTAAATATCCTGTTCAAAATTCTCGTACACTGCGCCAAAGTCGCCGTCTACGCCTTCCAGCAGTTTGTCCATTAAAATCAGTTTATCCTTGGGTAGTTCGTTAATTACGGCTGCAGCATGGCCGCCATCTTCCACAAAAAATGGGAAAATAATAAGCTTGGAGTAATGATCGATATTGCGCGAGAGCAGCGTTTTAAAGAAATTGAAGTTACTGTTATAGATATAAAAATCGATAGCGGCGTTGCTGCCCAGGGTTTCGGCAAAGGCATCGTAAATAATTTTTTTATGACTGCTTAGCTTATTAAAAAGCAGGAGCACCTTCACCGGCTGGGTAAACTGGGTATCGCTAATAAAGTATCCCTTACCCGCTACCGAATTAATGACGTTAAATTTTTTCAGCTCTTTGTAAGCACGTTCAATGGTGTTGCGGGCAACTTCCAGCGCCACGCTCAAATCGTTGATAGATGGCAGGATATCGTCTTTTTCAATCTTCTTTTCTTCAATCCCCCTCAGTATCGAATTGCAAATCTGCAGGTATTTTGGGGTGATGGAATACTCATCAATTTGAATAATTTTCAGATAATTTTTCATTCAATCGCAGGACAGTAGAGGATAGTTAAGCAAAATCATTTTTGTTATCTTGCCATAACCAATTATAGTCCTTTTTTAATAAATCCATGAGAAAAGTCTTTTTTTTATTTCTTGCCTTAGCCGCCGGCCACTTTGTACAGGCCCAGGTAAAGGCAGATCACCTGCAAACCGAGAACCTCACCAACCCCATCAGTATCGATGCTGCGGCACCGCGTTTCAGCTGGCAACTATCGGCCCCGGCAACCGCCCGTAATGTGATGCAAACCGCTTACGAGTTAAAAGTTACCGATGGCGGCAAAATGGTATGGGCACCGGGCAAAGTAACATCTGACGAGGCCAACTACGTAGCCTACAAAGGCGATGCCCTGAAATCGGGTGAAAAATATACCTGGCAGGTTAGGGTGTGGGACAATACCGGCAAAGCATCGCCATGGGCAACAGGAACCTTCCAGATGGGCCTGCTTACGGTAGCCGACTGGAAAGCGCAGTGGATAGGCCCCGTTAAAGAGGACGCCTCACGCCCGAGTCCATTGTTCAGAAAAGGATTTACGGTTACAAAAAAGATCAAATCGGCCATGGCTTATATCACTGCACATGGTTTATACGAAGCGCATATCAACGGTAAACGTATCGGTACCGATTACCTGACACCGGGCTATACCAGTTATCATAAACGCCTGCAATACCAGGCTTACGATGTTACCGGTTTATTACAGCCGGGCGCTAACGCGGTTGGCGCATCATTAGGCAGCGGCTGGTACCGCGGTTTTTACGGCATCGGCGACAGGCACGAGATTTATGGTAAAGATATTGCCCTGTTAATGCAGTTAGAAATAACTTATACCGATGGCACTAAAGCAATTATCGGCACCGACGAAAGCTGGAAAACATCAACCGGCGAAGTACGTTCAGCGGAGATTTATTTAGGATCAACCACCGATAATCGCCTGATGCAAAAGGGCTGGTCGACAGCTGATTTTGATGATAAAAGCTGGACAGCAGTAGCTGTAGAAAATTATCCTAAAAATATATTGATAGCCCAGGTTAACGAGCCGGTTAAAAAGCACGAGACATTTAAGGCCCTAAAACTTTTCACCACACCAAAAGGCGAGAAAGTAATAGACTTTGGACAGAACTTAGTTGGCTGGGTTAAATTTAAAGTTAAAGGAAAATCGGGCGATAAAATTGTGATTTCGCATGCGGAGATATTAGATAAGGAACATAATTTTTATACCGAAAACCTGCGTTCGGCTACATCACAAAACACTTTCATATTAAAAGGTGATGGCGAGGAAACTTTCGAGCCGCAATTTACCTGGCAGGGTTTCAGGTTCATCAGGATAGAAGGTTATCCGGGCGAAATTAAACCGGAAGATTTTACAGCCACGGCTTTGTATTCTGATATGCCGGTAACCGGGACTTTCAGCTGCTCAAACCCGATGCTGAACCAGTTACAACACAATATTGAGTGGGGCCAACGCGGTAATTTTATCGATATCCCTACAGATTGCCCGCAACGCGACGAGCGTTTAGGTTGGACTGGCGACGCGCAGGTATTTTCGCGCACCGCAACTTTCAACATGAACGCGCATAACTTCTTCGCCAAATGGCTGAAAGATGTGGCTGCCGATCAGTACAAAGACGGAAGCTTGCCACACGTAATCCCCGATGCTTTTGATGAGGGCAAACCGGTAGGCGGCGGCGGCAGCGCGGGCTGGTCTGACGCGACGACGGTAATCCCATGGAATATGTACCTGGCCTATGGCGATAAGCAAATATTGGCTAATCAATACAACAGCATGAAAGCCTGGGTAGAATGTATGAAAAGCCGCAGCCGCAACAACCTATGGAACACCGGCGGTCACTTTGGCGACTGGCTGTTTTTCACCCGTAACGATGATAACGACGGTACCGCAGCTATCACCAGCAAGTACCTGATTGCACAGTGTTTTTATGCTTACTCAACTCAATTGCTGATTAACGCAGCTAAAGTTTTAGGTAAAGATGATGAGGTTGCTACCTACACCAAATTACTGGCCGATGTAAAAGCAGCGTATTTGAAAGAGTATGTTACCCCTAACGGATTGATCTCATCAGACACACAAACAGCCTATACCTTAGCGCTTCAGTTTGATATGCTGCCCGAAAATCTGCGCCAGCAGGCAGCAGATCGTTTGGCAGATAACGTTCGCCGTTATGGCAACCATTTGACTACCGGCTTTTTGGGCACGCCATATTTAAGCAGCGCACTGAGCCGTTTCGGGCATGATGAAACTGCTTTCCGTTTGTTATTGCAGGATACTTACCCATCGTGGTTATACCCTATAAAAATGGGAGCGACGACTATTTGGGAGCGCTGGAACGGTATTCACCCTGATGGTACATTGGAAGTTCCGTCGATGAACTCATATAACCACTACGCTTACGGCGCTATTGGCGATTGGATGTACCGCAACGTCGCCGGTATCGATACCAAGGCCGATGCGGTAGGTTATAAAGGCATCCGCATTAAACCAACTGTTGGCGGTAAGTTGACTACAGTTACCGCCAATTACGAAACCATGTATGGCAAGATCGCCTCGAGCTGGAAGGTTGATGGGGGTAATTTTACTTTAGATGTGGTGATCCCGGCTAATACAACGGCTACCGTTTACGTGCCTACCAAGGCTGGCGGCGCAGTAACCGAAAGCGGACAGCCGTTGAAAAACATCAACACTGCGGATGCTATTGCCGGTTATACGGCGGTTAACGTAGGCTCGGGTTCTTATCATTTCACAACATCAATGTAAACCTTATCACATCATGCAAGTAATATTCGGCGTAATTTTTCACTTCATCGGCGGCTTTGCTTCCGGAAGTTTTTATATCCCCTACAAAAAAGTAAAAGGCTGGGCCTGGGAAAGTTTTTGGATAGTAGGCGGATTGTTCTCGTGGCTTATCGTTCCACCCATTGCGGCATATTTAACCATCCCGCATTTTATGGATATTATTAAAGCTACCAACGGCGGCATCCTGGCTTTAACCTACTTCTTCGGGTTATTGTGGGGCATCGGCGGTTTAACATACGGGCTCGGTGTCCGGTATTTGGGGGTGTCTCTGGGTAGTACCATCATCCTTGGGTTATGCTCGGTATTTGGTGCATTAGTGCCGGCTGTATTCTACCAATTTTCGCCTCAAAAGGGTAAGGATAGCATTGGTATCCTGGCATCTAACCACTGGGGGCAAATGGTGTTGTTAGGGATTTTGGTTTGCGTTATCGGGATTATTATCTGCGGTCGCGCCGGTACCTTAAAAGAACGCGATTTAAACAAGGACGGCGCAGCAGCTAACGAGAATAAAGATTACAATTTCGGGTTAGGTATTACCGTAGCCATTATATCGGGTGTGTTAAGCGCCTGTTTCTCTTTCGGGATTGATGCCGGTGCAGCTATGGCCGATGTGGCTAACAATGCCTGGAGGGCCGCCAACCACATTACCGATGGCAGCAACTTTCTGTACAAAAACAACGTGACCTACATCGTGATCCTTTGGGGTGGTTTAACTACCAACTTTGTTTGGTGTATGATATTAAATGCCCGCAATAAAACATTCGGCAACTATACCGATAGCAAAACGCCGCTGCTAAAAAACTACATCTTCTCGGCTTTAGCCGGTACAACCTGGTTTCTCCAATTTTTCTTCTACGGTATGGGCGAAAGCAAACTGGGTAACGGAGCCAGCTCGTGGATTTTACACATGGCCTTCATTATCCTGATTGCCAATATGTGGGGACTGGTATTAAAAGAATGGAAAACAGTAAGCAAAAAAGCCATCAGTACCTTGATTTTGGGCATTGTCACTATTGCCATATCGGTATTGCTGGTGGGTTATGGTAATAATTTAAAAGACAAGCAAAAAGAAAAAATCGCGACCGTTCAGGAGCATAAATAAGATCAATATAAAAACTACTACAATGTCTATCAGAGAAACAAATTTTAAACATGTAAGCTATTTATGGGATGATGTCGAAGCCGCTAAACTGGCTGGGGATGAGGTAGCTTTACTGATATACCGCTCTAATTTATTAGGTGCCGATTTGCGCCTGACTAATTACGGCGGCGGCAATACATCGTGCAAAGCACAGGCAAAAGATCCGCTGACCGGGCAGGAAGTGGAGGTAATGTGGATTAAAGGATCGGGTGGCGATATCGGCACGCTGAAAAAAAGCGGACTGGCAGCCCTTTATGTTGATAAGCTGCGCAGCCTTAAAAACGTTTACCGCGGTTTAGAACACGAGGATGAGATGGTGGAACTGTTTAACCATACCATTTACGATCTGGCTTCAAAAGCGCCATCTATCGATACCCCGCTGCATGGCTTTTTACCTTTCAAACATATTGATCACCTGCATCCTGACGCGGCTATTGCTATCGCAGCAGCTAAAGACGGTAAGCAAATTACGGCGGACTTATTTGGCGGTAAAATCGGCTGGGTTGAGTGGCAAAAACCGGGCTTTGATCTGGGCTTGCAACTAAAGGCTTGCTTGGATGCTAATCCGGGTATCCGCGGTATTATGTTAGGATCGCACGGGTTGTTTACCTGGGGCGATACTGCTTACGAAAGCTACATCAACACCCTTGAGGTAATTGAGCAATGTGCCGAATACCTTGAACAAAACTACGGCAAAAAAAGGCCGATCTTTGGTGGGGCTAAAATCGAAAGTCTGGATGCTGAAGGCCGTAAGAAACAAGCTATCGCTTTAGCGCCTATCCTGCGTGGTTTCTGCTCGTCAAACCAAAATATGATCGGTCATTTTACCGATGATGCACGTGTTTTAGAATTCATTAACTCTAACGATTTAGGTCGCCTGGCACCGATGGGTACCAGCTGCCCCGACCACTTCCTAAGGACTAAGATCAGTCCGCTGGTGCTGGAATTAGGTAAAGATGAGGACCTGAATGACGTGGCCGCGTTGAAAACCCGCCTTGCCCCGGCTTTCGAGGCTTACCGGGCCATGTATACCGAATACTACGAAACCTGCAAGCACCCCAACAGTCCGGCTATCCGCGATGCTAACCCGGTGGTTATTTTATACCCGGGTGTGGGGATGTTTACCTTTGCTAAGGATAAACAAACAGCCCGTGTTGCAGCCGAGTTTTACACCAACGCCATCAACGTAATGAAGGGTGCTGAGGCGATATCTGATTATACCTCACTACCTCACCAGGAAGCATTTAATATCGAATACTGGTTATTAGAAGAAGCCAAATTGCAACGCATGCCTAAGCCAAAAGCGTTGACAGGTCGCATCGCGTTAGTTACCGGCAGTGCAGGTGGTATAGGTAAAGCTATCGCCAAAAAATTTGCCGAGGAAGGTGCCGTTGTGGTACTAAACGATATGAATGCCGAACGTTTGGAAGGTGCCGGCGAGGAGTTTAAAAAGCTGTTCGGTAAGGATGCTTATACTACTGCCATACTGGATGTTACCAAAGCCGATCAGATTGCCGATGCGGTTGGTATAGCTACTTTGGCCTTTGGCGGGGTAGATTTGATTGTGAACAATGCCGGTTTATCCATCTCTAAAACCATTGGCGACCATACCGAGAAGGATTGGGATTTGCTGTATGATGTATTGGTAAAAGGCCAGTTCCTGGTTACGCAAGCGGCTACCGCCGTAATGCAGAAGCAGGATATTGGCGGGGACATCATCAACATCGTAAGCAAAAACGCCTTGGTAAGCGGGCCTAATAATGCCGGTTACGGCAGTGCAAAAGCTGCTCAATTACACCTGAGCAGGTTGAATGCTGCCGAGTTAGGTGCAGATAAGATCCGTGTAAACGTGGTTAATCCTGATGCAGTAATCAGCGATAGCAATATATGGGCCGGCGGATGGGCCGAAGGACGTGCTAAAGCTTACGGGGTTACTATTGAGGAGTTGCCGGCTTACTACGCTAAACGCACGTTATTAAACGAGGTGATTTTACCGGCCGATATTGCCAATGCCTGCTTTGCTTTTGCGGGTGGTTTGCTGGGGAAATCAACCGGGAATATTTTAAATGTGGATGGCGGTGTGGCCGCTGCATTTGTACGCTAATTATAAAAACCAATTATGGAACAGAGTAGAATAGATGAATTAAATCATCAACATATAAAAAGCCACCAGCGCAAGTTTGATTTTGTAGCCGAAGAGGTGGCCGATTTAGATAGCGTGCTGCAAAAACTGCAGGCTTTCAATATTGCCATCCCAAGCTGGGCTTTAGGCACCGGGGGTACTCGTTTTGGCCGTTTCAGCGGCGGTGGTGAGCCACGCAGCCTGGAAGAAAAAATTGCCGATGTGGGGATGATCCACGCGCTGAACCGTTCGAGTAATTCCATTTCACTGCATATTCCATGGGATATCCCTAAGGATGCCGATGCGATAAAAGCGGTAGCGGCGCAGTATGGTTTGCGTTTTGATGCAGTAAATTCTAACACTTTTCAGGATCAAAAAGATGCAAAACTGAGCTATAAATACGGCTCTTTGCATCATACTGATAAAGCGGTACGCAAACAGGCGGTTGAGCATAACATCGAGGTGATTAAATACGGTGTAGAGCTGGGATCCAACGCCCTGTCGGTTTGGTTATCGGATGGTTCTAATTTTCCCGGCCAATTGAATTTCCGTAAGGCCTTCCAAAATACATTAGAAAGCTTACAGGAAATTTATGAAGCCCTGCCGGATGATTGGAAAGTATGGATTGAGTACAAACCTTTCGAGCCTAATTTCTACTCAACTACCATTGGCGATTGGGGACAATCGTACCTGCTGGCATCTAAATTAGGTAAAAAAGCACTGACGCTGGTTGATCTTGGACACCACCTGCCTAATACCAATATCGAACAAATAGTTTCGCTGTTGCTGATGGAAGAAAAGCTGGCCGGTTTCCACTTTAACGATTCGAAATACGGTGATGATGACCTGACCGTAGGAAGTATTAACCCGTACCAACTATTCCTGATCTTTAACGAACTGGTGGAAGGGATGGATGCCCGCGGATTGAACCACGCTACCGGTATCGGTTGGATGATTGATGCATCGCACAACGTGAAAGATCCGATTGAGGATCTGCTGCAATCGGTAGAAGCGATTAAGATTGCCTACGCACAAGCTTTATTGGTTGATAAGGCAGCTTTGCAGCAAGCCCAGCAAGGCAACGATGTAGCCAAAGCGCAGGAGATTTTACAGGCCGCTTATCGTACGGATGTGCGTCCGCTGATAGCCGAAGCACGGTTACGTACCGGCGGCGCTTTAGACCCAATCGGTGCGTTTAGAGCAGGAGAAGTGAGAGCAGGATTAATTAAGCAGCGCGGTGAAAAAACCGTGGCTACGGGACTATAATTTTACGAATGAACCCGATACCCGTAATTGCTGTTTTTGACGTTGGTAAAACCAATAAAAAGCTTTTCCTTTTTGATGAGAGCTATAACATTGTGTTTGAACGCAGCGCCCGCTTTAACGAAATAACCGACGAAGACGGCTTTGCCTGCGAAAATCTGGAGGCACTCCGATTGTCGGTTTACGACTCGCTGGCCGAAGTTGGCCGCTTAAAAGATTTTGATATCAGGGCCGTCAACTTTTCGGCCTATGGGGCCAGTTTTGTTTATCTGGATGAGAACGGAAAAACGATTGCCCCGCTGTATAATTATTTGAAGCCTTACCCATCGCATCTTAAAAAACAATTTTATGATGACTATGGCGATGAAGCTAAAATAGCGTTTGAAACCGCATCGCCTGCTTTAGAGAGTTTAAACTCCGGACTTCAGTTGTACCGGATGAAGCACGAGAAACCGGATCTGTTTAAAAAGATCAGATATGCATTGCACCTGCCGCAGTATTTAAGCTTTTTGGTAAGTGGACAGGAATTTTCGGACATGACCAGCATAGGGTGCCATACCGCCTTGTGGGATTTTGAAAAGAACGATTACCATAACTGGGTGAAGCGGGAAGGTATCGCTGATATTTTGGCCCCTGTTGTAGCGGCTGATCAGGTTTTCCCTACGGTAATCAGTAACCGGGGCTATAAGGTGGGCGTAGGCTTGCACGATAGTTCGGCTGCGCTGATCCCTTACCTGGCCAGTTTTAACGAGCCTTTTATCTTGTTATCTACCGGTACCTGGTCCATCAGTTTAAATCCCTTTAATCAGTCGCCGCTAACGCCTGAAGAATTGCAGAACGATTGCCTGAATTATATCCAGTACAAAGGCAAACCGGTTAAAGCATCGCGCCTGTTTAGCGGGCACGAATACGATCAGGGTACCCGCCGTATTGCCGAAGAATACGGAACATCACCCGTTAAGTATCGTAACCTGGCCTACAACCCGGACGAGCACGACGAGGATGTAAAAGCCTACTATCAATTAATGCACGAACTGATTGACAAACAAAAAATCTCGACCGGCTACGTGTTGAACAATGCTCCCGTAAAAAGAATTTTTGTGGATGGCGGCTTCGGTAAAAACTCAGTGTTTATGCATTTGGTGGCCAACGCCTTCCCGGATATCGAGGTTTATGCTGCATCTATGGCGCAGGCTACGGCTTTAGGTACCGCTTTGGCTATTCATGATAAATGGAATACCCGCGCTATTCCTAACGATCTCATCAGTTTGAAATATTATTCGGCGGCGGGGCATAAGGTTTAAGAAAGAAAAGCAAAGACAGATGTTCCCTCTCTTGAGAGGGGACGCACTGGCTAATCAATTAGCAGAAACTTTCATAGGGGTGTGTCCTTCGACAAATAAATCGCAGAAAGGACACACCCCTGACCCCTCTCAAGAGCAGGGCTGTTGCATTCTAAAAGATGAGTGACTAATTTAGGTTTATGAATAAGAGCATTATATCCTATTTAGAAGAACTGCCGGATGG
>Ga0116227_10000026_pt1 | contig 247059 bp, 226 predicted proteins | sample S1TSphgellanicum_FD_89693 | JGI IMG/M metagenome (GOLD analysis project Ga0116227, IMG submission 89693) | Host-associated microbial communities from peat moss isolated from Minnesota, USA - S1T2_Fb - Sphagnum magellanicum MG | ecosystem: Host-associated > Plants > Peat moss > Unclassified... | reverse complement strand
AATGAGTGTTATCAATGCCGTCAGAAACAAACTTATTTTACGAGTATTCGCTTGTGTAAACCAGAATAGACCTTATGAAAAAAATTATCAAAGATTACTTGCGTAAATCATAGAAATCGACCGCAGGGAGAAATCTTCTGCAACATGCATTTACGCTACATATTTTTGCAGAAGATTTCTCGTTATCGCTCGAAATGACATTTAATTTAATGAGCCCAATTACTCATTCTCTACTGCCGAGAATACCTCCAGCAATATATCCCATTTGTGGTCTTTGTCAATTTCCCAAACGCGTACATAGTTGTAATTGCTAACTACATCGCCTTTTTTAATGCGGGCGGTGCCGTAGCTGTAAGCCAGGTCGTTACTTGTTGACCGGCCCGCATTTACCGTTTCGGCGCTTATAGAGATGCCTTCGTTATCAATAAACTTCATGATCTTATCCTGCCCAACTATGGCATCAAACCCAGGGAAATAATATCTCCCTTCCGGGCTCAAAAACTCCTTGTAGCTGGCAAGTGATGATATGGATAATGAATGATTGAACAGTTTATCGGTAGCCAGTATAATGTTTTTGCCATTAAACGGATCCTTACTTGGCGCAACTAGTTTTGACGAGTCCGGCTCAGTAAAATCAGTTACAACATCCTGCTCAGGCTCCGGGTGCTGTATCCCCAGGTCCATCAATAATTTTAGTTTATTATCCGCATCGGCACGCCAAATGGATACGTAATCGCCATAAACTTTATCTGTATCGTTCTTACCGTTCTGGTAAACATATGGCCCTGCCGAAAATGCCAGGTCGCCATTGGCCGAGATACGCGCGAAATTGGGTTTCCAGGTTAATGAGCCCGGCTGTTTATCAATATTGTTATAAAAATCAACTATTAAAACTGCCTGGGGTTTAAAAACGATCCCTTCCGGATCGGCTACCTCTAAAAAGGCGCTTTTTATACCCTTACGTGCTACCAGCTTATCAAAATTATCTTCGGCTTTAATAACCTTATCTACTACTCCAAGGGCGGGTTTTTGTGCGAAAGCTAAACTGCTGAAAAGACTTATTGTTAGCGCAGTTAATATTATTTTCTTCATTTTGTTTATAATAGGTTGACGCAAGAAATTTAGTGATTATATATGATTACCAAACAGCTTACCTTGATGTATGATTATTAAATTTTTGTCCAATTAGTTCCTTCTTTAGTATCTTTTAATTGAAAACCGATCTTTTGCAATCCATCCCTTATCTTATCAGAAGTGGCATAATCCTGGTTAGACTTTGCTTCGTTCCGAAGGTTTACAATAAAGTTTAGTAACTGTGGCAGATCATCGCCCGCGGCTTGTTCATCCTTCAATCCTAAAACATCAAGTACAAAGCTTTTCATTAATTGTTTTAAAAGCTGCAAATTGTACTCATCTATTTTTAGCTTTCCATCATAAACCGAATTGATGATTCGCGATGCTTCAAAAAGCTCGGCAATTAGCACCGGGCTGTTAAAATCATCGTTCATAGCGTCATAACAACGATTTAATAAAGATTTTATTTCAACATCTGTACTGTTTGATGCTTTTAGTCCATCCAGCAGATCAAACGCGTTCATCAGGCGCTTAAAGCCTTTTTCGGATGCTTCCATGGCCTCGTTGCCAAAATCAAGCGTGCTACGATAATGGGCCTGCAGCATAAAAAAGCGTACGGTCATGGGGCTGTAAGCCTTGTTCAGTATCGAATTATTTCCGGAGAAAAGTTCGTGAGGCAAAAAGCTGTTACCTAATGATTTAGACATCTTTTGCCCGTTAACCGTAAGCATATTGGTATGCAGCCAGTAATTAGCAGGCATTTTACCGCAACTTGCTATATTCTGCGCTATCTCATTAGTGTGGTGTGTAGGCACAAGGTCGATACCGCCGCCGTGGATATCAAACTGGCCGCCCAGGTATTTGTTGCTCATGGCCGAGCATTCCAAATGCCAGCCCGGGAAACCAACACTCCACGGTGAGGGCCACTTCATTAAATGTTCGGGTTTGGCCTTTATCCACAAGGCAAAATCAAGCTTGCCATGTTTTTCCTGCTGGCCGCCTAAGCTGCGGGTATTGTTTAACAGGTCTTCCAAATTGCGGCCATTCAGTATCCCGTAATCGTGCGCGCTGTTATATTTCTCCACATCAAAATACACCGAGCCATCAACTTCATAAGCATAACCCGATTTAAGTATTTCCTTCACCAGTTCTATTTGCTCAATAACATGGCCGGTAGCGGTGGGTTCAATGCTGGGTGGCAGTATATTCAACTGTTCCATCACATCATGAAAACCTACGGTGTACTTTTGTACAATTTCCATAGGTTCCAGCTGAGCCAGCTTTGCTTTTTTTGAGATCTTGTCTTCCCCCTCATCAGCATCGCCCTCCAAATGGCCTGCATCGGTAATATTACGTACATAACGCACCTTGTAGCCTATATGTGTTAGGTATCTGAAAATCAGGTCGAATGATATATATGTACGGCTGTTGCCCATATGGGCGTCGCTATAAACAGTGGGACCGCAAACATACATGCCAACATGTGGCGGGTTAAGCGGTTCAAATTTTTCTTTTTTGCGTGTTAATGTGTTGTAAACAAACAAATTTTGTTCCATAGTGGCAAACTTACGATTACTCGGTTGAATATTGAAATGATATAGTCAGGAATAAGGGGGCAAGCAGCAAGATAAACGTCATAAATTTATAATAAATTTTTTCTTGATTGCTAGTTTTAGGATGCTATTTCTTAAAGCCCTTGTCTTGATTCCTGATTCTTAGCTCTTGATTCTTAAAACTTCTCATTCTGGCTCCTTACTCTTAATTCTCGATTCTATCTAAGTGCTAAATCGCTGCAAACAGGGTAATGGTCTGATAATTTTTTTTCGATGATGTGGTAATCCATTACATTAAATACGGGGCTGGCCATAATGTAATCTATCTGGTAGTTGGGGAAATCGCCATTATAGGTACGGCCAAAGCCCGATCCTTTTTCGCAGAAGGCGTTTTTCAGGCCCTTGCTCATCTGGTTTACAGCGAAAGAACTTGGTGTATCGTTAAAATCGCCGGAGATAATGTAGGGATAAGGGCAGGCGGCGGCATGTTCTTTTATCTTGGCTACTTGCGCGCTGCGTTTTATAAAAGCTATTTTAAGCTTGCTGCCTAACCTTTTGGTTGAGCCCATATCGGCCTTGCCCTGGCCCGATACCATGCTTAAATAACGGTAATCTTCCGGATCAAAACGGATGGATTGCAAATGCACACTGTAGACCCTAAAGATCTGTGTGCCTTTTTTTACATCGATATAAAGGCATTGGTTTCCACTGGTTTTATCATCAGATAAAGAGATCAGCCCGTGCGCAATAATAGGATATTTAGAGAAGATGGCCATGCCGATTGCCTCGGTGCTGTTATGCTCAAATTCCTCAAAATAATAATTAGTGGTATGTAGTATGTACTGAATAGAATCAACCATATCATACTGCCCGTGCCTGCGCGAGTAGAACTCCTGGAAACCTATAATATCCGGCTGATGCTCATTAATTATTTCGAGGATCTCCTGTTTGGTTGAAACATCATTTTTAGCGCCATAACGTTTAAAATTATGCACATTATATGTCATGATGCGGATCTCATGTGGTGGCGGAGGGCCAGCGGATGATGATCCGGCACGGAAGCCAATGTTTTTATTTAATACACTCCAGCCAATAGCAATACAAATTATTGGTAACAACACCCACATACTTTTACGCAGCAGCCAGTAGATGATAAAAATAATGCTGCCGACCAAAAGCATTGGGTAGGCCAACCCGAAGAATGCGATGAGCCAGTATTTAGCAGGATCGGCTATTGGGGCGAGGTAACTAAGCAATAAACAGGCGCACAGGAAAAAATTTAACCAGAGGAATACCTTGTCAATAAAAGTTAGCTGTTTTTTTTTAGCTTTCATTTTTGCTGGCGCGAAATAGTATTTCCTTCTCCTCTTTGCTCAGGCTTTCGTAGCCGGTTACTGATATTTTATCCAAAATACGGTCAACATCCTCCTGCCTTGGTTTGCCCTGGCTTTTTTTTGCTGTATTGCGTGCAACTACTTTAAGGTTTGATAATCTCGGGCCCGATTTAAACAGATTGGTTATGGATGCGATCCAGTCGTGCCCCTTTTGTAAACGCTTGATATAAATAAAGCCTATTAAAGCACCGCCGAGGTGAGCAATTTCGCCGCCTGAATTTGGACCGGCGATGCTCAGGAAGTCAAAAATAACATAGGCTATCGCTATCCATTTTAATTTTACCGGGCCAATAATAAACAGTGGAATGGTATAATCAGGCAAAAGCGTTGCCGTAGCAACAATTACTGCCATAACACTTGCCGACGCGCCTACCGCTGTACTTAATGGCAATACCTGTGCAAAAACTGGGAAAAGATTATAACTCAGTATAAAAAAAAATGCACCTGCAAAACCACCCATCAGATACAGGCCCAATGTGCGTTTGTAGCCGCTAAACTCTTCAAATATTTGCCCTATCCAATATAGCCACAGCATATTGAACAAAATGTGGAAAATACCGCTATGCATAAACATATAGGTAAGCGGTGTCCAAAAACGGATCAATAATTTTGGCAGATAAGCGGGCAGCGCTAAATATTCATTTGAATAGTAGGAAATCACCCCCATTGAGCCGGTAAATAACCACTCAATAACCGACGGGATATTTATTGCTAAAAATACAATAACATTGATGCCTATGAGCAGGTATAACTTACTACCCGACCTCAGCATTTTCGACGATATATTTTGCCAAAGCGTACTCATATTTTAATTATTTATGTTCTTTGTAAATTCCAGAATTTTACCACCAAAAAGCCCAAAATCGCACCGCCTATATGCGCCAGGTGGGCAACGTTATCGCCTTGCGACTGGTTTATACTTGAATATATCTCTAATACAACGTAGCAAGGTATAATATATTTAGCTTTTACCGGTACCGGGATAAAGAGTATCATTAACTCCAGATCGGGGAATAGCATACCAAATGCTACCAGTACACCAAATATTGCACCGGAGGCTCCAACAATAGGAGTTGAATAAACATCTTTTAATTTTTCAATAACCGATGGATCTAATGTTTGAAAATCGGCAGGGATTGTAAAATGCCCTGTAAAATGATGTACCTCCAATGCCTGTATCAGCATTTGAAATGCAACTGCGCCAATACCGCAAATAAAATAGAGGTTAAAGAATTTTTTTGAGCCTACGCTATATTCAACTATCGGTCCGAAAGAAAACAAGGCGAACATGTTAAACAGTATATGCCAGATGCTGCCATGCAAAAACATGTAAGTAATGATCTGCCACGGCTTAAAAAAAGGCGAATCGAAATAAAATAAGGCGAAGTGTGATATAACCTGGTTGTTAAATACGGCCTCACTAAAAAAAACATTCGGCAGGTAAAAAAGTATGTTTAGTATCAGCAGGTTTTTTACAACCGGGGGTAAGTTTGAAAATTGCATTGTTCGTGTTAATATTTTATAGGTGGCAGTTCCTTAAACTACTTTTCAAATCGTTCTAATAATTCATTTAATGTAAAGGTACTAATTACAGGCTTTCCATTTAATGCAACATTTGGCATTTGGCAGGCAAAAAGTTGATCAATCAGCAAATTCATTTCTTCAAGCGATAATTTGGTGCCCGATTTTATTGCCGCGTTCCTTGCCAGCGAGCGGGCCAGGTTATCGCGCTTATCCAGTTTCAGTATTGCCAGGTTATTTTTAAAACCTTCCAGCAATTGTTCAAGCAACTGGTGTTCGCCAATGTTATTCAGATCGGCCGGGATACCTTCAACAACTACTGTATTTTTGCCAAATTCGCGTATATCAAAGCCTAAAGCACGCACATCGGGCAAAAGTTCCCTTAATAACTCAAAATCACTGCTGTTTAGTGTAACCGACTGCGGAAACAAACTTTGCTGGCTCACACCCGAATGATTCTGCAGTTGCTGTAAAAATCGCTCGTACAAAACCCGCTCATGCGCCGCCTGCTGACTGATGAGCATAAAGCCAGATTTTATCTGCGACAAAATGAACCGGTTATGAATCTGGAATAACTGCCGCTCGCTCGATTTGCTTACTTCCTGCTCATCAACCGAAATTTGCTGTTCCTCATGCAAGGCATGCTGATAGCTGGGCTCTTTTTTACTGATCTCGTACAAAGTGTCCCAGTTTTTGGGGATAGGTGAACTGTTATAACTGTTACTATCTCTGAACGGCATCCCCCTGTCGGCCTTTTTCTCCGCCGCAAAAGGATTAAAATCCGGGTTGAAAGCTATAGTTGGCGCAACTATCTCCTCAAAAGGTTTTGGGGTTATTAAGTGCTCAATGCTGTTCTCCTGGTCGAAATCAAGACTCGGCGTAATATTATATCGGCCCAGTGAACGTTTTACCGCCGAACGGATAATGGCGTAAATGGCCTTCTCATCCTGGTATTTTATCTCTGTTTTTGTGGGATGAACGTTGATATCAATTTTTGCAGGATCGATATCAATGAACAGTACATACATTGGGTACGCTTCATCCGGCAGCAACTCATCAAACGCGGTAAGTACCGCGTGGTTCAGATAAGCATCGCGTATAAAACGGTTGTTTACAAAAAAGAACTGCTCGCCGCGGGTTTTGCGGGCAAACTCGGGCTTGCCAACAAAGCCGTGCAATTTTATAATGGTGGTGTCTTCCTCAACGGGTACCAGGCGCTGGTTATAATTATTGCCGAAAAGGTGTACAATACGTTGTTTCAGCATCGCCTCCGGCAAATGGTAAACCTCCTGCCCATCATGGTGAAGGGTGAAAAATATCTGCGGATTAGCTAATGCCACACGCTGAAATTCGTCGATAATATGGCGCATCTCTACCGGGTTACTTTTTAAAAAGTTACGGCGGGCAGGCGTATTGTAAAACAGGTTTTTAACCGATATGGATGTACCCGTATTGGCCGAGCATGCCTCCTGGCTAATCACTTCCGAACCCTCTATAGTAATATAGGTACCCAACTCGTCTTCGTGGCGACGGGTTTTTAGTTCTACCTGTGCAATGGCGGCAATGGAAGCCATGGCCTCGCCCCTAAAACCCATGGTACGGATAGCAAACAGGTCATCGGCCTTGCGTATTTTTGATGTGGCGTGGCGCTCAAAACTCATGCGCGCGTCGGTAAGGCTCATTCCGCAGCCGTTATCTATCACTTGAATCAGCGCCTTTCCGGCGTCTTTAAGTATCAGTTGTATTTTATCTGCACCCGCATCTATCGCATTCTCAATCAGTTCTTTTACGGCTGATGCTGGTCGCTGCACCACTTCGCCCGCGGCAATTTGGTTGGCAACGGCATCCGGTAAAAGCTGTATAATATCTGGCATTTATTAAGTTTCCCTTCTCCGCCAAAAGCAGCGGATCATATTCGATGCTAAATTAAATATTTGATGTCATAACTTTTTTATCATTTGTTGGTTGTAGTAAGTTTAATAGTTTTATTTTACTTTGCACCACACTTACCGGATGAAGAAATTATGGCCCTTGCTGCTTGTTTTTACAGTAGCGTGTAAACAAAAACAAAAGGAATACAATGCTGATCTGCTGGTTAAAAACGCTTTAGTTTACACTGTTGACAGTAATTTTACCACCGCCCACGCCTTTGTTGTTAAAGCCGGAAAAATAATAGCCGTTGGCGATACCGAAGTTTTAGATAAAAAATATTTAGCCCGCGAAGTTGTTGACGCCGGAGGCCATGCCGTTTACCCGGGCTTTATTGATGCGCACTCCCATTTTTATGATTATGGCACAGGCCTGCAGCAAGCCGACCTGACCAATACCCACAGCTGGCAGGAAATTGTAGATACCCTGAACTCCTACGCCCGCCGCAATACAGATGGCTGGCTGGTAGGCAATGGCTGGGACCAAAATCTTTGGAAAAACAAACAGTTCCCTACAAAGGGCAAGCTGGATTCATTGTTCCCGGTGAGGCCGGTGCTGTTGGAGCGGGTTGACGGCCATGCTGCCATAGCTAACCAGGCTGCCTTAAATATAGCCGGTGTAAAACCCGGGCAAACCATTACAGGCGGCGTAATTGAAACAGTAAAAGGTAAGCTTACCGGCATGCTGGTTGATAATGCCGTGGGTATAGTTACCCGTAAAATACCACCACCTGACGAGGAAGGTACTCAGGCCGCGTTACTGACAGCACAAAAAAATTGTTTTGCCGATGGCTTAACCACCGTTGCCGACTGTGGACTGCCTTATACCATGATCAGCACCATTGCTGGCCTGGAGCACAAAGGAGACCTGAAAATACGTCTTTACGTAATGCTAAGCGATCGGCCCGAAGATTATGAATACCTGTTTAAGCACGGCATTTTTAAAACTCCAGGCCTTGATGTGCGCGGCTTTAAAATGTTTGCCGATGGCGCGCTGGGTTCAAGAGGGGCATGTTTATTACAGCCTTATGCCGACCAGAAAAACTGGAGCGGATTTTTATTGAGCAGTCAGCAGCATTTCCAGGAGATTGCCCAAAAGGTTTACGACAAAGGCTTCCAATTATCTACCCACGCCATTGGCGATTCGGCCAACCGGGTGATACTTAAAATTTATGCGTCAGTTTTAAAAGGCAAAAACGACAGACGCTGGCGCATTGAGCACGCGCAAATTGTATCGCCACAGGATATGAAACTTTTTGGCGATTATAATATCATTCCATCTGTACAGCCTACACATGCTACATCAGATATGTACTGGGCCATTAAACGCCTCGGGCCTGAACGTATCAAATCGGCGTATGCTTATAAGCAACTGCTCGATCAAAATGGCTGGATCCCGCTGGGCACTGATTTCCCGGTGGAAAGTATCAACCCGATCTATACTTTTTATGCCGCTGTTGAACGTAAGGATTTGAAAGGTTTCCCATCAACCGGATTTCAGCCCGAAAATGCGCTAAGCCGTGTTGAAGCGTTAAAGGGGATGACCATATGGGCGGCGAAGGCCCAATTTGAGGAAAACGAAAAAGGTAGTATTGAGCCCGGCAAATATGCCGACTTTGTGATACTGGATAATGATATTATGAAAATGAACGGTGCCGACCTGCCAAAGGTTAAGGTGCTGAAAACTTATGTTAATGGTGAAAAAGTATATGAGAAAAAATAAGTGGAACTGTGTTATTCCAGTATTATCGTTGTTTGTATTGTTTAATTCAGCCTGCGCGCAAAACCCGCCAGTTGGTAAAGCCTATGTTGTTGAAGAAAACCTGGTACAAAATTCAACCGTATTACTTAATAATGCATCTTACCTTGTTCCGCTGCAAAACCTCAATACTTTAAAAATTGCCAGCATCCATTTTTCAAACCAATACGCCAGCGGGTTCGATAGCCTGCTTAACAAATACAGCAAGGCCGATGTGATTAACGGCAACGATTATATATCCGGCTCTGGCCCCAAAAACATCAATACGCTCTCAAACGATCTGAAATGGTATAACACCATCATTGTACAGTTAAATAACAGCGATGTAAACAACCAGCAGATCATTGATTTTATCACCCAAAATCAAAAATTAAAAAATGTGGTGGTAGCCCTGTTTGGCAGCGGCAGTACATTTAATAAGCTTAATGATGTTACCGCGCCAATTATCTGGTGCGAAAGGGTATCCCCCGTAGCAGCCTATTTTAGTGCGCAGGCCATTTTTGGCGGAGTGGCTATCTCCCAAAAACTAAGCAGCACCTATGCGCCCCGTTATAGTGCGAATATGGGTTTCACTACCTCAAAAATCCGGCTGCAATATACCGTGCCCGAGGATGCGGGGGTTAGCTCAGTAAATCTTTTAGCCATTGATGATATCGCCCACGAGGCCATTGCCGCACACGCCACACCCGGCTGTGTGGTTTTGGTAGCTAAGGACGGCAAGGTGATCTTTAATAAAGCCTATGGCTATCACACTTATGATAACCAGTCGCCCGATAAACTGACAGATATTTTCGACCTGGCATCGCTTACAAAAATTACCGCCACCACCATGGAGGTAATGCGCCTTACCGAGCAGGGTAAACTGAGCATGGATTCCACCATCAGCGCTTACTTGCCAATAGTAAAAGGGTCAAACAAAGCAGATATCCGTTTGCATGAACTAATGACCCACCAATCTGGTTTAGTGGCCGATATTCCTACTTATGAAAAATTAAAACCGGGCGATCACAGTATTGATTCATCAGCCGCTTATCCAACCAAAATTGTAGATAACTATTACCTGCGTAAAAATTATTTTAATGATGTGATGATGCCCGATATCCTGCATTCGGCATTAAAAACCCGCGGGCAATACGTTTACAGCGATGTAAGCATGGTAATGATGAAGGAAATTTCGGAAACCGTTACCTCAACGCCTTTAAATGATTACGTGTTGCAGCAATTCTATTTGCCGCTGGGCATGCAGACAGCAGGTTTCCACCCGCTGTACCGTTTCCCGGCTAAAAATATTATCCCAACCGAGGATGATAAAGTATTTCGCCACACCCTTTTAGTTGGGTATGTAGAGGATCAGACTGCCGCGCTATGTGGTGGCGTATCGGGCAATGCCGGCTTATACGCCGATGCTAATGACCTGGCTATACTTTACCAAATGGTATTGAACAAAGGCGCATATGGCGGGGTACAATATTTTAAACCCGAAACGGTGGATACATTTACCGCTAAATATTCGGATGTTAGTCGCCGTGGTTTAGGTTTCGACCGCTGGGACCCTATTGCCGACCATCATTACCCCTCGAAACTGGCATCACCACAAACTTACGGGCATACCGGCTACACCGGCACCTGCGTTTGGGTGGATCCGAAATCTAACCTGGTGTATATATTTCTATCCAACAGGGTAAACCCAGAGGTTGGCAGTAAGCTATCCAGCCTAAATATCCGCCCAAGGATACAGGATGCGGTTTATGAGGCGATAGCGAAGGGGCTATAGAACAACTACACCTTTTTGTCATTCTGAGGAACGAAGAACCTATCCGCGTTCAATCTGCGCGCGCAGACCATCTGCTTCTATAATAGATGCTTCGTTCCTCAGCATGACAATTGGGGGAAATAAGCAAATTTTGTATCCCGAAATATTTACATCCGCTTAACACTATTCCAATAATTTGCTGTTAAACTTGTATCGGTCATCTGCGTATATTTAAATACAAATTACAGGTAACTCATTTTTAATGAAAATAGGAATAGTTTGTTATCCAACTTTTGGGGGAAGCGGGGTTGTAGCCACCGAACTTGGCAAGGCCCTTGCCGATCGTGGTCACCAGGTACATTTTGTAACTTACAACCAGCCGGCCCGTCTCGATTTTTTTTCCGCCAACCTTTTTTACCACGAGGTATCGGTATCCAACTATCCTTTGTTTGATTATCCGCCCTATGAGTTGGCTTTGGCTAGCCGCCTGGTTGATGTGGTGCGTTTTGAGAAGCTGGATGTGCTGCACGTACATTACGCCATCCCGCATGCATCAGCGGCATTTATGGCCAAGCAGATCTTGCTTACCTATGGTATCTATATCCCTGTTGTAACTACGCTGCACGGCACCGATATCACTTTGGTAGGGAAAGACCGGACATTTAAACCCGTGGTAACTTTCTCCATCAATAAATCCGACGGTGTTACAGCTGTTTCGGAGCATTTAAGGAACGATACCTATGAGTTTTTCGAGATAGAGAAAGACATCAAGGTGATCCCAAATTTTGTTGACCTTACCCGTTTCAACCTTAAAGCTAAGGACCACTTTAAAAAAGCGATTGCTCCTGAGGGAGAAAAAATACTGGTACATACTTCCAACTTCCGTTCGGTAAAGCGCACTAACGATGTAGTAAAAATATTTGCCAAAGTTATTGAGCAGATCCCATCCAAGTTATTAATGGTAGGCGATGGCAAGGAACGTGCCGATTGCGAGCAGCTTTGCCGCGACCTGGGTGTGAGCGCCAACGTGCGCTTTTTAGGTAAGCAGGATGCCGTTGAAGAAATACTTTCGGTTGCCGACCTGTTTATTATGCCTTCACAATCAGAAAGTTTTGGTTTGGCAGCACTTGAGGCCATGGCCTGCAAAGTGCCGGTGATCAGCAGTAATGCGGGCGGTTTGCCGGAGTTAAATATTGATGGTGTAACCGGTTACCTGAGAAATATAGGTGATGTAGATGGCATGGCCGAAAAAGCGATCTATATTTTAGAGGACGAAGCCCGTTTAGCGCAGTTTAAGGACAATGCCCTTGCCCGGGCAAAAGAATTCGATCTTACCAATATCCTGCCTATATATGAAAATTTTTATACGGAGGTTATTGAAAGCTGCAAATCGCGCGAAGGTAGCCTGACATAAAACATATTAGTTACAGTATGGTTATATTATTATATTTATCCTAATATATAATCACATGAAAAAAATATTCCTTGCAGCTGTTACCCTTTTAGCCATTACTATCATTTTTACATCGTGCGGCGCACAAAAAAGTACCATAAACAACAACATTGTTTCGCGCGGAAAATTTGTAGGCACATGGACGTTAACTGCCGTTACTTATGATGGCTTACTGCCCGGAGGAGTACAGGTTGTATTTAACCAGGCACCGCCACAAAGCTTTACCAACAGCACCTGGAAGCTTACCAATAGCGGAAATGGCAGCTATACTTTAACCGATGGCACAGTACAAACCATCTTCTGGTCGGTTTTAAATGGCGATAATATGGATACCATGTTTCAGTTTAAAAAACTATTTGAGGGCGATAAAGCGCAAAAGGTTGATGATGGTTACCGTTTGGTGATCGGCAGTAACAATGGGTCAATCATGGTATTAAAAACCCCAATTGCCGTAGGCGATAAAACAGGATATATTGTTTATTCTTTTAGTAAGAAATAATATTTAGATATAATCACCTCTTGTCATTTCGACCGTAGGGAGAAATCTTCTTCAATAATATATGGCGTAAATGCCAGGCGCAGAAGATTTCTCCCTACGGTCGAAATGACAAAAAAGAAGAATAAGAAAACTTATAATAACCTCTTCACAATCTCCTCAGCACTCAATTTCTCCTGTAAGCCGCTGGTCATATACTTAAAGGCTAACTGGCCGCTTTGCATTTCATCGCTGCCAATTAGTACTGTATAAGGGATAGCCTTATTATTGGCATACTCCATTTGCTTTTTGATCTTAGCCCCGGCGGGATATAGTTCGGCGTTGATATTGTTTTTGCGCAGGCTGTGCAGTAATGGCAACGCGAAAGTCTCACCCTCACTATCAAAACAACAGATGAGCACTTTGGTAGTTTGATTGGTGGTGGTTGGGAAAAGGTTCAATTCTTCCATCACATCATAAATACGGTCGGCACCAAAGGAAATGCCTACGCCGGTAAGATCCTTTAACCCAAACATTCCGGTAAGATCATCATACCTGCCGCCCCCGCCGATGCTGCCCATGGCAACTTCATTGGTTTTTACTTCGAAGATAGCACCGGTATAATAGTTTAAGCCACGTGCAAGCGTGATATCCAGTTCCAATGTAGCTGTTTGCAGCGGGCAGTTGGTAATGTAATTGAATACCGTTTCCAGTTCATCGCAACCCTTTAACCCAGTTGGCGAATCAGCCAAAGCGTTACGCAGACTGTGCAACTTTACTTCGTTTGAACCATCCAGCAATATTACCGGCTTCAGTTTTTCGATATCGCTTTCGGTAAAGCCTTTTTCAAGCAGTTCTTTTATAACGCCATCGAGGCCTATCTTGTCCAGCTTATCAATAGCTACGGTAAGATCGATGATATTATCAGCCTTGCCAATAACTTCGGCTATACCAGATAAGATCTTACGGTTATTAATTTTTATGGTGAAATCCTTTAAACCCAGTTTGCTCAGCGCTTCATCGTAGATCATGATAAACTCCGCCTCGTTCAATAACGACGGCGAGCCTACCACATCCGCATCGCACTGGTAAAACTCGCGGTACCGACCGCGCTGTGGCCTGTCGGCACGCCAAACCGGCTGCACCTGAAAACGCTTGAATGGGAAAGTGATCTCGTTCTGGTGCATGACCACGTAACGGGCAAAGGGCACGGTAAGGTCGTAGCGGAGGGCTTTTTCGGAGATATCGGCAGTTATAAGTTGTGAGTTGTGAGTTGTAAGTTTTTGGGCATCAACTTTTGATAAAAAATCACCTGAATTTAAAATCTTAAATATCAATTTATCCCCCTCATCACCATACTTACCCATCAACGTAGATATATTTTCCATCGTCGGCGTTTCAATTTGCTGATAGCCATATTTACGGAATACACTTTTTATCGTATCGAAAATTAAATTACGCTTCACCATTTCAACAGGTGAAAAATCGCGGGTGCCCTTTGGTACGGATGGTTTGATGGATGCCATGCGGCAAATGTACAAAAAAGAGGGGTATACCGCTATGCCAACCAATACGGCATAATTATACCCATGCTATCATTACAGGGTTGCCATACTATCGCTTACAACAGTGAAGCAATAGTATATTATTGTTTCACTGCTGCCGTATCCTTCTTCGTCTGTACAGCAGGGCTTAATACCGGGGGTGTTTTGGCCTTAGTGGTGTTCTTCCCAGTACCTGCAACCGGTTTAACAGCGGGGCCTTTTGTTGCTGTAGTGTCTTTTCCGGCATTAGTAGCAGGTGTTTTTAAGGTAGTATCCTGCGCGGCTTTTATACCAGCCGGTTTGCCTGGCGGAGTAGTAATTTTACCCGTAGGTTTTCCGTTTACCTTTTTTGGTCCTGTTAACGCGCCACCCGGTTTGGGTTTTATGCCAGTGGTATCCGGCTTGCGGTTATAGGATGGTAATATGGATTCTTTAGATACCGGCCTGTCTTTCGGTTTCCAGAGAAATCCCTTTAATATCTTTTCATCTTCCTTTACTACATGGATGGGGATATACCTGTTTTCGGGCTTGGTGATAAAGCCCAGGTCGGTAACCTCGTTATTTTTCATGTACACCCATAGCCTGCTGCTTGATGAGCGCTGCATATCGGTTATTTGTTCGGTGGTACTGTCGCGCACAAAATAGATGGTTTCGGCATTGCCATCAACATATACCCTGCTCAACTTGCTGTTCTTAAAAAAGCCCCGCATTTTTTTACCGCCAACCTGGTTAAAATGGCTGGAATCCTCCTTCTCCACATTCACAATAAACGAGTTGGGGAACATATCCATCTTGTCGAGTTTCTTATTTTTCAACTGCAAGTTAACCGTATCGCCCGAGAGTTGCGAGCCCTCGGCCCAGATCATGGGTTTCTGATAACACCGGATGGTGGAATCGCTGTTACTGTAAAAAATGGAATCTGCCACAGCCTGCAGATCCGATTTAAATATTTTGCCTTTATGGAAAGCCTTAATGATACGTATGCGTGCCGTATCGCTCAACACCACATTTGGCGTAAAAAAGGTTGAATCGGGCTTTACCGGCTTTTTAGGCTTGGATGATACCACACTACTTTTCTTTTTTATAGGTTTTGGCTTTGGCGGCCCAAAATAATCGCGGTGATAAAAACTGGTATCTTTTGGCCATTTAGGTGCCACAAGCACTATGTTTTTTGGTGCCTCTTTGTACACTATATGCACTATTTTTACCTTCGAGGTATCTATTATATGTGATATGCTGTCCTGTTTCTTTTGCAGCACCAGTTCTTTAAAGGTCACTATCTGCGTTTCTATTGTATCGGCCGACATATAAACCGAGTCTGTTTTTACCCTTGTTTTTTTAGGGGTGAGAGGTTTGCCGGAGAGGATACTGTTAGTATCGGGCTTCGCGCCTTTAATGGCTGCACCTAATTTATCTTTTGTGCCTTTATCAATGTTTTTGCTTTGGCTGATTGCAAGTTTCTTTAGGGAATCTGTCGGCGGTAGTTTTTTGCTGAAAGAATCAATAACCGGCATGGTCAGCTTACCTTTTAACGAGTCAATCTTTTTAACCTGCGCTGCCGATGGGGTCATGATAGGCAACGTACCCATGCTTAACGGGCCTTGTTTTGGCGAGTTTACGTTCCCTTTTTTCGCTTGTTTAGCTGCCACTTTTGCAAGCGAATCGGTTTGGGATTTTGTAAGTAATGGTTTCTTTAGGGTATCACGTTTTTTGGTGGTATCATCCTCTTCGGTAATCATAATAATGTAGGGGTCGCGGGTAACTATGGCCAGGTCGTTCTTTTTAAAATAAGTACCCAGGCCGCCTTTTATGGTTACTTTTTGCTCTTCATCATTAAAAGTAACATGCTTCACCGCACGGCCGTAACCCACCAGCCTATCATAAAATAAGGTATCGCCTATTAAGGTTTTGGTGCCCTGTTTGTATAAATTCTTTTTAATGAAATTGGCCTGTTCGGTTTTGGTATCGTAAGTGCCGTTTTCGGTGAGCAGGGTGTCCTTATCCTTAGTGCCGTAAATACGGGTAGGCCCGTAAAAATAGTTGATCTTGGTTTGCGAGTTATACCGCATGGTATCGGTATAAATAAGCGCGTCGGTGGTTTTGCCTACCACATCATACCTGAAATAAGCATCGTGCGAAAAAGAGAAATAATAACCGTTTTTACTGGTAAGCGTATTGGTTTTGCTCACCAGCTTGCCGCCTTCGGTATAAGTACCTATACGGGTGGCGGTATTATAAGTAAAGTGATTGGTGGTTAAGGTGGCATCCTTATCAACCATTACCACGTTATCGGTTAGTATAGCTATTTTGGTATTACCGTCGTAATTAAGTTTATCGGAGTAAATGTTAAGTGTATCGCCCTGGTTTATGTTTACGTGCCCAAAGGCTTCGAACGCGTTTGCTGCAGGGTGAAAATAGGCGCTATCAGACCGCATAATGGAGAAATCCTGTTTCCACACGCCGTTGTACACCTTAATCATATCCACGCCATTGCGCTTAACACCCTCGCTCCGGGTTGACGAGATCAGGTTCACTTTTGATTTTTTTTGGCAAAAAGCGGTAGCCGTAACCAGTAGTAATACAAAACTTATGACATATTTACTCACAATGGCAAAATTAGTTTTTTGTTGGGGTTATTAAATTAATAATTTTGATGAATGCTGCCGGTTAAACAATTTACGGAATTTATTGAAAAAAACAGCTTGTTTACGCCCGGCAATAAAGTGCTGGCCGCGGTAAGCGGTGGTATGGATTCGGTTGTAATGGCCCACTTGTTAAAAGCGGCCGGGTATAATTTTAGCATAGCACATTGTAATTTTCAGCTAAGGGGCGATGAAGCCATTGCCGACCAGGAGTTTTCCCACCAGTTGGCCCAGCAATTTCGGGTTCAGTTTCATACTATTAATTTTGATACATCAGCCTACGCTGCCGAAAACAAAATATCCATCCAAATGGCGGCACGTGATCTCAGATATCAATGGTTTGAGCAGATAAGGCAGCAGCATAGCTATGATGTTATCGCGCTTGCGCATCACCAAAACGACGCGATTGAAACAATATTGTTAAACCTTACCCGTGGCACCGGTATCGCGGGCCTGCACGGTATTTTACCCAGGAACGGCAGCCTGGTGCGCCCGCTCCTTTTTTTAAACCGGGATGATATCCAGTCGGTTGTACAGCAAGGCCATTTAAAATATGTGGAGGACAGTTCAAACGCATCGGTTAAATATGCGCGTAATAAGTTAAGGCATGAGGTGATCCCCAAACTAAAGGAGTTGAACCCCGGATTGGAAAGCACCTTTGAAAACAACCTGCAGCACTTCAGGGATATGGAAACCTTGCTGGAACTGCGCCTGGCAGAGTTAAGAAATACCTTGTTGATTGAACACGGCGATGAGATCCATTTATCCATAGCCGTAGTAAAAGAACTAAACCCCCAACGCCTGCTGCTTTTTAAGCTTTTGCAGGATTATGGTTTTAATGAAACCGCTATTGACGACTTGATATCGGCATTGGATAAACACTCGGGCCGCGTATTTGAAAGCGCTGATTTTAAGCTGATCCTCGACCGGGAAAACATTATCCTTGCTAAAAAAAATGCGCATCAGCATAACGCAATGCAAATAACAAATGGCGAGCACAGGATTGATTATGGCAATTATAAAATTACGCTGCTGCATGATGACAGCGCGCTGATTATAAAAGATAACCCATTAGCTGTAGCCATTGATACTGATTTGCTCATCTATCCGTTAACTATACGCCCGTGGCAGCAGAGCGATTATTTTTACCCGCTGGGGATGAAAACACGTAAGAAGCTGAGCGACTTTTTTATCCAGCAAAAAATACCCCTGCACCAAAAAAGCGAAATACCTTTATTGGTAAACGGTAACGGCGATATTATGTGGATAGGCGGCCACCGGCTTAATGAACATTATAAAGTGAGTGATAACACTAAAAAAGTTACTATATTCGAACTGATAAAAATTTGAAGTTTTGGCGATTTGAGGGTTTAAATACTACTGCACATTAGCAAGCGTTTCATCTTCAGATCTTCCAGTTTTTCAGATCATCAACATAAAAAATGGAGAAACCTGCCTTTATTGAAAAGCAATACCTTGGAAGGGAATTTATACCCATAACCATACGCCTGGTGATGGCGATGTTTTGCTTCGCGGCTTATTTTTTTACTGATATTGAGGAAAAAAATAATGATCTGCTGGTGATCGTGGGCTTTGCTATTATTATCATCTCTATTATTATGGGTTTCCTGCTGCATTTCAGAACAAGGGTGCAGAACAAAAGCATTATGCTTGATGGCTTATGGACAACCCGCCTGGTAAAAATTGACCTGAACAGCATTGTTAAGGTTGAAAAAGGCGAATACAGCCGCTACCTGTTTAACAATCCAGTTTACAACCTGCACACCAAAGGTACCATCCGTTTTTATACCAGCGGGAAGGAATCTATCCATCTTACCGATCGCGATGGATTGGTTTATATTATTGGCTCACAGCATCCTAATGAATTTTTGCGTGCCATACAGGCCGAAATGAAAAAATAATTGTGGTTTTTACAGCCAATTTATTTTTTCTGAAAAAAAAAATAAAAAAAATAAATCCGTGTCAATCTTTCTATCGTAGGTATTGTTTTAAACGTACCCGATTATGAATAGCGACATGATGCATTTCAAGATAAAAGGCATTGCAGCCAATATCAGAAACAAGAGAGAACACAGGAATTATACCCAGGAATATCTTGCAGCAAAATTAGATATCTCTCAGAACGCGTATAGCAAAATAGAACTTGGCTACACAAAAATTACGGTGGAGCGCCTTTTTCAGATCGCCGATGTATTGGAATACGATGTCACTGATCTTTTAGTCATAAAGCCGGAGATAATTCATAGTTCGAGGGCCGTTTAGCGCTAACAATAATATCTTTGCCGGATATTATTGCAAGCTATGGAACCTGAAAAAATTGTTGAAGCCACAACAAACTTTGTACGTAACACCCTAAAAGATGCCGAAGGCGGCCACGACTGGTGGCACATTTACCGCGTTTGGACCAATGCCAAACGCATAGCCTCATCCGAAAACTGCGATATACTTACCGTTGAACTTGCCGCGTTGCTGCATGACATTGCCGACAGCAAATTTCATGGCGGTGATGAAGAAATAGGCCCGCTTACAGCAGGCAATTATTTGCGCAGTATTGGCGTAGATGAAGCCATTATTGAGCATGTACAGCAGATCATCAGGAACATTTCCTTTAAATCAGGTTTTGATAAACCGGGTTTTCAATCAACAGAACTTCATATAGTACAGGACGCCGACAGGCTGGATGCCATTGGTGCCATTGGCATAGCACGGACCTTTAGTTACGGCGGCTTTAAAAACAGGGAGATCTATAACCCCGAAATTGCGCCCAACCTTAATATGAGTAAGGAAGAGTATAAAAATTCAACCGCCCCAAGCCTTAATCATTTTTACGAAAAGCTGCTTTTGCTCAAGGATAAAATGAATACCGGAACCGGCAAAAAACTGGCCCAGCAGCGACACGAGTTTATGGAAAATTACCTGGAGCAATTTTATATGGAGTGTAAATAAAATATATTTTTTAGACTTGTCTAAAAAATATATTAGTTTTGTTTAAATTTAAACGCGAAACAGTATGTTAACATATTGTTTAAACGGAAAGGTTACTTTTGCGTCTGACGTGTAAAATACGGTATTTAAGTATATTCAATTATTGGTCAATTAATTGCAAGGAATATGAATGGGATTGCTGAAAGAAAGCTTACGGATAAAAAGATCAATCCAACAGCTATGCGCCTATTGGTTTTAGATTCATTATTAAAACAACATTCGGCAATTAGTTTAAGTGATATTGAAAAAAGCCTGGGCCCTGCCGATAGGATAACCATTTACCGCACCCTGAAAACCTTTGAGGAGAAGGGCCTGATCCACATTATTGATGACGGAACAGGATCGCCTAAATATGCTTTATGTGCCGAGGGTTGTGATGAAGACCAGCACCACGACTTACATGTGCACTTTTATTGTACGGAGTGTAAGGAAACATTTTGCCTGCCTAACAGTAAAATACCAGAGGTGGCATTGCCCGATAATTTTACATCAACCGAAATGAACCTTGTAGTTAAAGGTATATGCAGCAACTGCAAAAATTAATGCAATTCCATTGCATAGCATTAACCACTTACTTTGCAAAAAATATTAGGGCAAACTTTATTCCTCAGCTAAATCCACCGGCTTATGAATGTTATTTATAATATATGAAGTTATTTTTTACAATTATACTATGTGTTTTATTGCTGAATACCGCTTTTGCGCAACAGGATACAGTAAAACAACAACGCTTTAGTTTTCATTTTCAGGAAACTACCATTACGCAGTTTAAACCGGGCTTCAGCGCGCCTTATACCGGGCAAAACAGCTTGCTTACTACCCAGGAAACGCAATCGTCCATAACCACTACCCTATTTGGCGATGCTCGCTTATGGAAAGGTGCCGATGTTATTTTTGACCCTGAGCTATCGGGCGGCGCAGGTTTGAGCAAAACAACAGGTGTAGCTGCGTTTCCTAACGGGGAAACTTTTAGGGTGGGTTCAGCCTCACCGGCTATATATATTGCACGCTTGTTTTTCAGGCAGACATTTGAATGGGGCAAGGAAAAAGATACCATCCAGGACGATCAGAATCAATTGGCGGGATTAAAGAGCAAACGCTATTTTACCTTCGGCATAGGCAAATTTGGCATGGCCGATTACTTTGATAACAACGAATTTAGCCACGACCCGCGTACCCAATTCATGAACTGGGCCCTGATGGATAACGGCGCATGGGATTACCCGGCCAATACCCGTGGTTATGTGCTGGGTGCTTATACTGAGTTGGGTCAGCCTGATTGGACCTTGCGTTTTGCCTTTACCATGGTTACTACCACTGCCAACGGATCGGTGTGGGATGCCAAGATAAATCATGCCAACACGCAAACTATTGAATACGAAAAACGCTATGAAATAGGCGGCGAAAAAGGATCATTCAGGATACTGGGCTTCACCAACAACGGTAAATTTGGTAACTATGACCTCGCGATAGCCAATAACCATACCGCCCCGGTTGTGGATAGCACACAAGCGTATGGCAGGCATAAATACGGCTTCGGCATAAGTGCCGACCAATACCTGACCAAAGATTTTGGCGTATTTGCAAGGCTCGGTTATAACGACGGACATAACGAAACCTGGTTCTTTACCGAGATTGACCGTTCATTAAGTTTTGGCGCTGTATTGAAGGGTACACAGTGGAAACGTGCCGACGATGAATTGGGATTAGCCTTTATTGGCAGCGGGTTATCATCCGAACATCAGGCCTACCTTGCAGCAGGCGGCTACGGCTTTATTATTGGCGATGGCAGGTTAAATTACAGTCCGGAGTTGGTTGCGGAGTTGTATTACAAGATAAATGCTTTTCAAAAGAAATTCTGGTTGACACCGGATTATCAATTTATAGTAAACCCGGCTTATAATGCTGATCGCGGCCCGGTGAATGTGTTCTCGTTAAGGGCGCATGTGGAGTTTTAACTTTTAATATGTCATGCCGAACTTGTTTCGGCACCTCATATGCAAGGTGTATAACTTGCAAAGTCTGCATGTCCTGTGAGGTGCTGAAACAAGTTCAGCATGACTTTCCTTCTCTTTACTGCGTTATCAACCTATCCTCAAAAAACAAAAACGGCAATTGGTTCTCAATGCCTTTAATTACCCAGATTGGTCCCTGCTGGCAATAAAGGATCACCCTTATTTGCTGATTTTGCTTTTTCTCATATTCGGCCAGCACCTGCAGGCATGAGCCGCATGATGTTACCGGTTTTAACAGCGGAAACTCATCTGTATGAGCGGTTATGGCCATGCTCTCGATCGGATCATCCGGATGATTGGCTCCCCAGTGGAACAGTGCCACACGCTCGGCGCACAGGCCCGATGGATAAGCGGCGTTTTCCTGGTTGCTGGCGTAGATGATCTTACCACTTCGCAGCTGCATAGCCACGCCAACTTTAAATTTTGAATAGGGTGAATGAGAATTAGCCAGTGCCTTAACAGCTTCAAGGCATAAATTATGGTCGTTTTTATTAAGCTCGTTTAAAGTATCGTACTCTTCGAAAGCAATTTTTATTTCGTGATTTATCATTATATCACCCGCGTAAAAAAGCAGGGGATACAAGATAAGTAAAATTTCATTATCAACGAAAAAACGCGGTATTATTGACCTTAGAGTGATTTTAGCTGTTTCTCAGCGCTTCCCTTATTTTTTCAGAAGTAGCCTGCAATTCTTCAGGGCTGAACTTCAGTTTAGGGCGACTAAAATTAAGGTCATCAACCCGATTCATGGGGATGAGGTGGATATGGGCATGAGGAACTTCAAGCCCGATAACTGCTACGCCTACCTTTTTGCAGGGGATGGCCGCTTTTATTCCTGTTGCGACTATCTTAGCGAACAACTGCAGGCCGGTATAGGTTTCATCATCCAGATCAAAAATATAATCAACTTCCTTTTTAGGGATCACCAGCACATGGCCTTCGGCAAGTGGGTTAATATCTAAAAAAGCTAAAAACTCAACGCTTTCAGCCACGGTATAGGCAGGTATTTCGCCTGATATGATCTTTGAAAAGATGGTGCTCATGTTTTAGTTACTGAATTAGTGAATGACTGAATTAGTGATTGAATGAGATTTATTGAATTATTGATGTTTGGGGTTGGCAGTCAATAATTCAATAAATCATTAATTCAACAACTAACGGCTTATCTCCAATATCTCAAATTCTATTTTACCGGCTGGTACGGTGATCTCGGTTTTATCGCCCACTTTTTTGCCTAAAAGGCCCTTAGCAATTGGTGATGCTACTGATATTTTGCCCGATTTAAGATCAGCTTCGCTTTCTGATACTAATTGATAACTCATGGTAGCGCCGTTCTTGATGTTCTTTATTTTTACGATAGATAAGGCTAAAACCTTTGATGTATCGATCTTTGATTCATCAAGCAAGCGGGCATTAGCCAATAACTCCTGCATTTGCGAGATCTTTGCTTCATGCAAGCCCTGGGCTTCTTTCGCAGCATCGTATTCCGCGTTTTCAGATAAATCACCTTTATCACGCGCCTCCGCTATCGCTTTAGATATATTAGAGCGAACGGTTGTTTTTAAATATTGTAATTCCTCTTTTAATTTTTCTAAACCTTCCTTGGTATAGTATGATACCTCTGCCATAACGCACGAATTAATTAAACTTTCTATTTGTTACCAAAAAAAACCGCCCTCCTGTTTTATGGAGGACGCGAGTGTTATAAAAAACAAACAAGACTATATTGGCAGCGCCTACATAGTCTTGCTTTGTGTTAAACGAAGATAAGTGATTTAAATTTTAATATCCAAATTTTTGTTGCGAAGCCCCCAGCCCCCTAAAGGGGAAGCAAGTATTTTTGGTAGAAATTAATATGCAAATCAAAAACTCCCCCTTTAGGGGGTTGGGGGGCTCAGCTTCGCAGCCATCACCTCGCTAATCCTTCTGTACGAATCAAATGTCCACCCTGCTACGTGCGGGGTGAGGATCACTTTGCCTGATTGGCGCAACTCCTCGAACCAGGTTTGCTCAGCCAGCGACGGGAATTTTTCTACTTCAAGCACATCGAGCCCTGCTCCTATTATCTTGCCTTGTTTAATGGCGTTCAATACTGCACTTACTTTGGCTGTTTTACCGCGTGAGGTGTTGATAAAGAATATGGACTTTTTAAAGTGGAACAGGTATTCATCATCTATCAAACCATTGGTTTCGCTGGTTAGGGGGATATGCAGGCTCAATACATCGCTATGTTTTACAATTTCTTCCATGCTTACCTCGCGGGCATACCTGTCGCTAAAGCCGGTTTTGTATTTATCGTAAGCAATAACATCAACCCCAAAGCCCGAAAGCTTTTTGGCGAAGCTGCTGCCCATAAAACCATAGCCAATTATTCCAACGGTTTTGCCTTTCAATTCATAACCACGGTTAGCTTCGCGCAGCCAGCTGCCGCTCCTGATCTCGGCATCCGCAGTACGGAAGTTGTTCATCAGTGATAATAACAAGCCAACGGCATGTTCACCAACGGCATCCATATTACCTTCGGGCGCATTTATCAGTTTAATGTTTTTTTCGGCGGCATAGGCCTCATCTATATTATCCATACCTGCCCCGGCACGGCAAACAAAGCGCAGGCTGGTAGCGGCATCAATAACCGACCTGTCCACATTAAACTTTGAGCGAATCACCAGTCCGGCATAATCACCGATTATTTCAAAGGCTTCGCTGGCTTTTATTAATGGCCGGTAATCGCAGGTATAGCCCAATGCTTCGGCCTGCTCAATAAATACCGGGTGTATATCATCAACAATAAGTATGTTCTTTTTCATTTTCAGCTACAAACATATTGATACGCAGGGGAAATTATATTGGTTTGATGTAATAAATTCATTTATTATACGGGATGCTTTGTATTTAAGCCGCCAAATTCAATTAAATTTATAGTATAATTTAAACCGATGAATAAGCCCGTTCTCATTATTACTTGTATCCTTTTTGTGGTATTTAAAAATGCTTTCGCCCAGGATCCTGTCAAGACAGCAGAGGACCGTGATAGCAAAAAGGATATGCGGGCATATACTATTAAAGCGTTTAATGGCCGTGACCAGAAAGTGCATATTATGCCCGACTATTTTAATCACCTGTTAAAAATAAGCTGTTTGAAAGATACCATAAGCATATTAGATTATTGGGGTGTACCTGCAGAGGTAACGGTTTTAAACAAGAATTTTATAAAGATTAGTTATGCTGTTAGAGGAGGATCGGGGCTTGGTTTAGGTAACGTAATGATTTTATGCGTAAGTGGTGGTAAGCTATATGAGGCTATACATGTTTTAGAATACGTGAACGGAGAATCGGGAGATGAGCAAGACCGGTACAAAATAAAAATAATGATAAGCGGAGATAATAAAGAGACCTATAAATTACATGTGGGCATTCATGATAGTGTTAAGTCAAAAGCCACACCAGCAATAAATTATAATTATAACAATCAAACTGTTTTGAGTTTTGATGAAACCAGGAATGTTTTTTATTGTATAAAGGAAGATATAATGACAAATATGTCTTTTATTCCAAAATGGGAAAAAATGAGAACGGAAAACTTGGCGGTAATTATCCTGTAATTATTTTAAGTAATAACATTTACTATTATGTAAATGGCGAATGGTGGGATTTGGGAAGAAATAAGGAATTGAATGGATTTACAACACGCACAGCAAGGTGACATTACAATACCCTAAACCTATCAGCGTTTTAATTGTACTATAATAAAATGCTATGTTATGGAACCATTAAACAAAATAAAATCGAACGTTAAAATATATATAGACCACCTTTCGCACGACGGCTTTAAGCAGATCTTTGATCATATTGATCAGCTTAACATTAAAAAAGGTGTTGACAGACTGGGCCTCGAAAAGTTTATTGAACAATGCGCTTACCTGGCTGCGGGTTCGGGCGTAATATCAGGCAGCGGTGGCATATTTACTATGGTAATAGGCATGCCTGTTGATTTTATAAACCTGATAACCCAGCAATTCAGGATCACCATGGCTATTATGTACTATAATAAAGGTACGTATGAACTGGATTTTAACGACTTTATGGCACTGATAGCCACTTCGCTTAAAGTGGAAGCCAGCGTAGCCCTTACCAAAACCATGATGGAAGGCGTAGCTGAAAAAATGTTACTGTTATTAGGCACCCGAACCGCTGAACGTATGGTGCCTGTAATTGGCGCTGCCATAGGCGGTACAGCCAATTACCTGTTTATAAAACGCATGGCCAAAATGGTGAAGAAGATGCAGCTGGAACCGATTATTATTACGGTGAATTAATTTTATTCAATCATAACGATGGGTTTCAAACCCATCGTTATGATTGCGAGTTCTATTCATTCCTTAGTGATTTCACCGGGTTTACCAATGCCGCTTTATAAGTGATGTAACCGATAGTGCCTATCGCTATAAATAATAAACCGGCTACCGGTGCTACAAATCCCCACCAAGTCAGATCTACCTTAAAAGCATAGCCCTGTAGCCATTGTTGAATAAATAAATAGGCCAATGGCAGTGCCAGCAGGCTTGAGAACAGTACCAGTTTTACGGCATCCATAGTAAGGATGTAAATAATATGTGCCACTGATGCGCCTAATACCTTGCGTACGCCAATCTCTTTAATGCGACGGGCGGTTGAGTAGGTGGTTAAGCCGAACAGGCCCATGCAGGCGATAAGGATAGCCAGGCCCGAGAATAGCAAGAGAATATTGCCAAATTGCAGATCCTGTTGATATTGGCGGTTATAAAAATCATCAAGGAAAAACCAATCAAGTGAAGACTCGGGAAAATAGCTGTTCCATGTATTTTTTATGCCGCTGATGATCTGATCGGGGTTATTGCTGCTGAATTTAACCGAATAATAATTTACAGGTACCCAGCTAAAAGCAGGATCCATAAATAAAATAACCGGGGTATAGCTTTGTTGTAACGAGCGTTGGTGATAATCCTTTACCACACCAATTACAGGGTTGGGCCGTTTCTCACTGGTTTCGAGCCAAACCAGTTTGCCGATAGCATCCTCGTTGGATGCAAAACCGAATTGTTTAACCGCTGCCTCATTTAAAACCAGACCTATGGAATCAGCCGGGCGACTTTTATCAAATGCCCGGCCTGCGGCCAATTGGAGATCATAGTTTTTCATGAAATCATGATCTACCTTCAGCATTTCATAGAGATGCTCTTCGGTTTTTGAATCGCCAAACTTGCGGTTAGCCAAAAACTCGCCTACCTCCTTGCCTGGCACTGCGCCCGAGGCAGTTACTCCTTTAACGCCCGGCGTATTTAATAACAGCTGTTTAAAGCTGTTTAACTTTTGTGCCGAGCCGGGCGTATTTACCGGGGCTTTTAGCACGATGGTTTGATCGATATTTACGCCCAATTGCTGCCTGCTCATGTAAACTATCTGCCGGTAAACAGCAACGGTGCCGGCAATCAATAATAAGGATGCCGCGAACTGAAATGCTACCATTCCTTTGCGCAGTATAACACCTGTTTTTGAAAACGTACGTTTGCCTTTTAAAACGCTTACCGGTTTTAAGCGTGATAATAACAAAGCCGGGTACAAGCCTGACAATAATATACTGACCACAAAAACCAAGGTAATTTGCAGGTACAACGAGGTGTTAAATAACAAGCCGAACAATACAGAATGGTTAAGCAGGTTTGGCAACACCTGCGCGGCGAGAGCCACTATAGCAATACCCAGCACCAGCGCGATAGCATTGATCACCAATGATTCAAACAAAAACTGTAGCAGCAATTGCAATGCACTTGCCCCGTTCACCTTACGGATACCTACCTCACGGGCACGGTCGATAGCTTTGGCGGTTGCGAGGTTAATGTAGTTTACGCAGGCAATGAGTAAAATAACATAGGCTATAATGCCCAGGAATTTTACAGCAGTGCGGTTGCCCTTTACCTCTATCTCGTATTGTTTGGCAGGGTTGAGGTGAATATTAGTAAGTGGCACCAACGTAATGGCCCATTTCAAATCTTTAAGCGATGGCCCGTTTTTATACCGTTCGGCAAGGGCGGGGAATTTAGCCTCCACACTATGCGGACTGGTGCCCGGCTGTAGTTTTAGAAAAGTATAGCTCTCATGCAGGTACCAGAAATCCCGTTCAAACTGGGGGCAAGTTGCCCATGAGATGAGATAATTGAACTGCATGGTTGAGTTTTTAGGCACATCCTTAAATACACCTGTAACCATGCAGTGTAAAATGCCGTTCTGCGTGCTTACCTCCAGGAATTTGCCGATCGGATCAACTTTGCCAAAGTATTTTTGCGCCGCCGATTGGGATACCACCATAGTATTCACCTCCTTTAACACCGTTTTTGGGTCGCCTTTTACAAGTGGGTAATTAAAGAAGGAAAAGAAATTGGTATCGGCAAAAGCCACATGCTCCTCGCGGAATTTGGTGTTGTTGTAACGCACCACCCGTTCCGATTCATGCCAGTCAATCCGCACTATAGAAGCTATCTCGGGGAAGTTCTGCTTCATGGCGGTGGCGTAGCCGTTGGTGCTGGTTGGCCAGTCGTTCACCAGGTTATCGCCTTTGTAAAAACTGCTCTCTACACGGTAAATGTTACCGGCATCCTTGTTAAAGCTATCGTAACTTTTCTCAAAGTTTACATAGGCGCTGATGAGGATATAGGCGGCAATACCCAGCGTAAGTCCACCGATATTGATGAGTGTATAAGTCTTGTTTTTAACTAAGGTACGGCGGGTGGTGAGGAGTATGTTCTTAAGCATGAGCTAAATATAATTATTTGTGAGGATAATTATGTAGTGCTTGCAAGTTCGCATGAATAGCTGACTCACCCGGTCTTACCTTCGCTCGACCACCCTCTCTACCGCAAGCGGCAAAGAGGGTTATAAAAAAGAAAATCCCTCTTTACACAAAGTGTAGAGAGGGATGTCCAGCGAAGCGCCGACAGGGTGAGTTAAACGGAGCGCGTATACTGAAAGTCTATACAAAATCTACCTCCCCGCCGAAATCTTATTCGTCAAACTCACAAAATCAGCCACGCTCAACCGTTCGGCGCGCAGTTCCAACAATGGCTCATCCGTCATTTTTTCTTTGTTGATGAGGGACGATACCGCGTTGCGCAGGGTTTTGCGCCTTTGGTTAAAGCCAGCCTTTACCACCTGCCAAAATAGTTTTTCATCGCAGCCTAATTCGGCAACCTCGTTACGGGTAAGCCTGATCACAGCCGAAAGCACCTTTGGCGGTGGATTAAATACGCCTGCCTTTACGGTGAACAAATACTCCACCTTATAATAAGCCTGCAAAAACACACTCAATATGCCGTATTCCTTGCTGCCGGGTTTAGCCGAACAGCGCTCCGCTACCTCTTTTTGGAACATACCCACCACTTCAACTACCTGCTGGCGGTTATCCAGTACCTTAAAAAGTATTTGCGATGATATGTTGTAAGGGAAGTTACCAATAATAGCTAATGGCCCATTAAAAGTAGCCGCGAAATCCATTTCCAAAAAATCGGCATTGAGCAGTTTGCTGCCCAGCTGCGGGTATTTTTTTTGCAAAAACTGGTATGATTCCGTGTCGATATCCACCAAATGCACATCGTACTCCGGTTTTTGCAGCAGGAAATCAGACAGGATCCCCATGCCCGGCCCTACCTCCAGCACCTGGTGGTATTTATCGCCGGGGCGCAGACTGTCAACTATCTTAGCAGCAATGTTTTTATCAGTAAGAAAATGCTGACCTAAATGCTTTTTTGCCCTTACCAATGTCATTCCTAATCAATTATCTGCGCAAATTATACATATTTGTGCTTTATTGAGGAACAAATCTTTTTATTTACGTTTGTAAGTCGGGAGAAATTGACGAAACGTAACTAAAATCATCGCCGGTAGTCATCTGTGAATCATCCAACCCAATCGGTGAAATCACAAATAAATCGGTGTAATCATACACAAAACATGAGCGAGAAATTAAAAGTAGGTATCAGTATTGGCGATGTTAACGGCATTGGATTAGAGATCATTATCAAAACCCTGTCCGACAGCAAAATTTACGATTACTGCACCCCTATTGTTTATGGCCATACCAAGGTAGCATCGTTTTACCGCCGTATATCTGATGTTAACGAGTTTAATTTCAGCGTGATCACCAGTGCTTCACAGGCAATACCCCGCAAGCCCAACATGATCAATTGCTGGACGGAAGATGTAAAGATAGAGCCCGGTACGCTGAATAAAGATGCAGGCAAATACGCCTTTATGTCGCTTGAGCGTGCCACCAACGATTTGCTTGCAGGCGAGATTGACGCGCTGGTTACTGCCCCCATCAACAAGGACACCATACAAAGCGAAAGCTTCAATTTCCCCGGGCATACCGAATATTTGCAGGACCGCGCTGGCGGTGCCGACTCACTGATGTTTTTGGTGAGCGATACCCTGCGTGTTGGCGTGGTTACCGGCCATATCCCGGTTTCAAAGATCTCCGAAAGTATTACTACCGAGGGTATATTATCAAAACTGCGCTTGATGGATGCCAGTCTGCGTAAAGATTTCTGGATCCGCAAACCAAAGATCGCCGTGCTGGGCCTTAACCCCCATGCCAGCGATAATGGACTAATCGGCTCCGAAGAGGCGCAAACCATCACTCCTGCCATTGAGGAAGCCCGCGCTAATGACATACTGGCTATGGGCCCATACGCTGCCGACGGCTTTTTTGCAAACGGCACCTATTTACAGTTTGATGCCGTATTGGCCATGTACCACGACCAGGGCCTGATCCCGTTCAAGCAGATCGCCTTTGAATCAGGTGTGAACTTTACGGCAGGGTTAAGTTTTATCCGCACCTCGCCCGATCACGGTACCGCGTTTGATATTGCAGGCAAGAACAAAGCATCCGAAGTATCCTTCCGCGAGGCATTGTTCACCGCCATCCACATCATCAAACACCGCCGCGAAACCGCCGAACTGAACGAAAACCCACTGGCGTTTACCAAGCTGAGCAGGGATAGGGACTAATATTGGGGAATATCCAATATTGAATTTCCAATGCCGAAGTTCGAACCTCATCATTCGGTGTTCAAAATTCAGTGTTCGATATTCAAGGGGGGCGTTGCCTCCGGCCGTGCTTTCCGCTCATACGCCTGCAGGCTTTAGGCGCTAGGCCGGTACCCGCTGCAATCACTAACGCAGAGGTTTAGATTAAACATACCCGTCATGCCGAACTTGTTTCGGCACCCCACGCGCTGAGCAACCGCCATGCAGTCCACTCGTCCTGTGGGATCCTGAAACAAGTTCAGGATGACGGGAGGGTTGAACTTCGACGCGCTACGCCAACTCACCCCGACTACGCTACGCTGGTCGACCCTCTCTGCGATAAATCGCAAAGAGGGTGAAATTTTATTAAAAGAATAAGCCGTCTGCAAATCAAATTCCCCCTTCAGGGGGTTAGGGGGCCTTACTCTGCCGTTGTAGGATCAATAATAGCTGTTACCCTGCTTACCGAATTTGCCGGGAAGCCGCCTTGCTTGGCATGTTCGCGTACCATTTCTTCGTTGGGGGCATTGTAAATACAATAAATCTTATCGGCGGTAACGTAGCTGTGTACCCATTGGATCTGTGGTCCCAGATTACTGAGTACCCCGCAGGAGGTTTGTGAAATAGCTTTCAACTGATCTGGCGGGATTTGCCCCGCGCCGGGGATCTCCCTTTCAATTACATACTTTGGCATGGCATAAAGGTTTGCTGTTGGTTTGATATTGACTATAGGGGAGTAGTCCCGTTTTTAATATGGTAGCCGGACTCCATATTAGTAGGTATGCTTATCAAATTTAAAAGTTATATTTTATATAACGAAATGATTTTCAGGGCACTGATTGCTGTTCCTTTGGTTGCTGCCGCGGGTTTAGCGCAGCGTAACCCGTGATGCGGCATGGCCAAAGCTTTCAGCTTAAAAAAGCGGTATCAAGCTAACAAGCTTGAATAATTGTTACCGCGGGTTTAGCGCAGCGTAACTCGCGGCAGCGAAAATAACTAGTGGTTGCAATATACTTATACACCTATAACAATATTATAAGCGGTTCCCTTGTACTTGTAGGCAATGCTAAAGCTATTGGTGGTAAAATTCACAAGTTGAAAGGATGTTACATTGCTTTCTCCTTTTAACATCCCTTCTATTAAAATAATACCATTTTCATTGGTAATATTAGTAATCGTGAATTGTTTATTAAATGTATCTTGAGACACATCACTATCGCTACCGCCTAATTCAAATTTTTGAATAGCGTTAAAGTTGGTTTTTGTTCCAATTAGTTTTTTAAATCCGTCATAATCTGGCAATACATTTGAATAAGCTATCCCTGTAAGATTAGTTTCGGCTGTAGAACTATTATAATAACCATACTTGTTGCCTTCAGTTCTTTGATTGGACAGATAAATAACGTTAGCGCCAAACATGGCTGCTTGTATTTTTATTTTTCGGAAAGCCCTATCTTTAACTTTTTCCTGGCTGGAATAAACTGTGGTGCCTTTAGCCTTTGAACTTACGTCCGATAATTTAAATAATCCCTGAACTTCACTTTCAACAGATGTAATTGTAACCTTATCATAATCCATTACATTAGTTATTGTTTTGTAAGATGTTGCTTCAGCAAATGTTTGGATTCGCCCACTCTTGTAAATTATCTTTTGAACGGTATTTTTATAAACGGTATTAATAACATCTTCGCCTGGGTAGGTGAATTTAACAGCATCGGGAGTTACTTCTTTAACGGAACAAGCTGTTTTTTGATTGTTTATAACAATAGTGTCTACTTGTGCCTGACAGTATGTTAGAGTTGTAAGTGTTAATAATAAAACAGCAGAAAGTTTAATAAAATAAGGTTTGATTAGAGAGCGCATGTGTGATAGTTTAAATTGGTTAAATGTATTTGATTTTTTGTAATTATAGAAATCTAATTGATTTCGTACAGCGGGTATATGTGCCTCCCCCGCGTTAGTGATTGAAGCGGATACCGGCCCACTTCGGGAGCCTCAGTGCAGGCTGTGCCTAAGGCCTTGTGCGCGTATGAGCGGAAAGCACGGGCCGCAGGCAACGCCCATACTCCGCCTGTCATCCTGAACTTGTTTCAGGATCTCACAGGACAAGTGGACTGTATGGCGGTGGCTTAGCGAGTGGGCTGCCGAAACAAGTTCGGCATGACGTTTTGTGGGAAAGCTAAAAGCTTCTACGTTGGAAATTCACCATTCGGCGTTCGATATTAAATCCCTTCATTAGCCTTAAACCCCCATCCACACAGTTCCTAATCTCACCCTAAAATTCTATTTAAAAAAACCGTTTCCACATATCCAATATTTCCCTTACATTTGCGGGCTAATTGTTGCTCGTTGAAATCGCTAAGAACATATTCGATCCCTTATACAGGTTTAAAGCTGGGGAAGCACCAGTTTGAATTTGATATAACAGACAGCTTTTTCGACGAATTTGAATATTCGCTGGTAAAAAAGGCTAAGCTGCAATGTGTGGTGGAACTGGAAAAACAGGAGACAATGCTCATCCTGAACTTTCATATCACCGGGCATATGGATTTGAATTGCGACAGGTGCCTGTCACAATTTCCGCAGCCGGTTGATATCCGCGAGCAGCAGATCGCTAAGTTTAGCGATGAAGAAATAGATGATGAAGAGATCATCACCCTGGGTAAAAGTGATCATGAGATCAATGTATCGGGGCTGATCTACGAATATATTAACGTTGCAATGCCGTTTATTGCGGTTTGTAATGACGAGGGTAACACCCCTTATTGTGATAAAGAAATGCTGGACAGCCTTAACAAGCTTACAGTAAATAATGAACAGGATGAGCAAGTGGATCCACGGTGGGACGCGCTCAAAAAAATTAAATGATCTAATAAATTAAGTTATGCCACATCCAAAGCGGAAGATATCCAAATCGAGAAGAGATAAACGCAGAACACATTACAAGGCAGTTGCGCCTTCATTAACTACTTGCAAAACTACCGGTGCGGTACATTTGCCACACAGAGCTTATACTGTTGATGGTAACGTTTACTACAATGGTAAATTACTGATTGAGAAAGCAGCTGTAGCCTAAGTTAATTTTCTGAAATGAAGATCGGCTTAGACATTATGGGTGGTGATTATGCCCCCGAAGCGGCCGTTTTAGGCGCGATATTGGCCCACAAGGCTTTATCCGGGCCAAAACTGGTGCTCATTGGTGATAAAGATATAGCTGTAAAAATACTTCAGGAAAATAATTATAGCCCCGATAATTTCGAGTTTGTGCATACAACCGAGGTTATAGGTATGGGCGAACATCCTACAAAAGCAATCGTTCAAAAGGCCGACTCTAGTATTAGTGTCGGTTTCAGGCTTCTTAAAGAAGGCGCCATACAGGCATTTTCCTCGGCTGGTAACACCGGGGCTATGCTGGTTGGGTCAATGTTTAGTGTAAAAACTATACCGGGTGTACAGCGCCCGGCCATTACATCTATTGTGCCCCAGGTAACCGGCGGTGTAGGTGTTTTGCTTGATGTTGGTGCCAATGCCGATTGTAAACCCGAAATGCTTTTGCAGTTCGGTATGCTTGGTAAGTTGCTTGCCGAGTATGTGTATAAAATAGAAAACCCACGCGTGGCGCTGGTAAATATTGGTGAGGAAGAGGAGAAAGGTAATATTTTAAGCCAGGCCGCCTTCCCGCTCTTTAAAGCGTCAACCCTGTTTAATTTTGTGGGTAATGTGGAGAGCCGCCATCTTTTTGATGATGTGGCCGATGTAATGGTTTCCGATGGGTTCACCGGAAATATTATTATTAAGCTCTCCGAGTCATTCTACGAAATTGCCCTTAAAAAGGGAATCAAAGACGAATTTTTCGATAGGTTCAATTACGAGCAATATGGTGGCAGCCCAATTTTGGGTGTAAATGCGCCTGTTGTGGTTGGTCACGGTATTTCAACGCCCGAGGCTATTAAAAATATGGTCCTTTTATCAAAAGATATTCATGAAAGTGGCCTGATTGGTCAAATCACCCAGGCTTTTCAGTAAATAATATATAAAAATGAGTAAAATTCATGCCGCTATTACCGCTGTAAATGGTTATGTACCCGATTACATTTTAACCAATAAAGAGCTGGAAACATTGGTTGATACGAACGATGAGTGGATCACCAGCCGTACAGGTATTAAAGAGCGTAGAATACTTAAAGGCGAAGGCCTTGGCACTTCAGATATGGCAGCCCCCGCTGTTGAAGGTTTGCTGAAAAAACGCGGCATCAGTGCCGAAGAAATAGACCTGATAATTTTTTGTACTACTACCCCCGACCTGCCTTTCCCAGCTACGGCGAACATACTGGGCCATAAAGTTGGTGCTAAAAATGCCTGGGGTTTCGATTTGCAAGCTGCATGTTCAGGCTTTTTATATGGCTTAACTGTTGGTGCGCAATTTATTGAGACAGGCAAACATCAAAAAGTTTTGGTAGTTGGTGCCGATAAAATGTCGGCCATGATTGATTACCAGGACCGTGCTACCTGTATTATTTTTGGCGATGGTGCGGGTTGTGCCCTGTTGGAGCCTAATGAGGACGGTTATGGTGTTATTGACACCATAATGAAAAGCGATGGCTCGGGTATCCCTTACCTGCACCAAAAGGCTGGCGGATCGGTAAAACCGGCAAGCCACGAAACTGTTGATGCACGTGAGCATTTTGCTTACCAGGAAGGCCAGGCCGTATTTAAATTCGCGGTTACTAATATGGCCGATGTTGCAGCCGAAGTAATGGAGCGTAACAACCTTACTGCAGATGATATTGCATGGCTGGTACCGCACCAGGCCAACAAACGTATAATTGATGCTACTGCAAACCGTACCGGTGTTAGCGCCGATAAGGTGATCATAAATATTGAGCGTTACGGTAATACTACCAATGCAACCATCCCGCTTTGTTTATGGGAGTGGGAAGACAAATTTAAAAAAGGCGATAACCTGTTATTTGCTGCCTTCGGCGGTGGCTTTACCTGGGGCTCAATTTATTTAAAATGGGCTTACGACGCTAAATAGTTTTTTGACGTTCGGATGTGAAAATATGCAGGTGTGCAAATGGTCACATCCGCACATCAAAAAAATAGAACATTATAAAATTTGTTTTGTTAAATACTAACCAATAAATACTTAAATATTAAAAAATCTGCACATTTGCATATACGCACATTTGCACATTAATTAATACGTAACTTTATCCGAAATCAATTCATTCCCCAAGCATGGATATTAAACAAATACAGGACCTTATTCGCTTCGTAGCTAAATCAGGAGTAAACGAAGTAGCGATAGAGCAAAACGATTTTAAAATTACGATCAAAACCAACCAGGTGCAAACGGTGGTAAATGCTACCGTACCGGTACAACAGCCAGTTGCTTATGCCCCTGCCGAGCCTGCTGCTCACGCGCCGGCCCCTGCTGCTGCCGAAGCTGCACCAGCTGCTGAGGATACATCGAAATACATTACTGTAAGATCGCCGATGATAGGCACTTTTTACCGTTCAGCAAGCCCGGATAAACCAATGATGGTGAATGTTGGCGATGAAATAACAACCGGTAGTGTGCTTTGCATTATTGAGGCGATGAAATTGTTTAACGAGATCGAATCAGAAGTATCGGGCCGTATAGTAAAAGTATTGGTTGATAATGCATCACCAGTTGAATACGATCAGCCATTATTTTTGGTAGAACCTATTTAAGTTGATTACACCGATTGTTAAGAAGTGATTGCACCGATTTTTTTGATATGAGTCAGAAGGAAATCGGTGAAATCGAACCAAAATCTGTGAAATCCTAAAAAAATAACAATGTTTAAAAAAATATTAATAGCTAACCGTGGTGAAATTGCCTTACGTATCATCCGTACCTGTAAGGAAATGGGTATTAAAACGGTTGCTGTATATTCTACTGCCGACCGCGACAGCCTTCATGTGCGTTTTGCCGATGAAGCCGTTTGCATAGGCCCTCCCGCAAGTAAAGATTCTTATTTAAATATCCCGAATATCATTTCAGCCGCTGAGTTAACCAATGCCGATGCTATCCATCCTGGTTATGGTTTCTTGTCTGAAAATGCTAAGTTCTCGGCTATTTGTGCCGAATATGGTATAAAATTTATTGGCGCTACCGCCGCGCAGATCAATTCAATGGGCGATAAAGCTTCGGCTAAGGAAACCATGAAAAAGGCTGGTGTACCTATCGTGCCCGGTTCTGATGGTTTGTTAACCGGTGTAAAAGAAGGTATCGCGATAGCAAAAAAAATAGGCTACCCTGTAATACTTAAAGCAACTGCCGGTGGCGGTGGCCGCGGTATGCGTATTGTGTGGAAGGATGAAGAGTTTGAGAATGCATGGGATTCAGCCCGTGCAGAATCAGGTGCAGCTTTTGGTAACGATGGCATGTACCTGGAAAAATATGTTCAGGACCCGCGCCATATCGAGATCCAGGTAGTTGGGGATCAGTATGGCAAAGTTTGCCACCTGTCGGAGCGTGATTGCTCTATCCAGCGCCGTCACCAGAAACTGGTTGAGGAAGCCCCTTCACCATTCATGACCGAGAAACTCCGTAAAAAAATGGGTGAGGCCGCCATAAAAGGTGCCAAAGCCGTTAAATACGAAGGAGCCGGAACTGTTGAGTTTTTGGTTGACAAGGACCGCAACTTCTACTTTATGGAGATGAACACCCGTATACAGGTGGAGCACCCCGTAACTGAAGAAGTGATCAACTTCGACTTAATAAAAGAACAAATAAAGGTTGCTGCAGGCATCCCGATCTCCGGCAAAAACTACGAGCCAACCATGCACGCCATAGAGTGCCGTATCAATGCCGAGGATCCGTTCAATAACTTCCGTCCTTCACCGGGTAAGATCACTAATTTCCATTCGCCGGGTGGCCACGGTGTGCGTATTGATACGCATGTGTACACCGGTTATGTGATACCGCCAAACTACGATTCAATGATTGCTAAAGTAATTTGCGTTGCACAAACACGCGACGAAGCTTTAAGCACCATGGAGCGTGCCCTGAGCGAGTTTGTGATAGAAGGTGTTAAAACAACTATCCCATTCCATTTGAAATTGCTGCAGGATCCTAATTTCCGCGCAGGTAATTTCACCACCAAGTTTATGGAGACGTTTGAATACTAAAACAAATTGAAACCGTATTACTGTAATAAAACGTACATAGCATTCAGTATAAGGATTCAACCACAGCCATGAGCAACGAAAAGAATTTAGTAAAAGCGATAAAGGAAAAAGGCAGTAACCTCGAGGCTGAAATGTCGTTCTTCGATCATTTGGAGGCGCTCAGGTGGCACCTCATCCGCTCGGTTATTGCAGTGGCTGTGTTTAGTGTTATCGCGTTCTGTAACTTTAAGTTCCTGTTCAGTACCATCATCATGGCCCCGTTCGACCCTAAATTCTGGTCGTTCCGAATGATGTGTACATTAGGCAATCTCTTCCATCTATCAGGCTTTTGTATCGACCACATAAACGGGCATATCATTAATACCGAAATGGCGGGCCAGTTCCTGTTACAGATCAACACCTCATTATTGATCGGTGTGATACTGGGTATTCCCTACATTTTATGGGAGATCTGGCGGTTTATTAAACCGGCCCTTTTAGAAAAAGAGCGTAAAGCCGCCAGCGGTTTTGTGGTATATTCTTCCCTGCTATTTATTACGGGCATACTGTTTGGTTATTATATTCTGGTGCCTGAATCGGTGGCCTTTTTGGCAGGTTATACCGTGAGCGATGTGATTAACAACCAATTCAACATCAGTTCATACCTCTCCATCGTATCAACCATTACCCTTTTAACAGGGATTTTATTTGAACTACCAATTGTTATATACATACTGGCCAGCATAGGCATACTTACAGGTACGTTTATGCGTAAAACCAGGCGCTATGCCATTGTTATCATCATGATAGTAGGTGCCATTGTATCGCCATCGCCCGATGTTTTAACCACAACCCTTGCAACGGTGCCTTTACTGGTATTGTACGAAGTAGGTATCCTGGTAGCATCAGTAGTTGAAAAGCGCAGGCTGAAAAAGCATGAAGAATTAATGTCTTCATAAGCCGGCTCCAATCCAATCAAAAAAATAAAATTCTCCTCACCCTCTTTCCCGCTTGCGGGAGAGAGGGTGAGGAGTGTAACGAACTCGGGGTGAGTTAAACACGCAGAACGTCTGCGATAAAAGTTCCCCTCTTGAGAGGGGTTAGGGGTGTGTTAGTTAAGGACTATTGGGCGTTACCTTCGGCCCGTGCTATACGCTCATACGCCTGCAGGCCTTAATCGCAGGCCTGCACTGAGGCTCTCGAAGTGCCGGTATCCGCTCCTATCACTAACGCGAAACTTCGCCGCGCTTCGCCAACTCACCCGATCTGCGCTTCGCTGGATCACCCTCTCTATGACAAGTCATAAAGAGGGTTTAGGGTTGAAAAAATGTTTTAACCTCAATTCCCAATATTTATTTTCTGCAAATAATCTATCTTTGACCCCGATTAAACCATTATAAATTTTATTGATGAAAGAGGGATTAAAAATAGCTGTCGGCAGCGACCATGCCGGGTTCGAATATAAACTTGCGCTGGCTGAGAACTTAACTACAGCTACAGAAGTAAGAGATTTCGGCACATATTCTTCCGTATCTGTTGATTATCCTGATTTTGCCCATCCCGTAGCACTTGCAGTTGAAAGCGGCGAGTTTGATTTCGGTATTTTAGTGTGCGGCAGCGCAAATGGAGTAGCCATTACCGCCAACAAACACTGGGGCATCCGCGCAGCTATTTGCTGGAATAAAGAAATAGCCGTTTTAGCCCGCAGCCATAACAACGCCAACATCGTTTGTATCCCCGCCCGTTTTATATCTCTCGATGAAGCCAAAGAAATAGTAGAAGCCTTTTTAAGCACAGATTTTGAAGGCGGCAGACATGCGGATAGGGTTGATAAGATAAGTTGTTAAAGGTGGGCAAGAGCATTCTCTCCGCGCGTCATTGCGAAGAATGAAGCAATCCCCGACTATACAGAACTGTTTGCTAATTGTAGACATATCATGCTCAGCCGCTCATTGCCGCGGAGGCTACTACTTTTGTCTTGATACAAAAGGTAGCAAAAAATCAAGTCAGTAGATTAGGCTTCTTTGCTGCACAAGGCATTTGCGCTGCAAATCAGGCAAAATCTGGGCTGCTATATTTTTACCCCGCTGTCGCTACGCACTTTAGCCTTTGCCCTTCTGTAAAAATCTGCTATGCCCTGCCTTTGCGCTCAAGGCCACCATCGTTTTGCCTGATTTCACCCGAAGCTGTTCTACTGACGAGGAAACAAAATAAAACCTCTCTGGTCCTCCCTTCAAAACAGTTCCGTCTGCTTCCCTCCTTTCGGTACAAACAGCGTATAATCAAACGGCGGCATTTCTCTACCTGCTAAAAAACGGTTACAGGCCATGCGGTACATTTGGTGTATGGAATTGGCAATGGCCCCATCGCCACTCATACGCCTGCCGAAGTTGCTGTCATTAAGTTTACCATCGTGACATGCCTTAATCATGTTTAAAACCTTTTCGGCCCTGTCGGGGAAAGCCTTATATATCCAGTCGGAAAAGATCTCGGAAATACTGCCGTTTAACCTTACTACGGTAAAGCCAGCGGCAACGGCACCCCTATCGGCGGCGGCCTTAATAATATTTGGCACTTCCTGACTGTTTAGCCCAGGGATGATCGGAGCTGCCATCACCCTTACCGGGATCCCCAGTTCTGACAGCTTTTGAACCACCGCCAGCCTGCCCGTAGCAGTTACGGTACGTGGCTCCAGCTTTTGCCTTAATTGTTCGTTAAGCGAGGTTATAGACACGTTTACGTGCACCAGGTTCATGGCAGATAATTCGGTGAGGATATCCAGGTCGCGCAGGATGACATTGTTTTTGGTGATTATGCTTACGGGGTTGCGGTACTGCAAGAATATTTGCAGCAGCGAGCGGGTTATTTTCAGCTTGCGTTCAAGGGGCTGATAGCAATCCGTATTGCCGGATAGCAGAATGGCCACCGGCTGATAATTTTTTTTGTTGAAGTATTGCTCCAATAATTCTGCAGCATTGCGTTTCACTACAATCTTGCGTTCAAAATCGAGCCCGGCGCTAAAACCATAATATTCGTGCGAATTACGGGCATAGCAGTAAATACAGCCATGCTCACAACCCTGGTACGGGTTTATAGAAAACATGTGGCTCAGATCCGGACTATTCGATTCGCTTACGATATTTTTAGGATTCTCCTCAAAAATCTGTGTCGCGGTATTCTCCAGCAAGGGCTCGTCAAGCCCCTCAATATGCTCCAGCACATATTTGCTTTTTAAAAACTTATTATGAGTGTTTACCTGCGCTCCCCTGCCCTTAAAAAAATCAGCATTATCTACATGTGACATGCCAACAAATTTGCTAATATTTTTAGTAAATTACAAGTCGATCAGCTTATTTTTTATGGCGTATAAAACCAGTCCTACCCGGCTTTTTATCTGTAGTTTTTCAAATAGCTGATCGCGGTAACCATCAACGGTACGTGCGCTGATACACATTTGGTCGGCAATTTCCTTGTAGGTGAGTTCCGTACCGGCAAGTTTCAGAAAGGCAATTTCACGGTTATTGAGTTTTATTTGCTGTTGCTGCTGTTGGTTAAAATTGTTGAGTAAATATCGGGTAACAAAATCGGGGTAATAAACCTCGCCTTGGGCCACCCGCTTCAATGCCTGTTCAAACTCATGTGGTTCAGCATCTTTTAGCAAATAGCCTTTAACCCCCATTTTTACCATTTGGAGCACCTTGTCGGGGTCCTCAAACATCGATAGCACAATAATCTTAATATCCGGATATGTGCTTCGTAGCCATTCGGCGGTAGCAATGCCATCTTTTTTAGGCATATTAATATCAAGTAATAAAATATCGGGCTTTAGTCTGGGGGTGAGTTTGCGCATCAGTTCTTCACCGTCCGATGCTTCAAAAAGGATGTTGTATTGCGGGAGCAATTTGTTGATGAGTGAAGCGATACCGCTCCTGAAGAGCCGGTGGTCATCAACCAGAACTATTTGTAGGGGGGCCATATAATTGTTGGTCTAAAGGGTTTAGGGTAACCTTAATACAACAACCTTTACCCGGCAAACTGTCAATAGTTGCAACAGCACCGATCAAGGCTGCCCTGTTCTGCATATTTTTAGCCCGGAATCCAAATTCTCTTCAATTAACCAGGGGGAAAAACCTATGCCATCATCTTCGAGGGTTAAGTTAAGTAATAGTTTAGAATATTGCAAGTTGATTTTCAAATACTTAACTCTGAAATGTTTCAATGGCTAAAACAGTATGATGCTACGCGTAAAATTTATTGATCTTGGCAATAGATAATTGTCGTAATAAATAGTAATGTGATGATGAAGCGTTTCATTAACTACAAGATGGGAATTTTGTAGTTAATGTTGCATATGGACATACAAACAAAATTAAAGAATGTTATATGCAATGTATATGTTAAAATTCAAATCTGTTAACTGAGTTTTCTCGTAATAGCTTGCCGCTATTACCATCAAGAGTAAGAGAAATACGTGTAACACCATGGTGATCATTTTTAAACCCCATAAGGTCTAAGTACCAAAATCCTTTTCCATTAGAATAACCGCGTGTTATACCTGGCGGCCTGGACACAGTTGTGAAGTTTTCTTTTTGATATTTTTTTAAATAAGCTTTTACTTGGTTAAGTGAAAAAAGGAAATAAATTTCATTATCAGTTGCTTTTATTTTTCTACCATTTTGGTCATATTCATTTATTTTACCTACAGGAAAATATGAATAAATATCAGTTGGGGGGGAAGGTTGTGTATCCACAAACGTAAAATTTATGTAGTCATATTCAATTAACTTAATATTGCCATTAGGCCAATACACATGTCTTTCGCCAATTTCTTTTTTGAAAGTATAAGTTAACTTAGTAAAACCGTCAACGGTGTCACCTTCTATAGTTATTGTATTACCGTTAGTGTCAATTCTTGTATAATAAACAGTTTTTTTACCGTTAAAATTTTGGAAATAGGCTTTTTGTTTATATCCATTACATGTTGTATCGCGAAAGCTATATAGCTGTGATATATTTAACCTTTCAATATTAGAAGAAGTAGAATTATTGGAAGTAACAATTCTATGGCTACATCCAATAAAAAGAAAAGTTGAGACAATTAGCGCGGAACAACAGATTTTATTTATGCCCATGAGTTTTATAAATCTATTGTTCCCAAAATCAATTCCCCTATCCATCCAGCAAAAAAACAAACAATTCCTTAGGCCCGTGAGCGCCGAGAACCAGTGTTTTTTCGATATCAGCTGTACGGCTTGGGCCGGTAACGGTGGTGATCATAGATGGTATTTGCGCACCGTATTTTTGTTTGATGAGTTTAAAGGCATCCTTAAGATCGGGCACCAACTGGGATGTATAGGCCAGTACAATATGTACCGGCGGATATATGCTGAGCCTGCGGCCTGCCATATTTGCGTTAGAGAGCATTATGCTGCCATTGCGGGCTACCAGTGCCTCGCAAAGGGTAAAACCTACCTGGGCCTGGTCAAAGTCCCTGTCGGTTTCGTAAAACGGATATTCATATTGGGTTAGGATCTGCTGTAACTCGGGTTCCCAGCAATATATTTTGGTCCACTTGCGTTCTTCGGCCAGGGTAAGCAGGCTTTCAATAAACTGGATCTCATCCTCACAAAAAACAAACTGACCCGATACCGCGGTAAACTGCTCTGCAAAAGTTACTTCCAGTATCTCGTCATCAGGCGGATACATGGGCATTTCTTCCAGGTTAGGATATGGGTTATCCCGCTTCTCTAAAAGCGCCTTGCGGATCTTTTTTAGTAGTTTCTCTTTTGCTGTAGTTATATCCCTCATGTTATAGAAAGTCTGTTAGTATTTAGCCGAAAATCAAAAGTCCAAAGTCACTTAATGACTTCGGACTTTCAACTCAAGACTTTCGCCTTAAATTATTCGTTACCTGAACTTGCTTCTTTTTCTTCAGGGTTTCTTTCAAAGGTTCCTGAATGATCGCCAACGCCTTCATGTACAAAGCTTTGGGCGGCAGGTTCCTGATTTGATTCAGCAGGTGAACCGTTTACAAATTCATCATAAGTTGTACGATGATCGAACGGACGTTTGCCTAAGATCTCTTCAAGATCCGATTGAAACAATATTTCTTTTTCTATCAGCTTGTTAGCCAGTTTTTCAAGGCCTTCGCGCTTATCAGTAAGTAATTGTTTGGTACGCTCGTAAACAGTGTTTATCTGATTACGTACTTCGGTATCAATTAATTCTGATGTTTTTTCAGAATATGGCTTGTTGAACTGGTATTCGCCTTGCGTATCATTGAATGATACATTACCTACTTTATCATTCATACCATAAATGGTAACCATGGCGTAAGCAAGCTTGGTGATACGTTCCAAATCGTTTTGAGCGCCTGTTGATATTTTACCGAAAACGATATCCTCGGCAACACGGCCACCCAGTGTCATACACATACCATCTTCCAATTGTTCGGTAGTATATAAAAATTGCTCTTTTGGCAGGTATTGCGCATACCCTAAGGCAGCCACACCGCGCGGAACGATAGATACCTTAACCAATGGATCGGCATGCTCCAGAAACCAGCCTGCAATTGCGTGGCCTGCTTCGTGGTAAGCTACGATGCGTTTTTCTTCCGGAGATATGATCTTGTTCTTCTTCTCTAAACCGCCTATAACACGGTCAATAGCATCCTGAAAATCCTGCATATCAACTGCCTCTTTGTTTTTACGGGCGGCTATCAAAGCGGCTTCGTTACAAACGTTGGCAATTTCAGCACCGGCAAATCCCGGGGTTTGTGCAGATAATTTCTTAGCATCAACACCGGCAGCAAGCTTAACAGGTTTTAAGTGAACCTTGAATATTTGCTCACGGCCATTCAGATCCGGTTTGTCAATAGATACCTGCCTGTCGAAACGGCCCGGGCGCAATAAAGCGGAGTCTAATACATCGGGGCGGTTGGTTGCAGCCAGTATGATGATACCTGAATCGGTACCGAAACCATCCATTTCAACCAGTAACTGGTTCAGTGTGTTTTCGCGCTCATCGTTACCACCAACTATATTGTTTTTACCACGGGCACGGCCAATGGCATCAATCTCATCAATAAATATGATACATGGCGCTTTATCCTTTGCCTGGCGGAACAGATCACGAACACGTGACGCGCCCACACCTACAAACATCTCCACAAAATCAGAACCTGACAGCGAGAAGAAAGGAACCTGCGCCTCACCTGCAACAGCTTTAGCCAATAAGGTTTTACCAGTACCCGGTGAGCCTACTAAAAGCGCGCCTTTAGGTATTTTACCACCCAGGTTAGTGTATTTTTTAGGGTTTTTAAGGAAATCAACAATTTCCATTACTTCCTGTTTGGCTTCTTCGAGGCCGGCCACATCATTAAATGTTACCGATACCTGGGCCTCTTTATCAAACAAGGTAGCTTTTGATTTACCAATGTTGAAGATCTGACCGCCCGGGCCACCACCTGAACCGCCTGACATGCGGCGCATAATAAACAGCCATACTGCCACCAGTAATACACCCATGATGATAAACTGCACCAACGGGTTCGAGAACATGCTTTCGTTTTGTTTATACTCAGGCATTATCTGGTATGACTCCGGCAGGCCTTTTTCAGCAAGGGCCAGGTCGGCCTTTAAGCTTTCAAGCGATGCATCAGTAAACTGGTACTGAGGGCTTGCTGATTGCCAGCCGCCAAAAGTATTTTGTTCTTTAGCTGCATCACCGTATAACTGCGGTTTCTTTTTTAAGCTATCCTTTTTAATGTACACGTCGGCAGTAACAAAGTCGCCGTTTTTATAGGCTACTATACGTTCAACATCGCCTTTTTTCAGCATGTTTTCAGCAAAATACTGAAAGCTGATAGGCTTGCTATTGCTATCGTTTATTACCAGCGTTACAATAAGGAATACGAATATAAGAATGGCGTAAACCCACATAAAGCTAAACTTTGGTGGTTTAGGGGCCTTTTTATTTGATATTTTCCGGATCGGTTTTGGTTTTTCCAATTTATTATCTTTCATTTCTTTACAAGCACAAACTTACAATTAACAATTTAACATTTACAAGGGGCATGAAATGTCGTTATCAGGCGCTTCTGTAGTTCTTGATCTCTGCATCTCCCCACAGATCCTCTACGCCATAAAATTCACGTTTATCCGTCCTGAAAATGTGTATTACCACATCAATATAGTCCAGCAGTATCCATTCGCTGTATTCAAGCCCCTCTTTGCGCCACGGCTCAGTTTGGGTTGCTTTAAATATTTCGTCCTCAACACTGTTTGCAATTGCTCGTACTTGGGTTGTTGAATCGGCATGGCAGATCACAAAGAAGTCAGATACTGAACTGAATATATTACGGAGGTCTAACCTGACAATGTCATTCCCCTTTTTTTCCTGCATGCCATGTATGGCTAATTCAGAGATATAGGTAGATTCCTTTAACGCTTTACTTTTTACCATCAAAAAGAGTTAGTTTTGAACGAATTTAAGTTACAAATTAATATACTTTGCAAAATAACATATTTTCAGGATTATTTGTTGGACAAAATTTGATAACTCTAAAAGAAGTTGACTCAACAAATACATTCCTAAAGAATACATTGTCAAATTCCAAGCCATTGCCTGAAGGAACGGTCATTATGGCAGAAAGCCAGTATGCAGGCCGTGGCCAGCAAATGAACAAATGGAACAGCGACCCCGGCAAAAACCTGACTTTTAGCCTGCTGCTTAATCCCACTTTTTTGGCAATTGCCAACCAGTTTGATCTTACAAGAGCAGTGAGCCTTGGCGTGCATGACGGGCTTGCAACAATTTTGGGCGATAAGCTGAAGATAAAATGGCCCAATGATGTTTATTATGCCGATGGCAAGCTGGGTGGCATACTGATAGAAAATTTATTGCAGGGCAGCCAGATAAAACAGTCGGTTATTGGCATAGGGTTGAACGTTAACCAGGATGTTTTCCCCGATTGGGTGCCGAATCCGGTATCTGTTAAGCAAATCTTACAACAAGATTACGATTTACGGGTATTATTATCTGAAATTTGCAGCCATATAGAAGCCTGGTATTTAAAACTAAAGGCAGGCAAGGTTGAATTTGTAAGGAAAGCTTACCTTGATCGACTATACTGGTTAAACCAGCCACACAATTTCCGGGCAAACGGTAGTGTTTTTGAAGGGGAGATTATAACCGTTAAGGATAACGGCGTGTTGGTAATAAAGAGTAATATTGGGGCTGAAATGGAGTTCAGCTTTAAAGAAATTGAATTTTTAAATAGATAGGATTGTTCATTGGTTCATTAGCTCATTTGTTCATTGGTGCAATAGCGGCAAATGAACTAGCGGCACATAGTTAAGCGGGTTCAAATGGGGTAAATTGCCCACATAAAAGACCAATGAACAAATGAACCAGTGAACGAATGAACTAACAAGTGAACAAATAAACTAAAGTAGATGAAAAAGTTGTTGTTTTTAATGGCCGTGTTTATGATAAGCACCGGCGCTTATGCTCAAATTGAATCGCATGTAAAATGGGCGTATGCCGCAAAAAGGATCAGCCCTACCGAGGCTGTTGTTTTTTTAAGAGCCACTATTGATGACGACTGGCATATTTACTCAGCATACCAGAAAGATGGCGGCCCGGTGAAAACTTCGTTCACTTTTGCGCCATCAAAGGAATATAGTTTAGTTGGCAAATTATCTGAGCCAACCCCTATCACCAAATTTGAAAAGACTTTTGGTATAGATGTTACCTATTTTGAAAAAACGGTTACTTTTCAGCAAAAGGTAAAACTTAAATCGCCCAATGCTACGGTTGTTAAGGGCCAGCTGGAATACATGACCTGCAACGATAAAAAATGCCTTCCACCGGATGATGTTGATTTTTCTGTCACGATAAGCAAGTAATATTTAACAGAAAATGAAATTGACCGCCCCCCGTTTTTTGACCCGTTGTTTATTGATCCTTTGCCTGGCATTTGCTGCGTTGTCGGTTTTACCGGCTAATGCCCATGCCGGCCAGAAAGCAGATACTGCCTCATCAAGCGATGTACAGTTTACCTCTATCCCTACCAAGGCCGATAGTTTAGCCGCTTATAAAAAGAAACAGGATTCGATAAAAAAAGCTAAGCCTGTTGTAAAAGCAGTTGCCAAAGAAGCGCCTAAAACCCTTTGGGAGATATTTTTAATAGGCCTTTTGGGCGGTTTTACAGCGGTGATATTACCTTGTATATACCCGTTACTGCCATTAACGGTAAGCTTTTTTACCAAGAAAGCGGGCTCAAGGGCTAAGGGAGTGTCGCAATCATTAATATACGGCCTGTCCATCATTGTTATTTATGTAGCGCTGGGGATGATCATCACCATTTTCTTTGGCTCTGATGCGCTGAACGAACTGGCAACTAATGGCATATTTAACCTGTTCTTCTTTGCCTTGCTGGTGGTGTTTGGCATTTCATTTTTGGGTGCGTTTGAAATTACACTGCCAAGTTCACTGGCTAACAAGCTGGATGCAAATTCCGACAAAGGAGGCATAAGTGGTATTTTCTTTATGGCTGCCACATTGGTTGTTGTATCGTTCTCCTGTACAGGTCCCATCATCGGTACTTTATTGGTTGATGCAGCTTCAAAAGGCGACAGGCTTGGCCCGGCAGTGGGTATGCTAGGTTTCTCATTAGCATTGGCGTTGCCATTTACTGCATTTGCTTTGTTCCCGTCGGCTTTAAAATCACTGCCAAAATCGGGCGGTTGGTTAAACAGCGTAAAGGTGGTATTAGGATTTTTGGAACTGGCTTTCGCCCTAAAATTCTTGTCGAACGTTGACCTGGCTTACCACTGGAACTGGTTTGACCGTGAGATCTTCCTGTCGCTTTGGATAGCTATTGGTTTGTTGATGGGGTTATATTTGTTAGGCAAGATCAAATTTTCGCATGACAGCGATGTTCCGTATTTAACTATCCCGCGTACTTTCCTGTCCATCATCGTATTCGCATTTGTGGTTTACATGATCCCGGGATTATGGGGCGCGCCGCTCAAATCGATCAGCGCGTTTTTACCGCCGATAGCTACGCAGGATTTCGACTTATCGCAAACGCCTGGCGGTTCTTCGGTTCCGGCTGCAACGGCGGGCCCGCAATCATCTATAAAAGTTAAAAAATACGACGGCACTTACGACCGCATAAAAACCCGCGGACTTGACCCCTGGTATGATTATGACCAGGCACTACAGGTATCGAAAGAATTGCACAAGCCTATCATGATAGATTTCACCGGTTTCAACTGCGTTAACTGCCGTAAAATGGAAGCCAATGTATGGTCGGATCCGCGGGTGTTTAACCATCTGAAAAACGACTTTATATTGTTACAACTAGTTGTTGATGATAAGGCAGAACTGCCAGCCAGCGAGCAATTTGTATCGGACTACAGCGGCAAAAAGATTGTAAGCCTCGGCAATAAATGGAGCGATCTGGAAGCCAAAAGGTTTAACTCCAACTCGCAGCCCTACTACGTTTTGCTTGACAGCGACGGCAACCTAATGACCGATAAAAGCGGCCAGGTAATTAACCCATCCCCCGCTGATTATGACGTTGACAGCTATCTGAAGTTTTTAGAAAGAGGGATTGCGGCTTATAAAAAATAACTATCAATAATATTTTATTTCTTCCTCACCCTCTTTCCCGCTTGCGGGAGAGAGGGTCGACTAGCGGAGCGTAGTCGGGGTGAGTCAACGGAGCGCTTTCAACCCCCACCCAGCCTCCCCCTAAGCTTAGGGGGAGGTGTCGACGAAGGAGGCGGAGGGAGTAAAAACGGAGCGCGTTGAAGTTCCGCATTAGGGATGGCAGCGGATACCGGCCCACTTCGAGAGCCTCAGTGCAGGCCGAGCCTAAGGCCTGTGCAGTATGAGCGAACAGCCCGGGCCGCAGGCAATGCCCTTAATTTAGTGATTAGATGATTAGTTAACTAGAGATTAGTTGTCTTTACATCGCATAACACACCCCTAACCCCTCTCAAGAGGGGAACTATGGCGCAGATGATCGTGAATGCACCAACTCCCCGCAATAATCCTTACATTTGCAATGCTTAAACATACCAACATGAATTTTGAGCATCTTCTTAAACAAGTGGCTTTCATCCACGAGATCGACAAGGTTAAATACATCCTGCGAAAAACAAAACTCTTTAACAGCGAACGAAATGAAAATGATGCCGAGCATAGCTGGCACCTCGCCATTATGGCTATTATTTTGGCAGAATATGCCAACGAGCCGGTTGATGTTTTAAAGGTTGTTAAAATGCTGCTGATACACGATGTGGTTGAAATTGATGCCGGGGATATATTTCTGTACGACACGACCACCAGCCATGCCAATACCGAGGCAGAACAAAAAGCTGCTGAGCGTATTTTTGGCTTGCTGCCCGCCGGGCAGGCTGAGGAATTGATAGCTATATGGAACGAGTTTGAAGCAGGCATAACAATGGAGGCTAAGTTTGCCCGTGCAATGGATAGGCTGGAACCTTTACTGCAAAACATATCGAACGGAGGTGGCACATGGAAAGAGTTTGATGTGCGCTATGAAAAGGTAGTGGAGAAGAAGAGTGTAATAGCAAAAGGTTCAGAACAGCTTTGGGCGTTTGCAAAGCAATTGATTGATGAGAGTGTGAAGAATGGGATTTTGATGGTGGCGGATAAATAACGGTTGGATAATGGTTTAACACACTCCTAACCCCTCTCAAGAGGGGAACTATGGCGTAGATGCCTTTTCGCGCTTCGTGGACTCACCCGGTCGTTTCCGCTATTCAGCGGATCGACCGCCCTCTTTATCGCTTGCGATAGAGAGGGCAAGGCTTCTTTATATCCTGGAAAGAAAATATTTTCCTTTAACAGTATACCTGACAGTTAATAGTGAACGTTTTTAACAATAAACGTAAAAAGCCTTAATCGGATAAAAAATTAATGTATTTTTGCGGAAATTAAAGGGTGCGCTAATTATCCCTAACTGACTTTACTCAAACGTTTAAGTACAATTTATACAACGCAAGAAGCGCCTTTCAAAAAAATGACGCAAATTAAAAATATCGGACTTTATACTTCAGGCGGCGATGCGCCGGGCATGAATGCTGCCATTAGGGCAGTTGTACGTACAGCATTATATTATGATATACAGGTTACGGGTATTGTACGTGGCTATGAAGGCATGATAAAAGGCGATTTTATGCCTATGCACCGCAAATCGGTATCGAACATTGTACAACGTGGCGGCACTATTTTAAAAACCGCCCGTAGCGAGCAATTTAAAACTGTTGAGGGCCGCAAAATAGCTTACGAAAATTTAAAGAAAAACAATATTGATGCGTTGATAGCCATTGGTGGCGATGGCACTTTTACCGGTGCGCATATACTTAACCAGGAGTTTGGTATACCTGTATTAGGCTTACCAGGTACTATTGATAATGACCTTGCCGGTACTGATTTTACCATAGGTTATGACACCGCTATAAACACAGTAGTTGATGCTGTTGATAAGATCCGCGATACCGCTGAATCCCACGATCGTTTGTTTATCGTTGAGGTTATGGGCCGCGACTCGGGCCTTATTGCCTTAAGGACCGGTATTGCAGCAGGTGCCGAAGCTATTTTGATACCAGAAAATAAAAACGGCATGGCCGGTTTGTTCGACCGGTTGGAGAATGGCCGCAAGGATAAAACATCAAGGATTATTATAGCTGCCGAAGGTGATGATGCCGGTGGCGCTTTTGAAATAGGCCGTATTATAACCGAGAAATTCCCGCATTATGATACCCGCGTATCTATACTGGGCCACATACAACGTGGTGGCAAGCCAACTTGTATGGACCGTGTATTGGCAAGTCGTGTAGGTGTTGCGGCGGTTGAGGCTTTAAGAGAAGGCCGCAGTGGCGAAATGGTAGGTGTGATACACAATGAGATTTCCTATACTCCGTTTGATCATGCTATTAAACACAGTCACGAAATAAACGATAAGTTTTTGAAGATAGTAGAGATACTGTCGTTATAAGATATAATTAAGATCCGCTGGCTGGCGGAAAAGATGCCTCGTTACATGCTAGATAGTATGAAACGAGGTTTTTTGTTTTCAAACGAGTGTTTTGCCATCCTGAGCGGTAGCGAAGGATCTATCCGCGTTTAGTGGATATAAATCAGTATTTAGCGCAAGTATTGTGTGGTAGATAGAGCGATGGCAGACTTGGGCTTGTTGTTACACAGGCACAAGTCTGCTTTCGCACAGTGCCTCTCACGCACAAGACTTGCGCTATAAGTGGGTTTAATGGTATAAAAACAACCCCGTCATGCCGAACTTGTTTCGGCATCTCATTGGACAGATTTGCATGTGGTTTACTTAGAGTGTGGGGTGCTGAAACAAGTTCAGCATGACAGTGGAGGTAGAAAGGCTACCCAACCAATTCCATCATCTTTAAAATGCTATCCATATACTCCCGGTCATTCGCCAGGCGGGGTACTTTATTCTGGCCGCCGAGTTTGCCGCGTTCCCTGAGCCAGTTAAAGAAGGTGCCTTGCGGGGCTTTGCGTACTATTGGGCGACGCAGGGCCATATCTTTAAAACGCTTGGCATCATAGTCGGAGTTAATGCGGCGCAGGGTTTCATCAAGCAGATCAACAAAGCGTTCAAACTCGGCGGGTTTTTGCTCAAATTCTATCACCCATTCGTGGGCACCGCATTCGTCGCCACTAAAGTAAATGGGGGCAGCAGTATAATCGCGGATAATGGCACCCGTTTGACTGCAGGCCTCGGCTAAAGCACGTTCGGCGTTGTCAATAATGAGTTCCTCGCCAAAGGCGTTGATGAAGTGTTTGGTACGGCCGGTGATCTGTATGCGGTATGGGGCGAGCGAGGTGAAACGCACGGTATCCCCTATCATATACCGCCATAAGCCTGCATTTGTGCTGATAATGAGCGCGTAGTTTTTATGGAGCATCACCTCATCCAGCGTTAGCGTTTTGGGGTTATCGTCGTGCAGGTTTTCTAATGGTAAAAATTCGTAAAAGATGCCATAATCAAGCATGAGCAGCATATCGCCTGAGTCGAAACTATCCTGTATGCCAAAAAAACCTTCGGAGGCATTGTAGGTTTCCAGGTAATACATGTCATCATTAGGGATCAGTTTCCTGAACTGCTCGCGGTATGGTGTAAAGTTTACCGCGCCGTGGAAGTAAAGTTCAAGATTGGGCCAAACCTCCAGCAGGTTATTTTTACCGGTGATCTCGAGGATGCGTTTGAACAGCAGCAGGTTCCAGGTGGGGACACCGCTGAGGCTGGTAACATTTACATCAATAGTGGCATGCGCCATTTTCTCTATCTTCTCTTCGAAGTTTTCTATCAAGGCAATATCCAAATGCGGTGTTCGGTAAAACTCGGCCCAAAGGGGTAGGTTTTTCATAATCACTGCTGAAAGATCGCCAAAAGATGCATCGGGGTGCAACTGGTTAACCTGGTTGCTGCCACCCAGTGTTAAGCTTTTGCCGGTAAAGATGCGGGCATTGGGGCGGTTATTAAAGTAGAGGGTAAGCATATCCTTACCACCCTTTAAATGGCATTCTTCTAATGATTCTTCGCTTACGGGGATGAATTTACTCCTGTCGCTGGTGGTGCCCGATGATTTGGCGAACCACCTGATACCCGAATGCCAGAGTACGTTTTGTTCGCCTTTGAGCATGCGCTCGATGTAAGGTTTCAGCGTATCGTAATTCTGGATGGGGACACGCTGCTTAAACTGACTAAGTGTGCTGATGCTTTTGTATTGGTACAGTTTGCCCCATTCGGTTTGTTCGGCACCTGAGATCAATTGCTCAAACCATTCCTCCTGTACCTCGTTGGGGTATTTCATAAAAAGCTCTATCTGGTGGATACGCTTTTTCATGAACCAGGTAAAAACGGAATTGAAGATGGGCATAGGCTGTTATATAGCGAACGTTTTTCTTTTCAATACAAAGTTTGCACCAAGATAAACTTTTCTTACCATTTCATTAGCAGCCAATGTTTCAGGCACGCCCGATTCCAGTATTTTTCCCTCAAATAGCAGGTAGGCACGGTCGGTGATGGATAAGGTTTCCTGTACGTTGTGGTCGGTGATGAGGATGCCTATGTTGCGGTGTTTCAACTTATATACCATGGCCTGGATCTCCTCTACCGCAATCGGATCCACACCTGCAAAGGGCTCGTCCAATAAAATAAAATTAGGTTCGGCGGCAAGTGCGCGGGCAATCTCGGTACGGCGGCGTTCGCCACCCGAAAGCAGGTCGCCACGGTTTTTGCGTACTTTATGTAAGCTAAACTCGTCTATCAGTTCTTCCAGTTTATCGCGCTGTCTTTCTTTAGGCATTTTGCCCATTTCAAGTACTGCTTTAATGTTATCCTCAACCGATAGCTTACGGAAAACAGATGCTTCCTGCGCCAAATAACCGATGCCTTTTTGCGCGCGGCGGTACATGGGGTCGGTAGTGATATCCTGATCGTCGAGGTAAATGGTACCTTCGTTAGGTTTTATCAAACCTACTATCATGTAAAACGAAGTGGTTTTCCCCGCACCATTTGGCCCAAGCAAACCAACTATTTCACCCTGCGATACGTTGAACGATACATCATTTACAACCGTACGCTGTTTATATTTCTTTAATAAATTATCTGCCCGTAGATTCATTAACTGCTGATTATTTTTGATTGTTGGATTTCGCTGATGCTGAATAATAAGTGAAGTTAAAGCTACTCACTATTCACCAATCACTACTCACCAACCCTTATTCCTTTAATATTTAATTGTATAGAACGTTTATCCCGCCAAATATTTTCCTCAATGCTATAACAAATATCAAAAGGTGTATCTTTTTTTATTTTGTTCAGGTATTCGCCATGATTAAAGGCTATACAATCAAACATGGCCGAGCCGGGTTGCATTACCGTCATCTTGATGTGGTTGCTGCCCACCAGCCCTGCATTGCCGCTAACATACACATTTTTAGTGATGAACACCGGCGACATATTCTCCGGTCCAAACGGCGCGAACTGGTTCAGGATCCTGAAAAATTTCGATTCTATATCCGTTAAATTCAGTTCAGCATCAATTAAGATCTGCTGCACCAGTTGTTCATCGGTAATGGTAGAACTCACCACCTCCTCAAACCTATTAATAAAGGCATCCACATTTTCGGGAGCCATGGTTAACCCTGCCGCGTATTTATGACCGCCGAACTGGATCAGCAGATCGCTGCATCCGCATAGCGCCTCATAAAGGTCGTAACCCAAAACAGAGCGTGCCGAACCAGCCACATGCCCGTTGGAGTGGGTGAGCACCACGGTTGGGCGGTAATATTTTTCGGTAAGGCGCGACGCTACGATGCCTATTACTCCCTTATGCCAGTTCTCATTAAATACCACGGTAGATTTCCGGCCGATCAATATCGCGTCGTTATCTATCATGCTGAGTGCCGCATCGGTTATGGAAAGGTCGTGCCCTTTACGTTCTGTATTTTTTATGTTGATGAGTTCGCCTTTTTCTTTGGCGTTTTCTTCATTACAGGCAATCAGCAGCTCAACAGCATGCTTGGCATCATCAATACGCCCGGCAGCGTTAATACGCGGCCCTAGCTGAAAAACAATGTCGGCAATACTGTAATTGCTGGTGCGGCCTGCAACCTCCATCAATGTTTTTACGCCGATGCAGGGGTTATTATTCAGTTTATATAAACCGTAATAGGCCAGCACCCGGTTCTCACCTGTGATGTGCACAATATCGCAGGCGATGCTGATAGCCACCAGGTCGAAATAGCAGCTTACTTCTTCAAACGGAATGCTGTTTCGTTCAGCAAAAGCCTGGATCAGTTTAAAACCGATACCGCAGCCCGATAATTCTTTATAAGGATATTCGCAATCAGCCCGTTTTGGGTCAAGCACAGCAACAGCAGCAGGCAGTTCATCGCCCGGTGTATGGTGATCGCAAATAATAAAATCGATCCCCAACTCATTGGCATAAGCTATTTTATCAACTGATTTTATACCGCAATCCAGCGCTATGATCAATGAAAACTCATGTTCTGCAGCATAATCAATGCCCTGGGTGGATATGCCGTAGCCTTCTTTATACCTGTCGGGGATATAATATTCCAGGTGACGGTGGTATTTTTTAAAGAAACCATATACTACCGATACCGCTGTGGTGCCATCCACATCATAATCGCCGTAAACTAAAATCTTTTCGTTGGTTTTTATAGCTTCTTCAATACGGTCGATAGCCTTGTCCATATCCTTCATCAGATAGGGATCGTGCAGGTGCCGATGGTCGGGCCGGAAGAAGTAACGGGCACCCTCGAAGGTATTTATACCCCTTTGTACCAGCAATTTACTTAAAACGGGGTTGATAGCTAACTCGGCGGCTAAATTGCTTATCGCTTCTTCATCCGTATTTTCCCGTATCGCCCACCGTTTTTGCATATCTTTGTAGCTTATTAAACAGTAAAGATAAGAAAATGTGCAGATGTGCGGGTGTGCAAATGTGCAGATGATTTGAGGAGGTAGAAATGTTCCCCCGTCATGCCGAACTTGTTTCGGCATTTCATCTGCTAAGTGGCCTGCATGTAGTCGATTTGGGTGTGTGAGATTCTGAAATAAGTTCAGGATGACTTTTATAATGGGCGTTGCTGACATTTTTGGGCGTTGCCTGCGGCCGTGCTATCCGCTCATACGCCTGCAGGCCTTAGGCGCAAGGCCGGTATCCGCTGCTATCACTAACGCGTTTACCTCCTTCGTCGACACCTCCCCCTAAGTTTTGGGGGGAGGCTGGGTAGGGGTAAACGCGCTCCGCCGACTCACCCGGTCTTTACTGCGCTCTACCACCCTCTCTCCCGCAAACGGGAAAGAGGGTGAGCACAATTTGTTATATAGATATTGTAAAGATTAAGTAATACATCATGGAAATTTTCGCGTTAGGTGAGGGATCATATTCGGTAGATGCTTCTAAAAAATTTATTCCTTTTAACCCGCAAACTGATAACGCTAAGGACAGGCCGGGATCATTATTCATCCATGTAAACCCTTTCCTGGTTAAAACTGCCCGCGACCTGATATTATTTGATACTGGTCTCGGCTATAAAGATACCCGCGATGAATTATACCTTCACCAGCATATCCGTAATTCGGGTTTCGATCCCGACGAGGTTACGCTGGTGCTGATGTCGCACCTGCATTACGATCATTCGGGCGGTTTAGTGGTTGAACACAACGGTAAACTGGTGCCGAGTTTCCCTCATGCTACGCACGTGGTACAAAAAGGGGAATGGGAGTTTGGTTTGTCGGGTAAATCATCATCTTACCACAAAGAGATATTTGAAGCACTACAAGGCAATGTTGAGTTGACTTTGGTTGAAGGTTCGGGCGAATTGAAAGCGGGTATTAGCTATGAACTATCGGGTGGGCATTGCCCGTACCACCAGGTTTTTTTAATTGAGGAAAGAGGCGAAAAATGCTTCTTCGGCGGTGATGAATTGCCTGAACCCGAGCAATTATTAAGGCGCTTTGTAGCTAAATATGATTATGATGGTCATAAAGCGATGCAATTAAGGCAGGAATATGGTGAAAAGGCGGCGGCTGAAGATTGGACCTGCTTGTTTTATCATGCAAAATCCATAGCGGTAGGAAAGGTGACTTATACAGACGAACACTTTAGCGTTATCCCGGCTTAAGCCTGGTTCGCTATCTCAAACATTTCTTTTATCTTATCAACGCTTAGGGGTTTAGAGATAAAACTTTTTACCAGCGGGTATGATCGTGCTTTATTAATATCATTACTGAAAACGGATGAAGAAATGATAAAGATCTTGGTTTTGCCAACCGGATCGATATTTAGACGGATATATTCATCCAAAAACTCCCATCCATTCATGATGGGCATATTTATATCGAGTAAGATATAATCGGGCAATTTATCTGCCCCCTTTTTCTGCATTTCTAAAAGCTGTTCAATGGCAAATTTTCCATTTAAGCAAGCCACAATTTCGGTAGACAACAAAGCTTTTTTTATTAGTTTAATGGAAATGAAGTTGTTTATTTCATCGTCATCAACCAATAAGATGCTAATGTCCCGGTTATTACTATTCATGTGTACAGTTGTTCGTATCCTTTATACGGGGCTCCAAAAAAAAAGTTATATTCCTATAAGTTTTAGCAGCAAAGATTTATTATCGGGAATATAAAGATACTATAAAAAATTAATTAATAACTGATATATAAAAGCACAAAATTAGCAGGATTTTGGCTTTAATAAACTTAATTATAAATTAATTTAAATTTTCGGCATTCAGGGGTAAAAAGGCGGTCTTATTCTTCAGTTATAGAGCGAATTATATACTAATAATATAAAAGGAACGAAGGGTCTTAGGCTATTAAATAGCTTAAAAGATCCTTCGTTCGCCAGTATGCCGGCTTAAATTACAGATGCTAAGCAAATGAATCACCTGCGCATCTGCAATCCGCATATGATCACGTTCCGTATTCGGGGGTAGTTACTTCGCTTTCTTCAAACTCATAATCCGTTAATGGAGGGCATGAGCAGATGAGCGTCCTATCGCCATAAGTATCATTAACACGCCCAACCGATGGCCAGAATTTGTAAGCCGCAACGTATGGCAGTGGGTAAGCTGCTTTTTGGCGGGTATAAGGGTGCTCCCACTCGTTGGCTGTAATTACAGCGGCAGTGTGCGGCGCGTTTTTCAATGGGTTGTCTGTTTTGTCGGATATACCTTTTTCAACCGCATCAATTTCGTGGCGAATGGCTATCATGGCATCGCAGAAACGATCAAGTTCATGCTTTGGCTCTGACTCGGTTGGCTCAACCATTACCGTACCCGCAACCGGGAATGATACTGTTGGCGCATGGAAACCATAATCCATTAAACGTTTGGCAATATCAGTAACCTCGATGCCAAAAGGCTTGAATGAGCGGCAATCCAATATCATCTCATGTGCGCAGCGGCCATGTACACCGGTGTATAATACCGGGTAATGGTGGTGCAGGCGTGCCTTAATATAATTAGCGTTTAATATGGCGTAACGGGTTGCGTTGGTTAAACCGTCAGCACCCATCATAGCTATGTAAGCGTGTGATATAATTAATATTGATGCTGAACCCCAAGGTGCTGCTGATACGGCGTGGATAGATTTTCCCTGGTCGATATCAACTACAGCGTGGCCCGGTAAAAACGGAACCAGGTGCTTGGCTACACCGATTGGGCCCATGCCCGGGCCGCCGCCACCGTGTGGTATACAGAAGGTTTTGTGTAAGTTAAGGTGGCAAACGTCGGCACCTATGTTAGCCGGACTGGTTAGGCCAACCTGCGCGTTCATGTTAGCGCCATCCATATAAACCTGCCCGCCATTTTGGTGAATGATCTCGCAGATCTCGATGATCGACTCCTCGAAAACACCATGTGTTGACGGGTAGGTAACCATGAAGCAGGAAAGATCATCTTTGTATTGATCGGCCTTAGCTTTAAGATCGGCTACATCAATGTTGCCATTATCATCGCATTTAACCACAACAATTTTCATCCCAGCCATAGCTGCTGATGCAGGGTTGGTGCCGTGTGCCGATGATGGGATCAGGGCGATATTACGGTGGCCCTCGCCCCTATCTATGTGATAAGCGCGAATAACCATCAGGCCTGCGTATTCGCCTTGCGCACCAGCGTTTGGCTGTAAACTCATGGCTGCAAAGCCGGTGATCTCGCTTAGCCATTTGTTCAACTCATCAAATAACTGCATGTAACCGCCGGTTTGGTCAACCGGGGCAAAAGGGTGCATCTTGCTGAACTCCGCCCAGGTAACGGGCACCATTTCGGTAGTAGCGTTAAGTTTCATGGTGCATGAGCCTAAAGCTATCATGGAGTGGCAAAGCGAAAGATCCTTTGCCTGAAGCGATTTGATATAACGCAGCATTTCATGTTCTGAATGGTGCGAGTTGAATAACTTATGCTCAAGGAATGCTGAAGTACGTTGTAATTCAGCAGGGATAATTGAGTTAACGTTTGCTTTCAGTTCATCAAAGCTTACATCGTTCAATGTTTTGCCTTTTACCTTGGCAAAAAAGCGGATCATTGTTTTAATGTCCTCAACCGAAGTGGTTTCATCAACAGAAATAGTAACAACCGAACCATTGTAACGCAGGTTCATTTCGTTGTTCAGGGCCTCGCCGTGGAGTGGTCCGGCTAATACGCCCAAATCGAACTTAACGGTATCAAAATAAGTATCGTTAAGCTGCTCGTAGCCTAATTGCTGTAATGAATCAGCCAGTAGAACAGATAAACCATGGATCCTTTCAGCAATCAGCTTTAAGCCTTGCGGGCCATGGTATACGGCATACATACCGGCCATAATAGCCAATAATGCCTGCGCGGTACAAATGTTTGAGGTTGCTTTATCGCGGCGGATATGCTGCTCGCGGGTTTGCAGGGCCATACGTAAGGCGTAATCACCAGCGCTATCAATGGTAACACCAATTATACGGCCGGGGATTGATCTTTTATATTCCTCTTTAGTGGCGAAGAATGCAGCGTGCGGACCACCAAAGCCCATCGGTACGCCAAAACGCTGGCTGGTACCTACAACAATGTCAGCACCCCATTCGCCCGGAGGGGTTAACAGCACCAGGCTCATCAGGTCGGCAACTACGGTTAGTTTAATACCTTTTGCGTGTGCCTGTGCAGCATAATCGGCGTAGTTATAAACTTCGCCATCACCAGCAGGGTATTGTACTATGGCACCGAACATATTATCGGTTAACTCGGCAGTGCGGTGATCGCCTATTTGCAGTTCAATGCCGTAAGGCTGTGAACGGGTTTTTAAAATATCAATAGTTTGCGGGAACAATTCCTGCGAAACGAAAAAGGTGTTTGCATTTTGGTTTTTGCGCAGGCTGTACTGCATAAACATAGCTTCGGCAGCAGCGGTGCCTTCATCCAGCAATGATGCGTTGGCAATTTCCATCCCTGTAAGGTCGATAACCATGGTTTGGAAGTTTAACAATGCCTGTAAACGGCCCTGCGCAATCTCAGCCTGGTATGGGGTGTATTGGGTGTACCATCCCGGGTTCTCCAAAATATTACGCTGTATTACGCCGGGTACTATTACATCATAATAACCCTGGCCTATGTACGACTTGAATACCTTGTTTTTTGATGCGGTTTGTTTAAGCGTGTTCAGGTAATCGAACTCGCTTTTTGCAGCAGGTAAATTCAGCGGCGCTTTCAGCCTGATGCCCGCGGGCACTGTCTGATCTATCAATTCATCAAGCGAATTAACGCCGATGGTCTTTAACATTTGAGCAGTATCAGCCTGATTAGGAGCTATATGCCTTGACTGGAATTTTTCCTGGTAGTCTATGTTCAGCTTCATGTAATGGAGAGCAGTTAAATTTGTGCAAAGGTACAATTTTAGGCGGTGAGTAACAATTAGGTAAACATATATTGACATTGCTATTTATAGACGCGGGAATTCCCAAATTTTATTAGCTGATTGTGCCGGAAAGTGGTATTTTGGTTGCGTGATTAACCTAATACCAAAACAATTATTCCTCTGCTTATTTTTCCTGTTTTTTTGCTTACGCGGATTTTCCGCAGTATTTGTAGTAACCAGTAATGCCGACTCGGGCCCGGGCACCTTACGCGATGCTTTAACGCAGGCAGCGGCTAATGGTACAACGGAGAAGGATTATATAAATTTTAATTTGCCGGATGTGAGTGAGGCGGGGAGGACGATAACGCTGGTGACACAATTACCGGATGTTTCCTCAAATTTGGTAATTGACGGTACAACTCAAGCTGGGACTGTATTTGGGCAGAGTAATGCACTTATAGAGATTTCGACTCCAAAAAACTATGATGCAATTACAATATTTACAGGTCAAAATGTGAATAATGTTGAGTTTTATGGTTTATATATTTTTGATTATTATGACATTACTATATCGTATCCCGATTTAAAGAAACGAATAGGTATACAAATTATAAATGGAACCAATATTATTGTTGGAAGCCTTAATAAGGGTAATCTTATAAGGGGTTTTAATGCTTATAGCTTAGACTTTGAAGAAACAAATAATATTACTATAAAAAGTAATATTATTGGCTTAGGCAAATCGAATACTATCGGCAATGATGGTATTGTAGGATATACCGCAGCTTATACGGGAGTGATATATTTAACCAAGTGTAATAACATCGTATTGGGAGGAGATACCGGCGAAGGGAACATTATTTTTACCCTGGTTACGATCATGTTCGATCAAAACACAAGCGACAAGATTTCCATTAAATCAAATAATTTTTGTGTTTATCAGGATGGGATAAGTACCGAATGGTATTTTGAATTTTATGATGGTATGATCAACATTTCTACAACATTTTCGAGCGAGATTGTTAATTATCAGGAAGAACTGGCAGCTTCGGCTACAGTTGATATGGATATAAGTAATAACCTCAGCGGTAGTGAAATAGGTCTATTTATGTTGCAACTTCTTAAGGGTACAATAAATGTTACAAACAACTATTTTAATGTTGCAAGGGATGGAATTACAGATATAAGATATCTTACACAATTACCGGCATTGCAAGAACCTATTGATATACGAAGCAGTTTGGCGCAGCTAAATATAGGATCAAATGATGCCAGTAAAAAAAACTATTTCAGCAACTGTAATAATGGTGTAGCCTCATCTGGAGATCCAAATGTTTTTTTAAGATATAATGATTATAGGTGTACCAATGTCGCTTATTACAACGATAGTACTTATTTTCCTAATGATAGATTCCCTAATATAGTTATTAAGGGTATCAGTGTTAATGGCAATCATACTTTTGCTAATGGAACAACATCTGCAAATGCTATAGTTGATATTTACTCTTCTGAATCTTGCAATACACAATGTGGTATAAGAAGTTATATGCAAACAGTAACTGCAGATCAATCAGGTAACTGGCAGGCTGATATCCAAAACTTAAATGGAATATTTTACGTTGCTGCAACTGTTGGAAATCAGACATCCCTATATAAAACTTTCGAGGTAAACAGCGATAATATCAACATACAAAATATGCGCTGTAGTAATGTAGCGACAATAACAGGATTGGTAGTGCCCAAAGGGGTTAGCTATTATTGGACGGATAGTAATGGTAACACCGTGTCTAATGATTTGAACCTAACGACAAACAAAGCCGGTAAATACCAACTGGTTTTAAATGGAGGGTGCATTAAAAGCCAGTGGTTTGAAATAGATGACGATAGAATACAAATTGATGATAATAGTTTAGTTAAAACAGATATCAGTTGCGGTACAAATAATGGGTCGATTAAAAATTTATTCGTGTTTGATCCATTATTAAAAATAACTACTCAAATATGGAAAGATGCAAGCGGTACGGTTGTTGGTAGTACATTGGATGTTTCCAAATTAAGTGCAGGTAGTTATACTTTAACTGTTAGTACTTCTGATGGTTGTACGCAAACCTACGGCCCTGTCGTCCTGAAAAATACCACCGGCCCCAACATCGATCAATCAAACCAAATCATACAACCTACCAATTGCGGGCAATCAACCGGATCGATAACCAACATTACAGTTACCGGCACAGGTACTTTAAAATACGTCTGGCTTAATGCGCAGCAACAGCAGGTAGGCAGTAGTGCCGATCTCACCAATCAGCCAGCCGGGACTTATAAACTCCAGGTAACGGATGACACCCAATGCGGCCCGGTTTACAGTGCCGATGTAATTATACCTGAAATAAATGGCATAACCATGGATGAATCAAAAGTGCTGGTTACTAACGCGCTTTGCGGAGGCACCGGGTCTATTACCGGTATACAGGTTACCGGAGCGAGCAGTTATAAATGGACCGATGCGAATAACCATACTTTAATAACCACTACGCCCGATGTTGGCGCACTTGCCCCGGGCACTTACACGCTGACCGCAACTAATAGTTATGGCTGCAGTAAAAGCAGCGCAGTTTATATTATATCGCAGCCGGTATCATTTCCCTATCCTGTTTACGCCGCTACCTACACAAAAGCCTGTAATTTGCTGGCTAATGGCGGGGTTTCGGTAGCTACGGATGGATCGGTGAAATCGGCGCGCTGGGTTGATGCGCAGGGAACAACAGTTGGCGCAGGATCAACGTTAAGCAATGTTGTTGCCGGTACTTACCAGCTTTATTTGACCGATAATAACGGCTGTGAGAAACTATATAACAGCTACATCATAGATGAGTACCCTGAATTTACAGTAGCCAATTATGCAATTATTACGGCCGACGAATGCGGATTGAACAATGGCAGTGTTGGTGCAACAACCCTTGCTGGTGGAATACCGCCTTATACCTACAGATGGAGTGATGTTAATAATAAATCATTAGGGGCAAGCAATATATTAACTAACCTGGCTGCCGGTACGTATATTTTGCACGTAACCGACAACGGTTGCGGTAGTGTTGATATTACTTACACGGTAACGGAGCAAGCTTTTACGCCTTCAGCCCCATCGGTTAGCAATGTGCAGTTGTGCAGCAGCGGTAATAGTTTGTTAAGTGTAAATAATCCTTCGACCAATACAACCTACCGTTTGTATGCAACTGAAAGCAGCACCGAGCCACTTGATGAACAGAAAGGCGGAAGGTTTACTATAAATATACCGGGTAACACCAGCTATTATATAAGTGAGATAGATGGCACCTGCGAAAGCAGCCGGGCTGAGATAGATGTTACCGTAGGCGTGTCATCAACGGATGTGGCGAACGCCTTTACCCCCAATGGCGACGGCATTAATGATTACTGGCAGATAAAGAATATTAATAATTACACCAATGCCACCATCCAGGTGTTTAATCGCTACGGGCAATTGCTATTTGAATCGAAGGGCTATGCCAAGCCTTTTGATGGTACTTATAAAGGCCAAAAGCTTCCTGCCGGGGTTTACTATTATATTATTAACCTGAACGCGAAGTGTAATTTACTATCGGGGAGTTTAACGCTGATACGGTAGTTGCGTTAGTGATAGGAATGGATACCGGCCCACCTCGAGGGCCTCAGTGCAGGCCGAGCCTAATGCCTGCAGGCGTATGAATGGATAGCACGGGCCGCAGGTAACGCCCAAATACCCAACCGTCATCCTGAACTTGTTTCAGGATCCCACAGGACGAGTGACCTGCATGATGACCACTTAGTGAGTGAGGTGCCGAAACAAGTTCGGCATGACGGGAATATTATATTTCAGCCTACCCCAGCTGCCTCAAATACATTTGTATCGTATTCTCCAAACCAAAATACAGCGCATCGCTGATGAGGGCGTGGCCTATGCTTACTTCATCAAGCGCGGGGATGTTATCGGCAAAGAATTTGAGGTTGTTAAGATCAAGATCGTGCCCGGCGTTAATGCCCAGGCCCAGTTTGTGCGCCAGTTCGGCAGCTTTAATATAGGGAGCGATAGCCTCGTCGCGGTTTTGGTGATAGTGGATGGCGTAGGCTTCGGTGTAAAGTTCAATGCGGTCGGTACCGGTTTTGGCGGCACCTTCAACCATTTCGGCAATAGGGTCGACAAAGATAGATACGCGGATACCGGCCCGTTTGAATACGCTGATCATTTCTGTCAGATAAGCATGGTTGGCAATGGTGTCCCAGCCGTGGTTTGAGGTGATCTGTCCTAAAACATCAGGTACTAAAGTCACCTGCTCGGGTTTGTTGGCGAGTACCAAATCGATAAATTTTTGTTCCTGGCAATTGCCTTCTATGTTGAACTCGGTAGTTACTATTTGTTTCAGATCGAACACATCCTGATAGCGGATATGCCTTTCATCAGGTCGGGGGTGTACGGTAATGCCCTGCGCGCCGAAAAGTTCGCAGTCTTTAGCCACCTGTACCAGGTCGGGGTTATTGCCGCCGCGCGAATTACGCAGGGTAGCAATTTTGTTGATGTTGACGGATAAACGGGTCATGAGCCAAAGTTAAACATCATTTGGGAAAGTATAATGTATTGGGAATGTAAAAGAAGTGAGTCGCCTCTGCGGCAAACTCAACCATTATTCTTCAAATCCTCAAATCAATTTCCCCTGATATTGGTTAATATTGTCCAATCAACTGAAAATCCCGACATCAACAATGCACTCACGATATTTTAAGCTGTTATTCCTGCTGTTGTTTTCAACAGCCTATATATTTACCGCCCACGCGCAGGCCAATTACACCAAAATTGAGAACTACAAAGTTTATTATGGCGTAGCCAAGCACTTTCCGCAGGAGTGGATGGTATTGCGCGAGTTTGATAACTATGGTAAAAACTATGTGCTGCTCGTTAACCCGCAAACACTGGAAACCAAGACCGACGAAAGCAGCTTTTACCAGATTACCCCCATGACCATGTTGCAGGCCCGGGCATTTTTTAAGAACACACCCTACCAAAACGCCCTGGCCAAGGCTGAAAAACAAAGCGTAATGATACAGGATGCCGGTATTGAGAACGGCATGCCCAAGGAAACCGGCATCAGCCTTACCGCCGACCTTTGCCCCTCGCACCGCCCGCTCGACAGGCGCATATTTACCGACATTGTCGCCGAATTTAAAAAGGTGGAGCACCCTGTTCCCATCGCCCTATCCATTACCGGGGTATGGATGCGCCAGCACCCCGAAGACCTGGACTGGCTGAAAAAACTACAGGCCGACCACGAGATATACATTACCTGGATAAACCACTCTTTTACCCACCGCGTGAGCCTGAAAGCACCACTGAAAGAGAACTTTTTACTGGAACCTGGCACCGACATCAGCTATGAAGTGCTGGAAACCGAAAAAACCATGCTCAAAAACGGCCTGCTGCCATCGGTATTTTTCCGGTTCCCCGGCCTGGTGAGCGACCAGCAACTGGTGTTCCGCATCACTGATTTTGGGCTGATACCTATTGGTACGGATGCCTGGCTAGCCAAAGGGCAGCAACCCCAGGCCGGCAGCATAGTGCTCATCCACGGCAACGGCAACGAACCCGTAGGCGTAACCGACTTCATCAACCTCCTCCGCTCAAAAACGCAGGCCATAGCCAATAAGCAATGGCTGCTGTACGATTTAAGGGAAAGTGTGGATGATGAGTTTGAGGGGAAGGATTAAGGTTGGGCGTTTCCCTGCGGGTCAGGCTGTACGCTCATACGCGCACAGGCATTAGGCGCTGGGCCGGTATCCGCTGCCATCCTTAACGCAAAGAGGAAATTGCTTTTATAAATTTAGCTAAAGTTAACTCGGAATTTGGGGCCTCATTGGTATATTCTATACTTTCAAATTCATGATAGGTATGGTCAAATTCGTTATTCCATTTTTCGAAGTGTAAATCGGGTAATTTCCATTTGTCGACGTAGAACCATGCTTCTTCAATAAGCATTGAGTTAATGAGATTAAGCAAGTATTTAATGGTTATGTTTTGTGGATTTTGGAAAATTACGAAGCCGTAACTTTTATAATTGGCACCATCTCGATAGAGATAATTGAACTTGATATTTGGCATGAGCCAAGATAGATAAGCGATATATTATAGGCAATCGGATATAAGTGAACTTTAGGCCTTGAAGCTATCGTTGTGGATTTTTAGGAACTCTACGTCAGGGAAGAACTTTTGTGGTTCTATCAATAGTTTTCCGTCATAATTGATAAAATTCTGTTGAATACTTAACACATCTTTAGATTGATAGAATTTGGATGATATTTTAATTTTCAAATCTTCTGTTACCGTAAGCAAACCACAGTCAAAGGCTTTATCGTGCAAATAATTTAAAGCCAAGCCATTTTTTGGGTTAAGGCGGTTGCCTTTGTCTTTGCTCCAAGGCAATATGTGACTGGCTACAATTAGTTCGGATTGTGTAATGCCGGTAATACAGCATTTATTATTGAAATTAGTAAGCACCATTTTACGGAACAGTGATTGGTTTACCCGCACCATTATTGAGCGCTCGCGTTCCATACCTTCCACTTGTGGTAAATTATCAAGGTCGATATAGTGGAGTTGTTCAAGGGTAGTGTGTTTCTTTTTGGCAAGCAGTTTTTCACTTTCAATAAATTGCTCATCCCAGTTTTGCATATACTCGTGCCACACCTCTTTATCCAATTTACTGGCATTTTCTAAGCCCTTTACACCGCGCTCCCTTAGTTTAGGATCGAAGCTGGCAAAATTTCCCAGTTTACGCGCCACCGAACTTGGCGACCTATCAATAATATTTGCTAACGCTATAACTTCCGCATTGCGGGAGTGCATTTGGCCGAAAGGTATTTTGCAGTATAAGTTTATAGCTAAAATGGATTCCTCTTTACTCCACAGCCTTTGGCCTTCTTTCATATTTAATCAGGTTCTACCTCTAAAAATACATGTTTGCATTGGAAATTTAAACATTCATTAATGAGTAGCTTTAGATTGGTATGGTGAAAGTTGAAAATCATGTCAGTTCTTGCTCCGCAGATTGGGCAGGTTGTGGGTTGGTCTGTAATTAAGTAGTAATACATAAGTGAATTTATTGAATTGTTTATTTTATCACAATCGGAGATAAGTGAACATAATCCCGGAGGGATTCGAATCCTTGTCCAACCTCTCACATCTTCCTTTGCCTACTACCCGCTTTTCCGTAGCTTTGTGCATGTTACAAGTTTTCAACAACAACCCATACCAGGAGAATACCTACATATTATACGATGAAACCGGCGAGTGCGCTATTATCGACCCGGGGATGTATACTGGGGCGGAGCAAAACGCGGTGGTGAACTTCATTCGTGATAACAAGCTTACACCTGTGCTGCTGCTCAATACGCATTGCCATATCGATCATGTGCTGGGCAATAAGTTTGTGTTCGATCAGTATGGCCTGAAGCCGCAGTTCAACATCGGCGAGCAGGAAATTTTAGAGGCTGTGGTGGCTTATGCACCTGCGATGGGTTTCAGGTATGATCCCTCACCCCTGCCCGAAGTTTATTTGCCCGAAACAGGTAGCGTGAAGTTCGGCAATACTGCGTTGGAACTGATTTTCGCGCCGGGCCATTCGCCTGCGCATTTGTGTTTTTATAACCGGGCCGATAATATTTTGGTGGGCGGCGATGTGCTGTTCCGCCACAGTATAGGTCGCAGTGATCTGCCGGGCGGTAACCCTACACTGCTTCTTAAAAACATCGAGGAAAAACTATTCACCTTGCCGGGCGACTGCACTGTGTACCCCGGCCATGGCCCCGAAACTACCATCGCTTACGAGAAAGAAACCAATCCCTTTTTCTAACTTAGCAGCCACTTGAATACTTCTGTTTACATAGCCAAACGGTATCTCTTTTCGCGCAAAAAGATGAACGCCATTAATATAATCTCGGGCATATCCATGCTGGGGGTGTTTATTGGGAGCGCCGCGCTGATCATTATCCTTTCGGTATTCAATGGCTTTGAGAAGGTGATCCTGAACCTGTACAGTAATTTTACACCTGAAATTAAGGTGGAAACCCGCTTCGGCAAAACATTCAACCCAAATACAGCCTACTTTAATGAGTTAAAAAAGGACCCGAAGATCTTTTCTTACACCGAAGTATTACAGGAGAAAGCACTCATTAAATACGGCAATAAATCGTTCATTGGCACTGTAAAGGGCGTAAGCGATGATTTCCTGAAGAACCATAAACTCGACAGCACCATACAGGATGGCTCTTTCACCCTCAAGGCCGACGGGCATGATTACGCAGTTATCGGCGGTACTATAGCGGGCACATTGTCGGTTAATATTAACGACGAGCAAACAGCCCTGCAAGTATATGCCCCTAACCGCAATACCATGGGCGGTACTAACCCGCTGAATGAATTTACGGTACGCGAGATCATGCCCTCGGGTGTGTTTAGTATACAGCAGGACTTTGATGACATTATGGTTACCCCCATTGCCTTTGCCCGTGATCTGCTGGCTCAGCCAACTAATGTATCCTCCATTGAGATCAACTATAAAAATCCGCAGGATATTGACGCGGCACAACAGTCTATCATCAAAAATATTGGTAAAGATTTTAACGTCCGGAATCGTATCCAACAAAATACTGAACTCTATAAAACGTTAAACTATGAGCGCTGGTTCATCTTCATGATCCTGGTTTTTGTGCTCATCATCGCCATATTTAATATCATTGGCTCATTAACCATGCTGGTGATAGATAAGCGCAAGGATATTGCCATACTATCGGGCCTTGGTGCCGGTAAGCGACTGATACAGGGCATCTTCTTTTTTGAGGGGATGATGATATCATGTATAGGCTGTGTGGCGGGTATTGTGGTAGGCTTGATCTTTTGCCTGGTGCAACAGCATTACGGCCTCATAAAAATGGGCGGACAAATGGAAGTGATAGACGCTTACCCGGTACAGATCAGGATCTCCGATTTCGGGCTGGTATTTTTAACCGTGGGCATTATAGCGGTGCTGGCATCGGGCATTAGCGCGCGGCTGAGTATTAAGGGGCTGGATGAAATAAAACACGATTTATAAGAGGTGAAAGCTGAAAGTTAAAAGCTAAAAAAATCATCACCACAAAACAAAAAGCGTTTAATATAATTATCTTAGGGAGGTTGATTTAAACTATTACCTTTGGAACCTTTTAACTTGGGCCTTTAACCAATAATAACATGGAATCGAAACGTCAGCAAAAATTCGCCGGAGTAATTCAACAGGACCTGGCAACTATATTTCAGCGCGAAGGAAATAACTATCTGCCCAATACAATGGTTACCATCACAAAGGTTAGGGTAACACCCGATCTGGCCATTGCGCGTATCTTCCTGAGTTTTTTTAACAGCACCAATAACCAGTTGGCCCTGCAAACCATCAAATTGCACGCCTCTGAGATTCGCTACAAACTGGGCGCACGTATTAAGGACCAGGTACGCATCATCCCGCAACTGGAGTTTTTTATTGATGATACCAGCGAATATGTGGAACGCATGGATAAGATATTTGATAAGCTGAGTAAAGAAGAGCGCCAAAAGGATGTTGAGGAGGAATAGTTAAGTATTTTCATGGATGCATCCGCCCGTTTATCGGCCTGGCTAAAAGATCACCCGCAGACCATTAGTAAGGTAGTTGATTTTGATAATGATACCGACCGCTTACTGAAGTTTGAACTGACAGCCGCCAATGAAGAATTAAGCGCCGATATCCTTAACGATACCAACAAATTTTGTGATTGGGTAAACCAAAAACTCGCTGATAATAATTGTCGTTACGGCATTGGCGGCTACATGGAGTTGCGCACCATTTATGATAACCGCGCCCAGTTTGATACCATAGCCGAGGAGCGCCGTAACCTGCATTTGGGTGTAGATATCTGGGGCGATGCCGGAACACCTGTTTACTCGCCATTAGCGGGCACAATTCATAGCTTTCAGGACAACGACCATTTCGGCGATTACGGCCCGACTATCATCCTTACCCATCATCTTGACGGATTAACGCTGTACAGTCTTTATGGACACCTGAGTCGTGCTAATTTGGTTGGGCTGAAGATTGGACAGCCAATTGAATGCGGACAGCATATAGCCAATTTTGGCGATGTTTATGAGAACGGGAACTGGCCGCCACATCTGCATTTTCAATTGATGCTGGATATGGAAGGCAAAACCGGCGATTATTTCGGTGCTTGCCGGAAATCAGAAAAAGATAAGTATTTGCAGAATATTCCGGATCCGGGTATATTGTTGCAGATTGGGATGATATTATAACCCACCTTGTCATCCTGAACGTAGTGAAGGAACTTCTTCGTTATGCATCTTCACCATACTAATCTCAGAAGATTTCTCCTCGTACGTCGTTCGAAATGACAAAGCGGTTTGAGACTTACGCAGTTTTTAAACTTCGTAAGTCTGGGTACGCAAATTAATTTATCCCCCTAAAGATCCTCCTCCAGCGGATATTACTCAGGAAGGATTTACTGCTATCCACACTCATCCAGGTAAAAAGCGCCTTGCCTACAATATGATCCTCGGGCACAAAGCCCCAGAAACGGGAATCTTCGGAGTTGTGGCGGTTATCGCCCATCATCCAGTAGTAATCCATTTTAAAGGTATAGGTGTTGGTTTTTTTTCCATTGATGATGATATCGTTGCCAACCCGCTCTACCTTGTTGTTTTCATAAACCTGTATGGCACGGCGGTAAACCGGGAAATTCAGGGTATCAAGCTTTACCGTCCATCCTTTTTTAGGGATAATGATAGGGCCATAATTGTCCACGTTCCATCGCAGGCGCGGATCATGCGGGAAAATATCCGGATCGTAAACACCTCTTAACTGGTAATACTCACGGATGCTTTTTACCGCCGGGTAGCCCTTTAAATGTTCAGCCGCTTGTGGTGCCATCAATAATTCTACATCTTCGGGAGTGATCTGCTGCCTGGTGGTGATGCCCAAATCCTTTATAGCTTCAGGGTCGATGCCGGCTATTGTGGTATGCACCAAATATGACGGCTGATAATTTAGCGGGTTAGCTTCCGGCTTGTTGTTAATATAAACCTGCGCGTTGAGGATGGCTAAGGTATCGCCTGCAATTGCTACACAGCGTTTGATATAATTTTCCTGTTTATCAATGGGCCTGTACAATGGCGAATCGATATCCATAGGGTAATTAAACACAATTACATCGCCCCGTTTCACATGGCTGATGCCGGGCAAGCGGTAATAGGGTAATTGCAAGCCACTCCAATAAGCCTTTGTACCCAAAAGCGGCATAGTATGCTGCGCAAAGGGATATGAGAGTGGTGTAATAGGCGTACGCGCCCCGTAACTAACCTTGCTTACAAAAAGGTAATCGCCCACCAGCAGCGTACCTTCCATTGATCCACTGGGGATAACATAGGCCTCTATAAAGAATACCCGGATAATAAGTGCCGCAATCAGGGCGAAAATTATGGCATCAACCCATTCCCTTTTCCCGCTCTTCCTCTTCCTCGTTTTGGGGTTTCTATTCTTTCGCCAGAATTTCCAGTTCATTCAACTACTAATGTATAATATTGAATAACCTGCTCCAGCGTATTTTGCCGAAGAATGACGCGTTATCATCCCAACTCATCCAAATAAACAATGCCTTGCCCACAATGTGATCCTCTGGTACAAAGCCCCAGTAGCGTGAATCTTCTGAATCATGGCGGTTATCGCCCATCATCCAGTAGTAGTTCATTTTAAAGGTATAGGTGTTTGTTTTTACTCCGTTGATTAAAATATCATTGCCCGATACACTCACTTTATTGTGCTCATATATCTCAATAGCGCGACCGTAAACCGGGAAGGTAAGGCTGTCTAAAGTTACCGTCCATCCCTTTTTGGGGATGATGATAGGACCGTAATTATCCACATTCCATTTAAACAGCGGGAACTTATCGCCCAGTGAATATTTTGGATATTTGCGGGGGTAAACCGGGTTAAAAGGATCAACAACACCTTTTTGCTCAATTCGCGGCGCAAAGTTCTTAACGTTCGAGTAGCCCTTTAGCGTTGCTGCAGAAGCAGCCGTCATGGTTGGGTCGCCCATATCATTGGGGTTGTAATAACTTACATTAAGGTCGTTTAGTATTTCAGGGTTCACCTGCTGCCCAACGGTAGAGTAATTGTAATCTATCTGTTCGCCCGGAGGATTTGGCATAGCTTTGCCATTCACAAAAACCTGCGCGTCAACAACACTTAAAGTATCGCCGGGGCCGCCCTGGCAGCGTTTAATATAGTTTTCGCGTTTATCAACCGGGCGGTAATAGGGTGAGTCGGCATCCATAGGGTAATTAAATACCACCACATCGCCTTTTTTTACATCGCTAAAGCCGGGCAAACGGTAGTATGGCAGTTCAACGCCATCCCAATAAGCCTTGGTGCCCAAAAGGGGCATAGTATGGTGTGCAAATGGGAACGCGATAGGCGTCATGGGCACACGCGGACCATAATTTAGCTTGCTTACAAATAGAAAATCGCCTACCAGTAATGAACGTTCCATTGATGGCGTGGGGATGGTATAGGCTTCAACAAAAAAGCTACGGATAATGGTTGCTGCTATTACGGCAAAAATTATGGCATCTGTCCACTCACGGGTCTTGCTCTTTTTCTTTTTTGGGGCAGTTTTGCTCTTAGTTTTTTTGTTCCAGAATTTCCAGTTCATTTCTTTTTAAATATTGGGGGAGGCAAATTTTATTAATTGCTAAAGTCAAACATGTCCTGTATGGAATGGAAGCCTTTTTTATCCTTTATCCATTCGGCAGCTAACACTGCGCCAAGGGCAAAGCCGTTACGGTTATGCGCGGTATGTTTAAACTCAATGGTATCCACTTCCGAATCATAAATTACGGTATGTGTGCCCGGCACGTTATCAATCCGGTGCGACTCGATCAGCAATTGTTCATTTTTAACATTGTCGTCAACGGTATTGTTCTCATCATTTATCAAAATGTTGGCCCAGTCTTTTTTGGCATCCAGGTTTTCAATAATGCCTTCGGCTATGGTTATAGCGGTACCGCTTGGCGAATCCAGTTTTTGGGTATGATGAATTTCTTCTACCTGCACTTCATAATACGGATAGTTGTTCATCAGCTTTGCTAAAATCTTATTTACATGGAAAAAGATATTTACACCGATGCTAAAGTTTGATGCATAAAGCAAAGTGCCGCCGTTTTGCTCATATTGCGCCTTTAGTTGGGGCAAGTGCTCATGCCAGCCGGTTGTGCCTACCACTACAGGCACGCCAGCCTCAAAACATGTATTTATATTGCCTAAAACAGATGATGGTGTAGTAAACTCAATGGCTACATCGGCTTTTTTAAGGTTTTCTGCAGTAAGCTCATGCAGGTTATCATGATCTATGGTTAATACAATTTCGTGCTTACGGTCGGTGGCTATTTTTTCAATTATCTTGCCCATTTTACCGTAACCTAATAATGCAATTTTCATTGGCTGTTCTTTTATTTCTGTTTGGCGATAATGCGAATTATCCGGCTTAAAACCAAAACTATTAAGGGATAAAGGTAAGTTTTATAGCTGTATATAACAGGGCTATTTAATTTTAGGGTGATGGAATGTAATTGATGGCTTATTTCCTTTTTTGAAAAGGCTTATTTAAGCACAAAAGTGAGTTTTAATCCAGGCGTAACCGGCCCGTTAAACCCTTGCATGGCAAATGCTTCTTGGTTAATTATTGTGGGTTGGATATTGAACGAGAAGTCGGTATCCATGGTGTAAGAGTGCTTAAATTTGGCATCGATATAGGCATCAACAGCCTGTATGCCCCAGGCGGCCATAAAACCCAGTATGCCCAGGTCGCGGTTACGGATATAGCCGTTCACCTCGTCATACACGGTTTGGGCAGGTATACCGGCATTAACATAGGCCGTATATAAAGCATATTGCGGGGCACCTACCGCGGGCGTTTCCCCACGTTCATAATAGCGGGCTACAATTAGCAGCGGGCCGTACTGGCGCTGGTTAAATACAACAACATCGGCCAAAAGGCCCAGGCCGGCATATATAATGGGCACTTTCCACCATTGGTGATTATAGATCTGCCCCCAGCCGGGGATCATCAATGAGCGCACAACAGCCTTATGCGGGTCGTGCGTACTGTCGGGGTGGTATTTTTTGTCTTCTTTGGTAACTTTTGGTACAAAGCGCTTTGATGTAGCTGAATCGCGCTTCATGTTAAGGCTGTCCTTTTTGTTTCTTATGGTGTCTGTTTCAGGCTTTTGCGCCATTGCTGTAAAAGCAAAGCCCGTTAACAGCGAAAATATAAGCAGGTATCTATACATTCTTTTACCAATCCAACATTTCAAGGATCCGCCCGAGATCGTCTTCAGATAAAAAAGGGATCTCTATTGAACCTTTTCCCTGGCTGCCGACCTTGAGTTTTACTCTTGTACTAAATTTTGATGCCAGGTCATCCTCAATTTTTTGTAATGAGTATGACATGGGCTCGGGTTGTTTGCCCTCTTTTTTTACCGGTGCCTTTTGTATATCACGTACCAGTTCTTCAACCTTACGAACGGATAAACCATCCTTTATAATATGCTGATGGATAAATAATTGTTTGGCAGGATCATCAACAGAGATAAGCGCGCGGGCGTGGCCCATGCTGATCTGCCCATCGCGGATAGATGCCTGTATAGCAGGGGGCAGTTTTAATAACCTTAAATAATTGGTTACCGTTGAGCGGTTTTTGCTTACGCGATCGCCAAGTTCTTCCTGTTTCAGGCTGCACTCCTCAATCATCCGCTGAAAGCTTAATGCTACTTCAATAGCGTTAAGGTTTTCGCGCTGTATATTCTCTATCAGCGCCATTTCCAGCATTTGCTGGTCATTAGCGGTACGTACGTATGCTGGTATTTGCGTTAAGCCTGCCAGTTTAGAGGCACGCAAACGGCGTTCGCCCGATATTAACTGGTAGCTGTGCGCGTTTACACGGCGTACGGTTATTGGCTGTATAAGGCCCTGTAATTTTATGGAATCGGACAGTTCGCTTAATGCCTGCTGGTCAAAATCGGTACGGGGTTGAAAAGGGTTAACCTCAATCTCAGCAATCTTTATCTCGTTCACAGATCCCATGCTATTTACTTCGGCAGGGGCAGAAACAGCGCTGTTCTTTTCGGGCATTACACTCACAGAATCATTCAGCAGCGCGCTTAACCCTTTTCCAAGGGCGTTTCGTTTTTCATTACTCATTATTATGCTGTTTCAATTGTTGCGGTGGTTTCATCAACAACCAATCCGTTTTTACGTATAATTTCGCGTGCAAGGTTAAGGTAATTTATGGCTCCTTTACAGGTAGCATCGTGCATAATTACCGATACGCCAAAGCTTGGCGCTTCGCTTAACCTTGTATTACGTTGTATAATAGTATCAAATACCATGTCCTCAAAATGGGTCTTCACTTCCTCAACCACCTGGTTTGACAGGCGCAGGCGCACATCATACATGGTTAATAAAATACCTTCTATTTTAAGTTCGGTATTGAGGCGCGATTGAACAATTTTTATGGTGTTTAACAGTTTACCCAATCCCTCTAACGCGAAATACTCGCACTGCACCGGTATAATTACCGAGTCGGCCGCGGTTAAAGCGTTTATGGTGATCAAACCCAGCGATGGCGAGCAGTCTATAATTATAAAGTCATACTCATCGCGTAAGCTATTAAGTACGTGCTTCATTTTAAACTCGCGGTTCTCCAGGTTTATCATCTCAATCTCGGCACCTACCAGGTCAATGTGGGCAGGTAACAGATCAAGGTTTGGGGTATCGGTATGCTGTATAGCATCGTGCGGGTTAATATCATTAATTATACATTCGTAAATGCTGTTCTTAATGTTACGCGGGTCAAACCCTATGCCCGATGTTGAGTTGGCCTGCGGATCAGCATCAACAAGCAGCGTACGATATTCTAATACGGCTAAACTTGCAGCCAGGTTTATGGATGATGTAGTTTTTCCTACGCCACCTTTTTGGTTGGCTAAAGCAATTATTTTACTCATTGTATATATTCAAAAAATTTAAAAAACCAGGAATTATAACCAGTGAAAACAGAAACATAAATTTCTAACTTCGTAAAGTTTTTTTAGCCCGCGCTAAGATACAAAATTAACTAATTGATTGCGATTTGGCGATGCAGGTTAAGGCTGAATAATGATATTTTACTCACACTTTTACCTTACTTACACACAATCTGCAACATACGGCCCGCAACGCTTATATAAAAAATGATCACAATAATTTCATCAACCAACAGGCCCGGAAGCACAACGTTTAAAGTAGCCCAATATTACCATAAAAGAATGCGCCAGTTGGGTGCCGAAGCCGGTTTACTATCATTAATGCAGTTGCCACCCAATTTATTAGAGACCGATATGTTTGGCAAACGAAGCTCGGAATTTGAACCCATACAGGATATTATTAGCCAAACCGATAAATTTTTGTTTGTTATACCTGAGTATAATGGCAGTTTCCCCGGTGTGTTAAAAGTGTTGATTGATGCCTGTGATTTCCCCGCGAGTTTTTACGAAAAAAAGGCGGCTTTGGTGGGTGTATCATCAGGTAAATACGGCAATATCCGCGGTATTGATCATTTTACGGGGGTTTGTCATTATATAAACCTGCATGTAATGCCGTTAAAATTACACATTGCCAACATTAAAGCCGAGTTGGATGAGAACGGTAATTTTTTTAAAGAAGATACACTCCGTTTTACGGATGAGCAGATAGAGAAATTCATCGCCTTCTGATTTTCGCGCTTAATTTTCAGTTCATTTTTAAGATTTAATTAACGGCGAATTAACCTTGCAATTATTTTTAATTTATTTAAGGTTAATTGCCTGATTTTCATTGTTAAAGATATTTACAATATCAATATTATTTGGTATTTTTAAAGCTGCCAATCTGCGATCACAATGAAATTTTTATACTATTTATTAGTTTTAATTCTTCTCGCTCCAATTTTTTCAAACGCCCAGGGAACTTATAAACACGGCTACGTAGTAGGCTTAACCGGTGATACATTAAAAGGTTATATTGAATACAAAAAATGGGAGAAAAACCCGGATTCGATAAATTTTAAAAAAGAACTTCATGATAGCCCGGTTCAGGTTTTCACAGTTTTTACTGCGAGAGAATTTGCTGTAAAGGGGGGCGATACTTACAGGCGTTACATCGTAAACATCAGCCAGGATCATGTTGATAAGGAAAAGTTAAAAACCGGGATAGATACCAATTTTATAGCTCAAAATGTATTTCTACAAATACTTACCACCGGCAACAACGTTACGCTGTTTAGCTATACCGATAGCATAAAAACCAGGTATTATGTTTCGGAAAGTATGTATGAGGAGCCCCGTGAACTTGCTTACAGGGTTTATTACCAGGGTAAAACTGTTGGCGGTATACAAACCGATACAACATATCGTAACCAATTCAGATACCTGGCGCTAAAATACAAGCCAATTGTTGATACCGCAAAGGCTAAAGCAGCAGCCGCCGCTGCTTTAACTGCCGCAGCTGCTGCTAACCAGGTAGCTGTTACCAAACAAATTAAGCGAAAATCAAAAACAACCTACAAAACAAAGCAGCTTAGTAAAAGTGCCATTGCCAAAATCAAAAATCAGCGGATAGCTGCTGAAAGGGATTCTGTGGCCAATGCCGATACATTGGCCACGATGATACAAAAATCAAAATATGTAAAGGTTGACCTTGTGAAAATAGCCAAGGCCATTAATGGCGATACCAAGGAAAAATTTGATACTATACGGCATTGGTGGTTTGCCGGGGTAATTTTAAATGATAATGTGCTGGCATTGAATGGCCCGGCTAAATTCCCGAAAAGCAGTTCAATCATGCCCAAAATATCATTCGGCTATAGTGTATTTCTGAACAAGAAAACAGAACGGATGGTTTTTCGAACAGAGTTGTCGCTCTCGGCAAATAAATACACTTTTCCTGATACCAGGGATACGTCGGGCGCAATAAACAGTTTAAGCAAGATCAAGCAATACACATTCTCTGTAGCACCGCAATTGCTTTACAATATATATAACGAAATAGAATTTAAGGCATATATTAATATCGGTGTATCAGCAAACCTATCGGCCTACAATAAATATACCTTTACCCGCACCTCGGCAGATACTACAACTGTAAAAGATAAATATCCTAAACTATCAGCCTTTTGGTTTAATGTGCCCATAAAAGCAGGTATAGTAATTGATAACCATTACGAGTTTTACCTGGGATATGCCTTCCCGGCTACGTTAACCAGTGGCGGCTCGGGTTATACGGGTAAGCTAAAACAATATGAGTTAGGCTTTAATTATCTTTTCGGGTTTAACTGATCATCGCACTATCACTACCCATCCTGATATCTTAGGCGTATCGTTTTTCAGATCTATTATATAATAGTAGGTGCCCGCGGGTAATAATTGCCCGTTATATTTGCCATCCCACGGTTTACCATAACCAATGCTTTGAAACATCTGCTGGCCATAACGGTTAAAAACCTGTGTTAAGCTTTTGGGGTAAGTATTTAATGCCGCAATGTTCCAAAAATCGTTAACACCATCGTTATTAGGAGAAAAGGTATTAGGGATTTGTATATGCTGGTAAACTTTTACAGATACTGTACTGCTATCAATACCGCAATTTTGTGTAGAAGTAACGTGCAGTGTGTAAGTGGTATCCTGGTTGGGCGAAACTATGGGGGTTAATGTGTTGGAGCCGGATATATAAGAATTGGGGGTCCAGTAAAAAACATTGCCATTTTGCTCCGTGCCATTAAGTTTAATAGATTGACCCTGAATCATCACCCTGTTAGAGCCTGCATTGGCTACGGGCTTTTTCAAAACGTTTACGGTAGACTTTTCTGTAGTGTAGCAATTAAACGCATTATAAACATTAACAGTATAGGTTGTGGTATCGGTAGGGCTGGCTATAGGGTTAGGCACCGTGGCATCATTTAAACTACCCGCCGGCGACCATAGATATCTCACCCCGCCACCTGCAATTAGTTGAGTTTTTTCGCCAAGGCAAATGGTGGTATTATCGCTACTGATGGTTGGCGTTGGTTTTGGGTGTACTGTAATTTGTGTTGAAAAAGGTGCGCCGGCACAAGAATACTGATTATAGGCGGTTACTGTATATTTACCAGCATCGGCTAATGTAATGCCATTAATAACCAGGGGGTTTTCACTGGTTGGCGATAAGTTAGGCCCCGACCATTGATAGCTTACCCCGCCGGTAGCGAAAATGCTTACCGTATCGCCCTCGCATACTGATTGTGTTGGCGCAACACCCCCAATTACCGGGTTTGTTGAAACATCAATTACAAGCGGCTGCGAATATACCCGGCAACTTACTGATGTAATGGCCGAGCCGTTAGCTATACCAACCCTGTATTGGTATGTGCCGGGCACAGCGTTTTTAAAATTAACGTTGAGCGAACTGCTATTTTGCCCTAATGTGTCCGTCCATCCGCCAATTGTGTGATATGACTGCCATTGGAACGAGGGGTTATTGTCGGCTGCCGAAGCCACTAAATTATAAGTAGCACTTGCGCCCTGGCATAATTGCTGCGGAGTGGAATTAGTTGCAGATGTAAAGCCTGTTTTTATAACCGGGCCGCAAGCTCTGAAAGTAATATCATCAAGAATAAGATCATTACCATTTCCCCCGGGAGCAAGATTGGTCATTTTAACAACTATATTTGAGATATCGCCATTTGTAGTTGTAAAATATACGCCTTTGCGCACCCAGGTAGCGGTGTCGGTTGGTGCAATTGTACCGGTGGTATCTGTAGCTAAAACCTTTCCATCAAGCGTTTCAACAGAAAAAAGTATGTTGGGTTCGCTAACACCGCCGCCGCTTGCTGTGCTTGCGGTTATGAGGTTAAGTATATATGCCGAAAAATAATAGGTAGTGCTATAGCATAATAAAGGCGCGGTTTGTGTAAAAAAAACACTTGGCGCATATGAGGCATTAACTACCATCATATAGCCATTGGGGTTGCCTGTATGGTCTGATTTTACAACCTGCCAGGTATTGTGGCAATTTTGGTTGAGGTTAATGCTATTCATGATAGTATAGAAACCGTCGTTAGGGCAATTACTGCTGGTGTAAGTCATGTTGGTAACACCTGGCGCTAAGGGCCCACCGGGGTTTTGCCCCGAACCAAAATCCTGTGTAAATATAGGGTCGCCTAAACTGCCGTCGCAGCTTGTTGTGGTAGTTTGCGCGCTTGCCTGTAAGGCAGCAGCAGTTAATAGTACCGGGAATAGGATAGTAAAAATTATAAGGCGCATCAATGTTTAGGGGTCACAATAGTTTATCTCCAAAAATATATTTTTTTCATTGATACGGTATGCTATTACTATATAACGTTTGTTACAAACAGGCTGATTTGCGTACAAACAAAAGAATTCATAACTGGTTAATTATTAATGAAGTTAACTGGAAATTTTAGAGGATGCAATTTAATATTTTTAATTGCAATTAGTGCTGTGTTTTTTTGCACTTGTTCACAAAATAAGGTGAATTATAGCACTGCCGATAAAGTTACCGACTCAGGAAAACAGGTAGTTGATTTGCCACCGCCATTTTTAACAAAATCTGTACGCAATTATTGTAAAGTTATAGGCTGGCCCACGGGTAAAACCCCAACAGCGCCGCCGGGTTTTAAGGTAATCGAATATGCAGGCGGATTGGATAATCCACGCAATATTCTGGTTGCTAACAATGGTGATGTATTTGTATCTGAAGCTAATACCGAAATTAAAGGACTGAAAAAAGTTGGCGCATCTATTATAGGTGCCACAGGATCAGAAGATCTGAATAAAAGCGCCAATAATATCATCTTGTTAAGAGACACAAATGGCGATGGCCTGCCTGATGTGCGGACAGTTTTTTTAAGCGGATTGAACCAGCCGTTCGGCATGCTTGTTTTAGGTGGATACTTTTATGTAGCCAATACAGATGGCGTTTGGCGCTATCCTTACAAAACCGGCGAAACACATTTAACCGCTCCCGGTAAGCGCATTTTAATTTTGCCTGCCGGCGGATATAATAACCACTGGACACGCAACCTGCGCACCAATGCCGATAGCAGTAAAATATATGTTTCGGTAGGCTCAGGCACAAATGATGCCGAGCAAGGTTTGGAAAATGAGGTGCGCCGGGCAGATATACTGGAGATCAACCCCGATGGGTCTGGCGAGCGCGTTTATGCCAGCGGTTTGCGTAACCCTGCCGGGATAGATTTTCAGCCACAAACACATGTGTTGTATGCCGCCGTGAATGAACGGGATACTTTCGGCGATAATTTAGTACCCGATTATTTAACCAGCGTACAACAAGGCGGTTTTTATGGCTGGCCATACGCTTATTTCGGGCAACACCCCGACCCGAAAAATGGGGCGCAAAGACCCGATATGGTTAAAAAATCCATCACGCCCGATTTTGCTTTAGGCTCACATACCGCATCATTGGGGTTGGCTTTTTATACAGAAAAAACATTCCCGCAAAAATATTGGGGCGGCGCGTTTATAGGGCAACACGGCTCATGGAACAGTTCAAAGCTGGTAGGTTATAAGGTAACCTTCATCCCATTTGTAAGCGGCAAGCCACAAGGTATTATGGAAGATTTTTTAACCGGATTTATAGCCGATTCTGCCAGGCAGGAAGTATAAGGTCGCCCAGTTGGTATAGCGGTAATTAAGGATGGATCGGTATTGGTTGCCGATGATTCGGGTAATAAGATCTGGCGGGTAAGTACACAATAAACAAATATTTTTTCAAGTTCCCCTCCCTAGAGGGGGCGGGGAGAAATGAGTGCAAAGGCAGGGGTGGGTTTCTGCGCCATGCATAACACAACATGTCATCCTGAGGAACGAAGGATCTATTCGCCATGCCTTACATGCGTTAATGACCGAGAGAAGATCCTTCGTTCCTCAGGATGACAATAGAATGGAAACAAATTGTATTTTTACATATACTTAACCGCTCTTTGTGACCCGATTTTACTTTACCCTAATACTTGTTCTCCTTTTCAGCGGCACTTTATTCGCCCAAAAAAAGACTGATTCCTTAAAAAAAGATACTACCCGGCAACTAAACCAGGTAACGGTTCGGGGGTATCTTTCGGAGCAAAAAGTGCTGGCAGTTCCGGCATCGGTGAGTGTGCTTACTTCCGCGCAGTTGAAATTGCAGCCCGATAATTCATTGGTATCAGCCATGAATACCATACCCGGTGTGCGTATGGAGGAGCGGTCACCGGGCAGTTACCGTTTGTCTATCCGGGGCAGTTTGCTGCGCTCGCCATTTGGTATCCGCGATGTGAAGATCTATTTTGATGAGATCCCGCTTACCGATGCAGGGGGTAACTCCTACCTTAACGCTATTGATGTAAACAGTGTACAGGGTATAGAGGTATTAAAAGGCCCGGATGGCAGTTTATTCGGCGCAAATTCAGGTGGTGTAGTATTGATAAGCCCGGTAAACCGTTATGCCGATAGCAGCTTTGTCTCCGCGGCTGTTGACGGGGGATCATATTCATTGTTGCATGAAAGTTTTGCTTTTCAGGATCATAGTACCAATAACCAGCTGAATATAAACCAGGCTTATGAAACTTATGGCGGTTACAGACAGAACAGCAGTATGTACCGCAATTATTTTCAGGCGGTTGACAAGTGGACCATCAGCCCGAAGGATAACCTTAAAATACTTGCTTTTTACTCCGATCTGTTTTATAAAACGCCCGGCGGTTTAACCCTAAGCCAAATGGAAGCCGACCCGCGAAGTGCCAGGCTGCCTACTAAAACCATACCCGGCGCTATTGAACAAAAAATAGCTATCGGCACAAAAATGACCATGGGCGGTTTGGTGAACGAGGCGCACATAACCGATAACCTTAGGAACGTACTGGCTGTTTATGGCAGTTATGTTGATTTTTATAATCCCTTTATCACCAATTATGAGCAGCGTTATGAGGGTACTTTCGGTATGCGTACTTATTTTGAACTCAACGGGCAACAACATCCTAATTATAACTGGAAAGCAGATGTAGGTTTAGAATGGCAGCAAACCAACTCCGACATTAATAATTATGGCAACAACATGGGTGTACGCGATACGGCCCAGACGTTGGATAAGATCAATACCAACCAGCATTTTTTCTTCGCGCGTTACAGTGCCGATTTCTTTAAGCGCCTGCATGTGGAAGCTGCCATGAGTCTGAACTTTTATGATTATAAATTCAGGAATGTTTATCCTAATGATGAACCTGATTTTACCAATCGCCCGTTCACTGCCCAGTTAATGCCGAGGCTTGCTTTATCTTACCAGATCACCAATAATTTTGCATGGCGGGCATCTGTGAGCCGGGGGTATTCCACACCGACTACTGCTGAAATCCGCCCTACAGACAACGTGATCAATACCAGTTTACAGGCCGAATACGGCTGGAATTATGAAACCGGTTTCCGCCTGCGGAATGATGATGAGAGTATGTTTTTGGATGCCTCGGTGTTTTTGTACAAACTGCAGAACGCCATCATCCTGCATATCAACCCGGATGAAACCGAAACTTACCTGAATTCCGGCGGTACAAATCAGCCTGGTTTTGAATTGTATTTTACTGATTGGCTCATCCGCCAAAATGACGACAGTTTTATCCGCGGACTGCAATTTAATGAGTCGGTAACGCTGGATAAGTTTACTTTCAGCGGCACGCATAACCAATTAACAGGTGTGCCTCAGCAGGTTTTGATCAGCAGTTTCCAGGTTAAATTTCCTGAATCATTATACTTCTTCATTGAACATAATTACACCTCGCGACTGCCGCTTAATGATGGCAATACTGTTTTTGCGCCGCATTATAATTTGCTGGGAGCCAAGATCGGATGGCAGCATTTATTCAGCCACAAAACTAAGTTTGAGATCTATGGTGGTGCTGATAATATCCTGAATGAGAATTATAGTTTGGGTGATGACCTTAACGCTGTTGGTAACCGCTATTATAACCCCGCGCCGCTTAGGAATTATTATTTGGGGATGAAGGTGACCATCTAAGGATTTGTATAGCGACAGGCATATCTCGCGAAAAAAATATGCCTATCGCTTTGGTTGGTTTAACTTATTCCGAAACGTTGCCCGCGTGGCCTTTATTGTCAAAAGCGCGGAACTTTACGTGATCTCCGGTCACTGTAACAGCATCGTTATAAACGCGACTCTTCATGTCGGGGTCCTTGCCATCAGTTGTAAAACGAATAGTAAAGCCCGGGAACTGCATATTGGCCTTATATTCGCCGCCACGCATTATTACACCCGGTTTTGGAATACGGTAGCTGTATCCGCCATTTAAATAGGTTAATCGCGGCAGTTCTCGTTTACCCAATACATTTAAAAAGTTGGCCCAGGCCTGCTGATACATAGCATTGCTTTTAGCAGTATCAGGCTCGGTTGCCCATTGCGGGTCCTGTGCCCAGGCACGCTCGGCTAAGCCTAACACCGATGGGAAGATCATGTACTCCATGCGCTCAGGAGTTTTAATATTTTCGCCCCATAAACAGCCTTGCAAACCTGCGATGTTGGTTTTACCGTAATCGGTAAGGCGCTGTTTGCCGATGAAAATGCTTTTGTTTATCGGTAGTCCGTCACGGTCGACAGATGTATTTTTAAAGTAATCGTAAGGGATGAACGAGAAAGGTTTATCAATATCAACAAAAGCGCCCCAGTAATAGCCCGGCTCATCAAATGATTTGTAGTGGGCCATATCAAAATACAGGTTGGTTACCGATGATAGCACTACTTTATAACCCGCGTTTGCCAGTTTATAGGCCAGATCTTCCTGTCCGCTGCCTATGGAGTTGTTCCATACTTCGGTTTGCAGGTGGTATGGGGTAAAGTCGGGGTTAGGCACGTAATCACCTTTACCATCGAGCATGGTTTTGCGCAGGCCCATTTCCTCCCATCCCGCAAGGGTTAAACCTTTATCTTTTAATAATTGGTTTATGCGTCCGTAAAAATAGTACCACAAATCGCCGGTTCCGGTTATTTCAGGGTGATTGGCCTTCAACGTTAAATAAGCTGGCGACTGCTCCCAAACATGCGCGGGAACTTCATCGCCACCAAAATGGATGGTGTTTAACGGTGCTCCGGCTTCTTTGTAAATGCCGGCAATGTCATTGATCACCGTCTCGAAAAAAGTATAAGTTGATGGCAGCGATACATCGATCACGTTATCATTCCAATACTGCACCGAATTGTAAACTGATTTATCATTCAGATCATGCAATAAATATTTTACAGCTTCGGCCTGTTTGCCTTCGGCCATTAAACGGCGGTAACGGGCATCCATCGCTTTGATAGATGCGCGGGCATGGCCAGGCGTTTCAATCTCGGGCATTACGGCAATGTGGCGGGCAGTAGCGTATTTTAATATCTCGATATAATCGGCACGGGTATAAAAACCGCTGCCAGCTAATTTGCCAGTTTCCGGACCGGAGCCATGTGATGCCGGTAAAAAATTCTTACTATCTAAAGTATGGCCGCGCTGCGAGCCAACCTGGGTTAACTCGGGCAAAGTAGGCAACTCTATGCGCCATCCCTCATCATCTGTTAAATGGAAGTGGAATACATTCAGCTTGTACAGCGCCATCGCGTCCAATAGTTTTAACACCTGCTCCTTGGTTTGGAAATTACGGCCAACATCAAGCAATAAAGCACGGTAAGGGAAACGAGGCTGATCCTTTACTTCAACACATGGGATCTGAATTATTTTTTGCGCCTGACCATAAGCTGCGCCGGGGATCAATGTTTTTAGTGATTGGATACCGTAAAATATTCCTGCCGAAGTAGAAGCACTTATAGTGATTCCTTTGGTTGTTACACTTAAATTATATGCTTCATTGCCTAAACCAGGTGTTTCAAGTAGCGTTATTTCAGGATTGGCAGAAGTCGGAGTTCCCGGCAATGGAGTTATTTTCTTTCCAAATAATTTCCCCAATTCACCTCCCAAATAATCGGCATCTTTATCAAATTTGGGATCCATTCCAATTTTAGCCTTATCAGTAAGTGTAAATGTGCCGCCGGTTTCCTTATAACTTGCCGGGGTTGGGAATATTTTTGTTAGTTGTTGCTCGGGTACGTCCTGTATCTTTTTATTCTGATCGTATATAATAGCTGGGGTAACCAGTCCGGGGTAATTTGGTGTAAACGGCAATACGGTAAAATCGCCGGTGGCGTAGCCTTTTTCGGGCTGGGCATCCCAAACTAAATAGATCCCCTCGGGCGCGTCGGTAAAGTTGATAACCAGTTCATCGCTTACAAACTGAATGGTTGCAGAAGCACCGGGCTGTAAGGCTGCGAAACTTGCAGTTGGGGTTATGGTGAATAAGTCGCCGTTTAATTTGGTGATGACTGCATTGCCGCTAACCGTAGTCGAAGCAATGCCACGCGCTGAGTTAAAATACAGCTTCCATCCGGATGCAGGCAAGGTAGTTTTGCCGGTATTGGTAATAGTTAAGGCGTTTAACGATTCGGTTTTGTTTTGGTAATTATTCTGTACGGCCTGCCAGCTGATGTTCAGCTTATGGGCGTCAAAATTTAGAACAGGGGCTTGGGCTGTGGCTTTAACGCAAAAAGCGACTGCAAAAATCAGGATAAGTACACGACGCATATTTAATTCAGTATTAGTTTAATTAGGAAAAGAAAAACTAAAATACTAATTTTAAGATGATTGCAATACTTTTTAAATTATTTTAAAAAGAAAATTTTATCCAGCCATCACCTTCATAGCCAAAATTAAAAAACTTAGGCTGAATGATCTCTGCCAATATCTCCACCGAATCAACTATGCGCGGACCAGGGCGGTTAAAATACTGGTTACCATCGGCAATATAAAAACGGTTGTTTTTAACAGCCTTCATGGCTGCAAAGCCGGGCAGGTTAAGTAACAGGTCGATCTCCCTGATGGTGCGTTCGATAGAAAAACCGCAGGGCATCACCACAATAATTTCCGAGTCCTCTTGCTGAATATCTTCCCATTTTACAAACGGCGAATGTTTACCCGCCTCGGCCAAAATACTGGTACCACCGGCTATGCTCACCAATTCAGGGATCCAGTTGCCCGATACCATGAGCGGTTCCAGCCATTCAATACATGCAACGCTTGGCTTGCTTTCTATATATTTTAATTTATGGCGAATGATATCCACTCGCTCTTCCAGGTCTTCAATTAAGGTATTACCAGCGCTTTCCACATTTAAAGCGACGGCAACCGTTTTTATATCTGTAAAAATATCCTGAAAAGTATTGGGCTGCAGCGATACGATGTGTGTTTCTTTATCCAGGTAATTATCTAAAGCTTCCTCTACATCTTTTAACGATACCGCGCAAACTTCGCATTGTGCCTGGGTAAGCACCACATCGGGCATCAGTTCTTTAATTACTTCACGTTTTACGGTGTAAACCGATAGTGCATCAGCCAGGATCTCTTTTACCTTAACATCAATTTCGGCGCTGCTTAAATTATCGGGAAAATTGGCTTCGGAGCATACAGGCAGGTGTTTAATGCTTTCGGGGTAATCACATTCGTGCGAGCGGCCTACCAGTTTATCTTCGAGGCCAAGCGCGCAAACTATTTCGGTAGCGGCAGGAAGTAATGAAACAATTTTATCTACAGGCATGTTTTTAATGTGCAAATATGCGGATGTGCAAATGTGCGGATTTGTTGTGAGGATGTTAAACACTTTTTGTCATCCTGAGGTACGAAGGATCTGGCGAAGTATTGTATAGCGCAAAAGATTCTTCACTATCGTTCAGAATGACAAAAGGATAACTTGCATATCTGCACATCATCACCCTATCTTTACAGTAATGATATTCCTTACCTTTTTTATTGGGCTGATAGCCAATTTTGTTGGTTACATTCCGCCGGGGAACATTAACCTCACCCTAGTACAGATCACCATTAACCGTGGTTTAAAGCAGGCTGTACAGTTTATAACCGCGTTTTCGTGCGTCGAATTTTTCTTTACTTATTTTATTATGCACGCCGCCAAATGGCTGTCGGGCGAGGTAAGGCTTGATGTGATCATAGACTGGGTGATGATGGTATTGTTCACGGTACTAGGGGTAATAACGTGGCGAAGCCGTAACACGCCGCCTCAAAAAACATATTCGGAACACGATAGTATAAAATATGGTATCCTTTTAGGGTTTTTAAACCCAATGCAAATTCCCTTCTGGATGATAACCGGAACCTATTTAATTACCCACGAGTGGATTGAAGATGGTAAGCTGGCTTTGGTGATTTTTAGTATAGGTTCGGCAGCGGGGGCTTTTTTATGCCTGTTCCTGTATGCAAAGTTTGCGGCATACATACAAAGTAAATTCGCGCTGAGTACCCGGGTTATTAATACGTCAATTGCCTTATTATTCTTCGGTTTTGCCGCATACCACGTGGTGAAACAAGTTTATTTGCATGCGTTTAAACACTAGTTTTGGGTTGATTGAGTGAGTGGTTGACTAAGTTAAGTTAAGGTACACACTAATGACGATTGACCAATGACTAATGATTTTCCAGCAACGCTAAAACATCAACTTTATCCTGCGCCAGTTGCACTTTCAGTTCATCAAGGCCGGTAAATTTTACATCGCCGCGAACATAGTTGTAGAAATGCAGTGTAACCTGTTCGTTATAGATCTCCTGGTTAAAATCAAAAATATTTATCTCAATATTGCGCGACATGCCATTAATGGTTGGCCGGCTGCCTATGTAGGCCATGCCTTTATAAAACCTGCCCTTTATGTTGATTTTTGCTGAAAAGATGCCATCGGAAGGGATAAGTTTATATCGTTCCTCAATTACAATATTGGCGGTTGGGTAACCGATTTGCCTGCCGATCTGGTCGCCGCGCACTACTTTGCCTGTTATAAAGAATGGGTAACCTAAAAAGGTATTCGCCAGTTCAATTTTGCCCTCCAATAATGCATGACGGATACGGGTCGAACTTACGGCAACATCGTTAATATCCTGTTCAGGGATTTCAACAACCTCAAAGCCATAAACAGGGCCGAGTCTTAATAAATCATCCAATCCACCCTGCCTGTCCTTACCAAAACGATGGTCGTAACCGATTACAATCTTTTTAGTGCCGATCTTATTTACCAGCACATCACGGATATAGCCCTCAGCCGTTTGGTTGGAAAAATCTCTTGAAAATGGGGTGATAATTAAATGATCTACTCCCAATTGCTCCAGCAAAGCGGCTTTTTCATTGATGGTGTTAATGAGTTTGATGCTTTCATCCTCCGGGTTCAAGATCATCCGCGGATGCGGAAAAAAAGTAAGGATCACGGTTTCGCCGCCAATTTCGTCGGCCAGTTCTTTTATCCTTGCTATAATTTTGCGGTGCCCAAGGTGTACGCCATCAAACGTACCGATGGTAACTACGGCATTATTTACAGCTTTAAATTCATCAATATGATGATAGATCTTCATAGATATAGGGTCAGAATGCAAACAAAAATAACAATTTACGCTTCGGTTTGTGCTTTTAACTCACGTATGGTGCCAACCAGTTCCATTACTTCCCAGGCATCAGCAACTTTATAATTTCCGCTGCGTGTGCGCCTTAATTTTGATAAATATGCTCCACTGTTCAAAGCCTTACCAAAATCATTTACCAGTGAGCGTATATAAGTACCCTTACTGCACACCACCCTAAAATCAACTTCGGGCAGTTCGATACGGGTTATTTCAAATTCGGTTATAGTTACATTGCGCAGGCGCAGTTCAACTTCCTCACCGCGACGGGCTTTTTCGTACAAACGCTCCCCATCGATTTTAATAGCCGAATGGGCTGGCGGATATTGTTGAATATCTCCAATAAACTGCGCACAAGTTGCTTTTATCTGCTCATCGGTAATGTGGCTGATATCGAATTTTTCATCCGGTTCGGTTTCCATATCGTATGAGGGCGTAGTCGCACCCAAAATCAGCGTACCTGTATATTCCTTTTCCTCAGCCTGGAAGGTATCAATCTGCTTGGTCATTTTACCGGTGCAGATGATAAGCAGGCCCGTAGCCAGCGGATCAAGCGTACCCGCGTGACCAACCTTTAGCTTAAGCGGTTTAAAGGAATTGCGTATTTTGCCAACCACATCAAAGCTGGTCCATTTATAGGGTTTGTTCACCAGCAACAACTCACCGGCGGCAAAATCAAAATCCTTTTTTTTAGGGTTGGGCGTATCCAATATTTAATTTATTTAATAAACGGCAAAGGTAAGGTTTTAGTTGCCTGCTGCAATAAGGTGAAAACTCGAATCATAGCGATGGGTTTCAAACCCATCGCTATGGTTATGGAAGACTATTTATGTTGAATAACCCTAAACGTCAAATTAACCCGCTCTTTCATCGGCTTGGTTGATTTAGCAATGCGGTGCTCCCAGTTTTCCTGCAGATCGCCTTTCATTAACAGGTAAGAACCATCCTCCAGCCTTACCGAATATTTTTGCGAGTGATCTTTTTTATTACGGATATCAAAGCTGCGCACCTGCCCAAAAGTTACGGAAGCTACCACCGGGTGCTTGCCCAATTCATCTTCGTTATCACTATGCCAGGCAACCGAGTCGTTGCCATCACGATAGTAATTCAGCAATACACTGTTAAAATTTACACCCGATAATATTTGTACCCGTTCCCTTATGGTTTGTAACTCATCTGTCCATGGCAGCGGGTCGTATTTTTCACCGCTGAAGGTGTAATCGGTGCCTGTATCGCCTACCCAAACGGTGAGCCGTGGTGTAAGCAAATGTTTGTCATACATCTTGATGATCTTTTGCTGCCAGGGCATTTCGGCAATGAATTTATTCATCAGGTATCTGCTTTGTTCCGGGCTGAATATACCGGGGCGGTAATCCAAAAGTTCAGGCGGTAAGCCTTTACTCTGCCCCGCTTCAGGAAAAAAACTTAGCTGCTCCATTGTTGATCTATGTACAATTTTCACGCCATAGTTTTTGTTGTCAGCAGGCTGAAAAATTGTCCATAATGATGCGTTGTTTGTCCATTTTACAGGGATATTATATGTTGAATATTTGTATCGTCAATAACGACAATAATAATATTCAACAAAATGAAAACTACATTCTCTGTACCAACCCGCGATGAAGTAAGCCCTGCCAACCAGGCTATATTTGATAACCTGCAAAAAGCTTTAGGTTTTGTACCAAACCTGTATGCTACAATCGCTTACTCTGATAATGGCCTGGCCCGTTTCCTGGCTTATCAAAATGCAAAAACATCCTTATCAAACAAAGAAAAAGAAGCGGTTAACCTGATAGTGAGCCAGGTTAATGAATGTATATACTGCCAAAGCGCGCATTTAGTACTGGGCAAAATGAATGGCTTTACCGATGAACAATTATTGGACATAAGAAAAGGCACCAGTACCAACCCTAAATTAAATGCCTTAGTTGCCCTTGCCGCAAATATTACCGCTACACGTGGTAAAGCTGATGGCGACCTGGTTGATGACTTTTACGCACAAGGCTATACCAATGAAAACCTGGTTGACCTGATATTACAGATCAGCGATAAAACAGCGATGAATTACCTGCACAATTTAACCGAGATCCCGGTTGATTTTCCTTTAGCAAGCGCACTGTAAATTTACGTACAGCATACCAATTCGAGGTAATGAATTGGTATGTTTGATCAACTAATTTTGAAAGCAATGGAAAACGAGATCAGGTACCCAATTCCTCCATTTAATATGGAATCCGCCCTGCAAAAAGTACAGGCCGCCGAAGACGCGTGGAACTCAAAAAATCCCGAGAAAGTGTCGCTGGCCTATACCATTGATACCGAATGGCGCAACCGTACAGAGTTTATCAACGGCCGCGAAGAGGTGAAACAATTCCTGACCCGCAAATGGGAAAAGGAACTGGATTATAAATTGAAGAAAGAACTTTGGGGTTTTAAAGAAAACCGCATGGCTGTAAGGTTTGAATATGAATGGCATGATGCCGCCGGACAATGGTACCGCAGCTATGGCAACGAACTTTGGGAGTTTGACGAAAAAGGGTATATGCAAAAAAGATATGCCAGCATAAACGACCTGCCAATTGACGAAGCCGACCGCAAGCTGTAAGCTGCAATAACAATGAACGATCAATCCACCTTTACTTTAGTCGACCCGCAGAAAGGTAACCTGGCGTTTAAGCTGTTTACCTTTGGTGATAATAGTTATTTCGACCATTTACAGCGTAATAACTATTATTCGCTTATTTGGGTTACCAAGGGCAGCGGTAAAGTAAAGGCGGATTTTTCTGAATATGCATTTAAGGAAAACACCTTATTTGCTTTCGCCATCTATCAGCCGTTTATGTTTATGGCTGATGGTAAGATCGAAGGGATGGCCCTGCAATTTCACCCGGATTTTTTCTGTATCCATAAGCACCAGCAGGAGGTGGCCTGCAACGGCGTGCTGTTCAATAATATTTATAACCCGCCTTATGTGCTGGTTGATGAAGCTGCCGCCGCTATCCTGAATAATATTTTGGAACAGGTAAAGGCAGAAATGCAAAACCCCGCGCTCGCGCAGTATGAGTTGCTGATCTCCTATCTTAAGATCTTCCTCATCAATGCTTCGCGCTTAAAAACCAGTCAGCAGCCCGATGTTGCGTTAGCAGTTGCAGATACTGAAGAACCCTTCATCCTGCAAAAGTTAAAAGATTATATTGAACAGCATTACAAAACCAAACATGCCGTTAGCAACTATGCCGATATGCTGAACATATCGCCAAAGGCATTGGCAAAAATTACCAAAACACATTTCAACAAAACGCTCACTAATATGATTGCCGAGCGCATCATCATCGAAGCCAAAAGAGAACTTTACCTCACCAACAAAACGGTAAAAGAAATAGCCTACGAACTGGGCTATAATGATGAAAGCTATTTCAGCAGATTTTTTAAAACCAATGCTGATGTATCGCCCCAGTTGTACCGCGAAACTGTTGGGTATAACAAGATGGGGATGTGATTACTGCATTTGATCTAACAGGCCCTTTAACTGATCGAGATATTGGTCGTATTGTTGCCTCTGTGCTTCCCGTTTGATATAAAACAGGCACCCGAATATGAGGATATACCATGCTACCCTGATGAAAGGGTTGATCTTAGCCAGCCCGGCAAAGTGCCCGGTAAAATGGCTCAGTTCCAGGCAAGCAGGCATCATTAAAAACAGGGCGATATATAAAATGAAATACAATTTATAGCGCAGCCTGAGCACACTCATCTTTTTAAGCAAATTCTCCCTCACATTACCACTAGCCTGCTGCATTTTTTTTATGGTGAAATAGTTTAAAACGGAAACTATGTACTCGCTAAAAAGTGCCAGAAAGAGTAACCACATGGTTGCGTTGTGAGCAATCTCCCGCGCACCTAAAGCCGGAATAAACAGCCCCGCAAAAAATATGATGGATAATGGGAACAGGTACAAGGTATATTTTGTCTTTTTTTGCAATTGAGCCAATGGCCCCTGCGATTCTTGTGTGATCATGTCTGTAATGGTTTCGTCTGTTAATATTCGTTCATCGGCAGACCGGTTGTACAACTCTTTAAATTCGTCCAGTTCCATGTCAGTTGTGTTTAGTGATCTGCCTTAACTTCTCTTTAATACGCGTCATTTTAACCCGCAGCGCACCGTTGGGTATGCCCATAATTTCCTGCATTTCATCATAGCTTTTATCATCTAAATAAAGCATCACAATGGCCTTCTCTATCTCGTTAAGCGTAGCTATGGCCGTATGCAGCAGTTCCAGTTGCCCGGTATCAGTACTGGTGTCGGGCATATCAGGTAGCAAACCGTCGGAGGTATGGGTTAATACCGATTTTTTGTCTTTACGTAAACCCGCGATTGCCGTATTAATAGCCACCTGGTACAGCCAGGTACTGAATTTAGCATCGCCACGGAAACCTTTATAACCTTTCCAGGCCTGCAACACTATTTCCTGGTATAGGTCCTGCCGGTAGGTTACGTTATCGGCATACATAAAACACACTTTATACAACAGGCGCTCATGCTCGCGGATGAGGCTGGTGAAGGTGCTATGTATATCTTCGGGTTTCAATTTTTAGTTATGAGTGTGCGGAAGCCGGGAATTGTTACATAAGTTAGGGAAATACTTTTTTATCGCCCAAAAGCGAACGTTCTGTTGTCCGGTTACGATACAGCATTTATTTGAACGCGATCATAATTATTTTATAATCAATTAATTATAATTGTGGCACTATATTGATGGATGAATGCATATAACTAACTCATTAACTGCATATTGGGATGATTAAAAACTACTTTAAAATAGCCTGGCGCAATTTGATTAAAAACAAGGCGCATTCGTTCATCAATATAGTGGGTTTATCAGTGGGTATGGCAGTAGCCATAATGATAGGCCTTTGGATCTATGACGAGGTATCATACAATAAAGACAACTCCAACTATAGCCACATTGCGCAGGTGGCGCAAAACGTAACCAATAATGGCGAGGTACAAACCTGGATGAACGTTCCATACCCTTTAGCCGAAGAACTGCGCAAAAGCTATGGCAGCAATTTTAAACATGTAGTATTAAGCGGTGGAACCGGTAACCATATAATTGTATTTGGCGATAAAAAGCTTACTGAATGGGGTTGTTACTTTGAGCCCGAGGCACCGGAACTGCTAGGCCTTAAAATGATCGAAGGCTCGCGCAGCGCTTTAAATGACCCTACAGCCGTATTGTTATCCCAATCGACCGCCAAAGCTTATTTTGGCAACGCCGACCCAATGAACAAAATGCTGCGGATAGATAGCCGCGATAACGTGAAGGTAGCAGGCGTGTACCAGGACTTTGCCGACAACTCCGATTTGAGCGGGTTTGAATTTTTAGCTGCCTGGCAAACCTATTTACATAACAGCTGGCTAAAAAACACCACTGATATATGGCGACCAAACGCCTTCAGGATATATGTACAAATGGCCGACAATACCGACCTTGCATCCGTATCCTTAAAAATAAGAGACTTAAAACTGCGCCATGTGAATACCGAACTGGCTAAAAAGAAACCGGCGCTGTTCCTGTTCCCGATGAGTAAGTGGCATTTATACAGCACTTTTAAAAACGGGCTTAACATTGGCGGGCGCATACAATATGTATGGCTGTTTGGTATCATCGGCATTTTTGTTTTGCTGCTGGCCTGCATTAATTTCATGAACCTGAGCACCGCCCGATCAGAAAAACGGGCCAAAGAAGTAGGCATTCGCAAAGCGGTAGGCTCACTGCGCAATCAGTTGATCTACCAATTTTTTGCAGAATCGCTGGTGTATGTATTTATAGCTTTTGTTTTATCCTTATTTTTTGTGCAGTTGGCCTTGCCGTTTTTCAACAGCGTGTCGGGTAAAAACATGAGTATATTATGGGCTAACCCACTGTTTTGGCTGGCTTGTATTAGTTTTAGTTTGATAACCGGGCTAATTGCGGGTAGTTATCCGGCGTTTTACTTATCATCCTTTAACCCGGTAAAAGTGCTGAAAGGGACGTTCCGTGTAGGCCGGTTGGCCGCTATACCGCGAAAGGTGTTGGTGGTGGTGCAGTTTACGGTATCTGTTGTGCTCATCATCGGCACCATAGTTGTTTTCCGCCAGATCCAGTTTGCCAAAAACCGCCCGGTAGGTTATACCCGCGACGGGCTCATTACTATACCAACTGTGGCGGACGATATTCACAATCATTTTGAAGTGGTAAAATCGGAGTTGTTTAAAACCGGTATGGTAGCCAACGTGTCAGAATCAAGCTCACCGCCAACCGAACAATGGGGCAGCAGCAGCGGCTTCGACTGGCCGGGTAAGGACCCAAGCCTGAGTGTTGATTTTCAGCAGTCGGCCGTATCTTATGATTATGGTAAAACCGTAACCTGGCAATTTACAGGCGGTCGTGATTTTTCGAGGGAATTTATGTCCGACTCATCAGCACTGATCATTAACGAAACGGCTGTACGTTTTATGGGCCTGAAAAACCCGCTTGGCACAACCATTAAATGGACCGGCGTTAACTTTAAAGTGATCGGCGTAATTAAGGATATTATTACCGGCTCGCCCTACGAGCAGATAAAACCGGCTGTGTACTACCTTACAAAGGATGCGGCCGCTATGGTTGTTTTAAGGATTAACCCAAAAGCTAGTGCCAGTGCCGCCATTGCTAAAATAGGCGATATATTTAAAAGGGATAACCCCGAGCAACCCTTCGTTTACCAGTTTGTAGATCAGGAATACGCCAAGAAATTTGACGATGAAGAACGCATAGGCAAACTGGCCAGCTGCTTTGCCGGTTTGGCGATATTTATCAGCTGCCTGGGCCTGTTCGGGATGGCTTCATTTATGGCCGAGCAGCGTGTTAAGGAGATTGGCGTGCGCAAAGTATTAGGCGCATCGGTATTTAACCTGTGGCAATTACTGTCGACAGATTTTATTGGATTGGTAATTGTTTCCATCATCATAGCCACCCCAACCGCCTATATTTTCATGAATAACTGGCTGCGGCATTATGAATTTCATGCAGACATTGCCTGGTGGATATTTGTCCTAACAGGCCTCGGCGCTGTGCTGATCACTTTGCTTACGGTAAGTTTTCAATCAATTAAAGCCGCACTGGCAAATCCGGTGAAGAGTTTGAAGAGCGAGTAGGTAGTCGCGATGCAATCGCTGAACTATGTTAAGCACTCGTCGCAGACGAGCGCAATTCAGTGCGCAATGGCGTAACAAATAATATAAGATTTGTCATTCTGAGCGATAGCGAAGAACCTATCCGCGGGTTCAGCGCTTTAAAGATTCTTCGCTATCGCTCAGAATGACAATTACAATTGGGGATTAATCCTAAAATATCGCCTCAGCAATCCTCTTAGTCGGGCCCGGGTTACTCATGGTATAAAAATGCAGTACCGGCGCACCGAAATCTATCAACTCTTTGCATTGCTGTATCATCCATTCGATACCTACATCCTTTACATCTTTTTCTGATTTACAGGCCTGCACCGCATCGGCCAGGTCTTCAGGGATATCGATATGGAAGATTTTTGGCAGGTTGATGAGTTGCTTTGAGGAAGTGATAGGCTTCAATCCCGGGATGATAGGCACGTTAATGCCGTTCTCGCGACAAAGCCTTACAAATTCCTTGTATTTATTGTTATCATAAAACATCTGGGTAACAATAAAATTAGCGCCGTTATCAACCTTTTGTTTCAGGTACCTGAAATCGGTTTTAAGGTTGGGCGATTCAAAATGTTTTTCGGGATATCCGGCAACGCCGATACAGAAATCGGCATTTACCACATCGTGGTCCTCGTATAAATACTTACCCTTGTTCATGTTGGTAACCTGCTCCAACAGATCGCAGGCATAAGCATGACCACCGGGAGTTGGCACAAATGAAGGATCGGCGTGACGGGCATCGCCACGTAATACCAGTACGTTATCAATTCCTAAAAATTGAAGGTCGATCAGCGCGTTCTCGGTTTCCTCCTTAGTAAAACCACCACATATTAAATGCGGAACAGCATCTACCTTATAACGGTTAATAATAGCCGCGCAAATGGCAACCGTTCCGGGGCGTTTACGGTACGATACCTTCTCCAATAAACCACTTTCGTGTTTTTTGTAGATATAATCCTCGCGGTGATAAGTAACATCAATAAACGGCGGATTAAACTCCATCAGCGGGTCAATAGCATCATAAATTTCATTAATGCTACGCCCCTTTACCGGTGGTAATAGTTCGAACGAGAAGAGTGTTTTGCCAGCCGCGTTGGTAATGTGATCGGTTATTTTCATTGAGGTCGTGTTGTGTGTTGTAAGTTGTGTGTTGTAAGTAATACAACCACATTACTCTGTATAATATCTGATAAAGCCGTTAAGTAATTTGCGAACTATTTCTAAGGTATTCAATAGTGTCTCAAGTTCAACCGGATTAATAAAAGTTAAATCGCTCGATAAATATAATTGGGTTTCTAACTCATACAATGAGCCTCTTGATATGTAAAAAAATTGCAAGCTATCCTTTTTATGATTTCTTCCACACCCTTCGGCAATGTTTGAAGGAATAGAAACTGCACATCTTCGCATTTGATTGCTTAAACCATATTGTTCTTCTTTGGGGAAGGCTTTAGTTATAGAATAAATATCAGTTGTTAATTTTCTGGCCTCGAGCCATACATTTAACTCCGTATATTTTTTGTAGCTATTTTCCATGCAAATTACAACCTTCAACACACAACTAAACTAATAATTTAAATTTGGTCCGAGCCAACGTTCTACAGTATCGACCGACATGTTCTTTCTAACGGCGTAATCCTGTACCTGGTCCTTACTGATCTTACCCAATCCAAAATACCTTGCTTGCGGATGTGCGAAATAGAACCCGCTTACAGAGGCGGCCGGTGTCATGGCCAGGCTTTCGGTAAGGTGCATGTGGGCGTTGTCTTCGGCCTTCAGCAATTCAAACAAGGTGATCTTTTCGGTATGATCCGGACAGGCGGGATAACCCGGTGCCGGGCGGATGCCCTGATATTCCTCCTTGATGAGGCCTTCGGTATCCAATTGCTCTGTTTTTGCATAGCCCCAGTAATCCTTACGTACCAGTTCGTGCATTTTTTCGGCGAAGGCTTCCGCTAAACGGTCAGCCAGGGCTTTAGCCATAATGCTGTTGTAATCGTCATGATCGGCTTCAAATTCGGCAACCAGTTCATCACAACCGATACCGGTTGTTACCGCGAAACCACCCCAGTAGTCAGGTATGCCGCTTTCTTTGGGTGCTATGAAATCAGCCAAAGCATAATATGGCTCGCCTTTTACTTTTTCTGATTGCTGACGAAGGGTGTAGATAGTATCTAAAACCTGTGTGCGGCTTTCATCGGTGTATAACTCAATATCATCGCCAACGCTGTTTGCAGGCCAAAAACCGATTACGGCATTAGCTTGGAATAACTTGGCCTTTACAATGTGGCTTAATAACACCTGCGCATCGTCATATAGTTTTTTTGCCTCGATGCCTACGTATTTGTCGTCGAAGATCTTAGGGAAGCTGCCACGCAGTTCCCAGGTATGGAAAAATGGCGTCCAGTCGATATACGGTACCAACTCTTCCAGCGGGAATGCTTCAAAAACCTTTGTACCTGTAAAGGTTGGTTTTGGCGGCATCATACCGTTCAGGTTGATCTGGCATTTCTGGTTACGGGCATCATCAATGCTGATGAAACGCTTGTCTGATTTTTTGTTCAGATGCGCTTCACGGGCTTTGGCATACTCGTCCTTAATGCCCTTGATATATTCATCACGACCTGTTTCGCTCATCAGACTGCTGCAAACAGTTACGCTGCGCGATGCATCCAGTACGTGGATAGCAGCCCCCGAATAGTTTGGCGCTACCTTAACCGCCGCATGTATGCGAGAGGTAGTTGCACCGCCGATAATTAGCGGAATGGTGAAATTGTTACGCTCCATCTCCTTGGCAAAATGCACCATCTCATCAAGCGATGGCGTGATCAATCCGCTCAGGCCGATGATATCTACTTCCTGTTTGATGGCTTCTTCAATAATGCGTTGCGCAGGTACCATCACTCCAAGGTCAATCACTTCAAAGTTATTACAGGCTAAAACTACGCCCACAATATTTTTGCCGATATCGTGCACATCGCCCTTAACAGTAGCCATTAAGATCTTGCCAGCGTTGGCGCGGGCATCGGCAGCGGTATCTTCACCAGAGGCTAAAACACGCTGTTTTTCCAGTTCGATATAAGGTAACAGGTAAGCAACCGCCTTTTTCATTACACGTGCCGATTTTACCACCTGCGGCAGGAACATCTTACCAGAGCCAAACAGATCGCCTACGATGTTCATGCCATCCATCAGCGGACCTTCAATCACCTCAAGCGGACGGGCATATTTCTGGCGCGCTTCCTCCACATCATCATCCAGGTATTCAATAATACCCTTTACCAACGCGTGCGATAAACGTTTTTCAACCGGATCCTTACGCCATTCTTCATCGCGCACTATTACTTTGCCTTTGCTTTTAATGTTATCGGCAAACTCAACCAAACGCTCGGTAGCATCCGGGCGGCGGTTCAATAATACGTCCTCCACCAGTTCCAGCAGATCTTTTGGGATCTCCTGGTAAACCTCAAGCATCCCGGCGTTTACAATGCCCATATCCATACCGGCCTTAATGGCATGGTACAGGAAAGCCGAGTGCATCGCCTCGCGCACTACGTTATTACCGCGGAACGAGAACGAAATATTACTTACACCGCCGCTTACTTTGGCGTGAGGCAGGTTTTGTTTTATCCAGCGGGTGGCTTCGATAAAGTCAACCGCGTAGTTGTTGTGTTCCTCTAAACCGGTGGCTACGGTTAATATGTTTGGGTCGAAAATGATATCCTGCGGCGGGAAACCAACTTCGTTAACCAATATGTTGTATGATCGCTCACAGATCTCCTTACGGCGTTCCAGTGAATCGGCCTGCCCGGTTTCATCAAAGGCCATTACTACCGTGGCAGCGCCGTAGCTTAATATCTTGCGGGCGTATTCTTTAAATTTTTCTTCCCCTTCTTTTAGCGAGATGGAGTTGACAATACCTTTACCTTGTAAACATTTTAGACCGGCTTCAATAACAGTCCATTTTGATGAATCCACCATGATAGGCAGCTTGGCAATATCAGGTTCAGAAGCAACAAGGTTCAGGAATTTCACCATTACCGCTTCCGAATCGATCATGCCCTCATCCATGTTAATATCGATCACCTGCGCGCCGCCTTCAACCTGTTGCAAGGCAACGGTTAGCGCAGCTTCATAATCCTCGCCTAAAATAAGTTTAGAGAATTTTGGCGAACCGGTGATATTGGTACGCTCGCCCACGTTCATAAAAACACTTTCGGGGGTTAGTGTAACTGCTTCCAGTCCGCTTAGGCGCATGTTTGGCGCTATTTCGGGTATTGGCCTTGCTGGATACAGGGCGGCCCTGTCGGCAATACATTTGATGTGCTCGGGCGTGGTGCCACAACAACCACCTACAATGTTCACCAGGCCTGCTTGCATAAAGTCGTCCACCTGGTGCGCAGTTTCATGAGCAGTTTCGTCGTACTGACCAAACTCATTTGGCAAACCAGCATTTGGGTAAGCCGAAATAAATACATCGGAAATATTGGAAAGCTCTTCCAGATGCGGGCGCATTTCCCTTGCACCCAAAGCGCAGTTTAAACCTACCGATAACAGGTTAGCATGGCGGATAGAGTTCCAAAATGCCTCAACTGTTTGGCCCGATAAGGTACGGCCTGATGCATCGGTAATAGTACCCGAGATCATGATGGGCAAGTGCTTGCCCGATTCTTCGGCATAACGGTTTATAGCAAATAATGCAGCTTTGGCATTCAGGGTATCAAATATGGTTTCAACCAGCAACAGATCTGAGCCGCCATCAACCAAACCGCGAACCTGGTCGTAATAAGCTTCAGCCAGGTCATCAAAGGTAACAGCACGGTAGCCCGGGTCGTTAACATCCGGCGATAATGAAGCGGTACGATTGGTTGGGCCAACAGCACCTGCGACAAAGCGTGGTTTATCGGGATTATTTTTAGTGTATTCGTCGGCAACTTCACGGGCAAGGCGGGCACCTTCATAGCTTAGTTCATAAGCCAGATGCTCCAAGTGATAATCTGCCAGTGAAATTACCTGTGTGCTGAAAGTATTGGTCTCTATAATATCGGCCCCGGCATCCAGGTACTCGGCATGGATCGCCTTGATCACATCCGGGCGCGTGATATTCAGCAGGTCGTTATTGCCCTGCAGGTCTGATGCATGATCCTTAAAACGTTCCCCGCGAAAATCCGCCTCGGTTAACTGGTACCGCTGTATCATGGTACCCATTGCGCCGTCAATAACGAGTATACGTTTCTGTAATTCTTTTTTAATATCCATTTTGTGATTCCACCGATCTTGTTTTGTGATTTCACCGATTTTATTATTGATGATTTCACCGATTTTTTTGTGATTTCACTGATGGATATAATCACGCGCCGAATTAATAAAATCGGTGTAATCAAACCTTAATCGGTGCAATCCAAAAGATACGCTTATATCGAAAAGTCGGGCGGTATGTTTGACTTTCGCTTATCTTTCCTAACCGATTTTGAAGCTGGTTAAGTAGAATGTAGCACCTTGTGAAGCACAGGTTGCTAAGACATCGCAGGGTCTAATCCCTCCATCTTTCTCTATAAGCATTGCAAAGGTGCGTAATAAACTTGTAATATGCAATAGGGTGATTTGAAGCATGTATAAGCATATTGTCATTTCGACCGGAGGGAGAAATCTTCTTCGATAGGCACAGCAGTCATGCTTGGAGCAGAAGATTTCTCCCTCCGGTCGAAATGACAATAGAGAAGAACAATGGGGCTAAAACAAAAAGAGCCGCCTTGTAGGGCAGCTCTTTTAAATAATGTTTTACGATTATCTTCTTCTGCCGAAAATACGCATCATTGACATAAACAAGTTGATGAAGGTAGTGTAAAGGATAAATGCACCGATGATCACTAATTTATTAGTGCTTTCGGTACCAAACTCAACACCTGCGCCAATGCGTTTAAGCATTTGCATGTAGTACGCGGTAAGGCCTATCATTATAGCTACGAATATGAAGCTGATGATATAATCCAACTGCTGGCTATGCATAAAGAAGTTGATAAGGCTCACACCTAGAACTGCTATGAAGATCACATACAGTATTGAACCGAATTTGGTTAAGTCCATACTTGTTTTGTAGCCAGATACAGCCATAACGCCAAATACAAACGCCGCGCTCAGGAATACAGTAAATATTGAACCTGAAGTGTAGATCAGGCCGAAAATACTTAAGGTAACGCCTATTGTAGCAGCATAAGCTAAAAATATAGCTATCATACCAACGTATGAGATGCGGTTAAAACCGAAGTTAATTACCAGCGAGAAGGCAAGTGGCGCAAATATGGCTACATAGCCTAAACCTGTGAAACCACCGGCAACCGGGTCAATGATGAGGCTGATGAGGCCTAAGTTAGTTGCAAATTCAAAAGCGACAAAAGCGGAAACGCCTAAAGCCACAAACATCCATGCGAATACTTTCGCTAAATATTTGCGTGATGAGCTTTCGCTATCGTCTAATTGTGTTACGTTACTGTAAACGTAGTTAGAACTGTTATTTTCCATTTTTTTATTTAAGAATTATCTTTTTTTGTTAATACAAATTTACTCATTTAATACGATATCCTAAAATCGTATCATGGTGTTAGACCAACGTGAAATTAAATAGTTTAGTGTGAGTTTTCAAATCAGAAAAGAAATAACTAATCTCTAATCACCAGCCTCTGATCACTTTAGTTCAATCTCTTTATCAATTGCTCTTCCACCTTTTTAAATACCTGTAGCGGCTTCAATCCGCGCCAGTTAAGCTCATCAAGTTCGCCGCCGAAATTGATATAGTAATCGATGTTATTGCTCTTGAACTCGTCTATCACATGTTCGCGGAAATTGATACCGGCTATCCAGCCATCTTCTATCTCCTGGAACCATTCTTCGTAATAGCAATCGTCCGAAGAATGGAAGTTCAGCACGTTCTCGCCGATGAGGATGAAATGGGTAATACCCTGGTCGACCATCAGATCAATCAGTTCCCGTTTCATGAGCATGATATCGTTATTGATGGCATCGTTCCATTCGCCAATCAGTTCAATGATGGTGTAGCCGCGTTCGTAATCGGTGTAAAGTACTTTTAGGTAGAGTGTATTAGAGCCAAACGAATCCCACTGCGGATGCAGCAGATAATTGTATACCTGTTTATCAAACTCAAACTCATTGTACTGCGTTGCATAAAAAGGCGAAAACTCGTCTTCTGATGCAATGTAGTCATCCCTCCACCGGTAATATGGTTCTATCTCGTGCATAAGCCCCCTCTAAATCTCCCCCAGCAGGGGAGACTTTTTGTTTTTATATAATTTGCAAATGTGCGGATATGCAAATTTGCTGATTTTTAAAATGTGCCTTTATACAAATGTCAGGATTAATTCTAATATGCGTATTACGTAAATGTTCAATTTTTGTCATTTGCATATCTGCATATACGCACATCTATACATAAAATTAATTGTTTTTGTAGAAATCAACTGCTTTCCTAACGCTGCCTTCTTGTTTTAAAAGTTTGGCGGCGGTTTGCTCGTCGAGGCCGGTTTCATTCATTACCATGCGTGTGCCGCGGTCGACCAGTTTATTGTTGGTTAACTGCATATCCACCATACGATTGCCTTTTACTTTTCCCAGCTGTATCATGGTGGCGGTGCTCAACATATTGAGTACCAGCTTTTGGGCGGTACCGGCCTTCATGCGGGTTGAGCCGGTTAAAAACTCTGGTCCGGTTACTACTTCAACAGGGTATTTAGCCTCGGCCGCAACCGAGCTGCCACTATTACAAACTATGCAGCCGGTGGCAATATTGTGCTCATTTGCCATTTTTAAACCACCGATAACGTATGGCGTAGTGCCTGAAGCTGCAATGCCTACCAGTACATCTTTTTCATTTATGCCGAATTCCTGCAGGTCGATCCAGGCTTGCTGGGCATCATCTTCGGCATATTCTACGGCTTTGCGGATAGCGGTATCGCCACCGGCAATAATGCCTACAACCATATCAAATGGCACACCGAAAGTCGGCGGGCATTCTGATGCATCAACTACCCCTAACCTGCCGCTGGTACCCGCGCCAATATAAAATAAGCGACCGCCTTCCTTCATGCGCGCAGCTGTTACTTCTACCAGTTTTTCTATCTGCGGTAAGGCTTTTGCCACGGCAAGCGGCACAGTTTGGTCCTCCTCGTTCATGTGCTGCAGGATCTCCTTAACAGGCATCAGTTCGAGGTTATTGTAGTTGGAGCTTTTTTCGGTTGTGAATTCCATTGCGGCGGTGTTTATACCGCAAAATTACATGATTTTTTATAATTGTTGCGACAGTTGAATGTTGCGACAGTTGGAAACTGTCGCAATGCCGCACCACGGGTTACGCTGCGCTAAACCCGCGGCAGCAATTGACTTTTAGTTTTTCCAGAAAATTGTATTGGGGTGAAAATGTTTCCATGAATGCCAATACTCCTGGTAAGCTTGTATTTTGGTTAGGTGGCTGCCTTTCAGTGTTCCTGCTGTAGCTAAACCATCCCAATCCCATGTTGAGGCAGTTTCCTGATCAGTTAATGCACCTTTCGCATCTAAATTAAAATGGAGTGTTTTTCCATTTACATTGGTGTTATAAGCGTGGAAAGTAAGGCTGTCGCTTTCGATGGTTACCAGTAGTGATGTTTTGTTGAGGCTGTCATTAAGCAATCGTTTTTTAAAGAGATGGCGCCAGTCGTAAGCCTTGGCCTGTCTGTTTACTATTATACCCAGCACCCAGCTTTTACGCATCAGGGTATCTTTATTTTTTATGGTGCTGTCTTTGTCAACAGCTTGCAGGCGGTCGTAGTTTTTAAGGTCTTTATAATCCTGAACGTAATTGGTATCGGGTTGTAATATCAATGATGATGGGTGCTTGCTGATCCATGCGGAAAGCGTTGATTGCTCATATGGTAACTCCTGCAAATGCCCGCCTTTTAGTTTGCCGACGGCTGCTGTGCCTGTGGCCTGGTACCACCATGTTTTGGTTTGCTGGTCCTCAATAATGGCATTGTAATGCCTCGCCCCTACCAGCCGGAAGTTTTGCCTCGTGCCATTGATCAGCGGACTATACACCCTGCCGGTGCGGCACATGGTGCAATAGGTAACCAGCACAGGCTCGTTGCCTACGTTATCCTGTATCTTATGGTGATAGCCCAAATATACCAGCGGATAAGCTTTAGCTACGCCATTATTTACCACACCAATTATTACCATGTTCATGGGCACTTTATTGGTCATTACATTGGCGAATCTGATAACCTGCGGTTCCTGAAACATGGTTTCGGCCTTAAACATTACATCGGTAAAATAAAAGCTGCCGAGGCAAAGCGCCAGTACCAAAGCCTTGGCAATTTTGCCGCCCGTTGAATTTTTAGGATAATATTTTATGCCGTACCAAATGAGCAAAGCTGCGCCGATAAAGCGTAAAGGGTTTACTATCTTTTCGAGATAATAAGCCACGGTTATAGCATTCAGGTCCTGACTGCCCGGGAAAGGCATCAGCAAATAGGCATGTACGAGGCCGGGGATCACCAGCAATATAATGCCCAGCCAAAATAGTAACGGTTTGGTGCGATTGTTCATCAGGCGGTGGCGTTTAAACTTGCGTAACGGTTTGCCGATGGCAGGTAGCCACTGGTTTTTAAGATGTTCGCCAGCCTATCGTAAAATGCCGGATCGGTTGGGGTAACACTTGCGAGGCCATCTACATATTTGTTGTACAGGCAAAACAGACCTGCTATTAATACCGTGTCATGTATTTCCAGATCAGTTGCCCCGGCTTGTTTGGCATCGGTTACCAGTTCGGGGCTTACAGTACGTGCATCGGCTTGTGTTCTGCGGGCTATCTCCAGTAAAAATTTCATCTTGGGGCTGACCGGCGCATTCTCCGGATCGTGTTTTGCCATTTCTGCTGTTTCGCGTTCGCCCAAAAGCACATCGGCTGCCGCAGTATGCGCCGCGGTGCAGAATTTGCATTCATTCCCCTGCGATACAACGGTAGCGATCAACTCGCGCTCGGCCTCTGTTAAGGTTGATTCGCCGCGCAGCAGGATTTGTGTAAGCTGCCTGATGGGCAGAGCAGTATCCTGGCGATAGTTTAACAAACCGGTAATGCCCGGTAAATTTTCATCTAATGGTATGTGTGGCATTCGATATAATTTAAGGCACACCCTGGCGAAACTGATGGCTAACAACGGTTTATAATATTGCTAAATTTATTAAAATATATTTCAATTGTAAGCGGTGGGTAATTATTTCTTTGCCATTTAAAATCAATAAATACGTTTTGCCATTAATTAATGATGAACAGACTAATAAATCGATCAAAAAATTACAATTTAAGCAAAAGTTAAAGGCTAAAATTTCAACTAATCACCTGAATTTGTTAGCTTTGCGTCAGTAATCTAATATGAAAAGGGGAGCGGGCATAATTTTCAGATCAGTGGTGTTGATTTTGGTGGGTATAGCTATCGGCCTGCTTGTTGGCGACAATAATTTTGCTTCACACTACCTTAATTCTACTCCCGGTAAAGACGATAAACTCACCAAAGTATTACAGCTGGTACGCCAGAATTATGTTGATTCGGTTAACGTAGATAGTGTTGAGGGTGTAACCGTTAACAACCTGTTGCAGAACCTCGACCCACACTCCATGTACCTGCCGCCCCAACAGGCGTTAGCCATAAATGAGAAACTGGAAGGCGGTTTTAATGGCTTTGGTATTGAATATCAATTGCTGCGCGATACGCTTTACATCACCCAGATCTATCCTGATGGGCCCGCTGATAAAGCCGGCTTAGCTACGGGCGACAGGGTACTGGCCATTAACAATCAAAAAGTATCAGGCACAAAAATTACCAGCGATAAGATAGACAAGATATTGACCGACGAAAAAAGGAAAGACATGGCCTTTAACGTGGTTGAGCCCGATGATACACAAAGGTTCTACCGGATACAACGCGGGCATGTTGCCCTGAGCAGTATGGATGCCGCATATATGGCTTCTGATAATGTGGGTTATATCAAGATCAGCAAGTTTGCTTCAACTACCGATAATGATTTCCGGGTTGCGCTGGCTAAACTGAAAAGCCAGGGGATGACTAAACTGGTGCTTGATATCCGTGGCAATGGCGGAGGTTACCTGAACACGGCTACCGCGCTGGCTAATGAGTTTTTAACCAAGGGCAAACTGATTGTTTATACCAAAGGCATACATGAAAACCGTACCGATTATTTCGCTACCGATTCGGGCGAATTTCAGCATGGTAAATTAGCGGTGCTGATTGATGAGTATTCCGCATCGGCAAGTGAAATACTGGCGGGTGCCTTGCAGGACCTTGACCGTGCCATTATTGTTGGTCGTAGATCATTTGGTAAGGGACTGGTGCAGCAGCAATTTCCTTTTGAGGATGGTTCGGCAGTGAATTTAACAGTGGCCCGGTATTATACACCATCGGGCAGATCGATACAAAAATCATATGCGGGCGGGATAGATAGCTATCACAACGAGTTATCAGAACGGATGAGAAAAGGTGAGTTGTTTTCGGCACAAAGCAATATGAACGATAGCGTGTTTAAAAAATCATCGCCATATCATACTGCCAGTGGGAAAAAGGTTTTTAGCGGCGGTGGTATTATGCCTGATATTTTTGTGCCTGCCGATACAACTATGAACACCAACCTGGTACAGGCCCTCGCCGATAACCAGTTGTTTACCGCTTATGTGATTGATAAGCTACAGCCTGAACTGGGCAAGTACACCTCGGCGGATAAGTTTATTGATGGTTACTCTGTAAATGATCTGCAATACGGCGATTTTATCCTGTACGCTTCGCAAACCATAAAGGAAATGGACTCGTACGAGATCAAACTATCGCGCGAGCCAATAGAAACGCTTTTAAAAGCCTACGCTGCCCGTTTTAAATGGGGCGATGAAGCGTACTATCAAACTGTTAATAGCGACGATGTGGCCTTCAAAAAGGCTGTGGAAGCGGTGCAGTAAACTCCTTCTGTCATTCTGAACGATAGTGAAGAATCTTCTGCGCCATTCAACCGCGCGATAAGATCCTTCGTTCCTCAGGATGACAAAAGGAGATTTTAGAGAAATTACTTCTGCCTAAACCACACCTGTACAGGCGCGCCGTTAAAATCAAAGTTTTCCCTTAGTTTGTTTTCTACAAAACGGTAGTAAGGTTCTTTAACATATTGCGGCAGGTTGCAGAAAAATGCGAACATGGGCGATGTGCCTGCAATTTGAGTGATATATTTTATCTTAACGTATTTGCCTTTAATGGATGGCGGCGGTATAGCCTCGATGATCGGCAGCATAACCTCGTTTAATTTTGAGGTCGGGATACGTTTAGCGCGGTTGGCATAAACCTGGTTAGCGGTTTCAATCACCTTTAATACACGCTGTTTTTCGGTAACGGATGTGAACACGATAGGCACATCAGTAAATGGCGCTATTTTTTGGCGGATCATCTCTTCAAAAACCTTAATGGTTTTGTTGTTCTTTTCGATCAAATCCCACTTGTTTACTACGATTACGATGCCTTTTTTATTCTTCTCGGCAAGGTGGAAAATGTTGATGTCCTGCGATTCGATACCTTCAACAGCGTCGATCATCAGGATAACTACATCGGCTTCCTCCAGCGCTTTAATGGTACGCATTACGGAATAGAATTCGATATTTTCCTTAACCTTGGTTTTTTTACGCATCCCGGCAGTGTCAATCAGCATAAAATCATGACCGTACTGGTTGTAATGGATGTGGATGGAATCGCGGGTAGTACCTGCTATCGGGGTTACAATATTACGCTCCTTGCCGATCAGCGAGTTGATTATGGATGATTTACCCACATTCGGGCGACCAACAATGGCGTATTTTGGTAGCGTGTTCGGTTCTGTAGGCTCATCATCGAAGTGTTTTACCACATCGTCCAATAATTCACCAGTACCTGAACCTGTCATGGATGAGATGTTGTATAATTCGCCTAATCCTAAGCTGTAAAACACCATTGAATCGGCTAAAAGCGAGGTGTTATCCAGCTTGTTAACCACTACAAATACCGGTTTTTTACCTTTGCGCAATAACGAAGCGATCTCATCGTCGAGATCAGTAATTCCGGTAGTTACATCAACCATAAACAATATAACGGTGGCTTCCTCAATGGCGATAACTACCTGCTCGCGGATAGCGGCCTCGAATACATCGTCGGAATTGGCTACGTAGCCGCCGGTATCAATAACGGTAAAAGAATGGTTGGTCCACTCGGATATGCCGTAATGCCTGTCACGGGTTACGCCGCTAAAATCGTCGACGATTGCTTTACGGCTTTCGGTTAAACGGTTATATAAAGTTGATTTGCCTACGTTGGGCCTGCCCACTATGGCTACTATATTGCTCATGTTTTGTGTTAGAATCAAGAATTAAGAGTCAGTAATCAGGAAACCCATTCGCGGTAATCTGATAGCTGTGCTTAACTCTAATTTAAATATTTATAATGAATCTTTGGTTGGTCTTAATGTTAAATCTTGACTCTTGCCTCCTGACTCTTATATCTTTTTACTCGTACCCAAATTTTTTCAGGTAATTTTTTTTGCTGCGCCAGTCGGGAATAACTTTTACAAACATCTCTAAAAAGATCTTCTTCTGGAAAAAATCTTCCATATCCCTTCGGGCATAAGTGCCTACTATTTTAAGCATGCTGCCGTCCTTGCCTATCAAAATGTTTTTCTGCGAATCGCGTTCCACAATTATTTCGGCGCTGATGCGGTGCAGCTTTTCGCCCTCAACAAAAGCGGTAACGATTACCTCGCTGCTGTATGGGATCTCTTTTTTATATTGTTTGAAGATCTGCGCGCGGATCATTTCCGATGCAAAGAAGCGGTCGTTACGATCAGTAAGCGCGTCTTTTTCATAATAAGCCGGGTGCTCGGGCAAATGCTCTATCACAAAGTTCATTACCGCAAGCACATTATAATCCTTTAGTGCCGATATGGCGAAGATGGCTTTTGGGTTCAGTTTCTCTTGCCAAAATTCTACTTTAGCTTTTACGGTTTCCTCGTCGGATTGATCAACCTTATTGATCAGTACCGCAACCGGGGCCTGTGTGCCTGCCAGCTTCTTCAGTACATCTTCTTCATCGTACTCCTCGTAAATGTCGGTAACCAGTAAAATCAGGTCGGCATCAACTATGGAGCCATCCACCTGGTGCATCATGCTTTCGTGCAAAGCATAGTGCGGTTTGATAACGCCGGGCGTATCAGAAAAGACGATCTGATAATCGGGTTCGTTAACTATACCTAATATACGGTGGCGTGTAGTTTGCGCCTTTGGTGTAATGATGGACATTTTTTCGCCCACCAGCGCGTTCATCAGGGTTGATTTCCCTGCGTTGGGCTTTCCAATAATGCTTACAAAACCAGCTCTGTGGGTCATAAAAAAATAAATGAAATAATATTTGGACTGCAAAGAAACGAATTATATCTTTGCAGTCCAATTTAAACGGTATGTAAATTGCATTTTTGGTTTAAATGGCACACTTTCTGCAGTAATGAAGCAGATCGTAAAAATAAAAATAGTGCGGGATGGAGCAGTTGGTAGCTCGTCGGGCTCATAACCCGAAGGTCGTAGGTTCGAGTCCTGCTCCCGCTACCCAAGTAAGTAAAAAGCCTTTAACGAAAGTTAGAGGCTTTTTTGCGTTTGTTGTAGTCGGAGACTACGGGCATAGTTATCCGAAGTTTAAAACTTCGGATAGCGGGACAAAACGCAAACATATATTCTTCTCGCCTTACGCCAATCGTTCGGGTTACTCAACTGTCACAGCTATTGATAATAGAAAGCTTTCGCTTGTTCAATACCTGCGTAAGTTGCTTGAAGCGTACTGAACGACCAGCCTAACAGCTTCTCCACGCTCATGCCCTCACTCAACTCGTAAGGATGCTCGCAGATCGATTTTAGAAATCAAATTATTAAAATATCCGCAATCTGGTTAAAATTGATAAATATCATCGCAATTAATAGGATATATAGTATTTTTAAAAAAAAGTTAGTCATGTTCCAACCACTTGATGAATCCAGGCTCATAAGATTGTTTGGAGCCAATAACGTAGTTTTATTTTTAGGCGCTGGTTTCTCATACGATACTATCAATAAGTTGGGTGAAAATTTTCCGCTTGGCAATAAGCTTGCAGAGAAAATATATAATTTTTTGGATTATCCTTTACCGTATGACAACACACCTCTACAGGAGATGTATACTGCTTTTCTTAATAGTGGTATTAAGGCAGACAAGTTACGTGCTTTTTTAGAGAATAACCTTACCGTTTCGAACATTCCTGATAATTATTTGAATGTCACTAAACCATTTTGGTACAAAATTTATACTTTAAATATTGACAATGTTTTGGATGTTGCTTTTTTAAGAGCAAATAAAGGATTACAAACTCTCAGATATCCTAACGATGATTTTAAGGAACGCGACCAATCGCTGGATAAAACTCAAGTAGTTTATCTTAACGGCAAACTTCCTGCAGCGCCAAACGATTTGATTTTTTCAAGAGGGCAGTACGCATCTGCCCAATTAACCCATCAGCCCCTATATCAGCAATTTATATATGACTATGCTGTTAAAAGCGTAATTTTTGTTGGCACCGAAATTAGTGAACCAATTTTCGATAGTTATTTGGCTGCTCGACAAAGTAAACGTGGTAGAGAGTATCGTCCCAAATCTTATTTGATAACACCAAGCCTAAGCGTCGTTAAGGCTGATAACTATCGAAAGGAATACAATGTTGAACACATTAGCGGAACTACCGCCGATTTTTTAAAATGGTTAGAAAATATTTCAAACTTCCTGCCTTCTAAAGCTGATATCTTAAAATATACTTTCCCTAACTTAGGAAGAGTACTAGCTGATGTTAAAGATCAGGATAAAAATGCAAGTGACTTAAAAATTTTTTCCGAAGCGTTCAATAAAGTACCTACTGACTATCAAGTCCAAGCGGAAAGGTCTGCGTTTTTAATGGGGGCGTCACCAACTTGGAATGATATCTTCCGTGAATTGGATATTCCCAGAACGACTACCACTGTACTTTACGAGGAATTAAGTGATATTCTTTCTAGTGAGATAAATCGTATGAATGTGTTTGCTTTATTCGGTACCGCAGGGTCTGGTAAATCTACAATTTTAAAAAGGCTGGCTTTGCGTCTTTCTCAAAATGGTCATGCAACATATTTGTCATATTCGGACAACTTAGCCGATCCCAACTTAATAGGTAATGCAATTAGGCTAATTGATAGGCAGGTAATTATCTGTTTTGACAATGCTGAAAACATTGAATATGGGCTTAATAAATTGATCACAGCTTTTAATAAATTACGTTTTCCTCCCATTATAATTTTGGCTGCGCGGTCAAGTAGCTATAATAAGATCGGGCGTACTATAAATCCGGATGTTAATTATCGGCCTATAGATTTACCTGATCTCGACGATCATGAAATAGTTGATTTAATTGATAAGCTTGATAAAAATAGACTTTTAGGTGTTTTAAATGGTAAACCAGAAAAACAAAGATTTGATGCATTTAAGAACGTAGCTAAAAAGCAAATCCTTATAGCGATGAAGGAGGCGACAACTGGTAGATTATTCGAAGACATAATGAGTGACGAATTCGATAAAATAGAACCTTATGAAGCGCAAGTCTTAGCTATCTGCATTGCGTTAAATACTGAAAGGGGATTCACCAATAGTAAACAGGATTTTGTAGGTTTTTCTATCGCTAAACGATCCGACGCATTAGGATATTTAAATGGCACTTTGAAAGGAACGATTATTTTCGGTGGGCCTATTAATAACGACAAAATCATGATAAGGCATCGCTTGGTTGCAGAACACTTTATCAAACATTGTGCCTCGTCAACTACATTGCGGGATGCTTATATTAGAGTGTTATCTATTTTAGCACCAGAACTGACTAATTTGAGCGGTCCATCCCGAAAATTTAATCTTTACAGGAATCTTATAAATCATCAACTTTTATATGAACGATTCCATAAAAATATAGATGAAGCAAGAGCCGTTTACGATAGTATTGCAGAATTTTTTAAAAATAATTTTCAATTTTGGCTACAATATGGTTGCTTAGAACTTGAAGGCAGCGAGGGGAATTTTGATTTAGCAGAAAACTATATTAATCAAGCAGAATCTTTATACGAACGGAGCGGATATGTAAAAAATGCTAAAGCCAGTTTGTATTATAAAAAGGCTCTTATTCAAGATAATTTTGCAAAAGCTATTGAATATAAGGACATGGCAGATGAAATTTCCAAAGGCTTATTAGAGTATGGCTATGAAAATTCATATATATATGATATATATTGTCAGGGACGATATGAGTTTACTAAAAAGTGGGTTTATGACCTAACCCAAAAGAAGGACGAAATAAAACATCTGATTAGTACGGTTATACGCGGCATTGAAAATCATCCATTTGATAGAAGACTTCAGAGAGTAGAAACTGAACTTACAAAAGCTTTGTACAGTCTAACGTATAATGAAACGCCTATTGAAATCACAGTTTTTGATAGCGGGCTATAATTGGGAACGTTATTCATGATTGCCCCTAATTAAGCAGTATAAGGAAGGCCCATTGTACAAGACAGGTCATAATTATAAGTTGTAAATTGGAATGGAGAGTATCAATAATTAGCAAGTAAAGTTAGGTAAATTAGTGGTGCGGTGAAAACACCGACCACAGGCTAAAAAAAGTATTTTGAAAACTAACCGGCTTTATCGAATACGGTTTTCCAGGAACGTTCGCCGCTGTATAAGTTTGATTTTGCATTGGTCTGAACAGAAATAGATTTGCCATCATTGCTCAACTTCCAAACCTCTGTTACGTAAACAAATTCTTGTTTCTGAATATTTATATGATAAGGAGTAGGAACCATCAGATATATAACTGAGTTAACAGTCATAGTTTGTCCATCGGCTGACAATTTTACGGTAAACTTCTTACCTTTTCCGGAACCATAATTGATTTCGCTTGCTTTACCGTCGAAGGCCAATTTCTCCCGGCTTGTAACAAGCATCGCGCGGGGAGACGGGTTTGGCACTTCTATGGTTAGAAAATCTGCCTGCTCCGTTATTTTCATTGTTTTAGATAGCATACGATCCCCCGCGTCATACGAGCAAACAATATTTCCACCCATACTTATCGATTCTTTGGATTTCCATTCGCCAGAAAAACTAGCGCGATGGGTGCCATTTTTTTGCCGGGCCTGTACGGGGAAATAAATTATTCCAACCAGCATGATAGCCAGACTGTACAAAACATTTCTTTTATTTTTCATATCTATTAGAATTAATTTAGCGAATCTACTTTGCTATTTTTCAGCTTGACGAATCTGTATTGTAAATAAAAATGTAAACTTTGTAAATAAAATTTCATCGGCATGCGGAACATGCTAAACCTCCTCTCCCGATGCTGACGTACGCGTACAGCGTGTGTAAATTGCGATTGAGCATGATTTCAAAAACTCTTACTCACAGATGTAAACACTACCCATACGAAGTAGTAGAATTATCAGCAAATTTCTGCTTAAATTGGCCTTAATTATGAAGGCATTATTTTTAGTTATCTGTTTAGTTTCTTTTCATTTGTGTTTTGCACAACAAACATATGCTCCCGCGGCTCCTTTGCCTGCCAAAAATTTGGCCATGTATGGCAGAGGGTTATATCCGGGCGATGATACAACTTACAGATTATTGAAGCACAGTGGCTTTAATACGTTGCTGTTATCCAGTTTTTATATTCATGCAGATGGCGATCTGTATTCAGGCGACTCTCATCAGCCTATTATTCATAACGGCAAATGGGTGGGAGATTCTTCTTATGTGAGAAGGGTTCTTGATCTCAAAAAAAAATCTTCTATCTCCCGGATTGAAATTTTATTGGAAGGACGTTGGTACGGGCAACCGCCGAACACCTATGATTTTATCCGCGATTGGTATGACCCGGCTAAAACGGTGCCGGGTATCGTGACCGGTATTGGTGAACAAAGTACATTATATAATATCTGTAAGGTATTAAAAGAAGTGTTGGGTGCCGATGCCTTTTGTATTGATGACGAGAGTGTGTATGACAGCCCTTCTATTATTGCGATGGGTAAGATTGCGGCAAAATTAAATATGCATATGACGTTATGCCCTTTTAGAGGGTACACTTATTGGGGCGATATTCTAAAATCATCAGATGTAAATGTGGTTGATGCATTGTATTTACAGTGTTATGATGGTGGCGTAAATAACGAAATAAAAGACTGGTTAGCAGCGCTGAAACCTAAGCAGCCGATATATCCGATATTTATAGTACGTGGTTCATTTAGCACATGTGACAGTTATAAAGGAAGTAAATCAGTAACGGAGATCAAGACCCAGTTAAAAGGGTTTAAGAGTGACTACCCCGAAATGAGCGGTGCCGCGATATGGCAGATAGACGATGTGAAAAATTTCGTTAAGATAGGATGTGCTGTAAAGGAACCGTCGTCGGGAAATGCGAAAACTGTAGCCGAATTTTTGAGTCAGTTGCAGAAAGCTTTGAAAAGCGAGTTGTAATTGACGCATGTGTGTAATGAGAGTCTTTTATAACGCAGGATTCCGTTAAAGCGGCGACAAAAGCGCTGAATAAAAAAATCAAATGCTTACTCAAATTATACTACAACAGGCATGATCGCTATAGTAATACTTATAGTTGTTATTCAAATAAAACGGTTTAAAAAAGGGTTGAAGGATTGGATGGGGCATCAAACCGGATTGTTACTATGCGGATTTGCTTTCATTGCTGGAGGAATAATACTTCTCACTATGTAAGGTTGTAATACATTGGTAATATCTTAATAGTTTGATTAAAATAACAAACGTAGAACAAGCAATTTAATTTGGGGAAGTTGTACGCTTTTGTTTAATGACTAGTTATTCAAAGTACATTCACCGGAATATTTCAAATAGCAAAAGCGGCGACCATAACAATAGCTTTAGAACTCCACCCAAACGACGCTTTGTATTGTTTGCACTTTATTAAAGTCGGCAGTATCGATAATTACTTGGTTGACAACTTGATTAGGGTTTGATAAGCTGATCAATAACTCAATATATAAAAACAGAACGTCATAAATCCGCATTGAGTTTTTTGAGTTATGACGAAAGCTGGCTAAAAATTGCCAGCCTGTTATCAATTTTTAAGCACCTGGTTTAGTAATATATTTTCGCTCCCCGGCTCATTGTTAAAAGATGTTAAATAAAAAGGGAAGCCGATCCATATTTTGGGTGTTTATTTATATTGCATTACCGAAACTTAATGATCTATGCAACTGCTCGGGCCAGCAACTTATCTCGGATTAAACGACAGTAGCTACCCCTTGGAAGGCGGCTGGCTAACCGTTACACGGTTTACAGAAACATCATCGCTTTTTTGCGGCCCGCATGCTCACGCTAATCCTCATGTTACCTTCTTAATTGCTGGAGGGACCCAGGAAAAACGGGGTGGAGCAATTCATGAACGAAAGGCTGGCGACCTCGTGTTTTTTCATTCATGTGAAATTCATCAGAACAGCCAAACCCCCGTTAATTCTGTAAATATTAACCTCGAATTAGACGCCCAATTTTTGTCCGGGCAGTTTACCGCTGAGTATAATCTCGAAAATTTATTAAGATCAGATAGTTCTTTAGTAAAATTTGCGATGCTCCAATCGTATAAAGAGTTACAGATCGATGATTCAGAAACCGGGCTCGCTGTAAAATCTTTAACGATGTTATTTGGTGCAGGTAACCTGGAAAGGCTTTCAAAAACTCAATGCCCACCGTGGGTTTACAAAGTAAAAGAAGCGCTTCATGACAACTGGAATAATCCAATATCGCTGGATCAGCTGGCCCGGTTCGCGTCGGTACACCCGGTCACTATCTCCCGGTATTTTCCACGCTTTTTCGGCACCAATATAGGGGAGTATCGCCGTATGCTTAAAATAGAAAAGGCGCTTCATCTGATTAAAATAAATCGCCACACGCTAACAGAGATTGGCTACATGTGTGGCTTTGCTGATCAAAGCCACTTTGGCCGGACGATGAAACGTTTGACAGGCTTCTTACCTGAAGCGTATAAGAAATTTTAAACACGCTAATTTCGTTCTATTGAACATAACTTAGCCTGCTTAATATTGCTGAATGAAAAAATATATTTTGGTTTTTCTTTGCCTTACAATGTCATCTGCTGCACGTGTAAGTAGCCAGGCAGTTACAGCAGTAAAGCAGCAATGGCTTACTGCAACTCAAATTAAAGCAATTGTAGATACGGTTTGTGACAAAGTAGAACGAGTGTATGTTTATGCAGATAAAGGAAAGCAAATAAGTGATCACCTGCGCATGCAATTACATGCCGGTATTTATGATAGTTATACCGAACCTGATAAACTGGCCGCCAAACTCACAAACGATATGCGCCAGGTTTGCTATGATGGCCATTTAGCAGTGCGTACTGATGCAATGGCCCCGGCTGGCCCTATCACCAGCGTTACGCCCCAACCAGGGCCGCCGCCTATGTCAAAAGAAGAAAACTTTAACCTAAAAAAGGTAGATGTTTTGCCGGGCAATATTGGTTATTTCCGACTCGACGGCTTTACCAGTAACCACGATGTATGGCCCGTACTTGAACATGCTTTACACTTTCTGGAGCGCAGCCAGGCATTAATTTTTGATGTTCGCTACAACGGCGGAGGATCCGGAGGAATGGTAAATTTAATTGAGTGTTATTTATTTAACAAAAAAACAGAAATGAACGGGCTCATCAGCCGTTCGGGAAAAGATACTACTCATATTGAAGCAGATCCTGCAGATGTAAAAAACTTTGTATTAAATATGCCGGTATACATCCTCACCAGCCACAAAACGTTTTCGGCGGCTGAGGATTTTTCGTATGGTATGCAAAGCGTTCACCGGGCACAAACTGTGGGAGAAACAACCGGCGGCGGAGCGCATCCTGTCCAGATTTCGCCAATTGGTTATGGTTTAATTTTGCGTATTCCATTTATGCGCTCATTTAACCCCTACACACATACAGATTGGGAAAGGGTTGGGGTAATTCCTGATATACGTTGCCCTGCCGACTCGGCGCTGGATGTCGCATTATCAAAAATCTATCAGCAAGCCATTGTGAACAACAACCCGGAGAAAACTAAATATCAATGGCTAAAAGACCGGGTCACCGCAAAAGAAGTAATAGTTTCACCCAAACAGCTGCAAAGCTACACCGGCACTTACGGACAGCACTTTAAATTATTTGTTAAGGGTAGCCGCTTATACTGTACAGACTTACTTTTGAGTGACCTTACGTTTGAACTTCACCCGGTAAGTGGCGAAGCTTTTTATAGCGGGCCGGAAAGTGATTTGAAGATCACAATGATCAAATCCCGGAATAAAGGATACTCAGCATTAAATGCATCATGGCTTGATGGACGTGAAATTATTATGGATAAAACCAGTAATAAGTAATTCGGGCAGAAATTAGAAGTTAAAAAAGACTCATTTTTCGGTGCCATTATTAAACGTTAGCGCATAGTTGTAAATCTTGCGTTAGGCAGGGCGGGTTTAGTGCTGTTGAGGCTATCCCGAAAACTAAAAAGGCCTTTAGAGGTGCTCTAAAAGCCTTTTTAGTTTTTAGAAGTATGCCATAACCCCATTGATCAGTTTTTGTTACCACTACCTATCAGGTTCGTTATTACCAGCACATCAAGTTTGATGCCATAAGCCCAGGCGGTGGCCCATTTAGTGTTTGTATAATAATTAAATTGCGCCTGGGTTATAACTTGCCCGGGAGTATAACCATTCATTGTAAAAGTATTAATTTTCCCCCAGTGCCTGCCGCCGAAGATGCTGAGGCCCCTGGAAATTTCCCAGTTAAATCCGTAAAAAAGGTTGTCAAAAGCCCTTTCATTTATGCTTACGCCAATCGTAGGATAAAGACGTTCGTAAATCTTATGGTCATCCAAAAAATCGCGGCCTGCCAGTTTGAAGTCCGGTATATCCTTTACATGAAATATGTATTTTTCAAGCAAAATGATTGGTGAGGTATAAAATGTAGCCATTACAGATACCATGCCCCTTTTTCCGTCATCTGTAGTTTTAATCACTTGGTTTGCACTGCCGTCGGGGGCATTAGTGAGTGTAAAGGTGGGGTTACGAAGACTTGAATTGATAAGGCCGACGTCAAAGGATCCATGATAAATGGAAGACATCTTTATTGTATACGAAGCGACGTCTCCTGTCGTTTTTTTGCCGTCGTCCCCTATCACCGAACTGGTAATGGTAAAAGGGATATCATCCTGCGCATTACCGAGGTAAAAGTCCGCTACCTTCCATATATCGTAATTTTTGGCGCTCCCGCTTTGGTTCAAGGTCTTGCTCTGAAATGTACCGCTAAGTGAACTTAAAATTCCGGTATTCTGAAACAATAAAGTTCCGTTATTTGGAGTTCCGCCGGTCTGTTTAACGGAATAAACTATATCGTCGGGCTGATCCGAGTAGGCCGGGTAAACAATATGCACTTCGTACTTGTGATTGGGTATACCGGGAGGAATGGTCTCGAATAGGTTGTTGCCGAACATATCAAAAAACAGGTGTACAGTGTTCGGGTCTTTAGGATCAATATAGCCGTAGGTCGTGTGCCGGTAGTATTTAATATTAATTGCGGATTGAGGAGATGTCAGGGAACTGGTGGCAGGATTTTTTCCGGTAGTATTGGCGGGCTGATTGAACAACACAGAGGCAACAGGAATCTTGGGGCTGCCGTCATTTTTATCCTCAAGTACGACTATTTTTCCGTTGATCAGGCCGGTCCAATTTTCTGTTTTTTCACCATCACCTGGTGAATAAGTATCCTGCTGAGTGGTACCGGTTTGGGTAATGACCAATTTATGCCCGGCTGCCAGGTTAGCCGCACTAATTTTAAATCCATTGAGTGATGTGACAGCCGGATCAACATCCAATGTCATCGGAAGAGGTGTAGGATAGGTTGATGGTTTTGAATCGTTTCCATTGTTATCGATATACTTTATCGTTACTGTAGTAGGCGTTACTGCAGCAGCACCGGGCGCGGGTGCTGCTGCAGGTGCTGCAGCACCTTTCGTAAAGGTAAACTTAATGTATTCAGCAGGTGCCATACCTGGCGCAGTCTCGGTTGTTGTGATCGTTTTTTCCGCAAGGTCCTGGTCAAATAAAAATGTGTGGACAGCATGATCGTCAATATAATTTAATGCCCCCGCAGCCATATTTGCCCCGCTTACACTTATCACCAGTTTATGATTGGCAGCCAGGTTGTTGCACTGAATTTTAAATGATTTCAGGGTAGCACCAGAATTAAGTTTAAATTTATTGGCGTCAGGCGTTACAGTCCTTGTGTCAGCGGTAAAGCCGTCACCATCAGGGCTGGCTGTGATGGAAAGCGATTTCTGACCGCTAGCTTTCAATGCAGTTAAGAACAAGATAATAGTAATAATTTTTTTCATTTGGATAAGGTTAAGTGTTAAATGATATTTAAGCCACTGAATGCGTAAATAGCTGAAAATGGAATCAAATAAGAATACTTATCAGCACCGACCACGATACCAACCACGCGAAAATCCTGTGCAACAACCAGGCTGCCGGAGTCGCCGGCTTCCGAATACCGGTCGAGTGCGATGACTCTGTCAAACAGAATGCCTTTGTATTGGGGATCGTATTGAACTGAATTGGAGGCCACTGTTACATACTGAGAGCCAGAGGCAATGTTCCGGTAAGCGATCAATGTGTCTCCCTGTTTCAGTGAATCAGGATCGACATATCCTTGGTTATTCACTTGATTTCCTCCGCCAAGGTTATTTGTAATTCCTCCTGCAGACCCCAGGTTAATAAATGCTGCATCAATTGTTTTGGATATTTGACCATAATACATGGCTAGTCCAGCTACACCGCTGACTGTCAGATTGTCGGGAATTAAGCCGGTCTTTTGATCATAATAATTATATCCCTGCTGCATGAGGTTCCAACCGGCAACATGGTAGTTGGTAAGTGCATAAGCATTAACTCCATCTGTCAGAAAAAGGCCCAGAGTTCCTTCCTTACCTACGGTATTATCATCTACATTATCCCCTATGGCGTATTGGAATTGAAACTCCCCAACTTCTTCCACATCGGTAGGCAAGTTGTAAGCCGTACCATCTTCGAGCACGATATTTAACCTGGCGGGAATTAGCTGGCCGTCCTCCAACCGCAGGGGCTCCGTTTTGCTGATCACATGAAAAATCACAGCATTATAATTCATGATTTTATCAGCCTTTTTTTTTCTTCCTACACGTACGCCAACAATGTTGCCGTTATTAATGCCAAATAGTTCCTGGTAATGAGTTCGCAAATATTCTTGGATCTTATTAATTTTTCTTTTGGTGCGTGGATTCATGAGCGGATCAGGATTTATGCAACAGAGTAAATAAATTAATTGTTAATAACAGTTGATCATGTGATAAACGCCTGAATCAGGCATCAAAACTCAGGTCAACTGTGAATGCTGGAGACCAGAAAATCATGTATCAGATATTATAATGGCCCCTGTAAAACGGTCATATTGCGCTTCGGTTAAATAAGGGAAGTTAAGAAAGAAACTATTTGACCGCAACCCGTGAAAACACGGTATTTTACAGTAAAATACTCTTCAGCTTATTAAAAGCATCGGGTAAAAACTATATTTATTCCCTTCCTCTTTCGGATATTACATCAAGTTGTAAATTGTTGCGGATGCTGCGAAACCGCATTGAAATATGATGACCTTTTTATGGGATCGTATCGGGCTTTTCAGGAATTATTTTTATAAAAAAGGAATATTAATACGTGATATTTCGCATAAACCCGCAGGTGTTTTTGCGCAATAGTATTTAACTTATGCCGCTTATAACGAACTCGAAACCTATTGAAAATTTAAATTAAATCTCTGCCAGGATGACTAAGTTATTCAATAAGCAGGACGGGTTTAATGCTGTTGAGGCTGCCCGGAAAAGTAAAAACCTTTAACTAAAGTTAGCGGCTTTTTGTGTTTAAGCACAAGCAGAATGTTTATTGTATTTTAGGTCGAAGGTTCGCACGCTAAACTTCGATCAGTGTGGGTTGGAAAACTTTGGACAGCGGGTTGTGATGCAAGATTTTGAAACATGAGTTTGTAAGCTTATGTTTATGTTAAATAAGTTGACATTCAATATTGCCAAGTAATATTAATAATATCATTTTGGCTTTAAAATTCAATTAGTTATGGGAAAAGAAGGCGAAAAAGAAGATAAATACTACAGGTTTTTATTTTATTTTGACAGAACTACAAAAAAGTTATTCGTTTATGATCCCAATTCAAATCGTTATACTCTAAATTTTGCAAACGGCTGGTCTTATTTAATAAGTGCGGTATTGCTGATATTTGTGATACTATGTATTTTAATAGGAGGAAGTTATAGAGGCAAGTATAATTAGACTATTCAGAGGTTCGATAATTATTCTCATAGTGGAACCTCATAGCATACAACAACCCCTTATTTCCCGACAATTTTCTTCCGGTGTACAATTCCCCAATGTGAAAGTTCGCTGATGATGGTTTGCAGCGTATTGCCGTGTTCCGTAAGTTCATATTCAACCGTTATGGGTTGAGTAGCTAAAACTGTCCGTGTGACCAACTGGTTGATTTCCAGTTCCTTTAATTCTTTGCTCAGCATTCTGTTTGAAACGCCTTCAACATCATTCAGGATATCAGAAAATCTTCTTTTGCCGTAACAGCAAATAGATGAGATAATAGCGATCTTCCATTTCCCGTTCAACGCATCCATAGCGTCCTGAACAGACCTCATCCTTTTCTTTTGTTCCTGTTGGAACTCTGTTATTTTACACGTTGTCATGTTACTTAGTTACACCGATGTTACTGTTATTTATCAGTACAAAGTTACTAAAAATAACTTATGTGCTCTACCTTTGTCGCTTAATATTTAAAAAAGAGAAATAATGAGCAGATTAAAAAATAAAGTAGCAGTAATTACAGGTGGTAATAGTGGTATTGGGTTTGGTATTGCCCGGGAATTTAAAAATGAAGGCGCTGTAGGAACTATCGTCGGCAGAAATCAGGAAACTTTAGCTAGTTCAGTGGCTCAGCTTGGCGATAATTTTATAGCCATAAATGCCGATGTAACCAACCTTGCCGACCTGGAAAGGGTGTTTGCAGCAACAGCTGAAAAATTTGGTAAAATAGACGTGGTTGTAGCCAATGCAGGTGCCGGAACTGTAGGAACAGTGGCAGATATTGGCGAAGCCGATTATGACAAGACAATGGATCTGAACTTGAAAAGTGTTTACTTCACGGTGCAAAAAGCACTGCCTTATATGAATGACGGGGGTTCTATTATTTTGATCGGGTCGAATGCAGCACATCGTGCATATCCGAATTTTACGCTGTATGGTGCTGCAAAAGCGGCTGTGATCTTTTTTGCAAAAGCATTTTCGAGCGACCTTTTGGGCAGAAAAATTAGAACGAATGTAATAACACCGGGTACAACAGATACACCAGCATTTGAACAGTTCGTTCCCGCAGAACAAATTGACGCTATAAAAAAACACTTTGCAGGGGAAATGCCGATAGGCAGGATAGGGCAACCGGCTGACATTGGTAAAACAGCGGTTTTCCTGGCTTCTGATGATTCTTCGTTTATGCTTGGTACTGAACTTCTTGTTGATGGTGGTATGACCTATCTGGCTAAATAATTAACCCTTTTAAGGCGCGGCTTTATGACTCGTGCCATTAAATAATTAAAATAATTTCAAAAATGAGTAAATTAAAAAACAAAGTAGCCGTAGTTACGGGTGCTTCAAAAGGAATAGGTGCCTCTATAGCCAAACACTTTGCGGCAGAAGGTGCAAAAGTAGTTGTGAATTATGCCTCAAGTAAAGAAGGCGCAGATAAAGTGGTGAAAGCCATAACCGACAATGGCGGCATAGCCATAGCGGTACAAGCCGATGTTTCGAACGAAGCCGACGTAACCCGGCTGTTTGAAGAAACACAGAAAGCTTTCGGAACACTGGATATTTTGGTTAATAACGCGGTTGCTCAGGGATACGCAGCTATCGAGCAGATATCGGTAGCAGATTTTCATCAAAGTTTTAACGTTAATGTGCTAGGGCCGATCCTGACTATCCAGGCAGCTTTAAAATTATTTGGCAATAAAGGCGGCAACATTATCAATATCAGTTCGGGCGCTAGCAAATATCCCCTTCCGAATGCCTCATTGTATTCTTCAACTAAGGCTGCATTAGATGCTTTCACCATTGCATTATCGAAAGAACTGGGTGCAAAAAATGTGCGTATCAATTCTATTTTGCCGGGCGCTACGGAAACAGAAGGTGCAGCCAGTGCGGGCGTAACTGCCGGCAGCGAGTATGAAAAAATGTTTATTGCCAACACACCGCTTGGCCGCAGAGGTCAGCCCGAAGATATTGCGAAGGCTGCCGTATTTCTTGCTTCCGATGATGCAGCCTGGATTACGGGAGAGCAAATTTCTGTTTCGGGCGGTATGTATGGTTTTTAAACCTATCACGCTAAAAAAATGAAAGGCAATGGGACGAAATTATTAGTCGACGGTGGTTTCAACCGCTATACATTAAAATGATTGTTTCAAAGTTATAAGCTTCTTTCAAATCCCTGTTTCCTTCGGAGGCAGGGATTTTTTGTTGCCTTATATAATCTATACTGATAAATAGTAATTGAAATTGGTTTTCCCGAATCTTTCATGGGGTAAGGATACGTGAAAAGAAAAGTATGCTAAGTTTGTAATCCGGTATATACTGATATGGTGTAAATTTAAAACTTGCATATTGTTGTTGTTAATTTAGTCCCGATCCGGTCAACAATTTTCTTTTCAGGGCGCTGTGCGTTGAAGGCCGGTTTATGCCCGGTATATAATTAAATTTTAACTTTATGTATTAGCAGCGTAATCGCACACGTTTGATGTTTTTTATATAGATTTGCGCTGATAAGTGTTGCAGGTTTACCTTAAAAACCACCTGTTAGGTAATGCATATTGTTTAATGAATTCACCACTATATTTCTATTAAATAAGTCATTATGTTGGTTTGCGCTAAGCTACTGCTGCGGTTTTCATATAATCAATAGTATGCCCTATCCCATTTTATTAAGTATTAATGAAAAAGACAACTAAAACACAAAATCTTCCTGTACGAATTAAGGATATTGCTATAAAAGCGAATGTATCAACCGGCACGGTAGATCGTGTGATACATAATCGTGGCCGGGTTGCTGCAGATGTAAAGGAGCGTGTTTTAAAAATTGTTGAAGAACTTAATTACGAACCTAATATAATGGCCCGTATGCTGGGTTCAACACGGGTGTACAATTTTGCGGCACTTATTCCCAGCCATATCCACGATAATTTTTGGCTCGGCCCAAAACAAGGTATAGAACGCGCGGAGCAGGATTTAAAGACCTATGGTGTGCAGGTTGAGCAGTTCGTTTTCGATCCGCAGAGTGTTGAAGATTATGTAAAAAAGGCAGAAGAAATTACACAGCAAAAGCCGGATGGAATTCTGTTATCTCCTTTGTTTTATAAAGAGACATTGGCTTTTTTTGAAAAATGGACAAAGGAGAAAATCCCATTTGTTTTATTTAATACGCATATTGCCGAGTATGACCCGCTGAGTTACATTGGCCAGGATTCGTACCAAAGTGGTTTAGTGGCCGGTAAGCTGGTTCATTACGGGCAACCCGGGCCCTGCTCTATTTTAATTGCCCATATTGATGAAGAAATAAGCAATGCACAGCATTTGGTGAAAAAAGAATCTGGTTTCCGGAATTATTTTACCCAAAATAATCTTGATCATCAGTATAATATAGTAAGGGTTGAACTAAACAGATCAAGTCAATCAGGCTTTATTAAAAAACTGGATGAAGTAATTGAAAAAACGCTCGACCTTAAACAAATATATGTTACAACATCGCAGGCATACGATGTTGCTAAATATTTAGAACAACGGCACATTACTGATATTAAACTAATCGGATATGATTTAGTGCCACAAAATCTGCATTATCTTAAAAAAGGGAGTATCAGCTTCCTGATCAATCAAAATCCAAAAGGACAGGGTTTCTGGGGGATCTATCAATTGGCGGAACACGTGGTATTTAAAAGAGAAGTGGCAATTCTTAAATATCTGCCGCTTGATATTGTTACGCTCGAAAACCTTAATTATTTTCTTGACGAAAAGGACCCTACTTTTTTAAACTTTTAAAGGTTAACGGTATCGGGTTATTGAATAATCAGCATTTTGCTGCACGCATAGGCATTAAGTGTGGCTTAATAGTGCCGGGTCTTAAATATCTGCCGCTTGGTAGTGTTCTGAAAACCTTAATTATTCCTTCACAAAAAAGCCCCCACCCTTTTTTAATTTAACAGTATCGCATTGTTAAATTATCACCACATTTCTGCACGGATAAACGTGCGTTAAGTATGCTTTCCCCCTGAAATTGTTGCTATTTACTATGGCTTAGCTGTAAAAACAGGAGAAATATACGCTTTGCAGTTTTTTTGAAATCTATCGCCAAATTTTATTGCAATTTTTTACATTAATGAGTTTGTTTTAACTGTTTCTGCTCAAAATAGCCTATCATTAATTGTAATTATAATAAAACTACAATATTTTATCACTTTTTTTATTAAAAGTGTGTACGGACACACAATAAAAATATTATATTTGATTTTCCGATCATATTATGTTAATATTAAGTTCAAAGTGCGTATTTTATTTATTTTACTTTGCGTACTCGTACACATTAATCAAGCATTACACTACTCAACATTACAAACTAATAACAAAACAAAATGACCCTATCCGTTAACGTTCTATTAACAAATCAACTATGTTTAATTTGAAAAAACTCTTACTATTTCTTTTATTGGTAGTTAGCTATTGTAATCTTTACGCCCAAACGCGGGTGTTAAAAGGAAAGGTTACAACCAAAGATGGCTCCGCATTGGCCGGCGTTGTTATTGAATTAAAAGGCACTACTAAAGGCGCAGTGGCGTCGGGGCCGGATGGCTTCTTTTCTATCAGTGTTCCTCCCGGATCGCTAACTATTGAAGCCCGGTCAATCGGTTACAATACAAAAGATGTTGTGATAGCCGCCGGTGAAAACAAAGTTTCCATTGTACTTGATGAGGACAACAAACAACTTGGCGAAGTGGTTGTAACAGGTTATTCCAGCCAAAAGAAAGGCAATTTAACCAGCGCCATCACTGTAGTATCTGCCGAAAAATTAAAGGATGTCACATCTGACGATATTGGAGAGATGCTGCAAGGAAAGGTGTCTGGTTTGCAGGTTGTAAACTCATCAGGTGCCCCGGGTAGCGTTTCAGAGATCAGATTGCGCGGTATTTCATCAGTAAATGCCGCTCAGGCACCCCTTATCGTAGTAGATGGTATCATTGGTGGTGATTATGACCCGAACGATGTGGAAAGCGTTACTGTATTAAAGGATGCAGGCGCAACCGCTATTTATGGTTCGCAGGCTAATGGCGGTGTAATTATTATCACTACAAAAAAGGCTAAGGGCGATAAAACCCAATATGAGTTTCAGGCGGTGGCCGGTTTCAGAACTCCTGATTTTGGTAGTATGACCATGATGAACAGCAGTCAGCTTTATGAAAACCAAAAGCAATTATTCCGTGATTATATTCCGGGCACTACCGGAAACAGTTACGTGATCGATCTGGTTCAGTTTCAGTCGGAGCGCCCTTCATCTATATTAAATACCAACACCAATTGGTTAACTACTATGTTTAAACCAGCCGCGGTGGAGAATTATTACTTCTCGGCAATGGGCAAAACTACTAAAGACGACTACTATTTCGGCGCGACTTATTATAATGAAAACGGAACGTTTATGAATACAGGTTACAAACGCGTTAACCTGCGGTCGAACAATACGTATCATTTTACTGATAAAATTACGCTGACAAATAATATTAACATAAGCGGCAGCGAAGGCAAAAGCTACGATTACCAGGATATTTATTATGCCTACTTGAATTTGCCATGGGATAACCCTTATGATGCCAATCATAATGCTATTTATGTTGATGGTAATTCTAAATTCCAGTGGTGGTCGAGGGATAAAACAAACCCTATTAATACGATAGAAAATTCAGACCATCCTTTTAAATCATTCGATGTTAATTATGACCTGGCTTTAAACTTGCCAATAACTTCATGGTTAACTTTTAATACCACTAACCGTGGGTCGGCATCTTATGGTTATAGTTCTACATTTTACAGTCCTGAAGTGCAGGGAACTTACCACGGCACAGGGTATTTAAATGATCAAAGTACTTATAACTATGGTGGCATATCAACTAACTTATTAAAATTTGATTTCAAACTGGGCAAAAGTGCTATCAATGGCTTAGCGGGTGCAGAGTTTGAAGGCAGTCAGAGTAATACAGTGGGCGCTTCAGGTTACGGCTTGCCTATCGGTCTTGAATCGCTGGATGTAATATCAAAACAACAGGCTGTAAACGGTGCTCCTGACAGCCCTTCAATTTTGTCGTATCTGTCACAAGTAAACTATAGCTACGATGAAAAGTATTTTTTAAGCGGATCATATAGGATAGATGGTTCATCGGCATTTGCGCCCGGTAATAAATATGGCAGGTTCCCTTCTATATCAGCCGGCTGGTTAGCAAGTAATGAAGATTTCTTAAAAGATGTTCACAGCATTGATAACCTGAAACTACGTTTAAGCTATGGTATAACCGGTACACAGGATATTGGTGCAGCCAGATATTTAGGTTTATATGCACTTACAGGCCAGTATAACAATAATACCACGGCAACGCCGCTGCAATTGGAAAGCCCTAACTTAACATGGGAAAGCAAGCACCAGTTGGATGCAGGTTTTGATATTGGTTTATTTCACCGTATTAATATTACTGTTGATGCTTACCATAACGTTACCAAAAATCTATTGTTACAGGTTGCCCAGCCATTGTCAGTTGGTTTTGAAACCAAATGGGAAAACACAGGCCAGGTGCTTAACAATGGTTTAGAGTTTGCTATCAGCAGCCAAAATATCAAGAATAAAAATTTCCAGTGGACTACAGACTTTAATATCAGCTTTAACAATAACAAATTACAGGATTTCCCGGCACCGGTTACAACAACCATTAATGATGAAAACGGTGTAACCCAGATATACCGCAACGGTGGTAATTTATATGAGTTTTACATGCCTACATGGGAAGGTGTAAATGCACAAACAGGTGCGCCGCAATGGCTTGTTGAACATAAAGATGCCAGCGGAAAAGTAACATCAACTTCACTAACATCAACTTATGCAGATGCAACTTTACAGGAACAAGGTTCAGCATTGCCTAAGTTTCAGGGAGGTTTTAATAACGAATTCAGGTACAAAAAATTCTCGCTGAGAATTAACACTTACTTTGAGTATGGTAATAAGGTGTATAACGCCAATCTTTCGGAAGTTGAAAATGATGGCAGCGAGCCATTGTTAAACCAGATTGTTTTACCAAAAGGATATAGTGTATGGACACATCCCGGCGATATAGCAACCGAGCCAAGCCCTGAAAATAATGCAAATTCAACAAGTGAATCTACCAGGTACCTTAAAAACGGAAGCTACTTAAGTATACGCAACGTAGCTTTTGGTTACACGCTGCCAACAACTTTTGCGCAAAGGCTTAAACTATCTGCTATTACGGTATCCTTGAGTGCCGATAATGTGTACACGTTCACACGTTACCTGGGCCAGGATCCTGCAACAACCATAACCTCGTCTGCTTATGCATTACCAGGTGTTGCCGATTTTAAATACCCGGATAACCGCCAGTTTTTACTGAACATTAATGTTAAATTTTAAAAGATCAGGTGATGAAAAATAAAATATTTCTTATAGCAGCATTATCAATGCTAATATACTCAGGTTGTAAGCTTGAAGATAACCCTACCAATGCCGTTACTACAGCATCATTGGCAACCACACCCGATGGTTTAACAAACGCGGTGAATGGCGCCTATGCCCTATTTAAGGAACAAGCCATAGAGTTTCAGGGTGGCACAGATCAGAATAATATGTACCTCCGTCAATACTTCCAAATGTCTGATTTTGCGTCAGATGATGTGGTTTGCGGCCAGATAACTACGGATCCATTATTCTTGTCATTTTCCCTGGCGCATGCACCAAACCAGGAGAACACAAGTTATTTCTGGTACATCTCCTACAAAATAATAAGTGATGCGAATACCGTTATTGAAGCCGGATCAAAAATAAGTAACCCAACTGCTGCCCAGCAGCAGTTAGTAGGCGAGTGTTATTTTTTACGCGCTTTTTGCGAATTTAATTTAGCACGCTTTTTTGCAGAACCATATACCGTTAACCCAAGTGCGCCTGGTATTGTGTTACGCACATCAACTACCGACCCTTCTACAAAAGCACGTTCTACAGTTAAAGATACCTATGCGCAAATAATTGCTGATGCTACTAAATCATCACAATTAATGACCGACGCTGCATCAAGGGGTGTTATTTACGCAACAAAAGAAGCGGCACTGGCTTTATTATCACGTGTTTCTCTTTACGAGGGCGATTATCAAAGTGCTGTTACCTACAGTAACGATGTAATTAATTCGGGTAAATTTACAGAAGCGACAGCTGCCGATTTTAAAACCATGTTTGCAAACGCGCAAAGTGATAAGGAAACTATATTTTGTATAGCATTTGATGCCCTGGATGATTACGGAAAAGCCGGTTCTATCGCTTCGCAATATTACAGCAACGGTAACTCTGGCTGGGGCGAGGAATATGCTTCGCAACCCCTGCGCGATCTATATGCACAAAACCCTGCAGACGTGCGTACTTCATATATAGATGACGTTGTTGATTCAACAGGCGCGCAGCAATATAAAAATGGTATCCCTATGTACTATGTTACTAAGTTTTCGTTCCAGGGAGGTAGCCCTACATTAAGTTCTCCAATCATGTTCCGCCTTTCAGAAATGTATTTGAACAGGGCTGAGGCAGAAGTAAACCTGGGCCAAACATCAGCAGCATTAAATGATGTGGATTTCATCCGCTCAAACAGGGGATTATCCGCAGCCCTTTACAAGGGAGTTGTACCGTCAGGTCAAACAGCATTAGGCGTTGTATTACAGGAAAGAAGGATGGAACTGGCTTTTGAGGCTGACCGTACTTTTACCGTATACCGCAATAAATTAAATATGGACAGGACCTATTGGGGTTACCATATTGCAGGTTTGCAGGCAGCGGATATTAACCTGAGCGTTGAGCCCACCAATTATCCGAACCTGATCATCCCTTATACCAGTACCAAGATCATTTATTATATACCATCGGCTGAGATATTAGCTAATACAGCAGCAACTCAAAACCCATAGTTAGTAGTAAAATATTAAATTTTTCTTTAATAAAAATGATATGAAAAGATTCAAATATATATTAGGCTGTCTGTTACTGGGGAGCCTCGCGATAGGATTTCAGGCCTGTAAAAAGAACCCTGAGCACTTTGTAAAAGAAGTGGTTTTTACCGACTCGGTAAAAAGCTATACGGTTACCTTTAAAAACAGCACCACCGGTGCAAAATCATTCAGGTGGGATTTTGGTGATAGCACAAGTTCAACCGAAACAAGCCCGGTACACACGTATGTATCAAAAGGCAAACACGTGGTTACATTATATGCAACCTTGGATAATGGAAGCGTTATTAATGGGTCCACCATCATTCACGTGTCAAAAAGTTCACCAATATTGCTGAATGATAATACTTTGGCTGATTGGGACACTATTTCTAATGTGGTACTGCCGCCGTCATTAGCACTTGGTGGTGTAGTACAGGAAGCTAAATTTGATTACGATAGCCAGAACATATATATCTATATGAAATTGGCCATCCACGTTGCAGATGCGAATATTTTTGACTTTTACCTTGATACCGATAATGATGCTACAACAGGTTTAAGTACAGGAGCAATACCTGGTGGCGGTTATGATTATTTGCTTGAAGGCCAGGTGCTTGATAATACAGGTACTCCACTTACGCAGTACCAACATACAGGTGCCCAGTCCGCTTTCTCATTCAATCCTTTAAGTATTGCGGGCTTTTTCACGGTAGGCACGGTACAGGAAGTAAATGGGGTAACAACTTTCGAGATGGCGTTATCACGCAGTAAGATCAGCGGCTTAACAGGTGGAGCAATGAAAATGGCTATTATCGTAAGTGATAATGCTTACAATAATATAGGTTGGATGCCGGGTAACGGTTTGGCACCAATATCACTTGATATCAGCCAATAATATTAATATCAGCTACAGTAATAATTAGTTTAAATGGAAAACATCATTCCTAAATCGTCAAACAGGCTCATCTCTCTGGATGTAATGCGGGGCCTTATTATGATACTTCTGGCTGGCGAAAGCTGCCTTGTGTATGAAAATTTAAAGGCCCTGCATTTAGGGGGTGCAGCCGACGGTTTTATAAACCAGTTTTTTCATGATCCATGGCACGGGCTGCATTTTTGGGATTGTGTACAGCCTGCCTTCATGCTTATGGCAGGGGCGGCAATGTATATCTCTTATCACTCCAAACTGCAAAAAGGGGTTACATGGCAGCAAAACTTTAAGCATATAGCTATACGCTCGGTAAAGCTGTTTATACTGGGTACCGGGCTTCATTGTGTTTACGCAGGTAAATTGGTATTTGAGTTGTGGAATGTGTTAACGCAACTGGCCTTTACAACGCTGATTGCCTATCTGATCATCAACAGGTCGTTTTGGTTCCAGGTAATTTTTTCAGTTGTGTTATTGGTCATAACCGATGTGTTGTACCGTAATATACTCATGCCTGGTTTTGACCAGCCTTATGCGGAGTTTCACAATTTTGGTGCCTACATGGATACCGTTTTAATGGGCAAAATAAATACCGATGGCTGGGTAGCTATTAACATTATACCTACAGCAGCGCATACCATTTGGGGGGTACTGGCAGGTAAACTGCTTATCTCAAAGGAACCGGCCAATAAAAAGATATTTTACCTGGTTATTGCTGGTGTTGTTGGCTTGGTGCTTGGTTTCGGGCTTGATGTTACAAATATTACGCCTATTATAAAGCGGATAAGCACCAGTTCTTTTGCCCTGGCATCAGGTGGTTGGGTATTGCTCATTATGGCCTTTTTGTATTGGTTAATTGATATTAAACAGGTAAATAAATATGCATGGGTATGTATTGCTGTGGGTGTTAATTCCATATTTATTTACTTGTTTTTTGAAACTGTAGGTGCGCAATGGTTCAACGGCGCGGTGGGTATTTTTGTAAAAGGCTTTTTAGGCTTTACCGGTATGCCTGTAAATATTATAGCGGTATTTTCTGCCCTGGTTACTTTGTTTGCCGAATGGTACTTGTGCTATTTTTTAAGTAAGCATAAGGTATTTATAAAAATCTAAAATAATATATGAGTAAGCTAACTGCTTTAACATGCCTGCTAATGCTGGCGTGCATGGTAACTTTTGCCCAAAATAATCAACAGGGTAAAAAAATTATACCGCTTGAGAGTGGCGAAAAATGGTTTGGCGGCACCGTTGATGATGGCCATGTAATGCCATTTAAAAATGGTTACACGTTTAATTTATATGGCGATAATAAAGACAATCAGTCTGCACCGCTACTGGTGTCTACCAAAGGCCGTTATGTTTGGAGCGATCAGCCTTTCGCTTTTACTATTAGTGGTGACCAGTTAATTATTGATAAGGCATTGGATAGCGTAGTGCTTGTTAAAGCAGGCAGCACCTTAGCCGATGCATTTAAGGCTGCGAGCAAAAGTAAATTTGCCGCAAGCGGTAAAATGCCCGACACGCTATTATTCTCGCGCCCGCAATACAATACCTGGATTGAGTTGGTATACAACCAAAATCAACAGGATATTTTAAAATACGCGCATCAGATCATTGACAACGGCTTCCCTCCGGGTGTATTGATGATAGATGATAACTGGATGGATTTTTACGGCAAGTTCGCTTTTAGAAAAGACCGTTTTACCGATGCCAAACAAATGATTGCCGAACTGCATAAAATGGGCTTTAAAGTTATGGTTTGGGTTTGCCCGTTCGTGTCGTCAGATAGCGAGATCTCAAGGGATCTGGAAGCTAAAAAGCTACTCTTGCTGGATAACCAGGGTGATAATACTTTAACATGGGACAAGGCTTCAAAACCTGCAATAATCAGCTGGTGGAACGGCTACAGTGCCGAATTGGATTTTACAAACCCTGATGCCGTAAAATGGTACAAAGCACAATTGCAATACATGGTAGATACTTACGGTCTTGACGGCTTTAAGTTTGATGCCGGTGATATGGAGTTTTATCCATCAAATGTAATTTCCTTTAAACCGGCTACACCCAATCAGCAATCAGAATTATGGGGGAGCATAGGCTTATCTTATCCATTAAACGAATACCGTGCCATGTGGAAACGCGGTGGGCAACCATTGGCCCAAAGGCTTCGGGATAAGAAACATAATTGGACCGACCTGCAAAAACTCATCCCTAATATCACGGCATCGGGCTTACTGGGTTACCAGTTCACCTGCCCGGATATGATCGGTGGCGGCGAGTATGGCTCATTTATAGGTTTAAATCATTTTGATCAGGATCTGGTGGTTCGGTCGGCGCAATGCAGTGCTTTAATGCCAATGATGCAGTTTTCGGTAGCGCCATGGCGCATATTGGATGCGAGCCATTTAGCAGCAGTAAAAAAGGCCGTCGCGCTGCGGGCAAAATACACAGCTTACATTATGCAAACGGTTAAACAATCAGCCATCACCGGCGAACCCATTGTACGGAATATGGAATATGAGTTCCCCGGACAAGGATTAGATACTGTTAAAGACCAGTTTGTGCTGGGTAAAATGCTGCTGGTGGCACCTGTTGTAACAAAGGATAACCACAAAAAAGTAATATTCCCGAAAGGTAAATGGCAGGGAGAGGATGGAAAGATATTTAAAGGCCCATCGGTACACTACTTTGATGTAGCGCCTGACGATGTGCCGGTTTTTAAAAAATTATAGATCTGTTAATTAACACCAATTATTAAATTATGAAGAATCTAACACTCCTGGCTATGGCGGCATTATTCATGATGTCGTGCAGCAAAAAGGAAATGGCCATTAAAAATACAGCGGATACGGCAACAACTGCCGCGTATACGGAAAGCACGCAGGATATAGTAAATCCGGAAAGAGGGTTTTTTCAATATGCAGAGATCCATTCCAGCAATTACATCCCGCTTGATAAAAGTGTACTTGCCGGTTACAGGAGCAGTCAAAGCATTATAGGGGCTACCTACAATGTATCATGCAGCCTGGTTTATGTTGAATATGTTTTGGATAGCTTTGTAAGTAGCCCCATTTCTGCCGATTTTCTGACCAAATTTGATCAGGATTGCGCTACTGCCCGGGCTGCCGGTGTGAAACTCATACCTCGTTTTATTTATACCAACACCACACACACAGGTACCTGTCCCGATCAAACAACTTGCCCGCCTTATGGCGATGCGCCAAAATCGGTTGTGTTGAACCATATCAGCCAGTTAGCACCTCATTTAAAAAGCAATGAGGATGTAATTGCGGTTATGCAATTGGGTTTTATAGGTATTTATGGCGAAAACTATTACACCGATTATTTTGGTGATGCATCGGCCAACGGCCAGGGTAAATTGCTGGATCAAAACTGGCAGGACCGTATAGATGTGTTAAAAGCAATGCTGGTTGCCCTGCCTGCCGACCGTATGGTACAGGTACGCATCCCGCAATTAAAGGAAAGATATGTTTACGGCATAACCGCCAATGTAAATTCACCGGCCATGACGGATGCCGAAGCCTTTACCGAAACTGATAAAGCACGCATAGGTTTCCATAATGATTGCTTTTTATCAAGCATCAATGATGAAGGAACTTATTTTGATTATGGCAACTCATCAAGCCCTGAAGCAGATGCCACAACCGCATTAAGGAATTTCGAGGCGTACGATACCAAGTATGTTGCCGTAGGCGGCGAAACCTGTAGTGATTCCTACACACCGCAAAACGAATGCGAACCTACAGGTATTGCCAAATCGGAATTTGCCAAGTTTCACTACAGTTTCTTAAACGCGGTTTATAACCTCGACCTGAATAACAACTGGGTTACAGGTGGCTGTATGGATAGCATTAAACAGCGCTTAGGCTATCGCTTTGTATTGCGCAAAGCCGAATTACCTACTACTGCCAGCGCCAGCGGAACAATCAGCGTTAATTTAAGTATCGACAATATTGGTTATGCATCGCCATACAACCCAAGGCCGGTACAGCTTGTATTGCGTAACCAAACATCAGGCAAAGTGTTTGTAGTAGCTTTTACTACTGATATACGCAAATGGTATACCGGAAGCATCAGTTTAAAACAAACTTTAACCATGCCGGCAGGGATTACAGCAGGCAGTTATGATATGCTGCTGAATATGCCCGATAACGCATCGACACTAAACATAAATTCAAATTTTAGTATACAATTAGCAAATAATAACACTTGGGAAACAGCAACAGGTTATAACAAATTACAGGGAACGCTCACAGTTAAATAATAATGGGAAAGATATTGGTTACAGGTGGCACAGGATACATAGGTGCGCATACGGTTGTTGAATTACAGAATAATGGCTACGAGGTTGTTATTATTGATAATTTATCCAACTCGGATATAAAGATACTTACGCAGATAGAGTCGATCACAGCTAAAAGACCTGCATTTGTAAAACTCGACCTGCGTGATAAGGCATCGATAATTGAGTTTTTAAATGAGTATACGGATATCAGCGGAGTGATCCATTTTGCGGCATCAAAATCGGTAAGCGAATCGGTAAAAAATCCATTGTTGTATTATGATAACAATATATCAACATTGGTTAACCTGTTAAATGCTTTGGCAGGTAAACCGGTAAACTTTGTGTTCTCCTCATCATGTACTGTTTACGGCGAACCGGATGCTCTGCCTGTAACTGAACAGGCACAGATAAAAAAAGCCGAATCGCCTTACGGGAATACCAAACAGATAGGCGAAGAGATATTAAAGGAAACCGCCATTGCAACGCCCGGATTAAACGTTATTGCGCTGCGGTATTTTAACCCTGTGGGTGCTCATGAGTCTGCATTAATAGGCGAACTGCCTAATGGTATTCCGCAAAACCTGGTGCCTTTTATTACGCAAACTGCCATTGGCAAACGGGAGCAATTAACCGTTTTCGGTGATCAGTTTGATACCCCTGATGGCAGCTGCATCCGCGATTTTATTCATGTTGTTGATTTAGCCAAAGCGCACGTAGCCGCCATAAAACGTATGGAAGCCGGGCAAATGACCGCCACATACGAGGTATTTAATGTAGGCACGGGTATCGGCTATTCGGTGCTCGAATTGATCCGCACATTTGAAGAGGTTACGGGCCAGAAACTGAACTACCGCATAGGGCCGCCACGCGATGGCGACATTGTAAAAATATGGGGTGATGTAAATCTTGCCGAAAAGGAACTGAACTGGAAAGCCGCTTTAGGGCTAACCAGCATGCTTTCATCGGCATGGGAGTGGGAAAAATATATAAACAATAACCCTTTTAACTAATAACATGAACAAGAAACTTTTTTTGTTTTTTATTTGGTTGCTTGCCGGGTTAAATGCTATTGCCCAGGCTGGTTACCCGGGCAATAAGCCCGGCTTTGCTGCTGTAAAAAAAGCGAACAATAATATAGTATTTGAGAACAATGTACTCGCCATGAGTTTTGCTACAAATGGCGATAAACTAAGTATTACCAGCTTTAAGGATAAGCAAAATCAGCAGCGTTTGGCGCTTAATAAAGAGCCATTATTTTCTTTATCGGTAGGTGGCAAAACCGTTACCTCAAACGATTTTACATTGGTTGGTGATGTTGCTATCGCTGATATAGCTGGCGATGAAAACGCCATTGGCTATGCGGGTAAATTATCGGGTAAAAAAATTACGGCACAATTGGAAGATGCAAAGCTTGGTTTAAAGGTGAATTGGGAAGCCACCTTGCTAAACGAAACCAATTACATCCGCCAGGTATTTACATTTATCCCAACCGATTCGGTTAAAGCCTCAAAGATTACTTTGGTTGATCTTCCTGCATCCATCGGCATAAAAAAAGAAGGTACGGTTGATGGCTCTCCGCTGGTACATAATAATATGTTCTTTTCGCTGGAGCATCCTATGAGCCAAACATTAGCAAATAAAACTAATGTATCTATTTACCTCCCGCGTTTAAATCCTGTTTACCATTCGGCACCGCTTATTGTTTCATCAGTTTGGGGTACTACGCCTGCAGGCCAGCTGCGCCGTGGTTTTCAGTATTATGTTGAATGTGAAAGGGCGGTGCCGTTTCGCCAGATGTTGCATTATAACTCATGGTTTGATATTTCATGGGGCGACAGAAAGCTGAACGAAACTATTTGTTTGGACAGGATAAAGGCCTTTAAAGACAGTTTGATAGATAAACGCAATGTTAAACTGAAAGCGTTTTTATTTGATGATGGCTGGGACGATAATAAAACCTTGTGGCAGTTCAACTCCGGTTTCCCCGATGGGTTTACCAAATTGGCCCAGGCTGCAAAAGATGTAAATTCAACCGTTGGCGTGTGGATCTCGCCATGGGGTGGATACGATGAAGCTAAACTGCAACGCCTTGATTTCGGTAAAAAACAGACCCCGCCTTTTGAAACTAATGAGAATGGTTTCTCCTTAACCGGGCCAATTTATTACAAACGTTTCAGGGCAGTTACCACCTCCTTTATTAAAGATTACAACGTAAGCATATTTAAGTTTGATGGTGTAGGGGCAGGCAATGGCGCCAGCGGTACCAGTATCACATACCAAAAAGATATCGAGGCATTTTTAAACCTGATAACCGAATTGCGCGGCGATAAACCAGATCTGTACCTGAGTTTAACAGTTGGTACATGGCCATCAGTTTACTGGCTTAAATACGGCGATGCTATATGGCGCGCAGGTGAAGATACAGGCCTGGATGGCGAAGGCCCAAAACGCCAGCAATGGATCACTTATAAAGATGGGCAGGCTTACAGAAATATAGTTAAGCGTGCGCCTTTATATCCGTTAAATTCGGTAATGTACCATGGCGTTTGTATTGCTGATAACGGTTTGCCCGGTACACTGGAGATGGACAATAAGAATATTAGCGATGAGATCTGGGCGTTTTTTGGTACAGGTACTGGGTTGCAGGAATTATACGTTAATCCGCATAAATTAAATGCTGCTAACTGGGACTGTATCCGCGATGCATCAAACTGGTCGAAAGCTAACGCCAAACAATTGGCAGATGTGCACTGGGTAGGCGGCGATCCGTCAAAAGGCCAGGTATATGGCTACGCCGGATGGGCTGATAAAAAAGGTGTGCTTACGTTAAGAAACCCAACCGCGCACGCTAAAATTTTTATAGTGCATGTAAAGGATGTGCTAAATATACCTGCAGGTTACAGCGAAAACTATAGCTTTTCTGATGCGAAAACGAACACGCATTCAATACAATATAGCGGAAATGCATTTACAGTGAAACTGGCTCCTTTTGAAGTAAAAGTAATGGATGCCAGGCAATTATAACCAGAGATCGCATTAATAAAATGAAAAGAGTGTGTTAAATAAATGATTTGTGTGTACGGACACGCAAAATGTATTATATTTGTACCACCATTTTGAATAACACGGGCAATATTAAATCAGGTTACAACAATATATATGGATAGCAACGCAATGCTTTATAATTTTACCGGCATCATTGCACAATTTAATACGGAGGGTGAGGATTTCGGGATATCAAATTTCGGATCGGGACATATAAATGATACTTACCTGGTTAAAAGCAATACATCAACCCATCCGGGTTACTTACTGCAAAAAATAAACGACTTTGTATTTAAGGATATTGATGGTTTAATGAATAACATGTTGTTTGTTGTAAACCATCTGAAACAAAAAATAAGTACAGCCGGAGGTAACCCCGATAAGGAAGTACTAACGCTCATACCCGCAAAAACAGGTAAATATTATTACCAGGATGAACTGGGCAATTACTGGCGCATGACCTGTTTTTTAAATGATACCCAAAGCTACGACCTGGTTACAACCAAAAAACAGGCATACCAGGGCGGAGTGGCTTTCGGCCGGTTCCAATACCTGTTGTCGGACCTTGACCCTAAGGTGCTGATAGATACCATCCCCGATTTTTTGAATATCGAGAAACGTTTAAAAGATTTTACCAGCGCTATAGAAAAAAATGCAGCAGGCAGGCTCGAAAAGGTAAGGTCGGAAGTTGATTTTCTGAATAGCCGTGCCATTGCCATGAACGAGATCCCCAAGTTAGGCAGGGCGGGTATATTGCCAGTGCGTATTACGCATAACGATACCAAATTCAATAACATCCTGCTCGATAAGAATAACAACATACAATGTGTTATTGATCTGGATACTGTTATGCCGGGCTACATAGCTTTTGATTTTGGCGACGCTATTCGCACCATTATCAATACCGCGGCTGAGGATGAAGCCGATCTGAATGCTATCAAACTGAATATTCCTTTGTTTGCTGAGTTTACCAAAGGGTATCTGAGCCAAACTAAGTCGTTCCTTACCGAAGCGGAATTACATTCACTAATAATGGGTGTTTTATTGTTACCGTATATGCAATCCATCAGATTTTTAACCGACTACCTTGAGGGCGATGTATATTACAAAACACATTTCGCCGAACATAATTTACAGCGTACCCACGCGCAAATGCAGCTGTTTAAAATACTCGAACTTAACCGCGAAGAGTTGGAAAATATTGTGCAAAAAGAATGGAACAACGCAAAAGCGGATAGTACAATAACTGCTTCGGTTGTTAAACAGGATGCCTTATAATAACAGATACAAATACTAAATATATGCCACGTTTAAATCTTTTAGAAGAAACTAGATTTGAAAAATTACCGGTAACGGTATATCCCGATAAGCTTACAGCGTCAAAAACAGTTGCAAAACGCATAGCACATGTAATTACCCAAAAAGCCGCCAAAGGCGAAAATGCCGTTTTAGGTTTGGCAACAGGTGTAACCCCAATTGCTGTGTACAATGAACTGGTGCGCATGCACAAAGAGGAAGGCTTGAGTTTTAAAAATGTGATCACGTTTAACCTCGACGAGTACTACCCTATGGTGCCAAACGCAGTTCAAAGCTACAATGCTTTTATGAAAGAACACTTGTTTGGCCATGTGGATATCGACCCTGATAATGTAAATATCCCCGATGGTACCTTAAAGCAGGAAGATATACACGCATTTTGCCTGGCTTATGAGCAAAAAATATCGGCTTTAGGAGGATTGGATATTCAGATATTGGGTATTGGCCGTACTGGTCACATCGGTTTTAACGAACCTGGTTCGGCACCAAATTCGGGTACGCGTTTAGTATCGTTAGATGAACTGACCCGCAGTGATGCTGCGCACGATTTCGGCGGAAAAAACAACGTGCCTGCAAAAGCCATTACCATGGGTATCGGTACTATTTTCAAGGCCCGTGAAATTATCCTGATGGCATGGAGTGCCAAAAAAGCACCGATATTAAAGAAGGCGGTTGAAGGCGAGATATCGGCAGATGTACCTGCTACCTATCTGCAATTATCAGATCATGTTGAGTTTATTGTTGATAAGGATGCAGCTTCAGAATTAACCCGTTTTAACACCCCCTGGCTGGTAAAGGATTGTGTTTGGGATGAAGCATTGATTAAAAAAGCGGTTATCTGGCTTGCCAAAACATTAAACAAGCCTATATTAAAGCTTACTGAGGATGATTACAACAATCATGGTATGGCACAACTGGCTACCGAAAAAGGGCCGGTTTACAACATCAACATACATATATTCAATAAACTGCAGCACACTATAACCGGCTGGCCGGGTGGTAAGTCGAATGCGGATGACAGTCAGCGCCCTGAACGCGCTAATCCGGCTAAAAAACGTGTGATCGTATTCTCGCCGCATCCTGATGATGATGTGATTTCAATGGGAGGTACATTCATTCGCCTGGCCGATCAGGGGCATGATGTGCATGTGGCCTACCAAACATCGGGCAATACTGCCGTTTGGGATGATGATGCCTTACGCTTTATTGAATTTTCGCTTGATTTTTCAAGATCGCAAAATATTAACAGTGATTATATAGCGGCACTGTACAATACTACCCGTGAGTTTATCAACACCAAACAACCCAACCAAACCGACCCCGAAGAGTTGCAAACCATAAAAGGGTTGATCCGCAAGGGCGAAGCTATAGCCGGTGCAAGGTTTGTGGGTTTACCTGATGATCATATCCATTTCCAGAACCTGCCATTTTACAACAGGAGAAAAGTAAGCAAAAATGTATCGTACGAAGACGATATCCAGCAAACAATGGCCCTGTTACAGCAGGTAAAACCGCAGCAGGTTTACGCCGCAGGTGATTTTGCCGATCCGCATGGTACGCATGAAACCTGCTTTAACATCATATTAGAAGCCTTAAAACGCCTGGGCAAAACCGAGGGATGGGTTAAAGATTGCTGGCTATGGTTATACCGTGGCGCATGGTTTGAGTTTGAAACGCACGAGATTGAAATGTGCGTACCGCTATCGCCAAAAGAAGTGGAACGCAAGCGCCTGGCTATATTTAAACACCAGTCGCAAAAAGACAGGCCGGTTTTCCCGGGTGATGATGCCCGAGAGTTTTGGGTACGTGCCGAAGACCGCACCAGCGAAACAGCAAAAACATATAACCAGCTTGGTTTGGCAGAATATGAGGCCATGGAAGCATTTGTGAGGTGGAAGTTTTAAAAAAGATATACAGTAATGACTTTAATTAAATCAATTTCCGGCATCAGGGGAACTATTGGCGGTAAGCCGGGCGATGGCCTCACCCCCAATGATATTGTTAAGTATACGGCAGCTTATGGCCGCTGGGTGATACAAACAACAGGTATAAGCAAGGTGGTGATAGGTCGTGATGCCCGTATATCGGGCGAAATGGTGAAAAACCTTGTTATTGGCACGTTAATGAGCATTGGTATTGATGTGGTTGATATAGGTTTATCAACAACACCAACGGTAGAAGTTGCCGTGCCTGATGAAAAAGCGGGTGGCGGAATTATAATAACGGCGAGCCATAACCCCAAACAATGGAACGCGCTGAAACTATTGAATGCCGATGGTGAGTTTATTAATGATATTGAAGGGCAGGCAGTATTAGCTATTGCTGAAGATAACGAACTGTTATTTGCCGGGGTGGATGAGATTGGTAAATTAACTACCGATGATACTTACCTTCAAAAACATATCGACAAGATTTTGGCTTTACCATTGGTGGATGCCGGGGCTGTACGAAATGCTGGTTTTAAGGTAGTTATAGATTGTGTTAATTCATCGGGCGGGATATTTGTACCCGCGTTGTTGAATGCTTTGGGGGTTACTCAAATAGAAGAATTGTATTGTACGCCCGATGGTCATTTTCCGCATAACCCTGAGCCTCTGCCCGAAAATTTAGTGGCGCTGGCCGATAAAGTAACCGAGACAAAAGCAAACCTGGGCATAGCTGTCGACCCTGATGTTGACCGCCTTTGTTTTGTTGACGAGAACGGCGCTATGTTTGGCGAAGAATATACACTGGTAACAGTTGCCGACTATATTTTACAGTACAATCCCGGGAATACAGTGTCAAACCTGTCATCAACCCGTGCGCTGCGCGATGTTACCGAGTTTAATGGCGGCGTTTACAATGCTTCGGCCGTAGGAGAGGTGAACGTGGTTACAAAAATGAAGGAAACCAACGCGGTGATAGGCGGCGAAGGCAATGGCGGTATCATTTATCCAGAGTTACATTATGGCCGGGATGCTTTGGTAGGCATAGCTTTATTTTTAACCTATCTGGCAAAAACAGGTAAATCAGTTTCGGCATTAAGGGCAACTTATCCCGCCTATTATATATCAAAAAATAAGATCACCCTTACCGAAGGCATGGATATTGACGGCCTATTAAAGCAAATGGAAGTTAAATACCAGCACCAGCCTTACAGCACCATTGATGGTTTAAAAATAGAATTTGACAAGCAATGGGTACACCTGCGTAAATCAAACACCGAACCGGTGATCAGGATCTATGCTGAATCAGGATCAATGGCAAACGCGGCTAAATTAGCAGAACAGGTCATTAGCGATATCAATTATTTTATAGGCGAATAACACAACATTTGCCTATAAAATAACCATCTTGGAATCTATGTGTACCTGCCTGTAGTTGGCCCCCGGTAAATTTTGAAGAGGGTCTACCATCAGGCCTAAGAGTATCTCGAATGCTAATCTGCCCTGTTCGGCAGGGAACTGTTCTATAGAGGCATAAGGCCTTACCTCTAAATAATTCCATGCAGGTATATTGGAAAAACTGATAAAACATAGCTTGTTTTCCTTATTGCTAAATTCTGCTGCGGCCTTTTGGCAATCCAGCGCTACATAGTCATTAAATGTAATTATAGCAGTAGGCGGGTCGGCTAAATTAAGCAAGGTATAAATGGCCTTATTGTTACTGTGGTGGCTCAGGTCAGTACCAGCTAGATAACGGGCATCAAAAGGAAGGTTGTTCACCTTCAGTCGTTCCTTATATATCTGCAGGCGGTCCCTGGCCGAAATCAGCTGTAGCGGGCCATTTACAAGGGCAATTTTCCGGTGGCCCATGGCTGCCAATGAATCGATACCATGATCCATACCCGTGTTCAGGTTAGCCGCAACATAATGAATATCTTTATCGTCCGGGATGCGGTCAAAATAAACAACAGGAATATTTAACTTTCTCAGTTCAGCTAATTGATCATTAGCTATGGTATGTTTGGAGAGCGAGATGATCAGCCCGTCAACATTCCGTTCTTTCATCAGGCCGATCAAAAAATCCTCACGGGCCACGCTTTCCAGCGACTGACCGATCATTACACTATAATTGTGACTTGAAGCTGCCGACTCTATAGCGGAAAAAGCAGCATCAAAAAAAGATTCTGTTAAAGCAGGCACGATCAGGCCAATCGTAAATGACCGTTTTTTACATTTGCCAACTGTTAATTTCATCGCAGTGCAGCTATATTTTACAAGCATATATTTTTTAATTTAAGCCATTTGTAAGTAAAAACTAACCACTTTTTCTATAAAAAAGAACCATATCTGATAAAAAATGGCACTTTTTTATATATAATAAAGAAACCTTGTTGAAAATGCACAGCTAAGCGTACTGTTTATTTGCGTGCCCGGACACAAATTAAGTTTTTTTTAATATTTTATCAAGTTTTTTCTAAAAAATGGCATATAAACCACTCTTTTTTCTAAGAGCGTAAAGTACATTTTACATCAGGCGAAAAACGGGTAGCTTACTGCTTTGGGTGGCACGGTTATCAATAATGCAACGGATGGAAAAGTGGCTTATACTTGCCCCAAAAAGCCAGACACCAATGTATGGTTCTCGCTCCTGAGAAATACTCGAACCAGCATTTAAACAATAGCAAATATTTGTAAACCCTGCACCGGGCGCTTCGGGTTTAGTCCTGCCCCGTTTTAAAACTCTTCCTAAATTCAACAGGGGTTAAGTTTGTTTTTTCTTTAAAAAGACTTGAAAAGTATTGGCTTGATTCGAAATTAAGGTCGAATGCTATTTCTTTAACGGATTTTGTAGTGTTGATCAGTTCCTCTTTTGCTTTTTCTAACTTCAATTGTATCTGGTATTGTACAGGGGCAATGCCGGTGTATTCTTTAAAAAGTTTCCGGAACCGGGAGTAGCTGATTTGAAGCTGATCGGCAATTTCCTGTGGGCCAACACCCGTTTCCAGGTTGGCCCTCATGAGCACCCTGGCATGGTTAACTATGTTTTCGTCGTTACCGGTAACTAACTGTTGTTTTGCTGAACTATGCAGCTGCCCCAGCATATACATTACAGCACCGCCAACCAAAGGCTGATAACCGGGCTTTTCACTTTTAATGGCTTCTATAACCTGCATAAACAGGTTTACTATCGTTTCATTATAGCCAATAGTATAAACTGGTTTTGCCGGGTAGAAAATCTTCTTTTTTGCCAGCCTGTCGATATGTGCACCATTAAAGCCTATCCAATATTCCGTCCAGCCGCTAGCTGCGTCAGGTTGGTATAAATGCCGTTCATTAGGAAAAACAATTATTGCCGAGCCGGCTTCAACAGGTAACCCGCCTGTTTTAGTCGAATAATAAACACCCCTGCCACCGGTAATATAAACGAGGGAATATTCCTGCAATATCCTGCCATTTTCAGCATCGAACCGGTGATGTGATGGATGTTCATTATCCGGATATTCGCTGCCGGGAGAATAATGATGATAGCCCGCATGCAATACTTGCAGCCCCCAATCCTGGTCTTCTGTAGCAACGGGCAGGTATTTATAAAAATTATGCATGTAGCAGGTATTAATTGGCAAAGGCTAATATCGCCGATATTTTCAATTTTTTAAGCCGCGGGCAAAAAGTAAACACGATATATCAAATACTGTTATCCCGCCATCGGGTTAGCCAGCTATCTTGGCTGTACCTTATAATCCTAAAAACCACAGATGAAAACACAGATAACTGAACAGCAAATTGCTGATTACCGCGAAAATGGTTTTTTGCTGATAGAAGACTTTTTAAACAAGCAGGAACTTGAAACATGGCGCGAGGCAGTAACCGAAGCATTGCAACAGCGCGGTGGTAAAAAGCTGCCCGGCAAGGAAACCAAAACCGGAGAAGACGACGGGATAAACGAGGACGCTGATTATTTTGGTAAGGTCTTCGACCAAATGCTGAACCTGTGGCAAACTAACGATAAGGTTAAACAATTAATGCTGAACAAAGACATAGGAAAAATGGCAGCCGACCTGGCCGGGTGCGATGGTATCCGCATATGGCACGACCAGGCTTTGGTAAAACGCCCGTGGGCAAATCCTACTTCGTGGCATTTGGATACGCCGTTCTGGTCGTTTTCAGATCGGAGGGCTTTATCTATCTGGGTTGCACTTGATGACGCTACGCCCGAAAATGGCTGCCTGTATTTTATCCCCGGCTCATATCATTCCACTAGTTTTGAAAACCCCGGGATAGGTAAAAATATGGATGCTGTATTTCAGTTCTATCCGCAATTTATAGCAACCAATTCGGTAAGTGTGCCCATGAAAGCCGGTAGCTGTTCATTTCATAACGGGTTAACTATACATGGCGCAGGGGCTAATATGACAAGCGGTTTCCGCCGCGCCATGACCTGCGCCTACATGCCCGACGGCGCTACGTTCAACGGCATAAAAAATATTTTAACCGACGAGCAAGTTGCCAAACTCAGCATTGGCGACCCACTTAACGATGATGAACAAACCCCATTGATCTACTCAAATCAACAGCTATCCTGATGAAGGTTTTGATCCTGGCTCCCCAATGGGGATTTGAAAACCTGCGTCCGGAAGATTTCATTGTAAAAATAAAAGAAGCCGGTTTCGATGGCGTAGATACCTGGGTGCCAGAACGGGCTGATGAAAGAAAGGATTTCATCCGGCTTTTGCACGAATACCGGCTACCCATTGTTTCCCATCAGCACAGAGCCAAAGGCAGCAATATTAAGGAGTTCTGCAACTCATTTGAGTACGAATTGAACCTGTGTATGGAGTGTGAACCCGTTTTGATCAACTCGCACTCGGGGCGTGATTATTTCAGCATTGATGAACAGCTAAAAGTGATCGATGTTGCAGCGGAGTTCTCCATGAAGAACAATATCCGTATAGTTCATGAAACGCATCGAGGCCGGTTGGGCTACAGCCCTTACAATGCAAAGGAATTATTTAACCTGCGCCCCGAAATGAAGGTTACCGCCGACCTGTCGCATTGGGTTTGCGTAACGGAAAGCTATTTGGAACATTGTGCAGCTATTGTTGACGAGACCATTGCCCGTACCGAACACATCCATGCGCGTGTAGGTTATCCGCAAGGCCCGCAAGTACCGGATCCGCGTGTGGCTGAATGGCAACCTGCCACAAATATATTTATGGATTGGTGGCAACGGATAATAGCGCAAAAAATAACAACCGGTGCAGAAACCTTTACCATCACATCTGAATTTGGGCCTGCGCCATACATGCTGAACATACCAGCAACAGGGAAACCCGTTGCCGACCAATTTGAACTGAACTGCTTTATAAAAGACCTGATCAGAAATTCAGCAGTAACCAATTAACGCTATTTAACTTATTTTGATGAAATACCTGTTTACGTTTTTTAACGATTCTTTGTTAATAGCTTAAATATTGAATTTACCCAACATACCGGCGACGAAATGTACCATCAATGGATGAACGGTTTTAGTGATGATTGGTCGCCGGGCGAGAATAATTGAGGGTGCACTTAACGAAAGCTAGCGGCTTTTTGCATTAGCGGAATGTTATTTGGCTCAAATTCGCCCAAATTCTGTCTTAATTACCCCCGCAATACCATGGCCCGTTTGCAGATATTTGTGATAGAAAGAGATACAATCACTTTTAAAACAATTGTTATGCGAAAATTAAAGCTACAAATACACATGACCCTGGATGGTTTTGTTGGCAGGCCAAATGGGGCGACAGACTGGATGTGGATAGGCAAACCTGACCCGGCAGGGTTGCAGAAAGTAATAGAACTGGCTGAAAGTTGTGACACCATTTTACTGGGCCGTAAGATGACGCCGGATTTTGTTAAACACTGGGAAGGCGTTGCAGATAACCATCCCGATAGCCACGAACAGCCTTTGGCGCACCTGATGGTTAATATGCGCAAGATAGTTTTCACCCGCACAAAAATAAACATTAAAGGCCGGAACCTGGAGGTAGAAAATGGCGACCTGGTAACAGCCGTAAACACGCTGAAACAACAGCCGGGCAAAGATATTGTAGTTTACGGCGGTGCCGATTTTGTAAACTCGCTTGTTGACAATAACCTTATTGACGAGTATAACCTTATCACCAACCCGGTGGTAATAGGCAACGGGTTGCGTATTTTTAAAGACCAAAAAGTGTTTCAGTTAGCAGATACCGTAATTTTTACCAACGGAAAAATATGGAATAAATACCTGCCGGTATAAGTTGTGAATATTGGAGTTATTGAAAGCTACCGATAGAAGAACCTGATCAAAATAATCGTCAATAAATACAAAATGCAGATAAAAATTAAAGGGCAAGGTTACACCCGCCCTTTAATTCGGTGCAACAAATAGTTAATGTTATTCGCTTATTGCTGCTGCAGCTTCAAGTATAAATTCAACCACCTCCTGGCTGTTTGATGCCATAGAAGCGTGGCCAGCATCAAGAAATATAGTTTTGCGGGCCTTAATGCGTTCGGCAAACCAGGCCTCAGTTTCCGGCGGGATCATCTTATCGTTTTTAGATACCTGGTACCAGCTGGGTTTTGTTTTCCAAGCAGGTGCGCCCGATGGTGCACCGAATGCGGCCCCGGCAATAGGTTTTTGCGATACGGCCATCACCAAAGCATCATCCTCGGATACGCCCTGGCAAAACACTTCGTGATATTTATCATAAGCCACATACAAGTAGCCCGATGGGCCCGGCGCTATGGCAGCCGCGCCTTCCGGTGCCTCGCGTAATTGCAATAAGCCACCTGCTGCTTCGCCTTCATCCGGAGCAAAAGCGGCTATGTAAACCAGGCCCTTTACGTTAGGCTGATTGCCTGCCCCGCTGATAACCATACCGCCGTATGAATGGCCCACCAACAATACCGGGCCATCAAATGATGCTACGATATCACTGGTACGTTGTACATCTTCGGCCAGGGTGTTAAGCGGCAATTGTACTGCCCTTACGGTGTAACCTTTCTCTGCCAGGGCAGGGATAACATATTTCCAATGCGAGCCATCGCCGAAGGCGCCATGAACAAGTACGATGTTGAGATTTGTTTTCATATCAAGGATTTTTTGATACGAAGTTCGGCGTTAAGGCTGCACAGGTAAAGGTAAATATCGTCCCAATGATGGTAAGATTAAGACCTTGATGTTCAGGATGGTAAAAATGCGTCCCTGAAAGCCGCCGGTGTTTGGCCCAAATGCTTTTTAAAAAACTTATTGAAATTGGTGGGCTCATCAAAACCCAGGTAAAGGCCGATGGTTTTTATGGGGTTGTAGCTATGCACCAGCAGGCGCTTGGCCTCCAGTACCACACGTTCATCAATGAGTTGCTTGGGCGTTTTCCCGAGCATTAGCTGGGTAATATTGGTGAGTACTTTAGGCGAAATAAATAATTTTTCTGTGTAAAAGCTGATGCCTTTCTCAATTCTGAAATGTTCTTCAAGCAGGTTTTTAAAACCCAGGAACAACTCAAAATTTGCACCCTGCATTTTGGGGTTTTTATCCTGTTTCAGGTGTTCTCTTTCTGCAAGGAGCATAAAAGTGTGCAAGTATTTTCTTAACAATGCCGAATGAAACAGATCTGCCTGGTGTGCCTCTTCTGCCTGCATGTTATGCCATACATCGCGCAGTTCGTTGGTGAGCGTTACAAGTTGCGGGCCCTGATTGCCGGTAAAATCGTTGAACAGCGGGCTGCTTTGCAGAAAACGGTGGTCGCTCTCGTTCTCGCAAAAAAAGGTATCGGTAAAAAGCACCGTGCTCGATTGGAATTTGTTTTGCTGATCGAAAAATTGCACCGCGTCCTTCCGCACAAATAAGAAGGAATCGGGAGGCGGGGCAATAGGGTGAAAATCTACAGTATGTACCGGCGTGCCGGTTTTAAACCAAAAAATGAGGTAAAAAGAGGCCCGGTGCGGGATGCGCAGGTTCTTTTGGGTACGCGCGTAATAATCATCAATGGGAATAAATTCGAGCCCCAGGGCAATATCTTCTTTAAAATCTAACTGCAGGATGCCCTGGTTTACCGCCATAGTGACGAATATACAAAATGGGCAGGATTGTTTTAAAAAAGCACTTTATGGCGCAGCATTATTATGTAAAAATCATCCAGATTAAAAAAAATATCAATTCATTAAACCGGTTTAGCAAATTATTTATAATTTAGTCCCGCCCTTGGCCAACAGGCCTAAAAGCCAATTCCTAAAAAAATGAAAATTAAAAAAGTACAACTGATTTTATTACTGGTAGCCGTTTTTCAATCGGCTGCAATTTTTAATGCTAATGCCCAAGTCACTAAAATCCCAAACGGGATATTGGTTAAAGCAGGCGGCAAACAAATAGGATTATTAGCCACCAACAACGCGGCGTTTTGCCTCAGCTTAAATGATTCCATCGCGCCCTCAACCCTTAAAAGTGTTTTTATTGATGAGAGCGAAAAAGCTACTACGCCTTATACTGTGATTGCAGCCGCACCTGTATACGGGATAAAAACGTTGTACGGAAAACTGGTGATCAATACCGATACCAGATCATGGTCGTTGTATGATGCTGCCGGACACGAACTCATTAGCGATGGTGCATATGCATCAACCGATTCATCTATACAAATCACCCATTCGGCCCAGGGCCTGTTTTATGGTTCGGGTAACCGAACAACCAAAAACCTTGAAAAAAATGAGTCCGCTTCTTCGGTATGGAATGGTGCTGCCGGTATCCCCTATTTTTGGAACAACGCGGGTTACAGCGCGTTTGGCGTAGCCGTAAATGATGACAAGCCTGCAACCTGGAACAGGGCCAAAGATAAAACCGCGTTAACCTGGAAATTCGCCGGGAAGGCAGCAAACCTGTACCTATGGCCAGCCAAAACCATGTACGATGGTGCAAACGGCTATGTAAAGCTTACAGGCCGGCCAAAACTGCCGCCAAGATGGGCCTTCGGTTACCTGCAGAGCCAATGGGGCTGGGCCGATAGCGCTTATATAGCCAATGTATTAACCAAGTTCCGTACACATAAATTACCGGTGGATGCCTTTATATTCGATTTTGAATGGTACACTACCACGCCTGATTATGCCGTAAAAAAAGAAGGCAAGGAAGGCTTTACCGATTTTACCTTTAACCCCAAACTGTTCCCCCACACGGCTAAACAGATAGCCGAAATGAAAAGTCAGGGCGTTAAATTTATCGGAATTCGCAAACCAAGGCTGGGCAACAACCTTTTGCTGGACACTATGCGGGCAAACGGCTGGCTCATCAGCCCCAAAACGGATAACCGTGATTTAAATTTTAGCAATGCTGGCCTGCGCAAGTGGTTTGAAGAAAAAACCAGGCCGTTGTTAAACACCGGTGTTGATGCCTGGTGGGATGATGAAGGCGAATCATATTATACCTGCTATTATTGGTGGAACAAAGCGCAGTATGATCTGCTGGCTTCCGCCCGTCCAAATTATCGCCATTTTACGCTTAACAGGGCATTTAGTCCCGGCAATCAGCGTTTGGGCTACAGCACATGGAGCGGCGATATCCCTTCAACCTGGCCATCATTGGCGGATGTACCTAAGGATTTGCTGAACTTTAGTTTAGCAGGGATGTACTATGGCTCATGCGATATCGGCGGTTTTCAGGGTACGCCGACTAAGGAAATGCTGGTGCGCTGGTTTCAGGCAGGTGTGTTTTTACCTATTATGCGCTCGCACTCCAACATTGGTACTACCGCGCGTTTTCCTTTTCTTTGGGGTGATGACGGCGAAGCTGCCATGCGTAAAGCCCTCGACCTAAGGTACCAATTACTGCCATACATTTATAGCCTGGGCCATGACGCTTATACCACCGGCGCCCCTATTATGCGGCCGTTGGTAATGGAGTTCCCTGCCGATACAACCGTTGCCAATATGGAGGATGAATGGCTGGTAGGCAAAGGATTGCTGGCTGCCCCTGTATTAAATGAAGGTGGTAAGCGAAATGTATACTTACCCAACGATACCTGGTACGATTACAACACCGGCGAAGTAATTAAAGGCGCTAAAACCATTACAGTAACTAAGGCGCTGGATGAGATACCGGTATATGTTCGCGCAGGCACTATACTTCCGGTTGGCCCTGTTATTCAATATTCGGAACAAACTTCGGCTACTCCGCTGGAAATCCGGATCTACCCCGGCAAAAACGGTAGCTTTAAAATGGTTGAGGATGATGGAACATCCTACAATTACACCCAGGGCAACACCAGGACAACCGCCTATTACTGGAACGATAAAACCAAAACCTTAACCTGGAACGTAAGCGGATTATACTCGGGTAATAACGTTTATAAAACTATTAAAGTGGTTTTAGGCAAGAAAGATAGAAGGGCAACTCTCGGTAAAAAAGGAAGCGTGAGTTTTAAACGATAAAATATAAAACAAGCTTACCTTAGGAAAAGCCTTTAACGAAAGTTAGAGGCTTTTTTTGGGGGCCATTCGAAGATCAGTATGGAGGCGAATATGTAAACAGTAGGTTTATAAGCGTTAATTTTACCTGTTTGATATAACTAAAACCTGAGTTATTTTTTTAATGCCCATGCAGCAACTATAAGTGCAATAAATATACCTAATAACCAAAGGATAGGCTGAATAACTTCAGCTGGGATATTCTGAGGGACGGATAATAGTCCTTCGCTGTGCTCTTTAGCGTATGAAGCATAAACGAAAACCGGAGGAGTAAGGAATAAAAAGATGGCAACACTTCGTTTACCAAGCAATTTTCCTTTTGGCTGTACGGCATTAGGTTTTTCCCACAAATAACCAGAAATAATATATAAACATGCAACTACAGCTTCGAAAATAATTTTGAAGCCTTCATTTTCTGTTGGCAAATAATCTTTACAGAATGAAACTACAGCACCCGAACAAATTCCTAATATGGGCACTAACCATTTATATGGTTCTTTTTTAATGTCGTCGGCTTTTTTAACAATGATGGTTAATGAAATTGTGCCGCTTAAAATACTTAAAGCAGGAATCGCCCATGTGGCAAAAGCGACTGTTGCAATACTTGACTTAAAACCGCTTATAATTAAGCTAACCATTTCACCTACCCCACGCAAAAGAAACTGACTTGCCCATAGCGTACCAATCACTCCACAGATTATGAGCAGAAGTTGTAACGGACTAAGATCTTTCATTTTATATGAATTTGTTACCAAATATTAAAAAAATGCGAATGCGGCACAACCCGTTTAAACACGGTATTTTCTTAATGAAAATCTATCCTAAGCGGCCTCATTAATCATGTTTGAGATGTTCAATTCACCCATAAAATACTTTTTATCTCGTCGGTTTAATTAATCCTAATACTGGTTTATGTGCGCACTATGCGTAGCTTATGCCACCACCATTGTTACATCTGCCTAAATCATATTATTTTTAAATTAGGCGCATCGTTTGTTATCTAAACTTTTGACCATGAAAAACACCCTGTTCTTATTTTCGCTGTTAATGCTATCGTTTGTTGGCTATGGGCAGAAACGCCCCAACATCATTTTTATACTTACAGATGATTTGGGCTATGGCGATTTGGGCTGTTATGGTAACCCGCTTATTAAAACACCGTTTTTAGATAGCATGGCACGTGAAGGGATCCATGCTACCAGCTATGTGGTAACATCACCTATTTGTACGCCATCGAGGGCGGCGCTGCTTACCGGGCGTTATGCTAATCGTATGAATTTACCTGTGCCCCTGGGCCCGGGCGATAGTCGTGCTATCCCGCAATCGGAAATTACCATTGCGCAGATGCTTAAAAGCGTCGGTTACCGTACCGGCATGGTGGGTAAATGGCATCTTGGCGACCGCGATACCTCATTGCCTAATAAAAAGGGATTCGACTCATTTTTTGGGATGCTATACAGTCACGATTATCGCGCGCCTTATGTGAGTACAGATACCGTGATCAAGATCTTCAGGAACCGTACGCCGGTCATTTACAAACCTGCCGATAGTACACTGATCGATCTGTATACCGATGAATCCATTAAATTTATCAACCAGCAATCATCAAAACAGCCATTTTTCCTGTACGTGGCGCATAATATGCCGCACTTGCCTATCTATTATGCCGCGCAAAAGCACAGAAAGATACACTCTGATGGTGGCGAATATGGCGATGTGATAGAGCAACTGGATGAAAGCTTTTGCCAAAGTGTGGGCAGCGGTTAAAGCGAAGGGCTTGGCCGATAATACCATTTTTATTTTTTCGAGCGATAATGGCCCATGGGTTAATATCCCGGCACGGGTGTATGCCGATGGGGTAACGCGCCAGTATCATGCCGGTTCGCCGGGCATCTTTAGAGGGTCGAAATTTGAAACCTATGAGGGTGGCGACCGTGTGCCATTCATCATATACTGGAAAGGCCATACACTGAAGAATAAAACCCTTACTTCGCCTTTCTCCTGCCTGGATATGATGCCCACCTTTGCCGAGTGGACGGGTGCGCCGCTGCCTAAAGGCCGTAAACTGGATGGCCAATCTGTAGCAGGCTTGCTCACAGATCCGAATTATAAAAAGCCTCACCAGATCATCTTCTACGTAAACACACACGGCGAAGTAGTACGCGACGGCGACTGGAAGCTGCGGCGCACCAAGAAGGACGGCGAAACACTTGTTGAACTTTTTAACCTTGGCTGGGACCCGGCTGAACGCGTGAACCTTGCCGATAAAAACCCCGAGCAGGTAGCCCGGTTGATGCCCATATTACAAAATTTTATGGAGGAAACGAGTAAGCCATTCAATTAGGGTTGGGCGCAGTTGCTGTAGTCGTCCGAAATTTCCAAACTTCGGACAGCGAAACAGTTATACATCTAAATAAGCGTCATTGCGAGATGCGAAGCAATCCCCGACTATGCATCAACGATATTTGTCTCTTCACCCTTTACAGTTAGGGATTGCTTCGTATCTCGCAATGACGCGCGAAGAAATAGTATCCCAATCTACGATCTGCTATCCGAAGTTTCCAAACTTCGGATTAACTATGCCTGTAGTCTCTGACTATAGTACCAATCCACACATTAAATACATAATTATCATATTTTTTGCGTTACTTAGGGTTAAACTATAACCTTTAAGGCAATATTTATTAATATAGATTAAAAGCCTGTAAAACCTCTTTCTGCAAATATTGATCATTACCAAATCATTACTATGCTGCAAGGCCTTTATTTATACGAAGTAATTTTGATGATAGCCGGGGGCATATTATTCCTGGCGCTGGTTTTTCTGCTTATCTGGAATGGCATCAAGGGCAAAAGCATCACCCCGTTATTGCCGTTTTTTCTCATCCCGATCATCATGATCGGCTGGTCGACCATAAAATCGGTGAGTTATGATAATGGTAAGATCGATATAGAAAAAACAGCTGATTCTCTGGCCAAAAATCCCGCTGATACCACCCTGCAAATAAAGCTGGAAAAATCGGTAGCTGCTTTTGATACTACCCGTGCTACTACGGATACAGTCGCGCTTAATGCTATCTCCAAAGCTTATTATGCGCTTGGGAAATATACGGATGCCACGCGGTATAATCAAAAAACGCTGTCCATCAACCCTAATATGCAGTCGGCCATCAACCTGAAAACCGGGATAGAAAAACAGGTTGCCATTAAAAATAACTTTAATAATAGCATAGAACGGTTAAACAGCTGTTTGGCCACGCTAAATGCCAGCAAGGGGGTCGCGGACCCGGCAGTAACCCGGCAAATTGTAGATACATTAAAAAACCTGAAGCATCCTATATATACCGATGCCGCCTCGAGCCTGGTGATTGCCAAAGCGCTTGCCGCGGTAAATAAAAAGGAACAATCGATGCAGATTGTACAAAAGGTGCTGGAGGCCGATCCTCAATCGCAGGAAACATTGCAGGTAAAGCAAAACATCCAGGCCGGAAAGTATACGCCCGCAGTAACTGATTCAGTGCAAACTAAAAGCCTGGATGCTAAAAAATTTAACTTTATTATTAAAAAACAGGTAGCGGTTAAACAATAACCCCGGCAACTTAATTAATTGCAGTTAACCCGTTCAAAAAGGTTTCCAATTCTTTATGCGCGTTATTATACATGGCTTCAGTGGTATAAGATAACAGTTGAACAGTTCCTTTATCGTTTGAAAAATAATATCCCATATATCTGAATTTAATGCCCTGCAGCGTTCCCGACATCTCTAAAAAGAGTATTTTGGTATTGTTAACTACCCTGTATTCTTCACTTACAATTTTTGCGTCAACTGCTGCTTTTTGCGCATTAATAAGGGCAATATTCCTCATGTTTACAAGCGGTATTGGCGTTTTTTCAGCTTCAAGTATAGCCATACCATCTCCGGTTTTTAAGTTGAACCTGTATTCAAGATTCGCTTCATTTTCATGATGTGGTGCAAATGTCCATTTAGCCGGGTTTATAAAAATGCCAACGTTTACCGTGTTGCTTTTTACAAGAAAAGTAGCATTTGGCGATTTTGAAAATTTAACCGGATTAGTTTTTATTGAATCGGGATCATTTGAATCACCGAGCACCACAGGAGAAGCATATTTCCATGTGCCGTCGGTATTTAAGATCACCTGTTTACCATCGTCAGTAAGGGCATTAATTTGTGCTTTTGAAACATTGAAGCTTATTAAAAGTAAAAAAAGCAGGATAGGTTTGGTCATAGTAATATTAATAAACCCGAAGATAGTAATTGAACAGCCATTATTTAAATAGCAATTCAATTACTATTTAACAGATCAGCCGGCAAACCTGCTGTTCAATTGTTCAAGCACCTCCTCACGTTTTGCGCGTAACCCGGTCGATAGGCCTATCGTGGCTTCATACTCATCATTTTTAAGTGCTGCCATTGCGCCTTCAATAAACTCGGCAATCGGTATACCGCCATGCGATTGTGTTTTATCCTCACGCCTGTCGTGCCCAAGTTCGGTATCAACTGATGGCGGGATGATTTCATATACTTTGATGCCGGTTTCCTTAAGCTGATAACGCAATGATAGTGTAATAGAATGCATGGCCGCTTTGGTGGCGCAATAAACAGCCATCATAGCTATAGGTACAAATGCCAGTCCGGATGTAACGTTAATTATGGCAGCATCTTTTTTGCCCTTTAAATGCGGCACAAATAGCGAAGCCAGGTGGATTGGCGCGGTAAGGTTAGTTTCAATTTCCGAACCTATCCTTTCCAGGTTGATGCCTGTGTTAAAATCGGTGATGAGTTGTACACCTGCGTTGTTCATTATGATGTTGGTATCCGGGTGGTTTTTGCTGACCCACTCAAGCAGTTCAGCCCTTTGTGCTGCATCTGCAACATCAGATACTTTGGTAATGATTTGCGGTAAGCGGCTTTTAATAGCCTCCAACCTGTCGGCACGGCGACCGGTTATAATTACTTTACTGCCTGCTTTTAAAAATTCGTCGGCAAAAGCGAGCCCGATGCCTGATGTTCCACCGGTGATTAATATGGTGTTCCCTGATAAATTCATGTTTTTGTTTTAATGATAATGTTGAACAAAGATGGGCAGAAAAGCGGCGCGCTAGTTTGCGAACATCAATCCATTATTTGCAAATTTCAAACCAAAGAGATTATAACTTAAAGCTACAAGGAGTAATAGCCGTAAAACATTTCACCCGTCTATGGGTTTAAAAGCTAATTAATTAATAAGTATTTAACATTTATACCATACAAGTGCAGTTTAATCCCGTTTATAAAAAGCATTCTTTGTTGAAATTGCTGTTCTTATTCTTGTTCGTTAACACGGGAGGATTTGCCTACAGTCAAACCGTACCTGCTGATTCCCTTAAAAAAGATTCGCTGCACAATGAGGTGGTTAAAAAACAACAATCTCGCTCTTATAACATCAACAAACAATATGATTTTGGCGATTTGACCCGTAATCTTATCCATCCGCATAAAAAGGCCGATACCTTGCACCATGGCTCAGGCATTACGGTAGTACCTAATATTGCAGCTAACCCCACCATTGGCGCACAGATAGGTATTAAAGCAGTAGCCGGTAAAAAGCTGGGCACCGACCCCAGCACATTGCTTTCTGTTGGCGCAACATCGGCATCTATTACCAGTAAGGGCATTATTTATTTTTACCTCAACCATAATATATTCACCAATGCCAATAAATGGAACTTTCAGGGTAGTTTGGTAGTTTCGAAAACGGTAACACCCGATTACGGGCTCGGCATAGGCCGCGACCTGCCAACAAATAACGATTTGGCGAAGATACTGGAAGACCCCACGCATAAGGTTTATGCTATACACTCCTATTTTTTCCAGGTTAGGGAAAAAGCTTATAAGGAAGTATCAAAGGGCCTTTTCCTGGGTGCAGGTTTATCATTTGATGTAAGAAAAGATATCCAGAATAAGGATAGCACGGGCACTTCAACGCCATCGGGGGTGTATAATACGCAGCATGGCTTGCCGCAGGGTCATTATTCGGCCGATGGCTTTTTATTTAATGTAGAGTATACCACACGCGACAACCCTAACCGTGCCTATAAGGGCATTTATTTTGATGCCGGTTTCCGCATCAACCAAACATTTATCGGCAGTACAAAAAACGCGGTACAGTTTACTACCGACATCAGGAAATATGTGAGTTTATCAGAGGAAAACCCCGAAACGGTATTGGCCTTCTGGAACTGGGGCTCGTACCTGTTAAGCGGCACTATCCCTTATTTGGAACTGCCCGGTACCGCCCGCGATGGTACCTTCCGTAGCGGCAGAGGGTATACTACTCAATATTTTAAAGGCACAGAGTTTAATGATACCGAAGCGGAGTTCCGTTTCCCGATTTTGGCCAATAAGTTCATCAGCGGCGTGGCGTTCGGCAATTTACAGAGCGGTAACGATGAGCAGGGCACTAAACTGTTCCAGGTATTTCAGCCCGGGTATGGCGCAGGCTTGCGTGTGTTGTTTAATAAGGCAACCCGAACTAATTTGGCGCTCGATTATGCCTTCGGCAGGTATGGCAATAAAGGCTTTTTCCTGAATTTGAATGAGGCGTTTTAAGCTATTTTTATGAATGATAGCTTTTGTATCTTTATATAAAAGATCATCAACATGAAAATAGTAAGGGTACAATACACCACCACTTTAGCTTACGCTGCCACTAACCAGGAGAACATTAAAGGAATTGTAAAAGAGTTAAAGCAACTCAATCATCCGGGTATTAAATACAGCACTTATTTGCTGGCAGATGGCCAAACCTTTATGCACTTTGATCAGTTTGAAAATGAGGAAGCGCATGAATTGCTAACTTCGCTGGAATCGTTTAAAAAATTCGCGGCTGAGTTAGAGGCAAGCGGTTTGGAGGCTGAACCCAAATTGGAACTGCCTGCTTTGGTAGCTTCTACCGAAGTGTTTTGGGGATAGAAATCTGCTCGGAGGGTAATCCGCTATCCGAAGTTTCCAAATCGGACTAATATGCCGGTAATCTTCAAACTACCTTAAATTAATAGCAAATGGAAGCAGCAAAAACTTCAAGCTATTGGTTAACGCGCTTTGTAATATTGCGCTTGCTGGGTATAGTTTACGCGGTCGCTTTCCTGGTTACCATCAACCAAATAATTCCTTTAATTGGCACTAATGGTTTACTCCCGGTTGATATTTATTTTAAGGAGATTACTGATTCAATAGGTTTCACCACCGGCTTTGTACGCCTGCCCTCTATATTCTGGTTTTGGCATTCGGATGCAGCATTATTAACATTTGCGTGGGTGGGGTTAATATTATCGTGCATAGTTGTAGCCGGTTATGCCAATGCGCCTTTGCTTGGCGTGTTGTGGTTGCTGTACCTGTCGTTTGTGCATGCCGGGCAGGATTGGTATGGCTACGGGTGGGAGATCCAGCTTACAGAAACGGGTTTTCTGGCTATTTTTCTCTGCCCTTTGCTTGATCTGCGGCCCTTTCCACGCTATGCGCCGCCGATGCCCGTTATTGTGCTGTTTCGCTGGCTTACTTTTCGTATTATGCTTGGCGCGGGATTGATTAAATTTCGTGGAGATAAGGTATGGCGTAATGCTACGGCTTTGTATTATCATTTCGAAACGCAGCCTATACCCGGTCCGCTTAGCAGGTGGTTTCATTTTTTGCCGAGGATAGTATTGCGGATCGGCGTATGGTTTAACTGGCTGGCCGAATTGATTGCACCCTGGTTTGTATTTTGGCCGAGGATTGCGCGCCACATAACCGGAGGGGTGATCATCTTATTCCAGATCACGCTGATACTTAGCGGTAATCTTTCATTCCTTAACTGGCTTACTATCATCCCGGCACTGGCTTGTTTTGATGATAGCTTTTGGGCGAAGCTGCTGCCGAAATTTCTTGTAAATAAAGCAAAGCTTGCCGCCGAAAATGCCAAAGTATCTACTCCAATGCTCACTACTTCGTGGAGCATCACGGTTATTGTGGCGCTGCTGAGCATACAGCCTGTAATTAATATGCTATCGCCGGGGCAGATCATGAATACTTCTTTTGATCCTTTGGATCTTGTAAATACCTATGGCGCTTTCGGGAGCGTGGGAGAGCAGCGTTTTAATGTGGTGTTTGAAGGAACAGCAGATGAAAACACCGGCGATAGTGCCAACTGGAAACCCTATATATACCGGGGCCTGCCGGTTTTGCCTGATAAACAGCCTCCGCAAATAGCGCCTTATCAATTACGGCTCGACTGGCAAATGTGGTTCGCGGCCATGTCGTCGCCTGATGAATACCCATGGACCTATAACCTGGTTTGGAAATTGTTACACAATGATCCCGGCGCGGTAAGCTTATTTGCGGATAATCCATTTCCCAATAAACCACCACGGTATATAAGGGCTGTATTATACAGGTATTCCTTCGCCAAACCAAATAACCCACAACACTTGTGGTGGAACAGGGAGCAGATCAGCATGTGGATACCGACAACATCAGCTACCGACCCGCATTTAATAGAGTTTTTGACCAGTGTGGGATGGTTGAAATGATTTCGGGATTGGGATTTTCATTCACTTTATCAATCGTCTTAAAGCAATCAGATGTGTGAATAACGCCGCCGGAACTATAAATCCCGGAAGCCATACAAACGGGAAATAGAAAATGGCAATGTTAGGCTGTTCAAACCCTAATTTTTGGAAAGGAAAAGGCGCGGATAACAGCGCTAATACAACAATATTAGCCAGCAGCAGCAAACAAAATATGTTCCACGCTATCAGGATCTTTTTGCTGAGCGTATTTTTAATGTAACCGAAATAGTAAATCAACGGTGCTGTTAATCCGCAAAGAATATCAAAATTTCTACCTTCAAAGGTCATTACCTGCGGCACCATTTTGTGCAGGAATAACCAATATAAGGTAATCTCTACCGGTATCCTTACTATGTTTAACAGGGTTAATATCGGCACGCTAAAATTATCAATAACATCCCGGCCTTTCCTGGTTAAAAAGAGGATCGCAATAAAAATCACTGGCGGAAACAGCAACAGGCCAAACCGCGGTGGAACACTATTGGTTACGGTATAAAACCCGGTGAGGCTAACTGCACCCTGTAATATCAGCCACAATAAGCTGATTATGATTAACGGTTTTGAATAACCGGCGGCTTTATACAAGAACCAGGCGGTAAGTGCCGTGGTGAGTATAAATACTGCATCAATATAAATTGGTAATTGTTCCATCTGTTTGGTTTTGATGAAACAAAGTACGTGCAATAAACGCGGCAGCATCTTGCCAAATGGCAAGAAATGAGCAGTTTAGTGCTTCCTGGCCAGGTCCTTCCGTATACGGCTTAAAGAAGTATCGGTAATGCCTAAATAAGAGGCAATTGTTTTTAAAGGTGCATGCTGAAATATATCAGGACTTGTTTTAAACAATTGTTCATAACGCTCCTCTGCTGTCTCTGTAATCATGGATAACATCCTGGTTTTGAGGCCTGCGTAACCTTCAACCAGTACCGATCTGCCAAATTCGCGAAACTCCGGCAACGTATGAAATAGATTATTGAGTTGCTGATAGGTAATAAACCAGCCCTCGCAATCACTAAGCGCCTGTATGTTCTCTTTTGATCGTGTGCGGTTAAAAAATGAGGATACCTCGAAGGTCATTTGTCCGGATGAACAAAAGCCGGTGGTTACTTCGTTGCCCTCCAAATCATGCGCGAATGCCCGCATGTGTCCTTTCTCCAGAAAGAGGTATTCATCACATACTTTCCCGGCCATAAGCTGGAAATGGTTTTTAGCGACGAATTTATATTGAAACTGATCGGCTATTTGTATGGCTGTTGATAAGGAAACCAGGTTAGTGCTTTGGAAGATCCTGGTAAGGGTTTCTTTACTCATGGTGCAGTGTTTTCAATCCGGAATAAACGGATGCATATGTAAATATAAGCCTCTTATTTTTTATAAATGACGCGGCGCTTATTTCTTGCCATATGGCAAGTGTATTGGCAAGGCCAATTACCAACTTTGCATGTGTTAAACACATACAAAAATTTAAAAAATAAGATCATGAATAACGAAAAAAACAACCTAACAGGTGCTCCGCCAGATTTGACCACTACAACAACAAAAATATTAGCCATAGGCCGTTGGACAGAAAAGGGATTGATAGTTGCCGACAGATTCCCGGTAATGACAAAAGAAGTACCTGCCACAGTGCGCCTTTACCTTACAGGTGCAATTGAACAGTGGTTTATAAAACCCGATCTGAGCGGTGTGGTATTTATTATGAATGTTACTAACGTTGATGAGGCACACCAGCTTTTGGAAAAACTACCTTTAGGTGTAGCCGGGATGATGGAATTTGATTTCATCCCGTTGGGCCCGCTTGTCCCGCTTCGCTTTTTGTTGAATGATGGAGTAGCTGCGTAAACACTGCACAAAGCCGCCTCTCCAATTTAAGAAAGGCGGCTTTGTTTTTTGGGCCAATTACATAGGCCGCTGATCATAAGCGGCGGCGTAAATGATTACATTTGATATGATGAAAAAGATCTTTACGTTACAAATTATATTGGCATTGGCTATTCCCCGGATCTGCGTGGCCCAGCAGCAATTAAAGATAGCAGGCATTACCTACAATGTGCCCGCGTTTAGTGCTGATAGCAATCAAACGTTCACTGATTTTTATGTAAAGTCCGGCATTCTGCCCTCTATTAAATCATCGCATTACGATTTGGAGATAAGGGCTATTCTGCCAAATGCTATCATGAATTTTTCAGACCGTGGTGGCTGTGTAGTGATCCGGGGCAATAAGGATAGCCTGATTGCTGATTATTATATGTTAAGAGCCCGCCAGGGTTTAGCTAATGTAACAGCATCTGTTGTAAAGAAAGATCCTAATAACACTGACTTTGACCTCATGCTGATCAAGGAAGAGCATCTCGCATCAAAATATTTAGATACAGCTTTAAGGGGATTTTTTGCCAATAGAATTACTAATCTGATCTCCACCAAGGCAACAGTTCGCAAATTAAAAAAGCAGGGAATTAAAGTTAACGAATTTGGCCCTACGGATTGCTGCGGGGATATATTGTATGAAGTTAAAATAGGTAACCAGTTCCGCAATTTTACAACAAACGCGTTTTATTACAGTGGTAATCCTAAAATTAAGCAGATCACATACGGCGCAAATCTTGATGCCATTGTTTATAAGATAACCCGGTAGTCGGCCTTGGCCCATGCTCACTGCTGCCCTCTGTCGGTGTTGTCACCAACAGAATTACGCTGTCCGAAGTTTCCAAACTTCGGACCAATATGCCGGTAGTCTCAAAACTACCGAAAAATCATCAGGCCTTTTTCACCAGATAACGTTTCCTCAGCCATTCACGCACCGGTTCGTCATATAATTTAAGGCAGGCATAAGCCATGGCAACAGCAACAATAATTAACCCAATGCCAACCCAGATACCGTATGACATCGGCACTTTATTATCAACCACCCAGGCGGTATAAAGGTAGATAAGCGGATAATGTGTGATATAAATAGGATAAGAGATATCGCCAAAAAACTTACAGACCTTAATGCCCGACCTGCTTGTTATTTTGCCGCCGGCACCTATTGATACGATCAGCGGGAAAAGGATAATGATGCAGAATGACTCATATAAACCATTCATCCAGATGTGCTCTGGCCCGCCAATCCTCGGCATAAATAAAATAACCACAATCAGCAGACTGCAAACCGCAAAGGGCCATTTAATGTGGATCAATTTACCAACACGGCATAACAGCATCCCCGCAAAAAATGGATAAAGCAAACGCGTGAAGCCAATATTAAGCTGGGTTTTATCAACACTCCATCCGCCAATAACATCGCCCTGTGGCCCCATTACAGTGTAGTGGATCAGCAGCAAGGCAAATATTATTACAAATATGGTGAGCAGTGTTTTGGAGAATTTACGGAAGATAAGCGCGTAAAGGATATTTGCAATATATTCAAAAAACAGCGACCATGCCGGGCCGTTCAGCGGGTGCATTTCCTGCCAGCCGCGAATATCCAGCCCGGGTGTAAGCGGGATCATGGTAAAGCCAACCAGCATAACCAATAGCATTTTCCAAACCGGGGTTTGGTTTACCAAAGGAAAGAATGCGCCTCCCTGGGTATAAAAAAGTAGTGCGCCTATTATCGACCCCATAATAACCATGGGCTGCAGGCGAATGAGGCGGCGTTTATAAAAATCCCATTGGGTCATCTTTCCCCAGCGGTCATCATAAGCATAAGCTACTACAAAGCCCGATAACAGGAAGAAGAAATCAACCGCCAGGTAGCCGTGATTAATTAACTGGGTAAAGCGGTTATCATTGGCATAAGCCTCAAAAACGTGAAAGGTTACTACAATTATGGCTGCTACACCGCGCAGGCCGTCGAGAATTTCATAATGACTTTTTGTTTCGAGTTGGGCTGGAACTTGATTCATTCAGGGTAAAGGGTATTACTATGGTTTATAATTACAGGGCGTTAAAACGCTTCAATGCGAAGCAATAATAGGGCGATTTTGGCAGAATAGCAATTTTTTGATTACAGTTTATAAACTGTAGCCATGCGTAATTTAAACTATTGGGGGCAGGTCATGCTGAGGCACTCGAAGCATAAGGGCAAAGGCCTTTACGCTCACCCTTATCGGGTTTATCGCTTATTTACTCAAGTTTTTAATCTTCTTATAAAGCATTTCGTTTACCGGCGCGTGCAGATCATATCGCTTACCCATTGCCAAAACAGTGCCTGCAAACAAGTCAACCTCAGTTTCTCTTCCCGCTTCCACATCCTGCAGCATGGAGGTTTTCCCGGCTGGATCAAGGGTATTTAAGATCTTCAGAAATTCATCAACATCAGTCTGGTTTAAATTTACACCGTAATGTGTTGATAGTTCCATAACCTCATGTGCTGCTGCCAGCATCAGTTCATGAGCCTCGCCCGGCACCTGGAAAGCGCCGTATGGCTCTTTTAAAACTGCCGAAGCCTGGTTGATACCCGTGTTCATCATAAATTTGCTCCAAAGCGCGCGGTTCATATTAACCGGGATATTATACGGCATCTGCGCCTTTTCAAACAGTTCTTTTACAAACTTAACCCTGTCGGATAATTCATGATTATCCTTTTCACCAAATACGATCTTGCCCGGGTTGGTGTACCAGATCTCTGTGCTTTTTCTAACGGCATCCATCCCCACGCCATAAGCATATAATAAATGCTCATGACCGATCTCATCGCCAATTATTTCCTCGCTTGATATGCCGTTGAGCAGGGAGATAACTACAGTGCTTTTGCCGATAAAACTTTTAATATCCAGTATGGCTTGTTTCAGCTGCGCATTTTTTACGGCAATGATTATTAGGTCGGCCTCGCCATTGCCCGTGCCGGGTGTAATAAATTGAAAGTTGATAGCTTTACCGTTTACGGTTAACCTGTTACTTTGTATGGTTTGCTGCCTTTTTTCATCCGCAATTATTTTTACTGAACCGGGAAAAGCGTCGTGTAATTTAGCTGCGATAAGGCCGCCTAATGCGCCAAGGCCTAAGAGGTATATGTTTTTGTTGGGTAGATGGATCATGAGTATTTAAGATTGTCTTCAACCTGTGGTGGCAAACTTACAAAATACCAGTCTAACCTGTTCTCCAGTTTGTAAACTGTGGCAATGCGCAACCACGAGCTGAAAGTTCGCGGGAGCAGCGCAAATTGTGCTATAACTCAGTTCCTTTTTTAAAACGGAGTTGATCATTTAATAGCTTTTCGCAGAAGGAGATTTTATCCTCGTAGAATTTTTTATCATACCCCAAGTCTTTAGCCTTTTTATAACATAATATAGCTTCATTAAAATGCATATTATATTCATTAAGAAATCCTTTTTGGAAAAATAGAAATCCATTGTTTGGGTTGACTAAAAGCAAACTGTCAATAAGTTTTGTCGCATTGTTAGCGGTGCTATCCACTTTTAACAGGTCTAATATTTTTTTATTAAAGTTGATTTCAGCTTGAGGAATTGAATAATGATGAATCAATGTATCTTTCGCTTCAGATGATCGCCTGGCACTATAATTACATCCAAATGCAGCTATCAATAAACAGATCATTAATCCATTTAAATTCAGGACTGATTTATTAAATAAGACTTTCATAATAAGGCAATAAGAGACGGCATCGGGTTTGTAAATTGTCTTTTTTATAAAGATGCTAAATTTGATTTAGATAATTTAAACACATTTTCTACCGTTAATAATACTTGAAGCTACAGGCCTGGCCAGCTGCAAATTCGTAATCCATCAATTTCTATATTTAATCAAACTAAAAATAAACCTGTCCGTTTAAGTAGTGTTATGAAGAAAGAAAAATGGCTGATAGCAGCCGCTGCCGGGGTGGGTGCCGCAGGATTGGCTTATGCGTTATGGCCCAAAAATCATATTCCTAAAAAAGCTATTGTTGAACCTTTCGACAAGATAAAATACATGGGCCTTTGGCGCGAAGCAGCCCGCCTGCCAAACCGCATTGAAAAGAACCTGAAGGACCTTACCGAAGAATATTCGTTAAATGAAGATGGCAGCATCAAGGTAATAACCCGTGCCTATAATTTTGATAAAAACAAACCCGTTGAAGCTGCAGGCAAAGCCAAATTTACAGGCGCTGATACACGGGGAAAACTGAAAGTAGCCTATTACTTACCGCTTTACCTGGATTATAATGTACTTGACGTGGATGACGATTACAGGTTTGCACTGGTTTCGGGCAATAGCCTTGATTATTTGTGGATCCTGGCCCGCGAGAATGATATCCCTAACGATATCCGCATCCGTTTCCTGCTTAAAGCCACCGACCTTGGTTTTGATGTTGGCAAATTAGAGTGGATGTAAGCTGTCGCATAATTACAATGCGACGCCTTCGATCAGGATAATATTTTCAACCGAATTATTCTTCATCTCCATAAAAGCAAGCCGTTTCGGATCAGTTTTATAGCCTTCAAAATCAGCTTTGCCGCCAAATGTTACCTGCTCGCGCCCGGGCTTTATAAAAATAAGTTGGGTGTAATAGATCATTTATATAAATAACTAAGCCACGATTCATTCAGGTGTTTCGGTATAGTTTAAATATCGGAATTATTATTTTAAATAAAAATCTAATAATCAACGCAATAAAGAACGTTGTTGAATGTGGCGTGTTTTTAGAACCATCTCTTAGTTGATTTATAAAAAGAATTTAAGTGCCTACACAGAATCGATATTTGAGCTTTAAATAGTTTACTATTGTATTACAATAAGATTTTAATATTGCCTAACTTATGTTGTTAATCAGCTTTTAACCTTGTACCAATTCATAATGAATATTTTAAGGATCAGTATTATTTTTTTAATAATATGCGCATTAATAGAAAGCTGCACACAAACCCCTAAATCTCCTACAAAAAAAGCCGTTGTTAAGCCCGCACCAGTTGGTAGTATCACAAAAAAAGACACCATAAAACCAATTGTAATTACTGATTTGAAGCTTAAAAGATCTGTGGATGATATAAATCACTATTTAGCTATATATGACACATTATCACCATTTGGTGAATACAACCTCAAAACATTTCATATTCGGAAGAAAGACCTGAATACAGATGATAATCTATCAGAAACTAAAGGTAAAGTTAGTGGAGCAGATTTGATTGAATATTATCAGGGCATCATATTAAATAAATTGAATGATATATTATATAACAAACACATCGCCGATTATAAATTAGAAGACTTTTTCGATAATCAGCATATTGCTATAACCCATTCTGATGATGGCCGGTTATACGATCTGGTTTTGGATGAAAAACAGGTGGCTCCTATCGTAGTCAATTATCCTTTGTGCATTACAGGGCCGAAGATGGTAATATTTATAATTATCCCCCTTCGGATACGAGCAGTACAAGTGTGTTTAATACTGATGGTTATGGCAGCATTATTACCATAAAAACCGCCCATGGTACAAAATATTTATTACAAGGCGGCGTAATGGGTTGCAATACTTGCGAGGGAAACTATATTACCCTTGTTAGTTTTAAAAATGGGAAATTCTTTTGTGATTTTTCATATTACTTAGACACCCGTGGGGGTACTACACCCGATTCAGGAGGTTCACTTTCATACGATAAAGAAAGCCAGACTATTTCTGTTGATTATGTTACTGATGACCTAACACCGGAGTGTACTTGTGATGATTATGAAAAAGTATCGCAAAAAAGAGCTGATTCTGGCATTTATGTTCAATCTGACCAAACCGACTATGGACGGCATTGCAGTTGTGTGTTTAAATTTAACGGCAGTACATTTATACAAGAAGTAAAAAAACACAAGATCAAAAAAACGGGAAAATGATCTCCCATTCTTCGTAAGTGTTTCCTTCCTCATTTGATTTATACAAACAATGGATTGATTGTCACAAACAAGCACCGGGCTTTGCTTATCATCTTTGTAGAAAAAATATAAAGATGGCAAATACAACAAAAATAGCACTGGTAACCGGCGGCAGTCGCGGACTGGGCAAAGACATGGCCCTGCGCCTGGCGGAGAAAGGTCTGGATGTTATCATCACTTATAACAGTAACGAAGATGCAGCAAAAAGTGTAGTCGCTGAAGTTGAAAAGCAAGGGCAAAAGGCAGCTATACTGCACCTGAATACCGGCGACATCAAATCTTTCGCTCCTTTTGTTGAAAAGTTAAAAGGGGCTTTAACCGGCACTTACAACACAGATCATATTGACTACCTGGTTAACAACGCGGGCATCGGTGGTTATTCACCTATCCCTGATGCGACCGAAGAATTTTTTGATGAACTAATGAATGTTCATTTTAAAGGTGTCTACTTCCTTACCCAAAAACTTTTACCACTGCTGAATGATGAAGGCGGTATTGTAAATATCTCCAGCGGGCTTACCCGTGTTACTGTGCCCGGTTCATCGATATACGCTTCATTGAAAACCGCGGTAGAAACATTTACCAAGTATCTGGCCAAAGAACTGGGCGAAAGAAAGATCAGGGCCAATGTGGTTGCACCGGGAGCCGTAATGACCGACTTCGGCAATGCTCACCTGCGCTCTGATGAAAACCTGCAAAAAATGGTAAGCAGTGTAACCGCCCTGGGCAGGCCCGGCGTTGCCGAAGATATTGGCGGCGTAGTAGCCTTTTTATGTACCGAAGATGCCCGCTGGGTAAACGGCCAGCGCATTGAGGTTTCCGGCGGGATGATGTTGTAATTATTTATTATTCCCCTCTGTCATTTCGAGCGATAGCGAGAAATCTTCTTCGATCTGCAAAGCGGTTGTGCTTGGTGCAGAAGATTTCTCGCTATCGCTCGAAATGACAATTTGGGGTTAATATCAATGCCCTTTGGTAGCGGCATCAAATACCCGGCAAAAATTACCACCGCCTACCTTGCCTATTTCATCGGCAGTAAAACCGGTCTTTAGCATCGCGTCCACTACCGCATAATAGAACCCTGCTTTCTGATCCCGCCAGGCTAAGTTAGTGCGCTCACCTATCCTAACGTTGTTTGGTCCGCCCGGGCCGGGGCCATTGTGACCTTGATCCGGTGGAGGTCCCTGGTGATCGTCGGGATTACCCTCAGGCCGTTGTGTGGTTTGCCCGGGAGGAGGGCCTCCCTGCGGGCCGGGACCACCGGGTCTTGGGCCGAAACCATTATGCGAGCCATACGATGGGGTCAGCTTGGTATCCGTACCGATACACACATGGTCGATGCCTATTACATCAACCAATGCACGTACATTTTGGGCGTATTCCAGCGGGGTGTCCGCCAAATGTGTCCATACGCCTATTACGCCGCCCGCATTGGCAACAATTTTAGCCTGCTCCTTGCTGATGAGTCTTGGTTTCATCATCCGCGCCATATTTGGGTTTTGACCCAGTTGCGTGTCGAGGCCCGTATGCGAGATGATCACCGGCTGGGCAGCCACCTTTAACGCAGCTGCTACGGTTTCCAGGTTGGCATGCGCCAGATCCACCAGAATACCCAGGCGATTACACTCTCTTATCACATCCGCCCCAAATTTTGTTAGCCCGCCCCATTGCGGTGTGTTGGTATAAACATCGCCCAGCGGTACCGAGGCATCGCTATCATGCAGCAAACCTAAATGCCGTAACCCACGACTATAAGCATAACCAACACGATCCAATTGCCCTTCCAGAAAGTGGCCGCCCTCTATCGACTGTACCACCGTTGGCTGCCCTTTTTTATGCGCTTCGCGGAGGTCGGCCAGGTTCAGGGCACGTTTCATGCCGTTGCGGGCCAGCTGCTGATCCATAGAGGTTAAGCCGTTCTTGAAGCGCTCGAAGGCCTCGCCGGGGTTTTGCAGTTTCTGGTAATCGAGGGCGAAGGTCATGCAGATGGCCGATAAGCCCGAATTCTTCATTTCGCCGGCCAGGTCAATATCCGGGCCGGGCACTTCAGCCGTTAGCAGGGGCACATCAATATGGTTATGTGTGTCGATACCGATAGTACCGGCTACAATGGCAGCCACCCGCGGGTCCAACTCGTCAAAGGCCCATGCCGCCAGTGGGTTCATCATGATGGCGGTACCCGCCCCGGCAACAGCTACCGAAGTAACAAACCTGCGCCGTGACCATATTGGTTGTGATCTCATATATATAAATAATCTTTTTTACGCTATAAATTAATGCGGCCTTAAACAGCCGCCAGCCAAACTTATTTAAATATAAGCAGTATCCACATCACGTTTTTGATACAATCGGCGTTCAGGCAGTTTTTGCCGATGAAGAGGTGAAGTGAGCGGGTGGAGAGACTAGTGGTAGGCGAGTTAGATTTTCTCCGCAATGACGCTTGGTGAATAGCGGCATCATCCCGAACTTGTTTCGGGAACTCATCATAACGGTAACCAGCATGATGGCTACCTGGCTTGTGGGGTGCTGAAACAAGTTCAGCATGACGGTTTAAGATTGAAGTTTGTGTAGGGATAGCAACTTCATCCCCCCATTACCGCACAGACAAGATATTTTACGTGCTGTTTAAAAATATCTTTATCTTACCCTATCACTTAACACGTACACCATGCCCCGTACTTTGCTGCTATTATTGTTTCTGTTTTTTTGCCCGGTAATTACTTTCAGTCAGGTACAGCCCATACAGTTAAAGCTGGAGAACGGGCAGATAAAAGGCAGCTTTAAAAGCAAAAATGGCGACAAGGCTTTTGTGCTTGATGCTGTTATACCATCCACCTACCCAAGCGCCAACGTCCAGATATTACGGGCCGATAGTACAAGTATTGTTGTAAAAAAGCACGTTGAATACTTTACACATGCCTGCGATGTTACCAGCGCCGTAAAACGTACTGCTTACGGCCTGCAATGGGATATTGAGATTACCGGAACAGATACCGGCAGCTGGACCGTACCGGTTGAAACGTCGCTGCAATGGCTGAACCAGGATTCGTTACAGTTTTGGACAACCTGGGCCGATAATCGCACTGACCCTAAAGCAGATACCTGGCAAGACCCGTTTTTACCCGGCCACTTTCAGGATAGGGCGTTAACCTATGGCGGCGAAACCCACCTCTCGCGCGATGCTTTTGTTATACCTATTGCCAGCACATTTTTTAAGGGAGAGGACCTGGGCCTAAGCTTTATACAATCGCTTAACGATACCATATTCGGTCTTGAAATGCGCACTGCCGCAAACGGCATGATCGCTTACCGGCACCTTAATCACCGGATTAGCCCCCGGCACACCATCCACATACGCCACCAGATAGTTTTGCACGAGGCCGACTGGCGCGCGGGCATAGCCTGGATGGTGCAAAATTACAAAGCCTACTTTTTGCCCGAAGAACCGCTGGTGAACAAGATTGCCGGGTGCGGGGCCTACTCATCATACGAAGGGGAGCTGGATACCGCCAAATACCACAAAATGGCCTTTAGCCTCAATTGGAAGGCGTCGTTGGATTTCCCGTACATGGGCATGTTCATCCCCCCGGTTAAAAATGATGATGAGAAATGGACGAAATACAAACAGGGCGGCGTGCAGGTGGGTGATGGCTATGCCAGTATTAACCGCTTAAATAAATATTCGGAGCATTTAAATAAAATGGGCTTTTACACCATGAGTTATTTTAATGTAAGCGAGTTTGGCAATGGCATTGTTTACCCTTACAAGGGTACCGTGGTATCGGCCGATTCGCTTTGGAAAAACGCCAACGACTTTGTTTACACCAAATTTAAACAGGCCTTTTTAAAACCTGCCGGTATATTGCCCGATTGGGATGACAGGCCGCTATTCTCCAACTGGGAGAACTGCGTTGTGCTTGATCCGGCAGATTCGGCGTACCGGGCATTCCTGCTGCAACAGGCCCGGCTGCATATCCAAAAGATCCCGGCCTCATCAGGTATATGCATTGACCGATTGGACTGGATGCGTTTTTACGACAGCAATAGCGATGATGGCAACAGCATGGTTGATGGGCAAAAGACCCAGGCGATGCTACTATCGTGGAAAGGTTTAATGGAGCCATTGGGCCGGATAATGCACTCTGCACATAAGGTTATCTTCTGTAATCCGCTCGACCGCCGCATAGACCTGATGGCCCATATTGATGGGTTTTACGATGAGTTTGGCTACATGCCCGCCAGTCTGAACCTGTGCGCGCAAATGGCGTTTTTTAAGCCAATTATCGCCTGGACAGCCTCAAAGGAAAGCCTGATGCCCGATCCCGACGCATATTTTCAGCGGCATTTATACCTGGGGGCTTTCCTTACAGCGCCCTTCCCCGGCAACGACCATTGCATTGGCCCTGATGCCTGGGCCGAGAAATTTTACACCGATTACGGGTACATGCTATTAGCTATAAAAGGCCGCGAGTGGCTGCTCTCGCCACACATAGTTCAGGTAGAGAACGGCACTGCAAAAGCCAACGCATTTAAAGCCAACGATAAAGTGATTATACCGGTAGTACTCGGCGGTACAGCCAGCAAAGCAACCCTCACGTTAAAGCTACCTTACACCGAGTTAAACAGGAAAAAGCTGCGTATAAAAGTGTTATACCCTGGCGAAACCAATTGGGTGTTGTTAAAAACAGTTACCTATGCTGAAACGCTAAAATTAGATGTGCCGATGAAAAGAGGGTGCGTGTTGGTGTGGGTTGGGTGATAAATTTATAGAGTACTGTAGTCGGAGACTACAGACATAGTGATCCGAAGTTTGGAAACTTCGGATAGCGGGAGGAGAAATCATTTTTCCCACTTTTCATGCAACCAAGTAAACATGTTTTTAGACTCACCTTTTGGACCAAACCCTGACCACGAATCTGATGTCGCATCTAACTCAAGAACTATAACATTTTCGCCTGTATATATGGACATTAGAGAGTCACTTAATTCAGATGCATTTTTCTTTCCGTCTATATCTACAACCAACCACATATTTGATAGCCAATGCCAATAATCAAGTTTTTCCAAATCCAAAAATTTTATTAATTCTTGATCTTGATCTACAGTAGATGAATTTATACCTAAAACAAATCTTTTTTTCATTCTTTCGCTTTATCAACACCAAAAGATTTTACGCCCATATCAATCTTATTAGTTCCACCTTCTATATCTGCTATAAATGTACCTGAACTATTATCACCATATATTCCTTTCTCTATTGCCATTTTTTGGATTGAATAAGTTTCGCTCCGCAATGCATCGGGAATAGTAAAAAGACAATAAATATATGCGAAGAAGAATGCTAAACAAGCTAAAGAGATTAACACAATAAAAAATATTATTATTGCATTTTGTGCTTTCAAGTATAAAGTAGCTAACAATCCGCCTATTAAAAGAGATATAAACCAAGTCAGCGGTTTTAAAATCGTTGATTTTGAACCGCTTGCATCAGATCTTTGAAAAAGATGATTGATTATTCCTATTCCCACTTATTAATCTTTACAGTAATACAATTATATAAAAATAATAGATAATTATAGGCACGCTGTACGAAGTTTTCAAACTTCGTACTACTATGCCCGTAGTCTGAGACTACCTTACGCGATGATTCACTTATTTCATTAACTTCACGCATCAATTAAAACCTATGCGGTACCGTATCCTAACATTCATCATTGGCATGGCCTGTTTATCGGCGCATGCGCAGGTAAAACCACAACTGGTAACTACTACTGAAAATAACAACTGGGTATTATCCAATGCTATTACCATCAGCAAAAGCGGAACAGCAATCATAACGATCAACCCTGAGGACACCCTGCAAACCATCAATGGTTTTGGGGCCTGTTTTAATGAACTGGGGTGGACATCGTTAAAAACCTTATCGGCCCAAAACAGGAACGACATATTTAAGGAGCTGTTTAAACCCGGTGCGGGTGCTAACTTCACCATCTGCCGCATGCCGGTTGGTGCCAATGATTTCTCGCGCGATTGGTACTCTTATGATGAAACCGACGGTGATTTTGAGATGCAGCATTTTTCTATCAATAACGATAAACAAACGCTTATCCCCTTTATAAAATCGGCGCAGCAATATAACCCGAAATTACAATTATGGGCCTCGCCATGGAGCCCGCCGCAATGGATGAAGGTTAACCACCATTATGCTGCTGCCATGTACCCTGCCGGTTCAGCACAAACCAATGGCTTAAAACCCGACCAGGTTGGGCATGAGGGTACCAATATGTTTATTCAGCAGGATGCTTATTTTAAGGCTTATGCTAAATATTTTTCGCTGTTTATTGAGGGCTACCGCAAAGAGGGCATTAACATAGGCATGGTGATGCCGCAAAATGAGTTCAATTCGGCGCAGGTATTCCCAAGCTGCACCTGGACTGCCGCCGGGCTGGCCCGGTTTATCAGTTATCTTGGTCCGCAGATGGAAAAGCAGAGCGTAAAAGTATTTTTTGGTACAATGGAACGCGCCGACGCTAAACTGGCGGATACCATTTTAACATCGCCATTGAGCAAGGATTATGTGAAGGGCATCGGCTTTCAATGGGCGGGCAAGGGAGCAATCAGTACCATTCATCAACAATACCCCAACCTTACCCTATACCAAAGCGAGCAGGAATGCGGCGACGGCAAAAACGACTGGACTTATTGCAATTATACCTGGGAACTGATGAAGCATTACCTGGGCAATGGCGCGCGTGCCTATATGTACTGGAACCTGAGCCTTTCAAAGGATGGGCTGAGCAGATGGGGGTGGCGGCAAAACTCACTGGTGACGGTTGATACAGTGAACCACACTTATCAATATAACCACGAGTATTATTTACTGAAACACCTGAGCCATTTTGTACAGCCTGGTGCCAAAATGCTTAAAACAGGTGGCAACCTGCTGGCCTTTAAAAACCCGGATAACAGCATGGTAATAGTAGCGCAAAACGAAGCGGCATCGCCAAAAAAAGTTACTTTTAAAGTTGACGATAAGTATGTTACGGCTACTTTAGCGGCTGATTCATTTAGTACGATATTGTTGTAGAAGATACTTACTCTCAAGAAAAAGAAGTTCACCTCTTTACGCCGCAGGCGAAGAGAGGTCGACGAGCGTAGCGTAGTCGGGTGAGTCAGCTATCTCGCTTGCATAATTAACCCACCGGTCATCGCTCCGCTAGGTCACCCTCTCTATCGCAAGCGATAAAGAGGGTTGGGGAAAGAGCATTACAAATTATGAATATAGGACAACAGCAATCCCGCGCCGAAATAAGAAGCTTTGGTGCTTCCCGGGTCGCCTAGTAAAAGATTGTCTTCGTTAGGGTTGCTGAAATTAACTGCCTGCATGTAATTATTTGTTCTGCCATAGGATAGCAGCAGCCCCGCGCGGAAATTGAATTTCCGCTTTTTAATATTGGCCCCTATCTGGCAATGGTAAATATTATAGTTGGCTGTATTTGAAACGAACCCATCACCGCCATCCTTGTACAAGCTGTTATCGGCATAATTAAAGTCGGTATGCAGTGATATAAAGCCAGTTACTTCCGGTTTTAGCATATAGCTAAAGCCAATACCATAATTCAGGATCGCTTTTCGGGCATCGTCAAACTGCAGGCTCTCGGTTTCGTTGTAGTCGGCAGGTGGTTCGCCCTTAATAAAGTTTGCGTTACGCGGTGTAATTATGCTATACTGGTTCACTTTGGCAAAATATTCAGCAGCGAAGTAGATCTGCCCTTTGTCAAAATCATAAGCATAGCCAAATGCGGTGCTCAGGGGCATTTTATATTTCACTTTTAAGCTTTGCTGCCTTGTGTTAGCCAATAAGTTAAGCGTATCCTTGGGGGCAATTATCACGTCGCTTATCTGCAGGTCGGTTAGCAAATTTGCGCTGCCTGCTACATGCAGTAAAGGCGATGATATGGTAATACCAACGTGACTTCTATCTTTATCATAAGCCAAACCCGCTTTAAACCTCACGCCTACGTTATAATACGATGCAAGGTATGACTCCAGCGATGTAGCAATTGGCGGCAAGCCTTCTTCATCATCAGCACCATTATAAAGGGCTCGCGCGCTGATATCCTGATTATAGCTTTGCTTGCGCAGATCACCTTCGGCCGAGAGGCCAAAAGAAAAATCGTTGGAGATCTTAAACCCACCGCTGATAATACCAGTGGTTTCGTTAGTGGTATTGATGTTTTTATACTGCCCGAGGTAAGCTTCAGGGCCGGGGCTGTAAGAATCATCCAGCACATTAAATTTATCATCGCGCTGCTGCGTAGCCTGGAAACTCATAACCGGGGTATGGGTAAGCGCGTAACCAAGGGTAAAAGGATGATCGCCTTTAATGGCTATAACTGCTGATACCATTTGCGGGATGATACTGGCCGAAGTGGAGTTAAGGTCATAACCTGTACCAGCACCATTTTTTATTTTGATATCGCCGTATTGGTACACCGTTCCGCTGATGGAGGCTGAACTTTTGGTGTTGTGTGAAAGTAAGGCGGGGTTTAAAAACATCACGCCGCTATCGCGGTTAAAGGCAACTACGGCTCCTGGGGTTAAATATCCTGCCGGGTTATACCCCGACGACCAGTAATTGGCATCCTGTGCTTTAGCTGCCTGCACTAAAAATAAAGCACATAAAAATGTGATAAGGATTTTCGACATAGGCTTATTTTTAATAAAAATATCATAAATTCACCATAAGAGAAAGTTTTTGCGTGTCAATTTTTTAATAATCAGCTAATTATAGTCGGTTTCTAATCCTTTAACCCTGGTTTATGAAGATTCTTAATAGTATCACCATACTTATTTGCTTTATTATTACATTGGGATTAATAAATGTGCAGGCACAGGAACTAAGCTTTAGTCAGCCTGTTAATTTTTTGCCGGCTGCCTATACCGATAAGGCTGTTGATATCACCAATTTTAAAGGGAGTTTTTTTGTAACCTGGAAAGACGCAGGTTCAACAGGGAATATTCATGTGTGTTATCTCGGCAATCAAAGCAGCACCAGCTTTTCATCAAATGAGGTAATAGCGGGCAATGAGCAAAGCGCCTATGCACCTGTTTTCAGGGAGGTGAATAACCATATATATGCCTTATGGCTGGGCACTGATGGCTCATTAAAATATATGATTAATAACAGCGATACTTCTTTTAATACCGAAAATATACATACCCTGAGTTTTAATACCCCGGTAAAACTGAAAGGAGGCATTACTGCTTCGGTTTTGAATGGCAAATTGGTGATAGCAACCCATACAGATAATAAGTATGATATGGCCATTGCCGTAATTAATGCTGACGATAATGGGGTACTGAAGCCTTCCGACCTGCAAGCCATTCCCGGTAAAAAAAGTGAGGAATATCCTTTTGTGGTAACGCTTTCAACCAATGTGATCAGGATCTGCTATAAAAATTCCGGCGATCAGGGTGTTTATTATACTGATTTTGATCCGGTGGCTAAAACATGGTCGGCGGATGTGCGGGTTGGTAAATCAAAAACACAGGTATCGCCAGCAGTCTATCATTCATTTAATACCAGCCGCTTGTTTTATATCTGGAAGGGCCATAAACAGGATAATCATTTGTATTACGCTACTAAAGAAGAACAGGGCCGCCCGAATAATGAGCGCGTTCTGCCCGATTTTTTTACAACCACAAATCCTGTATCTATCTGCACGGTTGATGATAAAAAATTCATACTGGCATTTGTGGGGCTCGATAAAAAATTATACCTCAGTTATTTCACCAATTATAACACCTCGCGCTGGATGGAAGATTTTATCTTTCCAACCAAAGGCAATTTAACGCTAAAGGATATCGTGATCCCAGGCTCGCATGATGCGGGTATGTCGGCGTTAAATGGTACCGGCGGCGCGCAGGCTGGTTCTATCAATCCATGCAATACACTCACACAAACACAAAATATCGGCAGCCAACTTAATGCAGGTATCCGGATGTTTGACCTGAGGATTGGTACGTTTAAAAACCAACTCTACATAAAACACAGCGCGTCTGATTGTATGGCAGATGCTATTGGCGGCGGTTATGGTGAGCGCTTTAAGGATATTTTAGACTCTGTTAAAACTTTTTTAGATCGGCATAAAAAAGAATTCATTATTTTAACCTTCAGTCATTTTTGCCCAACCGAGGCTTCGGCAAGTAATGTCGCTGATTCTATAGTTAACGTGTTAGGCAAGGATCATATTTACAACAATAAAGGCAAAAGCATTGACCAGATAAAACTGAATGACCTGTCGGGGAAAGTGCTCATCGCCTTTGAAAAATATAGTTATCCCGATAAAATGATCGATTCCAACTCTATGGCCGATGCCGGGAAAACCTTCCTGAATTTCCGCAGAAAGTATGCTGCTACTAACCAGATCAATAACCTGCTGGCCGCCGAGGAGCAGTTTTTTATAGCAATGAAAGATGGGGTAAATAAAAATGACCTGATCCGATTGGACTGGCAACTTACCCAAAGCAGCCAGGAAGCGGCACTGGTTAGTAACGATTTTCAGAACGATAATGTAAATCCGGTAATTAACAGCGTAATGCTGCTCACCAATGTGATCAATAAGAACCAGAGTATAACTGACATGGCCATATCCGGCAATAAGTATATTATTGCTAAGGTAAACGGATGGATAAAGGCCGGGATCATCAACAAAAAAAACAAACCCAATATTGTATATGTTGATGCGGCGGGTGCCTGGGTAACCGATTACTGCATCCAGTTAAACAGCAAACCGGTTTATAATTAAGCGGTTTAGATCTCCCAATTATCAGCCAAGTTTCAAATCTTTACGCTCAGCTATAATAATGAAGCGCCATACTGGGAATTTATTATATTCGGCACTTTGAACTAAGCAAGTATTAATAAGATCTCTCCCTGATTAAAATGAAAAAAGCACTATTCTTTATTCCCGTATTTTTAATACTGATAAACGCAGCCAGTTATGCCCAGAAAAAGGTAGCTGTTGTTACATTTTACATGAACAAACAAATCGATTTGTCGGAATTCAGCGCATCTAAAGATGTAGATATTCAAAGCAAGCTGAGCGACGACCCGAAGTTTAACCTGGCTCCGCTATTATCAAACTTCCATACCCGTTTTTTTAATAATTACGCGTCTAATTTCCCTTTCCAGCTTTTACCCGAAGGTGATGTAACCAATAATGATGCTTATAAATCCTTTATCCCCGCCGGGGATAACAGCAAGGGCGCTTATGACGATAAGCACACTTTTTTACCAATAGACGGCTATAAAGTTATTTTACCTTATGTGAGCCATGCCAACGAAAGGAAGCTGATAAAGATCTTTAATCAATGCGATGGTGTGATGAAGGTGTATGTATATTTCTCGTTAGTGAAATACGGCGTAGCCGGAATGGGTGTGGTTAAAATTGAGGCGCATTCTGATATATCGCTATACAATAAAGACGGCGACCAGATCTTCTCCATAAAAGAAGCTGCAAAATCAAGAAATATGAACACGCTTACAGGCGGCATCCCAAAAATGTCGGCAGATAAAATATTGCCGATGTGCCAGAGCGCGATGGATGAGTTGATCTCAACCGTACAAAAAGACCTGCCTAAATTGGTTAAGAATGGACCAATATTATAGAGAGATATTCCTCCGTAGAGACGCAACATTTTGCGTCTCCCTCATAACAGGTTCAGCATGTTTTACAGAGACACAAAATATTGTGTCTCTACAGGGACTGCCTAAACCGGCTTTACCGGTTCTAATCCATATCTTTTCATGATCGCCAGCACCTTCTGCATATCGGGCGGACCACCGGCGTTTATCACCGCTGCAATTTCACGGAAATAAGCCGGGCCGATAGATGCCGGTGAAAGCGTACAAAGCACCCGTACGGTTTCGTCATGCAAATTATTAAAACCATGCGCAACGCCTCGCTTTATAAAGCAATGGTCGCCGGGTTTTAATTTCTTTTTTTCGGTGCCGACGGTTTGTGTGAATGTGCCTTCCAGCACATACAGCGTTTCGTCCACCTCTACATGAAAATGCGGAGCAGGAACCTTTGCGTCAGGCGGTACAATCATCTCAAACTGTACAAGTGTGCCGTCGGTGTCATCGCCATCAAGCAAAAAATTAAGTTCAAGGCTACCAATGCGGATAGTTTCTTTAATGGTGGGGAACATGTGATCTGTGGTTTAAATGGATAATTAAATGTAATCATTATCCATTGGAAATAAAAAATGTGAGGCTCATGTGTAGCATTTCAGCTTTTTCAACCGTAATGATATATAATTAACCTCCTGTTATCATTATGAAAAGTTTAAGAAAAATTAAATCGGTTTTGGCTGGTGTTGGCTTTGTGAGTTTGTTATCTATCCTGTTATTTTCATGTTTAAAAGATCATAACACCTATGTAACGGTGCCAACTGCCCAGTTAATGGTAATACAAGCTTCGCCGGGTGCCCCGGCTGAAACATTGTACCTTAACAACAATAGAGTAACCTCCCAGCCCTATAATTACGGGGATTGGGTAGGTTACTTTAACGCGTACACAGGTGCCCGCCAGGTGGTATTATACAATTACAATAATCAAACGCAAATCGTATCAGATACAGTTACCCTACAGCAGGGTATTGTATATTCATTGTTCCTGGCTAATACCTACACCAAGCCTGATCTTATTTTGCTGAAGGATACTATATCGCAGCCTGCCAGCGGGAAAGCCACCATCAGGTTTGTTGATGCCAGTCCTGATGCAGGCGCGGTCGATCTGTCGGCAAATAATACAGTGCTGGTTTCAAATAAGGCATACAAAGGCGCATCATCGTTTTTGCCGGTTACAGGTAATAATACAGCCTACACTTTCCAGGTATTAAAAAGCGGAACCAATACAGTTTTGGCAACGCTGAGCAATGTTACCATCCAAAACGGGAATGTGTATACCGTATGGCTGCACGGGCTGGCAGCAGGTTCAGGCACTACAGCGTTGGGTGTGGATATTTTAAACAATGTGTTTTTTCAGCAATAAAATGGAGTTGTGTAGCGTATGGGCTATTGTAACCGTAATGCCATTATAATATATACTATAATATGAAGATAAAATTAATTTACCTTTTGCCGTTAATGGCAGTTTTATTGATCACGGCTTGTGCTAAAACCAGTAACAACTCAACCACATTTACTTTGCCAACAGGCAATTTTACGGGCCAGTTTTTGCGCGTGCATTATACCAGCACAACCCAAAAGTATGATACGCTAAAAGCTAACCTGAGTTTAGCCATGGCGCAAAGTACAGGTTTTGCTATTTCCGGCGATACCTCAACACTGCACGCGGGCAGTTATGGTTCATACGCGGCAAATGCCTATTACATCCAGTTTGTTGATCAAACGTATTCGGCTACAGCGCCTTTCAAAAAGTATCATTTATCAGGTGTGTATAACTACACATATGATGGCTCAAACTTAGGTATTTACATAATTTACGGCGATACACTTAAACTGCAATACAATTTTAAAAAGACCACTAATTAATTATTATTCATAACCGGTGAATAGATAATTTTGTAATTCCGAAAGGTACAGGGTCTTTTAACATAAGGGGCCCTGTATCTTTTTTTTAAGATCTGGCGATAATCATTATTAACAAGGAAACAGGTTAATGCTAAAACCGGCCCGCATTGCAGAAGATGAGCTTATAGCGCAATGTAAAAAAGGTAGTTTAAAGTACCAGGAAATGTTGTACACTCAATTTTATGGCTTTGCTATGGGCATTGGTTTGCGTTACAGTATTAACAGGGATGATGCCTTAGAGGCTGTTAATGATGCATTTATAAAAATATTTAAGAATATAAATGAATATAACCCGGCTAAACCCTTTAAAGCCTGGCTGGCAACGGTTGTAATTAATACAGCTATTGACAGGCGCCGTAAAGAACTGAAACACCAGCTAAATACCGACCTGGATGATGCCATGATGGTGCAGCATTCTGTTAGCACTGTTGATAACCTTAACGCGCAGGATATTTTAAAATTGCTGAATCAGTTACCTGCCATACACGCAACCATTTTTAACATGTACGAAATTGATGGCTACAACCATGATGAAATTTCACAAATGCTGGGGATAGCTACAAGTTCGTCAAGGGTTTACCTTACCCGGGCCAAGGAAAAATTAAGAAAGTTATTATTAATCACTACATATAATGAGCGACGATCAGTTAGATGATGACTTAAAGAAACGCATTAAGCAGGTGTTTGATAATTACGAAGATGACACCGCTAATGAGGGCTGGCTGCTGCTCAGGGAAAAATACCCGGAGAAGGAGGAAGACCGTGGTGTTTTCTGGCTGTGGTGGCGTATTGCAGGTGTAGCGGCACTTTTGTTAATGGCATTAGGTGTTGGCCTGTGGTTTAACGGTCATGAAACAGGTAAACAAAATATCGCTCAGCATAATAAAAAGAACAACATTACAGATACAGCAAGTACATCGAAAATAGCAGCAGCTATTACAGGCGATAAAAAACAACCGGCAGATTCAACAACTAACCTTGCCACTCAGCAACAAACTATGGTTGCTGCGCATACTACCGCTATTGCTAAAGACACGCCATATGCGCAATCGGGTGTAAATCCTACAGTTCAATCTGCAAATACAGGTAATGCGGTGGTTCCTGCTAAGGTTGACACCAGCGTTAAAAAGAATTTGGCTTATCAATTAGAAAACAAAGCGAAACCGCTTGATGTTATTGATAGCCCTTCAACAGCAAACACAACAGTTGTCATCGCAAATACTAAACCGTTAACACTTATTTCTACAAGGCCTGCGGGGGCTCCTCCTGTAAAAGAACAGCCTAAAGCGGTTGCCGATAACCAGGTAAGTAAAGGCATGCAGGCGCTATTTGATAAGGAAGCACAAAACAAGGCCACGCAAAATACCGAAACGCAGAAAACCATCACCGATAAAAAAGTGGCTTTCAGCATATTCGCGGCTACTTATGTAAACTATGCCAAGGGCAGCAACAAACAATTTAATACCGGCGGCGGGGCAACTGCTGATATCAGGCTAACAGATAATCTAAGGCTTTCAACAGGTGTATCTATAGGGCAAAACACGTTAAGCTATGCCAACAATACGGCTTCAGTTATGCCTGTGGCGCTAATGGCTGCAGCTTCGCATAATTATACAGCCAGTTCAACCGGTTTACTTTATTCGGTTACACCAGCATCAAGCAACCTGAATGCAAATTTGGTTAACCTGGATGTCCCTGTCGACCTGAAATATGTGTTTAACCCGCAGAAAGGTAATACTTACGTATCGGCTGGTTTTAGTTCGGGTACATTTATTAATGAAACCTATAACACCACGTACAATTATAATGGTGGCAACGGCACATCTGTACAGCAAAGTAGTGATCCAACCCATAAATCGTTCGATAACTTTTATTTCGCGCAGATGCTGAATGTATCCTTTGGTGTAGGCTATCCCGTTGGTAAAAATCAGCTGATCATTGAGCCATTTTTTAAATACCCGCTCAATGGTATGGGTGATGAGCACCTGCTGTTTGGCTCAGGCGGCATAAATTTGAAATTTAATTTCGATCCGCCAAAGAGCAAACATTGATTATCGATACCCAAGCATCAAGGGCCCGGGCATCGATAAATATCAGTTTATAAAATAGAACGGATCAAACCGCCTTCAACCCTTATTGACGCACCGTTTGTAGCCGAAGCCAGCGGACTAACATAATAAGTTACCGTGTGGGCTACTTCCTCAACCGTTGCAAACCTTTGCAGTAATGATGTTGGGCGCAAGTTTTTGAAGAAATCTTCTTCAACTTTATCGGTTGATATATTGCCCGATCTGGCCAGATCCTCGATAAAACCTCCTACTCCTTTTGATTTGGTTGGCCCGGGTAAAATGGAATTAACCGTTACTTCTGTACCCTGGGTTAATTCTGCTAAACCACGGCTGATGGCTAACTGCGCTGTTTTGGTCATACCGTAATGGATCATTTCGCCAGGAATAAACACAGCAGATTCGCTGGAAATAAAAATGATACGCCCCCAGTTCTTCTTCAGCATCTTTGGTAAAAAATAACGCGACAGCCTTACACCGCTCAATACGTTCACCTCAAAAAAGCGAAACCAGTCTTCGTCAGGAATATTTTCAAAAGCTTTAGGCTCAAAAATACCCGCGTTGTTTATCAGGATATCAATATCAGGCAACTGATCGATTAATTGTTTAACATCATCGGCTTTAGAAAAATCAGCCGGTATGCCGGATACCTTTGCACCGGGAACAAGGTCCTTTAGTTCTTCAACAGCTTTATCAACGCCATCCTGCGTACGCCCATTGATGATAACTTCTGTGCCTTCCTGCAACAAGCTTTGGGCTATTGCAAAGCCAATGCCCGCGGTTGAACCGCTCACAAAGGCTATTTTATTTTTAAGTTGTAAATCCATATTTAAAATTGTTTTTCGCTAAATTATGGCATAGTATGTTTAACTATATAATATCTATGTAAAACATATACTATTGTAATAACACGTGTGAGTTTATTTAAGTGTTAGCACCGGGTGCGTTTTCTGTTCATTGTTGCCTTTTGTATATTATAATGCGGGCTAAATAATTAAATTTATAGCCGGTTATGATTGTTAATGTCGAATAAAAAGTGCAGCGGTAAAAATATGATCATGAGTTTAACTCGTGGTAAATGGCTGCAATTTATTCTTTTGCTGCTGATGTGCAGCGGCGATGCCTTTGCGCAGGCACCTGTAATAAGTTACCAAACGCCGCAGGTTTATACAACTAATACAGCAATAGCAGCACTAGCGCCAACCAATGCGGGCGGCGCAGTACCGCCAAACGCATATGGCCAGGTTACTACGTTTGCCGGGAACGGAAATATTGGTTCGGCAGATGGATTAGGCGCGACTGCAAGATTTAATGACCCACGAGGGTTAGCCGTTGATAATGCCAATAATATTTATGTAGCCGATAATGGTGGAGATAAAATAAGAAAGATAACCCCCGCAGGGCTGGTAACTACAGTTGCGGGCAGTGGTACTGCCGGTGCAGTGAACGCTACTGGGACAAATGCCAGTTTTACCAACCCTACCGGATTAACAGTAGATGCCGCCGGTAACATATATGTAGTGGATTCAGGAAATCACCTGATCAGGAAAATAGCAACTAATGGCGCGGTAACTACTTATGCCGGAAGTGGTTTTGCCGGCTTTAATAATGGCAGCGCGACAACCGCCAGCTTTGATTTTCCTAACGACGCAATTATTGATAATGGGGGCAATCTGTATGTCTCAGACTATGTGAGTGATGAGATCCGGAAAATTGCCCCCGATGGTACGGTGAGTACGATAGCGGGTTACCCGGCAATAGGTTCGGCAGATGGGACAGGTTCAGTCGCCAGGTTTTATCACCCCGGTGGTTTAACCTTTGATGCATCAGGTAATATCATAGTTGCCGATGCCGATAATACCTTAATAAGGAAAATAACTCCGGCGGGCGTGGTTACAACCATTGCCGGTGATGGTACCAAAGGAGCAAATAATGGAACTGCAAGAGCCTCAAATTTTCAATACCCGGCAGCAGTTACGTATGATGTGTCAGGAAATTTATATATAGCAGATACCTTTAATTCGCTCATTCGCAAGATAGACCCTGCCGGTAATGTAACAACCTTTGCGGGTGTTGCGGGTGTTACCGGTTTGAAAGATGGCGACAGGTTATCAGCCAATTTTTTTGATCCGTTTGGTATAGTTGCCGACCATAATGGAAATCTGTATGTATCAGATGAGAAAAACTTCGCGATCAGGAAAATAGCATTAACAGGTTATACCATTGATAAGCCACTGCCTGCCGGTCTGGTGTTTGATTCTACAACAGGTATTATCAGCGGTACGCCAACAGCACCCTCACCGGCTACCAATTATACCATTACGGCTTACAATACAAGCGGCAGCAGCAGCGCGGTTGTAAATATTACGGTATTGGCAACTAGTTTTTCATTTCCGGCTATCCCTGCAAAAACCATGTGTACTGTTGATTTTGACCCCGGTGCTACCGGCGGCAGCGGCACTTATACCTATACCAGCAGTAACACAGCCGTTGCAACAATCGTTGCCGGAAAGATCCACATTGTTGGGCCCGGTACATCAAACATAACAGCAAATGATGGCTCGGGGCCGCAAACGCAGGTGTTAACGGTTAATCCGTATGTTGTACCATCGGTAACTGTAACGCCGGATTCCTTTGGCTCTTGCCAGGGTATACCGGTTACCTATACAGCAGCGCCGGTAAATGCAGGGATCAATCCTACCTACCAATGGAAGGTGAACGGGCAGCCTGCAGGCACTAATAGCACCACATTTACCAGCAGCACATTAAACACAGGCGATATCATTACCTGTACCCTCACCAATAACAGCGATTGTACACAGGGCCCGGTAACATCAAATACGGCTACTTTAACAGCGCCGCCAAAGACCACGCCGACAGTTAAAATACAGGCTATAACCAGTAGCACAGTACCCGCAGGTACAGATATTTCATTTACGGCCACACTTATCGATCCCGCTACCGGCCCCAGCTACCAATGGCAGGTAAATGGCGTAAGCGTTGGTACCAATAGCCCGGTATTCACCAGTAATTGTTTTAATGATGGGGATATAGTTACCTGCGTGGTTAGTTATGAAAGCGGCATGTGCGTTACTGCTTTATCCGCAACATCAAACCCTGTTAGTGTAACTATTACTAACCCTTTAGCCGTAAGCATAACGGCATCCACTAATAACATATATGCAGGTACCCGGGTTACATTTACAGCTACATCAAGTGTCAATCCGGTATTATATCAATGGATGGTGAACAATAAGAATGTGGGTGTCAATAGCGCTATATTTACCAGCACAACGCTCAATAATGGCGATGTGGTTACCTGCACGGTTCTGTTAGCTAGTGGATGCAGCGTTTCGGCTATTAGTAATCCCATAGTGATGGTGATAATGCTTACTTCAGACATTGCTATACCCAACGCTTTTACACCTAACGGTGATGGTATTAACGATTTGTGGAATATACCGGCATTATCAAACTTCCCGAATTGTATCGTAAATATTTACAATAGGTATGGTACATTATTGTATAACTCGCGTGGGTACAGCAAACCCTGGGATGGTAATTATAATGGAAGTAAACTACCTGTAGCCACTTACTATTATGTAATTGACCTCGGCATAAAAAGCCCTAAGTTAAGCGGCTATGTAACTGTTATAAGGTAACACCTATTACAAAACAGCTAACGCCAGTTGAGCCACTTCTTCGCCCACTAAACTACCCATGGCTACGCCCATGCCATTGCAACGTACTGCGCAGAATATGCCGGGTTCAATTTCTTTAACTATCGGGGTGATATCCTCGCCAAAACCCATGATGCCGCTCCACCAGTAGTCTATCTCAAAGTCCTGACCGGATAATATTACATCATTTAAGTAAGTATACAATTGTTGTTTCACCGTTTCGGTATGCCCGAATTCCCAGGTAGCTTCCGAATCAAAATCAAGGTTACGCCCGCCGCCGAATAGCACACGGTTATCAATATTCCGGAAATAGTAATAACCCTCATCAAAATGGTAAGTGCCTTTTAATTTTAGCCCGCTGATGGGTTTGGTAACCAGCACCTGCCCACGCCCTGGCACCACCTTCAATCCCGGAAAAAGCTGACTGGCAAAGGCATTGGTTGCCAGTATAAGTTTACCCGTTTTAAAATTGCCTTGCGATGTTGACAGATGAATGCTATCGCCCTGTTTATCAACTTTAGTCACCGCGCAGGAGTTTAACACCAGTATACCTGCTTCATAAACACGTTGTAATAAGGTACGCATCATTTTTCCGGTATTTATCTGGCCCTCAAAGGGGTTATAGATCATCCGGCTAACGCCTTTAAAGCCAAAATCTGCAATTTTAGCATTGGCTACTGCATAAATGTCAGTCTCGCCAATGGCTTTTTTTAATAATTTATTGATGTAAGGGATCTGTTCTATCACTTCATCGGCGTAGTTTGCCTCATCGGTCATAAATAACTCATAGCCACCATTCTGATAAAAATCAATATTGGCATCACCCAGATTTTGTCTTAAACGCTGCAGGCCCCGCCATTTATAATTAACCATGCGTGCAACTTCATCGTCTGTTGATTGCTGCAAACCCGCAAGCTGCTCCGAAACTGTGCCAAAACAGGCAAATCCGGCGTTTTTTGTGCTTGCGCCAGTGGGTAAAAAGCCCCGCTCCAAAACTAAAACCTTTAAGGCTGGCTGTTCTTTTTTTATGTGCAGGGCAGCGCTCAGGCCCACTAATCCACTCCCAATTATAATTACATCGGCATTATCAATAAAAGCAGTACGTTCCCAGTACGAAAATGTGGTTTCCGGATTCATAGGTAAAAAATTAAAAGAAATGTGCTATTAGGGGTATCTGAAACAAGCATATTCCGGTTATTTTAACTTCTAACTGGAATGCTTTTTGAAATAGTCAATATACAAAAAAATAATATGAATCATTTAGCATTAATTACAGGATATATAGCACCGGGCTCGGCCTGGTTCCTCATGATCATTATCGCGATAGTAAGTTTTATTGTGCAGTGGCGATTCAAAAGCAAATTTAAGCAATATTCAGAAATAGGACTTCTCTCCGGCCTTTCGGGTGCTGATGTGGCTGAAAAAATGTTGCGGGATAATGGCATTTATGATGTGCAGGTAATATCAGTTGAAGGGCAGCTGACCGATCATTATAACCCCGAAACAAAAACCGTTAATCTGAGTCCGGATGTATTTTACAGCCGGAGTGTAGCCGCTGCTGCAGTTGCCGCGCACGAATGCGGCCATGCTGTACAACACGCCAGGGCATACACATGGTTAAGCCTGCGTACATCACTGGTGCCGGTTATTAACGTGGCATCAACCTTAACACAGTGGACCTTATTTTTAGGCCTGATGTTATTATTCTTTACGCACAACCCATTTGTATTGGCCATAGGGCGTTGCCGCGCTGGCATTGGTTACGCTGTTTAGCTTTATTACCCTGCCGGTTGAGTTTGATGCCAGCAGGCGTGCATTGGCATGGCTGAATAACAACTACACCGTAATGCAAACACGTGAAGAACACGAGCAGGCCAAAGATGCCCTATGGTGGGCCGCCATGACCTATGTTGTTGCCGCCCTAAGCGCGCTGGCTACGCTGATGTATTACGCATCGTTTTTGTTGAATAGGAGAAATTAAGCCTACCCCCCTAGCCCCCTGAAGGGGGAATCATTAATAGATTTCAGAGACCCGTTTTATGCGGGTTTTTTTGTGCTGTTACGAAATTCTAATTGAATTCTAATCTAAACCTTCAAACTTAAGTTGTGTCACAGTGTAGTTACATAAATTAAAAAACAATTATGAAAAGATTAGCAAAAGCATGTTTACTTATTACGGCAGTATTGTTTGCCGCCCCTAAAGTGCATGCCCAAATTAGTATTGGAGTTACAATTTCGGCGCGTATTGCGCCACCGGCATTACCGGTATATGTACAGCCTGCCTGCCCTACCGATGGTTATTTATGGGTGCCCGGTTATTGGGCTTATGATAATGATAGCGGCGATTATTATTGGGTACCCGGTGTTTGGGTAGCACCGCCAACCCCCGGTTATTTATGGACCCCTGCCTATTGGGGATACGAAGGTGGTGTTTACGGCTTCCACGCAGGTTATTGGGGAAGGCACGTAGGTTTTTATGGTGGTATTAACTATGGTTATGGCTATGGTGGCGTTGGCTTCGGCGGCGGTGCATGGTCGGGCAATACCTTCCGTTACAATACTGCGGTGGTTAACGTAAATACTACTGTGGTGCATAATACTTATATTGATAAAACAGTAATAGTTAACAACACTACGGTAAATAACCACACCAGTTTTAATGGCCCCGGTGGTGTAACTGCAAAGCCCCGCCCCGAAGAAATGGCAGCCATGAAAGAACAGCATGTGCCTGCAACCAGTCAGCAGCAATTGCACGAACGCACTGCCAGCCAGGATAAGAGCCAGTTTGCATCTGTTAACCATGGTAAGCCAAATAATGCAGCTATGAACAGGGTTGGTGGCAGCCACTTTACACCAGAGGGCCAGAAAGCCCCACGTGCTAATAACAACAATAACACCCCGGGTGCAGATCATCAAAATAACGATGCCGCCAAACAGCCGAATGCACAACAGGGCGAACGTGCAAATAATAGTGCCGTTACGCATGATGATGCTGCGAAAACTAACAATGCTAAAAAACAAGATCAGCAACAGGCTCAACAGCAGCAACATAATCAGCAACAGCATGTTCAGCAACAACAGCACAATCAGCAGCAGCATAAACAACCACAGCAACACAAATCCGCGCCAAAGCCTCATAACGAAGGCAAGCACGAAAAATAATTAATACCCCTATATCTCCTATCTACGCCCCGCATTTAAACATGCGGGGCTTTTTGCTGTATATATTTTGACCAACCGTGCATATTTAACTACCAACACCCTGTTTGTTAATTTGCAGATGCTTAATATTGTGTTGATTTTTAAATGCTTATCACAATATGTCAACCGCCCTGCAAACCGATCAGCCTGCCATCATCCCCTCGCAAAAGATCTATTATTTGGATCATATAAAAGTGCTGCTTACCGTGCTGGTGATATTGCATCATTCATTTATTACCTATGGTGGCCCGGGCGGATGGTATTACCGACAACCCACTACCAGTCAGGGAGCATTAATCCCCATGACTATGTTTGTATCAACCAACCAGGCATTTTTTATGGGCTTGTTCTTCCTGTTATCAGCCTATTTTGTGGAGCCATCGTTAAAGCGTAAAGGCACAAAAGTTTATTTGCTCGACAGGCTGAAACGACTGGGTATACCGCTGGTGTTTTACTCGCTCATACTTTCGCCCATACTTAACTTTATGGTGTACAGGTACGGTGACGGTCACGCAGTAACCTTCATGCAGTTTTTGAGCGGATACGATGAATGGATCCAATTTGGCGTACTGTGGTTTGTGGTAGCATTGTTATTATTTACGCTGATATTTGTGGCGCTGTATAATTTAAAGCTTACAGGCAGCAGGTCGATCACAAAACTAACTACAGGTAAGATTTTGTTATTTGCGGCATGCTTAGGCTTGATCACTTTTTTTGTAAGATTGGAATTTCCTGTAGGGTGGGTGCTGAAACCCTTCGGCTTTCAGTTTGGGCATTTTACACAATATATAGCCATGTTTACGGTTGGCATATTGGCCCGCCGCGGCAATCTTGCCGAAAAACTCGACTTTAAACTGGCCAAACGTTTTATGTGGATAGCAATTGGTATGCTGGTGATACTTTTCCCTGTGCTGGGTATTGTACAAAAGGTAGCCGGTGCACCCAGCACTGACTTTAACGGCGGCTTAACTTTGTTAAACTTGCTGTATAGCTTTTATGAGCAGGTCATCGGGGTTTGTATTATAGTTGCCTTAACGGGCATCAGCAAATACAAGTGGAACAAGCCCTCTAAGTTTTTAACTACACTATCACGCAATACATTCGCGGTATATATTTTCCATCCGCTGGTATTGATCGGCCTGTCGTTATTGCTGAGTACATGGATGGTTAGTCCGGTAGTTAAACTGGCTATTGTTGCGCCGGGTGCTGTGGTTGGTTCGTTTTTACTGGCATGGGTTATTGTGAGGATACCAGGAGTGAATAAGGTAGTATAGGTCGGATAAGGCGCAGGATAGTCGTGTGTCCGCTGTTCAGCGGATCACACCTCATATGCATAGTTTTACACCTTGCATGCCGCTTGGCATGTGAGATCCCGAAATAAATTCGGGTGACAGTGACTTACCGTTGCATAAACATCCAGCGCTGGCCTTCCAGGTCGGCGGCGCGGTAACGGGTTCCCGGTTCACCCTCCTCAATTGCGGATAGTATGGTGGCTCCGCCTGATCCGGCATTTTGGTAGTGCGCGTAAATATCATCAACATACACCAAAACCCCATTGATAATATAAGGCACACGTTGCCATCTGGCAGCAGCCTCACAGTTTTGTTTATGATGATTTGGGCTTTGATAATCAGGCGTAGGTGTTGCCAGCATAATTACATTCTCGCCCATGGCAATTTCGCCATGCATTAGTACACCGTTATCATCGGTATATTTTGCCTTTTCGCTAAAGCCAAATACCCTGCACAGCCATTCCATAGCGGCAACGCCATCTTCATAAGCAAGCATCGGGATGATTTGTTGAGCGCTCATAAAGTAAAGTTAATGAATTTGTTACGATATAAGCACAAGTCATCTGCGCTCGTTTCCACTGCACAAGACTTGCGCTATTGGCTGGATTTGTTATAAGGGCAAAGTCATGCTGAACTTGTTTCAGCACCTCACATGCAAAGTTTTCGCCATGCGGGTTGCTTGTCCTGTGGGATCCCGAAATAAATTCGGGATGACGGTATAGTAATATAATATGCTTTACTAGGAAGGCGGCCTAGTTCATCCTGTAAGGAGTAATCAGATAAAACTCTGGTATGCGTACATCAAATACAAAGTTATCCATCAGGCGGATCATCTGGTATTCGCCTTTCATGCTGCCCATGTCGGTTTTTAGGTTACAGCCTGATACGTATTCATGAGCGTGGCCAGGCTCGATCAATGGCTGCTGGCCTACTACGCCTTCGCCTTCCACTTCGCGCTTGGCTCCGTTTGAGTCAAATATATACCAGTGGCGGCTTAACAGCTGCACGGCATAATCACCCATATTCTCAATTTTTACCTTATAAGCGAACATAAAGTGGTCGTTCGCCGGGTTGGAGTATTCCGGCTGATAGATCGTTTCCACTGAAACTTTAACACCATCAGTTATAGTAGTAACCATGAGGATATTTTCGTTTTCTCAAATATATAATTATCCGGAACAAAATTATGCCATTTGCGGCGCATAATTTTCATTTATTTGCCATAAAATTTCGTTCACTTCGTGCAGAGTGCCCGCTGTAACCAGTTTCATGCGATATTCCTTAAAATGGTCGATGCCTTTGAAGTAGTTGGAGTAGTGCCTGCGCATTTCAAAAACACCTGTTTTTGGGCCTTTCCATTCAACTGATTTTGTTAAATGTGTACGGCAAGCGTCAATCCTTTCGGCAATGGTTGGCTTATCTAAATGCTCGCCGGTATTGAAAAAATGTTTTATCTCCCTGAAGATCCACGGGTAACCTATAGCAGCACGACCGATCATCATGCCATCCACGCCATATTCCATGCGCCAGTTGGCCGCCTTCTCAGGCGAATCGATATCGCCATTGCCAAAAATAGGGATCTGGATGCGTGGGTTCTTTTTAATATCGCGGATCAGCGCCCAGTCGGCAACGCCTTTATACATCTGCGCACGGGTGCGGCCATGTATGGTGAGGGCCTTTATGCCAACATCCTGCAAACGCTCGGCAACTTCATAAACGTTTTTGGTATTATCGTCCCAGCCGAGGCGGGTTTTAACGGTAACGGGCAAATGTGTGGCGTTAACCACGGCTTTGGTCATGGCTACCATCTTATCAATATCCTGCAATAAGCTGGCACCTGCACCGCGACAAGCCACCTGCTTAACCGGGCAGCCATAGTTAATATCCATCAGGTCGGGGCCGGCTAATGAGGCAATCTCGGTAGCTTCGCGCATGTGGTCGATATCACTACCGAAGATCTGGATGCCTATAGGACGTTCATATTCAAAAATATCCAGTTTCTGGCGGCTTTTTGCTGCATCGCGTATCAATCCCTCGCTCGAGATAAACTCCGTATACATCATATCCGCGCCGTTTTGCTTGCACACATAACGGAAGGGAGGGTCGCTCACATCTTCCATCGGCGCCAGCAATAGCGGGAATTCACCTAAATCAATATTTCCAATTTGTACACTCATGCCTTATCTTCGTTGCAAAAATACAAAATTTAACCCGGATGATAAATATTCCATATAAAGACCTGGATACGAGCAGTAGTGAGATGCATCCGGCATTGCAATTTTTATTGGTTTTAGCCATACTTTTAGTGGCTTTACTTATTGGTACAGCTATTGGTTTAGGCATTATAAGCGGATTGTATGGCTATAATACCTTTACGGCGATAACTCAATCGAACCTGAATGTGCCCAATGCCGTACCTGCATTGTGGATACTGCAACTTACAAGTACTACGCTGCCTATTTTAGCTACGCCGGTATTTTTTGCTTATGTAGTTGTCACTGTTCCGCAGCAATATCTTAAATCGAACTTTAAGTTTCCATGGGTGCTGATGCTGCTGGTGCCGGCCATCATGTTTATTTCATCGCCATTAATTGAATTTTTATCGAACATAAATGCGAAAATGGTGCTGCCCCATTTTTTACAATGGATGCGCGACAGTGAAGATAATGCTGAAAAGCTAACCAATGCCATGCTGCACATGAATACAGTTTGGCAATTGATCTTCGATCTGTTGTTTATTGGTTTGTTAACAGCCATTGTTGAGGAGTTTTTATTCCGGGGGTGTATTCAAACCATTGTTGAAAAATGGACTAAGAATATCCACGTAGCCATTTGGGTAACCGCCATACTGTTCAGCGCTTTCCACATGGAGTTTTTTGGCTTTTTGCCGAGGATGATGCTGGGCGTATTGTTCGGGTACTTTGTAGCATGGAGCGGCAGCATATGGACATCTGTTTGGGCGCATTTTATCAATAACGGTACTGCAGTGGTAATCACCTACCTGTTTCAGCATAAATTAACCACAATGAGCCCTGACGACCAGCATGTATTTAATTCGGTTGGATATATAATTAGCTTTATAATTATATTATTTTTGTTTTGGCTTTACCGGGATATTGCACTAAAGAAAAAGCCGGTGCAGGCATAATGGAAAAAAACTGGGTTAAAATTTACAAATCAACAAATTTTTATCAGTCGGAGTTTGTAAAGCAAATGCTTATACAGCATGCTATTGAAGCGGTATTGCTTAATAAACAGGATTCATCCTATCGCAATTTCGGGAATGTTGAAGTTTATGTACATAATGAGGATTTTAACCACGCCATTGAACTGCTTATCCTCAACCAAATAGATCTATGAAAACACGCGCCATTACGGGCTTCTTTTTTATTATTGTGATGCTGGCCTCGGTGCTGTTGGGGCACTATGTATTCGGCGCTTTTTACCTGGTGCTGAGCCTGTTTTGCCTTTATGAATTTTATGGGTTGATAAACCAGGGCACAGCCAAACCCAACCTGCCAATGGGGTTGATCTGCGGCGCTTTGCTGTACATTGCCTTCGCTTTATTTACCTATAAAGATGCTTTTGCATTGCCAGCACTATCGCAAGGCAGATGTGTGTATAAGCTGATGTTCCTGATCCCGTTAGTGTTCGGCGGTATATTTATATGGGAATTGTTCCGCAAGCTGGATAATCCTTTTAATAACATTGCCTATACGTTTTTGGGTATTATTTTTACGGTTGTGCCGTTTGCCTTCTTCCATGCGCTGGCTTACGCTGGCAGATTTGAGGGCTTTAACTTTCATTTCCCTATGGCATTTTTGCTGATGCTGTGGGCCAATGATACCGGCGCGTACCTTACCGGCATGGGCATTGGTAAGCATAAGCTGTTCGAACGCCATTCGCCTAAAAAAACATGGGAAGGCTTTATTGGCGGTGTGCTGATCAGTGCGGGTGTGGCTTTAATTATCAGTCGTTTTTATGCTGATTTAAACCCCGTGCAGTGGGCTGTTATGGCGGTGATCATAGGCACAGTAGGTACTATGGGCGACCTGGTGGAATCTATGTTTAAGCGCAGCATTAACGTTAAGGACAGCGGCGGCATACTGCCGGGTCACGGTGGTTTGCTCGATAGGTTCGACGGATTATTTTTAGCCGTTCCTGTTGTTTATGCATACCTGTACTTCATTACAAATTAGTAGTTTTGCACAATTATTGTGCGTTATAATATATCGATACAAAAAAAAAGAATATTAACATGACCATCCACAAAGAAGGGTACACCTCACTAGCCATAACCGTATTGTTCATTTTTGTTTTGAACGCGGTGATACAGTTTTACCTGCCGCAGGCGCATGCGCTTAAGTGGTTTGTATATATATTATCGGCTCTGCTGTTCCTCATCATCCTGCAGTTTTTCCGCAGCCCGAAGCTAACCATTACCCAGGACGAAACACAAGTGCTTTGCCCTGCCGATGGTAAAGTTGTAGTAATTGAGGAAACTGAAGAGCCTGAGTTTTTAAAAGACAGGAGGATACAGATCTCTGTATTTATGTCGCCCATAAACGTGCATGTTAACCGTAACCCAATCAGCGGTGTGGTTAAATACTTTAAATATCACCCGGGTAAGTACCTGGTGGCATGGCACCCAAAATCATCAACCGAAAATGAGCGTACTACGGTTGTAACCGAGAACAGCGCGGGCACACAGATATTATTCAGGCAGATTGCCGGTGCTATGGCCCGTCGTATTTGCTGGTATGTAAAAGAAGGTGATAAGGTAGAGCAAGGCGAGCAATTCGGTTTTATTAAGTTTGGATCGCGCGTAGATATATTTTTACCGCTGGGCACCAAAGTTAAGGTAAACATAAATGATGTGGTAAAAGGCGGCAGGACAGTATTGGCCGAATTAACCCCACCTGAAGGTACGAAGGTTGTTAAAGCCGAAACTAAAACTGTTGTTACTGAACCATCAGCCGAACCTGTTTTAATAACAGATCTGCCTGCGGAACCTGTTAAGGTTGCTAAAGCTAAAACGCCAGCTAAGAAATCGGATAAGAAGATATCTTAAGTGGTATTGGCATTTAGAATATTAAATCCCTGTCGGTAACGGCAGGGATTTTTTTATTTGATGACGAATTGACTCACCCCGACTACGCTACGCTGGCCGCCCCTCTCTTCGCTGTGCGAAAAGAGGGGCGGTATAAATATTGGGAAGGTTTCATCTCTAGATATTGAGCGCAGGGTCACCCTGAGGCACTCGAAGGGTAAGCGTAAAGGCCATGGCCCGCATGCTTCGAGTGCCTCAGCATGACACCCTTTCCTTGATCTTCCGAAGGCTTTGTGGCTGTAATATATACAGGGGATTTCATAAAATCGTAATCAACAAAAAAAACCTCCCCGGAATGACCCGGGAAGGCGAATATTATAAATCCCCTTTAGAGAGATTGGATAATTAAACTCTTTTTGATTTGATACGAGCTGCCTTACCAGTAAGTGCACGCAGGTAGTATAGTTTAGCACGACGTACTTTACCGTGGCTATTAACTTCTACTTTATCAATGTTTGGTGAGTTGATAGGGAAGATACGCTCAACACCTATGCCATTTGAAATTTTACGAACGGTAAAAGTTTCAGATACACCAGCGCTGTTGCGTTGGATAACCACACCTTGATAAATTTGGATACGTTCTTTGTTTCCTTCTCTTATTTTATAATGTACGCTTACAGTATCACCGGCTTTGAACGTCGGAAATTGATTAACTGCTACTGTTTGCTCTTCTACAAATTTTACTAAATCCATGATTTTAAGCTCTAAAAGCGATTTTTAACCCGTAAAAATCGGATTGCAATTATAGGGATTATTTTTGGAAATAAAAAGTACGATTTGAAAATATTTGTTGATTGTTTGATTAGGCTGGATCAGGCGAATAGTTATTGCGAAAATTAACCCGATCAACCACTCACTCAATCAACTACTCCAATAAATCGGGTCTTCTTAGCTTTGTGCGCTCTACGGCCTGCTCAAAGCGCCATTTTTCAATTTCGGGGGTATTGCCGCTTAATAGTATATCTGGCACACGGTGGCCGTTCCAGTCTGCCGGGCGGGTGTAAACGGGGGCATCCAGTAAGCCATCCTGAAAAGAATCAGACAATGCTGAAGTTTCATCAGATAATACACCCGGGATCAACCTCACCACCGCATCAACCAAAACAGCGGCAGGCAGTTCACCGCCGGAAAGCACATAATCGCCAATAGAGATCTCGCGGGTAACAAATATATCCCTGATACGCTGGTCGATACCTTTATAGTGCCCGCATAAAATAATGATGTTATCTTTTATAGATAGCTGGTTGGCTATCTGCTGGTTTAATGTTTCACCATCGGGCGACATGAAGATGATCTCGTCATATTCACGTTCAGCCTTTAGTTTTTCAATAATAGCTGCGAATGGTTCGATGGTCATTACCATACCGCTGCCACCGCCGTAAGGGTAGTCATCAACACTTTTTTGCTTATTGGTGGCATAGTCGCGCAGGTTATGCACTGCAATTTCGGCAATGCCCTTTTTTTGCGCGCGCTGTAAAATTGAATGTGCAAACGGACTATCCAGCAAACCAGGCAAAACGGAAATGATATCAAAACGCATGGCGCAAAGATAGTTTGTTTGAGCGGAATGCTGAAAGGTTAAAGCGGAAAGCTAAAAACGCTATCCTTTCCAGTCGGGCGAGGCGGGGATTCGGCATTGTATGATCCACTGATGCCCGAATGGATCCTGCAGCGTACCCTGCCGGTAGCCATACTCATAATCCTCAACAGGCGAAATAACCGTAGCACCCGCGGCAATAGCTTTGTTAAACACAGCGTGCACATCCGCGGTCATTAACCCCAGGGTTACCACGCCTGAATGCGCCTGCGGGTTAAACGAGGCCGAAGGAGGATAGATCTCATGCAGGTGGAACATGGCGTCATCAATTGTTAGTTCGGCTACGTGGATGCTGCCATCATCATTTTTAAGGCGCATATGCTCAACAGCACCGAGGCCATTTTTGTAAAAATCGATATCTGTTACACCGTTGCGAATGGTTAACATAGGTGCAAAAGCTGTTTTAGTTTCCATTGTTATATCGTATTGAGTGTTAAAATAAAGTTCAGCAATTTAGTAGATAAGATTAGTCGGTATCTTCCAGTGTAAAGATATGTTCCACGGGTTTATTAAACACCCGGGCAATTTTCAGGGCCAGCACGGTTGAGGGTACGTAGCGGTTGCTCTCGATGGTATTAATTGTTTGGCGCGATACTCCGATTAGTTCGGCAAGTTCGGCCTGAGTGATATTTTTTATGGCGCGCTCAACGCGGATAGTATTTTTCATCGCAGGTCCCCATCTTTTTTAAGTAAGCGGTTGTTCTGGAAGATCTTCCACTGAAAGCGTATGATAAAAAATACCAGCGGCACCAGTAAATTAAGGAACAGGATATGCTGGGTGTCGCTGGAAAATATCAGGCTGACAATAAGCAGTACATAATTTAAATAAATGGCCCATTGCAGGCTATCCAACCGCAGTTGTGAGATCTGCTCATCTTCTATCCGTTCTTTTGCAAAAGCAACCAGAAATAAGCCAATAGCCATCAGCAGCGTAGTAGCCATAAAGAACAGGTGCTGACTGCTCAGCAAACCCTCACCCGGACTATGCGCATAAAACCCCAAATGTTTCCTGAGCATTACAACAGGTACATGTATCAAAAACAAGGCCCAGCCCAGGTAGCGACACCAATACGGGAATAAGAAGCGTGTTTTCATGATTTTGTAAAGTTTAATTTACTAAATGTAAAATAAACTTTACAAAATGTCAAAAATATATATGATCATACTTTGCTTAGACAAAGAGGCCAATCTTTATATTATGTAAAGTATTTTATGCTTTGGAATTCTTAATGTCTTCTTGACTTTTAAGAATTGCTCTTTGGGTTACAGCAATATCTTTTAATAAGCTTGTTTGCTCTTTTAGATTATCTACTATTGTGGGAATGCTAAATACAGCTCGCATAATAAATATGGTTATGACAATACCGATACCGCTGAAAAGCAAATAAACTATTAAAAGTCCTATTTCTGTTGTTGCCATTGTTTGAGGGTTTAAGTGAAAACGAATATAAAAAAAAGCCCACTAAATGTGGGCTTCATATATAACTAAAATCCTGATTCCTGACTCTTGCTCCTTTATTCTTTCCCCCTCAATCCAAATAAATATCCAGCAATCCTTCCGGCAAATCAACCAGCACCATATTTTTCACCACATCAATCCCTTTAATTATTTCTTCGTTTAATGGGAAAAGCACTTCGCAATCCTGGTAAATAACATGGGCTATCAGTTGCTGGGGGAATTCGCTGATTTCGGTTATAATTCCCAGTTCGCCTTCGTTTTCATCAATGGCGGTAAAGCCTTTCAGATCCTTTAGGGTGAATTCGTCTTTTTTCTTTTTGGGCTTCTGTTTGTTGCTGAGGTAAACATCCTTTTTAGCCAGTGGTGTAGCTTTTTCAATGGTATCAATATCCTCCAGGTACAAGTAGGCAGTATTCTTCATCGGATATTTTATCGATTCAACAAAATAAGGGATCAGCTTACCGGCCACATCAATAAATATGGCGGTGATATCAATATCATGCAGGTTCTCAAAATCAACATATAATTGCAGCTCGCCTTTAAGTCCGCGGGTTTTTAGTATGCTGCCTATTCTGAAACAATCTTCAATCTTCATAAAATATTTGTTTATCGCCTGTATATTTTGACTCACCCGGTCTTTGCTTCGCCCGACCACCCTCTCTTCGCCTGCGGCGCAAAGAGGGTTTAGGAATTACCTTGACAAGGTAAGGTATTATAAAAAACAAAGGCGAAGAATCCTTGCAGATTACTTCGCCCATGTATATTGTTAATTTCTTATCGAAAAAATTATTCTGCGCTTTCTGCTTCAGCAGTTGGTGCTTCAGTTTCTTCGTCAGCAGGAGTTTCTTCTACTTCTTCAGCAACAGGAGCATTTTTAGCGGCAATAGCAGCGGCTCTTTCTTCTTTCTTCTTAGCTTCAGCAGCTAAAGCAGTTTTACGGGCTTCGTCTTTTGCTGATACTAAACCAGTTTTCTTGCCAGTGATCTTTCCTTCTTTCTGATCAAGCCATTCCTGGAATTTTGTTTCAACCTGCTCTTCAGTTAAAGCACCTTTTTTAAGGCCGCCTTGTAGGTGTTTTTTGTACAATACACCTTTGTAGGTTAATATAGCACGGCAGGTATCGGTTGGTTGTGCACCGTTGTTAACCCAATCTAAAGTTTTGTCGAAATTGATGTCGATAGTAGCTGGGTTAGTGTTTGGGTTGTATGAACCTAAACGCTCAATAAAACGACCGTCGCGAGGTGCGCGTGCGTCTGCCACTACGATGTAGTAAAAAGGTTTTCCTTTTTTACCGTGTCTTTGTAGTCTGATCTTAGTTGCCATTTCTTAATTTTTATATGTGTTCAACATTGTCCCCGGAGTTTCTTTCAGCGGGGATGCAAAGGTAAACAAATAAATTACATATTAAAATGCTTATAACTAAATAATTATAGATGGATAAAATCCGTCGCATTTTTTGGAAATTTATGCTAATATTAAATCATGAACAAGAAACAACGCATAGCCATTGATATGGACGAGGTGATGGCCGATACCATTGATAAATTTATAACGCTTTACAAACGTGAGCACAACCTTGAGGTGTTACTGGAAAACATGCACGGCAAGGAGTTTGCCCTCATGCTGCCGCATGAATTGATAGGTACCAACCGTAAATATGTTAACGAGCCGGGCTTTTTCAGGGATATACCGGTAATGCCTGATAGCCAGCGTGTGATAAAGGAACTTAATGAAAAATATGAAGTGTTTGTGGTGTCGGCAGCTATGGAGTTCAGGAATTCGCTGATAGATAAGCTGGACTGGCTGAATGAACATTTCCCTTTTATATCATGGACACACATTATGTTTTGCGGACTGAAGATTGTTAACGTTGATATATTTATTGACGACAGGATCCGCAATTTCGCTGATTTTGACGGGCGCAAGCTGTTATACTCATCGCCGCATAACTTACTGATAAACGATTATGAACGTGTAGATAACTGGCAGCAGGTTGCCGATAAATTATTGTAATTAATAATTACATAATTAACTAACTTTATAACTCAACCAAACTATCATTATAATATGCTCAATCATATACTTGCAGCCTTAAATGATTGTGCCTTAGCCTATAATATGGATGAGGGGGCGTATACATTTGTTAGTAAAGGTATAGATGGCCTTACCGGGTACACTATTGATGATTTTAAGCAGGATGCAGGGCTGTGGCAACGAATTGTTGATCCGCTGGATAAGGAACAGGTAGAAACAGCCACGGGCCTGTTAAAAGAAGGTGATACGGTTAATCTCTCTTATCGCATCATCACAGCATCGGGCAAAAAATGGGTAAGGGAAAACAGGAGCCTGTTTATTGATGAGCAAACGGGTAAGTTGATATTGCTGAGCGTGGTTAAAGATACCCAGCGCGAAGAGGAAGACAAATACAATCAGGAACAATCAATAGATGGGTATAGTATCCTGTTTGATAATAACCCCAACCCTATGTGGATATACGAGAGGGTAACGTTTCGTATATTAAAAATTAATAATGCGGCACTAAAGACCTACGGCTATTCGGAAAATGAATTTCTCGCTATGAGCGTTATGGATGTGGTTCAGGAATCGGAAAGGGAAAGGCTTGGTGTTGTTCTTGAGCAACATATTACTAACAATATAAATGTAGGTTTTAAGCATTCGGGGGTATGGAAGCATATAGATAAAACCGGTAACATTATTTTTGCCGATATAAATGGTGATAACATACAATACAAGAACCGTTTGTGCCGCATAGTGGTAGCTACCAATGTTACTGAAAAAATACGCTCGCAGGAAGATTTGAAACTGCGCGAACAATTTTTGAACTCGCTCATCGATTCGCAAACCAATTTCCTGGTGCGGATTGATATCAATGGCGATCACACGTATGTAAACAAGCAGTTCCTGAAAACATTTGATTACACTCCAGATGAGATCATAGGGAAGCACTTTACCAAAACATCTGTATTTGAGGAGGAAGAATTATGCCGCAATGCATTTGATTATTGTATAAACCACCCGGGCGAAGTGATCAGGATCTCGCCCAAAAAAGTTGGTAAAAAAGGCGATATACATGATACCGAATGGGAGTTTATTGCCATTACTAATGAAAGTGGTGCAGTTATAGGGGTGCAGGGAATTGGGCAGGATGTAAGTGAACGCAATAATGCCCAAAAGGAGATAGTTTGGACGAAAAACAACCTTGAAGCGCTAATGAATAATACAGAGGATCTTATATGGTCGATAGACAGGGATAACAGATACCTGTACATGAACCAGGCTTTTAAGGATACCTATTTTAAACTTACCGGTACTACCCCTGTTAAGGGTGGCAGTATTTATCATGAAAGCGGTTTGGGTGATGACGATCTTGAAAAATGGGATAAATTATACAGACCTGCTTTTAACGGAACCCGTTATGTTTTTATTGATGAAACCGTTGATCGTAATACCAATGAATTGATATATGCCGAAGTGAGTTTTAACCCTATCTATAATGCCGAAGGCGAAATTACCGGGGTTGGCTGTTTTGCCCGCAATATAACCGAGCGGATAAAGAATAACAAAGCCATCTCCGATCAAAACGAGCGATTGCAAAACATTGCCTCTATCAGTTCGCATGAATTGCGCAAGCCGGTGGCAACCATGCTGGGGCTGATCAACATTATTGATAAGGAAGATTTTTATAACCCGGAGAACAAACAGATCATAGAGCACCTGCTAACCGTGGGCTGCGAAATTGATGATGTTATCCGCTTAATTGTGGATAGTTCGTTTACTTCTAACCTGCCGGATAACTAATAATTATCAGCATTAAGCCCCTGTAGCCGGTATACATTTACATTAGGTGAGTTACCGTTGATCTGCTTTATTACACCAAGGGCTTCCGAGGTGTCAAACCTGTCGTAATAAATTATGGTAACATTGCCGACCGCTTTTAATTTGCCGATATTATCAAAACCATGGTATACATCGTAATAAGTTATTTTGTTGCTCCCTATTGACTTTAGTTTGCCATGGTTATCGGTGCCATCAAACCTGTCATAATAAGTAAAAACTATTTTCCCTATTGATTTTAGCTTGCCGATGTTATCAGGGCCATCGTATTGATCATAATAGGTAACGGCTATATCCCCGATAGATTTTAGTTTGCCTATATTATCAGGGCCATCGAACTGATCGTAATAAGTATAGGCTATATCGCTGCCGGGTGTGCCGCCAATAGCAGGGTCGATAATTATTTTGCCGCGCATACTTACACATATATTGGTGTTATTGGCAACTATATCTACCGAACTAACAGTTGCCTTATTGTTTGAGGCATAAATGTTTATTTTATAACGGCCCTGAGCGTTGCTGATATAGGTTACACTAAATATTAATGCCAGCAGGATGAAAAGTTTGCGTATCATTTTTTTGAGTTTTAGGTTGATGGACTCAGTTATTAAGGTCAATTATAAAAATTGGAGTGTAATAATTATACAAGGTTTAGTGGATGATTTAAAGATTTGTTCGGGTAGTATTATCAATGTTCGAAAAAGGGCTTTCTAAAATTTGCGCGTAGGATCACCCTGAGGCACTCGAAGGGTAAGCGTAAAGGCCATTGCCCACATGCTTCGAGCGCCTCAGCATGACCTCTTATTAAAATTCCGTCCATAAAATGAGGTATATCACCCACACATTTCCCAAATCTTAACCGCCTCAACCGCTTCCTTCACATCATGCACCCGCAAAATATTAGCGCCTTTGGTAAGGGCTATGGTATTTAAGGCTGTGGTGCCATTCAACGCTTCGGCAGCGGTGATGCCCAGCGTTTTGTAGATCATATTTTTGCGCGATATACCTACTAACACAGGTAATTGCAATGCATTAAAATCCTGCAGGCGGTTCATCAAAGTATAGCTGTGCTCTGCTCTTTTAGCAAAGCCGAAGCCGGGGTCCAGGATCACATCCTTTACACCGAGTTGTTTCAGCTGGTGGTACTTATCCGTAAAATAATCAAATACCTCGTTAAACACATCCTCATATTGCGCCAGTTGGTTCATGTTTTGGGGTGTGCCTTTCATGTGCATTAAAATGTAAGGCACCTGTAAGCGAGCCACGGTAGCAAACATATCTGTATCTAGTTCACCTCCGCCAATATCATTAATGATGTGCGCCCCTACTTTTATAGCCGCTTCGGCTACCTGCGCGCGGAAGGTATCTATCGACAGAACAGCAGCCGGAAATGCTTTTGTAATGGCCTCAACTACAGGCAGCAGTCGATCCAGTTCTTCCTGTATGGAAATATCCTCAGCGCCGGGCCTTGATGAGTAAGCGCCGATATCTAAAAAATCAGCGCCATCAGTAAGCATTTTTTCAGCCTGTTGCAGGGCCGAACTGATATCTTGCTTGCGGCTACCGGCATAAAATGAATCGGGCGTGAGGTTAATTATACCCATTACTTTGGGCGTACTTAAATCTATGAGTTTACCGCCTGCATTCAGGGTTGCCTTTTTCTGAAAAAACGTATCTTTAGCCACTGAATTTTTTGTTGATGTTTGAAAATACAGATTGTAAAGTTAATCCAACTTTATAATTGATTGATAAATAAATTCGAAAGTGCGAAACCTTAGTAAAGGCGCAATATGGGATTGGATATTTAGCCCTGCACCGCATTTAATAAAAAGTAGTCCAACATTATTTTTTATAGGAGGATTATTTTTGAATAACACATCAACCGAATACGACGCAGTAATTAACACCTGTAAAGGGCTGTTTATAAAAAAAACCCACGACTACGGCACTGCCTGGCGCATACTTCGCCCGGCATCAATAACCGACCAGATCTTTATCAAGGCGCAGCGCATCCGCACGCTTGAGGAAAAAAAGATATCGAAAGTTGGCGAAGATATTACCAGCGAATATATCGGCATTATAAATTATTGCGTTATGGCTATGCTGCAGCTGGAATGCGGCCCCGAAACACCTGTTGAAATTCCTGCTGATGAAGTAGGTAAACTGTACGACGAAAAAGTACAGGAAACAAAAGACCTGATGCTGGCCAAAAATCATGATTACGGCGAGGCCTGGCGCGACATGCGCATCAGTTCATTAACTGATCTGATTTTAATGAAGATACTGCGTGTAAAACAGATTGAAGATAACAAAGGGCTCACACTGGCATCGGAAGGCATAAAAGCCAACTACCAGGATATGCTGAACTATGCTGTTTTCGCGTTAATAAAGCTAAACCCCTAATCGCCCCCGGAAGGCTGATTGATATGGCAAAAAGAAGAACGAAACAAAAATATGCAGCTGCCCCGGCATGGGTGTGGATGCCCAGGTTGCTGGTTGGCCTGCTTTTTATTTTTTCAGGCCTGATAAAAGCCAATGACCCGCTTGGTTTTTCCTACAAATTGCAGGAGTACTTTGAGGTGTTCCACATCACTTTTTTAGATGGGCTGGCGTTATCTATGGCTGTGTTTTTATGCGCTATGGAAATGATACTGGGTTTTGCCCTGCTTATTGGCGTACGCGGCAAACAGGTAGCCTGGGGCTTATTGCTCATCATCATCTTTTTCGCGTTCCTTACTTTTTACTCCGCATACTTTAAAGTGGTGCAAACCTGCGGCTGCTTTGGCGATGCTATTGTGCTTACCCCATGGCAGTCTTTCAGTAAAGATTTGGTTTTGCTATTGCTGATATTATTGTTGTTTAAGCATCGCTTAGGTATTCGCCCAATATTTTCGCCTAAAACAAGCGACCGGCTTTTAGTGGCTGCCATGATAGTATCGGTTGGCGTAGGCTTATATACCTATAACTTTTTGCCGGTGTTGGATTTTCTGCCCTATAAAGTTGGTGCAAATATTCCTGCCGAAATGAAAACCCCGCCGGGTGCGCAGCCTGATGAGTTTGAGCAAACCTATCATCTGCAAAATAAGTCAACGCATGCTACCAAAACCATGACGGATAAGGAGTACATCAAAAGCAATATCTGGAAGGATAATAACTGGCAGATAGTTGGTCAGCCAGAATCGAAACTGGTAAAGAAAGGCTTTACCCCAAAGATACAGGACCTTACTATTAACGATGCACAACGGAATGATTATACCAGTGAACTGCTGAGCAATCCATATTACAGCCTGGTTATAGTAGCGTGGGATTTAAATGATGCTGATGAAGAGGCTATTAACCGCATAAATGCTATGGCTTTAGATCTTACCCGTAATTATAATATACGTACCATATTACTCACTTCGTCACCATCGCATAGTGCCGAAGCATACGCCAAACAGCACCATTTGGTAAGCGAAATATTTTATGTTGATGAAGTGCCGCTTAAAGAAATGGTACGCGCCAACCCGGGTGTGCTGCTGTTAAAAAATGGTGTTATAGTTAACAAATGGCATTATCACTCATTGCCAAAGTATGATGATTTGGTAAAACAATATTTGCAGAAACAATAACATGGGCCTGATATTTTTTGTAGGATTTATGGGTTGCGGCAAAACTACCTGGAGCCGAAAGCTTGCCGCTAAACTGGGCTATGAATTTATCGACCTCGACCACGTACTGGAAGAACAGGCAGGCATGAGTATTGCCGAATATTTCTCAAGTTTTGGCGAAGAATCATTCCGCGAGTTGGAATCGGCAGTGTTAAAGCAAACTAAATATCCTGAAAATGCGGTGGTATCCACAGGCGGTGGCCTGCCCTGCTTTTTTGATAATATGGATTGGATGAACGCCAATGGTAAAACGGTTTATATAAAACTATCGCCCAAAACCCTTGCCGACAGGCTGGAGAATGGCAAAGCCAAACGCCCCCTGCTGCGCGATAAGCATGGCGATGAGTTGATAGCCTTTATAACCGATAAACTGGCCGAGCGTGAGGGTTTCTATCTCAATGCCGCACTTATAGCCGATGGGCTGCATATGAGCCCGGAGTATCTGGAAGAACTGGTAAGCGATAAATAGGTTTGTTATTGCTGATCCGCCTGAAGTGGATTGGCAACCCCGTATCTTGCAGCAAACGCGAGTGGGATTACCTCGTAGTTTCTCATCGGGGTTACAATATTCCATCTAAAATAATTTCCCTGAAAACTATCGGCCAATTGCATTGTTGAACTCTTTATGGACCACAATGTATATTTACTAGCCACCGACCCGAAGAACTCTTGCAGGGATGTTATCCACTCAAGGGATACCGCCTTAAAGATCAGAGTTTTTTGTTTAAGTGATGAGCGATTCAGTCCACATGAGAACGAGATACAGCTGTATGGTTATGCTAATAGTAAATTATATGCTTTTGAAACCATTAACATTATAGCAGAAGACGCGCTTGATGTAGTAGGTGCCATACAATGGTATGCCGATTATATAGGTTTCCCGGAAATGGAAATCCTCCCCGATGACCCCCGCCCCGGCCAAAATATAGCCATGTGAGCATATTTTAGCCATAGTGATGAATTTTAATTCGCTTAAAATCAAACCCATATAAAAAAGTTAAAATATTTTTTGAACAATAGGCTAATGCTCCTATATTTGCAGTCCCAAAACAAAGGGAACAAAATAAGGGAGTTTAGCTCAGCTGGTTCAGAGCATCTGCCTTACAAGCAGAGGGTCACTGGTTCGAACCCAGTAACTCCCACAAAGCCTAACAGAAATGTTAGGCTTTTTTTGTTTATGTATTTGTCGCGTCCTGAAATAAGTTGACTTATTATGAAAAAACTATAAAAGCTGAACTTCAGGCGCGGTCAGTGAGATTGCAGTTTCGCCTTTAAGTTGCAGGTTGCCCAACCAAGTACTATTGACGCATTGTTTATTCCCGACAAAGCGTTACATTCTTAATATTCAACTCCATAAATAAACACTACTGTTGTGTTATTTATATTGAAATGGTTATTAATTTACGCTGCTGTTTATATTTGCATACTTCAGCCTAAACTGCATGCGGAAATCTTTACTAATAGTTTTATTTAACTTCTTTATTATAGCCTGTTCATGGGCACAATCTGACCAAACTGTAGTTAGTGGAACTAGTACTTCTGCTGTGAATTTTACTGGTGCCGGCTGTAGTTATACCTGGACAAATAGTAACCCATCCATCGGCTTACCTGCAAGCGGCACAGGAAATATACCTGCATTTACTGCGGTGAACACCGGGAGCACCTCGGTTACGGCAACCATTACAGCCACACCTTCACCCGGCAGCTTTGCCTATATCTCATCCAGTGGCAGCGATAACATCACAGTTATAAATACCAATACACAAACTTATGCTGGAAGTGTTGATGCCGGAGGGGAGCCTACATGTATTGCCGTAAGTCCTGATGGTACGCGTGCGTTTATTACTACTTCCATAACCAGCGGAGAAGTTATAAATACGGCAGAAAATACCGTAGTAGGTAGTTTTCCCACAGGAAAAAATCCCTGGGGAATAGCTGTCAGTCCCGATGGCACTAAAATCTATGTGGCAAATCAAAGCGATAATACGGTTTCAGTTATCGATGAATCAACGCTTTCGCTAATTGCTACTATTAATGTTGGAACAAATCCTTATTGTATTACAGTTAGCCCCAATGGGAAAATTGTAGCGGTTAGTAATCTTGCAGGAGGTTCGGTTACTGAGATCAGCACAGCAACAAATAAAGTAATAGCTACCCTGAACACAGGCTCCTACCCTGCGGGCCTGGCTTTTACACCCGATGGCTCCAGACTATATGTAGCTAACACGCTGGGAGCTAGTGTTACCGTATTTAATACAGCTAATAATACAGTATTGTCAACTATTTCGGTTGGTTCACATCCTACGGGTGTGGTTGTTAATACCGATGGAAAAAGTGTATACGTTAACAATTCGGCTGATAACACTATGTCCGTAATCAGCACAACTACAAATACGGTTATGAATACTATACAGGTAGGCGGTTGTCCTGAAGGGATATCGGTTACGCCAGATGGTAAATATGTTTACGAGGTGAATTTGATCTCAAATGATGTTTGGATAATTGATACCAAAACCGGGCTTGTTAACCAAAAGATCGGAACATCAGTGAATCCATGGTCGTTTGGAAGTTTTATTACAAGTACTTCTAATTGTACCGGATCTCCGGTTACTTTTACCATAACCGTAAATCCTTCCGGAATACCTCCGGTCATCTCAGCAAGCGCGGTAACCGGCCATATCTCAGCCTGTGCCGGTACAGCATCATTTGGTACAAATATTCAGCAATTTACAGTATCGGGCACAAATCTGCAGTCAGCTATTACAGCAACCGCGCCTGCAGGTTTTGAGGTTTCGCTTAATGCGGCCAGTGGATACGGCTTCGATGTTATATTAACACAAACGGCCGGTGCGGTAAATAACACTACGGTATATGTCAGGTCTGCCGCCTCTGCCGCTGCCGGGAATATTTCGGGGAACGTAACTTTAAGTTCAACAGGCGCTGCTAACCAAACCGTAGCGGTAACGGGTGTTGTAAACACTTTGCCAACGGTTAGCAAGGTGGCCGACCAAGCTGTAACTAACGGTTCAGCAACTACTGCGGTAAACTTTGCAGGCGGTACAGGTAATACTACCTTCAATTGGGTTAATAATACGCCTGGCATTGGCTTACCTGCAACAGGTATTGGCAATATTGGCTCGTTTACAGCAGTAAATAACGGAGATACCCCGATAACCGCGACAATTACAGCTACCCCCGTATCGGAAGGATATGCATATATAACAAATGACGGACTAATCTCGGTGATCAACGTAGCGACGAATAAGGTGATATCCAATATAACGCCTCCTCACGACCCTTTCTGTGTATGTATAAGCCCTGATGGCAGCAAGGCGTATATCGGATGCAGCGACGGCTCATCAACCGTTACAGTTATAAATACCATTACTAATACAATCATGTCTACTATACATGTAAGTTCATCTGGCGAATCTACCGGTATAACAGTAAGCCCTGATGGTAACACGTTATATGTGGCAAACTATGTGGATGGTACCGTATCTGCGGTGAATATTGCAACCGGGGCAGTTACAGTGATCCACGTTGGTCCAAATCCTTATGCCATAGCTATCACCCCCGATGGAAGCAAAGTTTACGTGGGTTACACATATGGTAATTATATATCAGTGATCAATACGGCAACTAACACCGTTGCAGCCAATATAACTGTGGGCACTTCACCCACGGATGTGGTTGTTAGCCCGGATGGCAGCAAGGTATATGTGCCGGTTTCAAGCACAAATAGTATAGCCGTTATTGATCCGGCAACTAATAACGTTATAAAAACTATCTCTATAGGTGCCACCCCGGTTGTAATGGTTTTAAGCCCTGATGGCAGCACGGCTTATGTTGCTACAATTTCAACCAGTAGCTATCCGTATCCAAGCAGTGTTTTAGTAGTTAACATGGCTACTGACAAGGTAATAGCCACAATGCCGGTTGGTGCAGCTTCCAATGGGATAAGTATAACCCCTGACGGGAGTTTTGTATATGTAGTTAATACTGAAACAAATGATGTTGCGGTAATTAATACTTTAACCAACAAAGTTGTAACCAAAGTTAATGTGGGGAATAGCCCCATATCGCTGGGTAATTTTATTACTCCTGGTACAGGTTGCTCCGGAACTCCAACTACTTTTACCATTACTGTAAACCCTACGCCAAAGCCAACAATAACAGCAGGCAATGTTTCAGGCAGTATTTCATCTTGTGTTGGTACGGCTTCAGTAAGCCCAAACATTCAGCAGTTCACAGTTTCAGGTAGTTTGTTAACAACAGATATTACCGCTACCGCCCCCGTTGGTTTTGAATTATCGCTTAATGAAACGAGCGATTACAGCAATAGCCTCACACTTACTCAAACGGGTGGAACGATAAATTCTACAGTTGTTTATGTAAGATCTTCGGCATCAGCTAATGCCGGTAATATTTCTGGCAATGTAGTATTAAGTTCGGCAAGCGCAACAACACAAAATGTAGCTGTTACCGCCGCCATAGATGCTTTGCCGGTTATGAGTTCGCCGGGTAATCAAATATTTGTAAACGGGACAGAATCCAATTCAATTACTTTTTCGGGCACAGATGCTGCTACTTATAAGTGGACAAATAATACGCCCGGCATAGGCCTGCCGGCTAGCGGCGAAGGTAATATTGCTCCTTTTGCCGCTGTAAGCAATGCGAGCACACCTGTTACAGCAACAATTACAGTTACCCCTTTTAATAGTTTGGGTTGCAGCGGTACGCCTGTTAGCTTTACTATTACAATTACACAACCTGCCTTAAATATTACCGGTAATTTAACACCGCTTACAACCGTTTATGGCACACCATCAACTGCAGAAAGTTTTACAGTATCAGGCTTAAACATTACTTCTGGTACTTTGATTACCCCGCCCACGGGTTTTGAACTTAGTTTAGATGGCAATAATTTTAGTAAAACATTAACTGCGGGCAGCATGCCGGTTACAGTTTTTATACGTTTGGCCGCTACAACACCTGTAGGTGATTATACAGGTAATATTGTATGCAGTAATATCAACACCGCCAGCGTAAAATTACTTATGCCAAATAGTACTGTAACGCCTGCCCCGCTAACCATTAAGGCAGATGATAAAGTGAGGGTATATGGCACCGATAACCCGCTTTTAACCGTTACTTACAGCGGTTTTGTAAATAAAGATAACGCAGCGGTACTTGATCCGCAGGTAGCGGTAAGTACTAATGCAACCGCGGCATCGGCAGTTGGCCAATACCCTATAATAGCGTATGGAGCAGGGGCTGCTAACTATACTTTTATTTATTTGCCAGGTACGCTTACCATTCAATCGTTATTATTAGTTATTCCAAACACTTTTACGCCAAATGGAGATGGTGTTAACGATACCTGGAATATTAAAAATATGGACAACTACCCCAACTCTTCAGTTAATATTTTTAACCGTTGGGGCCAAAAGCTTTATACTTCTATAGGTTACCCTATCCCCTGGGACGGTAAATATAATGGCAGTACATTACCAGCCGGTACTTATTACTATATTATTGACCCGAAAAATGGCCATGGTGTTATTTCTGGCTGGGTAGCTATCATCAGGTAAACAGGTTGCTTTTTCAATCAATAAGTGCTGATATCGGGTTGCATATAGCTATACTGGTAACGGTATCGGTTTTAAGTCAAATAATAAGTCCTGTTCATTTCATTCAATTATATACTCACGCATACGCTTCGTAAAATATGTACTAAATTCCACTTTAGTTAGTTCTCTGATTAATTAATTGCCTGGGCCCATGATTTTATCTTTCAGGAAAGGATTGAAAAATATTTCCATAGCTAAAAAGTTATATTTTACCGTTGGTATAATGGCTGCATTGGTAATAATTGAACTTTTTACCCTGTATTTTGCTGTTACTACCCTCTCTGCTGTCAGATCATTTGTTGCCGGTGAAGGCATGTGGTCGAAAGCCGAAAAGGATGCCGCCGCCGCTTTAGATCAATACGCCCGTACACACAGCGAGACAGATTACAATGCTTTTAAACAATATTTGAAAGTTCCACTGGGTGATAGAAATGCACGCCTGGCGCTGCTAACCCCGCACCCCGACCTGGAAAAAGCCAGGCAAGGCTTGCTTGACGGCCGTAATCACCCGGATGATATTGACGGGATGATCAGGCTGGTACTGCGTTTTCATAACATCTCCTATATAAACAAGGCATTCACATTATGGGCAAATGCCGAGCCTGTTATAGGCCAGCTAACCAAAATAAGCGAAGAACTCCATCGTAAAATTAATAGCGGTGCTTCGCAAAAAGACATTGACGCTTCACTGCAAAATATACAACTGCTCAATAAACAGCTTACCAATATGGAGGATGGCTTCTCCTACACACTTGGCGAAGGAGCACGCTGGCTGGAAGGCCTGGTGCTTAAAATACTGCTTACGCTCTCAGTAACTATTGGTACTACCAGTATTTTAATAACCATATCGGTAAATAATGGTATTGAAAAAGGGTTAAAAGCAATTATTAAAGGTGCAAAGCTTATTGGTAATGGCGATTTAACAAACAGGGTGAAAGTTTATTCGCGCGATGAAATAGGATTGCTTGCCGGTGCCTTTAATCAAATGACGGATAAGCTTGAACAAAACAGCGAGGAAATAATACGGCAGGAAGAAAGTTTGAAACAGGAAAAAGAAAGGGTATTGGCATCGGAAAAAGTAAAACAGCTTTTTTTAATGAATATGAGCCACGAAATAAGAACCCCAATGAACGTGGTGCTTGGTTTTGCCAATCTTTTACAGGATTCATTAATTGATAAGGAACAATTAGAGTACACCAGTATGCTGATAAAGGCCGGTAATGAATTATTAGGAGTTTTAAACGATATACTTGATTTTTCAAAAATCGAATCGGGGGATATTGTGCTGGAAACCCACCCCTTTAACCTTAACGAGATGATCTATGCTATATTGGCTGATATAGAAGCACAGGCAATAGTTAAGAATATCCGGTTAAACTGTTTTATTGATAACCAGGTGCCCGAAGTTATCTGGGGCGATAAGGGCCGTTTAAAACAAATATTGATGAAGCTGCTTTCAAATGCCATAAAATTTACCGAACGGGGCGAAGTGATGGTGAATATTTGCTGTGTTGCAGATTACCCTGAATATATAGAACTGGAGTTTAGCATTAAAGATACCGGGATTGGAATTCCTGTTGAAAAGCAGGAAAAAATATTTGATTATTTTGAACAGGGATCTGTAGGTGCCGGGCGTAAATTTGGCGGTACGGGCCTGGGCCTAAGCATTGTAAAACAACTGGTGAAATTGCTTGACGGAAACATACGCGTTAACAGTACCCCCGGAAAAGGTTCAGAGTTTCATTTCAGGCTGGCGTTCCTGAAATTTAATAATCAACAGGGGCGCGACAAGCCTAAGATAATAAATACAATAAATAACGATGAGCAGCTTATTGCGCTAAAGCCAAAGGTTTTAATTGTTGATGATAACCCCATGAACCGGATGCTGGTTGTTAAAATATTACAGAAAAAAGGGTTTGAAACCGGCACGGCCGAAAACGGAAAAATAGCCGTATTTAAGGTACGGAACCAAAATTACGATGTGGTGCTAATGGACCTGCAAATGCCCGAAATGGATGGGTATGAAGCTACAAGGCAAATAAGGGAATGGAAAAACGATAAAAGAAACATACCCATAATAGCCATGACCGCGCATACCATGCCGGGCGAAATGGAAAAATGCTTTGAAATAGGTATGGATGATTTTATCCCGAAACCATTTTCGTCAGAGATCCTTTTTGAAAAAATTTATGCCTTGTTGCTGTTAAATAAGGATTAAGGGACCGCGCTCCATTTGTTCAAGCGGTATTTAATAAGCTGTTCAATTAACCTTCCTGTAGTATGTTGTAACACTCTTAAAAATAAGGCGTCTTATCAATATGCCTTTTTACGCTGAATACCTGGTCCGCAGCCCGCTTTCGGGCTTTGTTAAAAAACTGTGGACACTTGATAATTTCAATAGCCGACTGGAAACGGGCGAGCGAACTGTATTGCCTAATGGCTGTTTTACCATCGCCTTTATTACCGGCGAGGGTATACAGGTAAAAACACGGCTTACGGATACGCTGCTTACCCCCGGTGTTTATTTTGTTGGGCAGCTTACAGAAGCCATCAGCGTAAACCTGCTCCCGCACACTAAAGCCATAATGGTACAGCTTTTCGCCTGGTCGCCGGCGCATTTCGGTACGGCTCTAATGTCGGCTTATACCGATCGGGTGCTGCCGCTCACAGACCCTATGATCAATGTTGATGCGCTTAATAACCCTGCAGTAGCCCTGGCTGTACATAAGGCTTTTGCAGGCCGTTTTCGGCACAATAAAAATACTTTTCTGATACAACAGGCCTGCCTCCTGTTGGCTGGCGTAGGCGGAGCCCTTACCGTTGGCGAACTTGCCGCGAAACTCGGTTGCTCAGAAAGGCAATTGCAAAAACAGTTTAAACAACATGTGGGGTTGAGCCCTAAAGCGTTTGCTATCATTCTCCGGCTGCGAAATGCTGTTGATGATATCGCTTATCCCCGGCAGGCTCATGTACTGCTTACCAGCCTCGCACTTGAGAATAATTTTTACGATCAGGCGCACTTCATCAATACCTTTCAATCAATTATCGGGGTATCACCAGCCAAGTTCGATAAAAAGGCCTATCTGCTGGCTTTCAAAAAATAAATACTGTTCGGGTTTTTCCAATTTATGCCGAGGGTACCCGGCTAATTTTGCACAGCACTGAAAAATTTTGGTTATGCTTTAGTGTTAATGAGTAGCCCCTTGCCAGGCAGGGGGCTTTTTTGTTGTGCTATAGTCGGAGACTATGTGCATAGGGGTTCGATGTCAGAGACATCGAACAGCGGATTTGAGTGTAATGGGGATTGTTTAGTTTGGTGTTGCTTGTTTTTTCCTGTAAAGCTTCCCAGCTTTTAATCTTACAGGATTCTTTTTATCCAGCACGTTAAAATACAGGTAAAACTTACGTGCCAGCCCTTGTTCACTGTCGCTGATTACAAAAACATAGGTTGAATTGTCTTTCCAATAGGTGTCATCAAATTCATATCGATTAGAATCATCAGGATCGATGAGGTAAAATTTCCCTGTGATTTCTTTTCCGTTTCTCGAAAAAGTATAATTTAAATCAACAGTACATGAACTATATGAAAATGAAAACAGTTGTGCCGACGATTTGCCATCAACAAGCCAAAAGTCCAAATCGTTGTATGTAGCGGCCCCGCACATGCCCGGGGAATGGCCACTTGTTGCATCCTCTAACAATAAAATAAGAGAGGAGTTTTTTTGAATACGATAATCCGGTTTTAAATCAATTTTATCCCATTCATCATTATTAAAAGCCGTTAGCGTTTGTGTTCCGATACGGTATTGTTTGGTTAATGTTGGCTGAATAAGGCCTCCGTATTCTTCCTCATAGCCTTCAATAGCTTCTGCTTTTATAGTGTATTTGCCTGCCTTATAATTATGACGTGCTAAGGTTTTAGTAAGCGACTTTATTGATGGGCAATAATAAGAGGTGTCGTTTAACAACACAAAGGAGGTATCCTTATATTGATAGGCACCCGATTCAACCGTTAAAAAAGGAGATGCGGAATTGTTGTTATCGTCATCATCCTGCTTGTTGTAAATGTTTAAAAATCTAAGCTTATTTGCTAAAGTATCGTATTTTAAGAAGGGCCTCGGGTATTTTTTGCCCTGCCTTATATCTGAGGTAAAACCGAATGAGTTGGTGTCTGAAACTGCTGTAGTAGTTATGGTAGTTCCACTGCTATCAGCAGGCATCGTATCAGCCATATCGGTATTATCAGTGTTATCTGGTGGGCTGCTCGGCGGAAAGTTTACTTCGACCAGTGAATCTTTTTTTAACCTGAGTACAACGGCAGCATAGCTGATTCTTTTAATGTGGTTAAAATCAGTGTCATTTGGCAGGCTAGCCAGGTTATTAAAATCTTTTAGCCAATCATGCTCATAATCGGGCTTATCTTCGGTTTTCGAAAGTAAAAACAGATAGGACGGTTCTTTACCGGGCAGCCGGTAAATTTTGTTTAGCTTATAATTTGCCAGATCGGTATAATCAAAACGCTGTTCAACTAATTTGCCATGATAAAAATATTGTAGGGTAGTGATAAAAGTATCGGGTGCTGCGGTAAGTTGTGTTGCTTTTAATGAGCCATCGGCACAATATAAAACCTTTCCACCTACCCATGTATGGGTGATCTGGTTTGTATCCTTATGCGTAACCGGTTTATTCACGTTTATTATTGATTGTGCTATCCAGGCCGAATCCTTTTTTGCATCAGACTTTAAAACGCCTTTTTGCCCGAATACTTCAGGAGTTAAAAAAAGTAAAAGTGCTATCAGGTTCAGTAGTTTAAGCAAGCCGGGTTTTTTCATTTTCGGGTGTATAGTTACGAATATTTCTATCCTTTTTGATATCACACCCTTAATTTTTTTACGGTTCACCGATGCCCGAAGTATATATAATTAGGGGTAAATATGCACCCACCGTTGTCTGAAATCTCTGACTTCGGACGAATATGCCTGTAATCTCCGACTACACTACTGTTTCCGGGTAGCGATAAAAGCCTTAACCGCATCACCCGCAACCTGAAAGTAAGCCGGGCCTGCAAGTGTAGTTATGCTTATCATGGGCTGGAAAGAGGTGAGCGAATGATCCCTCAGAAATATTTCCGTTTCATAAGCCTCTATCGCGCCTTTAATAACATTTACGGCAACTGCACCAGTAGGCGAATCAATGCCCGCATCCTTCAAATCGCTGGCGTGCGAATAGCTGGTAACACCTAACCGCAAGGCTTCGCGCATTTCTATGCGGCCGACATTCGTCATCAGGTCTGCGTTAAATTTGTTCCGGTCGCCAAGGCCGATAATGAGTAATTTTTTTGCAGGCATGCTGCCCTCCGGCGGGGTAATTAATAATGTTTCCAGTGCATGGCCCGCAAACCGGCCGCTTTTGCGTAGTTCGGTAAGTAAGCCTTTTAAGGCATCATCAACGTGTACCAATCCGTTAACATTACGCGGCAATGCGGGCGGCGAATTAAAGATATCGCCTTCGGTATATTCAAAAACGCAAATAAACTGTAAGTCTGTTTGCTGGGTAGAGGGTGACTGAACAGCCGCCGCTATGGTTACCCCATCCAGCTGCCCCAATATTGTTGTTGTGCCCACGGCGGGTAAAGGCTGTGCCGGAGTTTGCGCATAGCAAACTGTAAAACCCATAGATATAATGGCAAGAGTGATAAACGATTGCCTGAATAGCTGTTGCAGCGTGTTGCTTGTTGTTGTTTTAGCGTGGTCCATAAGTTTTGGGGTTTGATAAAACAAATTTCAGCAAAAAAGCAGGGATAAAAAGATGATGTAGGTTAAGAAATGACGAATAACTTTAAAAAAATATTTACGCCAGCAGGAGGTAAGTGCTTTTATTTAAAGCGTTTCCACATAGTTGCTGATAAATTTTGCCAGCTGTTCCTGCTCGGTTACGCTGAATATGTTGCCATCGTAGATCCAGTAACCCTCAGCATCAAAAAGTATCCTGCCTAAATAATCGGGGTGCTCATAGGCCACAAATAATTCATAACTCAATACTTGCCCTTCGGTTTTCATGGCGGGGATGATCCGCACTACCTCATCCGGGCCGCTTTTGCGTTTTACCCAGGCTTTGGCCTCTTTAAATAAATAAGTATTGTTCATAACAACTCCCGCACAAACTATGAACACAAAAATGGAAAAATATATTATGATTTTCGTATAAAATACTAAAAAAATTAGTATATAATTACCTTACCCCAACCCAATCATCAGTTTTAAACGGCGATGCAGGCAAACCGACCCCATTATACAAGTTACAGGTTGGAAAATTTGCCCACCCATAACGTACTGCCACCGGACTAGCAACATCTGCACTGCTAACAATTACTTTATTGCCTTTTATTATGGCTTGCGCTGGGTGGAATATCTTATCCGCGCCAGCAATAGTAAAGCCTTTCAGCGTATCGCCCTTGGCAACTAAACCATTATTGGTATAGTTAAATGATAGCTGTATTTTATTACCCTCTATTTTTTGCGATTGATAGATGGGGCCAGAGTATGCAATTGATTCGCCATACGTTTTCGCCCTCGCCACCAAAGCCAGCCTGCGGCCAACCTCCTGTTTGTTTTGCGGATGGATACGGTACTGATCGCCAATATCAATAGTTACGGCCATGCCGGTATTAGGTACCGATAAAGTTTTAAGCTGGGCATAACGTAACGCAGGCCAATCGGCAACCAGGGGTTGATCTGTTGCGCCATAGTTGGCTATCTGTACAAAATAGAACGGAAAGTTACCTTCGCCCCATTTTTGCCGCCAGTCGCTGATCATTAGGGGGAACAGTTGTTCGTACTGGTAGGGCCTATCGGCATTGCTTTCGCCCTGGTACCATATCACGCCTTTAATGGTGTAAGGCAGTATAGGGCTGATCATGGCGTTATAGATAAGAGTTGGCCTGTTAGGACTGTTACCGTTTGTAGGCGGCTGCGGTAATTGTTTCAGTTCTGTAGCTAAATGATAGTTCCAGTTACCTGCCAGATCGATCTTTGCCGAAGTATCACCCACCACCGATAAGGTCATCGGCCCTTTGTTTATACCACCCAGACCGCCATTATCAAAAACCCTGATGGCAATAGTATTGTCTCCAGCCTTTAACAGTTTGGCGGGGATAGTATAGCTTCGTTTAAAAATAAATAGTTCGGTATGGCCGACCTCGGAGCCGTTAAAAAATGAGTCATCGTAATCATCAATACCGCCGATATCCAATTTAAGATCCTTACCTGCCCATGTTGCGGGTAATTTAACCGTTTTTCGGAACCATACGGTACCATCATAGTTAGGCAGGCCCGCTTGTTCCCAATAAGTGGGTACCACCATCTGCTGCCAGGCCGAATCATCAAACTCCGGCATCGCCCACAACAATTTACCGTTTTGGTAAGCCGGGTCTTTTGTGTTGATATTGTTCAGCCACGCGCGTACATCATCCTGATATTTGGCATCCAGTTTTTCCTGTGTCAAGCCACCTTCTGCTGCCTGTACAAACGGAGCGAAAGCGGGCATGGTTTTTAAAGCATCACCGCTGGTCCACGCCTCGGCAACAGTGCCGCCCCAGGTGCTATTGATAATGCCTATAGGGATGTGTTTATCATCATATAAATTCTTCGCGAAAAAATAAGCCACTGCCGAAAATTCACGCACGGTTTGCGGGTTGCAAATGTTCCAGCCCCATTTTACCGGCACATCGGTACGTGGCTGAAAGCTGGTTTTATTATCTATCTTCAGCATCCGTATTTCAGGATAATTGGCCGCATCGGCCAGTTCTTTATCTATATTAAGCACACTGCCGTAAAAACCGGTCAGCTGCATCTCCATGTTCGATTGCCCCGAACATACCCATACCTCGCCTATTAAAATGTTGCTTAAAACGGTCTTTTCGCCATCATCAAAGGTAATGGTATATGGGCCGCCGTAACTCGGTGTAGCAATTTTGGTTTTCCAGTTACCATCGGCACCTGTAGCCACGGTGTATTGTTTATTGTTCCATGAGGTGATGACCGAAAAGCTTTTTCCCACTGTGCCGGTGCCCCAAATTGTCGCATTGGCTTTTTGCTGCAGTACCATATTATCGGTAAAGCAGGCAGCCGGTATTACTTTGGCTTGCGCCGAACGGGTAAACAAGAACAAAAGTATGGTGCAAAATACAATAGCTTTAACCCGGCTACAATAAACCGGTTTAGCAATTTGGACAGATGGATAGGTAAATTGGTTCATGATGGTAAATGTAAAGGATTTTTTAATTAAAAGATAGTGGATTTTTTAATTAGATTTTAAGAATTGGGGAGGTTTTTTTTTACGTAGTAGGAGACTTCGGACAGCGAGTTCTTTATATGGTCGGAGACTTCGGGCAGCACTAATTTCTTACAGCGAATGAGATAATATTCCGTTTAAAAATGCGCAAAATATACGATTTGCTACACAACTGACGCTCTCAATTTATCCGATAGAAAATTAACCATAAGTTTACTTATCTAAACTTTAAAGCATGAAAAATCGAAACATTAATTTTCTTTTTGCTGTAGTAATCCTCCTGTCGATTGGTCAGAGTTGCCAAAAGGAGTTTGCAAAAAAGGCGTTAGTAACCCCTGACCCATATTACGTAACTATTTTAGCCGGAACCGATGATGGAGGTTTTAAGGATGGTACAGGGACTAATGCAAGATTTGGTGCACCGCACGGAATCACAGGTGCCGGCAACTATTTGTATGTTGTAGATGAAGGAAACAATGCGATCAGGAGGGTAACTATTAGTGATGGTACTGTTATCACCCTGGCTGGCGGCACGCAGGGCTTTGCGGATGGGCTTACTGTTAACGCCAAATTTAACGTTCCAATTGGTATAGCTATTGGCCCCGATGGCAATTTATACGTAACAGATTTTTATAATTACAAGATCAGAAAGATAACTCCCGCAGGCCTGGTAACTACATTTGCCGGATGTGATAGTGGTTATGTTAATGGCCCGGTAAAATCATCGGCAAGTACGCATATGGCAGAGTTTGGCAGGCTTGGAGCCATCGCCATAGCTAAAGACGGGACCATATTTGTGTATGATTATTCGGCTGCAAAGATCAGGAAGATCTCTACCGGCGGCATAGTGAGTGATTACGCCGGATCTACAATAGGCGATGCAGACGGCAGTGCTACTACCGCCAGGTTTAATGACATTGAAGGCATAGCCATTGCAGATGACGGAACCCTATATGTTGCCGATGCTACCAACAACAAAATTAAAAAGATAACCACAACAGGCATAGTTACTACCATAGCGGGTGGCACGTTTGGCTATAAAGACGGGCCAGTTGCTACCGCAGAATTTAAATACCCTTATGGCGTTGCGATAGCATCAGATGGATCACTTTATGTTACGGACGAGAGCAATCATTATATACGTAAAATTAGTACGGCAGGCATGGTAAGTACTGTAGCAGGTGTTGATCGCGGTTTGAGCGATGCCCCATCTACATCCGGACCGGGGAATGTTGCGCTACTCTTTTATCCTATTGATCCGGTAATACTGAATAACACATTATATTTTACCGAATCAAGTGAAGTAAGCAGTCTCACTTTGCCATAACAAGATTAAACAGTCAGCATAATCGCAGTATCTGAATTTAGTGTATTGAACTAAAATACCCCATATGAAATATTACATTGATAAACTACAAAAGGCATATAAACATGGTTTAGGCAAGGTGTTAGTAGGGCAGACTAAAAAAAGGGTATATTATTTATTATATGTTATATACCGCTTCGATAAATGGCATCTGTACAGACCCTTTGAAACCACCAATTACAAACAAATGATCGTTAAAATAATCGATCCGTTCCTGGAAAAAGATTCGACAGTGGTTGATGTTGGGTGCGGAACCGGCCAGATATTACGGCATATTGGCAAATCCCGTCGGATCGGTATTGATTTGGATAAACAAGCGCTACAATGCGGAGAATTACTGAATAGATTTATTAATCCACCCATTGAATATTTAGAAGGGAGCATAGGTACAGTATCAACATTAAACACGCCGGTTAAGGCTTTAATACTGACCAATTGGCTGCATGCTTACGACGATAATTGGATAACCGAAAACCTGGACCAATTATTCAAAAACACCATTGTTGAACATTGCCTTGTTGATGAGGTTGTTACCCAAAAGGACCGCATTAAAGATATTTTTTCAAAATTTGGAACAGCCACCATAATTGAAAATGATTGGCAGGACAAAAAAAATATCTTCCTTTTTAAAATCAATAATAACCCCACTGCTGTCGCGCAGGCCTGATATTATTTATTTCTTAATGTAAAAAAGGTATTCAGCCGTGTAGGGTTGTTCCAGCAACTGGCCTTTATGCTGTTTGTCGGCTGTGGCCGGGGCTTTGCCGCCCTGTGTATTGATCCTTTGGATAAAAACAACCGGGGTAAGATTCCCTGTTCCGCCCGGTGTGATCCCTTTTAATAATAACCACGGTATAGCTGTGTTATCGGGCGAGTTGGCCTGCTGTAATTTGGCACCGCTAATTGTTGAACCATCAGTACTTTCCCATGTAGGTTTTTTTGCCGGATTGAGATAATGTTTTCCAATTAATTTATGATAATCAGCGGCAGTGTATAAGTTGGCGCGCGGCTCCGAAAAGGTCCACACATATCGTGAGGTATCCGCCGGGTCCTGCGTGCAAACATAAACCTGTACGCCTTTAGCATAGGCATGTATGATCAGTTTGTAATCGTCAGTAACTTTTATAGCTGCCGGAACTTCCTGCGTTTGTGCAAACCCTGCGAAGGTGCAGGTCATCAGCAATAGAGACAAAATAGTACGGGTCATGTTTTTGCAGTTAGATTGTACGAAAATATAAAAAACAGGGCTTTTATGTAGCCGGAGACTACAGGCATAGTGGTCACGAAGTTCGGAAACTTCGGACAGCGTTTATAGCCTTTAAACCTACAGACCTATTAATTTTCTTCTGTGTATGATATTATCGATACAAGCCCCTACTGAATTTAAGAGTTGCGCTTCTAAATAGTCCTCGTTCCTTTGCATCCATTCATTGCCCATCTTAAATAACATCACTACTTTCCCGTCATCGAATTTGACCTTCCATACATGCCATGCCTTAAAATAGGCACTCGTGATATGCACCAGGTGTGCCGTGCCGTCTGCTAATTTCACTTTGTATTTCATGTTACAAATACGGCAAAACACGCTCCATATTGCCTGCTTTAACATTAATTAACGTTAAAGCTGATCACAGAATAGTCATATGTTGCCTGATTGAATAACGAGAAAAGTAAACAGATTTTATATGTAGTTGAAAGCTACAGACATATTGATCCGAAGTTGAGACTTCAGACACATGGACAGATAACGGTCACTATTGCCGGGAAATTTTATTTCGGCGGTATATGCAGACTACGGTACATAATCGTCCGAAATTTTTAAACTTCGGACGACTAGAGAGCCTTAAGAACAAGGCCTGTACTTTATTCCTCGTAATTTTCTATGGTGTCTGTTGAGCGCATTTCTGCCCTGTTTGGATTTTCACCGGCATCACGAAGTGCGCGCCTTTGGTGCAACAGGTCCCAGTACTGGTCGAGTTCTGATTTTACCTTGTGTAGTTCTTTGATGTCTTCGTCTGTTAAGTTTTCCTTTCCGTATAAATGCTCTTCCTTTTCAGTCAGTTTCTTTATGTGTGACATTACGGAGTTATCCTGGGTCTGATCTGCCATTGCAATAGATGTTTGTTTAATGTGTATGCAAGTTAGCTAATATTAAGCGGGTAATCAATGTTAAATTAGGGGTGGGAGGTGTGGTGGGAGAATATAAAAATAGCGGTCCAAAATCAGACTTCGGACAGCGGGGTAGTGGAAAATTGTCGTTTTATAATTCTTGATTACGGCACAATCTTTCAAACTTGGGATAATCGCAGTCTAGGTATCCTTTCTCATCAACAATTATTATATTATCGTTGTAGGCATCGGCAATAACTTGAATCATTGATGAAAGAGAACTAAATATATAATCAGGCTCTTGTCCAAATGTGTTTGTCCAAAATATTTTGCCGTAGTTACCCGTTTCGGTATTTAAATCTACCCAGTAGCAATTTCCAGCACCGTCTTCTAAAAATGGAAACAGTTTTTTCCCAACCTGGTAATCCTGTTCAGAGTTATAAAAAGCATCTTCAAATTCAATACTCATCTTATAATAAGATATTGCATCGCTTAGAGATAAAAAATTATGAATAGGTATAAGTCCTGTTAATCCACAAGGAGTTATGTTATCTATATCGGTTCCATCTGCAAATAAATAAAGTTCTTTTAATTCATCATTAAAAAAAAAGTTCAATGCAGTTTCTGCCGCTAATAAATCTTGTTGCGTTGCAGGTTGCCTTATTATATTAATGAAATGATACTTTAACTCTTTTTGCTTTTTAAGAATTTGCTTGAAATTACTCGAAATAGTATTCTTCATATTTATCTAAGGTCAGAATAATTACAGTCCCACCACTTGTCTAAGTTTAGCGCAGCGAACTTAGACCCATAATTAACAAAGCTTTCAGCTTGTCGAAGCAAGAAGGATTCCTGCAATATTTTAGGTCGAAGTTTTTAAACTTCGACCAGTAAAAGAGTATTTTTTATTTCAATCCATCCGGCTGAAAATCCAGCGAAACGGAATTCATGCAGAACCTTTTGTGCGTTGGCGCTGGACCATCATCAAATATATGCCCCAAGTGTGAGCCGCAGCGGGCGCAGATCACCTCGGTACGATCCATGCCGAAAGAATTATCAGCCCGGTAAATAACACTGTTCTTTCGTACCGGCTCAAAAAAGCTGGGCCAGCCGCAATCACTTGCAAACTTGGCATCCGAGCGGAACAGTTCATTACCGCATACGGCGCAGTAGTAAGTTCCTTTGGCGTTGCTGTTCCAGAATTTCCCGGTGAAGGGCCGCTCTGTGTTTTGCTCCCGGGCAACGGCATACAGGTCGGGTGGTAAGATCTTTTTCCATTCGGCATTGCTTACCTTTAAGGGTTTGGTGTCGGTGTTGGAATAATAGGGGTTATTCTCGTGCCCTTTGTCCGATTTTAGGTTTTGAGCGAAAGCACCTGTTACGGTACTTACTATGATAGCGAGGAATAAGAATGCTGATCTCATTTTAGTTTGTCTTTAAATACCTTTTTAAATTTATCCAGTTCGGGCTGTATCACATATTTGCAATACGGCTGGTTGCCGTTTTGATTGAAATAGTCCTGGTGATAATCCTCAGCCTTATAAAAAACAGTGTAAGGCGTTACCTGGGTTACAATTTTGCTTTTGTAGGCCTTTTCTTCGTTCAGTTTATTAATGTAATAATCGGCCTTTTGTTTTTGGAAGGCGCTGTGGTAAAAAATAGCTGAACGGTATTGTGTGCCTACATCATTGCCCTGGCGGTTAAGCTGGGTTGGGTCGTGTGCTACAAAAAAAGCGGCCAGTAACTCATCGTAAGTAATTACTGAGGGATCGTAAATAATATTACAGGCCTCGGCATGACCGGTTGTGCCAGTGCAAACCTGTTTGTAAGTAGGGTTGGCCACATGCCCGCCTGCAAAACCAGAAATCACCTTTTTTACACCCCTTAATTGCTGAAATTTTGCTTCGGTACACCAAAAGCAGCCGGTAGCAAAGGTAGCGGTATCAATGGTTGGTTTAGCATGAACTTTGCTTTTGTGCGATGGTGTTGCTGCAAACGCGGTAAGGCCTGCAGTTAGCAGTATGGTTAATAAATAAATTAGTTTTCTCATATAAATGTTAAGGACTGTGTTTGCTGGTATAAACGTAAAAAATGCACGCTTGTATTTGCGAAGTACGCTCCAATTATAGCAAAAGTGATGTTTATACCCAATTGTGATGTTAGGCTGACAAATTCAAGATTGTCGGCCTGCAAAGGTTAAGATTAATTACCTTTATTGCATGGCAAACCTTAAACTTTTTATGCTGATGTTAGGCTGCAAGCCACCGGGCAGGCATACCGAGCAGCACGATGTTTTCTTTGGGATAGGATCCTCATTAAATGAACTTGTACCGCAAATAAAAACCTTTTGGCCCGAACCGGATAAGATCCATATTGATGCCTGGCGCGAAGTAACTACTGTTGATAGCTTTGAAGTGAAGATCATTGAAAAAAATATAGATTCAATCAGTACTGAACCCGCTAACAAGCTATTCTTCATAAACCTCGGCGGTTACCAGGAAAACAAGTTTGAGGAACAGCACTACGTTGTACTTACTGTTAAAACTGACAGGGCCCTGGCTTTTAAAGAGGCGAAGGAAACTATGTTCTTTAAACATAACCATTTTGAAGGTGCAAGTTCGCATATTGATGATAAGTATGGTATTGATGTGGATGACCTGTACCAGATAGAGGAAATATTATCGCCCGCGCTAAAAGAGCAATACACTATTGAATTAGTACCTACTTCCGGCTTAGCGGAAGATTCGATATCGCTGGGGTATTTGAAATTGAGTTCGCTGGAATAAAATAAATAAGCCTGGTACCTCTACCAGGCTTAGCAACCTAACCTATAAATTGCCGCTCGCGACGGCAATACTATTTTGCGCTTTCGTCAAACAAATATTTAACCTTATACTCCCGTATAGCGGCATCGTATTTAGTTAACTCATTGTCGCTTTGAAATTCGCTTTCAATTGTGTACTTAAATTTGGTGTTCTGGGCATACGTCTTTTCGAGATCCTTAATGGTTAAAGGCTCAACCGCATCTTTAACCGATGCGCTGAAGTAAAAGCCGTCTGCAAGCTTTTGCCCCTTGCCCTGCTGTACTAATTTGAGGTGACTGTAGATATAGAAATCCTTAGTATCAATGATCCTATAGCCCACATTGTTAAAAAAACGGTAGTCGCTGTTACTGGTGTGGTAACCAAATATTTCATTTTTCACAAATGTCTGCTTCTTGCCATCGTGCCATACGGTTACTTTGCTGCCATCTAAAAATTCATTCAGTATAATGTGGGTTGCATCGCTGCCGCTGGTTTCAAAGCTTAATTTATGGTTTACATAATCTTCGGCAGTAAGGTATAAACCTGTTGCTTTATCCTGTGCAAATGACTGTGTTGTAAAGGAGGCTATCGCTAAAAGGACGATAATTAATTTGAACTTTTTCATTTTCTTAAAATTTACGCTGCTCAGTTATCAGGGGTTAAATGAGGATGCCGGTAACTGGCAAACAGCACCCTCATTGCTTTTAAAATCTTACTATCAGGTCCATAGCCGCAGTGTACTGATCTTTTTTAGTGCCATTGTCGTATGGTGTTATACCATCGGCATAGGCGCGTTCGTACCTGATTTCAGGGCGGATCCTTATATAATCGTTAAAGTAATGCACAAAGCCTATGGTATGGCTCGAGTACCATGTCGCATAACCTGTTCTGCCGCCTTGCGGGTCGTTCAAAGCATCATTGCGGATAGAGAAGTAATTTTTAGGCGAAACAAAGATCTGGAAGTAGTTTACTATACCTATCGCGTTCTCTGTTCCCGGTATCAGGTTACCCGGGCCTACACCGGTATAAAATGGCTGCGCAGGGCCGTTAATTACTGTACCCCCGGTAAGGGCGTGGTATTGCCACATGTAGTAAGCCTCTGTCATCATGTGGAAGGTTTCATTAAACTTGTGTCCCCAGGTTGCAACCACCATTTGCAGGTCGTCGTGCTGGCGGGTGTAATCGCCATTGCCTAAGGAGTTGATACCACCATAAATAGAGTTGTTATTGTCATGTGATACCCAGCGGGCCATCAACAAACCGTTGATTTGTGCCGATGGGCTCCATGGTGCCATGTCGTTACCTGCGTGTACACCAACTTCTAACTGCCAGTAAGAGCCTAGCTTAAATGTGGCCTGTGCACCGGTAAAGGTATATGGGTCAACCGTAAACATTAGCGAGTGTGAGTACAGGTAGTTATCTGTTGCCCATTGGGCCTCGATATCAGCGGGAGATATAAAACGACCAACTTTTAAAAGCATGCCGTCGGCTATTTTAGGGAAGTAGATTAAGCCATACATTTCGGCAGGGTCAAAACCATATTTGTTGTTATTGCCCAGTAACTGGTTACTGAAATAGCCCTTGCCTGTAGTATACCTGTAATCGGTACCAAAAATGGTAGTGAACAGGAACCCGGCAGAAACGTGATCAGTTTGTACAGTATTTGGCTGGAGGTCGAATTTTAAACCAACCTGGTCGAGCACTACGTTATTCGGGATCAGATCATAAGATGTAGGCGCATTTGAATTTTTGGAACTGCTGATATTAGCCCCCGGATCTATCCAGCCATAAATCCTGAATTTGGTATGGGTAAGGCCAAGCGCTTTTTGCATAGGGTATAGTGGTGCTGTACCATCAGAACCGATTAATGGGCCGCCATCCCAGTCGCTTGTAGGGAACGGTGGATCGGGAAGCGGAGAAGGTAAAGAGCGTTTTACAGAATCTTTTGTGTTGCTTACGGATTGAACTGCTGTTTGAGAGAATACTTTAAGTGTGACAGCAGATAGCAGCATAAAAGTAATTAGAGGTCTTTTCATTTTTCTATATTTTTATTTTGATGTTCATCAATTGTTCGTTGCGAACATTCAGCAGTATGCTACTCTTGTGCCAGCAATAGGCGTATTGTTAAATTGTTATTAACCAGATAGATAAAAAACACGTTTTGTTTTTTTCTCAAAATGACGTTATCAATTTGATAGGTCGATTGTCAATTTGAAGAAAGGGTGGCGTGAATTGAGCAATACCTTTTCGTGGCGGTTTACACTTCGAAAAAAATAATTGCAAATAAACTTGCGCAACTTAAAAGTTGCATATATATTTGCAACCTACAGGTTGCTTATTAGATACCACGAGATGAAACAAGACATATTCCAGGCCATAGCCGACCCAACACGCAGGGCTATTTTAGCTTTAATTGCCATACAGGCGTTAACACCAAATGCAATGGCCGATAAATTTGATATGAGCAGGCAAGCGGTATCAAAACATATTAAGGTGTTGCACGAATGCGACTTGATCAAGCCCGAGCAAAGTGGCAGGGAAATTTATTATCACTTTAATGCGAGAAAAATGCAGGAATTTGACCATTGGCTGGCTCAATTCAGGAAGAACTGGGAAAACCAATTTAATCAACTTGATGAACTATTATTAACCATGAAAAAATAGAAAAAATGAACAACGATTTGCTATTTGATTTTAATGTTGACAAGGCAGCGAAAACGGTTTATATAACCAGGGAATTTAATGCCGGACAATCTTTAGTATGGGATGCCTTTACCAAAGCCGAATTGCTGGACCAATGGGTTGCACCTGCACCTATGCGCGCCAAAACCAAGTATATGAATTTTGAAGTTGGCGGGCGGCGATTTTACGCGATGATAAGCCCCGATGGGCAGGAACGCTGGGCTGTGCAGGAATTTACATCGATTACCCCGAAAACCAATTTTAAGATGTACAACGCGTTCTCGGATGAAAACGAAAACCGTGAACTGCCGGGCTCTGAATGGGATTACAATTTCAGTGAACTGAATGGCATAACCAAAGTGGACATCACCATTTTTAATGAATCGTTTGAGCGATTGGAGAAATTATTGGAGGGCTTCAAAATGGGCTTTACCATGAGTTTAACAAACCTGGAAGAACTGTTGGCCACTTTATCGCAGAAATAATAAATAGAAAAATTAAAACCTTAAAAATAAAATTATGAGAGCAATTAATCCATGGATCAACTTCAATGGGAACGCTGAAGAAGCATTCACCTTTTACAAATCAGTTTTTGGCGGAGAGTTTGCAAAGATTATCCGTTTCAAGGACATATCAAGTGCTGAGTTTCAAGTGCCGGAAAATGAGGCAGACAAAATAATGCATATTGCTTTACCTATCAGCAAACACAATGTGCTAATTGCCAATGACGTTCCCCAATTTATGGGGCGGGTTGATGAAAACGAAAACAGGTCTAAAATATTCGTCAACGCTGAAAGCCGTGAAGAAGCAGACAAAATATTTAACGGGCTATCAGCAGGAGGGGCTGTTGAAGGGCCAATTGGCGATAGCCCATGGGGTACTTACGCCGGCATGTTTAGAGATAAATATGGCATTGAATGGATCGTAGAATTTGACCCAAGTTATAACGGTTATATTTAACCGAACAAATGCAACGCTAACAATAAGCCTTGGAAGAAAATCTGAGGCTTTTTTATTAAGATCAACCTATTTTATACTCTTCTATTTTACGGTAGAGGGTTGACATGCTGATACCCAAAAGGCGTGCAGCTTCGTTTTTATTGCCCTTTGTGTGGTATAAGGCCTTCTTTATAAACTGGCTTTCTATAAGTGATAAGTTAAACGGCTGTGTACTATCGGTACCATCATTATCATGCATAAAAAACTCAATGGGGAGCAGATCGGTAGTAAGGGTTTCGCCATTGGCTAATATTACTACGCGCTCAATCACATTTTTCAACTCCCGAATATTCCCCTTCCACTCGTGCCGGGTTAAAACTTTCATAAACTCAGGGTCTATTTTTATAACCGAGCGGTTTATTTTATTGGCAAACCTTTTCAAAAAGTGATTAGCCAGCATCTCAATATCATCGCGGCGCTCGCGCAAAGGCGGTAAGGTGATGGTAAATACCGAGAGCCTGTAATAAAGATCGGCCCTGAATTTATTAAGATCAATTTCGTGCCGAAGGTCCTTATTGGTAGCAGCTATTATGCGCACGTTTGATGATGTGGCTTTTGAGTCGCCAATTTTGTGGAATGTGCCATCTTCTAAAACACGTAATAGTTTTGCCTGCAATTCAAGACTCAACTCCCCTATCTCATCCAGAAACAGCGTGCTGTTATTGGCTTCTTCAATCAGGCCTTTCTTATCTTTATTAGCCCCGGTAAATGCACCGGCTACGTAACCGAATAACTCGCTGTTCAGCAATTCGCTGGTAAATGCGCTGCAGTTTAAAGCGATGAAGGGGTTTGATTTACGGTCGCTTTCCTCATGTATGGCTTGTGCGAAAACCTCTTTGCCTGTTCCGGTTTCGCCCAATAATAAAACAGTAGTGTTGGTGTGCGAAACTTTTATGGCCAGGTCAATTGCGCTGATTATAGCCGGAGAACTCCCCAATATGGTTTCAAAGCTATAAGGCCGGGCGGCAACATTTTCGAGTTGGTAAGTTTTAAACTGTTGATTGGCTTTAGCAAGGGCTTTGCGTAACAATGGCAGTATCTTATCATTATCATCGCCTTTGGTTAAATAATCAAAGGCACCGCTCCTCATGGCCCTTACACTATCCTTTATCGAGCCGAAAGCAGTTAAATTAATTACCTCGATGTAGGAGTGAATGCGCTTTATGCGTTGTATCAATTCGATCCCATTTTCATCAGGCAACTGTACATCGCTTATCACCACCCTTACGTCCTCATTTTCTAAAAGCTTTATACCGGCTTTGGCCGACTGTGCTTTTAGTACATGGTATCCATCTATTTCAATAATCCTTGCAAGCAAACTCAGTAGCCTGGCTTCATCCTCTACAATTAAAACAGATTGCATTTCGCGTCAGTAAAATATTTATGCGATCTGTATATGCCAAAAAAGTGCCGGATTATAAGAATGCCTGTTTTTAGGCTGATTTACACAGCGTTTTGTTTATATGCTGTTACTGTAAACAAAAAATACCCTCTCATAATGGAAGGGTATTTTTTCAAATTGAATATTTAATGAATCAATTTGGCAAGAATAGAACTGACCTTAGTGCCTTAACCTGCCGGGATTATATGCAATAAGATATTGCAGGCTGCTGCCTGCGGGGTTGTGCGCATGGCTGCTTTCCTTATTATATTTAGCATGTGTTAGCTTCGATTTTACCAGGTGGAACAGTTCTGATAGAAATTCGGGCAATACCTTTGCCGATATAGTTGGGAAATATTTCTTTTCAAGGGCTATTTTTTCCTGATCGGTGGCCATGCTGAATTCCCAGGCCTCTTCATGTTTAAAGCCATTCTCTGTGGCGCAATTGTTTAAGTCATATACGTATAGTTTAGCCTTTTGCTCAATGGTTTCATTTATCATTATTTCTTCTTTTTGGTTAGGGGTGGTGTTTCAATTTTCGCTGTACTTGTTTTTCCTGACTGATAATCAGACGGAGCCTTTTTCCCCACAGGGTTAGGCATCGATTTTTTGTCTTTACTCATGTTTGTAATTTAAAATGATCGCAATAAAACAACAGTTCAATTTCTTGCTGTCTTTTTGGTTGTATAGCCTAAGCTTAAAAATTACCGTAAAAGAAGAGTGGCAATGACTAAGAGAAGAGTAGATGTAGGAGCGCTTTTTTGTTTTTTTACAATGTAGTCATTATAAATTGATAATCAGTGTATTCCTTTTTTGCGGGGATTAAGTGTATTGGCATTGTTACACTTATTATAATATTATTATCAAAAAAAGTGATAAAGGGCCAGTTTGCCCCCTAAAAGCGTTTTGAAAGGGTTTTGACCTGGAAACAATTGAAAAAAGTTGATTTTTTTTAATTTTTGTAATAATTATGCCTTATTTAATCGATTTTTAGAAAAAGCACATAAATATTGGTCCATTATTAATCATATTATATTTTTTATACCTTTTTTTGGCTAAAAATGGTTGATTTTTAAATTTTTTCACATATTTTTATGTTAAAAAAAGTTAAAAAATTATGCTACTAGAATTATAGATTATATATTTGTGCTATTGTTATTATCGGTCTAACCAAGCTTGTTCTTTATGATATAATAATGAGGTCAGTTAAAATGAAAAAAAGAGATAGCCCGAAAGCTTTCTCTTTTTTTTTGTTCTTTTTTCGGGGTTAACCCAATACTTCTTCAAGTACACCCTGGGAGCGGATATTCCCAAAGCTTTCAATATGGAGCGCGTAGTATTCCAGTATCCGGGAGAGCAGCAGGCGGCGCTCATCATTAGTTAATTTTAGTTGCGCGGCATTCTCAAACCCGCATTGCAGCAGGTTATAAAAATTGCGCGTATGCGGCGGCGATAGAAATGAAAAGCTATCGGGCTTATACTTCGTAAATACGCCGTTCTTCAGGTCAAAGTAATCAGCATTATTGGCGTAGGTCATATCAGGATAAAAGCCCAGGTAACGAGTAAGCTGCACAAGGAACAATAAATGGAAATTTGCCAACCCTTCGGTGGCGTGATCCAATAATTCAACCCCGCTGAACACAAATTCAAACAAATTCTCATCTGCTCCTTGTTGGCGTACGGCTTTATATAAAACTTCGTTCAAAAAAATTGCCAGGCAGCTTTTTATCACATCATAAGGTACTGACAACAGCACCGGGGAATTTTTAAGTTCGGAGATGCGCTGTATGCTGGTGTTATTTTTATGATAAACTACGAGATCGAGCAGATGCAGGGGCTGCAGCATGTTGCGGCTTATTTTGGCCTTTGGCTTTTTTACCCCGTTGATGATATAGGATTGCAGGCCGAATTTTTCGGTAAGCAATTGTACTATAACGCTGCTTTCGCCATAATCGGTAGTTTTAAAAACGATGGCCCGCGTTTTATGCAGCATGATGAATGAGTGCTAACAGCTTAGGTAAAAAGATGATGCCGCCGGTAATCAGCGCGAAAAAGGCCGCTATTAATACCGCGCCCGCGCTTACATCCTTCACATGCCCGGCCAGTTTATTGTACCCGGGTGATACAAGATCCGTTAAAAATTCAATGGCAGTATTAAACAGTTCGGCCATCAGTACTATTGCCACACAAAGCATAAGCCATTGCCATTCGTTTACTGATATGTGCAACGCGTAACCCATAAAAACCGCTAACAAGGTAGCCACTAAATGCACCCTGAAATTAAGCTGGGTTTTTGTAGCGTAACTTATCCCCTTAAAAGCATAACCAAAACCGCGTACGAATTTTTTCATCGAATCAAATTTAAACAAATCAAGGGGAGTGAGAGAATCAAGAGTTAAGATTCAAGAGTCAGGATAGTAATTTTTCCCCCGCCTTCTTTGCGGCTTGTCGCAGAGAGGGTCGACAAACGCAGTGATGTCGGGGTGAGTCAACGCCGCCAATGCACTGGCGCTAATGCCGCGCGTATATGTTGACTCACCCGGTCTCCGCTTCGCTGGACCACCCTCTCTATCGCAAGCGATAAAGAGGGTAGTGGAAATAGGATTATTCTCCCTTATACCCTGTCGCTAGCGGTAAGAGGGTGAAGATTGTAGCTGCCACCACTTTGAGTATAAAATGAGAACTATCCATTCTAAACAGAACAAAATACTGCCTATCTTGGTTCTTGAATCTTAACTCTGATTCTTGAACAAATGGATTTAAAACTCACCAACAAAGTAGCCATTGTACTGGCAGCCAGCAAGGGCCTGGGCAGGGCAATAGCCACAACCCTATCTGCCGAAGGCGCAAAAGTTATTATTGGCTCGCGCGATGAAATCGAACTGAGCAAAACTGCTGCTGAAATACAACAGCTTACGGGCAACCCGGTTACTGCCATAGCCATTGATGTATCAAAAGGCGAAGAAATAGAAGCCTTTGTTAAAAAAGCCGCGGCTGTATATGGGCGCATCGATATACTGCTGAACAATGCAGGCGGACCACCCTTTGATAAATTCGAGAACTTTGATGAACAAGCCTGGCAAAAAGCGTTCGACCTGAACTTACTAAGCGTAGCAACCATGAGCAGGTTGGTGTTGCCTTATCTAAAGGAATCGGGAAATGGACGGATCATTAACATTGTCAGTGGATCGGTGAAGTCGGTATTGGCTAACTCCGTGCTTTCCACCAGTATGCGTATGGGTATTGTGGGCATGGCAAAACTAATGGCCGATGAATTTGGCCCATACAATATCACGGTAAACAACGTAGCGCCGGGATTGATATTAACCGACCGGATAAAAGATACCGCACCAAAGGGTGCTGACCCCGAGCAAGCGTTAAAGGAAAAAGCAAAATCCATTCCGCTTGGAAGAATAGGCAAACCTGAAGAACTGGCGGCGGTAGTTGCGTTCCTGGCATCGGAACAAGCGGCTTATGTGAGCGGCACAACCATACAGGTTGATGGCGGAGCGAGTAGGGCGATATTTTAGTGAATTAAATATTGTCTAAACCAAACCATTAATATGCTTTTTAATATATTTAAGATGAGTTAGCTTACTCGTAACATCGTCGGTTATTTCAGTCAAAATTTTAATATTTTTAATTAATTTCATAAAATCTTTTTCTCCCAAGTAACCTGTTAATGCTATATCTATAGCTAAATAACAAATATCCAAATCGCCATCCACTCCATCATTAAAATATCCATGTCGAAAGTTTCATCTTCAAATTTGTATAGGACATATTTCCAGTCACTGCTATTTATTAAAATTTCCTTGCCCAATTCATTTTTCATTTTCCATACTCCGCTCCATTTTTTTTGAGGCTTTGATGATAAAAAAAGCCATCCTTCGCATTTCGGCGAAACTTCAACTATTTGCATGGAATATTTTAATTTTTCCAAATCCAGATTCGGAGAAATTGCAAAATAATACCCGCTTGTATCTGTAGGACCTATTTCCCAATCGTAATTTCCTAGTTCTTTAACACGACTATCTAACTGTTCTACTAAATCCACTCTAGTTGGGTTTAGTAACAAATCATTTGAGATTAATTGAAACCATAACCAAAATTTAGATGCTTTAATTTTAAGATCAGTATCCATAAAAACTTTTTAGATTATTTAAGCATTAAATAAGCAGTTTACTTAAACAAGTAAGCCCAAACGCTTTAAATATAGTCAATTCAGCTATAAAGGTTGCTTTTTTGTCCCCTTCATTTTATTGTTCTTTCAGCATAAATTCCGTATTTTTGCAACCTCTAAAATTTAGGTGTAAAAAATTGAAGTACAAGGAATATAAGCAGTTAAATTTATCGGATACCGGCAAGGAAGTACTGGAATTCTGGAAGAAGCATAATATCTTCGAAAAAAGTATCAGCAGCCGCCCGGCAAATAACCCATATACATTTTATGAAGGTCCGCCGAGTGCCAATGGTATGCCCGGCATCCACCACGTAATGGCCCGCGCCATTAAGGATATATTTTGCAGGTACAAAACCTTAAAAGGTTACCAGGTAAAACGCAAAGGCGGCTGGGATACCCACGGCCTGCCTATTGAGTTGGCTGTTGAAAAAGCATTGGGCATTACCAAGGATGATATCGGCAAAAAGATCTCTATTGAAGGTTATAACGCTGCCTGCCGTAAGGAAGTAATGCGCTATACCGATGTATGGAACGATCTGACCGAAAAGATGGGTTACTGGGTCGACCTGGAAGATCCGTATATCACCTATAAAAACGAATACATTGAAAGCCTTTGGTGGATATTGAAAAAGTTCCACGAAAAGGGATACTTATACAAAGGTTATACTGTACAGCCATACTCGCCAAAATCAGGTACCGGCTTAAGTTCTCACGAACTTAATCAGCCCGGCACTTACAAAATGGTGAAGGATACTACCATTGTGGCGCAGTTCCATTTAAAGAAAGACCAGCAGCACCCGCTGATGCCGGTTTTATTTGATGGCAATGAAGACACCGTAATTTTAGCATGGACAACCACCCCGTGGACACTCCCATCAAATTGCGCGCTGGCCGTTGGCGAAAACATCAACTACGTTAAAATAAAAACCTTTAACCCTTATACTTTCGACGCGGTGAGTGTTGTACTGGCTAAGGACCTGGTGAGTAAATATTTTAAGGCCGAAGGCGAGAACGCTTCATTTGCCGATTATAAAGGCGGCGATAAAGTTATCCCGTGGCAGCAGGTGGCATCGTTTACGGGCAAGGACCTGGTTGATCTGCGTTATCACCAGCTGATGCCTTACGTAACCAATGCCGATCTGGAGCAAAACGCTTTCCGTGTTATCCCGGCTGATTTTGTTACTACCGAGGACGGTACAGGTATAGTACACACTGCATCAGTTTTTGGTGCGGATGACTTCAGGGCCTGTAAGGAAAACGGTGTACCATCAGTAATGGTGCACGACGAAACCGGCAAGGAAGTGCCATTGGTTGATAAACAAGGTAAGTTTGTTGCCGAGGTTACCGATTACGCAGGCCGTTACGTTAAAGAAGAATACTACACCGAAACTGAACGTGCCGAACCGGGCTTTAAAGCTACGGATGTACTCATCTCCATCAAACTAAAAACAGAGAACAAAGCGTTCGACGTAAAAAAATACGAGCACAGTTATCCCCACTCCTGGCGTTCGGACGAACCGATACTATACTATCCGCTGGATAGCTGGTTCATCCGCACTACTGCCGTAAAGGATAAAATGGTGGAACTGAATAAAACCATCAACTGGAAACCGGAATCGACCGGAACGGGCCGTTTTGGTAACTGGCTGGAAAATCTGGTGGACTGGAATCTTTCGCGTTCACGTTACTGGGGTACCCCGCTGCCTATCTGGCGCGAACTTGATGGCAATGAGGAAAAATGTATCGGTTCAATTGAGGAACTGGAAAAAGAGATCGCCATATCAAAAGCGGCAGGTTTAATGCCAGAAGCATTTGAGTTGATTGATATGCACCGCCCTTATGTTGATGATGTGATCCTGACCTCATCAAACGGTAAAGCCATGCTGCGCGAACCAGATTTAATTGACGTTTGGTTTGATAGCGGTGCCATGCCTTACGCGCAATGGCATTTCCCATTTGAAAATAAAGAAGAATTTAAAAACGCCTATCCGGCCGATTTTATAGCCGAAGGTGTTGACCAAACCCGTGGCTGGTTCTTTACACTGCATGCTATAGCCGTTTTATTAAGCGAAGCAAGCGATGAGGTGAAAGCTATTAATGCTGAGGTTGGTAATAAAGGTATCGCGTTTAAAAACGTGGTGTCAAACGGCTTGGTGCTTGATAAGAACGGCAACAAAATGTCTAAACGCTTAGGCAATGGTGTTGATCCTTTCGACATCATACAGCAATATGGTGCCGATGCGGCTCGTTGGTACATGATCAGCAATGCCTCACCGTGGGATAACCTTAAATTTAATATTGATGGTATTGACGAGGTGCGCCGTAAATTCTTCGGTACTTTGTACAATACATACAACTTCTTTGCGCTGTACGCCAATATCGATAAGTTCCATTACAGCGAAGCCGAAATTGCGATAAAGGACCGCCCGGAAATTGACCAGTGGATCATTTCCCTGCTGAACACTTTGAGCAAGGAAGTAGATGCTTTTTATGCTGATTTTGAGCCTACCAAAGCCACCCGCGCCATTCAGGATTTTGTTGACGCGCACCTGAGCAACTGGTACGTGCGTTTAAGTCGCCGTCGTTTCTGGAAATCTGATAATTCAGAAGATAAACTATCAGCCTATCAAACGCTTTATACTTGTTTGGTTACGATAGCTAAATTAATGTCGCCGGTAGCGCCGTTTTTTGCCGATAACCTGTATAATGACCTGAACAAGATTACCAAAAAGGAAAACTTTGAATCGGTGCACCTGGCTGATTTCCCGGTATATCACACCGACCTGGTAAACAAAGCTTTGGAAGACCGTATGCAGATGGCGCAGGACATTTCATCACTGGTATTATCGCTGCGTAAAAAAGTGGGTATCAATGTTAGGCAGCCATTAAGCAAAATCTTATTGCCGATACTGGATAAGCACTTTAAGCACCAGGTAGATCAGGTAAAAGAATTAATATTATCTGAAACAAATATTAAGGATATTGAGTATATTACGGATGCATCCGGGTTCATCAAAAAGAAGGTAAAACCAAACTTTAAAGCATTAGGCGCAAAGGTTGGTAAAGACATGAAATCAGTAGCCGAAGCCATAACTAATTTCGACCAGGATGCGATAACAAAGTTGGAGGCAGAGGGCAGTATCCTGATACTTGATACTAAGTACTCGATACTAACTTCAGACGTTGAGATCATAGCGGAAGATGTTCCGGGCTGGCAAGTTGCAAATTTAGGGAAACTAACGGTGGCTTTAGATGTTACGCTTACCGACGAACTGAAACAGGAAGGTATATCGCGCGAGTTGATAAACCGCATACAGAATCTGCGTAAGGGAAATGGGTTTGAGGTAACCGACAGGATAAATGTTCGTATCACTGACCATCAGCTAATTAGCGATGCGGTGAAAAATAATTTAACCTATATTTGCGCCGAAATTTTGGCCGATAGCATAGTGCTGGACAGCCAATTGCAGGAAGGCGAAAAAACTGTTATTGATGAAATTGAAATTTTAATTGTTATTAGTAAAGTATAATGAAAGAAGAAACAACAAAAACCAGATACTCAGACAGCGAACTAAAAGAATTTAAAGATCTGTTATTGGATAAACTGCGTATTGCCCGTGAGGAGTTGAATGCGCTTGCAACATCATTAAGTTCGCCAAATGCTAATGGCACTGATGATACTGCCGGTACTTACAAAACGCTTGAGGATGGATCAGCTACGCTTGAGAAAGAGCAAATAAACCAGCTTGCCGCCCGCCAAAAGAAATTTATTGAGCAACTGGAAGCAGCCTTAGTTCGTATTGAGAACAAAACTTACGGCGTTTGCCGTGAAACCGGTAAATTGATACAAAAAGAACGCTTACGTGCAGTGCCGCACACTACACTGAGCATGGAGGCAAAACTGAAACAGAATTAATGAAACCAGCTTACCTAAAACCTTTTTTAACTGCTGCTTTTATTGTTCTTTTTGACCAGATCATCAAAACCTGGGTACGAACAAATATGTACCTTGGGCAGGATATCCACTTTTTAGGTAGCCATGGCATGCTGCATTATACCGAAAACAACGGTATGGCATTTGGCATGGAACTGGGTGGCGATCTGGGTAAACTTGTGCTCACGGTGTTCCGTATTATAGCCGTTATAGCCATAGGCTACGGCATGGTGTATCTTATAAAACATAAATATAACAGGGGCCTCATCATGTGTGTGGCCCTTATTTTTGCCGGTGCGCTGGGCAATATTGTCGACTCCACTTTTTACGGTATCATCTATCAAAATGCGCCCATATTTTATGGTCGTGTGGTTGATATGTTCTATTTCCCGCTCATTTCTGGCAATTTCCCGCAATGGGTACCGGCATGGGGCGGGCAGGACTTTATCTTCTTCCGCCCGGTATTTAACCTGGCCGATGCATCCATATCAGTAGGTGTCATCATCATCCTGCTTTACCAGAAACGCTATTTTAAACGGGAGATTCCCGAGGTAAACAGCCCCAATAGCGAGATGATGGAGGAATAGGTTGGATTTGGGAATTGGGATGTTCGATTTCGGATTTATTCTTTTATTCCCAACTTGTCATGCTGAGGAACGAAGCCTCTATTATATAAACGTAAATCCCTCTTGTCATTTCGAACGATAGAGAGAAATCTTCTACACCAAGCACAACCGCTTTGCATATCGAAGAAGATTTCTCTCTATCGTTCGAAATGACAACGTGGTTACATTACCTCCACCACCTTATACTTCTTCCCATTCAACTCAAATCCATCTCCAGCCTTCAAACCCTTTAATCTCATCCCGATTGGTGATGCAGGTGAAACCGCAAAATAGTTTTCGCCATTAATAGCTAATACACCCGCGCTTATAGCTATATAAAATTTACCATTATCGGTAATCACTAAACTTCCGTTTTCTGCCGTTGCTGAATTGCCTTTGGTGCTGATGTGATTTAAGGCCACCATCAGTTTATTGGCTTCATTTAGCTGGGTGGTATTGCGGTCTTTTTCCTGCTGCATCATGGCGCGGCCCGTTTCGTATTTATCACCCGCGCTGCTTTTTGTGTCATCGTTTGATGCCTGCTCGGCAGCCTTAAAAGCCATTTCGGCTTCATCCATACGCTTTTGTACGTAGGCAATGCAAAATTTATGGAGTTGTTCTTTTATATCGGGCATTTGTGTGTTCGGTTAACTTTTATCTACCACCTTGTCATTTCGAACCATAGAGAGAAATCTTCTACACCTTGCATAATCGCTTTGCATATTGAAGAAGATCTCTCCCTCCGGTCGAGATGACAGAGAGGGAAAACAAGTGCGGGCAAATATAAAAATAAAAGCCCCCTTGCACTCGCTGCTTGGGGGCTTTCAACCTAAACCTTATCACAATGTAGGTGAGAATCACCTACAGTACACAAACGTAATATTTTATCTTTT